>Ga0268293_104_pt1 | contig 570137 bp, 517 predicted proteins | sample MetcoculturR22M_FD_191344 | JGI IMG/M metagenome (GOLD analysis project Ga0268293, IMG submission 191344) | Soil microbial communities from Anza Borrego Desert, Southern California, United States - Methanotrophic co-culture R2.2-M | ecosystem: Environmental > Terrestrial > Soil > Desert | place... | reverse complement strand
CGACCCGCCGATGTCCACGAGCGTCAGGCTTCCCGCCGACCCGTACCGCTCCCACGGCTTCGTCGAATCCACGAAACGGCTCGACACCTCATCGAGAACGCTCCGCGTCGCGGCGCTCGACCCGCCGATGTCCGCGAGCGTCAGGCTTCCCGCCGACCCGTACCGCTGAACTCCAGACTTATCCCTGCTCCGCTCCATCCCCGGCCTCCTGCCGGACGCGCACATGCGCGGCGAGTATGTGCTTCATTTGTTCCCGTGGCAACTACCCCTGCCGCTTCCCCCGCACCTTCCGCACCGGCCAGTCCACCACCCGGTCCTCAAGGTCCTCCGGCGGGACCTCGTCCTCGGTCCCGGACACCCGGCCCCGCACGCTGACGCCGGCCTCGTGCACCGTTTCGGGACTTCCTGACACCAGCGGGTGCCACCAGGGGAGGTCGCGGCCTTCGTCGACCAGGCGGTAGGCGCAGGTGAGCGGGAGCCAGCCGATGTCCTCGACCGTCTTCGGCGTCAGCTGCACGCAGTCCGGCACATGGGCCTTGCGGTCGGGGTAGGATTTGCAGCGGCAGCTGTCGCAATCGAGCAGGCGGCAGGCGACGTCGGTGTAGTAGACCCGCTCGGTCTCCTCGTCCTGCAGCTTGAGCAGGCAGCAGCGGCCGCAGCCGTCGCACAGGCTCTCCCATTCTTGTGACGACATCTCGTCGAGCCGCTTCACCCTCCAGAAGGGGGCGGGCTTTAGGGTCGTGGCTTGCGTCAAGGGGGCCGGGCTGTTCCAAAATACCGCGCGGCATGGCTCTTGCGCGCGCAAGGGGCGTGGCGTCAAGTCCGTCCGGGAGCGGGACGGCCGGGGTCGATCGGGGGTTTGCGAGTGGACGGGATCGGCGCAAAGGCCCGCGCGGCGTGGACGGCGCTTGTCGCGCGGCTGCGGCCCCAGGCGGAGCGCGCGCTCGACGCGCTGGAGGCCGGGCAGCGGATGGGCCGCGAAAAACTCGAACGGGTGTGGGCGGAGTCCGAGCGGGCGGCCGCCGAAAAGACCGCGGCGCGCGCCGCGGCGCGCGCGGAGCGCGCCGAGGCCACGGAGCGGCGGGCCGCGGCCGCGCGCCTGCGGAAGGCCGAGGCCGGCGCGCCGGCCCGGACTGCGGCTGCGGGCGGGCGCCGGAAAAAGTTCGACATCAAGCGCTTCCTGCTGGCGCTCGATTCCTGGCTCGACGACACGTTTTGGCGGATCTGGCCGGGCTTCTCGCGGCAGTGGGACGGCGTCTGCGCCGCCTTCGACGCGTTTCGCGCGCGGGGCTGGCGGCGCTGGACGGTCGAGATCCTGTGCGAGGGGCTGACGCTGGGCGCCGCCGGCGCGGTGCTGATGCTGGCGCTCGCCACCCCCGCCTTCCAGGACACCACCGGCGACTGGCTGAACCGCGGCGACATCTCCGTCACCTTCCTGGACCGCCACGGCGTCGAGATCGGCAAGCGCGGCGTGATGCAGAATGACGGCATCCCGCTCGCCGAATATCCCGACCATCTGATCAAGGCCGCGCTCGCGACCGAGGACCGGCGCTTCTACCAGCATTTCGGCATCGACGTCGCCGGCACGCTGCGCGCGCTCGTCACCAACGCCAAGGCGAACGGCGTGCGGCAGGGCGGCTCGTCGATCAGCCAGCAGCTCGCCAAAAACATCTTCCTGACCAATGAGCGCACGCTGGAGCGCAAGATCCGGGAGGCGTTCCTGGCGCTGTGGCTCGAGCACCATCTGACCAAGGACGAGATCCTGAAGCTCTATCTCGACCGCGCCTATATGGGCGGCGGCGCGTTCGGGGTGGACGCGGCGGCGCATTTCTATTTCGGCAAGAGCGCGCGCGACGTGAACCTCGCCGAGAGCGCGATGCTGGCCGGGCTGTTCAAGGCGCCGACCAAGTTCGCGCCGCACGTCAACCTCGCGGCGGCGCGCGCGCGGGCGAGCCAGGTGCTCGACAATCTGGTCGACGCCGGCTTCATGACCGAGGGCCAGGTGCAGCCGGCGCGGCTTAGCCCCGCAAGCCCGGTGCTGACCGCGCAGGCGACGAGCCCGGACTATTATCTCGACTGGGCCTATGCGGAGGTGCGGGGGCTGGCGCGCGACGGCGCGTTCAAGGGCCAGCGGGTGCTCACCGTCAGGACCGCGCTCGACCCGGCGCTGCAGCGCCACGCGGAGGCGGCGATCGAGCAGACGCTCAGGCAGTATGGCGAGCAGTACGACGTCGACCAGGCGGCCGCGGTGGTGATGGAGCCGGAGGGCGCGGTGCGGGCCATGGTGGGCGGGCGCGACTACGGCCAGAGCCAGTTCAACCGCGCCACCGACGCGCTCAGGCAGCCCGGCTCGTCGTTCAAGACCTATGTGTACGCCGCGGCGTTCTCGTCCGGCAGGTTCACGCCCGACAGCTACATCGTCGACGCGCCGTTCTGCATCGGCAACTGGTGCCCCCGCAACTACGGAAGGCGCTTCGCCGGCCGAGTCCAACTAATCACTGCTTACGCGAAGTCTATCAATACTGTGCCTGTACGTCTAGCCTTGGCGATCGGGCAGAAGCCGGTCATCGACCTCGCGCATCGCATGGGCCTGCGCAGCAAGCTCGATCCGGGCCGCGCCTTCGCGCTCGGCGTCGAAGAGGTGACGGTGCTCGACCACACCTCGGCCTATTCCACCATCGCCAATGGCGGACGGCGGGCGCCGCCTTACGCGGCGGTCGAGGTGGCGGACTCCAAGGGCGAGCTGATCTGGCGCCATGACCGCGACGCCAAGCCCCCGCAGCAGGTGCTTGCGCCTTACGTGGTCGCCGACATGACGCGCATGATGCTGGCCGTCACCGAGGGCGGCACCGGCGGGCGCGCGCGGCTCGACGGCTACCAGGTGTGCGGCAAGACCGGCACGTCGCAGTCTTACCGCGACGCGTGGTTCGTCGGCTTCACGGGCTCCCTCGTCGGCGGGGTGTGGTTCGGCAATGACGACTTCACCGCCACCAAGGAGATGACGGGCGGCTCGCTGCCCGCCATGACCTGGAAGGAGATCATGACCTTCGCGCATCAGGGCCTCGCGCCGCGGCCGATCCCCGGGCTGAAGCTGCCCGAGGGCGCAGCGGTCGCCGCGGCGGGCGCCGGAGGCGGCGACGAGGGGCTGCCGCGCTCGCGCAATCTCACGGACGGGGCGGCGCGGATCCTCAACGCGATCGTCTCCGACGTCGAGGCCGCCGGCGCGCCAAAGCCCGAGAAGGCCTCGCTCGAACTTCCCGCGGCGCCCGCGCCAGCCGTCGTGGCGCATTGAGGCGGATGCGTCCATGCGCCTGATGCTCGCCGTCATCCTCGTCTTCGGACTCGCCGCCGGTCTCGGCCTGGGCGCGACCTGGTGGACGGTCGCGCACGGGCTGCCGGTTGCGCGCCTCGCGATCGGCCCGTGGCGCGCCGAGCCGGACGCCGGCACGCTCGCGGCGGATCCCTATGAGCGGGCCGGCGCGGCGCGGCGCGGCGAGGCGCCGCTCGCCTATGGCGATGGTCTGCCTTTCACGGCCGAGACCGACGATTCCGGCCGTCCGCTCGACCTCGCCTGCGACTACGCGCTCGAGGGCCGGCTGCCTAACGCCCGCTTGTGGAGCCTTGCGGCCTTCCAGCCGTCCGGAAAGCCGATCGAGAGCCAGGGCGAGCCGATCGGCCTGAACAGCGCCAATGTCGTGCGGACGGACGACGCGCCGCTGCGCATCGCTCTGTCGCGCGACGCCCGGCCAGGAAACTGGCAGCAGCTCGGCGGCGCCGGGCCTTTCGTCCTCCGGCTGACCCTCTACGACACCACGATCGGCACGCCGCTCGACCGCGCCGATCCTGATGTCCTGCTCGCGATCCGGCGGGAGGGCTGCCGATGATGCGGCTGCTTTACGCGCTCGCGCTCGGGCTGACGCTCGGCGGACTGGTGCACATCGCGACCCTGTTCGCCGTGCCGCTGATGGCGCCGGGATCGGCCTATGACCGGCTCGCCGCAGCAACGCCGGTCGGCCGATTCGCCGTGCTGCCGGACGCAGGCGCGGAGACATTGCCGTTCCGCGATCCGAGCTTCGTGATGGCGGCCTGCCGCTACGACCTCGCAGACGGGCCAGTCACGATCCGCGCGAGCCTGCCCTCGACCTACGGCTCGGTCACGGTCCACAACCGCTACGGCCAGCCTTTCTACGCGCTCACCGACAAGGCGGCGACCAACGGCGCGGTCGAGGTGACCGTGCTGAGCCGGGACGACGTCGCGGCGGCGGAGGTCGAGGATGCGCCCGAAGGGCGGCCAGCGCTGCGGATCGTGTCGCCTACGCCAACCGGCTTCGTGCTGGTGCGGCTGTTCGCCTCCGGGCCCAGCGCCCGGCCGGCTCTCCGCCATCTGGCCGGCAAGGCGAGTTGCGAGCGCGCCGCGACGCGCCAGATCAGCCCTTGAACACGCCGCGCGGCGGCCCGAGCGGCCTGAGGCTCGCCAGCACGTCCTCGAAGGCGTCGATCGCGCCCTCGACCTCGATCGAAGACCGGTCGGGGGTGGCGAGGATCAGCCTGTCGAGCGCGTAGCGATAGGAGACGAGCCGCTCGTCGAACGAGTCGCGGACCCAGGCGATGAACAGCCCGTTCTCCTCGATGCGCGCCAGCGCGTCGGCGCGCTCGCCCGGCTGCACCTCCGGCACGGTCTCGACCGCCCTGCCCCGCGCCCGATCGGCCGCCGCGACGCGGGCGGCGACCTGGAAGAACGGGTCGATCCGAAGCGTGTCGGCGACGACGTCGTCCTTGAGCCGGGCGTAGCGAGCCTCGCTTGAGCGGTAGGGCTCCGCCAGCAGCGTCTTCACGTAGGACGATTTGTCGAACCTCCGGCGGTTGGCCGGCAGGATGCGCGTCCGCCGCAGCTCTGCGATCGCGCGCTCGCGCCGCTGGGCCTCTAGCGGCGGCATCACCACCGCCCAGCCGAGGTCGCGCAGCAGGCGTTCGTCGTCGGTGCGCGGATAGGAGGAGACCGGCTCGCGGCGGGCCCGCGCCAAGGCGTCGCCGACCGCGGGCATCAGATCGTCATGGACGACGCTCGGAGCTGGCCGGCCGAAGTCGCCGGTCGCGGGGCCGCAGCCGGCAAGCGAGGCGATCAGGCAAGCCGCCAGCGCGGCCCGCGCGGCGCGCGGTCCCGCGCCGGGCGGCGGAGCGGCCGCCCGGGCAGGAGCGGCGCTCACGAGGCGGGCGGGATGCGCTCAGCCGCGGTCCGGTCGGGAGTCGTCGGCCGCGCCGGCGCTGGCTCGCGCTCATAGCGGACCCCGGTGAAGAACAGCACGTCCGCGCTGCGCGCAGAATTCGTGCGCCGCTGCGGCGGGCGAGACGCCGGTCGCGGCGTCTGGAAGGCGAGCACCAGGCCCATGTCGCTCCTCCCCGTCAGGGGGTTCGGTTCGCTCGGGCCCGAGGTAAACGGCTATGCGGGCCCTCGTCGCATGATTGAGCGGCTGGAATGGTTAACGGCGGGTTACCGCCGCGCCGAGCTCTGCAGTCCTGAAGCTGCCGTTTACGGAATGCTAACCATAAGGACCGTAGCGTCCCATCATGGGACGACCCATAAACGGCCGCGTCTTCCTCCCGAAAACGGACGAACGATGAGCGACGAGCTGCTGCCCGTAGAGACGCTCGACCGGCTGAGCCGTCAGGAGGGCGTCGACGTCCGGCCGATCCTGGTGCGGGTGCTGACGGATCTGTTCATCCAGAAGCCGCATCACGCGCCCGAAGAGGTGGCCCGCTATGAAGAGCTCGCGCTGCAACTGATCGAGAGCGTCGACGCGCACACCCGCGCGATCGTGGCGCGGAAGCTTTCCGACGAGCCGCGCGCGCCTCGCCGGCTGATCGACCGGCTGCTGCAGGACGAGCCCGCCGTGGCGGCGCCGATCCTGGCCCGGCGCGCCGACGTCCCGCGTCACGTGCTCCTGACCGTCGCGCTGGACGGCGGCGCGATCGAGGCGAGCGCCATCGCGCTCAGGTCCGACATCGACAGCGACATCATCCGCATCCTCTCACACCATCCGGACGACCTGGTGCTTGAAAGCCTGGTCTCGAACCCCGCCGCGAGGCCGGGCGAGGCCTCGCTCGCGGCGCTGGTCGCACGCGCGCTCGCCGCGCCGCCGCTCGCCTCCGCGTTGCTGAGGCGTGAGGATTTCGACGCCGCCGGGCTCGCCCCGCTCTACCTGCAGGCGAGCCGCGAGCGCCGCGCCGAAATCCGGCAGGCGCTGGAGAGCCGCCCCACCCGCCCGGCCTTCGCGGCCCGGCCTGTCCGCAACGCCGACGCCGTCGACGCCGCGCTGGTCGAGGCCGCCACCGAAACTGGGCGCAGCCACGTCATCGTCGAAGCGCTCGGCGAGGTGCTCGGCCTCAAGCCGGAGGAAGCCGCCTGGCTCGCCTCCGAACCGAGCGGCGAGGCGTTCGTGATGATGCTGCGCGCGGCCGGGGTCGACAGCGATTCCGTCGCCCGCGCGCTGCTTGTCGCCCAACCGGAGATCGCGGGTTCGGTGGCGCGCTTCTTCGAGCTCGTCGAGGTCGCCGAGAGCACCTCGCGCGCGGTGGCGGGCGACATCGTGGCGGCTCTGGCCAGAACCCAGGCCCGCGCGCCGGCGCGGCATGAGCCCTTGCTCGATCCGTCCGGCGCGCCGGAACGCGCCGGCGCCGTCCGCGCCGCGCCCCGCGCCCGCCGCACCTTCTCGCGGGCAGGCGACGTCGCGACGCGCCAGCGCGGCTGACGCTCAGTCCTCGTCGAGGAAGGCCCGGCCCTGCCGGTCCTCGACTGCGACGATCCAGATGTCGGAATCGAAGCGCAACTCGCGCGCGAGCCGCTCCTCGATCGTCAGCCCGTCGACCGCTTCCAGCACACGCTCGAACGCGCGACCACGCAGATCTTCGGCTTCGCTTTGCGGCGCCGGGGCGTAAAGGTCGTTTCCGCCGTCGAGCCGGTCGATCACGAGGAAGATCGCGCCGGCCTCCTTCGCTCCGCGTCGTCGCACCAGCGCGAAGGCGCCTTCGAGGTGGCAGCGCCGGACATAGGCGGAGACCCAGAAATCCGAGGTGAGGCGGGACGACATCAGCCGCCGCGCGTCACTGGAGCTGCGCGCCCGTCATCGCCTGCAGCGCCCGCAGCACCTGCGGCGACGGCTCGCCGGTCTCGGGCAGCTTGTGGTCGCGCTCGAAGCTGCGGATCGCGTTGTGGGTCTCAGCGCCCATCTTTCCGTCGATCGTCACCGGCCCGTATCCGATGCGAGCGAGCGCCCGCTGCACCGCCATCAGCTTCGGCGCCGCGATCTCCGTCGATCCGGTGGTCGCCGGCGCCGTGGTCGCGGCCGGGCGCACGGCTGGCGCCGGCGGCGCTGCCTCGGCCTTGCGCTGCGGCGCGACCAAAGCGGCCGCCAGCAGGCCCTCGCTCGGAGTCCCGGTCTGATCGAGCCGCTGCGCCTGCTGGAAGCCGCGGATCGCCGTAGCGGTGCGGGCGCCCATCAGGCCATCGACCGGGCCATCATAGTAGCCAAGGCCGGCCAGGGCCGACTGGATCTGGGAGACGAGTTCATCCGGCTTCTGCGCGGGGGCGTCCGGTTTCGTCAGGGAGGCGAGCGGCTCGGAGCGCGGTCGCGCGGGCTGCAGCGCTAGCGCATTGACGAACACCATCGCCACGCACGCCGCTGCGAGCGCTCCCGCCAAGCAGTCGAGCGGCCGCCGCCGCAACATGCCCGCCAGCCCGGAACGGGCGCCGCGCGGGTCGTCGAAGCCACGGAATTCGGAGCGGTTGGGGCGGGCGCTAGGCACGTCGTTTTGTCCTCAAATCCTGCCGTTCGGCCGCGGGGCGGCGAGCGGCGTCGGCGCATGGCAGCGAAGCCACCACGGCAGCGCGAGATCCGGGCTCGGCCGGCAACAGGATCGTCACCCGGGTTCCGCGGCCGAGCGCGCTTTCGACCTGCATCTCGCCGCCGTGCAGGCCGACCAGGCCGCGCACCACCGAGAGGCCGATGCCGGCCCCCTCGTGGCGTCGCGCATAGCCGGCGTCCGCCTGGAAAAAGGCTTCGCCGAGCCGGCCGATATGCTCGGGCGCGATGCCGACGCCGGTGTCGCGCACCGAAAGCGTCAGCCCGTTCGCGCGGCCGCGCGCCTCGACCCAGATCTCGCCGTCGCGCGGCGTGAACTTGATCGCGTTGGCGAGCAGGTTGATCAGGATCTGCGTCAACGCCCGCTGGTCCGCGTGGATCTGCCCGGCGTCGGGATCGACATGGACCGAGAGGCGCACGCCCGCTGCCTGCGCCTTGAGCGCCATCAGGCTGACGCAGTGCCGCACGATCGGCGCCACCTCGCACGGCTCCGGCAGGATCGCGAAGGCGCCGCTCTCAATCCGCGCCATGTCGAGAATCGAGTTCACGACCTCAAGCAGATGCGCGCCGGAACGATGGATCAAGGCCGCATAGTCTGCGCGCCGCTCCGGGGCGAGCCGGCAGAGTTCGTCATCGGACAGGATTTCGGAGAAGCCGATGATGGCGTTGAGCGGCGTTCTGAGCTCGTGGCTCATATGCGCGAGGAAGCGAGTCTTGGCGAGATTGGCCTGCTCGGCCTCGTCGCGCGCGGCGATCAGCGCCTCTTCATGCGCCTTGCGCTCGGAGACGTCGCGGAACACCGCGACCAGCGCAGCGCCCTGGGAGACGCTCGCCGGCAGCGGACGCATCTCGGTCCAGACGAAGCTCGGCTCGCCCGGGCGGCCATTCGGGGAGTCGCGGCGCAGCCGGAGCTCGACGGCGCGTGGCCCGAGCGAATCCTTGGCGGCCGACAGCGCCTGCAGGAAGGCCGGCCGGTCGGCGATGTGAATGCGCGCCAGCAAGCCGCCGTCGAGGAGTTCGCGCGGCTCGACGCCGAGCAGCGCCCGCGCGGCGGGCGACGCGAAGCTCACGGCGCCGTTCGGCCCGTGGCGCGTCACGAGATCGGCGACCGAGCCGGCGAACAGGTCGGCGAGCGCGGCCCGCTCGCGCTGGGCGTGCTCGGCCGCGCCGAACGCGAGCGCCGCCCGCACCGCGAGCGCGACCCCATAGACGCTCGCCACCAGGACGCCGGCGATCGCAAGCGCCGACGCACCCGGGACCGGAGCGCCTCCGGCCGCGCTGACCAGAGCGAGGGCCGTGAGCGCGGCCGCGCCAGCTGCGGTCGCGATCCCAACGGCGCGGCGGGAGCCCGACAGCGCGGCTTCGATCAGCGGCAGCGCGAGCCAGGCGGCAGCCGCGGAGGCGAGGCCGCCCTGCGCCGCGCCGACGCAGGTCGTGAACGACGCAAACGCGATCGCAGACAGCCCGCAGGCGCGGTCGAGATCGCCGGAGCGGGACAGCTGGATGGCGATCAGGATCGGCGCCACCGACAGCGCGAAAGCGGTGAGGTCGAGCGCCGAGGGGCCGCGGCCGAGCGCGAGCAGCACGGGCAGCACGCCGAACGGAAGCACGCCGAGCAGGAGATGTGTCGTCACGAAGGCGCGCTGGCGGAAGCCGGCGTCGACGCCCGCCTCGGCGGCGACGCGAAGCCTGGTTGCGACCTGCTCCGCGAATGCTCTCAGATCCGCGAACTGAAGCAACACGCACACTCCACGCGTCGGCGCCCCGGAACCGCTTCGCCCTGCGGCGGCGCTGATCCGGGTTCCGCCTCCGCCGCCACGTTCGCAGCCGTCGCTTAAGCGAACGCTAAAATGCGGGATTTCGCAGGCGCCGACGATCAACCTTGGCGCGCCGCCGCCGGATCGCCGCAAGACTTTACGGGACCTTTCCAGCTCCTTTCAAAAACATGAAACTATTCGCGACATTTGCCGCGGAGCGCTTCAACGCGAGTTAGTTCGAGCATGCTAGCTTTCGGAAGTCGGCCGGCCAGCGCCGCCGGACGCCGTGGTCACAAGAGGCTGCCCGCCATGTTCTTCCTGTTGCGCGTCGCGTTCTGGCTCTGCGTGCTCGCCGTGTTCCTGCCGATCGGCGGCGGGCGCGGCGACGGGCCCAACGACAAGGAACGGGCCTCGATCGACGCCATGTCGGCGCTCGCCGCCGCCGGAGCCACGGTCGCGGACGTCAGCGGGTTCTGCGCGCGCCAGCCCGACGCTTGCGCGGTCGGCTCCCAGGCGCTCAAGCTGGTGGGCGAACGCGCCCGCGACGGCGCCGAGATGCTCACCGACTATTTGGGCGACGGCGCGACCGCGCCGAAAGCGGCCAGCCCCCTGCCGGCCGGCGCGCGCGACACGCTCACCGCGACCGACCGGAAGCCGGCCTGGCGCGGCCCCGCGCCCGGCCGCTCCGCCTGACCATCGCGACTTCGCCCTCCGGCGCCGCCTCGAGCGGCGCTTTTTCTTTGCAGAGCGTCGGCATCCGCACTACCTCCGGCGGGACGAGAGGGCGTGATGAAGATCGACGAAATTCTCGACGGCTTTGAATTTATCGACGACTGGGAGGAGCGCATCCGCTACCTTATCGAGCTCGGCCGGGAGCTCGAGCCGCTGCCCCCGGAGGCGCATAGCGCCGCCAACAAGGTGCAGGGCTGCGCCAGTCAGGTCTGGCTCGAGACGACGGTCGGCGAAGGCGCCGATCCGGTGCTGACCTTCCGGGGCGACAGCGACGCCCATCTGGTCAAGGGGCTGGTGGCGATCACGGTCGCGCTCTATTCCGGCCGGACGGCGCGCGAGATCCTGAAGACCGACGCGGGCGAGGTTTTCGACCGCATCCAGCTGCGCGAGCATCTCACCCCGCAGCGCTCCAACGGTCTCCGCTCGATGGTGGAGCGCATCAAGCGCGAAGCGGCCGCCGCCGCGGGCGCGGGCGCGGAAGCCGCCCCGGCTGCCTCCTGAGCCTCACGCCGGCGGCTCGCCGCCGTCGATCGTCGGCCGGCTGTCCGGCGTTCCCCATCTGACGATCCGTCCGGGCCTGTCCGGCGCATGCTCGTCCGGCGCGTAGCCGTAGTGCCGGGCGAGCCGCGACAGCGCGAGACCGAGCACCAGCTTTGCGCCGCGCGCCGGCCAGCCGCGATCGCGCTCAACCTCTTCCATGCCCTTCAGGAAGCAGCAGACGTCGAGCAGCGCGCCCGAAAGCTCCGGCCCGACCGCCTCCACGGCGCGACGCACCCGCTCGCGCGCCGCCATCGCTGAGTCGGCGAGTTCCGCCGCCGCCCCCGCCCCGCCGCGTCTACCGCGCGAGACCGACGCCTCCCAGTTGGCCGTGATCCGCGGCGTCATCTGGCCGCGGGTGAAATCGGCCCGCAGCCGCTCGCCGGCCGCCACCTCGTGGGGCGCGAGCAGCGGCTTTCCGTCCCGCCCCTTGCGTCGGGCGAGCCAGCCAAGCGGGCTCTCGTCAAGATCGACCAGCGCGCTCTCAAGCCTGCCGCCTTGCATCGGGACCTGACGCCGGCCCAGCGCGCGATGCTGCGCGAGAAAACCCTCCTCGCCGCCCTGCGCGCGGGCGAGCCGCACCGCGCCCTCCGCGGTCGCGACCAGCGCGCCCTTCGCATCGGGCCGGACGAGGCCCCGGCTCTCGAGCTCCGCTGCGGCGGCCGATGCTGGCGGCGACAGCCCCGCCCGCCCCGCCGCTGCGACCCTCGCCAGCAGCCTCATTCCGGCGGCCGAGACCATCGACGCCCCTTCCCCCGACCGCACCATCCGCTCCGCCATCCTGTGCCTCCCTGCCTAGGACAGAAAACTGTCATAGGATTTTTTTCTTGTCCAGCCGCATGAAGTTCCGCATGCTTGCGATGCAGCCCGGGAGGACAGCGGATGGCGGCGACGGAACATGGCGGGCGAAATGTGGGAGACGATCCGCGCCGGCGGAGCTCTGCGAAACGGCCCACGGCGCTCCACGCGGCGGCGGAGCGCGGACTGGCGGCGGCGATTTGCGGCGACGCCGCGGGCTACGACCGCACGCTTGCCTTGCCGCGCCTGATCGCTATCGACCCTCGGGAACTCTCGAGCGACGGACCCGAGCTTCGCCGCCGGATCGTAGCGCGGCTCACCCGGGCGCTGCGCGCCGAACGGCGGCGCGGCCGCGCCGGCCACTGGACCTACGACCTCAACCGCCACATCGCCCTTCTCCAGGCGCTTCAGGCGGAGACCGACGGCCGCCGTCGCGGCCCCACTCCGCCGCAGCCCGGCTCGGCGTGATCTCGGCTCTCGCTCTGCACGCCGCGCGGCTCGCCCGGCTGGCGGAGACCCTCTTCATGTGGGACTCGCCAGAATTCGATCGACCGCAACGCAATGGAGAACTGGCCCCTGCCGCGGTCGCGTCACAGGCGAAAATCCTCCGTGAGCGCCTCTTGGACTTCCGGCGCTGCTCGATGGGCAATACGACGTGGTCTCGCGCGCAACCGCCGAGCTCGCCGCCGCCGCTGCTGGCTTATCCGCCGCCCCATAACCTCGAGTCGACAGCGAAAAGGCCGCCCGAAAGCCGGAGCGGCCTTTGCCGTTGAGTCTCGATGGCGCTGGTGTCAGCGGCCGCGGCGGCCGCGCTGCTGGCCCAGGCCCATCTTCTTGGCGAGTTCGGAGCGGGCGGCCGCATAGTTCGGCGCGACCATCGGGTAGTCGGAGGGCAGGCCCCACTTCTCCCGGTATTCCTCGGGAGACATGTTGTACTGCGTCCGCAGGTGCCGCTTGAGCGACTTGAACTTCTTACCGTCCTCAAGGCAGACGATGTAGTCCGACGTCACCGACTTCTTGACCGGGATCGCGGGCTTCAGCGCCTCGGCGGCCGGCTCCGCCGCCCCGGTCGAAACCCGGGTGAGCGCCGAATGCACCTCGTTGATCAGCCCCGGCAAGTCGGTGGGCGACACCGAATTGTTGCTGACATAGGCCGACACGATGTCTGCCGCGAGCTCGATATAGTTGGACGTTGTAGCGGTTTCGCTCATGGAAATCCCGTTCCGTGAGTTTCATTGAAAGCTGTCGGCTGAAGCGAACAGCCAAGCCCGTGAGGAAATGTCAGCGCGGCCTTGCGGATGGCGGCGACCGCGGCCTTGATGGATTCGGCCCGCGAGGCTCATTGTGCAATAGACAATCAGTCAGGTGGGCGCAAGTTCTCGGCGTCGCCGTCAACCGCTTTTGTTTATGTCCGCCGACGATGACTGTCGCGATTACCGGCGCTTCCTAGCAGCCGATCGGCCGATTTCGCGGCCGGCGAAATGCCGCACAGCTCGCCGCCGGCCGGCGGAGGGGTCCTGTTCTTGCGGAAGCGGCCTGCGAAAACTACGGTCCCGGCCTTCTGCGACGCCAAGTCGCTCCAGCAAACGGCGAAAGAAAGGCGGGCATGACCCTTCCGGTTCAGACGTCCGAGGTCTGCGACGTCACGCCGCCCGAGGCGGAGCGGCGGCCCTTCGCCCGCGTGGTTCATGGCGTGCGGCTCGAGGATCCCTACGCTTGGCTGAAGGCCGAGAACTGGGCCGAGGCCATGCGCCGGCCGGAGGTGCTGCCGGCCGACATCCGCGCGCATCTGGAAGCCGAGAACGCCTATGCGGCGGCTCTGCTCGGGCCGCTCGGCGCGCTCAAGACGAAGCTCGTCGCCGAGATGCGGGGCCGCATCAAGGAAGACGACTCGACCCCGCCCACGCCCGAGGGGCCTTACGACTACGCCATTCGCTACCGCGAGGGCGGCCAGCACCCGCTGATCGTGCGCCGGCCGCGCGGCGCTGACGCGGAGGCTGAGCAGATCCTGCTCGACGGCGACGCGCTGGCGAAGGGGCGCGCCTTCTTCCAGCTCGGTCACTGGCGCGTCTCGCCCGACCACGCGCTTCTGGCCTGGAGCGCCGACGACAAGGGCTCGGAGTTCGACACCATCCGGGTGCGCGACCTCGCGACCGGCGCGGATCTCGCCGATGAGGTCTCCAGCGCCACCGGCGCGACGGTCTGGGCCGCGGACGGAAAGAGCTTCTGGTATGTCCGGCTCGACGAGCGGCACCGCGCGCTCGAGGTCTACCGCCACCGGCTCGGGACGCCTGTCGATCAGGACGAACTCGTCTTCAAGGAGCAGGATCCGGGCTGGTTCGTCGGCGTCGAGGAGACCCGCTCGGGCGCCTACTGCGTCATCACCGTCTCCGACCACGACACCAGCGAGGCGCATCTCATCCCGCGCGACGCGCCCGAGACCGCCCCGCGCCTGGTCTGGCCGCGCCGGACCGGCGTGCGCTACGAGCTCGACCACCACCCGTCGCTCGGCGGCCGCTCGACCCTGATCCTGCGTACCAACGCGGACGGCGCGGTCGACTTCAAGCTGGTCGCCGTCCCGGCCGACGATCCGTCAGGCGAGGCCCGCGAACTGCTGCCGCACCGGCCTGGAATCTACGTCCTCGACCACGCGGCGACGGCCCGTCACCTCGTGCGGCTCGAACGCGTCGACGCGCTGCCGCGGCTGGTGATCCGCGCGCTTGCAGATGAGAGCGAGCACCAGATCGCCTTCCCGGAAGAGGCCTACTCGCTCGGGGTCGACGCCGGCCGGGAATTCGACACCGAAATCACGCGCTTCACCTATTCCTCGCTGGCGACGCCCGCCGAGGTCTGGGACTACGACATGACGACCGGCGAACGCCGGCTGCGCAAGCGCCAGGAGATCCCGTCCGGCCATGATCCGGCGGCCTATGTGGTGCGTCGCGTGACCGCGACCGCGCCAGACGGCGCCGACGTGCCGGTCACGGTGCTGCATCGCGCCGGCCTCGCGCTCGACGGGACAGCGCCCTGCCTGCTCTACGGCTACGGCGCCTATGGCATCTCGATCCCGGCGAGCTTCTCCGGCGGCAGACTGTCCTTGGTCGATCGCGGCTTCGTCTACGCCATCGCGCATGTTCGCGGCGGGACCGAGAAGGGATGGGGCTGGTATCTCGACGGCAAGCTCGAGAACAAGCCGAACACCTTTTTGGACTTCATCGCGGTCGCCGAGCATCTCGCCGAAGCCGGCTTCACCTCCGCCGGCCGCATCGTGGCGCATGGCGGCTCTGCCGGCGGCATGCTGATGGGCGCGATCGCCAATCTGCGGCCGGAGCTGTTCGCGGGGATCATCGCCGACGTGCCGTTCGTCGACGTGCTGACCACCATGCTCGACGACACGCTGCCGCTGACCCCGCCGGAATGGCCCGAATGGGGCAATCCGATCGAGGACGCGGAGGCGTTCCGGCGCATCCGCGGCTACAGCCCGGTCGACAATGTCGGGCCGCGTCCCTACCCGGCGATCTTCGCGCTCGCCGGTCTCACGGACCCGCGGGTGACCTATTGGGAGCCCGCCAAATGGGTGGCGCGGCTGCGCGAGGCGACCACCTCCGGGCGGCCGATCCTGCTCAAGACCAACATGGACGCCGGCCATGGCGGGGCCGCGGGTCGGTTCGACCGGCTCGACGAGGTCGCGCTGTCCTACGCCTTCGCGCTCTGGGCGGTCGGCCGCGCCGAGACTGAGTCCGGGCCTAGCGCCTGAGCCGCGGCGCGCCCTGCTCGAGCTCCGCGATTGCGGCGTCGAGCGGGTCCTCCGACAGGCGGTCGGCCGGCCCGGCGCTGAGCGGCGGCGGCTCCTCGGGAGCGCTGCGGAAGCGCGGCCGGTCGTCGTCGTTCTCCGGCTGGGCCACAACCGACTCGCCGGTCTCCTCGATCCCTTCCGGTTCGTCGGCCGGATCGAAGACGCCGCCACGCGCGGCGAGCACCGTCTTGCGCAACTCCTCGACGGAGCCGAAGCGGCGGCGGCCATGCGGCGATTCCGCCTCCACCGACCCGTCGTCGAAGAAGCGGTAGGTGACGCCCTTCAGTTCGCCCTCCCGGACGAGGCGCGGGCCAGCCGCGGCCGCCTCCGCTTCGGCGGCCTCCTCTGCCGGGGCGACCGTCTCGGGTTCGGCCGCCGGCTCCTCCGGCTCCGGCGGCGGCGGAACGTCCAGCCTCGGCTCCTTCCGTTCGGCACGCGCCCTGGCTTCGCGCCGTTCGCGGGCCCGGATCAGCCATTCGGGCGGGGACGCGCGCTTTGCGCCGGCGACTGCGCCCGCGGGAGGCTCCGCCTGCGCGGGAGCCTCGACGGGCGCTGGTGACGACGTCTCCGCCAGCTTGGGCTCGGCCGGAGAGGTCTTGGCCGCAGTCTCAGTCTCAGTCTCAGTCTCGGTCTCTGCGACCGCCGCAGCCGGCTGTGGCTCCGGCGCAGGCGGGGACGCTGCCTCGATCTCGATCTTCTCGGACGCTTCCGGCGCGTCGTCGCGCTCGCGGACGACCGACGCGGCCGGCGGCTCCGGCCGGGCCGGCTGGGGCGCGGCAAGGCCTCCCAGCATGGGCGCGACCACTACCGGCGGCTCGAACGCCGCGGACACCGGGGTGGCGGCAGGCGGACGATCCTTCGCGCCTCGCGGAGCCTCGACGCGGGGCTCGGGGGCCGCAGGGCGTGGGACAGAGGGCGCAACCGGCTCGCGCAGCGGCGGCTTCGCGACCGGGGCGGCGGGCCGCTCCGTCTCGGCCGCCGGAGCAGGTGCAGGTGCAGGTGCAGGAGCGGATTCGGGGCGGGGCGGCGCGGGCGCTCTCGGCAGCGGCCGCGGCGCCGGCTTGGCGACGCCTGCCTTCCGGCCGCGCGCCATCACGCCCATCAGCCCGCCTTCGCCGGCGTCACCCGCCGGGAGGCCGCCCGCCGCTCCGGCGATGATTCGGCCGAGCCGCCGGATCGCGCCCGTAATGGCGCCGAGCCCGATCGCCAGCACGCCCGCCCCGGCGAGCCGCGTCGCGATGTCGAGCGTCGCGAAGGCGTCGCCCTGCAGCAGCATGAGGCCGCTCCAGGCCAACAGGCCGGCTCCGAGCAGGTACAGGACGACGGACATGGATCTGGCGCCTCGCGGGTTGTCGGCTCGTAAGTCTCTGGGCCGGCCATGGTTACCGACCGATGAAGCAGCCTGGAGGTTCGCGGCGGCGTTGTCCCGCGGAGCCGACCGGCCTATCTAACGCGGGCGACCCGCCGCTGCACGCGGAGCTTCGTCACGCCTCGCGGCCGAGCGGAATACCCCATCCTTTTCCCGTGGAGATTTTCGATGGCCTTCGAGCTTCCGGACCTGCCTTACGCCTATGACGCTCTGCAGCCCTATATGTCCAAGGAAACCTTGGAGTTCCATCACGACAAGCACCACAACGCCTATGTCGAGACGGGCAACAAGCTGCTCGCCGGCTCCGGCCTCGAGGGCAAGCCGCTCGAGGAGGTGGTGACGGGCTCCTACGGGAAGAATCAGGCGCTGTTCAACAATGCCGGGCAGCACTTCAACCACATCCATTTCTGGAAATGGATGAAGCCGAACGGCGGCGGCGCGGTTCCGGGCTCGCTGGAAGCCAAGATCAAGGAGGACCTCGGCGGCGTCGACAAGTTCAAGGAGGACTTCATCGAGGCCGGCAAGGGCCAGTTCGGCTCCGGCTGGGCGTGGCTCGCGCTCAAGAACGGCAAGCTGGAGGTGATGAAGACCCCGAACGGCGAGAACCCGCTGGTTCACGGCGCGACGCCGCTGCTCGGCGTCGACGTGTGGGAGCACTCCTACTACATCGACTACCGCAACCGCCGGCCCGACTACCTCAAGGCGTTCATCGAGAACCTGGTGAACTGGGAGTATGTCGAGGAGCTGTACTCCAAGGCGAGGTGATCGTCACAAGCGATTGATACGGCGGGGCCTTCGGGCCCCGTTTTCGTTCCTGAGGCGGTCCCGCGCTAAGCGGCCATACCGCTCACGCGTCGAGGATCGCCTGCGCGACAAGCAGCGCGTCGCGGTTGGCGCGCACGTCGTGGACGCGGAACATCACCGCGCCCTGCCGCCAGCCGAGCACCGAGGTCGCGACGGTGCCGAACACGCGCTCCTCCGGCTTTCGCTCGATGATGTGGCCGATCAGCGACTTGCGCGAAGTCCCGAGCAGCACTGGAAAACCCATGGCCGCGAGCGCGTCGACGCGACGGATGGCGATCAGGTTCTGCTGCACCGTCTTGCCGAAGCCGACGCCGGGATCGAGCGCGATCGCGGCGTCCGGAATTCCGGCTTTTTGAGCGATCTCGATCGAGCGACCGAGAAACCGCCTCATGTCCTCGACGATGTCGAGCGCCGGATCGACCTCGGTGCGGTGATGCATCACCACGACCGGCGCGCCGTGTTCGGCGGCGACGCGCGCGATGTCCGGATCGCGCTGCAGCCCCCAGACGTCGTTAACGATTTGCGCGCCCGCCGCGAGCGCCGCGGCCGCCACCTTGGCCTTCATGGTGTCGATCGAGATCGGCGCGTCGACCGCCTGCTTCACGGCGCGGATGGCCGGCACGACGCGGCGGATCTCCTCCTCGGCGTCGACCGCCTGATAGCCCGGCCGGGTCGACTCGCCGCCGATATCGATGACGTCGGCGCCCTCCGCCGCCATGGCCCGGGCGTGCGCCACGGCGTTCTCCACGGCCGCGAAACGACCGCCGTCGGAGAACGAATCCGGCGTCACGTTGAGGATGCCCATGATGCGCGGGCCGCCTGTGCGTTCAAACAGGCGGGCGGAGCGGAAGGCGGGCTGGGACGAGCCGTCGGACATGCGTGGATCCGGAAGCGTGGAGGTCGAGCGGACCATCAGCATGATTTCGCCTCGGGAAGAAACCCCGGCGCGCGATCAGTAGGTCATCTTCACCGGCAGCGCCCGGGCGCGCTCGATCCACTTCGCCAGCATCTTCTCCGACGGCGGCACTTGCACGATCTTGTGGTTCTGGTTCAGCCGCGCGACCAGGCGCGCGAGATTGGCGGGGTTGCGGCTGCGCAAATCCGGGACGGTGTCGACGCCCGCGGCTTCGAGCAGCTCGGCGTAGTCCAGCGCTATGCCGGGCACGCGCGTCAGGTCGGCGATGTTGGCGAGCTTCAGAATGACGGTTTCGTCCAGGCCCGCCTCGGCGGCCAGCGTCTTGCGCCCCTTCGGGGTGCTCGCCCGCTCCAGCACGGTCGCGGTGGTGCGGACGCGGATCGCCTTCAGCTTTGCGACAGCCTCCGGGCCGATGCTCCCGACGCCGGAGACTGGATAGGACATGCGTCGCCTCCCCGCGCAGCATCGTGGCCGACCCGGCCCAATCTTACGCGGGCCATGCGAACGCGCACGCGCAAGCGCCGCCGGAGGCGGCGCTTCTCAGATGAAGGCTTCAAGCCCGGGCACGGCGCCGACGATCCGGCCCGTGGTCTCTTCCCCCACCCTCTCCCGCGAATAGGCGAGCAACTCGCGGGTGACGACCTGGACCTCGCCGCCTGACAGGCCAGCAGCCGTCAGCGCGTGGTAGGCGGCCATCGCGCCGAAGCCGGCATAGCCGGGGGATTCGGCGGCTTCCGCCCTGCCCTCGTCGAGCACCGGAGCGGCGCCGGGCATTGCGTCCACCAGCTCCTTCACGGCCGCCGGCGGGGCCTCCCTGTCGAGGAACACCAGGATGGTCTTGACCGCGGCCGCAGCCTTGGCGCGGTCGATGTGAGCGGCGGTCGATAGCCGGGTCACCAATTCGTCCATGCCTGTCTCCCCCTCGAGCCGTTGGCGGCGGCGCAGTTTAGGGACAGGTCGTCGGCTGACAAGCGACCCTTTGGAACGAGGCCGGCTTGGTTCGGTCCGTGCGCCGTGCCACTTTCGCGCCCCGGGAGCGCAGAGGGGCAAGCCGAATGGCCGAAGACGGCAGGATCTTCATCGGGACGAGCTTTGATCGGCGCGGCCAGAAAGTGAAAGCCGAACAGCTCGAGCTGCGGCTGGCGAACCGCCACGGCCTCGTCACCGGCGCGACCGGCACGGGCAAGACGGTCACGCTGCAGGTGCTGGCCGAGGGCTTTTCGCGAGCCGGCGTGCCGGTTTTCGCGGCCGACATCAAGGGCGACCTCTCGGGCGTCTCGCAGAACGGCGAGCCGAAGGACTTCCTGCTCAAGCGTGCGCATGAGGTGGGGCTGGAGCCCTATCAGAACAGCGCCTTCCCCGTCGTGCTCTGGGACCTGTTCGGTGAGCAGGGCCATCCGATCCGCGCCACGGTGTCCGAGATGGGGCCGCTGCTGCTGTCGCGCCTGATGGGGCTCAACGACACCCAGGAAGGCGTGCTCAACATCGTCTTCCGCGTGGCCGACGAGCAGGGCCTGCTGCTGCTCGACCTCAAGGACCTGCAGGCGCTGCTCGGCTACGTGGCGGAGAACGCCGCGACCCTCACCACCCGTTACGGCAACGTCGCCAAGGCGACCGTCGGCGCGGTCCAGCGCCAGCTGCTGGTGCTGGAGCAACAGGGCGGCGCAAAGTTCTTCGGGGAGCCGGCGCTGTCGCTGACCGACCTAATGCGCACGGCGCCGGACGGCCGCGGCGTCATCAACATCCTCGCCGCCGACAAGCTGATGGCGAGCCCGCGGCTCTACGCCACCTTCCTGCTGTGGCTGATGTCGGAGCTGTTCGAGGAGCTGCCCGAGGTCGGCGACCCGGACAAGCCGAAGCTCGTGTTCTTCTTCGACGAGGCTCACCTGCTGTTCGACGAGGCCCCCAAAGCGCTGATCGACAAGGTCGAGCAGGTGGTCCGGCTGATCCGCTCCAAGGGGGTCGGCGTGTATTTCGTCACGCAGAACCCGATCGACGTGCCGGAGACGGTGGCGGGCCAGCTCGGCAGCCGCGTGCAGCACGCGCTGCGCGCCTACACGCCGCGCGACCAGAAGGCGGTCAGGGCCGCGGCTGAGACCTTCCGGCCGAACCCGGAGCTCAACACCGCCCAGGTCATCACCGAGCTCGGCGTCGGCGAGGCGCTGGTCTCGACGCTCGAGGGCAAGGGCGCGCCCACCGTCGTGCAGCGCACGCTGATCGCGCCGCCGGCCGGCCGCATCGGACCGGTGACGCCCGACGAGCGCAAGGCGCTGGTCGCCTCCTCGCCGGTCGCCGGCCGCTACGACATTACGATCGACCGCGACTCCGCCTACGAGATGCTCGCCCGCAAGGCGCAGACGACGGTCGCGGCCGACCAGGCCGCCGCGCAGGCGGACGCCGGCGGCGGCGACGTGCTTGGCGGGTTGTTCAAGACGATCTTCGGCGCCGGAGCCGGCCGCAAGGGAACGCTGACACCCGGCCAGCGGGTCGCCCGCGAGGTCACGCGGACGATCGTGAACCGCACCGCCGGCGACGTTGCGGCCTCGCTCGGCAAGTCTGTCGCCGGCGGCATCGGCGGTTCCCTCGGCCGCGCGGTGGTGCGCGGCGTGCTCGGCGGCCTGCTCAGGCGTTAGGGGGCCGAAAGGCTCCACATCCGCGACGGTTTCGTCCATACCGCGCGACGTCCGCCTTTCGCACAGGAGCCGACAGCGATGTCCGACCTCGACCGCGCACTCGCCGCCGCGGACGACAGCCTCGACAAGAGCCTGGAGCGGCTGTTCGCGCTGCTGCGGATTCCGTCGATCTCGACCGATCCGGCCTACCGCAACGGCTGCCGCGAGGCCGCGGACTGGCTGAGACGCGACCTCGCCACGCTCGGCTTCTCGGCCGAGCTGCGCGAGACGCCCGGCCACCCGGTCGTGCTCGCCCGGCAGCCGAGGGCGGGCGGACCCCACGTGCTGTTTTACGGGCATTACGACGTCCAGCCGGTCGACCCGCTGGGGAAATGGGAGACCCCGCCCTTCGAGCCGCGCCTCGCGACGACCAAGACCGGCAAACAGATCATCGTGGCGCGCGGCGCGAGCGACGACAAAGGCCAGGTGATGACCTTCGTCGAGGCCTGCCGCGCCTGGAAGGCGGCCACCGGCTCGCTGCCCTGCGGCGTCACCATGGTGATCGAGGGCGAGGAGGAGTCCGGCTCCGTGAATCTGCCGGGCTTCTTGGAGGAGGCGCGCGCGGAGCTTGTCGCCGATGTCGCGCTGGTCTGCGACACCACGATGTGGGCCGAAGGCGCGCCCGCCATCACCTCGTCGCTGCGCGGCCTGCTCTACGAGGAGATCACCGTCCGGGCGGCCGACCGCGACCTGCATTCCGGCATGTATGGCGGCGCCGCCCGTAACCCGCTCCACGTGGTGGCCCGCATGGTGGCGGACCTGCATGACGACCAGGGCCGCGTCACGCTCCCCGGCTTCTATGACGGCGTGCCGGTTATCCCGGAGGAGGTCCGCGAGCAGTGGCGCGGCCTTGGCCTCGACGCCGAGACCTTCCTCGGCCCGATCGGCCTGTCGGTCCCGGCCGGCGAGACGGACCGCATGGTGATCGAGCAAATCCAGTCGCGCCCGACCTGCGACGTCAACGGCATGTGGGGCGGCTACACCGGCGCCGGCGCCAAGACCGTGATCCCGGCCGAAGCGCAGGCCAAGATCTCGTTCCGTCTCGTCGGCGACCAGGATCCCGCGGCGATCCGGCAGGCGTTCCGCGCCTTCGTGCGCGAACGCGTGCCGGCCGACTGCAAGGTCGAGTTCACCGGCCACAAGGGCTCGCGGGCGATCCAGCTGCCGTTCGACAGCCCGGCGCTCGCGAAGGCTCGCGACGCATTGCAGGCCGAATGGGGCTCACCGCCCGTGACGATCGGCTCCGGCGGCTCCATCCCGGTGGTCGGCGACTTCAAGCGGACGCTCGGGCTCGACGCGCTGCTGGTGGGTTTCGCGCTGGATGACGACCGCATCCATTCGCCCAACGAGAAATACGATCTCGAGAGCTTCCGCAAAGGCACGCGTTCCTGGGTCCGGATACTCGCGGCGCTCGCCGGCTGATCGTGGCGAGACTCCCGCGCGGCGATCGAGGCCGCCACAAAAACTCGACCGACGCCTGCCAATACCGCGCGGCGTGAGGGCTATGTACCTCTCGCACCATCGTGAATCGGCGTGAACTGCGAATCCTGAACAGTCGTTCATACTGCGCCTGCGAAGAACGCTGACCGGCGCCGTGCGGGCCGCCGGCCACGCTCCTTTGAGTGGCGACAATGAACTTGCTGAAATCCCGCGCCGGGCTTGCGCTCGGCATGGCGGCGCTTGTCTGCGTCGCGACGGCGCGCGCAGACGATCTCCGCTCCGCGCAGGCGCTGGCCGAAAGCGGCGTCTTCCTTGCTCATGCCGAGACCGAGGCGGCGTTCGCGCGCCTCGACGCGGCGCGGCCCGAAGACAAGCGGCCGATCCCGAAGGCCGCGGTCTACTGGGAGAACGGCTCCGCCTCCTTCGGGCAGGCGGAGCGTGAGGGCCGGCTCGGCTCAGGCGGGTCGACCTCGGTCATGCGGCTCGGGATCGACCGCGACATCGGCGCCGGAACGATCGTCGGCGCCTCCGCGAGCGCGGGCTTCGGCGACGTCAGTTCCGGCGACCTGAGCGCCAGGACCTTCGCCCAGCACGCCGAAATCTATGGCCGGCTCAACCGCGGGACGTCTTTCGCCAAGCTGTTGTTTGGCGGATCGGTGTTCGACTTCTGGTCGGTGGACCGCGGCCCGGAAGACGCACGCAGCCGCGCCTCGGCCTTCGCCTATGGCTTTCGGGCCGGCAGCCAGATCGGCGCGACCCTGACATTCGACCGCGTCAAGATCACGCCCACGCTCGCGCTTGCGGCCTATTCCAACACGCTGACCCGCTACCGCGAATGCGGCGGCGAGAATCCGCAGTCCTTCGACGCTCGGACCGCCCGCGCTGCGATCGGGTCCTTTCGGCTGACAGCCGCGCGCAAGCTCCGCCCGGCGCATGGCCCCGCGCTCGACCTGCAGGCTTTCGTCGGCGCCGAAGAAGCCGTGGCGTTCGACGCCGACGCGCTGTCCTCCACCGACGCGAGCGGCGCCGCTGCGCGGCTGGCGTCGGTGGGCAGCCCGAACGGGCGCGGCGTCGTCGGCGGCCTCGGGGTTGGCGCGGACCTGGCCCCGGGCGTCAATCTGAGCGTCAACTACGACTATGGGCGGCGGGACGACATAGCGACGCATTCCAGCCGCGCTCGTCTCGGCGTCAGTTTCTGAGGGCCGTGCTCGCGGAGCCGTGATCTTGCTGCAGCGCACAGCGTTTCTGCGGTTAGCCTAAGGGCGGGCGGATGCGCAGCGCGCCTGCCGCGGCGCCCGCTCTAGTTCCATTGTCGGTAATGGCGGGACCAAGGCCCCTGTGGCAGGGTCGCGGCGCTCCAGGCCGAGAACCGAATGACGATGGAACCGATCAAGCCGGCGACGAACTTCGCCGCCGAATTCCCCGCCAGCGAGGCGGAGTGGCGCCGCGCCGCCGAAACGGCGCTGAAGGGGCGCCCGCTCGACTCCGTTCTTATGCATCGGACGATCGACGGCCTCTTGATTGAGGGCATTGCGCCGCGCGCGGCGCCTCGTCCGATCGCCGGACGGCCCGCCGGGACGCCCTGGATCGCGATGACCCGCATCGACCTCGCCGATCCCGCGGCTGCGAACGCTCAGGCGCTCGAGGACCTCAACAATGGCGCGACCGGGCTGTCGCTCGCTCTCGCGGGCCAGGGCGACGGGCCCGGCCTTCGGGTCGAGAGCCTGGCGGACCTCGCGGCGACGCTGGACGGCGTGCTGCTCGATCTCGCGCCGATCCACCTCGACGTCGCGCCCTATGAGGGCCGAATCCTCGCAGCCATGTTCGCTGCGCTCGTCGAGCGGCGCGGTTTTGCGCCGGGTTCGGTCAATGTGCTGTTCGGCATCGACCTGCTGCGCGACCTGAGCCGCACCGGCGCCCTGCCGAAGGCTTGGCCGGAGATCCGCAGGCGTTTCGCGGGCGTGGTCACGGAGCTGCGCGAACGAGGCTTCACGAGCCCCATCGCGATGGCGGACGCCCGCGTGGCGCACTGCGCCGGGGCAAGCGACGCGCAGGAGCTCGCAACCGTGCTGGCCTCCGCCACGGAGCATGTCCGCACGATGATAGACAACGGCGTCGACCTGGAGGTCGCGGCCGACGCGGTCGCTTTTGCGTTCGCGTGCGACGCCGAGCAGTTCGCGTCGATCGCCAAGCTTCGCGCCGCGCGGCTGATGTGGGCGCGCTGGCGCGAGGAGGCCGGGCTGCCGCAGCGGCCCGTCCACATCCACGCCGAGACTTCGCGACGCATGATGACTCGGCGGGACCCGCACACCAACATGGTCCGCACCGCCATCGCGGCCTTCGCGGCGGGGGTCGGCGGGGCGGATTCCCTCACGGTCCTCCCGTATACGCACGCCTTCGCGGCTTCGGACGCCGACGGCCGCCGCCTGGCGCGCAACGCGCAGTCGATCATCCTCGAAGAGAGCAACGCCTATCGGGTGGCCGACCCCGCGGCAGGGGCCGGCGCCATCGAGCGCCTGACCGACAAGCTTGCTGAAGCCGGGTGGGAGCAGTTCCGCGGCATCGAGCGTCAGGGCGGCCTGTTCGAGGCTCTGTGCTCCGGCTTCTGGCAGGAGCGGATCCTCGAGACCCGCGGGGCCCGCGCGGAGGCGGTCGCGACCCGACGCGCGCCTGTCGTGGGCGTTTCCGAATTCCCTCAAGGCGGCGAAGCTCTCCTGTCGCTGGCTCCGCACCCGGCGTCGGGCGAGCCCTCCCCCACCCGCAAGATCAACGCGGAGTTCGAGGAGAGCCCCGCGGGCTTCCGGGCCATCGTGGCCGCCGTCGCGGCCGGCGCGACGGTCGCTGACATCCGGCTCGCCTCGCGCCCGAACCCGACGGCCTCGGCGACGCCGCTCGACCTCGACCGGCTGGCGTCGCCCTTCGAGGCGCTGCGCGCCGCGAATGAGAGCGCGCCCGAGCGCCCGACCGCCTTCCTCGCGCTGCTCGGGCCGATTGCGCGCCACGCGGCGCGCGCGGGCTTTATCCGCAACCTGCTGACCGCCGGCGGGATCGCCACAATCGACGGCCCGGTCGGCGGCGACGCCGCTGCGGTCGCGCAGGCGTTCCGCGAGAGCGGCGCCGGGCTTGCGATTATCTGCGGCGCCGACGACCTTTACGCCGAGCAGGGACCGGCTCTCGCCGCCGCGTTGCGCGCGGCCGGCGGGACGGTCTGGCTCGCAGGCCGCCCGAAAGCTGGAGCCGCGGAGCTGGAAGAGGCCGGCGTCGGCCGCTTCGTGGCCGCCGGAGACAATGCGCTTGACGCGCTCCGCGAAGCGACCAAGCTCGCCTCGGTCGTGGAACCCCGCGCCGGAGAGGCATCATGACCGCGAAGCTTCCCGATTTCGCCGCGATCGACTGGCGGCGCCCGGATCTCGCCCCGCCCGCGACGGGCGCCGAGCCCTGGACGACGCCCGAAGGCATCGCGGTCGCGCCGCTCTATGGCGAGGCGGATCTTGCCGGCCTCGAAGGGCTCGACACGTGGCCCGGCCTAGCGCCGTTCATCCGCGGCCCGTACCCGACCATGTACGCCTCGCAGCCCTGGACGATCCGGCAATATGCCGGCTTCTCCACCGCAGAGGACTCCAACGCCTTCTATCGCGCGAACCTCGCGGCCGGGCAGACCGGCGTCTCGGTCGCCTTTGATCTCGCGACCCATCGCGGCTATGACAGCGACCATCCGCGCGTCGCGGGCGACGTCGGCATGGCGGGCGTCGCGATCGACTCGATCTACGACATGCGCACGCTTTTCGACGGCATCCCGCTCGAGAAGATGACCGTGTCGATGACGATGAACGGGGCCGTGTTGCCGGTGCTCGCGCTGTTCATCGTGGCGGGCGAAGAACAGGGCGTGCCGCAGGAGAAGCTGGCCGGGACCATTCAGAACGACATTCTGAAGGAGTTCATGGTCCGCAACACCTACATCTATCCGCCGCAGCCCTCGATGCGGATCGTCTCGGACATCTTTGCGCACACGTCCGAGCACATGCCCAAATTCAACTCGATCTCGATCTCCGGCTACCACATGCAGGAAGCGGGAGCGACGGCCGACCTCGAGCTCGCCTACACGCTCGCCGACGGCGCCGAATATGTCCGCGCCGGCATGGCGGCGGGCCTCGACATCGACCGGTTCGCGCCGCGGCTGTCGTTCTTCTGGGCGATCGGCATGAACGTGTTCATGGAGATCGCCAAGATGCGGGCCGCGCGCCTGATCTGGACGAAGCTCATGACGGACCTCGGGGCCAAGAACCCGAAGTCGCTGCCGCTCCGGACCCACAGTCAGACCAGCGGCTGGTCGCTGACCGCGCAGGACGTCTACAACAACGTCATCCGCACGACGCTCGAGGCGATCGCCGCCACCCAGGGCGGCACCCAGTCGCTGCACACCAATTCGTTCGACGAGGCGCTGGCGCTGCCGACGGATTTCTCGGCGCGCATCGCCCGCAACACCCAGTTGGTGCTGCAGATGGAGAGCGGCACGACGCGCTTCATCGACCCGTGGGGCGGCTCGGCCTATGTCGAGCGGCTGACGCACGACTTGGCGACCAAGGCGCTGCAGCACATCGCCGAGATCGACCGGCTCGGCGGCATGGCCAAGGCGATCGAGGCCGGCGTGCCCAAGCTGCGCATCGAGGAGGCCGCCGCCACGACCCAGGCGCGGATCGACTCCGGCGAGCAGACCGTGGTCGGCGTCAACAAGTACCGGGTGCTGAAGAACGAGACGCTCGACGTCCGGCAGATCAAGAACGCCGAGGTGCGCGCCGCCCAGCAGGCCAAGCTCGAGCGGCTGCGCGCGGAGCGCGACCCGAAGGCGGTCGAGGCGGCGCTGACGGCGCTCGAAAACGGCGCCCGCGGGACCGGCAATCTGCTCGCGCTCTCGATCGAGGCGGCGCGGGCCAAGGCGACGGTCGGCGAGATCACCGAGGCGATGGAGAAGGTCTTCGGCCGGCACCGGGCGGAAATCCGCTCGATCTCCGGCGTCTACAAGCGGGAGGCTCGCGCGATGGGGGCGATCGACGAGGTGCAGGCCCAGGTCGCGGCCTTCGAGCGCGCCGACGGCCGCCGGCCGCGCATCCTGGTGGCGAAAGTCGGTCAGGACGGCCACGACCGCGGCCAGAAGATCATCGCCTCCGCCTTCGCCGATCTCGGCTTCGACGTCGACATCGGCCCGCTGTTCGCCACCCCCGAAGAAGCCGCGCGGCAGGCGATCGAGAACGACGTGCACGTGGTCGGCATCTCGACCATGACCGCCGGCCATCTGACGCTGGTGCCAGCGCTGCGGGACGCGCTGCGCGCCGAGGGCCGCGAGGACATCATGATCGTGGTCGGCGGCGTCATTCCGCCGGTCGACTACCCGGCGCTGAAGGAGGCCGGCGCGAGCCTGATCTTCCCGCCCGGCACGGTGGTGGCCGAGGCCGCCAAGGATCTGATGCGGATGCTCAGCGAGCGGCTCGGCTACACGGAAGCGCAGGCGGCCGAATGAGCGATCTCGACGACACGCCCGAAGAGCCGGCGCCCGAACTGGTCGAGGCGCTGGCGAAGCAGCTGTTCCGCGCCGAAAACCCGCCTTCGCTGCTGTGGGACACGAAGCAGTTCGAGAGCTCGGGTCGCCCGACCGATGGTTTCGAGGTCGCGAGCGAGGCGACGCGCGACGCCTACCGCAAACGTGCGCATGAGCTGCTGCTCGAGGCGCCGCAATAGCGGCGGCTCAGCCGTGCAGCTTCACACCCCAAGACGGCGGCGCAGGCCGAACGGCCGTGCGCCCATTGCGCGCCCGAAGCTCGCCTGGGCCGCGCCGGCGAACTCGGTCGCCCGTCCGCGCAGCACCAGCGCGCGATCGCCGGTCATCCGGCCCCAAATCTGCTGCAGCCGGCCCTTGACCTGACGATACCGGCCTTCGAGGCGATCCGCGTTCATGACGCCCTCCCTGAGAGCTGAAACACTTTGTAACATCTTTATGCCTCGAGAACGCTGAACGCTTGATGACGGTTCGGAGAGCTGCTCACGAAATTTGCGTGATCGCGCCTCTCCGGCCGCGTTAGCCTCGCCGCCCGCCTCCACCCGAAGGTTTCCGCGTGTCGCCCAAAAGGCCTGCCATCGACGTCGCCGATTACGCCGCCCACATCCGGGCCGGCGACCGGGCCGCGCTCGCCCGTGCGATCACGCTGGTCGAGAGCCGCCGGGCCGACCATCAGGCGGCCGCGCGCGAACTGGTGCAGGGGCTGCTGCCCGACACCGGCAAGGCGGTCCGGATCGGGATTACGGGCGTGCCCGGCGTCGGCAAGTCGACCGCGATCGACGCGCTCGGCTCGCGCCTCACGGCGGCCGGCCACCGCGTCGCGGTGCTTGCGGTCGATCCGTCCTCGACCCGCACCGGCGGCTCGATCCTCGGCGACAAGACGCGCATGAGCCGGCTCGCGCTCGACCGCAACGCCTATGTGCGCCCCTCGCCCTCCGCCGGCACGCTCGGCGGCGTGGCGGCCAAGACGCGCGAGTCCATGCTGTTGGCCGAGGCCGCCGGTTTCGACGTGATCCTCGTCGAGACGGTCGGCATCGGCCAGTCCGAGGTCGCGGTCGCGGACATGACGGACGTCTTCCTCGTGCTGATGCTGCCCGGCGCCGGCGACGAGCTTCAGGGCATCAAGAAGGGCGTGCTGGAGATCGCCGACATCATCGCGGTCAACAAGGCCGAGGGCGACGGCGCCGCGCGCGCCCGGGCGGCCGCGGCGGAATACAAGGCCGCGCTGAGGATTCTCGACGCCCGTTCCGGCGCCTGGGAGCCGGAGGTGCTGACGATCTCGGGCCGGGACGACATAAACCTCGACACGCTTTGGTCGCGCGTTCTGGCTTGCCGCGACGCGCGCGAAAAGGCCGGCGAGCTCAAGAGGCGCCGAGAGCGCCAGCAGGTGCGCTGGATGTGGACCATGGTGGAGGCCCGCTTCCGCGAGCGCCTCGCCGAAGATCCGCGTCTCGCGGCCCGCGTCCCCGAACTCGAACGCGCCGTCGCCTCAGGGGAAACCGCTCCCACCATGGCGGCGGACGAGATCGCCCGCGTGCTGGGGTTTTAGCAGGCGCCCCGACGCTGCTTTATTTGGCTTTGGCGCGCTGCGCCGGACGGGCCCGCGCGGCGACCGCCGGGCGGGCGTCGGCCTTGCGGCGCGGCGTGGCGCGCTCGGGTTTCGCCGCGGCGTGCTTGGCGGCTCCATGCTTGGCGGCGGCGTGCTTGGCGTTGGGCTTCGACGGCTTCGGCTTGGCGCCCCAGGACTTCACGACAGGCGCGTCCGTCCAGCCGCCTCGCTCCGAGGCGCCGGCGGGCGCTCGCGTCTCGCGTTCCGGCTTGGCGCGTCCCGGCTTTGCGTAAGCGGGCTTGGCGTAAGTGGGCCTCGGCCCGCTTTCGGCGCGCCGCGGCGCGGGATCATAGGCGCGCGCTTCGGGGGCGTCGGCGCGGGTGATCAGAACGTCGCCCTTCTCCGCGCCCAGAGCCTGCGCGGCGAACGCCTCGGCGGCCGAGGCCGCGATCGCGACCTTGCTCTCGGTCTCGAAGATGCGGATCGCGCCGATCTCGTTGCGGGTGACGCCGCCGCGGCGGCAGATGAGCGGCAGCAGCCATTTGGGCTCGGCGTTCTGCTTGCGGCCGACGCCCAGCCGGAACCACACGCTGTCGCCGAACTCCTCACGGCGGCGCGGCGGAGAAGCGTCCGGCCGGCCCGCGTCGCCGCCCCGGGCGCGCTCCCGCGGCCGCGTCCACTCGCCCGGATCCTCAACGGATTCGGGCTCCGGCAGCTGCAGGCGGTGGAGCCGCAGCAGCGCGACCGCGACCTGCTCGGCGCCGACGCTCTCGAGCAACGCCTCGGCGCGGGCGCGTTCGTCCTCGCCGGGAGGCGCCGCGGCCGCAAGGTCGGCCTGCAGACGCTGCTCGTCGAGCGCGCGGATTTCGGCGGCGGAGGGCGGGCCGCTCCAGACCGGCGTCAGGCCGGCGTCGGTCATCAGCAGCTCAGCCTTGCGGCGGCGCGATGCGGGCGCGAGCAGAACGCTGACGCCCTTGCGGCCGGCGCGGCCCGTGCGGCCGCTGCGGTGCTGGAAAACCTCGGCGTCGTGCGGCAGGTCGGCGTGGATCACCAGCTCGACATTGGCGAGGTCGATGCCCCGCGCCGCGACGTCGGTCGCGACGCAGACGCGGGCGCGGCCGTCGCGCACCTGTTCGAGAGCGCGGTTGCGCTCGGCCTGGCCGAGCTCGCCCGACAGCAGCACGGCCGAGAAGCCGCGTGTCGACAGATGCTGGTGCAGCCGCCGCACCGCCTCGCGGGTCGAGCAGAACACGATCGCGGCGGCAGCGTCCTGCTGGCGCAGCACATTGACCACGACCGCCTCGACCTCGCGCGGCGCCACGCGGATTGCGCGGTGCTCGATGTCGGCGTGCGCGCGGGTCTCGCCGAGCGTCTCGATGCGGGCCGCGTCGCGCTGGAAGCGGCGCGCGATCGCGATGATGGCGGGCGGCAGCGTGGCGGAAAACAGCAGGGTGCGGCGCTCCGCGGGCGTCGCCTCCAGGATGAACTCGAGGTCCTCGCGGAAGCCGAGGTCCAGCATCTCGTCGGCCTCGTCCAGCACGACCGCCTTCAGCGCCGAGAGGTCGAGCGCGCCGCGGTCGATATGGTCGCGCAGCCGCCCGGGCGTGCCGACCACGATATGGGCGCCGCGCTCGAGGCTTCGCCGCTCGGCGCGTGGGTCCATGCCGCCGACGCAGGCCACGATGCGGCCCCCGACGCCAGCGAACAGCCAGGCGAGTTCGCGTTCCACCTGCATGGCGAGTTCGCGCGTCGGCGCCACCACGAGCGCGAGCGGCTGACCCGGGCGCTCAAGGGTTTCCGCGCCGCCGAGCAGCGTCTCACCGATGGCGAGGCCATAGGCGACCGTCTTGCCCGATCCGGTTTGCGCCGAGACCAGCAGGTCGCGGCCCTCTCCGGCGGCCGCCAGAACCTCGCTCTGGACGGCGGTCAGTTCGGCGTAGCCGCGCTGGAGCAGCGCGCGCATGAGGGGCGACGTTTTGGGATCGGGGAGCACGTGCTGCTTTCGGTGGCGCGAGAATAACAGCCGAGGCGCGCTGGCGCGCCGCGTGACCGCACGGTTCGGCTGAAGGATCGCCCCCTCCATACTCCCGATTGCGCCGCAGCGCCATCGCCGCCCGCGCAAGCCTGCGTGGCGATCGAGAGTGACCTCGGAGCGCGCGCCGAGGAACGAAGGCTTAAATCCCTATGGGCCAGGATCGGCGCTGAGTTCCCGAGAAAGTCCGCCGCCTGCATGCTCATGATCGCGACGGCCCATAGCGGTGAGGACCTCCGGACAGCGCCGGCCGCGCATCCGGGCGCGGCGGAGGCCGAGACCGTCGCGGCGCTGAAGGCGGAGCTCGCCGCAGCCCGAAAGAAGCTGCGCGAGCAGGAGGCCTACCTGCGCGAGTCCCGCCGGCTCATCGGCGGCGCGCTCGCCGCGGCGCAGGCGGGCGTGTGGCGCTGCCGGCTGAGCGACGAGCGCCTGAGTTGGACGGGTGGGGTCTACGACCTGTTTGAAATTCGGCCCGGCGCGCCGCTGCGCCGGCAGCACATTCTGGAGTGCTACGAGCCGCGCTCGCGCGCCGCGCTCGAAGAGGCGCGCAGCAGGGCGATCCGCAACGGCGGAGGCTTTGCCCTGGATGCGGAGATCGTCACGCAGAAGGGCCGCAGCCGGTGGATCAGGCTGTCCGCAACAGTGGTGCGGGGGAGCGGCGGGGCGGCCGAGCTGTTCGGCCTGAAGCAGGACATCACCGAGGCGAAGACCGCGGCGGAGCGCGCGCGGCGTCTGGCTGAGATCGACGCCGTCACCGGGCTCGCCAACCGGGCGCTGTTCGAGACCCGGCTCGGCGCGCTGTGCGCGGGAGCTCGCGCCGGCGCGCTGCTTCTGATCGATCTCGACGGCTTCAAGGGCGTCAACGACACGTTCGGCCACGCGATCGGCGACGAATGTCTGCGCGAGGCGGCCGCGCGGCTGCGGGCGGTGTGCCGGGGCGCGGAGCTCGTCGCCCGGATCGGCGGCGACGAGTTCGCGGCGCTGATCGGCGACGGCGTCGGGCGGGCTGAGACGGAGCGGCTGGCGGGCGCCATCGTCCAGGCGCTCGGCGCGCCGGTCGAGCGCGGCGCCGGACGGATCTGCTTCGGAGCCTCGGTCGGCGCGGCGTTCGCCGGCGGCCGCACCCCGTCGGAACTGTTCATGCAGGCCGACGTCGCGCTCTACGCCGCAAAGGCCGCGGGCCGCGGCGCGTTCCGCATCTTCGACAGCGCGACGATGCGGCCGGAGGCGCCGCTCAGGCCCTGAGCGCGGGCCGCGCCTCGCGCCCGAGCGCAGCCAGCGCGGCGGCTGCGACCGCCTTGGCGTCGAGCCCGGCCTCGGCCACCTGCTTCTCCGGCTTGTCGTGCTCGATGAAGCGGTCGGGTAGCGCCAGCGTGCGGATCTTCAGGCCACGGTCGAGCGCGCCTTCGGCGGCGAGCAACTGCAGCACGGCCGCGCCGAAGCCGCCAGTCGAGCCTTCCTCGACCGTCAGAAGGACCTCGTGCTCGCGGGCGAGCCGCAGGATCAGGTCGCGGTCGAGCGGCTTGGCGAAGCGCGCGTCGGCGACCGTCGCGGAGACGCCGCGAAGCGCGAGCTCTTCCGCCGCGTCCAGAACGGCGGCGAGCCGCGTGCCCAGCGAGAGCAGCGCGACCGTGGAGCCTTCACGCAGCAGGCGGCCGCGGCCGATCGGCAGGATCTGGCCGCGCGCAGGCAACTCGACCCCCACCCCTTCGCCGCGCGGATAGCGGAACGCCGAGGGGCCGTCGTCATGCGCGGCCGCCGTCGCCACCATGTGGACGAGTTCGGCCTCGTCGGCCGGCGCCATCAGCACGAAATCCGGCAGGCAGCCGAGATAAGCGAGGTCGTAGGCTCCCGCATGGGTCGCGCCGTCGGCGCCCACCAGCCCGGCGCGGTCGAGCGCGAAGCGCACCGGCAGCCGCTGGATCGCGACGTCGTGCACCACCTGGTCGTAGGCCCGTTGCAGGAAGGTCGAATATATCGCGCAGAACGGCTTCAGGCCCTCCGTCGCGAGCCCGGCCGCGAACGTCACCGCATGCTGCTCGGCGATGCCGACGTCGAAGGTCCTGGCCGGAAACGCACGGCCGAAGAGATCGAGGCCGGTGCCGCCCGGCATCGCGGCGGTGATCGCCACCACCCGGTCGTCCTCCTCCGCCTCCCGCACCAGCGCCTCTGCGAACACCTTGGTGTAGCTCGGCGCGTTGGCCTTGGGCTTCGCCTGCGCGCCCGACACCACGTCGAAGGCCGAGACGCCGTGATACTTGTCGGCGGATTCCTCCGCCGGCGCGTAGCCCTTGCCCTTCTGGGTGACGACATGGACCAGGATCGGCCCGTGGCCGGCGTCCCGCACGTTCTTGAGCACCGGCAGCAGGTGATCGAGATTGTGCCCGTCGATCGGGCCGACATAGTAGAAGCCGAGTTCCTCGAACAGCGTACCGCCCATCGCGAGGCCGCGGGCGTATTCCTCGGCCTTGGCCGCGCCGCGCTCGACGAATTTCGGCAGCTTCTTGACGAGCCCGCGGCCGATGTCGCGCAGCGAAAGATAGGTGCGGCTCGAAACGAGGCGCGCGAGATAGGCCGACATCGCGCCGGTGGGCGGCGCAATCGACATGTCGTTGTCGTTGAGGATGACGATCAGGCGCGAGCCGAGCGCGCCGGCGTTGTTCATCGCCTCATAGGCCATGCCGGCCGACATCGCGCCGTCGCCGATCACGCAGACGACGTGATTGTCGCCGCCCTTGAGGTCGCGCGCGACAGCCATGCCGAGACCGGCGGAGATCGAGGTCGAGGAGTGGCCGGCGCCGAACGGGTCGTATTCACTCTCCGCGCGATTGGTGAAGCCGGAAAGCCCGCCTCCGCGACGCAGCGTGCGGATGCGGTCGCGCCGGTCGGTGAGAATCTTGTGCGGATAGCACTGGTGGCCGACGTCCCAGATCAGCCGGTCGTCAGGCGTGTCGAACACGTAATGCAGCGCGACCGTGAGCTCGACCACGCCGAGGCCCGCGCCGAGATGGCCGCCGGTGACCGAGACGGCCTCGATGGTCTCCTGGCGGAGCTCGTCTGCGAGCTGGCGAAGGCGGCTTTCGGGGAGGCGCCGCAGGTCGGCCGGCGTGCGGACCGAATCGAGCGCCGGCTGGGTGGTCGGCAGGGGCACAGGCGGAACGGCGTCCTCAGAATGCAACCTCGGAGCGTTACACCAGCCGCCTGAGGCGCGCAAACGCGACATGCCCCGCCAGGGCGCGCGAGGCGTCGCCATTCGGCTGAGCCGCGCCTTTGCGGGAGCGTGACCTAGTTAGCCTGCTATGTCTGCTGTGTCCGGCCGTCGCGCCGCCGTGCTGCTCGCTTGCCTCGCCTTCGCCGCCTCCGCGCTTCCGGAGAGCGCCGCCGTCGCCCGCGAAGCGCGCGGCGGATCGTTTCTGTCGCAGCTCGGCCTGCCTTGGCAGAGCGCCCGCCCCTCCTCTCGCCGCGCCAAGAAGCCCGCGACGGCGAGGAAGCGAGCGCCCGCCTCTCGGCCGCCCGGCAAGCCGACGCCGAAGCCGGTCGCCAAGGAGGCGAGCCCGCCACCGCGCGCCGAGACCGCGGCACTCCCCGTCCCGCTGCCGCCGGAGCGGCCGCGCGAAGAGCCGCCTGCGCCGCCGCCTGCCGAGACGGCGCGCGCGGAAGCTGGCGGCGGCGACGCTCCGTCGAAGCCCTCCGCCGCCCCGGAGACCGCGATTCCGCTGCCGCCGGAACGTCCAGAGGACGAGCGCGAGACTGCGGCGCTGATCCCGAAGGCGCCGCTGCCGGAGGAAAAGCCCGCCGGGCCGACGCCGCCCGATCTGCCGCTTCCGGAAGCTTCGCGGGAGGACGATCCGGATTGCCGCGAGCTCGCCTCAGAGGGCGTCGCGATCTTCAAGCCTGCCGATCTCGGTGATCAGCCGGAGATCTGCCATACGGGCGCGCTGGTCGAGCTGTCGGGCGTGCGCCGCAAGGATGGCGGCGTGGTCGAGATGAAGCCGGCGGCGACGTTGCGCTGCGCCATGGCGCGGGCGGTCGCAGCCTATGTGCGCGACGACCTCGTGCTGGCGGCGGAGACGTCAGGCGCCAAGCTCGACTCGGTTCAAGTCGCCGGCTCCTACGCCTGCCGGGGCCGCAACAACGTCTCGGGCGCGAAGCTCAGCGAACACGGCCGCGCCAATGCGCTCGACATCTCCGGCTTCGGATTCTCGGACGGGCGCGAGATCGGCGTCTACTCAAAGGACCTGCCGGAGCTTCTCGGCGTCGTCGTCAAGGGCGCGGCCTGCACGCGGTTCAACACGGTGCTGGGGCCCGGCTCCGATGAGGACCATGAGGACCATCTTCACATCGACCTGCAGCCGCGCCGCAGTCATTCGCGGCTGTGCGAGTGGCGGCCCGACTGAGATCAGCGCGAGGAGGGAGCCGGGCTTGCGGCGCTCGCGAGCGCCTCGCCGCCGAGCAGCGAAGAAGCGATCGTCATCAGGCCACGTTGCTCGTAGCCGGCGCGGGCGAGGTTCAGCCAGTGCCGATAGAGCGGCACCGCGTCGCAACGGATGCCGTTGCCGGCGCCGAGCGTGCGGTCGGCGCGCCTGAGGATGTCGGCGCACTCCGCGTCCGACACCACGTCGATCCGGCGATACTCGGGCCACTCGGCCGAAAAGCCGCCTGTGTTGAGATAGGTGACGTGGCTGGAGGCGGCGAACGCCGCCACAGCCACAGCTGCGCCGAACAGGGCGAAGCGCATCGGGTGTCCACCGGTGGTCAGAGGATCAGCCGCCGCGGAAACGGCGACCTGGAGAGATAGTTCCACTAAAGTCGACGCTCGTGAAGATTCTTTTGCGACCCCGGCGCTTCGGCAAAAAAGCCGCGCGGAACGTCCGGCCGGGGCGCTATCCTGAGTGGGCGCCTGGCGAAGGCGACGGTGCAAGGACCTCCTCATGCTCAGCAATCTTCAGGCCCGCGACGCCGCCACGGTTCTCCACCCCTACACGAACCTCGCGACGCTGCCGCAGCAAGGCTCGCTCATCCTCGAACGGGGCGACGGCGTGTTCGTGTATGACGTGGAGGGCCGGCCCTACATCGAGGGCATGGCCGGGCTGTGGTGCAACGCGCTGGGGCACGGCCGGGAGGAGCTTGTCGAGGCCGCGGCGGAGCAGATGCGCAAACTGCCCTTCGCGCACCTCTTCACCGCCAAGAGCCACGACCCGGCGATCGCGCTCGCCGAGAAGCTGAAGGAGCTCGCGCCGTGCAACGCCGCTAAGGCGTTCTTCTGCAACTCGGGCTCGGAGGCCAACGACACCCAGATGAAGCTCGTCTGGTACGTCAACAATGCGCTTGGCCGTCCGCAGAAGAAGAAGATCATCTCCCGGATCAAGGCCTATCACGGCGTCACCATCGCAAGCGCGAGCCTGACCGGGCTGCCGAACAACCACATCGATTTCGATCTGCCGCTGCCGCAGGTGCGGCATGCCGGCTGCCCTCATCACTACCGCTTCGCGCTCGCAGGCGAGACCGAAGAGGATTTCGCCAGCCGACTGGCCGCCGAACTCGACGCGATGATCGAGGCCGAGGGTCCGGAGACCGTCGCAGCCTTCATCGCGGAGCCGGTGATGGGCGCCGGCGGCGTGATCGTGCCGCCCAGAACCTATTTCGAGAAGATCCAGCCGGTGCTGGAGAAGCATGACGTCATGCTGATCGCCGACGAGGTGATCTGCGGCTTCGGCCGGCTCGGCGAATGGTTCGGCTCGACCGCGCTCGGCATGAAGCCGGACACGGTGTCCGTCGCCAAGCAGCTGTCGTCATCCTATCTGCCGATCGCCGCCGTCATCATTCCGGACTGGATCGACGAGGCTCTGAGCCGGCAAAGCGAGAAGATCGGCGTGTTCGGCCACGGCTTCACCTATTCGGGCCACCCGGTCGCCGCCGCGGTCGCGCTCAAAACGCTCGAGATCCTCGAGCGCGACGACGTGCTCGGCCATGTGCGCGGGATCATCCCGCATTTCCAGGAGCGGCTGCGCGCCTTCGCCGATCACCCGATGGTCGGCGAAGCCCGCGGCATGGGACTCGTGGGCGCGGTGGAGGTGGTCGCCGACAAGGCCAGCAAGCGGCCGTTCGATCCGAAGCGCTTCGCGGCCGCGAAGGTGGTGGCGCTTGCGCAGGAGGAAGGTCTTATCGTGCGTGCGATCGGCGACGCGGTGTCGATCTGTCCCCCGCTGGTGATCACCAGCGAGGAGATCGACCAGCTGTTCGAGCGGCTGGGACGGGCGCTCGACAGGGCCGAAGTCTGGGCCGCGGCCGAAGGCGCGCGGCAGGCCGCCTGAGCGTCGCGGCGCGCTTTCCCGGCCGCGGACGATGTGGAAGAAGTCGCGTATCGGCGTCACGCCGAAAGGGTGGTTTCAGTGTACGGAAGCGTTAGGCGTCTAACCTGCGGGCGAAGGGCGTCCGGCGCCTGGAGCATGGCGTGACGCTCGATCTTCGGCTCGCGCCGCGGGGGCGGTCGCGGCTTGCCGGCGCGGCCCTGACGCTCGCCGGCTTCTCGATCTGCGTCACGCTCTATGCGACGCTTCTGCTTCGCTCCCACGCCGTTGCGACAGCGCCGGGATTCGCCGCCTTCGTCTCCGGGCTCGCGCTCGCGGCGCTCGCCATCCTGGTCGGCTTCGCCGCGATGGCCGCGGTGTGGCGGAGCGGCCGCCGCGGCGGCGTCCGGGCGCTTTTCGCCGTCCTGCTCGGGGGAGCGGTTCTGGCCGGTCCGCTCTACGCGGCTTTCGGGCACGGCCTCTGGCCGGCGCGGCTCGACGACGTCTCAACCGATCTCACGGACCCGCCGCGCTTCGAGCGCGCGGCGCGGGAGCGGAAGCCCGGCGAACTCCCAGCGCCCCCCGCCGCGATCTCGGCCGAGCAGGCCGCGCGGCAGAGGGACGCTTATCCGGATCTCGCGCCGCTGCTTCTCGCCCTGCCGCCGGATGACGTGACGGGCCTGGCGATCGGCGTCGTGGAGAGCCGGGGCTGGCGCGTCCTCGGGCCGACCGCGTTCCCGCGCGGCGGCCCGCCGACGGGACGCATCGAAGCGGTGGCCGCCTCCCCAATTCTCGGGCTGCAGTCCGACGTCGCTATCCGCGTCCGGCCCGAGGGCGACGGCGCTCGCGTCGACATGCGCTCCGCGTCCCGGATCGGCGGCGTCGACTTCGGCGGCGAAGCCGCCCGCATCAAGGGCTTTTTGGCCGACCTCGCCGCCGCCGCGAACGCCCTGCCCTGACGCGTCAGCCGGCGGGGCGGTAGACCCCGGTCAGCCGCGGCGGGCCGTCGGTGAGCGCCTCGCCCCTGTCCACCATCTCTTCGAGATGGGCGAACACCGAAAGACCGGCCGCGCCCTTCAGTTGCGGATCAAGCCCGCGGTAGAGTTCCGCGACCAGTTCCGGGACGGTTCGCGCGCCCTCCGCGAGCCGGGCGCGGATCGCCGCCTCGCGCATGCGGCGGTGACCGATGAGCTGTCTCACGAACCCCCTCGCGTTGCGCACGACGGGGCCGTGGCCGGGCAAATAGAGCTCCTCCTCGCGCGCCAGCAGCTTCTCAAGCGACGCCATATAGGCCGCCATCGCGCCGTCGGGCGGCGCGACGATGGTGGTCGACCAGCCCATCACGTGATCGCCCGAGAGCAGCAGCCCGGCTTCCGGCAAGGCGAAGGCCAGATGGTTCGCGGTGTGGCCGGGCGTCGCGACGGCCTCCAGCGACCAGCCCGGCCCGGTGACGGCGTCGCCCTCGCGCATCTCCTTGTCGGGATGGTAGGCGGCGTCGACTCCGGCTTCGAGCCGGTTGGCCTCGCCCTCGTGCAGCGGCCGGAACGCCCGATGAGGCCCGGCGCCGACGAGCGGCGCGCCGACCGCCGCGGCGAGCGCGGCCGCTCCGGCGGTGTGGTCCATGTGGCTATGGGTCGCCACCACATAGCGCACCGTCTCGCCGGCGACGGCGCGCAGCAGCGCGTCGCGGTGCCGGGCGTCGTCCGGGCCGGGATCGATGATCGCGACTTGCCCGCGCCCGACCACATAGGTCGCCGTGCCGGTGAACGTGAAAGCCGACGGATTGGGCGCCACGATGCGCCGCACCAGCGGCGCGACCTCGACGGCCGCGCCAGGCTCGGCGTCAGCGCGCAGGTCGAGGTCGAGGTCGTCGCTCATCGCGGGTCCGGGTCCGATCCTCGATGCGTTGGCGGTTGCGGGCGCCCCCGCGCGCCGCTATCCATCGCGCCACAGCGAGCGGCCATAGCCGGTCGATGGGGCGTCGCCAAGCGGTAAGGCAGGGGATTTTGATTCCCCCATGCGGAGGTTCGAATCCTCCCGCCCCAGCCACTTTTATTAAACCATTGATATTTCTGGTTTTTCTACCTGAGGCTGCCGGATCATCGGTAGCAAAGGAAGGTAGCAGGCGACGGTAGCAGTTTGGTCGCGGACTCGCGGCAAGTTAAAATATTCGGGTCTTCAAGTTTTGGACCCGCTGCTTGTCGTTCTCGTCTCGCCTCTCTCAGTTCTTTTCGGCCCGTCTCGAAACGAAGTCGGCCCCGGCTCCCGTCGTTGGACAGTGGGCGGAAATCTTCGCGTCTGCGCCGACCGAGGCTGGACCTTCTGTTACGGCGGAAACCGCCTGGCGTGTTCCGGCTGTTCGCGGGGCCGCGAACCTCATCTCGACAACCGTCGCGCGAATGCCTGCGAAGGCGTTTCGGCGGGTCGGAGACGGCAAGGAAATCGCCCGCGATCATCCGGCGCACGAGCTCGTGCATGGCATGGCGAACCCCTGGACAACGGCTCGCGCCCTGCGCCGCCAGATGACGGTGGACGCCATATTCCACGGCGACGGTTACGCGCTCACCACTCGCCGGGCGGACGGTTCGGCGATGGAGATTCACCGGCTCGATCCGCGCGCCGTCGAGCGCAAAGTCCGCAGCGACGGCGAACCCTTCTACATCTACCGCACGCAGGCCGGCGCTCATGAGATCGCGCACGGCGACGTGCTCCGCATTTCGGCCCCCTCCCTCGATGGCGAACGCGGCTATCCAGTCATCGGATCGGCGCGCGAGTCCATCGGGCTCGCGATCTCCATGGAGAGGCATTTCGCCCGCTCTCTACGGAAGGGCTTCAAACCCTCCGCTTCCCTCACACTCCCCGGCAAGCTTTCCGAGCCCTCGGCCGAACGGCTCAAGAAGGCGCGCTCCTCCGAGGCGACCGGAGAGGGCTCCGGCGGTCTCACCATCTGGGAAGAAGGGGCGAAGCTCACTATCCACGAGCTCACGTCGACCGATCAGCAGTTCATCCAGAACCGCGAGTTCCAGATCGTCGAGATCGCACGCGCTTTCGGCATCCCGCCCGTGCTCCTGGGGGATCTCAGCAGCGCCACCTTCAAGAACGTTGAGGAGCTCGGCCGTCAGTTCGCGACCTACACGCTCGGCCATTGGCTGACTGAATGGGAGGACGCTTACCAGACGACGCTCATTGCTCCCGAGGAGCGCGGCGACATCTTCGTCGACTTCACCTTGGACGCGCTCCTTGCGGCGGACCTCGCCACGCGCGCCGAGGCTTACGCCAAGCAGATCGCGGCGCGCGTGCTCTCCCCCAACGAAGCCCGCGCGATGGAGAACCGCCCCGGCTTCAACGGCGGCGACAAGTTCGTGAACCCCTACACCACGTCGGCGCACGCCGCCCCTGAGCCGGAGGCCGGCCAGTGAGCCCGCACGCCGCGTTCTTCGGCGACGCCGAGCGCACCTTCGCCCTGACGCCGGCGCTCCTCGTCGAGTTCGAGCGCCTCGTCGGCGCGGGAGCATGGGGAACCGCGCGCCGCATGTTCGCCAGCGAGGCGACCACCACCGAAGTTCGCGAGACCATCCGCCTCGGCCTCATCGGCGGCGGCGAGACTCCGAAGCGGGCCGCCGAGCTCGTCGAGACCTACGCCGGCGCGACGCCGTTCGCGGAGCTCTACGCGCTCGCCGGCGACATCATGACCGCCGCCATGCTCGGCACTCCCGAACAGGAGCCCGCCGATGCAGCGGCTTGAGATCAAGGCCGCGCTCGCGGTCGACGACGCCGGCGAGATCACCGGCAACGCTTGGCCGTTCGGCACGCCTGACCGCGTGAACGACGTCATCACCAAGGGCGCGTTCGCCTCGGCCGCCCTCCCGCTCCCGATGCTCTACGCGCATGACCCGCGCGACGTGATCGGCGTTTGGGAGAGCGCCACGGAAACCGACGCCGGCCTGGAGGTAAAGGGCCGGCTCCTCGTCGACGACGTTGCGAGGGCTCGCGAGGTCCGCGCGATGATCCGCGCCGGCGCGCTCGGCGGCCTCTCGATCGGCTTCGGCATCCGCAAGGCCGCGCCCCGCCGCGGCGGCGGCCGCACCATCACCGACCTCGACCTCCGCGAGATCAGCGTCGTCTCGATCCCCTCCCATCCCCGCGCACGGATCACCGGCGCGAAGGACGCAGCGGAAGCCATTGCGCTCGCCGATGCGATCAACCGGGCCGCTGCGGCCTTCCGTTCCTAAGGAGAACTACCCCCTTGAGCTACCACTACCCCCCGCATGACTTCGTGCTGAAGGACGCCGGCGACGCCGACGTGTCGGCCGACGTCACCAAGGCCCTGGAGACCCTCCAGGGCGACGTGCTCGCCCGCATCGAAGCGGCCGAGAAGAAGGCCGCCGACCGCCTGGAGGCCCTGGAGAAGAAGGCCGCGCGTCCGGCTCCGGCCAACGGCGCTTCGGACGGCGAGACCGTCGAGAAGGCGCTGACCTCCTACATCCGTTCCGGCGACGACACCGAGCTCAAGGCTCTCTCGATCACTGGCGCTGGCGCGACCGGCGGTGTGCTTGCCCCGCCGCAGTTCGGCACCTCCATTCTGGAGAAGGTTCGCGAGGTCTCGCCGATCCGCGCGCTTGCTCCCGCGATCACCATCTCCTCGAACGTCATCAAACTCCCGCGCCTCGTGAACAAGGTCGCTCCGGCGAACGTCACCGAGACCGGCACGCGTGCGACGGCCGAGCCGTCGTTCGAGCAGATCGAGATCTCCGTCTTTGAGGACGCCGTCGACGTCCCCGTGACCAAGTGGCAGCTCGAGGACTCGAACCTCAACCTCGCGGCTTGGCTCCAGGGCCACATCATCGCGGGCTTCGCCGAGAAGGAAGGCCGCGACTTCGTCGTCGGCGACGGCGTCACTCAGGCCGAAGGCGTCATGACCTCCACCGAGGTCCAGACGCTCACGACCGCGGAGACGACGCTGAAGGTCGACGACTTCATTGACGCCTTCTATGGCCTCAAGACCGCGCACGCCCGAAAGGCCGTCTGGCTTATGGCGCGCCCGACGATGGCGATCGTCCGCAAGCTCCGCGACGGCGAAGGGAACCTCATCTGGCAGGACGGCAATCTCGCCGGCGGCCAGCCGAGCACGATCCTGGGCGCGCCCGTCTATGAGGCGGTCGACATGCCCAGCGCCGCCTCTGGCGCGACGCCGGTTCTCTTCGGCGACTTCGCGGCCGGCTACCAGATCGTCGACCACGTTTCGCTGGAGCTCGAACAGGACCGCCTGACCGAGTGGAAGAAGGGCCTCGTGCATCAGCTTGCGCGGCGTCGCTTCGGCGGTCGCGTCGTTAACGGCGAAGCCTTCGTCAAGCTGAAGCTGAAGGCGTCCTGACCATGACCACCACGACCACCAACGCCAAGTCGACGATCTCCGTCGCGACTTCGGCCACCGTTCCGGCCGACGCCGCCGCCTACAAGGCCCTGTCCTGGACCGTCATCAACGACGTGACGGAGATCGGCGGCACGTTCGGCGACACCTACGCCAAGGTTGAGGCCAAGGTTCTCGGCGCTCGCCGCGTCCGCAAGGGCAAGGGCTCCGTCGACGGCGGCGCGATCGAGCTCAAGGTTCTTCGCAACGCCTCCGACGCCGGCCAGACCTCGCTCCGCACGGCGCTCGCGTCCGACGAGCCGGTCTTCATCAAGATCGAGCTCGGCGACAAGCCGACCGGCGCGAACGCCACCGGCTCGATCGCCTACCAGCCCGTGCTGGTCTTCTCGGCTCCGGTTAACGGCGGCGACGCCGACAGCTACGTCGAGCAGACCTTCACGCTGGAGATCGTCGGCGAGACCATCGCCGTCGCTCCGGGCACCGGCGCGTAACAATGAAGCTCGCGGCGGAGGAAATCACGATCAGGATCGACGGAGAGCGCATTGTTCTCCGGCCGACCCTGCGCGCGGCCCTCCGCCTCGAACGCCGCCACGAGGGCCTCGCGACCCTGATCGCCAAGCTCCAGGACGGCGACCTCCTCACCATCGCCGACGTGCTGCGCGAGCACTCGTCGGCGTGGTCGGACGTCCCGTCCTTCATCGAAAGCCTGGGCGTCCCGCACGGCCTGTTTGCGGGGGTCCAGCATCTCATCCCGGCGCTCATCACTCACGTCTACGCCCTCGCCGGCGTCGACATCGAGGAGGAGCGCGACGAGCCGACCACCGGCGCGCGCGTCGCCTCCCGCGAGACCTTCGCCGAGCACCTGGAGAACCACTTCCGCGTCGGCACCGGCTGGCTTGGCTGGAGCCCGGCGCAGACCTGGGACAGCACGCCCGCGGAGATCCGCGCCGCTCAGGCCGGCTTCATCGAGCTCCAGAACGCCCTTCGCGGCGAGAAGCCCAAGAAGCCCGACAATCGGACGCTCGACGACAAGTTCGCCGACGTCTTCCTCGGCCTCAGCACGAGGCCCGCGGCGTGACCTTATTCCCTAATCGGAGCCTCCTTTTGACGGTTCCGCGGCCGATCGAACAACGAAAAGCACCCTGCCCGGCTCCGGCGTCCAAGCGGCGTTTCAATGGGGTTCAAGGGTGCGCGGCCGCACTTCTCTGTGGTGCCCAGTGATGCCCCGCCGTCCCGCCCGCTTCTGTAGCTGTGGAGCCATCGTTTCGGCCGGCCAGCGTTGCGCCTGCCAGATCCTCCAGGATCGCGCCCGCAAGGCCCGCCACGATGCGAACCGGCCCTCGGCCCGTGAACGCGGCTACACCCGCGACTGGCAGAAGGAGCGCGCGAACTTCCTAGCGCTCAATCCGTGGTGCGTTCGCTGCGACCGCGCCGCGACGGTCGTCGACCACATCCGGCCCCACCGCGGCGACCGCTGGCTGTTCTGGAACAAGGCGAATTGGCAGTCGCTCTGCGCGCCCTGTCACAACAGCGCCAAGCAGCGCGAGGAGCGCGCCTCCATCTTTTCGTGCGAGGCGCTCACCTAATGGCGCTTCCGACTTTCAACCCGCCCGTCCCGCCAAGCGCCGGCCTCTCGAACGAGCCGAAGATCAACCTGTTCGCGAACGAGTTTGGCGACGGCTACACGCAGCGTTCGCCGAAGGGCCTCAACCACATCCGCGACATGCCCGAGCTCAAGTTCGAGCTCCTCACCTCGGTCCAGGCCGCCGGCGTCGTCGCCTTCCTGCGCGAGCGCGGGGGCTACAAGCCCTTCCTCTACACGCTCCCCGACGAGACGACCGCCAAGCGCTGGACCTGCGCGAAGTGGAAGCACACGCGCGACGAGGCCGGCCGCAACACCATCACCGCCACCCTCGAACAAGACTTCAGCATCGCGTCGTGACCGTCCGCACGCCCAGCACCCTCGATGAACGCGAGCCCGACGCCGAGGCCAAACGCGACCGCACGCTTTGGCTTGCTGTCATCTCGCAAGCCTTAGAGGACGCGACCATCGTTCGCAGCAACGTGAGCGACATCGATCGTCAACAGGCACGCTCCTGGCTTACCGCTATGTCCGCGGACTACCGAGAAGTCTGCGCGCTCGCCGGCCTGGAGCCGGACCATCTTCGTGGCCATGCTGAGCGCCTCATTTCCCAAGTCGACGCCGGCACTAGAGAACATCATCAGCGCCCCGCTCTAAAGCGCTCCGCGTCGCGCTCCGCTACTCCCCGTGTGCAGACTGAACGCGTTCGCAAGTCGACCGCTGGCGCGAGCCTCACGTTCAACGGCCGGACGCAGATCCTCAAGTTCTGGGCGTCCGAGCTCGGCATCCCGGTCCACGTCATCCGCTCGCGCGTCCAATACGGATGGCCGGCCGACCGCATCCTCACGGAGCCTGTCAACGCGAGGCGCGGTCGACCCAGGACCAGTGACCGGGGGGTAGGTCGCGCCCAGGACGTCAACGCCGGGACCGGCGCGCACCGCACCGCGCAAATCTCCGGCTAATTAGGATTTTTTCGGCTCGTGATCGTCACCCTCTCCAGCATCAAGGCGCATCTCCGCATCGTCGGCACGTCCGACGATGAGCTCCTCGGCGACTACATCGAGGCCGCGGAGGATTACGTCCGGCAGTTCGTCGACCCGATGCCCGACCCTGTTCCGGCGAGCCTCAAACAGGCGGTCCGGCTCCTCGTCGCGAACTTCTACGAGCACCGCGAGGACACGATCGTCGGCCTGGACGCTCGCCAGCTTCCGATCGGCTTCTGGGACCTCGTCAGCCCGCATCGCTGGCAGGAGCCGGCGGCGTGAGCTCGAACAAGGCGGCTCTCGCCGCGATCCGCCGCGACCTCCTCAAGCGCATCCCGGCCCAGGTCGAGAAGGAGATCGGCAAGGCCCTGGACAAGTCCGCGCGCGAGCTCGCCGAGAACGCCCGCGCCCTTGCGCCAAAGGAGAGCGGCGACCTCGCGGACAGCATCCGCGTCGAGCCCGGCGCCGACGTCCTGGCGCGCAATGTCGTGGCCGGCGACGACAGCGCGCCGCAGGGGACCTTCATCGAATTCGGGACCGAGCACGCCGACGCCGAGCCGTTCTTCTGGCCGGTCTTCCGGCTTCTGGAGAAGCGCCGCACCGGCCAGATCAACCGCGCCGTGAAGAAGGCGCTGAAGGACTTCGAGCCGTGACGTTCGCCCCCGTCGCGGTCCATCGCGCCCTCCGCGCCCGCCTCGCTGGCACGGCCGCCATCGTCGCCGCCGTTCCTGCCGCGCAGATCGTGGACGCGCAGACGCAGCCTGAGGCTCCGGCCACGATCCAGATCGGCGAGGCCACGGCGCTGCGCGAGAACCTGACGCTCGCGCGGCGGCACGCCCGCGTGCTGGCGAAGCTGGACGTCTGGACCCTCGCCGGCGGCACCTCGGCGGCGCGGAACCTCGCCGGCGTCGTGAACGATGCGCTCCGCGACGACCTGGAGCTCGCCGACGGCTTCCGCGTGCTGGACCAGCAAGTCGAGCGCATCGTCTTCAGCCGCGACCCGAGCTCCGAACGCGGCCACGCCACGCTTTACGTCGGCGTGCTCGTCGAGGAGCCGATCCAATGAGGGCCGGCCGCCTGGACCGCACCATCGCCATCGAGCGCCTGGACGGCTCCGCAATCGACGCGGACGGCGTTCCGTCGAGCGCCTGGGCGGCCGTCGCCGAGCTCCCGGCCGAGGTCGTGAAGGCCGACGCCGACGAGTTCCTGACGGGCGCTGGCACGGCCTCCGCCGAGACCATCCTGTTCCGCACCCGCTGGAGCGACGACGTTCAACCGACCGACCGCGTCCGCTACGCCGGGCGCACCTACGGCATCACGTCGCTTGTCGAGCTCGGCCGCCGCGCCGGCCTGGAGATCCGCGCCACCACGAAGGCCCCCGATGCCTAGCCGTCACCGGGCCGGACGCAAGCCGGAGCCGAGGGCGGCGAAGGGCGCGATCAGGCGCGCCCCGAAGGCCCCCGCGCACCTGACGCCGGAGGCGCGCGCCGAGTGGAAGCGTGTCGCCCCGCTCATCATCGCGTCCGGCGCATTCGCCGCGGTCCACCTTCCTCTTCTGGAGAACTACGCCGTCCACCTCGGCCGCGTTCGCGAGCTCGAAACCGCTATTCAGGCGACCATGACCGCCGGCGGCGACATCTCGCGCCTCGTGCGGCTCCAGGACGCCCAGAGCAAGACGGCGCTCCGCTACGCCGCCGAGCTCTACGCCAGCCCGGCCGCCGGCTCGCGCTTCGTCGCGTCGGGTGCCGACGACGACGCCGACCTCGCGGACATGGGTATCTGATGGCCCGGCGTCCTGAATGGCTGTTCGACGGCTCGCCGATCGACGACCCGCTCGGCCATGGCGAGCGCGCGGTCCAGTTCCTCCGCGGCCTCCAGCACGCCGTCACCGGCGGCCCGTTCCAGCTTGACCCGTGGATGGAGCGGCTTGTCCGCATGATCTACGGCCCGCGCTGGCATGACGGCACGCGCCGCTATCGCATGGTCGACATCATGCTCCCGCGCGGCTCGCACAAGACCGGCCTCGGCGCGGGTCTCTCGATGCTGCACACGATCGGATGGGAGAAGCTCCCGATGGGACAGGTCGCGCTTGCGGCCTGCAACCGCGAACAGGCGCGCATCGCCTTCAACGAGTGCATGGGCTTCGTGGTCGCCGACCCGCGCCTCGGCAAGCACGTCAGCATTAGGGACAGCCGGCACGAGATCACGCACAAGGCGGCGCGCAGCACGCTCAAGGCGATCTCGGCCGACGCCGCGACCGCCAACGGCAAGACGTCGTCCTTCGTGTTGTTCGACGAGATTCACGCCTGGAAAGACCGGCGGCTCTACGACACCCTCCGCACCGGCTTGAACAAGGTGCCGGGCTCGCTCGGCATCGTCATTTCGCAGGCCGGCGTTGGCACTAAGAACCTCGCCGCGGACGTGTTCGGCCACGCGCGGCGCGTCGCCGAAGACCCTGACAATCCCAAGGTCGACCCGCGCACGCTTCCCGTCCTGTTCGAGGCTGAGAAGGGCGACGACTGGCGCGATGAAAGCCTCTGGCGCTACCTCAACCCTGGCCTGGACTGCGCGCCGGCCTATCCCGACATCGAGGGCATGCGGCAGTTGGCGCGCGAAGGACAGTCGCGTCCGGCCGTCCGCGACCGCTTCATGAACGACCACTTGAACCTGTGGCTTGATCGCGCGTCGAGCCCGTTCATCAGCGCAGAGACCTGGGCGGCGTCCCGTGGCGACGTCGACCTCGAACGCCTCGCCCGCGAGCGCGTCCCGTGCTGGCTTGGCGTCGACCTCTCGGCGGCGAACGACCTCACGGCCATCGTCGCCGTCTGGCCGGATCCCGACGCCGAGGGCCGCTTCATCACCTACCCGTGGTTCTTCGTCCCGGACGAGCGCATCAGCCAGCGCGAGGCTGAGACGCAGCAGCCCTATGCGGCCTGGGCGCGCGAGAACCTCATCATCCCGACGCCCGGCGAGACGATCGACCTCGGCGCCGTCGAGGCGAAGATCATCGAGCTCTCGCGCGAGTTCGACGTCCAGGCGGTCGCCTATGACCCGTATCTCTCGCACGGCATCGCGCCGCGCCTGATCGACGCCGACGTCCCCATGGTCGAGCAGCGGCAGGGCACCATCAGCATGATGCCGTGCATCTCGACGGCCGATCGCGTCGTCAACGGCAAGTTCCTGACGCACCCCGGCCACCCAGTCCTGAGCTGGAACGTCGAGAACATCGAGATCGAGTTCAACTCGCTCGGCCACAAGGTCCGGCTCAGGAAGCCGAGCCACAACCACAACCTCTGCATCGACGGCGCGGTCGCGCTCGTCATGGCTCTGCATCACGCCGCGTCCGGCAACTCGGCGCGGTCCATCTACGACGACGAGACCAAGCGCCCGGACGGCCCGCTCGTCATTCACGAGTGGGATTTCTGACATGGCCGACACGCCGCGCATCCTCGTCGCCTCCCTGGAGGCCCGCACCGCCGCCCTGGAGAAGGGGCTCAACCGCGCGAACGACAAGCTCAACCGCTCATGGTCGCAGATCGAGGGCCGCACCTCGAACGCCCGCCGCCGCATCGAGTCCGAGACGGCCACGCTGGCGCAGAAGGCGAACCAGAACCTCGCGCGCATCGGCGTCGGCCTGAAGCCGATCACCCTCGGCGTCGCCCTGGGCGGCTTCTCCGCGGCGGCGCTCGCCTCCGAAGGCGCGAAGCTCGCCGACGACTGGACGAAGGCGAAGAACAGCCTGCGCGTCGCCGGCCTGGAGGGCGAAAGCCTCCAGCGCGTGCTCGACAGCCTGTTTGACGCCGCCCAGGCGAACAGCGCGCCGATCTCGGCCCTTACCGACCTCTACGGCAAGGCCGCCCAGGCGTCCGGCGAGCTCGGCGCGTCGTCGAAGGATTTGATCCGCTTCTCCTCCGGCGTCGCGACCGCGCTCAAGGCCGCGGGCACCTCGTCGAGCGCCGCCTCCGGCGCTCTGACGCAGCTTGGCCAGCTTCTCGGCTCCTCCCGCGTCCAGGCCGAGGAGTTCAACAGCGTCAACGAGGGCGCGCGCCCGATCCTCCAGGCGGTCGCGGCCGGCATCGACGCCGCCGGCGGCAGCGTGTCGAAGCTGAAGGCGCTCGTCGCGGCCGGCGCGATCTCGAACAAGGACTTCTTCGACGGCTTCCTCAAGGGCTTGCCCGTCGTCGAGAAGATGGCGGCCTCGGCGCTCCCGACCCTGGAGGGCTCGGCGACCCGCGTCACGAACGCCCTGACCCGCTACGTCGGCCAGTCCGACGAGTCCCTGGACGCCACCGCGCGCCTGAAGGCCGGCTTGAACGCGCTCGCGGATAACTTCGACGCTACCGCCGACATGGCGCTGAAGGTCGCTGGCGTGATCGCGGCGGCGCTCGTCGGCCGCTCCATCGCCGGCATGATCGTGGCGCTTGGCAACGCCGGCGTCGCGATCCGCACCACGATCGCGGCCCTCACGGCGCTCCGCGGCGCCGCGACCGCCGCCGGCTTCGCCTCAGCCTTTGCGAGCCTTGGCGCGGCGGCCGGCCCGATTGGCGCGATCCTCGGCGCTGCGGCGGCTGCGGCCCTCTACTTCGCGACGAGGGGCGACGGCGCGGCCGAGGCCGCCCTGCGCGCCAGCGACAACATGAAGGCGCTCGGCGTCTCGGCGGACTCGACGGCCGATCAAATCAAGCGCGTCGCCGACGAGCTCGCCAAGCTCACGGGCGCGGAGATCAAGGTCAAGATCGCCGACACCTCGGCGCTCATCACGTCGAAGTATCGCCAGCTCCGCAACCTCGCGCTTCCGCAGACGGCCCAGGTCGGCCGCGGCAAGGTCCTCAACCCGGCGCTCGACGAATATCGCAAGCTCACCGACGCGTTCACGTCCGGCAAGGTCGACCTCGCCGCCTACCGTGACGGCCTGGACAAGCTGGCCGAGCGCTTCCCCAAGGCCACTGACGCCTTCGCCAAAGCCCAGGAAGCCGCTGCGGAATACACCGCGGCGCTGAAGACCCGCGCGGCCCAGGACCAGGCGCTCGCCGGCGCGCTGGACAAGCAGCGCGGCCCGTCCGCCCTCGATCAGGGCCTCGCCGCCGCGGCCGGCGTTCCCGACCCGTCCAAGTTCGGCCCGGCGGCGCTCGCCGAGGCGTCCAAGCCGGAAGATGAGAAGCGGATCGACAAACAGACCTCCGATCTCGTCGCGGCCTATGAGAACGCCGGCGGCAAGATCACCGACGCCGTGCGCGAGAGCTTCCGGGACATCGCCCGGCAGATCATCGCCGCCCAGGATGGCGCGAAGGCCGCCGAAAAATCCTTCAGCGCCAGCGCGGCCGGCAACGCCTTCAACATGATCGCGAAGTTCGAGGCGTTCCGGTCCTCCGCCTACTGGGACAAGAACCACTTCCGCGTCGGCTACGGCAGCGACACGACCACGGGCGCGGACGGCAAGGTCTCCAGCGTCGCGAAGGAGACGGTCGTCACCATGGCCGACGCCGTGCGCGACCTGAAGCGCCGGATCGGCGAGTTCCAGGCTGGCATCGTCGAGAAGATCGGCGCGGACCGCTGGGCGCAGCTTAGCGAACAGCAGCAGGCCGCGCTTACAAGCATCTCATACAACTACGGAAATCTTCCCGAGCGCATCGCCGCCGTGATCCGCTCCGGCGGCACCACGGCCGACATCGAGAAGGCCATCCGCGGCCTCGCCGGCGACAATGGCGGCATCAACCGCAACCGCCGCAATGACGAAGCGGACGCCTTCGCCGGCGGCGCGACCTATCAGTCGAAGCAGCGGGACACCGCGGCCGACTTCGACCGAAACCTTGCCCGCGACGGCCAGCGCCGCGTCGAAGACCTGGACGCCGAGACCGCCGCCCTTCAGCGGCAGGCCGAGGCGAACGGCACGCTCGCGGCGTCTCTCGAACAGTTCGACGCTAAGGCCGAGCACGCCCGCATCGTGCACGAGGAGCTCCGAAAGCTCGCGGACGCCGAGATCGAGGCGACGCCGGAAAGGAAGGCTGCGATCGAGGCCCTCGCCGACGCCGAGGTCGCGGCGGCGCAGCGGAAGATCCAGGCCCAACGCGGCGTCGACAAGGCCAAGGAGAAGGCCGCCGAGCACGAGCGAGCGGCGCAAGAGCTCTACGCCACGAGCCGCGACGCCTTCAAAGGACTCGCGACCGATCTCCTTCAGGGCGCGAGCGCCGGCGAGGCGTTCCGCAACGCCCTGTCGAAAATCGCCGACAAACTTCTCGATATGGTTCTGGACCAGCTTTGGACCCGTGCCTTCGGCGGCGTCGGCAATGCCGGCGGCGGGATTTTCGGCGGCATCGCCTCGCTTCTCGGCTTCGCGGACGGCGGCTACACCGGCCCCGGCGGCGTTCACGAGCCGGCCGGCGTCGTCCACAAGGGCGAGGTCGTTTGGTCTCAGGATGACGTCGCCCGCGCCGGCGGCGTGGCGGCTGTGGAGGGCATGCGGCTTGGCCGACGAGGCTACGCCCGGGGCGGCGTCGTCGGCCTCCTCCCCGGTGTCTTGCCTCCGCTCGCGGCCCCTGCACTCCCGAGCGCTGGCGCGGCGCTCGGCGGCACGCCGAACCAGACGATCGCCATCGCGAACGAGATCACCGTGACCGGGAGCGCCGGCACGCCGGAGCAGAACGACGACCTCGCGAAGCGCATGGCGAAGGAGGTCGAGGCGAGCATGCGGGGCGTGGCCGTGGCGGAGATGCAAAAGCAGCTTCGGCCCGGCGGTCTCCTCGATGCGGCCGCCCGTCGCCGATAGAACCCCGCTGGGACGCGCTAGGGAGTCCACTGGCGGCGATTTCGAGGTCGGGGGCGCCATGGGTAGCGGCGAGAGGAAACGGCCGCTGACGGACTCCTGAAGGGCTCCAGAACGTGCAGATACACACCGGACCTCTCCTCTTGAGGTTTTCAGCTTCGGCGGCGGAGCCGCCGGGGCGAGCCGGAGCGTGCTTTGAGTAGAAGTTGAGGCCGGGGCTTCCACGCCGGAACAGGCCTAGACCTGGGTCTCTCCGGCGAGGGTTAAGGCCCTGGCGCGGCCGCAGGCCGCGCCCCCGAGCGAAGCGAGGGTCTACCTTGCGAGCGAAGCGAGCCGGAGGAGTGTCGGAGCTGAGCGTGTCCGTCCGTCGCCTCCCCCTCCGGAGGAGTCTACTTCTAGGTATATAACTTATAACTACGTAGTAGTTATGCCTTAGACGCGCACACGCATAATGCGCACGCCCCTATGCCTGCGCACGTGTGGTAATCCCCGGCTCGCGGCGCAAGGCCCTTCCGGCGACATTTTTTCTTCGTGTCGGGCGCTCCGTCCGCGCACCGCCGCTCTCGGATCGCTATAGGGCCACCATGATCGAAAACCCGCGGCCGCCCCCGCGTCGCAAGCGCGGCATGAACAACATTCCCACGAAAACTAAGTAACTACTTACTTATACTTAAGTTTACCAGTTGACGCAGGCATTGGATGGACTCAAAAGACCTCATCACTCATCGGGGAACTACCGCAGTGCCTGACCTTTTCATTGATGACGTCGCCTTTGACCGGCTCGTGGAGGCCCTCTCTCGCCCGAGTTGGCAGGGCGCTGCGCGCGCTCTCTCCGCTGCCGGCGTGGAGCCCCGCGCCGAACTCATTACAGCCGTGGTCGCGGCCGGCCTTGAGCCGTGCATTGTTACGGGCGGCGTCGATCGCAACGCGATTATGCGGGCGCTCGGCGACGTTGGCGGCGTGTGGCCGGAGTCGATCCTTCCCGACGTCACCCGCGCCACGATCGAGCACATGCGCAGGCAGGACGCCGCGATGGCCGCTGCGTGACTCAGGGGCGACCGTGGGCGGGCTTTCGGGGCCTCTGGGCTCCCGGCTGCCGGCGCGGATCAAGCGGGCGCTGGTGAGTCCCTGAGAGCCTGAAAGAAAATCGACAGGCCCCTCTTGCGCGCCAAGCGTTGCATCTCATATACGTTGCATCAGATGCAACGACAGAGAAAACGGGATGGCTAAATCGTCGACCGAGCGGGCGCGCGAGCGCCGCGCTCGGCTGAAACAAACAAGGGCGACAATGCCCGACGCCGCGACCGGCTACATCGTCGGCAACTTCACTGACTTCACGATGTCGGACGAGGTGATCGACCTCGGCGAGCGTGGCTTGTTCGATGCCCCAGGCCCCGCTTGGGCTAGGGCCGAAGAACTGCTCGCCGAGATCGGGATGCCGATGGTTCCGGCGACCGACTGGCGGGACGCCGAGCGTGCCGTCGAAAATATGGCCGAGGCGGCGAGCCTGATCGCGGCCGTAGTCAACGCCTTCAAGTGGCAGGAGATCAACGCCGCGATCGAGCGGCTGAAGGATGCGGACCTCACGGACCCGGCGGCGAAAGCGACCGCCCTTCGCGAGGCCGTGAAGCTCGACGCAATCAAGCGTGGGCTGACGAAACGGACGCGCCGCGACTTCGAGGCGACGTCCGTCAAGGGCGAAGTCGGGAACGACTAGCCAGAACGAACGACGCCGACCTTTCGGCCGGCGTCGCCCTGAAGCCTACCAGACTTCCACCAATCGCAGCGCGCCAACGCTGCGATCAGCCAGAAAGATTAACTTATGAGCGCTCCGCGCATCAAATCGACGAGTGAACTGAACGCCGAACCTCTGCTGACTCTCGATGTTATCAACGAGCAGATCGACGCCTACAATGCTGATTGCGCCGAGGAGGGAGAGCCCTTCGAGGAAGTCACGCTTCCTCGCGTGTTGACCGAACTTCTGCTCGGGCCGGACCATCAATCCGGCTGCTACGATTATGAGGCCGCTCAAGTCGTCCAGACGATCAACAGCAGGATCATCGCCGAGGCTGCTTCTCGTGCCGACGTTGATCCGTGGCCCAACCTGTCACGTTGGATGGTCATCCACATGGTCGGCAACCGCACCAGCTATCGCACACACCCCGGCATTTTGAAGATCATCCGCGGCGGCGACACCGGCGCGGACAGCCCGCTCACTCTAGAGGAAAAGTTCCTCTGCGCGCGCTACCGGAAGTGGCTTGAGGCTCCGTCGAAGAAGAGGGCGGCCGCGTGAGCACCCTCAGCACCGCCGACCGCGCTCGCCTCGCGGACTACCTCAACGGGGCGCTCGGAGCTCTCGCCGCCGGCGACTTCGACCATGAGACCGCTCTCGCTACTGTGCTGGAAATGACGGACGCCATCCTGGACGGGAACCTCGCGCGCGTCCGCGGTCGCCTGGACGAGCTCGACGAGTATGCGGCGTCGGAGGAGCCGGAGGACCGGAGGAGCACCGAGGAAGTCGAGTTCGCGGATTTGCCCCAGGCCGATCTGGACACCCTCATGTCTGAGCTCGACCGCTCATCGGCGGACCTTCGTCGCCTCGCCTGACGACCCCCAGAGCGACCCTAGAAGCGGCCCGCCCTACCGGCGGGCCGTTGGCTTGTGGATAGCAGGCCGCGCGGCGCGCGAATGGAGCTGGTCCGTTGTATGTTCTCCACACCCGAATCAGGAGAAGTGAACATGCAGCAGTCCGACGACGAGAACCTCCGCGGCCGGATCGACGACCTTGAGGCGATGGTCAACGGTCTTGTCATCGCCATCGCCGCGCGCGACATCGGCGTGACCCTGGACACCAGGAACCCAAAGGTTCGCGACTTCTACAAGGCCAATGTAGCGCGGCCCTGGGACGCTCGGCTCCAGAAGTCCGGAGCCATGGCTGGCAACGGTTACCACGACGCCGGCATCACGGGCCGCATCGAGGATATGGCGGAGAAGCTCAAGGCCGATCTCGGACCCGAACGCGCATGAGCCAGACGCCTTCCAAATGGTCCAGCCCAATCATAGTCACACTGATCTCCGTGTCGCTCTCTGCAGGCCTGGGCTTAGGAAGCAACGCCTGGGTCAGTTGGATTAACGCTTCAGCGCAAGCTGATCTTGAAAGATCGAAGGCTGAGGCGACTCGGATTCTTGAGGTCATAAAGACAGGAGACCCTGACAAAGCGGCAGCTAATCTGAGGTTTTTGATTGATACAGGCCTAATTCCCTCTAGCGAGAAACTGAGCCAATACATGAAATCTCGTAAAGAGGGCGAAGGAGCCTCGCTTCCTGTGAGCACATCATCTCCACCTAAGATTGAATATAAATTTATAGAGCGAGTTAAGAATAGTGAGTGCATCTTCGAGAACAACACTGACATAAATCAAGTATTTGTCGCATATACTAATTTATTGAAGTCCAAAGGTTTTGTTGTGGTCCCTGGAAAATACAAAGAACTTAATGAAAGCATTGCTGTTAGAGGAGGTGAAATTAAGAAGGACTCTATAAGGTATTGGCCTACCGATGCGAAGGAGGGCCCAAGGCTGAACATCTTCTATAGTCGCGAGAATGGCATCAAAGATGAAGATGTTCATTTGATCGACGAAGTGTCTGCCTTCCTGGGCGTGAAATTCAAATGTGCCGGTTCCTTTGGCCCTGGCGCGCGCTTCGACACGACCATCAATGACGTAGTGGAGTGAGATTATCGTGACAGCGGTAACGGAGCATTCAACCCGAACCGCTGCCGTTCAAGGAGGCGTGGCGGCAGACCGACGCGTTCGCCGACAAGCACGGGATCAAGACCGTCTACATCCGCGAAGGCGTCGTCAGGCTGCAGGGATAAAGAGCCGACACGTCGAGTCCCTCAAAGGCGATGGCGTCGATCATCCTGGCGCGCTGTTCGATCGTCCGCGGCTTCTCGTTGCCGTAGCGTCCCGTTGTCGTCGCCTTGCCGTGGCCGTAGAGCGGCGCGAATTCCGCGTCGTCAAAGCCCGCCCGACGCAGCGCGTCTGACACCGTGTGCCTGAAGGAGTAGAGCGACAGCTTCGACGACGGCCCGGCGTCCGTCTTCACGCCGATGTCGCTCAGCAGCCGCGAGAACTCGCGAGAGAGGTCCGGCACCCATTGGCGATCGTTGCGCTTGGCCTGGGGGAACACGCGGCGCTCGCCCTTGGCCCTCAGAGAGTCCACATAGGCGAGGAAGCCCAGCCGTTCGAGCTCAGGATGGATCGGGACCACGCGCGGCGAGCTTTCGGTCTTAAGCGTCTTGTCCTCGTCGTTTTCGGTCGTGATGTGCATGATCCACCGACCATGCGCCTCGCGCACGTCCTCGACGAGGAGTTGCGCGAGCTCGCCCGGCCGCGCGCCGCTGTAGAGCATCACGAGGGGGATCCAGAACCGATGATCCCGAATCATGTGGTTGCCGGCCCTTCGCATCTTCGCTTCGCTCTCCGCGCCCGTGAACAGCGGCGAGGCGAAGATCTTCGGCAGCGCGTCCAGCGGGAACGGCTTGCCCGTTCCCTTCTTGATCGTGAGCTGCATACGCGACAGCGGCGACGCCTGAATGTCATCGTGCGCCAACAGCCAGTCGCAGAACGCCCCTAGGCTCGCGAGATAGCGGTTCACCGTCCTAGGCGTGATCGTCGGCTTGCCGACCGTCTCATTGAGCTCGACGATCTCGCGCATGGACTTACCGCGGAAAACCTTCGTCTCGGCCGCCTTCACCGGGTAGAGCATCAGCAGCCGCTTCCACTCCGCGCACGCGCCCCGCGTGATGGCCTTCACCGTCGACCTGGGCGGCAGTGTCGAGACGAAAAGCGCGACGGCCATCCGGTTCATGTTGAGTGTGTCGGCGGTAATGCCGCGCGGGTTCTCGCGAGCGTAAGCCTCGAACCGATCCATGATGCCTTCGCCGGGCTTTGCTCGCGGCGTGGCCGGGGCGCTCACCAGGGGGTCGCGAGCCTCGCCGGAGAAGTCGCCCTCGTCGCGCTCCTCGGCCCGCTTGTTGGCCTCTTGCTCGCCCCGCTGAATGGCGTTCGCGATCTTCCGCCAAGCTGCGTCGCCCGGCGAGGCGTCCAAATGGCGCTCTCTCACGAAGTCGGCGACGTCCTCCTTAACGGTCGTGTCGCCGAAGCGGCCCGCTTCGGCCTTGATCGCGGCGCTCCGCTGCCGGCGAGCCGCAGCAGGGTCGGCCAGCGCCTCCCGGACACCCTGGAAGATGCGCCAAGCCGTAAGCTCGTCGTCGGGATGCTCACGCTGAAGAACGCGCCAAACGGCGTCCAGATCGGCTTCCGAAGGAGGATTGAGCCTAAGATCCTCGTCGGCAGCATCGAGCCGCCGGTAAGTTCCCAATGCAGCCTCGTGTAGGTCATCCTGCGTCAAGCCGACGCGCGGACGGAGCTCCCATCGCTTGGCGGCGAACTCCCGATCGAACTTCACCCTCTCCAGATTGGCCCGCTTTTTCGCGAGCTCCGGGGCGTTCGTCTGGAGGCTCACCCAAATCTGTTCGCGCTGCCTACCGCTCGCCGAAAGGTAGAGCGAGCGCACGTCCCGCGGGATCGTGACGCGTAGATAGAAGATCCCGTTGTCTCGCTGGACAGGCTGGGCAGTGCGGGCGTTGCGAGGCAAGAGGAAGCTCCACTGGATGCAATCGGTAGCATTCAATGGTAGCAAAAAAGGTAGCAGAAAGCCAGGAGAACGTTCATTCTCTAGAGATTGAGCACCCAATTTTCATTTCAATTAGAATCCTCCCGCCCCAGCCATCATCCCGAACAAGATGTTGGCTTTGCCCCTGCCGGACATGCCGGACAAGGCGGAACGGGCCGCTTACAGCGGACGCACGAAAGTCGGCACAGTCGATTTCCGGCGTTCGCGGTTTCGGCTCGGGGCTCCTCACATGAGCCGTCCCGATATCATCGACGCGCCCAACCGGCCCCGCGACGAGCTACCCTCCCCCGCCGCCGGAATCGGCGCGCCGCAGCCGGCGCGCCTCCCGGTCTCGCTCGTCAGCCCGGAACGATGCTTTCGCCCAACTTGGCGTCCACCGTCTGGACCGTGCGGTCGATCTCGGCGTTGGGCATGCCGAGCTGATGCGAGATCAGCTTCACCAGCAGGTCGACCCGCTCGATGAAGGGCGCGCCGCTCGCCACCGCGCGGGCGGCCGACGACGGCTTGAGGAGGCTCTCGGCCGCCTTGGCGTATTTGTCGAACGGCACCTGATCGCTGGGGTCGGCTCCAAGCCGGCGCGCGATCGCGTCGACATGCTCATAGATCGACCGTGAGAGCTCCAGATCGCCATGCACCGCGTCGCGGATCGACTGCGGCTCGCCGGCCGTGATGCAGCGGTAGTTGCCGGTCAGCAGCATCGACCATTTGGCAAGCGGCACGAACAGCGAATCGAACACCTTCAGCTTCACCGGCACGTCCTGGCCGTCGAGCCTGACCGCGTCGATGTCGGCCTCCAGTTCGCGAAGCAGCGCGTTGTGGGCCTCGTCAGCGAAGATCGCGGCCTTGAAGTTGGTCGGCAGGCCGACGTGAAGCACGTTGGCGCCCTCTTCCGGCGGACGGAACGCCTGCGGGTCGGGCGAGCAGAGCGACATCAGGCCGGGCTCGAACCGCTCCCACACCGAGGCGTTGGTGTAGGCCTCCTCGAGGTCGATGCCTTCGAGCGCCGGGATCCGCTTCAGATACGGCAGAGGCGGCATGTTCATGAGCGAGAGGCACGGCAGCCCCGCCTCCGCGATCTTGATCATCAGCACGCGGATCGTGTGGTTGGCGTATTGCGGCTCCTGCATGGCCAGCACGACGAGATCGTATTTCGAGACGTCGACGTCCTGGGGCGGCGTGGCGTCGAGCTTTCCGGGCAGATCGCGCGAGAAGATCGCCCGGTGCTCCGGCTCGTCGCGCAGCTTGATGCGGACCTCGGTGCCTTCGCGATTGATCAGATCAGCAGTCTTCTGCCGGCACACCAGCGTAGCGTTGTGGCCCGCCATCAACAGCTTCGTCGCCAGCAACGAGCCGTAAGACGCCCCAAGAACTAGAATGTTGCGAGCCATGTTCTCTTCCGGATGCACACGAGAATTTTCCCTCCCTACTGCGTTTCGAAAGACAGCACAATTCGCCGCATTGGGCATACACAATGCCACGGCGCGCGCTGTCCTTGGCCCTCCGAAGCGCTTGATTCCGCGGCCTGAGGGGGCGCTCTCGGACCTGATTCCTCATCGAGCGCGCGGCCATGAAAGCGCCAGCGGCCTGACGGCTCCCCCCTGAGCGGCGCGCAAGCATGGTGGACGCGCGGCTCGGAGGCCGTTATCGCCTCGGCCATGGATACGCAGCGACCGTCCGAAGCGCAGCCGACGCTGCGGCGTTTCTTCGCCTACTACAAACCCCACAAGCGGCTTTTCATCCTCGACTTCTCCTGCGCGGTCGTGTCGGGCCTGCTCGAGCTCGGCTTCCCGCTCGCGGTCAAGATGTTCGTGGACGACCTGCTGCCGAGCCAGCACTGGGGCCTCGTGGTGCTGGCGGTGCTTGGCCTGCTGGCGATCTACCTGCTGAACACCGCTCTGATGGCGGTGGTCACCTATTGGGGCCACATGCTCGGCATCAACATCGAGACCGAGATGCGCCGCAAGGCGTTCGACCATCTCCAGAAACTCTCCTTCGGCTATTTCGACGACCAGAAGACCGGCCACCTGATCGGCCGGCTGACCAAGGACCTGGAGGAGATCGGAGAGGTCGCGCATCACGGGCCGGAAGACCTGTTCATCGCGGTGATGACGGTGGTCGGGGCGTTCGTGCTGATGTTCTCGGTCGACGTGAAGCTCGCGCTGATCACCGCCGCGGCACTGCCGCTCACCGCCTGGGTGACGAGCCGCTATGGCGGCCGGATGACGCGCAACTGGCACGAACTCTACGGCCGCGTCGGCGCCTTCAACGCCCGCATCGAGGAGAATGTCGGCGGCATCCGGGTGGTGCAGGCCTTCGCCAACGAAGACCATGAGCGCCGCCTGTTCGCCGAGGACAATGTCCGCTACCGGGCGACCAAGCTGCACGCCTACCGCATCATGGCGGCGAGCACCTCGCTCAGCTATCTCAGCATGCGGCTCACCCAGCTCGTGGTGATGGTCGCGGGCAGCTATTTCGTGATCACCGGCGGCCTCAGCCAGGGCGGCTTCGTCGGCTTCCTGCTGCTGGTGACGGTGTTCTTCCGGCCGATCGAGAAGATCAACGCCGTGATCGAGACCTATCCCAAGGGCGTCGCGGGCTTCCGCCGCTATCAGGAATTCCTGGAGACGGCGCCGGACATCGTCGACCGGCCCGGCGCGGTGGAGGTCCAGGCGCTGCGCGGCGACATCAGCTACGAGGCGGTGAGCTTCGCCTATGCGGGCGGACGCGAGGTCCTGCGCGACCTGGATCTCGCGATCGGGGCCGGCGAGACGGTGGCGTTCGTCGGTCCGTCGGGCGCGGGCAAGACCACGCTGTGCTCGCTGCTGCCGCGGTTCTACGAGGTGAGTTCCGGCCGCGTCACGATCGACGGCGTCGACATTCGCGACATGACGCTCGCCTCGCTGCGCCGGCAGATCGGCGTCGTCCAGCAGGACGTCTTCCTGTTCGGCGGGACCATCCGCGAGAACATCGCCTATGGCCGGCTCGGCGCGTCCGACGCCGAGATCATGGAGGCCGCCCGGCGCGCGCGGCTCGAGACCCTGTTGGCGGACCTCCCGGACGGCCTCGACACCGTTATCGGCGAGCGCGGGGTAAAACTTTCCGGCGGGCAGAAGCAGCGCGTCGCGATCGCCCGGATGTTCCTGAAGAACCCGCCGATCCTGATCCTCGACGAGGCGACCTCAGCGCTCGACACCGAGACCGAGCGGCTCATCCAGCAGGCGCTCAGCGAGCTTGCCCGCGGCCGGACCACGCTGGTCATCGCCCACCGGCTCGCCACCATCCGCGACGCTGACCGCATCGTCGTGGTCGATTCCGCCGGGCGCGTCGAACAGGGCAGGCATCAGGATCTGATCGCGCGGGCCGGGCTTTATCGCAGCCTTCACGAGGCTCAGTTCGCCGCCCGCGACGCCTGAGCGCCGCGCCTGACGAAGCCGTCATCAAGCCGTCGTGGCCACGGTGGTCTGCTCGTCGGGAATCGCCGTAAGTCGATCCAGAACGGGCATGGCGAGGCAAGGCTGCGATGAACATCGACGGCATCGAAAGCAGGGCGCAGGCCCGCTTTCTGTCCTGCGCGCTGGCGCAGGACGACGAGATCGGCTCACACGCTCTCACATTCGCGGATGAGCTCTCACAGGAACTGCTCCGTTCGCCGCCGCATGAACGGGCGATGCTGGCGTTCCGGCTCGAGGCGCTCCTGAAGTCGCTCGAGGCTTACGACTCCAGGTTTCCCGACAAGCTGGCGAACCCAGCGAACGCGCGGTGCCGCCGGTTCCTGGCGCGCGTCATCGGCGCGCTCGGGCGGCGCGATGAGACGCCGAGGTCGTCCGACGGCCGGCGACCCTCCCCCGGCGGGCTCGCCCTCGCGGTGTGACGCGCCGGGCCCGCGTGCGGGACCTTACGTCCTCTGCAAACCGCGGTCTCGGGCGCCCGGCGTGGAACGGTTGCCGTCCCGTCTCCGTTGCAGGCGGGACAGCAAGCCTCTCCCGAGCGCCGCCGATCAAATGCCGCGATATTTTCTGCACATCCGTGACCGAGACGGTTTCACCGAAGACGTGGAAGGCGCCGAGTTCGACGGCCTCGCCGAGGCGGTTGCGGCGGCCATCGTGGGCGCCCGCGACATCCTTGCCGATCAGATCGAAGAGGGTCGCCCGCTCGACGGCGACCGGATCGAAATCTGCGACGCCGGCGGTTCGCTGGTCGAAACGGTCAAATTCGCCGACATCGTCGAGATCAAGCCCTCGTTCCGCCGGTACTGACGCGCGACATCGCGGCCGGGCGGGCGATCACCCCTTTCGCGGGGCCGCCGCGTCCCCTATATTCAATCCTGCCGGAGGCATCCGGCTATGGTGATAAACGTTCGCCGCAATAAACCCTTCGGACCCGGGGGCAGTACCCGGCGCCTCCACCAAAGTCCGCGCAAGCTTCGCGGATTTCGGCGGGGGCGAAATAGGATCGACGGGGGCGTAAAGGGCGGGCTTTTGCCCGGCATGGTACCGCCGTTATCGGGCCTTTCTATAGTTGCCAACGACAACTATGCTCCGGTTGCTCAGGCCGCGTGAGCGGTTTGAAAGACCAAATCTAAAGTCCTGACGGTTTAGCAGCTGTCGGGCGGGGCCCGGAGGCGCCTGGCAACAGAAGCCTCCACTTTCCCTTTCTCGGTTTTCGATTGCTTCCGGCTCGCTGTGCGAGGTCTGGGCGTCCCCTCGTCTCGGCGGGAGCGCCGCCTTGTCTCGCTCGCGCGGTAAAACGCCCCGGCCGCCGGAGCGATCGGCCCCGTCTCAGCAGTGGGCGCGCCTAACTCCGCGACGCCTGGCCAGCGCCTCGAGATAGTTCGGTAGAGCCGAACGTTTCTAGGAAAACAATTCGTTTTTACGAACTACCGCAATGCGTCATTTCTCGCGCCGAGGAGAAATGACGATGACGTTGAACTTTCACGCTGACGACCTGCAGCAGCCCAACACGGGTTGGACCCTCGTGGCTCAAGCGGGCGGCCGCCTGCTGCCCGGGCTTGCCCTGACCTTTGGCGTCGCCGGGCTCGCCTATGCGGCGCGCTGGACGACAGGTGTGACCCTGCTCAGCCCGATGATCCTGGCCATCGTGATCGGCATGGCCGTGCGCAACACCTTCGGGGTGTCGGAACGGGCCCACCCTGGCGTGGCGTTCTCGCTGCGCCGGCTCCTGCGCCTGGCGATCATGCTTCTTGGCCTCCAGCTGACCTTCGGACAAGTCGCCGAGGTCGGGCTGAGCGGGGTCGCAGTGATAGCGGCGACGCTCGCCGCCACCTTCATGTTCACGATCGGCCTCGGCCGCGCGCTCGGCGTCGAGCCGAGGCTCGCGCAGCTGATCGCGGCCGGCACCTCGATCTGCGGGGCCTCGGCGGTGATCGCGGCGAACACCGTCACGCGCGGCTCGGATGAGGACGTCGCTTATGCGGTCGCCTGCGTCACGGTGTTCGGCTCCGTCGCCATGTTCCTCTATCCCTGGCTGCCGGGGCTGCTCCATCTCGACGCCCACGCCTACGGCCTGTGGTCGGGCGCCTCGATCCACGAGATCGCGCAGGTCGTGGCCGCCGCGTTCCAGAACGGCCAGGAATCCGGCCAGTTCGGAACCGTCGCCAAGCTCTCGCGCGTCATCCTGCTGGCGCCGACCGTGCTCGCCATGGGCTTTTTCGCCGCCCGCCGCGGCGATGGCGCAGGGCGCGCGCCGACGCCGTGGTTCGTGCTCGGCTTCGTCGCGCTGGTCGCCCTGAACAGCGTCGTCGCGATCCCGGCGGAGGCCAAGGCCGTGATCGCCACCGCGACCGCCTTCCTGCTGTCGGCGGCGCTCGCCGCGATGGGGCTTTCGGCGGATCTGCGAAAGCTGAAGGCGATGGGCCTGCGGCCCTTGCTTCTCGGCCTCGCCTCCTTCCTATTCATCGCGAGCTTCAGCCTCGTTCTCGTGAAGCTCGCCGCATGACCGAAGGCCCATGACCCTCGAACAGCTCCGGATCTTCGTGGCCGTCGCCGAGCGCGAGCATGTCACCCGCGCCGCAGGCGACCTGCACCTCACGCAGTCCGCCACCAGCGCGGCGGTCGCGACGCTCGAGGCGCGCTACGCGACCAAGCTGTTCGACCGGGTCGGGCGTCGGATCGTTCTGACGGAAGCCGGCCGGCTGTTTCTCGACGAGGCGCGCGCCGTGCTGGCCCGCGCGGCGGCGGCCGAGACCGTGCTGGCGGACCTCGCCGGCCTGAAGAAGGGCCGGCTTGCGCTCGGCGCCAGCCAGACGGTCGCGAGCTACTGGCTGCCGCCGCTGATCCACCGCTATCAGGAACGGTTTCCGGGCGTCGCCGTCGAGCTCGCGATCGGCAACACCGAGTCGGTCGCGACGCTGGTGCGGGAAGGCACCGCCGATCTCGGGATCGTCGAAGGCGAAACCGACGACCCGGCGCTGAACGTCACTCCGGTCGCGGAGGACGAGCTGGTGCTGGTCGTCGCGCCCGACCATCCCTGGGCGGACGGGCGGCCGGTCGCGGCCCGGGACCTCGCGGACAGCCGCTGGACGCTGCGCGAGTCGGGGTCCGGCACGCGGTCGATCCTGGAGCGCGCCGTCGAAAGCGGCGGGCTCTCCCTGGCCGATCTCGACGTCGCCATGGAGCTGCCCTCCAACGAGGCCGTGCGGGCGGCCGTCGAGGCGGGCGCCGGGGCGACGGTGATGTCGCGCCTGGTGGCTGAGGCGGCGCTCCGGGCGGGCTCGCTGGTCGCGGTCAAGTTTCCCCTGCCCCGCCGCCGTTTCCTCGCGCTGATGCACCGGCAGCGTTACGTCACGCAGGCCCTGAAGGCGTTTTTGAGCGGCTTGGAGCCGGGCGCCGAGACAGGCGCGCGGCCGGACGCGCCATCCGGCCGCGCATCGCGTTAGTGCGGGCCGCCGCGCGGCGCGACGAAGCGCACCACCGCGGCGCGCTCCTGCAACCGCTTCACCGCCGCGTCGAGGTCGGGCTTGGGCATCGGCCGCTCCGCGATCCGGAGCACGAACACGCCGCCGGGCTTCGGGCCGCCGACGATCTCCGCGCCGGTTTCGGCGAGCAGCGCGGCGATGTCGCGAGCGGTCGCCGAAGGCTGGAAGCCGACGAGCAGCGTCTGTCCCGCCGCCGCCTCCCGGCCGTCGGAAGCCGTTTCGTAACGCGCGTCGCCGGCGCCGAGATAGGCCTGCGTCAGCAGCCCCGCCTGCAGCGCGATCACCAAGGCCGCCGCCGTGGCGGACCACGCCAGCGCGCCGGGCGAAAGTCCCGTCAGCCGGTCGGCGAGCCAGCGGCCAAGCCCCGCGCCGGACCTGCGCGTCCGGCTCGCCTCGTAGGCCTCGATGCGGGCGAACAGCGCGTCCCGCGCTCCGGCCGACGCAGCCGGAAGCGCCTCGTTGAGATCAACCGTCGCCTGCCGCTCCTCGACCGCCGCGGCGAGCCGATGAGCGATCTCGGCGTCCTCCGCCATCAGCCGCTCGAACAGCGCGGCGTCTTTGGCGTCGAGCTTGTCGACGGCTTTCCAGGGCGCCAGCAGGTCGGCGGCGCTCGGCTCGGCGCCGTTCGGCGGGGCGCTCATGGCCACCCCCTGTCGACGCCGGCGGCGGCGAGCAGCTCGGCTAGCTTCTTGCGCGCATAGAACATCCGCGTCTTCACGGTGGCGGCGGGAATCTGGAGGATCTCGCTCGCCTCCTCGACGCTGCGCTCGTGATAGTAGACGAGGTCGATCACCTCCCGATGCTCCAGCGACAGCCGGCCGAGGCAGCGGCGCATCGCGTCCGCCTTGCTGGCCTTCTGGGCCACGACCTCGGGCGTATCGGCGTCGTCCTCGACCGCCTCCGCGATCTCCGGCTCGAGCGGCCGGGGCGCGCGCCGGCGCAACGCCGACAGCGCCTTGAAGCGCGCGATCGACAGGATCCAGGTCGACACGCTCGACCGGCCTTCGAAGCGCGACGCCTGTCGCCAGACGTCGAAATAGACGTCGCTCATCAGATCCTCCGCTTGCGATTCGTCACGGACGAGCCGGATGAGGAACCTCAATGTGCGCGTAGCGTGGCGCCCGTGGAGAATCCGCATCGCGGCCCGGTCGCCGGCTGCGATGCGCTGGATCAGGCTCTCGTCGGAGATCTCGATCATGGCGCGCCTCGCGACGACCTGCTCGTCTGTCGCAACGGCGCCCCGGGAGGTTCAAAGCGGACGGCCGATTTCTCCGCCGCCTCTGAGCTCACGGACGCGCGCTCTCACCCGCGGGGGCAGCCGCGGCGGGGATCACGGCCGAGGGCGGCGTCGTGGAGCTGACCGGCGGCGGGGAGACTGCGTCGACGGCGGCCCGCGCGTCCGCCCGCCCCGCCCCGAACTCCGGGTCGGCGCCCGGAGCGCCGAGATCCACCGCAGTGCGCGTCAGCGCGGCGCGCGCCTCCTGAGGCGTAAGGTCCGGCTTCGCCTCGACCATGAGCGCGATCGCGCCGCTGACCTCCGCGGCCGCCATCGAGGTGCCGGACATGTAGCCATAGCCGCCTCCCGGCGAGGCCACGACGACGTCGACGCCGGGCGCCGCCACGCTCAGATGCCGCCCGCGATTTGCGACCTTGAGCAGCCTGTCGTCCGCGTCGGTCGCCGTGACGGCGATCACGTTCGGATCGGCGGCCGGATAAAGCGGCGGCGATGCGGGGCCGGCGTTGCCTGCGGCCGCCACGTAGATCACGCCGCGTTTCGCGCCGGCCGCGAGGAATTCGGCGATCTTGTCGTCGCGCGGCCCCGCGAAGCTCATGTTCACGATCTTCGCCGCGCGCTGCGCCGCCCAATCGAGGCCGCGCAGGATGTGCATCGTGGTGCCTTCCGCGCCGCTCTTGCGCGCCCGTCCGTCGCCCGCGAAGGCGCGGATCGCGAGCACCCGCGCCGCCGGAGCGGGGCTCGTCAGGTCTCCGCGCGCCGCCGCCAGGCCGGCGACCGCGGTGCCGTGAGGATGCGGCGCGAAGGGCGGCCCGACCGGGTCGAACGTCTCGCCGATGGCGTCCCGGATTGCCGGGTGAGCCGGATCGACGCCGGAGTCGATGATCGCGATCGAAACGCCCGCGCCGGTTGCGACGGCGTGCGCCTCGGCGAGCCGCATCTTGGTCGCGGCATACTGGGTCGCCGCCAGCGCAGAGGCGTCCTGGCTGAGCGAATAGACGTGGTTGGGCTGCGCCGACCGGATCCTCGGATCGGCCGCGAGCGCGGACAGCACGTCAGAGACAGGCCGGCCGCCGCGGATGCGATAGCGATGGACGGTGGTTCCGGTGAGGCCGAACGTCTCCGAAGAGATCTTCTCGAGCCGGAACCGCTGCGCCAAGCTGGCGACTTCGGCCTCCGACACCTCAGGGCGCGTCTCGAACAGCACCTCCCCCGGCACGATGAGCGCGGGATCATCCGCCTTGCCGGCGGCGGCGCGGGTCGCCGGGCGGCCCTGCGGACCCCCGCCGGAAGACTTCGTCTTGCTCGATCGGCTCGTCTCGGATTTTTGCGGACGAGGCGTCGCCGGAGCAGCCCCCGGGCGAACCTGGACCGCCGGCGCCAAGGGACGCGGGCCTGGCTGGGCGGTCGGACGCGGCGCTTCATCCTCGCCGCGCACGGCGCGGGCGATCAGCACGATCCCGAGCGCAATCAGCGGAACCACGATAGCCGCCGGAACGCTGGAGCCGCCGCCGTGATGGCCCCTGCCGCCGCCCTCGCCGTGGTTGGGACCGTCGCCGCCATCGGTCGGTCGGGTCTGCGCCTGAGCGGGCGTGAGGAGGATCAGGCCGGCCGCGAGCACGGCGCAGACGCGCCGAACGATGCGGCCAGGGCCGCCGTGACGCCCTGAACGGGGGGCGCGCTCGGATGGAAGTCTCATTACGTCCCCTCGACAGTCGTGCGGAGACGACCGAGCGCGACCCCGCCCGCCATGCGCCCCAAAGCCGGCGTCGAGCATGTCGTCACAGCGGCGCGGCAAGATACGTCGACTGTTCATCTAGGCCATAGGCAAGTTGGAGCGTCAACGATGGGAGCGGCCGGCGCTGTAGTCGGCCAAACGGCTTCAGGCGGAGCCACAAAGACCCCGCCTGAACTGATGAAGGAGTTGTCGACCGATCATTCGCAGACGCGGACGCGACGGTAGAACGGATAGCCGGCGGCGTCGTAGAGCCGGCGGCGCTCGACCCAGCAGCTGCGCTCATAGACGACCTCGCGTTCGGAAGCCGCGCTCGCCGCGAGCGCGCCGAGCAGCAGACCGCCTCCGAAGCCGGCCGCAGCGTAGCCGCCGCCGTAATAGCCGTGGTGATGGTGATGATAGCCGCCGGCGGAGGCGGCGGTCGGCGCCGCGAGGGCGAGGACGGAGGCGGCGAAGACGCCGGCCGCGAAGTTGCGGGTCCTGGTCGAGATCGAGATCATGGCGGTCACCCTGAGCTGAAGGTTGAAGGCTGCGGAGCGCAGCCCCGATGCAGCTTGGTCGCAGCCGCCCTCCGGCCGGTTCGAAGCGGGTTCGGATTTTTTTGCGAAAGTGAGACGCCTTCGATGAAGGCAGGCCGCATTCATGGGCGCCGGCTGCTGGCTGCCGCTTGACGCTGCGCCATCTTTGGTGAGGCTAAGAACCAAAGGCGGTTGCGCTCCGCGCCAGACGCCGCTCCGGAGGGATGTGTCAAATGAAGAAGCTGATCATCGGCTCGATCGCCCTGCTCCTCGCAGGAGCAGCGCCCGCCTCGGCGGACGTCATGGAGCAGGTCAAGCAGCGCGGGACGCTCGTGGTCGGCGTGAAGGCCGACTACAAGCCGTTCGGCTTCCGTGACCCCTCGGGCACGGTGGTCGGAATCGAGCCGGATCTCGCCGCGGACGTCGCAAAGCGCCTCGGCGTCAAGCTGGAGCTCGTGCCGGTCGTCGCCTCGAACCGGATCGAGTTCCTCAATCAGGGCAAGATCGACCTGCTAATCGCGACGATGTCGGACAAGCCCGAGCGCCGCAAAAGCGTGCTGGCCGTCGATCCGCAGTACTATTCGGACTCCGTCAACGTGCTGATGAACCAGAAGGCGAAGTACGCCAAATGGGAGGATCTGAAGGGCAAGACGCTGTGCGCGACCTCAGGCTCGTTCTACAACAAGGACGTCGCCGAGAAATATGGCGTTCAGATCAAGGCGTTCGACGGGTCGGACAAGCCTCTGTTCGCTCTGAAGCAGGGCGAGTGCATCGGCTACCTGTATGACCAGACTTTCGTGCAGGGAAAACTTCTCGACGACGAGTGGAAGTCCGGCTTCTATATGCCATTGCCCGGCATCCTTGAGACGCCGTGGATCATGGCCGTCAAGAACGGCGAGGACGCCTTCCAGAAGTTCCTGAGCGAGACGACCCTCGACTGGTTCAAGAAGGGCACCGTGATCGACGAGGAGAAGAAGTGGGGCATCCAGCCCACCGACTACTCCCAGCGCATGCACGACAAGTACAAGGGCTGAGCCTGAGCGGCGCGCCGGCGGCTTCGCCAGGCGCGCCTTTGGCCGGTCGCAGCCGGTCCGGAAGCTTCACCTTGGCGGGCGCGAGGGTCGATGGAAGCGTTGGCGGAATGGGCGCGAAGCCTCTATGAGACCACCGGCATAAATCTCAGCTTCATCTACGATTCCTGGGACCGCGCGCGGTTCTTCTCCGGCCTCGGGATGACGATCTACCTCAGCGTCGTCAGCGTCATTCTCAGCCTCATCATCGGCGCGATCGGCGCCTGGGCGCAAAGTTCCCCGCTCGCGCCGCTGCGCTGGCTGGTCAACGGCTTCGTCACGCTGTTCCGCAACACGCCGCCGCTGGTCCAGATCCTGTTCTTCTATTTCGGCCTGAGCCCGCTCCTGCCGCGGGTCGAGGACGCAGACGGGATGATGCAGCCGCTGCTGAGTTCGGTTCAGTGGGCGATCATCGCGCTGTCGCTGTTCGCCGGCGCCTTCAACATCGAGATCTTCCGCTCCGGCATCGAGGCCGTGCCGAACTCGACCAAGGAAGCGGCGGAGGCGCTCGGCTACACCCGGCTCGGGGTCTATCGGCACATCGTCCTGCCGCTCGCGCTCAGGGTCTGCCTCCCGGCGCTGAACAACAATCTCGTCAACCTGCTCAAGGTCACGTCGCTCGCCTACGCGATCGCGGTCCCCGAGCTGCTCTACGTCAGCAAGCAGATCTGGACCGACCGCCAGAACGTGCCGGAGATGATGATCACCCTGCTGGTCGTCTACGTTCTTCTGGTCGGCGTCCTGGTCTGGGCGATGCACCGGTGGGAGCGTTCGCTGGCCATCCCGGGCTATGGACAGGGGGGCGGACAATGAGCGTGGGGTACGAGGCGCCGTTCCGTCCGATGGCGGTGCTGCTGCCGCCCCGCCCCCGTGAGCCCCAGCCGCTGCCTCGCGTCACCATGCGGCACGCGATCTTGTTCGTGACCGCCGTGCTGCTCGTCGCCACGGTCGCCCACGCGCAGGCGCCGGACGCCCCCGCCGCGGCGCCCGCGCATGAGGCGCTGACGCAGGAGCCGGCGACCGCGCTGACCGTGATCATCAAGTGGCTGCCCCTGCTGATGAAGGGCTTCCTCTTCAACATCCTGATCTCGGTGCTGGCCATGGGGCTGGGCACGATCGCCGGGCTGATGCTCGGCCTGGCGCAGATCAGCCAGAACCGCCTGCTCCGTCAGTTCGCCTGGGTGGTCACCCAGTTCTTTCGGAACGCGCCGTGGCTCGTGCTGCTGTTCTTCGCGATGTTCATGATCCCGTTCCAGTTCAATGTGTTCGGCTACATCATTCCGTTCCCGGATTGGGTGAAGGCGATCATCGGCTTCGGCCTGCCGGTGATGGCGAACGTGGCCGAGTTGCTGCGCGGCGCGATCCGGTCGATCCCGAACGGCCAGTGGGAGGCTGCGGAATCGCTCGCTTTCTCGCGCAACAAGACGCTGTGGATGATCATCCTGCCGCAATGCGTCAAGCGGATGTTGCCGCCCTGGATGAACCTCTATTCGCTGATCACGATGGCGACCGTGATGGCCAACCTCGTCGGCGTCTCGGAGATGCTGACGCTGACGGCGGAGGTCCACGCGGCCGAGGGCGGCCGGCCGGAGTTGCTCGCGCCGCTCTACGGCTTCGCGATGCTGTGCTTCTTCGTCTACTGCTGGCCGATCGGCAGGGCCACCCAGTATCTCGAGCGCCGCTTCCACGTGAAGACCTGAGCCAGGCAAAGGAGATCGGTCTTGAAAGCTGCCATCGGCGAACCCGCCGCTTCTCCCTGGACCCCGGATCAGCCGATCGTCAGCATCCGGTCGGTGCGGAAGTCGTTCGGAGCGCTCGAGGTGTTGAAGGACGTCTCGCTCGACGTCAGCAAGGGCGAGGTGATCTGCATCATCGGGCCGTCAGGATCGGGCAAGTCGACCCTGATCCGGTGCATCAACGCGCTGGTGCCGATCGACCAGGGCTCGATCCTGGTGGAGAACCAGGAGGTGAACGACCCTGCGCTGGACAAGCTGAAGCTGCGCCGAAAGGTCGGCATGGTGTTCCAGCAGTACAATCTGTTTCCGCACAAGACCGCGCTCCAGAACGTCATGATGGCGCCCATTCAGGTGCTCAAGCAGAACAAGGCGGAGGTGGAGGAACGGGCCCGCGCCCTCCTGGCCAAGGTGCGGCTGACGGGCAAGGAGAACAGCTATCCGGGAGAACTTTCCGGAGGCCAGCAGCAGCGCGTCGCAATCGCCCGCTCGCTCGCGATGCGGCCTGACGTCATGTTGTTCGACGAGGTGACGGCCGCGCTCGACCCCGAAACTGTCAAGGAAGTGCTCGTCACGATCCGCGAACTCGCCGAAGAGGGGATGACGTGCATCCTCGTCACCCACGAGATGAAGTTCGCCCGCGAAGTGGCCGACCACATCTACTTCACCGACAGGGGCGTCATCGTCGAGCACGGGCCGCCTGAAGAGTTCTTCGCCGAGGCCAAGGATGAGCGGACACGGGCCTTCCTGGGGCAGATCCTCTGAGCTGAGCGACGCAACCCTGCTCCATCCGCCTGCCTTGCGTTCGAAGCGCCCGAAGTGATCGGGTTGCTGAAACATCTCGCGTCCGTTCCGCTCGCCGCGTTCCTGCTGGTCTACGATGCGGTCGAGGCGCTGTTTCGGCGGCTCGTCCTGCCGGCGATCGCGGCGCTCGCCAAGGCGCCGGTCTTCGTCCGGCTGGGGCGCGCGATCGCGGCGCTGCCGCCCTACGCCATCCTCGTCCTGCTGCTCGCGCCGTTCGCTGCGATCGAGCCGTTCAAATACATCGGGCTGTACTGGTTGGCGGAAGGCCGACTCGCGCTCGGGGTCGTGACGACCGTCGCCGCCCATTTCGCCAGCATCCTGATCTGCGAGCGGATCTTTCACGTGGGCCGCTCGAAGCTGCTGACCATCGGCTGGTTTGCGCGCGGCTACTTCTTCCTGACCGGCCTGCGCGACGAGGCGCTGGCCTGGATCCGCGCGACGTGGGTGTGGCGGGCGAGCGGGGCGCTGCTGCGACGGGTGCGGAACCGCCTGCGCCTGCTCATCAGGGGGTGAGCTGCGCGAACTCGACCACGTCCACGGCGTCCCCGAGAGCGGAGCGGGCGATGTCCACCACCGCCTGGTGATGCGTGAACAGGATCGGCTGAACCTTGCCGCCGATGGCGGCCAGCGCCCTGACGCCGTGCGCCGTGCGGGCGTCGTCGAAGCTCGCGAACAAATCGTCTCCGATGAACGGAGCGGGTTCTGCCCGTTCGGCGTAATCCTCCAGATAGGCGAGGCGCAGCGCCAGGTAGAACTGATCCCGCGTGCCCTCGCTAAGGCCTGAGACCGGACATGTCTCACCGGAGGGCCGCAGCGCCACGAGCCGCTGAGCGTCGTCCTCGTACCGCTCCGAAATGCCGGCGAAGGCGCCGCCGGTGAGCGCCCGGAACAGCGCCGAAGCGCGTTCGAGCGTCGGGCTTCGCTCTGCGAGCCGCGCGCGCTCCATCGCGGCGCCGAGCATCAGAGACGCGATCCTCAACACGGCCCATTCGCGCGCAGTGGCGGCGAGCGCGGCTCCGGCAGCCCTCTGCTGGGCGGCCGCCGCCTCCGCCGCCGCCCCGCCGAGCGCGTCGCGCCGTCCGCGCTCCGCGGCGAGCTCCGCATAGACCTGTCGGTCCTCCGCCTCGAGCCGCGCCTCTTCCGCTTTCGCCGCCTCGACCATGGCGGGCGCGGCGTCGGGATCGAAGCCGTCGAGCTCGGCCCTCAGGACGTCCTCCTCGGCTCGCTCGCCCACGAGCGCCAGTTGCGCGCGACGTTCGGCCAAGGTCTTCTTGAGCCCCTCCCGCGTCTCCACGCTGGCGAGGAGCGCCCGCAGATCGGCGTCCTCGGGCAAGCCTGCGGCCGCTGCCGCCACCGCTTTGCGGGCCTCTTCGGTCTTCAGGCGCGCCTCGGCGTCGGCGCGACGGGCCTCGTCCCGCCGACGGGACGCTTCGGCGTGGCGCGCATGCGCCGCCCTCGCCGCCGTCAGCCGCTCGTGCAGTCTCCGCGCCGCCGCATCCGGCGCAAGATCGGCCAGGTCGGTCGCAATGGAGGCCACCAGGGCCGAAACGCGCGCGGAAAACGCCTCGGCGTCGCGCACGATGCCGCGGATGCGCTGACGCCTGTTGTCACGCTCGTCGATCAGCGCAGGCGCCTCGTCCCAGGCTGCGAGCGACGCGGCGGCGGCGGCGAGCGACGCGTCAGGCGCAAGACCGACCGATTGGAGAGCGGCTTCCCAACGCTGCCGCCGCGACATCGCCTCGGCCTCCGCTGCGCGCTCCTGGGCGGCCAGAACGGCGATGCGGCGCTCGAGCTCGGCGACCGCCGCGGCCCTCTCCGCCGCCTCATGCCAGCGCCCGGTGAGCGTCGCCAGGCGCGCGCCGAGCCGGGCCGCGAGCGCGCGCGCGTCGCCGCGTTCGCAATCCTCAAGCCCCGCCTGCCGGCAGATCGCGGAAAGCTCGGGCAGCAAGCCGGCCGCCGCCTCGTCCAGAACCGCGATCTCGGCCAGCCGGCGAAGGTTCTGGTCGCGTCGCGCGAGCAGCGCGGCCACATCCTTGCGCCAGCCCTCCATTTCCGCCGGCGAAGCGGGGGCAACGCCGCTCGCTCGCCACGCCTCGCGCCACGCGCCCTCGGTGGCCTCCGCGGCCGCGCCGAGCTCGGCGAGGCGCGCCTCGCCGTTTTCGAGCGCCCGCGCGAGATCGGCGCGGCGCCTGGCGAGTTCGGCCGCTCGCGCGGCCCGGGCGGCGTCCGCCGCGGCGCGGTCGGAAAGGCGGTCGGCCTCGGCCGTCTTCCGCTCAAATGAAGCCACGCTGGGGAGAAGCGTCGCGGAATCCAGCTGAGCGAGGCCGAGCACATGCTCGCGAAGCGGCTCCCACGCCGCCTGCCGCGCGTCACGCGCCTCGCGGATCGCATCAGGAGACGCGATCGGCCCATCGGCCGCGAGCGCCCCAAGCTCGGCGTCGACCAGCGCCCTTTGAGCCCGCGCGGCCTCGGCGAGCTCCCACGCGCGACCTTCCGCGGCGGCGAGCTTTTCGATCTCGCCCCGGAAGCGCGCGATCGTCTCGAGCGCCGGCAGCGGCCGGGCCGCGAGCGCGTCGAGATCGTCCACCGCCGGCGACAGCCGGGCGGCCGCGTCGCGCAACGCTCCCGCCTCCCCGGCGGCCTCGGCTGCGCGTTCGTCACGCCGATCAAGCTCCCTCAATCGGCCTTCGAGCGCGCCAAAGGCCTCACGCAGCGGGCGCGGATCGACAGCCTCGCCGCCTGCGTCCTGCTCCTTCAGCGCCCGCAGCCGCTCGCGCTCGGACGCGATCGCAGCCGCCCGGTCGGCGGCGGCGCGAGCGAACTCACGTCCTTCATCGATCAGCGCCCTCAGATCGGCGCGCGCGGCGTCGGTCGGACGCGTGGTCCCGATCTCCGCAACGCCGAGACGCGCCGCCAGTCGCACCAGCGCGGCGTCGCGTTCATCCGCCTCGCGCTGAACGCGCGGCAGATCGATCTGCAGCGTCCGGTACGCTCCGGAATCGCGGAACACCGCCTCGATTTCCTCCGCGGCGGCGATCAGGTTCGGATCGAATGCGATCTCGGCGACGTCCGCCTCGGCCCGCTTCAGCGCCTCCCCGGCGCGCGTCGCCTGCGCCTCGGCGGCGTCGGCTGCGTCGAGCGCGCGCCTGAGCGCGTCCGCCGCCCCCAGCGGCAGTTCCGGCGCCGCGCCGGCCTCGTCGAGCGCCCGCCGCGCTTCATCCACCGCGGCGGCGGCGCGATGGGCGCGGCCCAGCCGTTCGAGGCGTGCACGATCCGTCCTCAGCGCCTTGAGCTTTGCGTCAAGGGCGGCGTGACGCGCCTCCAGCCCCTCGATGCTTTCGTTGATCCGCTTCCAGGCGGACGCGCCAAGCTCATGTGTCGCGACATCCCGGCGCGCCGCCTCGTAACGCCGAAACTCTTCGTTGAAGCGCCGGGTGGAGGCCTGCGGACGGAAGAGCGCGTCAGCCTCCGCCTCCAGCGCCTTGCGCTGATCCTCGACGCCACGCAATCCGGACGCGGCGACGAACAGGCTCGCGCCGCTCTCGCCATCCGCCGACAGCAGATCGTCGGCGCCCTCACGAAGCGCGGCGGCGCTCAGGCCAAAGGCTCGCTCGAACACGTCGCGCGTGAGCGAGCCGAGATGGCCAGCGAGCAGATCGTCGCGCAGCGGCGCGTCGTCAGGTCCGATCAGCGTCGCTCGGTTCCCCTTGCGACGGCGGAAGCGAAGCTCCCGGCCGCCGGCGTCGGCGATCGTCGCCCCGAGGCGCAGGTCGCTTGTGGCGTACCGAAACGCGAAATCCGTCCTCTGGCCGAACCCGAACAGCAGATCGGACACGGCGGCGAGCGCCGAGGTCTTACCGGCCTCGTTGGGCCCGTAGACCACATGCAGCGCGGCTTCCGGCCGGAAGACGAGCGAGCGGCCTTCAAAGGCGCCGTATCTCTCCAGATCGAGCCGTCGGAGGCGCACGCCTCAGTGTCCGAGCCGACCGAGGACCAGCTCGCGCGCCTCGTTCACGAGTTCAGGAAGCTCTTCGGCCAGCGCCGCCTCATCCACGAAGACGCCTCCGGGCAGTTTGGCCGCGATGACGCCGATCGTCTCTGCGGCGCGCTCGAGCAGTTCAGGCTCTGCGTCGAGACCCTCGAGCAACGCCATCAGGTCGAGCGATTTCATCTCCGGCGCCGTGCGGGCCCCGCGTTGAAGCGGAGCTGTCTCGAGCTTCGTCTTCTCGATCCAGACGCTCGGAGACACCCGGTGCGCGGCCGCCTGTATCTCGTCGGCCATACGGCGCGGATCGCGGGCGAAGCCGCCGTGCAGCCGAGTTTCCCCTGCAAGCGTGATCCGGAGCGCCAGCGGCCGCCCATCCGCTTCGGCGACGACCGGCCGGATGGCGCTCTCGACGGCTGCGAGGGCGGCGTGCTCGTTCTCCGCTCCGGAGACATCCACCGTCGTGACCGCCCAACGCGCGCGGTCCGTGAGCAGACGCTCGATGCCGATGATGCGATTGTCCGCGACCTCGACCAGCACGGCGCCCTTGGGACCGCACTCGCGCACGCTGCGGCCCTGCAGATTGCCGGGAAATACGACCCAGGGCTCTCGAGAAAGCACTGCGTGCTCGTGCACATGGCCGAGCGCCCAGTAGTCATAACCCTTGCGGCAGAGCTCATCGAGCGTGCACGGCGCATAGCGCGCATGGGCCGACGAGCCCTCACAGCAGGTGTGCAGCACGCCGATATTGAACCAGCCGGCGACCGGCGCCGGGTAGGCGGAGGAGAGATTGTCCAGCGCCGAACGCGCCGCGAAGCTCTGGCCGTGCAGCGCCACACGCAGGCTCTCGAGCCGGAACGTCTCGGGCCTTCTGGACCCGAACTCGCGCACGCTCTCAGGAAGCGAAATGCTCTTCGTCACCACGCTCTCCGCGTCGTGGTTGCCCTTGAGCAGGAAGACCGGCACGCCGGCGCGATCGAGTTTCGCGAGCTGGCGGTTGAAGAACAGCCCGATCGACGCGTCTTTCCATTCGCCGTCATAGACGTCGCCGGCGATCACCGCGAAGTCGACGCGGGCCTCGATAGACCGGTCGACAAGGTCGGCGAACGCGTCCCGGCTCGCCGCCGCGAACAGGGCGGCCACCTCCGCATCCGCCCTGGCGAGGCCAGCAAGCGGACTGCCGAGGTGGAGGTCGGCCGCGTGCAGAAAGCGAAACGAAGTCATGAGGTCTCCGGTCGCCGACCATGGCGGGTCGCGCCCCGATTCGCCAATGCCGGTGGATGCGGGGGCTCAGAACGAGCGCCGGATCGCGTAACGGCCAGGGTCAGCCGCCGCCTGTCGCGCTCGACTCGCGGTTGACGCGCGGCGCGAGATGCGGCCTCACCGTCGTCAGCGATCCTTCCGTCAGCGAGGCCCCATGACCGACCAGACCCGCGCCGCGCCCGACGGCTGGACCCGCTTCGAGGATGAAGGGTTCATCGATCTGGTGGGGCCGCTCTACGAACGACGCGATCCGTCCTCGCCTCGCGCCTTCGGTTTCCTGGCGGGGCAGAAGCACGCCAACCTGATCGGCGTCGTCCAGGGAGGCATGTTGATGACGCTCGCCGACCGAGCGCTCGGGGTGGCGGCGTGGGAAGCCGCCGGCGGACGGCCTTGCGTGACCGTTCAGTTCGACATGCAGTTTCTGACCGCGGCCCCGCTCGGCGCCTTCATCTTCGTCGAGCCCGAGGTGCTGCGTCTCACCTCTTCGATGGTCTTCCTGCGCGGCACGCTGCGGGCCGGGCGCCGCACTGTGGCGGCCGCGACGGGCGTCTGGAAGATCCTGAGGCCGCGCCCAAAACGCGGCGCCTGACGGGCCGCGTCACGGCCGCTGCCGGCCACACCTCCGCAATTCTATTGTTTGCCTGGAAGCTACGGCTTATCTCCTCGCGTCCGCGAGGCGCCAAAATGCTGACGAAGAAAGCCAAATACGGTCTCAAGGCGATGGTCGATCTGGCGCGGCTGGATGCGGGCCGCTCCAGCTTCGTGGCCGACGTCGCCGAGCGGAACGGCATCCCGAAGAAGTTCCTGGACGCCATCCTCGGCGAGTTGCGCAACGCCGGAATGCTCACCAGCAAGAAAGGCAAGGCCGGCGGCTACATGCTGGCGCGACCGCCCGAGCAGATCACGGTCGGAGCCATCGTTCGCGCGCTGGACGGGCCGCTTGCTCCGATCGCCTGCGCCAGCCGCAGCGCCTATGTGCCGTGCGATGATTGCCGCGACATACGAACCTGTCAGGTGCGCCTGCTGATGGTCGAGGTCCGTAACTCGATATCGGACGTGCTCGACAGGCAGACCCTCGCGGAGCTGCGGGACATCGGCGACACGGACATGGCGTCGTTCGTCTATCAGATCTAAGCTCAGGCCTGTGGAACTGGTCGGCCCGGGAGCTTCGGTGGATCGCGCCACGCCGCGGATGTCGATCTCAGCGCGATTGCATCGGCTGTTGTCGGAGGCGACCCTGGAAGGCGTCTCCCTGACCAGCCCGGCCATGCGGACTTCCGAGTGGAAACGCGGCCAGTTGCTCCACCGCGCCGGCGACGCCGTCGCCGAGTTGCATTTCGTGACCGAAGGGCTGGTGGCGATCCTGGGGCGGGCGCGCGGCGGCGCCGCCGAGGCAGGGCTGGTCGGGCCGGGCGGCGTGGTCGGCTATCAGGCGATGTTCGGCGCGGCGGAAACGCGGGCGGACGCCGTCGCGCTCACCTCGGTGATCGCCATGAGCGCCCCGCGAAACGCGGTTCTGCAAGGGCTGCAGCGATCCGCAACCTTGCGCCGCGAGCTCTTCGACTATGCCGCGCAGCGGATCGCCGAGACCGAACAACTCTGCGTCTGCGCCTCGCTTCACTCGATCGAGCAGCGGCTCGCGCGTTGGCTGCTTCAAGCTGCGGCGCTGCTGGGGCCGCGCCCCGTGGAGATGACGCATCAGCAGTTCGCGTCCATCTTCGGCGTGCGGCGGGCGAGCGTGACCACGAGCCTTCATCTCCTTGAGGGCGAGATGGCGATCCGATGCCTGCGGGGGCGGATTGAAATCCGCGACCTTCCGCGGCTCGAGGCGCTGTCCTGCGGGTGTGAAGCCGCGCAGCTCTCTGCGGCAGCCGGCGCGCGCCGGCCGCAGCCCCCTCAGACGGCCTGCTCGAGCGCCTCGTCGACTGACAGCCCGCGCGACTGAAGACGCCACATCCTGGCGAAAACGCCCTGCGCCGCCAGGAGATCGTCGATCCCGCCGTCCTCGACCACGCGTCCCTCATTGAGCACGACGATCCGGTCGAACTCCGACAGCGTCGACAGGCGATGAGCGACGGCTATGACCGTCCGGCCGCGGGTCAGACGGTCGAGCGCGCGCTGGACCTCGATCTCGGCTTCGGTGTCGAGAGCCGAGGTCGCCTCGTCGAGCACCACGATCGGCGCGTTCTTCAGGATCGCCCGCGCGATCCCGATGCGCTGTCGCTGGCCGCCGGAAAGCTTGGCGCCGCGCTCGCCCACCAAGGTGTCGTAGCCGTCCGACAGATCATCGATGAAGCCGCACTGCGCCGCCGCCGCAGCCTCGTACACCTCCTGATCCGTCGCTTCCGGCCGGCCGAACCGGATGTTCTCCATAACGGTGCGGTGGAACAGCGAGATCTCTTGCGGAACGACCGCGATGGCGTAACGGAGCGACTCCTGCGTCAGCTCCGCCGTCGACTGGCCGTCGATCAGCACGCGCCCGTGCTGCACGTCATGGAGCCGCTGCACCAGATGGATCAGCGTCGACTTGCCCGCGCCCGAGGGCCCAACGACGCCGACCTTCTGGCCGGCCGGGATTTCGAGCGAGAAGTTCTTCAACACAGGCTTGCCGACGCCATAGTCGAAGGTCACGTTCTCGAACCTCACGGCGCCGCCCTTTCGCTGGAAGGGCCGTGCGTTCGGAGCGTCGACGACCTCGTGCGGCTTGCCGATCACCCGCAAGGTCTCGCCGACATAGCTCAGATGCTGCTCCATATCGACGAGCGCCATCGCGAGATCGCGCGAGCCGTGCAGGATGCGGAACACCAGCGTGCTGACCACCACCACGTCGCCGCCGGTGACGCTTCCTCGCGTCCAGAGCGAAACCGCCCAGATCAGCATCGATCCAGCCATCACCCACAGCAGCGCGTCGTGCATCACGCGCACCTTCTCGGTGAACATCCAGCTCGTCTGCTGAGCTCTCGCCTCGCCGTCAAACGTCGCGCGCAATCGCGCCCGCTCGCGCGCATTCGCCGCGAACGCCTTGACGGCCCAGATGTTGGAGATGACGTCGATCAGTTCGCCGCCGACGGTTCCGGCCTGCTCGGCGTAGCGCCGATGCAGGGGCCTGCCTTTGACGCTGAAGGCGATGAGACCGCCCGTTATGCCGATCACGGCGACCGTCAGCGCGACGGCCATGCCGATATTGATCGTGAAGAAGATCAGCAGCGCGCCGAAAAAGCTGACGATCGGCGGCATCACGTTCCAGGTCAGCTTGTTCACGAACTGCCCGAAATCGCCCGCCGTCGAGGTGATCCGGTGACCGAGCCCCCCGGCGCGTTCTTCCTGGAAGAACCGCATCGGATGTCCGGCGACGTAGTCGAGCAGGTCGAGCCTTATGTCGACCCCGACGCCCACTGTCGTGCGACAGCCGAGCCAACCGCTGACGCGCCACAGGATGCTTTCGATCGCTGTGAGGCCGATGAAGAAGGCGAGCGCGTACCAGACCGCCGGATTGCCCTGTGCGGGCTTCTCCATCGCGTCGACGAGAAGCTTCATCCCGTATTGCGACGCGATCATGCAGCAGGACGCGAGGGTCACCACGGTCATCAGGCTGATGAAATGGCCCGGCCACCGCTTGCAGTACCGCCACAAAAAGGCGATCGGGCTGCGCAGCGCCGACGCCAGCGGCGCGTCTTCGGTGCGCCGCTCCGGCGCGTAAGCGAGACCTGCGGCGCTCACGAGGCGGCGCGCCAATCGGATGTCGCGCCTGGGCCCGCCCCCGGCGCCTGCTCGAACCTCACCTGCTGGCGTTCAAGCTCCTCGGCGAGCGGCCGATAGACGGCGCGGCGGCCGTTCTCATCGGCGGCGCCGAAAAGCCCGACGGCGCAGAGGCGGTCGTTTTCCCATCCCGGATAATCGATGATGGGGTAGAGGCACAGGCCCTCGACGGGCACGCCGGCCTCACGCGCCGCCGCCACCTCGCCCGCCACGTAGTTGAGCCAGGCCGGGCGCGCCGAATGCTCGGCGCCTGTCTCGGAAACGATCACCGGCCGTCCATAGCGGTGGTGCGTCTCGGCCAGCATCTCGTGAAACGGCTTATAGTCATGATGACCCATCGGGATCGCTCCGCCGCCGAGCACCCATTGATTGTCCGGGTAGAAGTTGAGACCGACGATATCGAGCTTATCCGGCGATCCGCCAAGCTCGGGGGCGACCCGTCCGATCAGCATGTCGTGCGCCTCGAATTGCGAGAGCCGGTAGTTCTCGGCGGCCGCGTGGTCGTCAGCCCGGTGCGAAGCGGGAAAAACATTGATCGACGGCTCCGCACAGATGAAACGCGCCCTCGGCTCAACTTCACGGACGGCGTCGATCGCAGCGATCGTCGCCCGCACCAGTTGACGCTTGAGCTCGGCTCCCCGCCGGCGGACCGTCGGATTGAACCGCGCCATGTCGCCGCCGGCCCAAGCCCAGAATGAAATCTCATTGACCGGGCAAAAATAAGGAACGTCGTCGCTCTGGTCGCAGAGAAACCGCGTCGCGGCCTTGGCGAAGCGGGCGAAGCGCTCCGGGAAGGCGGCCGACCAGATGTCGAGCTTGTCCGGGTAGCCGTAATGGCAGAGATCCCAGATCACTTGGACGCCCGCCTTCGCGGCGGCCTGCGCCATGGGAGCGACGCTCGACCAGTCGTAGAAGCCGGGGGAAAGCTCGATCCTGTGCCACCGCATGCCATCGCGCGCAGCGCGCATCCCGTGCGCGGCGAGTAGCGCATAGTCGGACCGCACATGGACGTCGTGGCCGGTCGACGCGAGCAGATCGAGCCTGCGACCGTCAGCGCGCTTCTGCGCGGCGCATTCGAAGCCGGCGAGAAAGAAGCTTCGCAGCGCCGCTGTGGGCGGCAACGCTGATCCGGTCAAAGGCTACTCCCGAAGCGCGCGCGCTCACGCGGCGGTTAATCACTCGCCCGGTTTGGGGATTCAAACAGGACAGTCGAGGCTTTGGTACGGCGCCGTACCAAACGGCCTTGTATCGGAACACCTGGGGCGATCAACAGTTGGGGAACCGACGAAGTGCGGCGCATCACGGACGGAACCGCGCCGCTGCCGGCCTCCGGACTGTCGCCTCATATCAGCGGGAGAGAATATGCGAACGACGGCCGACTACGCCAAAAGCGTGGGACCCGAAGAACTTCCGACAATCGAAAACGCCACCGTCGTCTGCTTCTCCCATCTCAGATGGGATTTCGTCTACCAGCGTCCGCAACATCTGCTCAGTCGCCTTGCCCGCCGCCATGAGGTCCTGTTCATCGAAGAGCCCGTCTTCGAGGACGTGTCCGAGCCTGTCATGCGCCTCAGCCCCCGCGAGGACGGCGTCCGCGTCGGCGTGCCGGTGCTTCCGCATGGGCTGACCGAGAGCGGCAAGATCCTCGCGCAACGGCAACTGGTGGACCAGCAACTCGCATCGCTGCCCGCCGGCCCCCGCATCCTCTGGTACTACACGCCGATGGCGCTGCTGTTCAGCCGCCATCTCGACGCCGACGTGGTCGTGTTCGACAACATGGACCAGCTTTCGGCGTTCAAGGGCGCGCCTCCGGAACTGGTGGCCTTGGAGGACGAGATGCTGGCCCGCGCCAACGTCGTGTTCACGGGCGGGCATAGCCTCTACGAGGCGAAGAAACACCGGCACCACAACATCCACGCCTTCCCGAGCAGCATCGACGCCGTCCATTTCGGCCGCGGCCGGGCTGCCGACAGGAAGGAGCCGGAGGATCAGGCTACGATCCCGGGCCCGCGTGTCGGCTTCTTTGGCGTGGTCGATGAGCGCATGGATCTCGACCTCGTGCGCGAGCTTGCGGACACGCGGCCGAACTGGTCGTTCGTGATGATCGGGCCGGTGGTCAAGATCGACACCGCGGACCTCCCCCGCAGGTCGAACATCCACTGGCTCGGCGGGCGCGACTATAAAAGCCTGCCGGACTACATCGGTGGGTGGGACGTCGGCTTCATGCCGTTCGCCATGAACGAATCCACGCAGTTCATCAGCCCGACCAAGACCCCTGAATTCCTGGCCGCCGGCGTGCCGGTGGTCTCAACCCCGATTGTCGACGTGGTCCGGTCATACGGTCACGAAAAACACGTCGCGATCGCCGCGGACGCCGCTGCGTTCGTGGAAGCAGCCGAAGAGCTGATGGCGATGGACAGGGCGGACTGGCTCCAGCGTGTCGATCAGAAGCTCGCGGAGTCGTCCTGGGATCAGACGTTCGGAAAGATCTACGAACTCGTCGCGGCGGCCGCTCGGGGCGGCCGCCTGGATCACGAAGGGGCGCACCTGAGAAAGGATACCTTCCGTGTATGATTGGCTGATCGTCGGAGCCGGCTTCGCCGGCAGCGTGCTTGCCGAACGCATCGCCTCGCAGCGCGACCAGTCCGTGCTGATCATCGACCGGCGTCCGCACATCGCCGGAAACGCCTACGATCGGTACGACGATGCGGGCGTGCTGATGCACCAGTACGGTCCACATATCTTCCACACCAATTCGGATGCGATCGTCGATCATCTGTCGCAGTTCACGGAGTGGCGGCCCTACGAGCACCGGGTGCTGGCGCGCATTGACGACAAGCTGGTGCCGATCCCGATCAACCGGACGACCATCAACGCCCTTTATGGACTTGAGCTGCGGACGGACGAGGAGGCGGAAGCCTTTCTCGCCTCGCGTGCGGAGCCGGTCGAGGAGATCCGGACCTCCGAAGACGTGGTGGTCAGCAAAGTCGGCCGCGAGCTTTACGAGAAGTTCTTCCGCGGCTACACGCGCAAGCAGTGGGGGCTGGATCCTTCGGAGCTCGACAAGTCAGTGACGGCGCGCGTGCCGACGCGCACCAATGAGGATGACCGCTACTTCACTGACACGCATCAGATCATGCCGAAGCACGGCTATACGCGCATGTTCGAGAAGATGCTGTCACATCCGAACATCAAGATCATGCTGAACGCGGACTACCGCGAAATCCGCGACGTGGTTCCGCACCGCCGGCTGATCTACACGGGCCCGATCGACGAGTTTTTTGACTTCCGCTACGGCAAGCTGCCCTACCGGTCGCTGCGCTTCGAGCACAGGACGCTGGAGCAGGAGCAGTTCCAGGAGACCGGGACCGTCAATTACCCGATGAGCGAGGACTACACTCGGATCAGCGAATACAAGCATCTGACCGGGCAGAAGCACCACGCCACGACCATCACCTATGAATATCCGTCGGCGAAGGGGGATCCCTACTACCCGATCCCGCGGGCGGAGAACCAGGCGCTTTACAAGAAGTACCAAGCGCTTGCGATGGAGACTGAGAACGTCCACTTCGTCGGACGGCTGGCGACCTATCGGTACTACAACATGGATCAGGTGGTCGGTCAGGCTCTCGCGGAGTTCCGGCGGATCCAGGAAGCGGTGCCGCTCTGGACCGCGCCGGTGAACGGCAAGAGCCATCATACCGACGGCGAATTGGTCATCCCCGCCGGCCGCGCATTGAACTGAACGACCCGGCAGGACTTCCGACGACAAACGGCGCCCCGCGGGGCGCCGTTTGCATTTCCGGAGTTTCCCGGCTTCGGCTCGGCCGCGAGGCCTACTTCTCGAACGCGCCGGCGATCGTGAGGTCCACCTCATCGGAGACCACCGGGGCGAAGGCGCCGAGGCCGAAATCACTGCGCTTCACCTTGCCCGTCGCCGAGAAGCCGATCGTCTCGGCCTTGTTCATCGGGTTCACGCCCGCGCCGTGGAAGACGGCCTGCAGCGTCACGGGCTTGGTCACGCCGTGAAGCGTGAGGTCGCCGACGATCGTCGCCTTTTCGCCGGAGACCTCGATCGAGGTTGACTGGAAGGTCGCGATCGGATGCTTGGCGACGTCCAGGAACTCGGGCGTCGCGAGATGCTTGGCGAACTTGTCCGAGGTGACGGTGAGCCCCGACATCGGGACCTCGACCTCGAGCTTCGCCTTGGCGGGCTCCTTCGGATCGACCGTCAGGCTGCCGGTGATCTGTCCGAACATGCCGGTCAGGATCGAGAAGCCCATGTGGTCGACCGACCAGACGACCTGAGTGTGGTTTGGATCGGCCTTGTAGGCGCCGGGCTGCACCTTCGAGACGTCCGCCGAGCCGGGGACCTGCTGCGCCACGGCGGGCGCGGCGGCGGCGACGAGCGCGATGGCGAGGGCTGAGAGAAGCTGTCTCATGTTTGTTGGATTCCGACATTGAGCGCGGCAGGCTCTTGTCGCGCATCCCACGGCCTGCGTGAAGCCGCTCACGCTCAACCCCGTTGAGCGGAGTGACTGCGGCGCGCAGAACCGCCGGGCGCCCTTATAGTTTCCGGGCGTAGTTCGCGCGGACGTGCTGGTTGACGTAGGTGGCGAGGCCCTCGCCCGCCGCCGCGAGCCGCGTCATGGCCGCGACGTGCTCCGGCCCCGGCGCGGTCGCGTCGTAGCGATAACCGCCGCCGTCCCTGAACCAGAGGTCGATGAAGCCGTCGCCCGTCGCATAGGCCACGACGCCGGAGGCGCCGCTGCGGTCGCCGTAGCGGCTGCGCCGGGGATGAGGCGAGCGTCCGGCCACCGGAGCGTGTCCGAAGCCGGGCGGCCGCTCTCAGTTGTCGAGGAAGCTGCGGAGCTTCCGCGAGCGGCTCGGGTGCTTGAGCTTGCGGAGCGCCTTGGCCTCGATCTGGCGGATGCGTTCGCGCGTCACCGAGAACTGCTGGCCGACCTCCTCAAGGGTGTGGTCGGTGTTCATGCCGATGCCGAAGCGCATGCGCAGCACGCGCTCTTCGCGCGGCGTGAGCGAAGCCAGCACGCGCGTGGTCGTCTCGCGCAGGTTGGACTGGATCGCCGCGTCGATCGGCAGGATCGCGTTCTTGTCCTCGATAAAGTCGCCGAGGTGAGAATCCTCCTCGTCGCCGATCGGGGTTTCGAGGGAGATCGGCTCCTTCGCGATCTTCAGGACCTTGCGGACCTTCTCGAGCGGCATGGCGAGCTTCTCGGCGAGCTCCTCCGGGGTCGGCTCGCGGCCGATCTCGTGCAGCATCTGCCGGCTCGTGCGGACGATCTTGTTGATCGTCTCGATCATGTGGACCGGGATGCGGATCGTGCGCGCCTGGTCCGCGATCGAGCGGGTGATCGCCTGCCGGATCCACCACGTCGCGTAGGTCGAGAACTTGTAGCCGCGTCGGTACTCGAACTTGTCGACCGCCTTCATCAGGCCGATGTTGCCCTCCTGGATCAGGTCCAGGAACTGCAGGCCGCGGTTCGTGTACTTCTTGGCGATCGAGATCACGAGGCGGAGGTTCGCCTCGACCATTTCCTTCTTCGCCTGCCGGGCCTCGCGCTCGCCCTTCTGCACCATCTGGACGATGCGGCGGAACTCCTGGATCTCCAGGCCGGTCTCGGTCGCGAGGTTATGGATGTCGCCGCGGATGTCCTTGACGAGGTCCTTCTCGGCCGCGACGAAGCCTTTCCAGCCCTTGGCTCCAAGACCCGCGACGCGACGGATCCAGTTGGGGTCGAGTTCGTAGCCCTGGTACTGCTTGAGGAAGTCCAGCCGGTCGACGCCAAAGCTCTCGGCGAGCCGCATCAGACGACCCTCGAGCGCAACGAGCCGCTTGTTGATGTCGTAAAGCTGCTCGACCAGCGCATCGATGCGGTTCTGGTTGAGCGATAGCGACTTCACGTTGACGACGATGTCGTCCTTCAGCTTCTTGTATTTACGGTCCTGCGCGGGCGAGAGGGTGCGGTTCTGCAGCCGGTTCTCGACGTTCTGGTCCTGCAGACGGCGCAGCTTCTTGTAATCGTCGGCGATGGCGTCGAAGGTCGCCACGACCTTCGGCTTCAGCTCGGTCTCCATCGCGGAGAGCGAGACGTTATTCTCCATGTCGTCATCGTCGATGTCGCCGTCGGTCGGCGCAGCGCCCTCGGCCGTCTCGGTCTCTTCGCTCTCGCCCTCGGTCTGGGTCGCGTCGGCGCGCGCCTCGGGGCCGGCGTAGGTCGCCTCGAGATCAATGATCTCGCGGAGCAGAATCTTGCCTTCGTTGAGTTCGTCGCGCCAGATGATGATCGCCTGGAAGGTCAGCGGGCTCTCGCACAGCCCGGCGATCATCGCCTCGCGGCCGGCCTCGATCCGCTTGGCGATGGCGATCTCGCCTTCGCGCGACAGCAGCTCGACCGATCCCATCTCGCGCAGGTACATGCGCACGGGATCATCGGTGCGATCGGTAGGCTCAGCCTTCTGAGTGACCGCGACAGCGGACGACCGGGGGCTGCTCTCGACAAGCTCGCCGCCTTCGGGCTCGTCGTCGTCGGACGCACCCTCCTCGCGCTCGGTCTTGTCGTCCGCCTCCTCAGAATCCACCACATTGATGCCCATCTCATTGAGCATCGCCATGATGTCTTCGATCTGGTCGGCCGTGTTCTGGTCCGACGGCAGAACGTCGTTCAGCTCGTCATTGGTCACATAGCCGCGCTTCTTCGCGGCTTTGATCATGCGCCGGACGGCCTGATCGTTGAGGTCGAGCAGAGGACCGGCTTCGGTCTCCGGAGCGCTCGTCTCGGTTTCGTCCTTCGCCTGCAGTTTGGTCGCCATTCATCCGATCTCCGCGCCAGGCCGCGCCGCCCGGCCACGCAATAACCGCCCCCGGCGTCCCGGCGGCGGCGAATCAGTGTCGCTTAAAAGGTAAAGCAGAGCAGCCTTACGCCCACTTTAACCCTAGAGGAACCTCGCCATAAACCACGGCCCGCCATGTGACGAGTCCCGCGACGGCGACTCCGCCAGTCACATCGGCCGCACCGCGCGACCTGAAGCGCCGCCAAAGCCGTCGATCGAGGCCTCGGAGCCTTCCGCCGTGGAAAGCTGGCGCTGAATCTCCACGATGCGGCGGAAATTAGCGTCCGTGAACTCGCGCCCGAATTCCTGCTCCGCCTCGCGGAGCTCTCTATGTAACGCCCGGACCTTGTTATGCAAGGCGGCCGCGTGACGCCACGCCAGGCCGACATCCGCCGGGTCGGCTTCGCCGCCGACCCACCAGTCGCCAGGCAGAAGGGCGGAGCGCGCCCGCTCCAGCAAAGGTCCGAGGCCGGCCGCCTCGAGTTCCAAGACGATCGCGTCGCGCTCCAGCGCGCCATGCGCATAGGCGTCCAGGACCGCGGTTCGCAGCTTCGCAAGCTCGCGGCTCGTGAGCTCCAGCTCCGCGAAGGCCTCCGCCAGATGGTCGAGCAGCGCCGGGTGGTTCGCGATCGCAAGCACGAGAGCGACCTCGCGGGACTGGAGCCGTCCCGACGCGCCTGTCATCGCCGAGCTCTTGCGCAGCCCCGCGGAGGCCGCGAGCGGCGCGGGCGCCTCGCGCCAGGCGCGGTCCGCCCTGCCGCGACGCCCCTGCGGCCTCGGCGCCTGCCGGCGTTGCGGAGCCGCTGAACGACCGAACCGCGCCAGCCGGTCCTCGATCGCGGCGCGGTAGTGACGCCGCACGGTCTCGTCCCGGATCACGCCCAGCGCCTCATGGAGGCGCTGCTCGAAGGCGGCGGCGCGCTCCGGCGTATCGGTTGGCCCCGCATCGAGCTCGCGCGCCCACAGCACGTCGACCAGCGGAGCCGCAGCCGACAGCGCCGCGTCCACGGCTTCCCGCCCTTCGGCGCGCACCAGATCGTCGGGGTCCTGCCCCTCCGGCAGGAAAGCGAAGCGCAGCGACCGTCCCGGCTGCAGCAGCGGCAGCGCGGTCTCGACCGCCCGGAAGCCCGCGCGCCGGCCTGCTTTGTCGCCGTCGAAGCACAGGATCGGCTCAGGCGCCATCCGCCACAGCAGCTCGATCTGCTCAGGCGTAAGCGCGGTGCCGAGGGGCGCGACCACATGCTCGACGCCTGCGGCGGCCAGCGCGATGACGTCGATGTAGCCCTCGACCGCGACGACGGCTCCCGCCTTGTGGGCGGCCGCGCGGGCGCGGTGATGGTTGTAGAGTGTCGCGCCCTTGTGAAACAGCGGCGTCTCGGGCGAGTTCAGGTATTTGGCGGGCGCGTCGGCCTGCATGGCGCGGCCGCCAAAGGCGATGATGCGGCCGCGAACGTCCTGGATGGGGAAGATCACCCGATCCCGGAAGCGGTCGAACGGCTCCGGCACGTCGTCGCCGGCGACGAGCAAGCCGGCCTCGACCATGTCTGCGACCGAAGCTCCCTGCTGCCGCAGGTGGCCCTTCAGCGCGCTGCGATCGTTAGGCGCATAGCCGACACGGAACAGGGTCTGCGTCTGCGGGCTCATGCCTCGGCCCGCCAGATAGCCGCGCGCCGCGGCGCCCGCCCTACCCTGCAGCTCCGCTTCGAAGAACCGGGCGGCCATCTCCATGATCTCGACGAGGCCCGCGCGACGCTCCTGCCTGCGCTCCTCCTCGGGCGTGTCCTTCGGCAGCGGCACGCCCGCCATCTCGGCAACCTGCGCCACCGCATCGGGGAACGAGAGGCCCTCGACCTCCATCAGGAACTTGAAGACGTCGCCGTGCTTGCCGGAAGAGAAGCAGTGATAGAAGCCCTTCTGATCGTTGACGAAGAAGGACGGCGTCCGCTCCTGATTGAACGGCGAGAGCCCCGCGAACTCGCGACCCTGGCGCTTCAGCTTCACACGACGGCCGACCACTTCCGAAACCGGAAGCCGCTGGCGCAGTTCGTCGAGGAAGGCTGGGCTGTAGCGCATCGCGCGGGGATCGTCCGGGGCTGACCGACCGTCCCTTATATAGCCTCGCAGCCGAGTCGCTGATCCTCTCCGTCTGCGCCCACGCTATTCACAGGAAGCGGCGCAGCCGGCGGCCCGAAAGAGAAGGCGAGCATGAACGCCACGGAGATCTACCGCCTCTACGAGCTCGGCAAGGCCTGGCGGCTCGCGCTGACGTTCGGCGTGAACGGCGCGGGACTCCTGATCCTCCGGCCCATGGCGGACGAAGTCGCGTCAGGCGGGCCGCGGCTTCTCGCAGCTTGGTCCCTCGCCCTCTGGATGATCCTCTTCACGCTGGTGATGCGCCGCGACGTCCACGGCTTCTGCAAGAAGATGGCCGAGGAGGCGGAGGCCGTCGCCGCGCGGAAGCCGCGGGTCTACGGTCCGTCCGCCCGGCGCTTCCTCACCCGCGTCACCGGGCTGATCCTTTCAGGCTGGCTGCTCGTGGCTGCGTTCGCGCTCTGGAGCTTCGCCCGGCCTGATTGACACCGCCCCCCTCTGCCTCTAGAGAACGGCCACGTCGCGCGGGGCCAAAAGCCCCGCGTCGGCGTTTTGCGCACCCGTGGTCCGGCGTTCTCGCGACGGCTGGACCTGTCGGCGCCCGCAAGGGCGCAGCAGGAGGGCGCGTTCCTCAACCTGTCACAGGAGGACGCGATGTCGAAGCGACACGCCTCGAAGTACAAAATCGATCGCCGCATGGGCGAAAGCATCTGGGGCCGCCCGAAGAGCCCCGTGAACCGCCGTGAGTACGGCCCCGGCCAGCACGGCCAGCGCCGCAAGGGCAAGCTCTCCGACTTCGGCGTCCAGCTGCGCGCCAAGCAGAAGCTCAAGGGCTATTACGGCTCGATCTCGGAGAAGCAGTTCCGCCGGATCTACGCCGAGGCGACGCGCCTCAAGGGCGACACCTCCGCGAACCTGATCGGCCTGCTGGAGCGCCGTCTCGACGCGGTGGTCTATCGCGCCAAGTTCGTGCCGACCCCGTTCGCCGCGCGTCAGTTCGTGAACCACGGCCATGTCCGGGTGAACGGCCGCCGCGTCAACATCCCGTCCTACCTCGTGAAGGTCGGCGACGTGATCGAGGTGAAGGAGAGCTCCAAGCAGCTCGCCATCGTGCTCGAGGCCGCCGCCTCCGGGGAGCGCGACGTGCCGGACTATCTCGAGGTCGACCACAACAAGATGACCGCGAAATATGTCCGCATCCCGGTGCTGACCGAGGTGCCCTACCCGGTCCACATGGAGCCGAACCTGGTCGTCGAGTTCTACTCGCGCTGAGCGGTTCTGTTCGAACGAATTCAAAGGCCGCCCCTCGGGCGGCCTTTTTTCGTCAGACGGTCGCGCTTTGCTGGCCGAGCCGCACCAGCACGATCTCCGGCGGCACGCCGAACCGCACCGGCAGGCCGCTCATCCCGATGCCGCCCGACACGATCAGGTGGCGGCCGTCCTCGACGATATGGCCGTAGCGGAACCGGCCGCCATACGCCGAGGGAATGAACGGGTTGCGCAGATGCGGGATGTAGACCTGCCCGCCATGGGTGTGCCCGGCGAGGGTCAGCGACACCCGCGCCGGCACGTCGGTGAAGATGTCCGGCTCATGGGCGAGCAGCAGCGCCGGATCGTCTGTCTTCAGCTTGGCGAGCGTGCCCGGCAGATCGTCTTCGCCGCGGAAGCCGCCGCGCTTCAGCCAATGCGCGAGCTGATCGCCGAGCCCGCACAGCCAGAAGCGCTTGCCGGCGTGCTCGATCAGTTCAGCCTCGTTCGACATCACCCGGATTCGGGCGCCGTCGAGCGCGCGGCGGATTTCGTCGGCGTTGTGCCACCAGTCGTGATTGCCGAGGATGGTGTAGAGCCCGAGCGGCGCCGACAGGTCCGCATAGGCCGCGGCCCACTCGCGGGGCGGCACGCGGCCCGAGACGAAGCGGTAGGTCGCCTCATGGTCGCCGAGATGTACGATCAGGTCGGGCTTCAGCCGGTTGACGGTTTCGACGATGCGCTGCACCCGGCCGATCGGCACGTAGGGCTCGCAAGCGTGCACGTCCGAAATGACGGCGATCGTGAGCGGCAGATCGGCGGGCCAGCCGGGCGGCGTCGGCCGATACTCGGTGACGTCGAGCATCAGCGAAGGCTCGATCAGTCCCGCATAGGCCCCGCCGGTGGCGGAGATCAGGAAGCCCGCGCTGCCGGCGGTCAGCAAGGCGCGGCGGGTGACGAGCGGCATCACGATCGTTTCGGCTCACAAGCGAAGCGGATGAGCGCTCTATGGCGCCCGGTCGGACGCCGGTCCAATCACGGCCGGCGGAGCGGTTAATCAGTCGCTCTGTGACGCGGGAACATGGCCGAACGACGGTCAGGGCTCCGTCGCCGCAAGCGATGCGGAAACAAAAAAAACGCCCGGCTTCCGCCGGGCGTCTTTTCGTGAAGGATCAAGCGGCAGTCAGGCGGCGGGCTGCTTGACCGCGACGCCGGCCTGCTTGAGGTGGCTCTGCAGTTCGCCCGCCTGGAACATCTCGCGCACGATGTCGCAGCCGCCGATGAACTCGCCCTTGACGTAGAGCTGAGGAATCGTCGGCCAGTTCGAGAATTCCTTGATGCCGTTGCGCATCTCGTCGCTCGCGAGGACGTTGACCCCCGCATACGGCACCCCGAGGTAGTCGAGGATCTGCACGACCTGGCCGGAGAACCCGCACTGCGGGAACTGGGGCGTGCCCTTCATGAAGAGCACCACGTCGTTGGAGGCGATCGCGTCGGCGATCTGCTGCTGTGCGCTCATAATACGTAGCCTTTCGCTGTATCGGGTTCCGGCGTCGGCCTCGCGCTGGTCTGAAGCGCGAGGGCGTGGAGCGCTCCGCCCATCTGTCCTTTCAGCGCCTGATACACGATCTGGTGCTGCTGCACGCGGCTCTTGCCGCGGAAGGCCTCGGAGATCACCGTCGCCGCGTAGTGGTCTCCGTCGCCGGCGAGGTCGCGGATCGTCACCTCCGCGTCAGGCAGCGCGTCGCGGATCAGGCGCTCGATCTCGCGTGCGTCCATCGGCATCGGTCTCGGGCCTCCTCAGGCGGCGGGCGCGGCGTCGATCGCCGGGCCGGCCATGAAGCGCGGGAACCAGCCTTCGTGGGACTCGCGCAGTTCATTCAACAGGATGGGGGCTTCGTCGCCCGGAATCAATCGGTCGCCGCCGGTGGTGCCGATCCGCGCCGCGGTCACGCCGGCCGCGCTCGCGGCATCGATCACCATCCCGACCCGCTCCTCCGGAACGGTCACCAGATAGCGGGCCTGATCCTCGCCGAAGAAGTAGCCATGCGGCGTCGCTCCGGCGTGCGCGCCGTTGAGCCGCGCCCCGATCCGGCCGGCGAGCGCCATCTCGGCGACCGCGACCAGCAGACCGCCGTCCGACAGGTCATGCACCGCCGTCGCGACGCCCGCAGAGATCATGCTGCGGACGAAATCGCCGTTGCGCCTCTCGGCCGCGAGATCGACCGGCGGCGGGGCGCCCTCCTCGCGGCCGGCGATCAGCCAGAGCCAGCAGGAGCGGCCGAGCCAACCCTTGGAGTCACCGATCAGCAGGATCGCCTCGCCTTCGCGCTTGAAGGCGAGCGTCGCGCTCTTCGAGACGTCGTCCAGCAGCCCGACCGCGCCAATGGTCGGGGTGGGCAGGATCGCGCGCCCCTGGGTCTCGTTGTAGAGCGACACGTTGCCGGACACGACCGGGAAGTCGAGCGCCCGGCACGCCTCCCCGATCCCTTTGGTGCAGCCAACCAGCTGGCCCATGATCTCGGGCCGTTCCGGATTGCCGAAGTTCAGATTGTCCGTCACCGCGAGCGGCGTCGCGCCCACGGCCGTAAGGTTGCGCCAGGCTTCAGCGACCGCCTGCTTGCCGCCCTCGAACGGATCGGCCTCGCAATAGCGCGGCGTCACGTCGGCCGTGAACGCAAGCCCCTTGCGGCCGCCCTCGACCCGGATCACCGCGGCGTCGCCACCCGGCTTCTGCACGGTGTCGCCCAGAATGATGTGGTCGTACTGCTCCCAGACCCAGCGGCGGGAGGAAAGCTCCGCCGACCCCATGAGCTTGAGCAGCGCCTCCCGCGTGTCGCAAGGCGCGTCGAGATTGGCCGCCGCGACCTGCTGCTGCTTCGGCGTCTCGACCCAGGGCCGATCGTATTCCGGCGCTTCGTCCCCGAGCTCCTTGATCGGCAGGTCGGCCTTCAGCTCGCCATTCAGGTAGACCTTGAAGCGGAGATCATCCGTGGTGTGACCAACGACCGCGAAGTCCAGGCCCCACTTCGTGAAAATCGCGCGGGCCACATCCTCCTTCTCGGGATGCAGCACCATCAGCATGCGCTCCTGGCTCTCCGAGAGCATCATCTCGTAGGCCGTCATGCCCTCTTCGCGCGTCGGCACGTTCTCCAGGTCGAGCCTGATCCCGAGATCGCCCTTGGCGCCCATCTCGACCGCCGAACAGGTGAGGCCCGCGGCGCCCATGTCCTGGATCGCCACGACAGAACCGGAAGCCATCAATTCCAGGCAGGCTTCGAGCAGCAGCTTCTCGGCGAACGGATCGCCGACCTGCACGGTCGGGCGCTTCTCTTCGGAAGCTTCGTCAAACTCGGCCGAGGCCATGGTGGCGCCGTGAATGCCGTCGCGGCCGGTCTTGGAGCCGAGATAGACGACCGGCAGCCCGACGCCGGACGCCTTGGCGTAGAAGATGGCGTCCGCCTTGGCGAGGCCGACCGCCATGGCGTTGACCAGGATGTTGCCGTCATAGCGCGAGTGGAAGCCGACCAGCCCGCCGACCGTCGGCACGCCGAAGGAGTTGCCGTAGCCGCCGATGCCGGCGACCACGCCCGACACGAGGTGACGGGTGCGGGGGTGCTCCGGCGAGCCGAACCGGAGCGCGTTCAGCGCCGCCACAGGCCGCGCGCCCATGGTGAAGACGTCGCGCAGGATGCCGCCGACCCCGGTCGCCGCGCCCTGATACGGCTCGATGAAAGACGGGTGGTTGTGGCTCTCCATCTTGAAGACCACGGCCTCGCCGTCGCCGATGTCGACGACGCCCGCATTCTCGCCGGGGCCCTGGATGACGCGCGGGCCGGACGTCGGCAGCGTCTTCAGCCAGATCTTCGAGCTCTTGTAGGAGCAGTGCTCGTTCCACATCGCCGAGAAGATGCCGAGCTCGGTGAAGCTCGGCTCGCGGCCGATGAGCTTGAGGATCCGCTCATACTCGTCCGGCTTCAGCCCGTGGGCGGCGACGAGTTCGGGCGTGATTGCGGGCTCGGACGTCGGCATCGGACTCGTGGGCTGGGGCTGGAAAGGTGAGGCCTTGCTACGCTAACGAGGCGTGGCGCGCTAGTCCGCGCCGGCGCCAAGCCGGTCGATCATCGCCATGGCGGCGGCCGGATTGCGAACCTTGGCGCCGGAGATGAAGAACGCGAACACGTCGCGCGGCTGCTTCTTCGGTGTGGCGCCGGTCAGCGCCGGCAGATCGCCAGGCTGACCGCCGCCCGCATAGGTCCGCAGGCGGCTCGCCCAGCCGTCGAGATCCTCGGCCGGATAGCCGCTCTCGACCGTCTCTTGAGCGCGCTCGAGCCGGAGGTAGACGAAGTCGGCGGTGACGTCGGCGATCATCGGGTGGTCCGGATCGTCAAGGACGACCTGCGTCACCTCCGCCTCCGCCTTCCTGAGCAGGTCGACGAAAGCCGGATCGGCGAAGCTCTCGTGGCGCGCCTCGATCGCGTGGCGCAGGCGGAGGCCGCCGCGCTCCGGCGGCAGCAGCTTGAGGAAGCTCTCGATGTCCGCGGCGTCGAAGCGCTTGGTCGCGGGGAACTGCCAGACGATGGGGCCGAGCTTCGGGCCGAGTTGCGTCACGCCGCCATCGAGAAAGCGCGCGACGGACTCCGCGCCCTCGGCGAGGACGCGCCGCTGCGTGGCGAAGCGCGGGCCTTTCACGGCGAAGACGAAGTTTTCCGGCGTCTCCGCCGCCCATTTGCGGAAGCTTTCGGGCTTCTGCGCGCCATAGAAGGTGGCGTTGATCTCGATCGCCGTCAGCCGCTCGGCCGCGTAGGCGAGCTCTCGCTTCTGCGGCAGGTCGGCGGGATAGAACGCGCCGCGCCAGGGCTCGTAGGTCCAGCCGCCGATCCCGAGCCGGATCGCGCCGGCCGCCATCAAGCCGCCTGCGCCAGCCCGGCGAACAGCTTCGCCCCGTCCGTGCCCCCGACCGCGGCGTCGATCAGGTTCTCCGGGTGAGGCATCATGCCGAGCACGTTCAGCTTCTCGGAGTAGATCCCGGCGATATCGTTGAGCGAGCCGTTGCGGTTGGCGTCGCCGCCGACAGTGCCCTCGGCGTCGCAGTACCGGAAGGCGACGCGGCCGTCCCCTTCGAGCCGCGCCAGCGTCTCGGCGTCGGCGAAGTAGTTGCCTTCGCCATGCGCCACGCACACCTCGATCGTCTGCCCGAGCTGATAGGCGCGGGTGAAGGCCGTGTCGGCGCGCTCCACCTTCAGATGCTGAAGATGGCAGATGAAGCGCAGATTGGCGTTGCGGGTCAGGATTCCGGGCAGCAGGCCGGCTTCGACCAAGATCTGGAAGCCGTTGCAGATGCCGAGCACCAGCCCGCCGCGCGCGGCGTGCGCCCGCACCGCGTCCATGATCGGAGCGCGCGCCGCGATCGCGCCGCAGCGCAGATAGTCGCCATAGGAAAAGCCGCCGGGCAGCACGACGAGGTCCGTTCCGGCCGGGAGCTCGGTCTCGGCATGCCAGACGATCTCCACCGCGGCGCCGGCGCGCTTCAGCGCGCGGGCGACGTCGCGCTCGCGGTTGGAGCCGGGGAAGAGGAGCACCGCGGACTTCATTCGGGGCCTCGAGTCTCGATGGTCAGCGACAGCCTGCGGGTCACCGGGGCTGCGCCTCCGGCTCGGCCGGATGCGCGCCGGGCGCGCTCGGCGGAGTTGCGGCGGCGCTCACCTTGGCGGTCGCCAAAAGGGTTTCGATCTTGCCGCGATGGGCCGCCCAGCGGCCGTCGGGCGCGCCGCAGCTGAAGGCGACGTCGAAACCCGGCGCGGCGAACAGGAACAGGCCGAAATGCGTCGCGCCTTTGTCGCCGCGGGTGACGATCTCGCCCCATGAGCCCGGAACCGCGCCCAGCGTGCGCGGCGTGAACGGCGCGACGAACTCTGACTTCATCCCGGGCGGCGGCATCCGCACGACGCCTTCGGCAAACTTCTTCACCACTGTGTCGGGCAGCGCCTGACCTGGGGTCGCGCCCTCGTCCGCGCGCGGCAGCAGGATGCAGAACACGCGGTCTCCGCCACAGGCCTCGTCCTTGCAGATCACCCCGCCCCGGTTCTGGGCCTGGATCACCTGCCATTCGGGACCGAAATCGAGCGTGAAGCTGCCGTTCGGGCCGACGAATTGCTCGGCCCCGGCGGGCGAGGCGATCAGCCCAAGCAGGCCTGCGATCAGGGCGACGACGCGCATCAGCCTGCGATCTCGTAGCGGTAGCTCTCGATGACGGTGTTCGCGAGCAGCTTCTCGCACATCGCCTTGAGCGTCGCTTCGGCCTCAGCCGGGTCGCTGGTCGCAAGCTCGACGTCGAACAGCTTGCCCTGGCGCACGCTCTCGACCCCGCCCACTCCGAGCGAACCCAGGGCGCCCTGGATGGCTTTGCCCTGCGGGTCGAGCACGCCGTTCTTGAGGGTGACGGTGACGCGCGCCTTCATATCGGCTCCCTGGCTGGGGTCAGCATGGCGATCCGTTTAGAGGGTCGCGGCCTGCGGCGTCCACCCGAAACGACAAAGGCCCCGCTCGTGGCGGGGCCTTTGGGATCTTCGCTCGTTCAGTCCTTGGACGTCACTAGCACCGGGCCGCGGCCGTTCGGAACCTCGAACTCCGGCAGGATGCCGAGCCGGCGCGCGACTTCGGTGTAGGCCTCGACGAGGCCGCCCATGTCGCGGCGGAAGCGGTCCTTGTCGAGCTTGTCGTTCGACTTGATGTCCCACAGCCGGCACGAATCCGGCGAGATCTCGTCGGCCACCACGATCCGAACGGTGTCGTTCTCCCAGAGCCGCCCGGTCTCCATCTTGAAGTCGACGAGACGGATGCCGACGCCGAGGAACAGGCCCGACAGGAAGTCGTTGACCCGAATGGCGAGCGCCATGATGTCGTCGATTTCCTGGGGCGTCGCCCAGCCGAACGCGGTGATGTGCTCTTCCGACACCATCGGGTCGTTGAGCGCGTCGTTCTTGTAATAGAACTCGATGATCGAGCGAGGGAGCTGCGTGCCCTCCTCAAGCCCGAGCTTGGTCGCCAGCGAGCCGGCGGCGACGTTGCGCACCACCACCTCGAGCGGAACGATCTCGACCTCGCGGATGAGCTGCTCGCGCATGTTCAGCCGCCGGATGAAATGCGTCGGCACCCCGATGTCGTTCAGGTTCTGGAAAATGAACTCGGAGATGCGGTTGTTCAGCACCCCCTTGCCGTCGATCACTTCGTGCTTCTTGGCGTTGAACGCGGTCGCGTCGTCCTTGAAGTGCTGGATCAGGGTGCCGGGCTCGGGGCCCTCATAGAGGACTTTCGCCTTGCCTTCATAAATGCGGCGGCGGCGGTTCATCGGCGTATACCGTGGCTTGAGGAAATCCATAACACCTGCCGGTTGGTCGGGCATGACCGGATGCGGTCGTCGTTCCGGCGCGCGCGCGAATCGGAAGTCGCCGCTTTGAGGCGACGTCGCGCGCGGGCCGGACCCTAGCCGATCAAGGCATGAAGCACAACGATCCGGCCCGGGACTGAATCTCGCGCAGACGCTGTGCGCGGCGGCCTGCGCCGGCTGGTCCACGAGTCATATGGTGGCCATACTGCCCGCGAAACAGTGCGCCCGCGCCCCCTGCCGGGAGATTCTCATGCGGTCCTTCGCGCTCGCCTGCTGCCTCGCCGCCGCCTTGGCCGCGCCATGCCGCGCTGCGCCGCTTTGCTCCGGCGTGACGGTCTCGAACGCGGCCGCTCCCGCGGAAGCCGCGGCGGTCGGCCGGCAGATCAGCAACGGAGCCCTGCCGATCGATCGCAAGCTGCAGGACGGCGGCTGGCGAATCTACCACGTGAAGCCGCAGACCGCGGACCCGCTCTGGCTGTTCTTCAAGGCCGACCCTGCCCGCTCGGAGCGCATCTACCTGTCGCCCGGCCTCGGTCGGCCGGACGAGTATGAGGACATCCGCCGCGAGGTCGAGCAGAACGCGGCCGGCATCCCGCCCGCCCTCGCCGCCTGCTTCGCCCATCTGGTCACCGGCGGCTGACGTGACCGATCGCTCCGGCGGCCAGGGCCGCGGGACGAAGCGCCCCCGATTGACGAGCCCTCGGGGAGGAACCGCGGGGCTACGGTTAACCAATCGTCAGAAAGCGCATGGGCATTAGAGCCTGACGCTTTTCGCCGCTTTCACGGGAAGCAGTGATGATGATCCCGCTGCTTTGAGCGGGGGCGACATGTCTATCACGATGCGTTGGCTGGCGGCGGCGGCGCTCTGCCTGGTTGCGACGGGAGCTCTGGCCGGGGAAGCGGAAGAGCGCGCTGAAATCAATCGGGCGGCCAAAGCCGACTTCCTAGCCGGACGTTTCGATGAGCTGGAGGCTACGCGCGAGCGCTATCGCTCGACAGGAGAGAAAACGGCGAGCGGCGTTCCGAAGCTCACGGTCTTCTACAATAGCTTCGCTTCGGGATTTCTCTACGCAGCCCCGAGCCGCCTCAAGGACGATCCTTTCAGGGCGCAGGCTCGTCTCTGGGTGCGCGCCCGCCCTCGCTCCACGGCGGCCGCGATCGTAGCGGCCAAAGCCGAAACGGAGATCGGCTGGGCGATCCGCGGGCCGGGCTTTGCGAGCGGGGTCACCGAGGCCCAGTGGAAAGGATTCAAGGCCCAGCTTGCGCTCGCCGCCGCCCAGCTGGATCGGGTGGCGCAGACCTCCCGCAACGACCCCGCCTGGTACGTGGAACGGCTTCGTAGCGCGCTAGAAAGCGGCGAAGGCTGGGAGCGCTTCAGCGCGATCGCGCTCGAAGCTCTCGAGCTTCACCCCGACCAAATCGCGATTCATCAGGCGATTTTGCGCGCCATGCTTCCCAAATGGGGCGGGAGCTACGAGGCCGTCGAAGCGGCGACGCAGCAGATCGTGTCGCGAACAAAGGACCGTTACGGACTCGAATTCTACGCGCGCGCCTACTGGTGGCTCCGGGACGTCGAACTCCCGTGGGACCTGTTCAAGACGTCGAAAGCTAGCTGGCCGCTGATGAAGCAGGGCTTGGATGACGTGGTCCTTAGATACCCCACAGACTGGAACCTGAACATTTACGCTGGCTTGGCGTGCCTGTCAGGTGATGTCGGCGCCCTCTCGACAGTCCTCGATCGGCTGCATGGACGGCTGGACCCTCAGGTGTGGCCAAGCGGCGACTTCATGAGAGGTTGCGCGTCAGCGCCCGCACGCAAGCGGCTCGAGGAGGAGGATTTGGCGCACTTCGCGAAACCGGCTCCGATCCCAGACGAGACGAGAGCGCGCCAGGTGATCGCGGCCGCAGTGACCGAGGACTTCGCCGCCGGGCGGTTCGACCGCCTTGGTGCGACTTACGCGGCGTTCCTCGCCGCTAAGGCGACGACGGCGAGCGGATATTGGAAACTCGCCTTGTTCTACCAAGGGGTGGCCCCCCTGAGCATGCTCTATGAAGCAGGGGCGCGCGTGGACCAGCCGAGCTTCGATGCGCTACGGAAGCAGACGGATGCATGGCTTGCCGCCGCTCCGGCGTCCGGCGGGGCAGTCATCGCCCGCGCTCGCCTGCATCTTTCCGAAGCCATGGAGCTCAGGCATGGACGGGCGCAGACCGCTCTGACCGCTGAACAGAAGGCCGCCAAGGCGACGGACGAACTGTCGGCGGCGCGGAAGCTCCTGGACGACAGCAAAGCATGGGCCAGCAATGATCCGGAATGGTGGGCCACCGCCTTGCAGGTCGCACAAGCGCTTCATGCGGACCAGCCCCAGTTCGACTCGCTCGTAGCCGAAGCCATGGCGCGCGAGTCGACTTACGATCCCCTCATCGAGGCCGTGCTCGCCCGGGCGGCTGGGCCGCGGTCACCCGCCTCACTCCCATACATGCTCCAGGTGATGACAGCCGCGTCTCCTGCTGGGCAGGCCAACGAGGTCTACGCCCGTGGCGTCTTGATGATCGCCCGGAACAACAAGACGTCCGATATCCCCAGCCTCACCGAACTTGACTGGCGGCGCGCGAAAGCCGGACTGGATGTGCTTCTCGCGCGCTATCCCAGCCAATGGAACCTCAACGCCGCCGCGAACCTCGCTTGCCTGGCGCGCGAGCGAGCCGTCGCCGCCCAGCTGCTAGGCTGGATCGGCGACGATGTCATCGAAGCGCAGTGGTCCAACTGGCGTGCGCCGAAGGCCTGTCTGAACTGGGCCTCGGATGAGGCCCAGCGCTCCAAGTGACGGGGCGCAGCTCGTTCGCGGATGAGTTCACATCATCAGCAGCAGCGAGCGGCCGTGGACCTCGATAGGCTCCGGACCGGTCGCCTCGCGGGCGTCGTCATCCGGACGGTCGGTGTCGACGACGATCTTCCAGGGTCCCCCGCCCTCGCGCTCTGGAAGCACGAAGGGCACCGGGCCGTCATGGGCGTTAAAGACCAGCACGGCTTCCGCCCCGTCGGCCGTCTTGAGGTGCAGGCCGATGCAGTCCGCGCCCTCGTCGGCCCATTGTTCGGCCGTCTGCTCGCCGCCGCCCGGGTTGATCCAGGTGACGCCCATGCCGTCGCGGAAACTCGCGCGGCGCAGGATCGGGTTCTCGGCGCGCAGACGCAGCAGGCGCCGGGTGAAGGCGAGCAGGATCTCGTCCTTCTCCTCGAGCTCCCAGTTCACCCAGGAGATCTCATTGTCCTGGCAGTAGCCGTTGTTGTTGCCGCCCTGGGTGCGGCCGAACTCGTCGCCCGCGAGGATCATCGGCGTGCCGTGGCTGAGCAGAAGAGTGGCGATCAGATTGCGCTTCTGGCGCTCGCGGACCGCGATGATCCCGGGGTCGTCGGTTTCGCCTTCAACGCCGTAATTGTAGCTGCGGTTGTCGCTGTGGCCGTCGTTGTTGTCCTCGCCGTTCGCCTCGTTGTGCTTCTCGTTGTAGGAGACGAGATCGTGCAGCGTGAACCCGTCATGCGCGGTGATGAAGTTCACGCCCGCCCATGGCCGCCGGCCGCGCTGGTCGTACACGTCGCCCGAGCCGGTGACGCGCGCGGCGAAGTTGCCGAGGTGGCCGGCGCCTGATTTCCAGTAGTCGCGGACCTCGTCGCGGTACTTGTCGTTCCACTCCGCCCAGCCCGGCGGGAAGCCGCCGACCTGATAGCCGCCCGGCCCGATGTCCCACGGCTCGCCGACGAGCTTCACGTTTCGCAGAACCGGATCCTGCCCGACCGCGTCGAAGAAGCCGCCGCGCTGGTCGAAGCCGTAGGGTTCACGCCCGAGGATAGTGCCGAGGTCGAAGCGGAAGCCGTCGACATGGCACTCCTCGACCCAGTAGCGCAGGCTGTCCGTCACCATCTGCAGCACGCGCGGATGGCTCGTATTGACCGTGTTCCCGGTGCCGGTGTCGTTGATATAGTAGCGGTGGTTGTCCGGCATCGTGCGGTAGTAGCTTAGGTTGTCGATGCCCTTGAAGGACAGCGTCGGCCCGAGCTCGTTGCCTTCGGCGGTGTGGTTGTAGACCACGTCGAGGATCACCTCGAGCCCGGCGTTGTGGAACTGCCGAACCATGTGCTTGAAGCTCGCGAGCCGCGCGCGGCCGGACTTGCCGTAGCCGCCGGCGTAGCGGCCCATCGGGGCGAAGAAGCCGATGCTGTTGTAGCCCCAGTAGTTCCTGAGGCCCTTGCTGAGGAGGTGCTGGTCGTCCAGGAAGGCGTGGATCGGCAGCAGTTCGACCGAGGTCACGCCGAGCGACTTGATGTGGTCGATGACCGCCTTCTGCCCCATCCCGTCGAAGGTGCCGCGCATGTCGTCCGGCACGTCCGGATGCAGCATCGTGTAGCCGCGAACGTGCGCCTCGTAGAACACGGTGCGATCCCACGGGATGTTGGGCTTCGTGTCCCCCAGCCAGTCGAACGCGGTATCCGGCACTTCGCATTTCGGCGTGAAGGGCGCGCTGTCGCGCTCGTCGAAGGACAGATCCTTGTCCTCGGCGCCGAGCGTGTAGCCGAAATGGGAATCGTCCCACTCGATCGAGCCGGTGATCGTCTTGGCGTAGGGGTCGAGCAGCAGCTTGTTGGGATTGAAGCGGTGCCCTTCCTCCGGGGCGTAACGGCCATGGACGCGGTAGCCGTAAAGCTGGCCGGGCACGATGTCGGGAACGTAGCCGTGCCAGACCTCGTCGGTGTATTCCGGCAGCGTGATCCGCTCGACCTCGTTCTGATTGTCGTCGAAGAGACAGAGCTCCACCCGCTCGGCATAGGCTGAGAAAAGCGCGAAATTCGTGCCTTCCCCATCGTAGGTCGCGCCAAGCGGCGTCGGCCGCCCGGCTTCGGCCCGGCGGTCCGTCCTGATGTCGCTCATGTGGATTGTAGCCCCTTTCCGACGGCGGCCCGTCCGCCCGTCGATCGCAGCCTTCCTAACGGCGTAGCGTGACCGGCGTTCCCGCTGCGGCAGGCCGAGCGTGATTCATTTTTTCGGAGACTTTGTCGGTTTGGCGCTGACCGACTTGCCGCCTGCGGCCCCGATCGGCGGCGCCGAAACCGCGGGCGTGTCGGCCGCAGACCTTTCCTTCTTCGCGAGCTTGGGCTGCATCTTCGGATCCGCCTTGCCCTTGCCGGCGGCGACCGCCGCCTTGGCGGCGTCCGCCGCCCCGAGCGCCGCCGCCTTCGGCGCCTTCGCGGGCTTCTTGCCGGCCTCTTGCACAGTCTCCGGCGCAGGCTCTCCGGCCTCCGCGGCCAAGCGTCGCTCGGCCTCCAGCCAGTGCTTGTGCTCCTCGCCCTCCGGCCGCCCGGCCTCCTCCCAAAGCTGATAGGCGGTTTCCCGAATTCGGCGTTCGCGGTCGTTCATTCCGGGCTTCCTTCCTGGCGCTCAGGGGTTGTCGGGGAGAACCTCCGACCGATGTGTCGGGTTCCGGGCGAAACCCCGCGCGGCGTTCCCCGCCTTGAACAATCCTGCGTGTCGCTGAACCAGCCGGAGTTATCTCATGCGCGATGTCTCTCCCGGATCCGTCGAGGCAGCGAGGCGGCCGCGGATAGCCATCGAGGCGGTGAGCCCGACGGTCGATTGCGGCCGCTTCCCGGTCAAAACGATCACGGGGCGGCCGCTGACGGTCGAAGCCGACATCTTCGCCGACGGCCACGAGATGCTGCTCGCGGACGTGTTGTGGCGCGGCCCCGGCGACCAGGAGTTCCGCCGCGAGCCGATGCGGCTGATCGCGAACGACCGCTGGGAGGCCGTGCTGAAGCCGCAGGCGATCGGCCGGTACGAGATCGTCATCGAGGCCTGGTGGGACGAGTTCGGCACGTTCCGGCGCGACCTGACGAAGAAGCGCGAGGTCGGTCTCGACGTCTCGCTTGAGACCCAGGAGGGCCTCATCCTGCTCGAGAAGATGGCGGCGGCCGCGCCCGCGGAGGTCGCCCGTCCGCTCGCCGATCTGATCCTGCAGGCGCGCGCCTCCGACGTCACGGCGCGGGTGACGCAGTTGCTCTCGCCTGCGATGCATGCGGCCGCGCTTCGGGCGGACCGCCGCGCCTTCGCCTCGCGCAGCGACAGCTATCCGCTGGACGTGGAGCGCGTGCAGGCCGAATTCGCGAGCTGGTACGAGCTGTTCCCGCGCTCCGAAAGCGGCGACCCCCGGCGGCACGGCACGTTCCGCGACGTCATCCGGCGGCTGCCGATGATCCGCGACATGGGCTTTGACGTGCTCTACTTCCCGCCGATCCACCCGATCGGCGCGACCAACCGCAAGGGCCGCAACAACACCCTGACCCCGGGTCCGGCCGATGTCGGTTCGCCTTACGCGATCGGGTCGGCCGAGGGCGGCCACGACGCGATCCATCCCGAGCTCGGCACGATCGAGGATTTCCGCGCGCTGGTCGCCGCGGCCGCCGAGCACGGGCTTGAGATCGCGCTCGATTTTGCGATCCAGTGCTCGCCCGACCATCCGTGGCTCAAGGAGCATCCGGGATGGTTCGACTGGCGGCCAGACGGCACGATCAAATACGCCGAGAACCCGCCCAAGAAGTACCAGGACATTGTCAATGTCGACTTCTACGCGCCGGACGCCGTGCCGGGGCTGTGGCAGGCGCTGCGCGACGTCGTCCTGTACTGGGTCGAGCAGGGCGTCAAAACCTTCCGGGTCGACAACCCGCACACCAAGTCGTTTGCGTTCTGGGAATGGATGATCGCCGACATCCGCGCCGAGCACCCCGACGTGATCTTCCTCGCCGAGGCCTTCACTCGTCCGAAGGTGATGTACCGGCTCGCGAAGCTCGGCTATTCACAGTCCTACACGTACTTCACCTGGCGGAACCACAAGCAGGAAATCCAGGAATATCTCACGGAATTGACAACGACTGCGCCGAAGAACTTCTTCAGGCCACATTTCTTCGTCAATACGCCGGACATCAACCCGTTCTTCCTGCAGACCTCGGGCCGCGCCGGCTTTCTGATCCGCGCGGCGCTGGCGACCACGCTGTCCGGCCTTTGGGGCATGTACAACGGTTTCGAGCTTTGCGAGGCCGCGCCGCTGCCGGGCAAGGAGGAATATCTCGACAGCGAGAAGTACGAGATCCGGGTCCGGAACTGGAACCAGCCGGGCAACATCGTCACCGAGATCACGAGGCTGAACCGGATACGGCGCGAGAACCCGGCGCTGCACACGCACCGGAACGTCCGCTTCTACAACGCGTTCGACGACATGGTGCTGTGCTTCGGCAAGCCGCGCCAGACGCCGGACGGGACGGCGCTTGAAGAGATGATCCTGGTCCTGATCTCGCTCGATCCGGATTTCGAACGTCACGCCACCTACGAATTGCCGCTTTGGGAGTTTGGTCTTCCGGACCATGGCGCGCTCGCCGTGGAGGACCTCATGCGGGGCAATCGGTTCACGCTGACCGGCAAGAGCCAGTCGATCTACTTCAATCCCAAGGAAATGCCGTTTCACGTTTGGAGGCTGAGCCGCCTTCAGGGAGTCGCTTGATGAATGCGCCTTTGGCCCATGCCGATCTGACCAAGCCGCGCGGAACCGTCGTGGCCCGCGAGGGCGTCGATCCGCTCTGGTACAAGGACGCGATCATCTACCAGCTGCACGTCAAGTCGTTCTTCGACTCCAATGACGACGGCATCGGCGACTTCCCCGGCCTGATCTCCAAGCTCGACTACATCGCCGATCTCGGCGTCAACGTGATCTGGCTGCTGCCGTTCTACCCCTCGCCACGGCTGGACGACGGCTACGACATCTCGGAATACACCGGCGTTTCGCCGGATTACGGGACGCTCGCGGACGTCAAGCGCTTCATCGCCGAGGCCCACAAGCGCGGGCTGCGGGTGATCTCCGAGCTCGTCATCAACCACACCTCGGACCAGCACCCCTGGTTCCAGCGGGCGCGGCGGGCGAAGCCCGGCTCGGCGCACCGCAATTTCTATGTCTGGTCGGACACCGACACGCTCTATTCCGGCACCCGGATCATCTTCCTCGACACCGAGCGGTCGAACTGGACCTGGGACCCCGTCGCGGGCGCCTATTTCTGGCACCGCTTCTACAGCCATCAGCCCGACCTGAACTTCGACAATCCGCAGGTGCTGAAGGCCGTCTTCAAGGTGATGAAGTTCTGGCTGGACCTCGGCATCGACGGTCTGCGCCTCGACGCCGTGCCTTACCTGATCGAGCGCGACGGCACCTCGAACGAGAACCTTCCCGAGACCCACGAGATCCTCAAGAAGATCCGGGCCGAGCTCGACCGGACCTATCCGGACCGCTTCCTGATCGCGGAAGCCAATATGTGGCCGGAGGACACCAAGGACTATTTCGGCGACGGCGACGAATGCCACATGGCGTTCCACTTCCCGCTGATGCCGCGCATGTACATGGCGATCGCGCGGGAAGACCGCTTCCCGATTACCGACATCATGCGGCAGACTCCTGCGATCCCCGATAATTGCCAGTGGGCGATCTTCCTGCGGAACCACGACGAGCTGACGCTCGAAATGGTCACCGACAAGGAACGCGACTACCTCTGGAGCACCTACGCCAGCGACCGCCGGGCGCGCATCAATCTCGGCATCAGGCGGCGGCTCGCGCCGCTGCTCGAGCGCGACCGGCGGCGCGTCGAGCTGATGAACTGCCTGCTGCTGTCGATGCCCGGGACGCCGGTGATCTATTACGGCGACGAGATCGGGATGGGCGACAACATCCATCTCGGCGATCGCGACGGCGTCCGCACGCCCATGCAATGGTCGATCGATCGGAATGGCGGCTTCTCGCGGGCCGACTTCGCCTCGATCGTGCTGCCGCCGATCATGGACCCGCTCTACGGCTACTTCGCCATCAATGTCGAGGCGCAGGCCCGCGACCCGCATTCGCTGCTGAACTGGACGCGCCGCATGCTGGCCACGCGGCGCCAGCACCCCGCTTTCGGGCGCGGCTCGCTGCGCTTTCTGTTCCCGCAGAACCGGCGCGTGCTGGCCTATCTGCGCGAGTTCGACGGCGAGACGATCCTGTGCGTCGCCAATATGGGGCGGTCGCCGCAGGCGGTCGAACTCGAGCTTTCCGAATTCGCCGGGCGCGTCCCGGTCGAGCTGACGGCGGGCTCCGTGTTCCCGCCGATCGGCCAGCTCACGTATCTGCTCACCCTTCCGCCTTACGGGTTCTATTGGTTCGTCCTCGCCGCCGAGGAATCCACGCCCGCCTGGCACACACCGGCGCCGGAACCCATGGCTGATTATGAGACTCTCGTGCTGCGCGCTGGCGTGGACGACGCGATGCAGACCGAAGCGCGCAAGACGCTCGAGAGCGCGGTGCTGCCGAATTACCTGGCGAAACGCCGCTGGTTCTCGGGCAAGGACCAGAAGCAGATCGTGGCGCGCATCAAGGCGCTGTCCCGGCTTCCGGGCGGCGCGCAGGAGATCGGCCTGATTGAGGTCGAGGTCACCGGCGGGGCTGAGCCGACGCGCTGGCTGCTGCCGCTCGCGGTGGTGTCCGAGGATGAACGCCTGTCCGCACTCGCGAGCCGGCTGGCGCTGGCCCGCGTGCGTCGCGGACGCGAGGTTCAGCTTCTGACCGACGCGTTCTCGCTGCCGTCCTTCGCCTTCGCGATCGCCAATTCGCTGCGCGAGGGCAAGCGCCTGAAAAGCGGCGAAGGCGAAATCATCTTCGAGCGCGCCGCAGGCGTCGAGACGCCGGAGCTGCCGCAGGACGCCGAGATCCTCTGGCTGTCGGCCGAACAGTCGAATTCGTCGCTCATCGCCGGCGACGCGATGATGATCAAGCTTCTGCGCAAGATCGCGCCGGGCGCCCATCCCGAGGCCGAGATGGGCCGCTACCTGACCGAGCAGGGCTACGCCAACGCCGCCCCCTTCCTGGGCGAGATGGTGCGGGTCGCGCCGGACGGTTCGCGGGCGACCCTCGCCATCATCCAGGGCTATGTCCGCAACCAGGGCGATGCCTGGCAGTGGACGCTTGACCACCTCACCCGCGGGCTCGACGATTTCGGCGCCGCGGGCGGCGGCGAGATGTCGGAGCACCACCGCTTCACGGAGTTCACGCGGTTCGCCGCCAATCTGGGTTCGCGGCTCGCAGAACTGCACGGGGTGCTGGCGCGGCCGACCTCCGATCCGGACTTCGCGCCGATCCCGGCGGCGACCCGCGAGGTGGAGAGCTGGAAGGCGCGCGCGCTCGGCCTGCTGGACGGCGCCATGCATGCGCTCGAGGCGCGGCCGAGCTGGGAACGCGAGGCGGACGCGGCGCGCTCCGCCTCTCTCCTGCAGCGCAAGGACGCGCTCAAGGCCGCGATCGGACGACTGGCGGACGCGGGCGTCGGGTCTCCGATGACGCGCATCCATGGCGATCTTCATCTCGGCCAGATTCTGGTCTCGGGCGAAGACGCGATCTTCATCGACTTCGAGGGTGAACCGGCCCGGCCGCTCGAGGAGCGCCGCGGCAAGGCGAGCCCGCTGCGCGACGTCGCCGGCGTGCTGCGCTCCTTCGACTATGCGGCCGCGATGGTCGGCCGCAACGAACAGGCGTCGCCCCATGTCAGCGGGGCCCGCCGCGAAGACTTTCTGGAACGCTTCCGCGCCGATGCGGCCGAGGCCTTCCTGAGCGCTTACCGCGAGACCGTTCTGGCGGCTGGCGGCGCGCTATCTCTGGAGCTGCTGGACATGTTCCTGATCGAGAAGGCGGCTTACGAGATCGCCTATGAGGCCGCCAATCGGCCGACCTGGCTCGACGTCCCGCTGGGCGGGTTGTTTGCGCTCGCCCAACGGCTCGCCCCTGGAGAAGGAGGCCCGGCATGAGCGTCGCCACGACTTCGCTCCACCCAGGCGCGCTCGCGGCGCTGGCGGACGGGACCCATGGCGATCCGTTCTCCGTGCTCGGCCGGCGTGACGATGGCGACGGCCCCTATGTCCGCGCGGTTCTGCCGGGCGCGTTGTCGGTGGAGGTGCTCGCACGCGACGACCGCCGGTCCTTCGGAATCCTCAGCGAGATCGAACAAAGCGGCGTGTTCGAGGGCCCGGTCTCGAGCGTCGACCCTTACCTTCTGCGGATCGAATGGCCGGGCGGCGTCCAGGAGACCGAGGATCCCTATTCGTTCGGCCTGCTGCTCGGCGATCTCGATCTCCATCTCCTTGGCGAATCCCGGCATTTCGAGCTTGCCTCTGCGCTCGGCGCCAACCCGACCACGATCGACGGCGTCGAAGGCGTCCGCTTCGCCGTCTGGGCGCCCAACGCCCGGCGCGTCGCGGTCATCGGCGACTTCAACTCCTGGGACAGCCGCCGCCATGGTATGCGCCGCCGCCTTCCCGCCGGCGTATGGGAGCTGTTCGTCCCCCGGCTGAAGCCGGGCGAGCGATACAAGTTCGCCCTGATCGGCCCCGACGGCGCGCGCCTGCCCGACAAGGCTGATCCGGTCGCACGCGCCGCCGAGAAGGCGCCCGGCACCGCCTCGATCGTGGCATCCGCGGAGCCGTATCGCTGGACCGACGGCGACTGGATGGCGAAGCGCGGCGAGCGGCAGGCGCCAGACGCGCCGCTCACCTTCTACGAGGTCCATCTCGGGTCCTGGATGAAGCCGCACGGCCGCGATGTCGACTGGAACTTCGCGATCGAGAAACTGATCCCCTATGTGGTGGATCTCGGGTTCACGCATATCGAGCTGCTGCCGGTCGCTGAGCACCCGTTCGGCGGCTCGTGGGGCTACCAGCCGCTCGGCCTTTTTGCGCCGACGGGACGATATGGCGCGCCCGAGGACTTCGCGCGCTTCGTCGACGCCGCGCACGCCGCCGGAATTGGCGTGGTGGTCGATTGGGTGCCGGCGCATTTCCCGACCGACAGCCACGGCCTCTACCGCTTCGACGGCACGGCGCTCTATGAGCACGCCGATCCGCGCGAGGGCTTCCACATCGACTGGAACACGGCGATCTACAATTTCGGTCGCCGCGAGGTGCAGAACTTCCTGATCGCGAGCGGCTTGTTCTGGCTCGAGCACTTCCATGTCGACGGCCTGCGCGTCGACGCCGTCGCCTCCATGCTCTACCGCGACTACAGCCGGAAGGCCGGCGAGTGGATCCCGAACCAGTATGGCGGCCGGGAGAACCTCGAAGCCGTTGGCTTCCTGCAGCACTTCAACGCCGTGGTGCGCGAGCGCGTCGCCGGCGCCGTCACCATCGCGGAGGAGTCGACCGCCTGGCCCGGCGTCACCCGCCCGACCGGGGAGAACGGCCTCGGCTTCGACTACAAGTGGAACATGGGCTGGATGCACGACACGCTGCACTACATGCAGCAGAACCCGATCTACCGTCAGTACGACCATGACGGCATCACCTTCGGGCTGGTCTACGCCTTCTCCGAAAAGTTCGTCCTGCCGCTGAGCCATGACGAGGTGGTGCACGGCAAGGGCTCGCTGCTCGGCAAGATGCCCGGCGACGCGTGGCAGAAATTCGCAAATCTGCGCGCGCTCTTCGGCCTGATGTGGACCCATCCGGGCAAGAAGCTGCTGTTCATGGGCTGCGAGATCGCTCAGGCGCGGGAATGGAACCACGACGACCAGGTCGACTGGCCCGCGCTCGACAACCCGAACCACGCCGGCGTGCAGCGGCTGATCCGCGACCTCAACCGGGTTTACGGCGCCGAGCCGGCGCTGCATGCGAAGGATTCCGAGCCGGCCGGCTTCCGCTGGGTGATCGGCGATGATCGCGCGAACTCGGTCTTCGCGTTCTTGCGCTACGGTGAGGCTGGCGCGCCGCCGGTGCTGGTGGTGGCGAACATGACGCCCGTGCCCCGGCACGGATATCGCATCGGCGTCCCGACGGCCGGGGTTTGGCGGGAGATCGTGAACACGGATGCGGAGATCTATGGCGGATCAAACGTCGGCAATGGGGGCGCGGTCGCCACGGTCGAGGCCGCGAGCCACGGCGAGGCCCAGTCGCTGGACCTCGTCCTCCCGCCGCTCGGTGTGGTGGCGTTCAGGGCGGCCTGAGCGAGAGGCGCGCTGCCAGGATGGTTCAGCCTCTTATGCTAGAGGCCTGACAGGCGGCGATGTTTTGGGGACCGCGGTTTGAGCCCCGTGCTTGAGCCGGGCTCGCCCTATCCGCTCGGGGCGACTTGGGACGGGCTCGGCGTAAATTTCGCGGTGTTTTCCGCGAACGCCGAGCAGATCGACCTTTGCCTGTTCGACCCGTCGGGCCGGCGGGAAATCGCCCGCATGCCGCTGCCGGAGAAGACCGACGAGGTGTTCCACGGCTACCTGCCGGACGCCCGCGCGGGGCTGCTCTACGGCTTCCGCGCGTACGGCCCCTATGAGCCGCTCGAGGGGCATCGCTTCAACCCGCACAAGCTGCTGCTCGACCCTTACGCCAAGCAGATCGCCGGCGAGGTGCGCTGGGCGGACGCGCTCTACGGCTACCGGCTGCACAGCCCGCGGGCCGACCTCACCTTCGACCGGCGGGATAGCGCCCCCGCCATGCCCAAGGCGGTGGTGACGGACGACGCATTCAACTGGGGCGACGACCGGCCGCCCAACGTCCCCTGGAGCGACACCGTCATCTACGAGGCGCATGTCCGCGGCCTCACGATGTTGCGCCAGGACATTCGGGCGCATGAGCGCGGCACCTTCGCGGCGCTGGCGAGCCCGCCGATGATCGAGCACTACAAGCGGCTCGGCGTCACGGCGATCGAACTCCTGCCGATCCACGCCTTCGTGCAGGACCGCGTCCTGGTCGAGAAGGGGCTCAGGAACTACTGGGGCTACAACACCCTCGGCTTCTTCGCGCCAGAGGCCCGCTACCTCTCGGACGGCTCGCTGAACGAGCTCAAGGTGGCGGTTCGCCGGCTGCACGCCGCCGGGCTCGAGGTCATCCTCGACGTCGTCTACAACCACACCGCCGAGGGCAGCGAGCTCGGCCCCACCCTCTCGTTCCGCGGGCTCGACAACGCCAGCTACTACCGGCTGATCGCGGGCGAGCCGCGCTACTGCGTAAACGACACCGGCACCGGCAACACCGTGAACCTTTCGCACCCCCGGGTGCTTCAGGTCGTCATGGACAGCTTGCGGTATTGGGTTGAGGCCTACCACGTCGACGGGTTCCGCTTCGATCTCGGCGTGACCCTCGGCCGCGAGGCGCATGGCTTCGACCCGGGCTCCGGCTTCTTCGACGCGCTCCGCCAGGATCCGACGCTCGCCCGCGTGAAGCTGATCTCCGAGCCCTGGGACATCGGCCCCGGCGGCTACCAGCTCGGCCATCACCCGCCGGGCTTTGCGGAATGGAACGACAGGTTCCGCGACAGCGTCCGCCGCTTCTGGCGCGGCGACAGCGGCCAGCGGCCGGAACTCGCCGCGCGCCTCGCCGGCTCGAGCGACCTGTTTGACCGCCGCTCCCGCAAGCCGTGGGCCTCGATCAACTACGTGGCCTCGCATGACGGCTACACGCTGGCGGACACGACCGCCTACGTCGAGCGGCACAACCACGCCAATGGCGAGGAAAATCGCGACGGGCATCACGAGAATTATTCGGCGAACTGGGGCGTCGAAGGCCCGACCTTCGATCCCGCCATCCGGGAGATCAGGGGCCGTGTCGCGCGGGCAATGCTGGCGACTGCGATCTTCGCCAACGGCACGCCGATGCTGCTCGCCGGCGACGAGTTAGACCGCACCCAGCGCGGCAACAACAACGCCTACGCGCAGGACAACGAGACCTCATGGATCGACTGGACCCTGGCCGATGAGGATGAGGGGGCGGCGCTCGCCGCTTTCGTGGCCCGGCTGATCGCCCTCAGGAAGGCGCAGCCGGTTTTACGCTCCAAGAATTTCCTGCACGGCCGGGAGGAGCCGGCGCCCGGCGTGCTCGACATCGCCTGGTTCGACGAGGACGGCGCGCCGATCAGCGCGGAGGCTTGGAACGACCCGGCGGAGCGGACGTTGACGCTCCGCCGAGCCGAGCGCCGCGAGGACGGCTCGACCCCCATTCTCACCCTGATGCTCAACCCAACCGAACAGGACCGCGCCTTCCGGCTGCCGTCCCCAGGCCTGCCCACCTTTCTCCTGATCGACAGCTCCCAGCCGGATGCGCCCGAGCGCCTCATCGATCGCGATGTGGTCCAGGTCGCCGCGAAAAGCGCCGTGCTGGGCCTCTCCCTCGTCCCCTCGCCTGAGCCGGGCACCGCTTCCGGCCAATCCGGAGCGTAGCTCTTTGTCCTCCGCGTATGAACGCCGCCTGCCCTTCGGCGCGGCCTTTTCAGATGGCCGCGTGACGTTCCGGTTCTGGGCGCCGGCGCATCCGGAGGTCCGGCTCGAGATCCGCGACCGCGACCCGATCCTGATGGAGCGCAAAGACGGCGGCTGGTTCAGCAAGACGCTCGAGGTCCCGGCCGGCGCGCGCTACCGGTTCCATCTGCCGGACGGGCTGACAGTTCCGGACCCCGCCTCGCGGTTCCAGGACGGCGACGTGCATGGCTGGAGCGTGGTGGTCGATCCCAAGGCCTATTCCTGGCGGTCGGGGGACTGGCGCGGCCGGCCCTGGAAGGAGGCCGTCGTCTATGAACTTCATGTCGGCTGCTTCGGCGGCTTTACGGGCGTCGCCGAGGCGCTGCCCCTGCTTGCGGAGCTCGGCGTCACCGCAATCGAGCTGATGCCGATCGCGGATTTCCCCGGAACGCGGAACTGGGGCTATGACGGCGTGCTGCCCTATGCGCCGGACGCCGCATACGGGACGCCGGACGAGCTCAAGGCGCTGGTCGACCGGGCCCACGAGCTGGGCCTGATGATGATCCTGGACGTGGTCTACAACCACTTCGGCCCGGATGGGAATTACATCGGGGCCTATGCCCCGCCTGTGTTTCGGGACGACCTCCAGACGCCTTGGGGCGGCGCGATCGACTTCCGGCTCCCGGAGGTGCGCAGCTACTTCACCGAGAACATGCTGTACTGGCTGGAGGAGTACCGCTTCGACGGCCTGCGGATGGACGCGGTGCACGCGATCTCCGAGCAGGAGTGGATCGATGAAGCCGCCCATGCGGTGCGCGCGTCCGTCGGGGACGGCCGCCACGTCCATCTGATCCTGGAGAACGAGTTCAACGAGCAGAGCCACCTCGCCGGAGAGGTGGACGCTCAGTGGAATGACGACTTCCACCACGTCTTCCACGTTCTGCTGACCGGCGAGCGCGAGGGCTATTACGAGGACTTCGCTGAGGACACCGCGGGCAAGCTCGCCCGCACGCTGCAGGAAGGCTTCGTCTATCAGGGCGATCCATCGCCGCATCAGGAGGGCAAGCCGCGGGGCACGCCGAGCGCGCATCTGCCGCCGACCGCCTTCGTCAGCTTCCTGCAGAACCACGACCAGATCGGCAACCGCGCCTTCGGCGACCGCCTGACGAAGCTCGCCCCGCCACAAGGCGTGGAGGCCGCGACCGCGGTGCTGCTGCTCTGCCCGCACATCCCGATGATCTTCATGGGCGAGGAAGTCGCCAGCGAGACGCCCTTTCTGTTCTTCACCGACCATCATGGCGAGTTGGCCGACGCCGTGCGGGAGGGCCGTCGGAAGGAGTTCGCGAAGTTCGCCGCCTTTGCGGGCGCCGAAGTGCCCGACCCGAACGCGATATCCACGTTCGAGGCGTCGATCCCCGAGCCGCACCCCCAGCTCGCCGAGGCGCGCACCGCGCTGTTCCGGCGCCTGCTGGGTCTGCGGGCCGCCGAGATCACGCCCCGCCTGCCCGGCTTTTCCGCGGCCGGCGCCGATGTGGTCGGCGCGAAGGCGGTGGTCGCGCGTTGGAGGGCGCAGGATGGCGCCCTGCTCACCATTGCGGTGAACCTGTCCGACGGCCCCGTCGCCGTCACGCCCCTGGCGGGGCCGGTTCTGTTCGAGACATCGGCCGGCGCCGCGGAGGCCGCCGGATCCGGAAGCCTCCCCGGCTATACGACCGTGGCGTTGCTGGAGCGGGCGGCTTGAGCAAGGACGATCTCGTTCGCAAGGTTGCGACCCGCGTCGGCTTTTCGGTCGACTGGACCGATCAGAGCGGGGAGCAGCAGACCGTCTCCCCCGAAACGCTGCGCCGCCTGCTCGAAGCGATGGACCTGCCGTGCGGCTCCGACGCCGAGGCTGAGGATTCGCTCGCGCGGCTCGACGAGATCGACGCCGCGCCGGAGCCGCTCGTCACTGCGCCGCTGGGGAGGCCGTTCGCCCTTAAGGCGACGCCGAACGCGGCGGCGCGTTTCGTGCGCGAGGATGGCGCAGCGTTCGACGTCACCCTGGGTCAGGCCGAGGATGGCCGCGCGCTGATGCGACCGGTCCTGGAGCCCGGCTATCATCGGCTCGAGGTCGGAGACCAGACGATCACGATCGCAGTGGCCCCGGCGCACGGCCTGAGCATTCTCGACGCCGGCCACGGCCGGCGGATGTGGGGCGTCGCCGCGCAGGTCTACGGGCTGCCGCGGCGGGGCGATGGCGGCATCGGCGACATGGGCGGCGTCGCCGAGCTCGCCGACGCGCTGGGACGCGCCGGCGCGGACGCGCTGGCGCTGAGCCCGCTGCACGCCGGCTTCAGCGCTGACCCGCACCACTTCGGGCCCTACTCGCCCTCGAGTCGCCTGTTCCTGAACCCGCTCAACGCCGATCCGGAATTCCTGTTCGGCGAGGACCGCGTGGCAGAGGCCGTCGCGGCTTCGGGCGCCGCCGAGACCCGCCGTGCGGCTGAAGCCGCGACGCTGATCGACTGGCCGACGGCCGCCGCTGCAAAGCTCGCAACGCTGAGAACCCTGTTCGAAAGCTTCACCGCGGTCGAGCGGGCGCGGGAGCCCGGCGGACGGCTCGCCATCGACTTCGCGGCCTTTCGCAAGGAGGGCGGCGAACTGCTGGAGCAGCATGCCCGCTTCGAAGCGCTGCATGCGGAGCGCTTCGGCGCCGACAGTTCTCAGTGGGACTGGCGCTCCTGGCCGGAGCCGCTGCGCAACCCGGACAGCGCCGAGGTCGCGGAATTCGCCGGCCGGAATGCGTCCGAGGTCGACTTCCACATCTTCCTGCAGTGGATCGCCGACAGGTCGCTCGCGGCCGCCCAAAAGGCTGCGCGCGACGCCGGGATGGCGATCGGGCTGATCTCGGACCTCGCCGTCGGCATGGACGCCGGCGGCAGCCATGCCTGGAGCCGGCACAAGGACGTGCTGGTCGGGCTCTCCGTCGGCTCCCCGCCGGATCTGTTCAACCCGAACGGCCAGTCCTGGGGGCTCGCGACCTTCTCGCCGCTCGCGCTGCGGGCGACCGGCTTCGCGCCCTTCCTGGCGACGCTGCGCGCCTGCATGCGGCACGCCGGCGGCGTGCGCATCGACCACGTCATGGGCCTCACCCGTCTCTGGATGGTCCCGGACGGCGCCCGCGCCACCGAAGGCGCCTATCTCGGGCTGCCGCTCGACGACATGCTCAGGCTGATCGCGCTCGAGTCCCATCGCAACGACGCGGTGGTCGTGGGCGAGGATCTCGGCACGGTTCCCGAAGGCTTCCGGGAGCGGCTGGGCGAGGCCGGCATCGCCGGCATGCGCGTGCTGCAGTTCGAGCGCGACGAGCGCCGCTTCTTCGGCCCGGACGCCTATCCCGCCGAAGCGCTCGCGATGACCACCACGCACGATCTGCCGACCATGGCCGGCTGGTGGTCCGGCGCCGACATCGAGCTCAAGGCCTCGATCGCAAGCGACCAGTTCGGCGACAATCAAGCGCAGGACAGGGCCCAGCGGGCGGCGGACCGGCCGCTGCTGTGGAGCGCCTTCCGCGAGGCGGGCGCGGCCGCGGGCGAACCGCCCTCCTCCGAGCAGACCGCGCCGGTCGTGGACGCCGCGGTGAAGTTCCTGAGCGAGACGCCGTCGCGCCTGGTCCTGCTCCCGCTTGAGGACGCGCTCGGCCAGACCGAACAGCCAAACCTGCCGGGCACGCTCGACGAACATCCCAACTGGCGCCGCCGCCTTCCCGCGCCGGCCCCCCAGCTGCTGGCGGAGCCGGAACCGGCTGCCCGGCTTTCAACCCTCGACAGGAGACGCCCCTCGTGACGCAAGCGCCGGCGCCGATCTACCCCCCTCGCGCCACTATGCGCATGCAGTTCCACAAGGATTTTCCGTTCTCGGCGGCGATCCCGCTCGTCCCCTATCTGCGCCGCCTCGGGATCAGCCACCTCTATTCTTCGCCGATCCTCACCGCCCGCGCGGGCTCCATGCATGGCTACGACGTGGTCGACCCGACCACCGTCAATCCGGAGCTTGGCGGCGAGGACGGCTTCCGCGCCCTGGTCGCCGCGCTCCGCGCCGAGGGGCTCGGGATGATCGTCGACATCGTCCCGAACCACATGGCGGTCGGACGCGACGACAACGCCTGGTGGCTCGACGTGCTGGCCTATGGGCGGGGGAGCCGCTTCGGGCACTTCTTCGACATCGACTGGGAGCCCGCCGACCCCGCGCTGCACGGCAAGATCCTGCTGCCGACCCTCGGCATGTCCTATGGCGAGGCGCTGCGGTCCGGCGAGCTCAAGATCACCCGCGAGGGCAAGCGCGGCGGCCTGACGCTGCGTTACGCCGACCATCTGTTCCCGCTGCGGCCGCAAGACCGGCTGGAGATCGAAGCCCATGGCCTCGAGGCCTATGACGGGACGACGCCCGAAGGCGAGGCCCTGCTGCACGCGCTGCTCGAGAAGCAGAACTTCCGCCTCGCCTCCTGGACGGTCGCCGGCGACGAGATCAACTGGCGGCGCTTCTTCGACGTCAACGAGCTCGCCGGGCTCAGGATTTCCGATCCCGCGGTGTTCGAGGCCACCCACGAGCTGCTGCTGCGGCTCTATGCCGAGGGGCTGATCGACGGCTTCCGGGTCGACCACATCGACGGCCTCGCCGACCCGAAGCTTTATGCGCGCAACCTGCGCGAACATCTCGAGGAGGTGCAGCACGAACGGCCGGGAGCGCTCGCCGACCAGCCGGCCTATCTGGTGGTGGAGAAGATTCTCGGACCTGGCGAGCGGCTTCCCGCCGACTGGAAGGTCGACGGCGCCAGCGGCTACGACTTCATGGACGACGTCAGCGCCCTGCTGCACGCCCCCGAAGCCGAGGAGAAGCTCGGGGCCTTCTGGGCCGAGATCAGTGGCCGCGCGGCCGACTTCCACGCCGAAGAGGAGATCGCCAGGCGCGAGATCCTCGACCGCTCCTTCTCCGCGCAGCTCGACCAGGCGACGAACGCGCTGCACGCGGTCGCCCGGCTGGACTACCGCACCCGCGACACGTCGCGCGCCGCCATCCGCCGCGCGCTGACGGAGCTGCTCGTACATTTCCCCGCATACCGGACCTACGCCTCCGCCCAGACCGGCCGGACCGAGAGCGACAAGACGCTGTTCGGCCATGCGCTCGAAAAGGCGCGGCAGACGATCCTGCCTGCCGACGCGCCTGTTCTGGACCTGCTGGACAAGTGGCTCGGCGGCGAGATCGGGCCGGCGGACCAGCTCTATCTGCGCGACCGCGCGATCCAGCGCTTCCAGCAGCTTTCGGCGCCGGTCGCCGCAAAGGCGGTGGAGGACACCGCCTTTTACCGCTACGGGCGCCTGCTCTCGCGCACCGATGTCGGCTTCGACGTCGCGACCTTCTCGATCAGCGTCGAGACCTTCCACGACAAGATGCTTGCGCGGGCCAAGACCTTCCCGCGCGCCATGCTGACCACGGCGACGCATGACCACAAGCGCGGCGAAGACGTCCGGGCGCGGCTCGCGGTGCTGAGCGAAATGCCTGACGCGTGGGCTGAAGCCGTCCGGAGCTGGCGCGCGGCCTCCGAGCCGCTGCGGACCGACGCGGCTCCCTCGCCCGGCGACGAGGCGATCATGTACCAGACCCTGGTGGGCGCCTGGCCGCACGATCTCGCGCCGGACGATCTCGGGGGCTGCAAGGCCTTCGCGGAACGGCTCGTGGCCTGGCAGGAGAAGGCCATGCGCGAGGCCAAGCTCGCGACCGACTGGAGCGCGCAGAACGAAGCCTATGAGGCGGCCGCCCGAGACCTGCTGACGCGCATCCTGACCGAGCCGGGGCTTCCGATGCGGTCGGAAATCGCCGCATTCGCCGACCGGATCGGGCCGGCGGGCGCGGCCAACGGCCTGCTTCAGATCCTGCTGAAGCTCACGGTTCCGGGCGTTCCCGACACCTATCAGGGAACCGAGTTCTGGGACCTCAGCCTAGTCGATCCGGACAACCGTCGACCAGTCGACTATGCGGCGCGGCAGGCCTCCCTCAGCAAGGGCGAAACCGTGCTGGACGCGGCCGAACACTGGCGCGACGGGGCGGTGAAGCAGGCGCTGATCGCGACGGTCCTGAAAGAGCGAAGCCGTCGCGACGCCCTGTTTGCGGACGGAAGCTACGTGCCGCTTGAGGTCGAGGGACCGCAGGCGGAGGACGTGGTGGCGTTCGCCCGAATGCTGGGCGACGAAGCGGTGTGTGTGGTGGGGCTGCGCAACGTGTACGAGAAACAGGCTTTGTTCCCGACCCTCGCAGCGAAACCCGATGTGTTGCGTGAATGTCACATCAGCCTTCCTTCGGAACTCGTCGGGAGGGCCGCCACGGAGCTGTTTTCCGGCCGGACAGTAGAGCTCAACTCCAAGATGTCCTTGGAAAAAATCCTCACCTTGCCGGTCGCGCTGCTGAGCCTCTCCGGTCCGGCATGAGACATTCTGCGTATGTCAATTCACGCGGCCGAAGAGCAAGCATCTAGGAAGCCGGCAACACTGTGTGAGTCGCAGGGTCAGAGCTCCCCCTCACGCCACGGCTACCGATGGTGCAGCCATGGATACGCTGAAACTTCCGCTCTCTCGTCACGACGCCGAACTGCTGGGCCAGGCTCTGGACGTCTATGCGACGACGCTGATGTGCGCCCCGCTCGGCCTCGGCCTTGAGATGCTCGGAGCGGTTCGCACCCTCCGGGGCAGGCTTGAAGCCGCGGCCGGCCAGGAAGACGCCATCCGCGAGGCCACCGACGACCCGGAAGGCAACGTATTGCTCTTCGCCCGCGCCTGACTGGATTCCCCTGTCGGCCTGAAGCCTCCCCGCCAGCGACCATCCTGGCCGGCCTGCTGCGCCTCGGGCGCGCGTCATCTTCGCCAGAGGCCGGCTCGGGAGGTCGCCATGGCGATCCTCACGTGATTGACTGAGCCCGCGGCGTCGGTGCGGACGCCGGCGAAGACGGAGACAGCGCGATGAACGACACACCCACCGCCCCCGCGGCGGACGTGGCGCGCCGCCCTGTGCGCAAGGTGGCTTCAGAGGCGGACGGCGCTACCGATGTCGCGAAGCTGCGGCAGGAGATACTGGCCGAGCTGACCTATTCGGTCGGCCGCTCGCCCGAAACCGCCAGCACGCGCGACTGGTTCGTCGCCACGGCGCTTGCGGTGCGCGACCGGATCGTCGACCGCTGGGTGCTGGAGCACGCGCCCGACCACGCGCGGCCGCGCAAGCGCGTCTACTATCTCTCGCTCGAATTTCTCATCGGCCGGCTGCTGTTCGACGCCCTCCACAATCTCGGCCTGACCGAAGCCGCCCGCGAAGCGCTCGCCGGCCTCGGCGTCGAACTCGACCGCGTGCGCGAGGCCGAGCCGGACGCGGCCCTCGGCAATGGCGGCCTCGGACGGCTTGCGGCCTGTTTCATGGATTCGATGGCCTCGGTCGGCGTACCCGCCTTCGGCTACGGCATCCGCTACGACCACGGCCTGTTCCGCCAGGGCATGCGCGACGGCTGGCAGCAGGAATACCCGGAGGACTGGCTCTCCTTCGGCAACCCCTGGGAATTCGCCCACCCTGAGATCGACTATGCGATCGGCTTCGGCGGCTATGTCGAGCAGATCACTTCCGGCGGTCAGCCGAAGCAGATCTGGCGTCCGGCCGAGAAGGTCGACGCCGTGGCGTTCGACACGCCGGTGGTCGGCTGGCGCGGGCGGCACGTCAACACGCTGCGCCTGTGGTCCGCGCGCGCTCCCGACCCGCTGAGCCTCGCCGCCTTCAACCGCGGCGACTATGTCGGCGCGCTCGCGGATCGGGTGCGGGTCGAGTCGATCTCCAAGGTCCTCTATCCGAGCGACGAGACTCCCGCCGGCCAGGAGCTGCGGCTGCGGCAGGAATATTTCTTCGCCTCCGCCTCGCTTCAGGATCTCGTCCGCCGGCACATGGAGGAACATGGCGACCTGCGGTCGCTGCCGGATCACGTCGCCATTCAGTTGAACGACACGCATCCGGCGATCGCGATCCCGGAACTGATGCGCATCCTGGTCGACCTGCACGAGGTGCCGTGGGCCGAAGCCTGGATGATCACGGTCGGCACGTTCTCCTACACCAACCACACGCTGCTTCCCGAGGCGCTGGAGAGCTGGCCGCTGCCGCTGATCGAGCGCCTGCTGCCGCGGCACATGCAGATCATCTACATGATCAACGCTCTCGAGCTCGAGAGCGCGCGCGGCAAGCGGCCGGGCGACGACGCGCTGCTGTCCTCCGTCTCTCTGATCGACGAGAATGGCGGCCGTCGCGTGCGGATGGGCGTGCTCGCCTTCATTGGCTCCCACAAGGTCAACGGAGTCTCGGCGCTGCACACCGACCTGATGAAGCAGACCGTGTTCCGCAATCTGCACGCGCTGCATCCCGACCGGATCGTCAACAAGACCAACGGGATCACCTTCCGGCGCTGGCTGGCGCAGGCCAATCCGCGACTGACCAAGATCCTGATCGACGCCGTGGGCGCGGAACTGCTCGACGACCCGAGCCGTCTCGAGCGGCTTCTGCCGATGGCCGACGACGCCGGGCTGCACGCTGCGCTGCTCGAGGCGCGGCGCGTGAACAAGGTCGCCCTCGCCAAGATCATCGCTGACCGGAACGACGTCTGGGTCGATCCGGACGCGCTGTTCGACGTTCAGATCAAGCGCATCCACGAATACAAGCGCCAGCTTCTGAACATCCTGGAGACGGTGGCGATCTACAACGCCATCCGGGCGCAGCCGATGCGCTCCTGGATGCCCCGCGTGAAGATCTTCGGCGGTAAAGCGGCAGCGAGCTACCACCAGGCAAAGCTGATCATCAAGCTCGCGAACGACGTGGCCCGCATCGTCAATGCCGACCCGACGGTGCGCGGCCTGCTGAAGGTGGCGTTCCTGCCGAACTACAATGTCAGCCTCGCCGAAGCGATCATCCCGGCGGCGGACCTTTCGGAGCAGATCTCCACCGCCGGAACGGAGGCGTCCGGCACGGGCAACATGAAGCTCGCGCTAAACGGCGCGCTCACCATCGGCACGCTCGACGGCGCTAATGTCGAGATCCTCGAGCGCGTCGGCGATGAGAACATCTTCATCTTCGGCCTCACGGCCCAGGAAGTTCAGGCCCGCAAGCAGCGCGGCTTCGACGCCCGCGCCGCCGTGGACGCCTCGCCGATGCTCCGCGAAGTGCTCGACTCGATCCGCAACGGCGTGTTCTCGCCTGACGACCCGAGCCGCTATCGCGGCCTGGTCGACGGCCTGCTCGACAACGACGTGTTCCTCGTGACGGCCGATTTCGACGCCTATTTCGCGGCCCAGCGTCGCGTATACAGGCTGTGGCGCGACCGGCCGGCATGGATGGCGGCGAGCGTCAGGAACACCGCACAGGTGGGCTGGTTCTCATCCGACCGGACCATACTTGAATACGCCAAGGAGATCTGGAACGTGCAGCCCTCGAGCGAACTCGCCTGAGGCCGCGGAGCCAGGCGACGCCCAGGAGACGAGCATGCCCCCCAAAACGCCGCTTGGCCCGCCCTACGCCCGCGGGGCGATGGCGTTCGTCCTCGCGGGGGGCCGAGGGTCCCGGCTGAGGGAATTGACCGACCGGCGCGCGAAGCCGGCGGTCTATTTCGGAGGCAAGTCCCGGATCATCGACTTCGCGCTCTCGAACGCGCTGAATTCCGGCATCCGCCGGATCGGTGTCGCCACGCAATACAAGGCGCACAGCCTGCTCCGCCATCTGCAGCGGGGCTGGAACTTCTTCCGGGCCGAGCGCAACGAGAGCTTCGACCTGCTGCCCGCCAGCCAGCGCGTGTCCGAGGGTGCGTGGTATCTCGGGACCGCTGACGCGGTCTATCAGAACATCGACATCATCGAGGACTACGCACCCCGCCACATCGTCGTCCTGGCGGGCGACCACATCTACAAGATGGACTACGAGCAGATGCTCGCCCAGCACGTCGAGAGCGGCGCCGACGTGACGATCGGCTGCCTCGAAGTCGCGCGCAGCGAGGCGAGCGCGTTCGGCGTCATGCATGTCGACGAGCGCGACCGCGTCATCGACTTCCTCGAAAAGCCCGCCGATCCGCCGGCCATGCCGGGCAAGCCCGATCAGGCGCTCGCCAGCATGGGCATCTATGTGTTCGACACGCCCTTCCTGTTCGACCTGCTTCGCAAGGACGCCGAAGACCCGAACTCAGCGCATGATTTCGGGCACGACATCATTCCGCAGATCGTGAAGGGCGGGAACGCCGTGGCGCACCACTTCTCGCGCTCCTGCGTCCGGTCATCCTCCGAGAAAGAGCCCTACTGGCGCGACGTCGGCACCGTAGACGCTTATTTCGAGGCCAATATCGATCTCACCGACTTCGTGCCGGCGCTCGATCTGTATGACCAGAACTGGCCGATCTCGACCTTTGCCGAGATGGTCCCGCCGGCGAAGTTCATTCACAACGAGGACGGGCGTCGCGGCCAGGCGGTGTCCTCCCTGGTCTCCGGCGGCTGCGTGGTGTCAGGCGCCTGCGTGACCGAGTCGCTGCTGTTCACCGGCGTGCGGGTGAACTCCTACACCGAAGTCGATCGTGCGGTCGTGCTGCCTTATGTCGACATCGGCCGGTCCTGCCGGCTGAAGAACGTCGTGGTCGACCGCGGCGTCAGGATTCCGCCCAGGCTGGTCGTCGGCGAGGACCCTGAATTCGACGCGCAGCGCTTCCGACGAACCAAGAAGGGCGTTTGCCTGATCACGCAGTCAATGATCGACCGGCTTTGAGTCCGGACGCCGGAGTCGTCTGCGGCCCGATCCGGCGATATGAACGTCGCCTCGCTCCCAGAAGAGAGAGCCGATGTCGTTGAGCGTTTTGGCCGTCGCCTCCGAAGCTTACCCGCTGGTCAAGACCGGAGGGCTGGCGGATGTGGTCGGCGCGCTGCCCGCGGCGCTCGCGCCGACAGGCGTCCGCGTGCAGACGCTGCTGCCCGGCTACGGCGACGTGCTGCACGCCCTGCGGGACGGCGAGATCGTCGCGCGCTTCGACGACCTGTTCGGCGGGCCCGCGGCGGCGGTCGCCGGCCGCGCGGCGGGGCTCGACGTGATCGCGATCGACGCGCCTCATCTCTACGCCCGCCCGGGCGGCCTCTATGCCGACGGCAACGGCCGCGATTGGCCCGACAACGCCTTCCGGTTCGCCGCTCTCGGCCGGGTGGCGGCGGAAATCGGCCGCGGCGCGACCGCTCTCCCCGCCCCGGAGATCGCGCATCTGCACGATTGGCAGTCCGGGCTCGCGGCGGCCTACATGGCGCATGCGGAGCGGCGGCCGCGCATCGTCGCCACCATCCACAACATCGCGTTCCAGGGCTGGTTTCCGGCTCAGCTGCTGCCGCGCCTCGGCCTTCCGTCTGAGGCGATGTCGATCGAGGGCGTCGAATATTACGGCGGGATCGGCTTCCTGAAGGCCGGGATCTTCTATGCCGACCGCATCACGACCGTGTCGCCGAGCTACGCCTCCGAGATTCTGGAGCCGGCCGGCGGCATGGGCCTCGAAGGATTGCTGCGCAGCCGCAAGCGCGACCTTTTCGGCATCCTGAACGGCATCGACGTGGATGTCTGGGACCCAGAGACGGACCCCCGGCTGGAGATGCGCTATTCGGCGCGCGATCTGACGGGGCGGCGGCTCAACAAGCGGGCGCTGGCGGAGCGCTTCCGGCTCGGCCAGGCGAACGGCGCCCCGACATTCGGGGTGGTGAGCCGCCTGTCGGACCAGAAGGGGCTGGATCTTCTCGCCGACACGGCGCCGGCCTTGCTCGAGACGGGCGCCAATCTGGCGGTTCTGGGAGCAGGCGACGCTGGGCTGGAGCGCCGCTTCCGCGCGCTTGCAGAGACCAATCCGGGCCGGATCGGCTGCGCGTTCGGTTACGACGAGACGCTGGCGCATCTGATCCAGGGCGGCGCCGACGCGCTGCTCGTGCCGTCGCGCTTCGAGCCCTGCGGCCTCACCCAGCTCTGCGCGCTGCGCTATGGCGCGGTTCCAGTCGTCGCCCGGGTCGGTGGCCTCGCCGACACGGTGATCGACGCCAATCCGGTGGCGCTGGCGGCGGGCGTCGCCACCGGCGTGCAGTTCTCTCCGGTCGCTCGCGGCGCGCTGGAAGCCGCGATCCGGCGAACGGCGGCTCTTTACGCCGATCAGGCCACCTGGACACGGCTCCAGCGCAACGGCATGGCGACGGATGTCTCATGGGAGGCGTCGGCCCGGATTTACGCCGGTCTTTACCGCGACCTTCTGCCCTGAGGACGCGGCAGACCCTCGCGCTACTTCGTTGCCTTGAACGCGACCATCGCTTACCACGCCGCCGGGCCCGCGCCGCGGGCGGGGCATCAAAGGACCTCATCGTTGCACGTCGCTGTCATCGGGTCGGGTTACGTCGGGCTGGTCTCCGGCGCGTGTTTTGCAGATTTCGGGCATCAGGTGGCCTGCATCGACTCCGACGAGCGGAAGATCGAGGCGCTCAACCGGGCCGTCGTGCCGATCTACGAGCCAGGGCTCGATGAGCTCGTCGAGCGCAACCTGGCCGCTGGCCGGCTGACCTTCTCGACCGAACTCGCGCCCGCGGTGCGCGAGGCGGACGTCGTGATGATCGCGGTTGGCACGCCGTCCCGACGTGGGAACGGCCACGCCGACCTGAGCTACGTGATGGAGGCGGCCCGGCAAATCGCCGAAGCGCTCGAGGGCTTCACTGTCGTGGTGAACAAGTCCACCGTCCCGGTGGGTTCGGGCGACGAGGTCGAGCGTGTGCTGCGCGGAACGCGGCCGGGCGTCGACCTCGCCGTCGCGTCCAACCCCGAGTTCCTGCGCGAAGGCTCCGCGATCGACGACTTCAAGCGGCCCGACCGGATCGTGGTCGGCGTCGAGGACGAGCGCGCGCGCGCCGTCATGGAGGCGCTGTACCGCCCGCTCTACCTGAACGTGGCGCCGCTGGTGTTCACCGACCGCCGCTCGGCCGAGCTGATCAAGTACGCGTCGAACGCGTTTCTCGCGACCAAGATCACCTTCATCAACGAGATCGCGGATCTCTGCGAGAAGGTCGGGGCCAACGTCCAGGAGGTCGCCCGCGGCATCGGCCTCGACAACCGCATCGGGTCGAAGTTCCTGCACGCGGGGCCGGGCTTCGGCGGATCCTGCTTCCCCAAGGACACGCGGGCGCTCGCGCTGACCGCGCAGGAATACGGCTCGCCCGTCCGGATCGTGGAGACCGTCATCCAGGTGAACGAGGCGCGCCGCAACTCGCTCGCCGACCGCGTGATCGCGGCCTGTGGCGGGTCGGTGGCCGGCAAGCGAATCGGGCTGCTCGGCCTCGCCTTCAAGCCCAACACCGACGACATGCGCGAAGCCCCGGCCCTCGACATGATCCCGACGCTGGAGGCGGCCGGCGCGGTCGTGTCCGCCTATGATCCCGAGGCCACCGAGCAGGCCCGCAGCCAGCTGCCGAACGTGGTCTACGCCCGCAACGCCTATGAGGCTCTCGACGGAGCCGATGTCCTGGTGCTGCTCACCGAATGGGACGAGTTCCGCGCGCTCGACCTCGCGCGCGTCAAGCGCGTGCTGCGCGAGCCGATCGTGGTTGACCTCCGGAACGTCTATCGTCCGGAAGAAATGCAGCGCCACGGCTTCGTGTATTATGGGATCGGCCGCCCCAACGGCTGAAAACCACGTGGCGGAGGCGATCTCCGGAGTGATCTTTTCTTAGCGTGGTCTTGAGGGCTGCTGGACGCGGGGTGTGGCCGGCGGGCCACGACCACCTTTGAAAAGATCAGCGAAGCAACCGGGCGCTCCCGAAACCTCGACTGCTGCGTTTATCGTCCGAACAGGGGAGCCGGCGGCTCGGGGCCACACAGGGTGAGCCTCGCGCCTTACGCGGGACGCCAAGGATCAAGATGAGTTCAGTGTCTCACGTCGTTCGGGCCTGCGCGGCGTTCGCGCTGCTCGCCGCATCCGGCTTGCTGGCCGGCTGCTCCAGCAATCTCGCTTCCGATCCGATCGCTGCGGCGATGTCGACCAGCTACCCCTCCGCCCTGCCGGTCCAGTACCGGCGGCAGGAGGTGGTCGATCCCACCGGCGAAGCGCCCGGCACGATCGTGATCGATACCAACGACAAGTTCCTCTACTTCGTCCAGCCGAACGGCAAGGCGATGCGCTACGGCGTCGGCGTCGGCAAGGAAGGCTTCGGCTGGACCGGCGAAGCCAAGGTCGGCGCCAAGCAGGAATGGCCGGACTGGATCCCGCCCGCCGAGATGCTGCAGCGCCGCCCCGAACTGCCGCTGCGCATGTCAGGCGGCCCGGAGAACCCGCTCGGCGCCCGGGCGATGTATCTTTACCGGGACGGCAAGGACACGCTGTTCCGCATCCACGGCACGAACGAGCCGCTCACCATCGGCCACGCAATGTCGTCGGGCTGCATCCGGATGATCAATTTCGACGTCCAGGATCTTTATGAGCGCGTGCCGATCGGCACCAAGGTCGTGGTTCGCTGAAGCCTGCGCCGTCCGGCCTGGCTCCCGAACAAGGGCGCTGGAAATAAAGGCGCCGCCGGCCCTGAGGTCGGCGGCGCAAACTCTGTGTCTGTGCAGAAAACGCCAGCTAATGAATGGTTGGATGCGGCGACTGCAACCGCATCATTTCGTCCTTGATGCGAAGTTTCTTCCGTTTTAGAGACGCGACCCGGACATCGTCTGTGCTCGGACGGGTCAGTTCAATTTCGATCTCTCGATCAATCGCGCGATGCTTCTTCTCGAGCTCAGCAATGTGGGACTCGATGGACATAAAGCACGTCTCCCTTTTTTAAGATCGACGTGGCGATGATGTCACGCTCCGCGCCCTCTGTCGAACAGAGATCGCGTCGCGCGCGCTCACAGAGCCGTGCCGCGCGGAGCTTGCCGCTTGTCCGGGCGGCGGCGATACTCGGAGGCGGAGATCGCTTGCATGAGAGACAGGCCAGCTGATGACGGGGCGGGACGAGGAGACGCGGGCCCAGGAACAGGCGGCCCGGGAGGAACTCGCCCGCCTTCGTGAGGAGCACCGCGACCTTGACCACGCCATCGACGCGCTCGAGGCGCTCGGCTCCGGCGACAGGCTGCAGGTCCAGCGGCTGAAGAAGCGCAAGCTCGGCCTGAAAGACCGGATCAGCTTTCTCGAGGATCAGCTCACGCCGGACATCATCGCCTGACGCGACGCGCCTCTGCTTGCCTGCCAATCCGCCGGCGCCTATGGTCGGGCCCTGATCCCCTCTTTCCTTCGGAGCATGCCCAGATGGTCGCGGACAACCGCGCCGAGCCGCCCCCCGTCGCCATCGTGATGGGCAGTCAGTCCGACTGGGCCACGCTTTCGCACGCCGCCGAAACCCTGGATGCGCTCGGCGTCCCCTATTCGGCGAGGATCGTCTCCGCCCACCGCACGCCCGATCGGCTGGTGGCGTTTGCAAAGGGCGCGGAGACCGACGGCTTCCGGGTCGTGATCGCCGGGGCCGGCGGCGCCGCGCATCTGCCGGGCATGGTCGCCGCCATGACGGCGCTGCCGGTGTTCGGCGTGCCCGTCCAGTCCAGCACCCTGTCCGGGCTCGACAGCCTGCTGTCGATCGTGCAGATGCCGGCCGGCGTTCCGGTCGGCACGCTGGCGATCGGCCGCTCGGGCGCGGTCAACGCCGCCCTGCTCGCGGCCGCGGTGCTCGCGCTTTCCGACCGGGCGCTCGCGGAGCGCCTCGCGGCCTGGCGCCGGGCGCAGACCGACGGCGTCGCCGAGACCCCATCTGGGAGCGCCTGATCCATGACCTCCCGCATCCTCGCTCCCGGCGACACGATCGGCATTCTGGGCGGCGGCCAGCTCGGCCGCATGCTGGCGCTCGCAGCCGCGCCGCTCGGTCTCAAGACCCACATCTACGCGCCGGACCCCAAAAGCCCGGCCTTCGACGTCGCCGCCGAACGCACGATCGCGGCCTATGAGGACGAGGCGGCGCTCGCGCTGTTCGCCGACAGCGTCGACGTCATCACCTATGAGTTCGAGAACGTGCCGGCCGCGACCGCGGAGCTTGTCGCGCAGCACCGGCCGCTGTTTCCGGACGCCCGCGCGCTCGCGACCACGCAGGACCGGCTTCTGGAGAAGACCTTCGTGCGCGATCTCGGGATCCCGACGCCCGCCTTCGCGGCGGTCGACGACCGCGCCAGCATGGCGGCGGCCGTCGGAGCCATTGGACGCCCGGCCGTGCTGAAGACGCGCCGCTTCGGGTATGACGGCAAGGGACAGGTGCTGGTGCGCGAGGGGCTCGGCCTCGACGCAGCGCTCGCGATGATGAACGGCCAGCCGGCCATCCTCGAGGCCTTCGTGCACTTCCGCGCAGAAGTGTCGGTGATCGCGGCGCGCGGCCGCGACGGCGCTTTCGCGGCCTTCGACGTGGTCGAGAACCGCCACGAAAACCATATCCTGCGCACCTCCGACGTGCCCGCCGCCATCAAGCCCGAGACCGCCGCCTCGGCGGTCGCGATCGCGCGCAAGATCGCCGAGGCGCTGAACTATGTCGGCGTCCTGGGCGTCGAGCTGTTCCTGGTGGACGGCCCGACCGGCGAACGCGTCGTGGTCAACGAGATCGCGCCCCGCGTGCACAATTCCGGCCACTGGACGATCGAGGGGGCGATGACGAGCCAGTTCGAGCAGCACGTCCGGGCGATCGCCGCCTGGCCGCTCGGGGCGACCGACGCCCGCGGCCGGGTGACGATGACGAATCTGCTCGGGGCCGAGGCGAACGACTGGCTCGCCCTGCTGGCCGAGCCCGGCGCCGCGCTCCACCTCTATGGAAAATCGGAGCCTGCGCCTGGCCGCAAGATGGGCCATGTGACCCGCGTGAAGAGCTGAAGGGCGCCGCCCCGAGCGCGCCTCGGAAAACGGCCGTCCGGGCCTCGCGCCCGCGTGACAAGCCTGAACGTCTTTGCTAGTTTGCGTCGAGACGGCGGCCCGCGCCAATGCGGGCGCGCTGTTTTTTGTTTTACGCGCCCGCGCAAGCGGCCGACTGTTTCGCCGATCCCGAAACGCCCAGACGAGGCACGACGTGCAGGTTCTCGTTCGCGACAATAATGTCGATCAGGCCCTCAAGGCCCTCAAGAAGAAGATGCAGCGCGAAGGCATTTTTCGCGAGATGAAGCTGCGCGGCCATTACGAGAAGCCGTCGGAGAAGCGCGCCCGCGAGGCGGCCGAGGCCGTCCGGCGCGCCCGCAAGCTGGCCCGCAAGCGCGCGCAGCGCGAGGGTCTGCTGCCGATGAAGAAGAAGTGATTCGCTGAACGCTTCGGCCGACGCGGCGCGCAGGCCAAACCCCTGCCGCCAGGTCTGTCCAGTGCGCCCGCCAGGCCACGCCGGCGGGCGTTTTTGCGTCCAGCGGCCCGATCGGGCGCGACGGCGAGTCCGGGCCGCCCTAGAATCGCATTGCTGCCGCAATCGCCTTATCTGACGGGCCATCCGGCGGCGAACAGAAGGCGAGACAGGCTATGGGACGGCGCAGAGCTTCACGAACGTTGGGCCGCATTGCGGGGATGGGCCTCGCGGCGCTCGGCCTCGCGGCTTGCGACACCGTCGGCGCGGGCTCCGGGTCGCGCTCGATCGACCCCGACGTCTACGCCGCGCGCCAGACGGACCTCGGCTCGCTGACCCAGGTGGTCAACAACAATCCGAACGATCCCGAAGCCTGGAACATGCGCGGCTCGGCCTATGCGCGGCTCGGGCAGTACGACAACGCCGTCGGCGACTTCAATCACGCGATCCAGCTGAACGGCTCATTCGCCAAGGCCTACGCCAACCGGGCGCTGGCCTACCGCTCGCAGAACAACATGAGCGCCGCGCTCGCCGACTACAATCGCGCCATCCAGGCCGATTCGAACTACAGCGCCGCCTATGTGGGCCGCGGCAATCTCTACCGTCAGACCGGCCGGCTCGACGCCGCGGTCGCGGATTACGATCAGGCCATTCAGCTCGATCCCAACAACGCGCAGGCCTGGCACAATCGCGGCCTGATCCATCAGGCCCAGGGCCGGCAGGACGAGGCGATCGACGACTTCACCAAGGCGACGGCGATCTCGGTCACCGCCGCGGAGCCCTATGTCGGGCGCGGCATGAGCTATCTGGCGCAGGGCGACTACAAGGCCGCGCTCGACGACTTCAACACCGCCCGCACGCTCAACCCCAAATATATCGACGCCTGGATCGGCCGCGGCCTGGCGTTCGAGAAGCGCAACGAGCTTGGCAACGCCCGCGCCTCCTTCGCGCAGGCGCTCAACCTCGACGGCAAGGATCCGCGCGCGACCGCCGGCTTCGAGCGCGTCGGCGGCCGGCGCGGCGAAACCTATAGCGAGCAGTAAGGCAGCAGCATCGATGTCCCGTCGACCGACCGACCCTCGCGCAGCGGCGGAAGCCGCCTTTCGACCGAAGGCCCCGCCCCCGCCGGCGCCCGAACGCAGACCGGCGATCCCGGGCGCGCGCGAACAGGTGACGTTGCGGATCGACGCCGACGTGCTCGAGCTGTTCCGCGCCGACGGCGCCGGCTGGCAGGACCGCATCAACGAGACGTTGCGGGAGGCGATGCGCGCGCGGCTCGCCGCCGCCTCCGGCCAGGGCTCGATTCCCGTCGACCAGCTGACAAGCGAGAACGATGACGGCGCGGGCTGAGGCGGGACCTGCGTCTGTCGCGGCGCCGCGCGCCGCAAGACTCCCGCCGTCTGGCGGCTGACCCTGCCGCTGGCGAATCTCCGGGGTGAGGATCGGGCGAAGCCGGGCTCGTGTGCCGCCGATCCCCGACCAGGCGGCCCGCCGGGCGATCCCCTATGCCTTATCGGCGTCCAGCGCGCCGCTGCTGCCGCTGTCGCGCGAGGAGCTCGACCGACTCGGCGTGGGCGCGGGCGCGGTCAAGAAGATCTGACGGAGCGGCTGCGCCTGCTCACCGGGCCGCGGGCGGCGCGGCTATCCGGGGATGGATCACGCGGTCGCCCGGCTTCAGGCCGATCCGGTCGGCTGCGCCGGCAGCGAGCTCGACAACATATTTCACCGGCCCGCCGGAGGGGATGATCCGGGTCGACAGCGGCTCCGCGGACCGCTCGACCCGCATCACGCGGCCGTCGGCGGAGACGAACGCCATGTCGAGCGACACATAGGTGTTCTGCATCCACATCGCGATCTCGTCGGACCTGCCGAAATCGAACAGCATGCCGTGGTCGGCCGGCAGCGACCGGCGGTACATCAGCCCGACCTCGCGCTCCTCGGGCGTGACGGCGACTTCGACCATGAAAACATGGGGGCCGGTCGCGGTCTCGAAGGTGAGTTTTTCGAGAGGAGCGGCGCGACCGAGGCCGACCCCGCAGGCAAGCAGAGCGAAGACGAGCGCCAGGCGCGCCAGCACGTGCGTGGTCATGCGGCCCCTCGCGTACGGGGCGCGGTCAGTGCGAGGACGGGGCGCCGCCCGGCCCATCGGGCCGGACCTCGGCCGCCATCAGACCCTTGGGCCCGGGACCGTAGCGCACGAACACCTTCTGCCCGGGGCGCAGTTCCATGATCCCGAACCGGCGCAGCGTCTCCATATGGACGAAGATGTCGGGCGAACCGTCGCCGCGCGTCAGGAAGCCAAAGCCGCGCAGCCGGTTGAACCACTTGACCTCGACCAGTTCGAGCCCGCTTGTCGGGGTGACCGAGACGTGGGTGCGCGGCGGCGGAAGCTCGCCGGGATGAAGCGCCGTGCTGTCGTCGATCGAGAGCACGCGAAACGCCTGAGCGCCTTTCGGCCGGAGCTGGGCCTCGCAGACGATGCGCGCGCCCTCATTCGCCGTCTGAAAGCCGTCCCGGCGCATGCAGGTGACGTGCAGCAGGACGTCCGGGCCGCCATTGTCGGGCACGATGAAGCCGTATCCCTTGGCGACGTCGAACCATTTGATGGTGCCGGACACCTCGTACAGATCGATGGGCGCCGCCTCGGACGAAGCGCTCGGCCGCTCCATCGTTCCCGGGGAACCACTCCTCGCCCTGTCAGCACCCATTACGAACCGCCCGCCCGGATACACCGCGTAACGAGAGCCGCCGCCCCGACTCGATCAGACTAACGATAGCATCCGCGGGAGTGGGGGGAAGCGAAAAATGGCCCAATCAAGGCGCGGGCTCCATGCACAGGGCGAAGATGCGGTTAAAGCGGGGGTCGAGATTCGGCCGCTCCGGTCCCGCCGGACGGCCGCGCCCTTGCGGTTCGCGCGCCGCCCTATAGCTACGCGGACCGCCGCAAGCCGGAGAACGCCCGCATGAAATATCTGCACACGATGGTGCGCGTAAGCGACGTCGACGCCTCGCTCGATTTCTATTGCGACAAGCTCGGACTGCAGGAGGTCCGCCGGACCGAAAGTCCGCAGGGGCGCTTCACGCTGATCTTTCTGGCCGCGCCCGGACAGACGGACGCGCAGGTCGAGCTGACGTACAATTGGGACCCCGAGGTCTACGGCGAGGGGCGGAACTTCGGCCACCTCGCCTATGAGGTCGAGGACATCTACGCGGCCTGCGAGCGGCTGATGGCGGGCGGCGTGACGATCAACCGGCCGCCGCGTGACGGCCGCATGGCGTTTGTCCGCTCGCCCGACAACATCTCGATCGAGTTGCTGCAGGCCGGGCCCGCCAAGCCGCCGGCGGAGCCTTGGGCCTCAATGCCGAATGTCGGGAAGTGGTGAGCGCCGGCGGCTACTGACGCGGGGCCGGCGGCGACGAGGCCGTCACCACGCCTGCGTTCCGCCACGGACTGCGGCCCAAACCGAAGCGCTCGAGCCGGTCGAGCAGGCCCCAGAACAGCGGGGCCTGTCGGCCGCGCAAGGGCGCGAGCGTCCAGATGTCGAGCCCGGTCCACGGCAGGAACGGATTGCGCCGCGAATAGGCCCAGATCTCGACGCGCGTCGAAGGCCGCTCGCTCTTGCCCCGGGCATGGAAGCCGGAGGTGTCGCCCACGATCAGCGTGTTCGCCGGCACCGCGAACTTCTTCGGCTCCGGAAGCCGCATGCGCTTCAAATCGTCCGGCCGGACACGGAACGAGCCGCGGGCCGACAGCCGGTCCAGCGCGGACGCCCGAACGCTCATCCGCTTCTCCCAGGCGAGCTTCCGCGGCGTCGGCCGATGCGACCCCGGCACGTAGACAAACGGGCCGAGATCCTCCTCCACGTCGTGCAGGAACAGCCACGCCTTCATGGTGGGATGGAAGCAGTCGGCGTGCACGGAGGTCTGCGGGTCGGTCGAGGACCGGTCGACCTGCGCGAACACCGTTTGCACATAGATGATCGGCTCGGCGTCGAAGCTCGACACGTAGCGCAGCAGGTTCTGGAACTCAGGCCGGCGGACGAGCGAGGCGCAGGCTGGCAGGTTCTTTAGGTTTTCCGGATCGAGCGCGATCCGCCGCGTGACGGCGTCGCCCTGCTTCATCTCCCTGGCGGGAGCGTGGGCGTTCTCGAGCTCGGCCACCAGCGCGCGAAAATCCTCCGGCGGCAGAAAATCGCTCTTCAGGATGAACCCGTCGCGCGCGAAGGCCTCTCGATCATCCGGGGGGACGCGGGAGGCCAGACGCGCGCGTCGTTTCTCGGCGAGCCGGTAAGCCAGCCGCACCCGCCAGACGTGCAGGCCTCGCCGATTCAATGTCTCGCTGCCCAGGATGCCGTTGTCGCAGAACGACTTGGCCCCGGTGAAGATCTGGGCTGCCCAAAGGGGAGCGAGCAGCCAACGCAGTCCTGTCATCACCAATCCGTCCGAGTTCAGCCTCGCTGCGGAACCTACCCGGTCCGCCGTTCAGTGTCTCCCGACCCGGCCGCGAGGCAGCAGGCCGGCAGGGGCGGATCACCGGCCGCATGCGCGTCAAAACGCCGCAGGCTGTTTTGTAAGCCGACTCAGCTGAGGCGCCCTTCCTCGCCAATCCTGCCCAGTTCGTTTGATCGGGAGGGACTGAAATGGTGACCGCATGACAAGCAGATCGCCGCGCGGCTCGCTCCGTCACCGTGCTGTATTCAACGCCGCCGCGAGCTGGGGCTCGTCGTGAGACGACCTAATGAGTACGCCGACGCGGAGACCTCGTCGATATACTGCATAGACAAACGTAATTTCTCAGTATTCCCGGAGTGATACAGCACTCTCCCGTCCCACTCGGCGAGCGTTGACTTCAGATATATAGTTAACACGGGGTAAATGACAGCAGCTGAATTGGCCGCCCCTTTCAGACAGGTAAACAGAACGTTAATATCCTGAGGACGGACGCTCTGCGCTTGTCAGCTGTGTTGGGTGAGTTCGCAATGTCGATATCGATGAGCCTCCCTGAAGGTCGCCCCTTTTTGAGCCTCGACCGCGCCCGCGCGAAATTGCGGACAGCGCTCGGCCCGGCGTCGCCTCGCGAGGCCCATGAACGGCAGGCTCTCGACTCGATCCGCTATGGCGAGATCGAGGTCGAGCTCGATGCCGGCCAAAGCGCCTGCTGGTGCTGGATGAACCCGCAGGGCGCGCCCAGCTTCACCCCCGGTCTGCTCCGCGACATCTCTGCGCATCAGCGCGCGATACGGCAGGCGTTCGCGGAGCCTGCTCCCGACGGGCCGCCGCTGAAATACTGGGTGCTGGCCTCCCGCCTACCGGGCATTTTCAACCTCGGAGGCGACCTCGACCTGTTCCGCGGCTGGATCCGCGCCCAGGATCGGGAAGGGCTGCGGAACTACGCCCGCGCCTGCATCGACGTTCTGCACGAGAACGCGATCGGGTTCGACCAGTCCGTCATCACCGTCGCGCTGGTTCAGGGCGACGCGCTCGGCGGCGGCTTCGAGGCCGCGCTCTCCTGCGACATGATCGTCGCGGAGCGCGGCGCGAAATTCGGTCTGCCGGAGATCCTGTTCAACCTGTTCCCGGGAATGGGCGCCTACAGCCTGCTGGCGCGCCGCGTCGGCATGGCCGAGGCCGAAAAGATCATCGCCAGCGGCAAGCTGTACTCGGCCGAAGAGCTCCACGAACGTGGGCTCGTGCAGGCGCTTGCCGAGCCGGGCGACGGCGTCGCCGAGACGCACCGGCTGCTGAGCCGCAACCTGCGCCGGCACAATGGCCTCTCCGCTCTGTTCCGCGCCGGCCGGCGGGTCGCCCCGCTGCTTTACGACGAGTTGCGAGACATCACCGACATCTGGGTCGACGCGGCCCTGCAGGTCGAAGAGTCCGACCTGCGGAAGATGGGGCGGCTTACGGCCGCCCAGGATCGCCGGCTTCAGGCCGGGTCGGCGGCCTACGCAGCCGAGTAGCCGGCTTCAGCCGCCCTCCCCCTGCCGCTCCTCGCGGTCCGGGAACTGCCGCAGCAGCGTCTTGCGGACGCGTTCGAACTCGGCTTCGAGCCGACTGACGCGCTCGGCGCCGTGCGCCGCCAGTTCGCGCGCGTCGATGTTCCGGCAGGACAGGCAGATCTCATAGATGCCGCGCGCGCCGATGTTCGCCGCGCCGCTGCGCAGGGCATGCGCCTGTTCGCGAAACGCGCTCGGTTCGCCCATCTGGACCGCCTGCTGGAGCGCCTTGAGCACGCCCGCCGCCTCGCCGATGAACTCGCCCACGAGGTCGCCGACGAATTCCCTGCCGCCGAGATCCTCAAGGTCCGAGAGCGTCCGCTTGTCGACCACCGCGCGCCGCGCCGGCCGGAAGTTCGGGTGCTCGGCGATGTTCGCGACGAGTTCGTCATCGACGGTCTGCGACTCGGCGGCGGCCTGCTCCGCCTCGGCTGTCGCGAGGCCCGGCGCCCCGGCGGTGATCTCGTCGATCATCGCGAGCAGCCGGTCCGGCTCGATGGGCTTCGTCAGGCAGGCGTCCATCCCGGCATCGAGGCAACGCTCGCGCGCCGCCGGAGTGGCGTCGGCCGTCAGCGCCACGATCGGGACGCGCGTCTTCCCGATCGAGGCGAACCGGTAGAGCTTGGCGCATTCGATGCCGTCCAGAACCGGCATGTTGACGTCCATGAGCACCAGGTCGAACTGGCGCTCCGTCAGCGCGTCGAGCGCCAGTTCGCCATTGTCGGCGATGCGGACCTCGTGGCCGGCGCGCTCGAGAATCTTGGTGATGACCTTCTGGTTGGTGCGGTTGTCCTCGGCGACCAGGATCGCGAGGCGCCGATCTGCGACCTTCGTCTGGCCGGCCACGCGGCGGACGCCGGCGCGACCGCCCGAGCCTGCGCTCGCGGCCCTGACCATCGCCGCCAGCTTGCCCGGCGTCGGGCGGGCGGCCGCAGCGGCGCACAACAGGCGCAGGTCGACATCGGGCAGGCCCGCGCCCAAGGACGGGTCGATCAGCGCGATCTCGACGAGCTCTTCCGTGTCCGCGGCTCGGATCGCGCTGGCCAGCGCCTCCGCGTCCGGCTCGCCCGGCTGCGCCTCGACGACGACGACGCGCCGACCGCCCGGCTGCGCGCGCAGCAGCCGCAGCGCGGAGCGGACGTCAACGGCGGGGGCGGCTTCGACGCCGATGTCCCTGAGCGCCTCGGCGAGCGCGGCCGCGGCGGCCTCCCGGGGCGCCAGCGCGACGACCTGCGCCTCCAGGCGATCCGGTATGGCGGAGGGCTCGGCCGCGGCCTCCAGATCGAGTTCGAACGCGAAGGTGCTGCCGACTCCGGGCTCGCTCTCCAGCTCTATCGTGCCGCCCTGGTGCTCGACGAACTGCTTGCAGATGGCGAGGCCGAGGCCGGTGCCGCCATAGCTGTTGATGATGGTTTCGTCAGCCTGCGTGAAGCTCTCGAAGATTCGGGTGCGGGCTTCGGGCGCGATCCCGATGCCGGTGTCCGTCACCTCGAAACGCAGGCGCGGCCGCTCGGCAGAGCCTCCCACCAGATCGACGCTGACGACCACGCCGCCTTGCTCGGTGAACTTGACGGCGTTGCCGGCGAGGTTGAGCAGCACGTCGCGGATCTGGCGGGACTCGCCGCGCAGCCGGTACGGGGTGCGCGGCGTAGCGTGGATCCCGAACCGCAGATTCTTGCCGCGGGCCTGCGTCATCAGCAGCCCCCGCACGCCCGCGAGCAGCTCGTGCAGGTCGAAATCGACGATGTTCGTGGGCATCCGGCCGGCTTCGATCCGGCTGAAGGTGAGCAGTTCGTCGATCAGCCCAAGCAGCACGCGGCCCGACTCTCCCGTGGTGCGGACCATGTCGCGCTGTTCGGCGTCGAGCTCGGTGGCGTCGAGCAGATCGGTCAGGCCGATCACGGCGTTGAGCGGCGTGCGCAGTTCGTGGCTCACGCTCGCGAGAAACTGGCTCTTCGCCCGGCTCGCCTCCTCGGCGGCGAGCTTCGCGCGCTGCAGCTTCTTGATCAGCGTCGCCGCATAGGCCGGCAGGATCAGCAAACCGAAAAGCAGGCCGAGCGAGAGGCCGAGATTGTCGTGCCAGTAGCGCGTGGTCGCGATCACCACTGCGAAGCTCGCGATGGCGACCGAGGCGGCGGCGAGCAGGGACGGAATCCCGAACCGGAAGCCGTTGCCGAAGATCACCCACAGATAAGTGGGGTAGATGATCGCCGTGAGGGCGCCGCCGGCGTGCAGGCAATACGAGATGCCTGCGAAGTCGAACACCATCGCAAGCGCGCGCCGCGGCAGCGACGAACCGGGCCGCCAAAGCATGTGGACGAGGAAGCCGAGCGCTCCGAGCGCGAAGATCGCCGTGATCTCGAACGGCCGGGTGAACGGGTTGCTTTCCTCATAGGCCTGGACGCTCAGATAGCCGAGCACCAGAAGCGCCAGCACCAGCCGGTTCAGCGCCATCTCGTGCTCGCCGTCGGGCCGGTTCTTCAGGCGCGCGACGAGCCAGCGCAGAACTGACGGCCGAGCAGGCGGCTGCTGCGCCGCCGTCCCGCGCGCCCGGCGCGTCATCATGCAGTCCTGACCAGCAGCGTCTCGCGCCGGACCAGCTCCACGAGATCGGGCGCGCGCATCGGACGGCCGAAGTAGAAGCCCTGAACCTCGTCGCAGCCCTCGGCGCGCAGATGCGCCACCTGGGCTGCGGTCTCGACGCCCTCGGCGATGACTTCGAGATCCAGGCTGTGCCCGAGACTGATGATCGCGCGCACGATGGCGGCGTCATTGGCGTCGTTCTTGAGGTTGTCGACGAAGCTGCGGTCGATCTTGAGCCGGTCGACGGGGAAGTTCTTCACATAGGCGAGCGACGAGTAGCCGGTGCCGAAATCGTCGATCGAGAAGGTGACGCCGCGCTCCTGCAGAGCCTTCAGCTGGCCGACCACGGTGCCGGTGTCCTGCAGCAGGATCGTCTCCGTCAGCTCGAGTTCGAGCCGCTTCGGATCGAGTTCGGAAACCTCCAGCGCGTCGAGCACGACCTGCCTGACGTCGACCTTGCGGAACTGCACGCCCGACAGGTTGACCGCGATCCGGATCGGCGGGAGCCCGAGCTTCGGCCAGGAGGCGGCCTGCGCGCAGGCCTCGCGCAGCACCCACTCGTTGATCGGCACGATCAGGCCGTTCTCTTCCGCGCGCGGCAGGAACTCGCCGGGGCTGACCAGATCGCCATTCTCGCGCCGCCACCGGATCAGCGCCTCTGCGCCGACGATCCGGCCGGTCGAGAGGTCGACCTGGGGCTGGTAGTGCAGCTCGAATTCGTTGCGGGCCAGCGCGCGGCGCAGATCGCTCTCCAGCACGGTGATCGCGCGGGCGCTGGTGTCCATGTCGGCGGCGAAAGCGCGGAAGCCGTCGCGGCCGTCGGCCTTCGCGCGATACATCGCAAGGTCGGCGTTCTTGAGCAGCTCGTCGACGTCGAAGCCGTTATCCGGAAACAACGCGATGCCGATGCTGGCCGAGGTCGAGACCTCCTCGCCGTCGAACCGGAACGGGATCGCGAGCGCCTCGCGCACCCGCCGGGCCAGTTCCGTGGTGTCCTCGACGCTTCCCACATCAGCCTGCAGGATGGCGAACTCATCGCCGCCGAGCCGGGCGACGGTGTCGCTCTCCCGCACCGTGGCTCTCAGCCGCTCCGAGACCGCGCGCAGCAGCCGGTCCCCGACGTGGTGGCCGAGGACGTCGTTGATGCCCTTGAAGCGGTCGAGGTCGAACAGGTGCAGCGCGAACTTGCGGTCGGTGCGGCGCGCATGCGCGATCTCGTGGCGCACGCGCTCGTGCAGCAGCGCGCGGTTCGGCAGGTCGGTCAGCGCGTCGTGATGGGCGAGATGCCGGAGATGCCCCTCCGCCCGCTTGCGGTCGGTGATGTCGAGCGAGGTGGTGAGGACGGCGACGATCTCGCCGGCCGCGTCGCGCAGCGGCGCCTTCGTGGTCAGGAAGCAGCGCCGCTCGCCGCCCCGGGTGGTGATCTCCTCCTCGAAGGAGGGGATAGTCGCTCCGCTTTCGCAGATCAGTCGATCAAGGGCGGCGCTGCGGGCGCCGTGCTCCGGGCCGAACATGTCGATCGCCGAGCGGCCGAGCAGCGCCGGCGCCTCGACGCCCTTCATGGCGGCCTGATAGGCGTTGACGAAGATGCACCGGCCGGACCGGTCCGCGGCGCTGATCATCGCCGGCACGGTGTCGATCACCTGCGCGAGACGCTCGGAGGAGTCGCGCAGCGCCTGCTCGCGCGAACGCTCGCTGGTCCTCAGCTCCTTCTCCAGCGTGACCGCGCGGCTCGCGATGACGAGCTGCTGCCGGCGCATCTTCAGGAGGTTGCGGGCCCGCGTCAGGAACTCGTGATGATCGACCGGGCTCTGCAGGAAGTCGGTCGCGCCGGCCTCGAGCGCGCTGAGGCGGAAGCTGCGCTCCTCATAGACCGTCAGCACCACCACGGGGACGTCCTCGCAGCCCCTCAGGGCGCGGAAGCGGCGCGTGAACTCCGCGCCGTCGAGCTCCGGCATCTTGAAGTCGGTGATGACGAGATCGGGCGTGTTCTCCGCCATCCAGGCGAGCGCTTCGAGCGGGCTCCCGAACGCGCGCACGGTCACGTCCGGCTCGATCGACGCCGCAAGTTTGGCGAAGATGTTCCGGTTGGTGACCCGGTCGTCCAGGATGCAGATCAGCGGCATGTCGGTCGTCAAAACCTCTTGGCCGCGCCGGGCCCGCTCGCGTAAACCGGGCGAGTGACGATAACTGGCTGGCGCGTTCTCGACGCCGGAAGGCTCTCGTCGCAACTGACGCGATCCTGCCGGGTCTAACAAAAGCGCCTTAAAGAAAAGACAATGAGCTCTGAGAAATCAGGGGGTAAGGCTCCTGATCTAAAGCCTTTGCGCGCACCCGCTTGCGCCCTAGCGACGCGTCGACGGCGGAGCGCCCGCAGTTGAAAGCCGACGTCGCGATCGTCGGCGCGGGGCCTGCCGGGCTGATCGCGGCGGAGCGGCTGGCGGCGGCCGGATGCGCCGTGACCGTGTATGACCGAATGCCGGCGCCGGCGCGCAAATTCCTGCTCGCGGGGCGCGGCGGCCTCAACCTCACGCATTCCGAACCGCTCGAGCGCATGCTGGAGCGCTACGGCGCCGCCGCCCCGGCGCTCGAGCGGACCTTGCGCGCCTTTCCGCCGGCGGAGCTCGTCGCGTGGTGCCATGGGCTGGGCGTCGAGACCTTCGTGGGCACCAGCGGCCGCGTCTTCCCGAAGCCACTGAAGGCATCTCCGCTGTTGCGCGCTTGGCTTCGTCGGCTCGCAGGCCAGGGCGTCGCGTTCCGGCTCCGGCATCGCTGGACGGGGTTCGCCGAGGACGGGGCGCTGCGCTTTTCGACCCCCGAGGGCGGGCTGATCGCTTCGTCTACGGCGGTCGTGCTGGCGCTCGGCGGCGCGAGCTGGCCGCGGCTCGGCGCCGATGGCGGCTGGCTGGAGATCCTCATGGCCGAAGGCGTCGAGGCCGCGCCCCTGCGGCCGGCGAACTGCGGCTTCAGGGTCGACTGGTCAGAGCATTTTGCGAACCGCTTCGCCGGCGAGCCGATAAAGCGCGCCGCCCTCACGTTCGCGGGCCGCCGCGCGCGCGGCGAGGCGGTCGTCACCCGCGACGGCGTCGAGGGCGGGCTGATCTATGCGGTCTCCGCTGAGCTGCGCGATGCGACCGACCGCGACGGCTCCGCCCGGCCGCTGCTCGACCTCCGCCCGGACCTCCCGCAGGACGAGCTCGCAAGACGGCTCGCAGCGCCGCGCGGGGCCCGCTCATGGTCGACCCACCTCCGCAAGGCCGCGGCGCTGCCGCCGGTCGCCGTCGCGCTGCTGCGCGAGATGGGACCGCTGCCACAGGACGCGGCCGAACTCGCTCAGCGCATCAAGAACCTGCCGCTGACGCTTGTCGCGCCTTACGGATTGGACAGGGCGATCTCGACCGCGGGCGGCGTGCGCCTCGATCAGGTCGACGACCGTTTCATGCTCCTCCGCCGACCGGGGGCGTTCGTCGCCGGCGAGATGCTGGACTGGGAAGCGCCGACCGGGGGCTATCTGCTGCAGGCCTGTTTCGCCACCGGCGTCGCGGCGGCCGACGGCCTGCTCGACTGGTTGCGCGATCAGTCTGCTCTGGAGCCGGCCGCCGGAGAGGCCGCGCGGCGCTGAGCCTCGGTTAGCCGCGCCAGAGCCCGCTCCCGCCCGATGAAGGGCAGCAGGCGGGCGAGCTCGGGGCCATGCGGCATGCCGGTGAGCGCAAGCCGCAGCGGCGCGAACAGCGCGCGCCCCTTTCGTCCGGTCGCGGCCGAAAGGCCGGCGGTCCAGCTCTTCCACGTCGTTTCATCCCAGGGCTCGGCCGGCAGCGACCGCACGGCCTCGGCGAGCAGCGGAACGTCTTCGGGGGCTGGCGACGAGGGCGCAGCCGCCTCGCGCGCGATGCGCCACCAGTCCGCGGCCTCCGCCAAGGTCGCGAGGTTGCCGCGCACGGTCTCCCAGAACACGGCGCCGCCGCCCACGCCGAGCTGTTCGAGCCGGGCCGCGACCGCCTGGAAATCGAGCGCATGGACGGTCTTGGCCGAGAGCGCGGCGAGTTCGTCCGGATCGATCCGCGCCGGCGCGCGCGACGGGCGGGCGGACGCGACCAGAGCCGCGAGCTCGTCCAGATCCGCGACCGGCCGCACCGCCTCGGAGCTGCCGATCAGCGCCGCATAGGCTGCGACCGCCAGCGGCTCGAGGCCCTCCTCGCGAAGCGAGCGAAGCGACAGGCTGCCCTGCCGCTTCGACAGCCCCTCGCCGTCCGCCGTGGTCAGCAGATTGTGGTGCGCGAAGGCGGGCGGCGCAGCGCCGAGGGCCGCGAAGATGTCGAGCTGGACCGCCGTGTTGGTGACGTGGTCCTCGCCGCGCACCACCGAGGTGACGCCGAGATCGGCGTCGTCCACGACGCTGGTGAAGACATAGAGGAACGCGCCGTCGTCCCGCACGATCACCGGGTCCGAGAGGCTTGCAAGATCGATCTCCTGCGGGCCGCGGAAGCCATCGGCCCAGCCTGCCCGGCCTTGCGAGAGGCGGAAGCGCCAGTGCGGCCGGCGACCTTCCGCTTCAAGCGCCGCCCGCTCCGCCTCCGTCAGCCTCAAGGCGCGACGGTCATAGACTGGCGGACGGCCCGAGAGCCGCGCCAGCCGCCGGGCCCGCTCGAGTTCCTCCGGCGTCTCGTAGGCTGGATAGATGCGCCCCGCTACCCGGAGGCGCTCGAAGGCGGCCCGGTAGATCTCTGTCCGTTCCGATTGCCGGCGCTCCTCGTCGGGGGCGATGCCGAGCCAGGCGAGATCCTCCCGGATCCCTGTGACGAACTCCTCGCGCACGCGCGCCGCGTCGGTGTCGTCGAGCCGCAGGATGAACTTGCCGCCGGCGCGCGCCGGCAGCGCGTTGAGCAGCAGCGTGCGGGCGTTGCCGAGATGCAGATAGCCCGTCGGCGACGGCGCGAAACGGTAGACGTTCATCGCCCAGACCCCGCAGGCGCCGGCGCTTCAGGCGAGGTCCCGGGCAGGCCGGGTGCGGGTGAACGGTGCGGCATGAGGGTCGTCTAGCGGCCCGCCCCTCTTTGGGCAATCGGCGACGGCCTCCAGAAGAAAGCCCCGCAGCGGTTGCGGGGCTTTCGGGGCTCTGGACCTGATCAGTTGGGCTGCTGATCGGGCGCAGACGGCGCGTCCGGGCCCGGTCCGCCGGGCCCGCGCATCGGTCCGGCGCGGCCAGGCCCCCCGAAGCCGCCATGGCGGCCGCGGAAGCGCTCGCGCATTTCGCCCTCGACGGCCTTCACGCGGTCGAGCTGTTCAGGCGTCAGCTTCTGGCGAAGCGCCGCGACGGCGTCCTTCAGGGCCTTCGCCTTTTCGGCCCGCGCGATCGCCTTGTCGGCCATGCGATCCGCCATCGCGAACGCCTCGCCGCGGTCCGGCTTGTCATCGTCCGCCATCGGCTTCGGCCGCGACGGCGACACGAAATCGATCGCCGCGGAGGTGAAGGCCCGCCAGGCGTCGAGCTGGTCTGACCGGATGCCGAGCAGAGTCTCCATGGTCGAGAGATGCTTCGCCAGCCGCATCGCGCGATCAGCGCCGCGCATTCCCGGCCCATGGCCGTGCATGCCGTGCATGCCGTGCATCGGCATGCCATCCATCGGCATGCCGCGCATCCCGCCGGGGCCTTCGCCGCCGGGGGCCGTTCCATGATGCGGCGGAGGCGGAGGCGGCGGCGGCCCGGCTTGCGCGGCGGCGAATCCCGCGCCGGTCAGGCAGACGGCGAGCGCGAGAGCGGACGGAAGGAGCAGGTGCTTGCGCATCGGTTTCCTCGTGTGGCGGGACGGGCGGCGCTTGTGCCGCCCTTCCCTCTGCCACGCCGCCCAAGGCGCATCCCTGCTCAGGGCGCCGCCCCTTCTTCGGGCGCCGCGATCACTCCGCCGCGATCACTCTGCGGCGATCACCTGCCTGGGACCGCGCGCCAGCCGCTCCTTCTTGAGCTCTTCGGCGACCAGGAAGGCGAGCTCGATCGCCTGCTCGGCGTTGAGCCGCGGATCGCAATGCGTGTGGTAGCGATCGTGCAGGTCTGCGTCCGAGATCGCCCGGGCGCCGCCGGTGCATTCGGTGACGTTCTTGCCCGTCATCTCGACATGGATGCCGCCCGCATAGGTGCCTTCGGCGCGGTGGACTTCGAAGAACGCCCTCGCCTCCTGAAGGATGCGCTCGAACGGCCGGGTCTTGTAGCCGGACGCGGACTTGATCGTGTTGCCGTGCATCGGATCGCAGGACCACACGACGTTGCGGCCCTCCGCCTTCACGGCGCGCACCAGCCCCGGCAGGTGATCGAACACCTTCTCGGCGCCGAACCGCGCGATCAGCGTCAGCCGGCCGGGCTCGTTGTCCGGGTCAAGCGCGTCGATGAGGCGCATCAGTTCGTCGGGCTTGAGCGATGGGCCGCACTTCAGGCCGACCGGGTTCTTCACCCCGCGGGCGTATTCGACATGGGCGTGGTCGAGCTGCCTCGTGCGGTCGCCGATCCAGATCATGTGGCCGGAGGTCGCGTACCAGTCGCCGGTGGTGGAATCGACGCGCGTCAGCGCCTGCTCATAACCGAGCAGCAGCGCCTCGTGGCTGGTGAAGAAGTCGGTGGTCCGCAGCTCCGGATGCGACTCCGGATCGATGCCGCAGGCGCGCATGAAGTCGAGCGCCTCCGCGATCCGGTCGGCGACCTCGCGGTAGCGGCCGGACTGAGGGCTCTCCTTCACGAAGCCGAGCATCCACTGGTGCACGAAATCGAGATTGGCGTAGCCGCCATTCGCGAAGGCGCGCAGCAGGTTGAGCGTCGCGGCCGACTGACGATAGGCCTCGAGCTGCCGGCGCGGATCGGGGATCCGGGCCTCGGGCGTCGCCTCGGTGCCATTGACGATGTCGCCGCGATAGATCGGCAGCTCGACGCCGTCGACCACCTCGGTCGGAGACGAGCGGGGCTTGGCGAACTGGCCCGCCACGCGGCCGACCTTCACCACCGGCGAGGCGGCCGCATAGGTCAGCACCACCGCCATCTGCAGCAGCACGCGGAAGAAGTCGCGGATGTTGTCGGCGGAGTGCTCCGCGAAGGCTTCGGCGCAGTCGCCGCCCTGCAGCAGGAACGCCTCGCCGGCCGCGACCTTGGCGAGCTGGCGCTTCAGCTTGCGCGCCTCGCCCGCGAAGACGAGCGGCGGAAAGCTTGCGAGCTGCGCCTCTGCGGCCGCGAGCGCAGCCGTATCCGGATAGACCGGCGACTGCTCGATCGGCTTGTCGCGCCAGCTCGACGGGCTCCAACGCTCCGACATGTCCTGCTCCATCTCAGTCGCGAGCGGCTCAATTATGGAAACGACCATGCGTCGCCCGGCCGCAGCCGGCCGCTCGTTGGCGGGCTTCTAGCACCGCCCGGCCACCACCGCCACCCGTCAGTCACGCCACCCTTCAGTCGCCTGGGACGTGCGGCTCCATCGTGTCCCGCAGAGGCCGTTCCGGCATGGCGGCGAGGCAGCCGAGCCCGATCAGGATCGCGATCAGCGCTGCGATAAAGGCGAGGCGGAAGTCGGCTGGATCGACGGCGAGTCCGGCATTGGCTGCGCCCTCCCCGCCGGCGCCGAGCACGATCGCGCCGAGGATCGCCACGCCGAACGCCGCGCCGAGGGAGCGCAGGAAGGCGAGCAGGCCGGTCGCGGCGCCGAGGTCGCGGCGCGCGACCGCGTTCTGCACGCTGACCGTAACGGTCGGGAAGATCGGCCCGAGACCGAGCCCGTAGAGGAACAGCAGCCCGTCGGCGAGAGCGAAGGAGCGCATCTCGATGGTCGCTGCGAGCGCGACCAGCGCGCCCGCCGAGAGCGCGAGGCCGAACACCGCCGGGCGGCGGTAATGCAAGAGCTTCGGGATGGAGCGCCCCGTGATGGCGGCGCCGGAGACCGATCCGGCCGCCATGCCGATGAGCCCGAGCGCCGCGACGTCCGGGCTGACCTGGTTCTGCACCTCGAAATAGACCGGCGCGATCGCCGCCAGCCCGACAAAGCTCGCCATCCCCATGGCGACAGCGACGGTGCCGCACAGCACAACCCTGTCCCGCAACACCTCGACCGGGATCAGGGGCTCTGCGAACGTTTTAAGGCGGATGCCGAACAGCAGCCAGGACGCCGCCGACGCAGCGGCAAGGCCGAGCACGGTCGGCGAGCTCCAGTCGCCGCTCTGGCGGCCGATCGACAGCGCCAGCATCGCGATGGAGGTGCCCAGCACGACGAGCGCGGCGCCCGGCGCGTCGAGCCGGTGCGGGTGCGGGCGGAACGGCAGGTCCTTCAGCGGCGCGTTCATCATCACGAGCGCGGCCACGCCGAGCGGAAGGTTGATCCAGAACACCAGCGACCAGTGCATGTGCTGCGCGAACACGCCGCCGACGAGCGGCCCGAGCACGCTCGCGGTCGCCCAGACGGCGGAGATTTGCGCGGCGTATTGCGCGCGCTGCTTCGGCGGCACGAGGTCGCCCATGACGGTCTGGGCGAGCGCGATCAGCCCGCCGCCGCCAAGTCCCTGAAGCGCGCGGGCGGCGATCAGCGCCCAGAGCGACGGCGCCAGGGCGCACAGGACCGACGCGATGAGAAAGATCGCGACCGCGAGGAACATCATGCTCCGCCGGCCGTGGATGTCGGCGAGCTTGCCGTAGAGCGGCGTGACGGCGGTCGCGGTCACGAAGTACGCCGAGATCACCCAGGGCAGGTATTCGGTGTGCCCCAGGCTCTGGCCGATCGTGGTCATCGCCGGCGCCACGATCGTCTGGTCGAGCGCCGCGAGCAGCATCGCGACCAGCACGCCGACCACGATCTGCCGCTTGCGGGCCTCCGGAAGCGGCGAGCCGCCGGTCTGGACGCTGGCCGCGGGCGGCGTCTCCCGCGGCGGCCGGGAAGCGGGAGGCGCGGCCGAGCTCAGACCCCCGTCCATTTCGTCCGCAGCGTGACGAGTTCCTCGCTGGCCGTGGGATGGAGGGCGACTGTCTGGTCGAAGTCGGCCTTGGTCGCGCCCATCTTCACGGCGATCGCCGCCACCTGGATGATCTCGGCGGCGTCCTCGCCCAGGACATGGACGCCAAGCACGCGGTCGCTTTCCGCGTCCACCACGAGCTTCATCAGCATCCGGTCTTCGGCGCCCGACAAGGTAGCCTTCATCGGCCGGAAGCGGGTCTTGTAGATGTCGATCGCACCCCCGCCCTCGAGGGCCTGTTCCTCGCTCAGCCCGACCGTGCCGATCTCCGGCGTCGTGAAGACGGCAGTCGGCACGTTCGCGTAATCGATCCTGGTCGGGCGGCCGCCGAACAGCGTGTCGGCGAGCGCGTGGCCCTCGCGGATCGCGATCGGGGTCAGGTTCATCCGGTTGGTGACGTCGCCGATCGCATAGATCGAAGGCACGGAGGTGCGGGAGAACGCGTCGACTGCGACCGCCCCCTTGTGGTCGCACTCGAGGCCGACGGACTCCAGGCCGAGCCCGGCGGTCAGCGGCCGCCGCCCAATCGCCATCATGACTTCGCTCGCCTCGAGCGTCTCGCCGCAATCGGTGCGGACAAGCTTGCCGGCGTCCGTCGGCTCGATTCCGACGACGTGGTCGTTCAGCAGGAACTTCACGCCTCGCCGCGCCATCGCCTCCTGGACGTCGTCGCGCAGATCTTCGTCGAAGCCCCGCAAAACCTTGCTGCCGCGATGGATCAGAATCGTCTCGACGCCGAGGGCGGCGAAAACCGACGCGAACTCGACCGCGATGTAGCCGCCGCCCTGGATGACAATTCGCTCAGGAAGTTCAGCTAGATCGAGAGCTTCGTTCGATGAGATCGCGAGCTCCAGACCGGGGAATTCCATGGCCACCGGGTGGCCGCCGGTCGCGATCAGGATGGCGCCGGCCGTGATCCGGCCGCCATCGGCAAGCCGCACCGCGTGCGGTCCGTCGATCACGGCGCGCTGCTGGTGAACAATGACGTTCGAGCGTTCGAGATTGGCCTCGTAGAGACCCGAGAGCCGCGCGATCTCGCGGTCCTTGGCGGCGATCAGCGCCGGCCAGGAGAACTGCGGCGCCTGCGGCAGGCTCCAGCCAAAACCCTGCGCGTCCTCGAAGGCGTCCGGGAACCGGCTGGCGTAGACGAGCAGCTTCTTCGGCACGCAGCCCCTGACGACGCAGGTGCCGCCGATGCGGAACTCCTCCGCGATCGCGACCCGCGCGCCATAGCCCGCCGCGACGCGCGCGGCGCGCACCCCGCCGGAACCCGCCCCGATCACGAAGAGGTCGACGTCGTACTCACTCACCGGAACCGCACTCCGCACGCCAAGTCACATATCGTGACCTTTTTTCTTCAGCTCCTCGCGGAGCCGCGTGACCACGTCCTGGCTCATCTGCCGGCTCCAGGCGTTGGTCTTGTCGTAGCTGTCCTGCAGCACGCCCGGCAGCGCCTTCACCAGCTTCACGCCGGCCGGCGTCTCATAGAACGCCTTGATCTCCGTCAGCTCCTGGTCCGTGAACCGCGCGGCGTAGACGCCTGCGATCTGGTCCAGAAGCTGCTCCCGCCGGCGCTCGAACTCAGGCATGACAACCTTGATCGCCTGATCCAGATCCTTGGAGAGCTCGGGGTTGGTGCGCACGAAGGTGCGCTTCGCCTCGTCGAGGAAGATCGGCACGATGTCCTTGAAGCTCGCGGCGGCGCCGGAGACCTCGACGACTTCCCGGGCGAGCTTCAGGTCCGCTGCGGACGCCGGCGCGCTCGCAAGCACGGCTGCGAACAGCACCGCCGATGCGACGCGACGCGGAGCGAGCGACAGGATCATGCGATCCTCCTGGAGGCTTGCTGGACTTCGGTTGGCTCGATGGTCGAGACGCCGTTCTCGCCGGCGATGATGGCGAGGCTGGCGAGCCCGATGAACAGGCCGTGCTCGACCACGCCGGGAAGGCTGACGAGCGCCGCCGCGAGCCGCTCCGGCTCATCAATGCGGTGGAAGTGGCCGTCGAGGATGACGTGGCCGCTGTCGGTCACCACAGGGCAGCCGTCCTCGGAGCGCCGCAGCACCACCTCGCCGTTTACGCCGAGCTCGATGGCGAGCTTGGCGATCGCGCGCAGCGTCGACTCCTTGCCGAACGGGACCACCTCGATCGGCAGCGGGAACTTGCCCAGCCGTTCGACGCGCTTGCTCTCGTCCGCGATGACGATCATCCGCTTGCTCGCATAGGCGACGATCTTCTCGCGCAGCAGCGCGCCGCCGCCGCCCTTGATCAGTCGCAATTGCGGGTCGACCTCGTCTGCGCCGTCGATGGTGAGGTCGAGCTCCGGCTCGTCCTTCATCGTCGTCAGCGGGACGCCGAAGCGCTCCGCCAGTTCGCGCGTCGCCTCGGAAGTCGGGACGCCGACGACGTCGAGCCCCTGCTCAACCCGCTGGCCGAGCAGCTCGACGAAGATCGCCGCGGTGGAGCCTGTGCCGAGACCGAGCTTCATCCCGGGCTCGACATGCGCAAGCGCCGCCTCCGCGGCGGCGCGTTTGAAATCCTCAATGCTCAAGACGTCCCGTCCTTTCAGCCGGAGATCCCGGCGACGAGCAGATATTTGATGTCGACGAACTCGTCGACGCCGCGCTGCGATCCTTCGCGGCCGTGACCGCTTTCCTTCACGCCGCCGAACGGCGCGAGCTCGGTCGATAGTAGCCCAGAGTTGATGCCGACCATGCCGTATTCAAGAGCCTCCGCGACGCGGAATATCCGCCCCACATCCCGCGCATAGAAGTAAGCCGCGAGTCCGAACTCGGTGGCGTTGGCGTATTCAATCGCCTGCTGCTCGGTCTCGAAGCGGAAAATCGGCGCGACGGGCCCGAAGGTCTCTTCGCGGGCGACCGCCATGTCTTGCGTAACGTCGGCGACGACCGTCGGTTCGAAGAAGGAGCCGCCGAGCGCATGGCGCTTGCCGCCAGCGACGACACGCGCGCCCTTCGACACCGCGTCGCTCAGATGGCGCTCCACCTTCTCCACCGCCTCCGCAGTGATCAACGGCCCCTGCGTGACGCCTTCCTCGGCTCCCGAGCCGACTTTGAGACGGGAGACGGCGGAGGTCAGCTTCTCGAGAAAGGCGTCATAGACGGCCGACTGCACATAGATGCGATTGGCGCAGACGCAGGTCTGCCCCATGTTCCGGTACTTGGACACCATGGCGCCCTCGACCGCAGCGTTGAGATCGGCGTCGTCGAAGACGATGAAGGGCGCGTTGCCGCCAAGCTCCAACGCTACCCGCTTCACGCCGGCGGCCGCCTGCTTCATCAGGATCTTGCCGACTTCGGTCGAGCCGGTGAACGACACCACCCGTACGGCGGGATGGCTAGTGAACACCTTGCCGATCGCCGCCGCGTCCTGCCCGGTGACGACGTTGAGCACGCCCTTCGGGAGTCCCGCCTCGTCGGCGAGGCGCGCGAGCGCGAGTGCGGTGAGCGGGGTCTCCATCGCGGGCTTGACCACGAAGGTGCAGCCGACCGCCAGCGCCGGCGCGCATTTGCGGGTGATCATCGCCGCCGGGAAATTCCACGGCGTGATCGCCGCCACAACGCCCGCCGGCTGCCGCAACACCAGGATCCGGGCGTCGGCGCGGTGGCTCGGCAGCGTGTCGCCCGACACGCGCTTCGCCTCTTCGGCGTAGAACTCGATGAAGGAGGCGGCGTAGTCGATCTCGCCGCGGGCCTCCGCCAGGGGCTTGCCCTGCTCGCGCGTCATCAGCAGCGCGAGCTCCTCCTTGTTGGCGATGACGAGATCGAACCAGCGCCGCAGAATCGCGGAGCGCTCCTTGGCGGTCTTCGCCGCCCAGGGGCGGAAGGCGCGCTGGGCGGCCTCGATCGCTTGCGCGGCGTGGTCCGCCCCGAGATCCGGCACGCGGCCGACCAGGCGGCCGGTGGCGGGGTCCGTCACCGCCTCGGTCGGCTCGCCCACCAGAGCGCCGTCGATATAGGCCGGCATGAGATGCAGCGAAGGATCGGTCGGGCCGTCCATCCGGGCGAGCTCCATGCTGAGAGTGGCGCGGTTTAACACGACGCCGCACCGCGCGGCCAGAGCGGCGTCAGCGACGCCTCCCGCTCAGCCGCGAACGATCCAGACGATGAAGACCCCCAGCACGGCCGACGCCACCCCGATCAGACGCAGGGTCTGGTCCGGGGTGGCGACGATGTTTTCGCTGGCGCGCTTCGCCGCGGACGGGAAGCCGGCGAACAGGAGTCCTTCGATCGCCAGCACCAGCCCGAGGGCGGCGAAGAAGTCCGTCATTGCGCCGGGGGCGCTCCCGCAGGCGCCGCGGGGGCGCCGCCTGGCTGCTGGAAGAAGCGGAAGAACGAGCTGTCCGGGGACAGCACCAGCCGGGTGCCGGACTTGAGCGCCGTGTCATAGGCCTGCATCGACCGATAGAACACGAAGAAGTCCTTGTTCGAGCTGTAGGCGTCCGCGAGGATCCGCGTCTTCTCGGCCTCGCCCTGGCCGCGGACGATCTCGGCGTCCCGGTTGGCGTTGGCCACGATCACCTGCGCGTCGCGGTCGGCGCGAGCCCGCATGCCCTGCGCCTGTTCGGCGCCACGGGCGCGGATCTGCGCCGCCTCCTGCGCGCGCTCCGACTGCATGCGCTCGAACACCGCCTTGGAGTTCTGCTCCGGCAGGTCGGCGCGCCGGATCCGGACGTCGACGATCTGGATGCCGAACCGATCCGCCTCGCGGTTCGCCTGATCGCGGATGCGGGCCATGATCTGGTCGCGCCGGTCACGCACGATCTGCTGGAAGGTCGAGGAACGGATCGCCTCCAGCAACGCGTCGGTCAGGACGTTGGTGAGACGCGCGTTCGCCTGCTCAATCGAGCCGACCGCCTGCCTGAAGCGCAGCGGATTGGTGATCCGGTAACGTGAGAAGGCGTCGACCACGAGCCGCTTCTGATCGTTCGAGGTCGCCTCGCGCTCCGGCATGTCGAGGTCGAGGATGCGCTTGTCGATCCGGGTGACCGTCTCGACGAACGGCAACTTCATGTGGAGGCCGGGATCGGTGACGGTCGCGACCGGCTGGCCGAAGCGCAACACGATGACCTGCTCGGTCTGATAGACGCGGTAGAGCGCGCTGTAGAGCGCGAACAGCGCGAACAGCACGAGCGCGGCGAAGAAGCCGCCAAAGACGCTGCGGTTCATTGCGCGGCTCCCGTCGCTTCGGCCGCGGGGGCGGTTCGCCCCGACTTCTGCAGCTGGTCCAGCGGCAGGAACGGCACGATGCCCTGCCCGCTCGCCTTCGGATCGATGATCACCTTGTCGACCGCGCCATAGATCCGCTCCATCGTCTCGAGGAACAGCCGCTCGCGCGTCACGTCCGGCGCCTGATCATAGGCGCTGGCGACCTGACGGAAGCGGGCCGCCTGGCCCTGCGCGGCCGCGACCGTGGAGGCCTTGTAGCCTTCGGCCGCCTGCGTCGCCTGGGCCGCCTTGCCGCGCGCTTCGGGCACGATGCGATTGGCGTAGGCCTGCGCCTCGTTCGTCAGCCGGATGCGGTCGGCCTGCGCCACCTGGACCTCGCGGAAGGCGCTCAGCACCTCGCCCGGGGGCGCGATCTTCTGGAGCTGGACCTGGGTGATGTCGACGCCGGCGTTGTAGCTGTCGAGCGTCTTCTGCATGAGCTCGCGCACGGCCGCGGCGGTGACGGCCGCCGGCTGCACCTCCTCCTTCGGACGCACCGGCTCGACCGGCGGCGCGTCGGGCGCGAGCGGCTGTGCGACGCTCTCGGTCTCCGGCGTGCCCTCGGTGAGGATCTGCTGCAGGCGCGATCGGCCCACGACTTCGCGCATCGCGCTCTCGGCGACCGCCTTGATGGTGCTTTCAGGATTTTCGAGATTGAACAGATAGTCGGCGGCGCCGCTCGGACGTCCGGATGCGCCATCTGCGGGCTTGATCACCCACACCACGGAGAAGTTCACGTCGACGATGTTCTCGTCGCCGGTCAGCATCAGGCTCTCCTGCGGAACCTCGCGGCTCGAGACGGTGCGGGTTCCGCCGGGCGTCGTGCGCATGCCGACCTCGATCGAGTTCTGGGTCGTGACCTTGGGGGTCAGCACCGTCTCGATCGGATAGGGAATATGGTAGTTCAGGCCGGGCTGGGTGGTGCTGACATACTTGCCGAAGCGCAGCACGATGCCTTCCTCGTCCGCCTCGACCTTGTAGAAGCCCGACAGACCCCAGCCGATCAGGCCCAGGAAGACGAGCGCCAGAACACCGCGGCCGCCGCCCCCGCCGCCCGGCAGCATGGTGCGGAACCGCTCCTGAACCCGCCGCAGCATGTCCTCGAGATCCGGAGGGGTCGGTCCCGGCTGCTGAGGGCCCTGGCCCCACGGGCCGCCCTGATTGCGCCACGGACCGCCGCCGCCACTCTGGTTGCTCCAGGGCATCAAGACTCCTTGCTACGTCGACCGCGGGCCCGCGCGCAGGATATCCGCGCTGCGCGCGTCTTCAACGCGGGTGCTCAGCCAGTGCGGCGCCGGCGCCGGCCCGTCAATCGGAATCCGGCCTTGCTCCGATCACGTCCTCTCAAGCGCCGCGTGCGCGGACCAGGTCCCGGAACGTGAAGCCGTACTCGTCGCGGCCGCCGGCGGCGTGCTCCTCGCGGAACGTCTCGCGCCACTGCGAGGGGTCGTACTCGGGAAAAAGCACGTCGCCTTCCGGGGCGGCGTCGATCTCCGTGAGGTGCATCACGGTCGTCATCGGCAGGGTCAGTTCGTAGATCTCGCCGCCGCCGACGCTGATGATCTCGTCCGCCCCCATCTCCTCGGCGATCGCCTCGGCGAGGCCGAGCGCGTCCTTGAGGTCGTGCGCCACGTGCACGCCTTCCTCCTGGAAGGCCTTGTCGCGGGTCAGCACGATGGTTTCGCGCCCCGGGAGCGGCCGGCCGATCGCCGCATGGCTGCGGCGGCCGACGATCAGCGGCTTGCCCCAGGTGATCGCCTTGAACCGCTTCAGGTCGCTCGGCAGCCGCCACGGCATCCCGTTGTCGCGGCCGATGACGCGGTTCCTCGCGACCGCGGCGACGATGGCGATCGGAACTCTCACTCGATCGGCCGTCCGCGCAGGCAGAGCGGCGTCCAGAGCTTCTGGACGGTCGCGGTCTCGCCGGCGTTCAGGGTTTCGATCGCGGCGTCGCCCGAATTGTAGCGATAGACGAAGCGCACCAGGCTCGGCTTGTCGCGGCCGATATAGATGGTGGCCTGACCGCACACCGCCTCATCCTTGCCGTTGGTGCGGCGGCGGAAATTCTCGAAGCCGAAGCGCGCGGGCTGACCGGCGAAGGCCGATTTGAGCTTGGCCCGAAGCGCCTGCTCGGTCTGCGCGAACACCGCCGGCGTGCTGAGCGCCGAGGCCGTGCCCGCGCTTACCGACAAAACACCGGCCGCAAGCGCCGCCGCCAACCTGAAATTCATCTCTGTTCGTCCCTGTCCCCGAACGCGCAAACGCGGGCGCGCTCTCCACCCGAACCTCTGAGTCGCGCCAATGCGCACCCGCTCACGCGATACACCGTCTCGCAGACGCTCGCCACGACCCTGAGCGTTTCGTAATAGCTGCTCGCGCGCTCGCGTCGACCCGGAGGAGCGCCCATCAGCTATACCGCGACCGGCGCTCTGATCGCGGGATGCGGGTCATAGCCCTCGATCGCGATGTCCTCATAGGCGACTTCGAACACCGAGCGGACGGCGGGGTTCAGCCGCAGCGTCGGCAGCGGCCGAGGCGCGCGCGTCAGCTGCTCGCGCGCCTGCTCGACATGGTTCAGATAGAGGTGGACGTCGCCGAAGCTGTGGATGAAGTCGCCCGGCTCAAGACCCATGTCATGGGCCACGAGATGCGTGAGCAGCGCGTAGGAGGCGATGTTGAACGGCACCCCAAGAAAGACGTCCGCCGAGCGCTGGTAAAGCTGACAGGAAAGCCGCCCGTCCGCGACGTGGAACTGGAACAGGCAGTGGCAGGGCGCGAGCGCCATCTGAGGCAGGTCCGCCGGGTTCCAGGCTGACACGACGAGCCGGCGAGATGACGGGTTGCGGCGAAGCTCGGCCAGCACACCGGCGAGCTGGTCGATCGTGCGGCCGTCCGGCGTCGCCCATGAGCGCCATTGCTTGCCGTAGACCGGCCCGAGATCGCCGTTGGCGTCCGCCCATTCGTCCCAGATCGTGACGCCGTTTTCGCGCAGATAGCCGACATTGGTGTCGCCGCGCAGGAACCAGATCAGTTCGTGGATGATCGACCGCAGGTGCAGGCGCTTGGTGGTGACGAGCGGAAAACCCCTGCTGAGGTCGAAGCGGAGCTGCGCGCCGAACACCGACAGCGTGCCCGTGCCAGTGCGGTCCTCCTTGCGCGCCCCCTCGTCGAGGATCCGGCGCAGGAGATCGAGATAGGCTTGCATCGGAATCTTCCGCTGGCGTTCCCGCCGGACCTTAGCGCCGCCGGCCCGCCATTGCGACGTGGCCGCTCCGGCCATGCACAGCCTCCGCCCGTGAGACGTATGGCCGCCATGCGCGTCTGCTGCATTGCAACAGGCGGCCGTGAAGGTCAGCTTCCCGGCTCCGCCACATCGCATCGTGAGCCTATGACCGCCGCCGAGTGCCGCCTGTCCGACCCCGCCGACCTCGCCGCCGTGGAAGCGGAACTCGCGGCCGCTTCGACCGCAGCCCCCTACGGATCGGCGCTGGCGCAGCTCGCGCTCGCGGTCGGCGGGTTCGCGATCGGCACCGGCGAATTCGCCGCGATGGGCATCCTGCCGTCTGTCGCGACTGCGGTCGACGTCAGCATCCCCGAAGCCGGGCACATGATCTCGGCCTATGCGCTCGGCGTCGTGGTGGGCGCGCCTGCGATCACGGTCGCGCTCGCCCGGGCGCCGAGGCGGGGGCTGTTGATCGGGCTGATGATGGTGTTCGGGATCGGCAACCTGCTGAGCGCCCTCGCCTCAAGCTACGCCGGCGTGGTCGCCGCCCGGTTCATCGCGGGGCTGCCGCACGGGGCCTATTTCGGCGTGGCCATGCTGGCTGCGGCCGCGCTCGTGCCGCCGCGCAAGCGGGCGCAGGCGGTCGCCAACGTGCTCCTTGGGTTGAGCGTCGCCAACGTCGTGGGCGTGCCGCTCGCCACCTGGCTGGGGCAGGTCTTCGGCTGGCGCACGACGTTTCTGGTCGTGGCGGCGCTTGCGGCCCTGACGGCCGTGTTGGTCCGCGTCTTCACCCCCGAGATTCCCGCTCCGGAGGGCGCGAGCGCGCGCCGCGAGCTCGGCGCGCTGCGCAGGCCGCAGGTGTGGCTCACCCTCGGCGTGGCGGCGATCGGCTTCGGCGGCATGTTCGCAGTCTACAGCTACGTCACCCCGACTCTGACGGAGGTGAGCGGCCTGAGCCTCTCGATGGTGCCGCCGATGCTCGCGCTGCTCGGCCTCGGCATGATCGCCGGCAACATCGCCGGCGGCTGGCTCTCGGACAGGGCGCTGAAGGCGACGCTGGTCGGGGCGCTGGTGTGGAACGGCGTGGTGCTCGCCGCCTTCGTGTTCACCTCGGCGGCGAGCTGGAGCGCGGCGATCAACCTGTTCCTGATCGGCGGCTGCATCGCGATGGGACCCGCGCTGCAGACCCGGCTGATGGACGTCGCGGGCGACGCCCAGACGCTTGCGGCCGCGCTCAACCACTCCGCCTTCAACCTCGCCAATGCGCTCGGCGCGTGGCTCGGCGGGGCGGCGATCGCGCTGGGGCTCGGCTGGACGTCCCCGGGCGCGGTCGGCGCAATGCTGGCGGCCGCCGGCGGCGTCGTTCTGTTCGCCTCCTTCCGGCTGGAGGCCGCCGACCGCCTCCGGACGCAATCCGAGGCGATCGGCCGGACCGCCCGGTAGCCTCAGGCGGCGCGGACGCCGACGAGGAAGCCGTCGACCTCCTGCTCGAGACGGGCGGACTGGCGGGCGAGCTCGCCCGCCGCGGAGTTCACGTCGACTGCGCCTTGCCCGGCCTCGCGCGCGGCGATCTGCATCTGCGAGACGTCGGCGCTGACCTGCTGCGTGCCAGCCGCCGCCTGGTGCACGTTGCGGGCGATTTCCTGAGTGGCGGCGCGCTGCTGCTCGACCGCCGCGGAGGTTTCGGTCGCGATGTGGTGGACGTCGTCGATGATGCCGGCGATCTCCTGGATGGCGCCGGCGGTGCCGTTGGTGGCGTCCTGGATCGCGCCGATCTGGGCGGTGATCTCCTCCGTCGCCTTTGCGGTCTGGCCGGCGAGGTCCTTGACCTCGGCCGCGACCACCGCGAAGCCGCGCCCGGCCTCGCCGGCCCGCGCCGCCTCGATCGTGGCGTTGAGCGCGAGCAGGTTGGTCTGCTCGGCGATGCTCTGGATGAGCGAGACGATCTCGCCGATCTTGCGCGAGCCGCTGACCAGCACGTCGACCCGCTCATGGGCGCGCCGCACGTTGTTGACGGCGTCGGAGGCGGCCCCCGACGTGCGCTCGACCTGCCGGCCGAGCTCTTCGGCGCAGGTCGCAAGTTCCTCGGTCGCCGCGGCGCAGGCCTGCATGGCGGCCGAGGTCTCGTTCGCCGCGAACAGCGCGGCGGCGGACTGACGCGTGGTCTGCTCGGCGTTCGCCGCGAGGCCGCGGGAGGTCGCCTCCATCTCCTGCGCAGCCGCCGAAAGGCTCTGCACCAGCTCGCCGACGCTGCCCTCGAAGGAGCGGGCAAGGCCGTTCATCTCGCTGCGGCGGCCCGACGCGCGCAGGCTCTCGGCCTCCGCCTGGCGGGCGCGCAGCGTCTCCGCCTCCTCCATCGCGGCCGCGAACACCCGCATGCTGCGCCAGATGTCGCCGATCTCGTCCTTCGTCTCCTTCACCTCCGGAAGCCGGTGGTCGCCAGCCGCCAGGCGCTGGATTGCGGCCGTCACCCCGAGGAGCGGCCGCACGATCGCGCGCTGCGCGGTGAAGGCGGAGAGCGCAAGAGCGCCCGCGACGCCGCCGATCGAAAGCAGCAGCAGAAGCCAGACAGTGCGGTCGTAGAGCGCATTCTCCGCCGCCGTGATCTCCTGCTGGTCCTTCAGGTTCTGCTGCGTCAACGCGTCGATGCTCGCCTGAAACGCCTTGCGGTTCGACCGATTGGCCTCGTTGTTGCCCTGCTCGTTCGCGGCGCGCGGCGAGACTTCCGCGGCGAGGCGGACGGTCTCGGTCCGGAACGCCCTGAACCGCGCGGCGTCGGCGGCAACCGCCTCGAACAGCGCGCGTTTGTCCTCCGGGACCAGCGGCCGCCACTCCTCCAGCAGTTTGTCGATCGCGTTCAACGAGGCCAGCACGCCGTCGCCGAACGGCTTCGCGGTCGCCGCGTCCGGCGCCGCGTAGATGCCGCGCGCGTCCATGACGGTGGCGGTCACGAGCCGGTTCAGCCGCTCGCCGTTCAGCGCCTGGGCGGCAGCGCCCTCAGAGGCGGCCGCGGCAGCCCGGTAGCTCGCCAGCGAATAGAGCCCGATCCCGGTCAGCGTCGCGGCCACAAGAGCGAGCGAACCCACAAGGGCGAAAATCTTCGTGCGTATGCGCATGACTACCGTATCCGGCGAGAAGACAAGTTGAAGAAAAGGCAGGGTTCGCCGTTTATTTCGACTTAACGGGTGCGCTGCGGGCGGAATAATTCTGACGGCGCCGGCGCAGCGCGCGGACGCGCCCGGCGGCGCCCATTGCGCGCATGCGCGGCCCGCTCTGCATCGCCGCACGACATCGCGCTAACGCGGGGCCGCGCGCGGCCTCTGCGCCTTCACGCGCAACAAACCTTCAGAAAAGCGCCCCTCCGCCGCCGGCGGCTGAGGCTCACCCGAGAACGTTGCCCGTAAGCCTCTCTCCCGCGTCAGCCGCCGCGACGATCTTGACGGGCCGCGTCAAATCCCCGAACGCAATCAAAACTCCGTCATCATCCCGGGAGGCAAGGATGGACCGCCGGAAGTCGCGGGCAGCTTTGTGGCTGCTGCTCATTCCCTATGTCGGGCTGCTCTACCCGGCGTTCTACAACCACCTCGAGCCGAGGCTGTGGGGCTTCCCGTTCTTCTACTGGTACCAGCTGGCTTTCGTGCCGATCACGGCGCTCCTGACCTATATCGCCTATCGGAGCGTGCGCGATGACGACTGATCCGGCGGCCGCTCCGGCGGTCTGGACGCCGACGCTCAACTACTCCGCGCTCGCCGTCTTCCTGTTCTTCTTCCTGCTTGTCACCGTCATGGGCTTCGTGGCGGCGCGCTGGCGCAAGCCCGAGACGCTCGCTCATATCGACGAGTGGGGGCTTGGCGGCCGCAATTTCGGCACCTGGATCACCTGGTTCCTGGTCGGCGGCGACTTCTACACCGCCTACACGGTGATCGCGGTGCCGGCGCTGGTCTATGCAGTCGGCGCCTACGGCTTCTTCGCCCTGCCCTACACGATCGTGGTCTATCCGTTCGTCTTCCTGGTGATGCCGCTTCTGTGGAAGAAGGCGAAGGAGATGAACTATGTGACGTCCGCCGACATCGTGCACGGCAAGTATAACTCGCGCGCGCTCGAGCTCGTCGTCGCTATCACCGGCGTCGTCGCCACCATGCCCTATATCGCGCTCCAGCTCATCGGCATGGAGGCGGTGATCAAGGCGCTCGGCCTGTCGGGCATCTCGGTCGGGCCGATCCACAACTTCCCGCTGACGATCGCCTTCCTGATCCTCGCCTTCTACACCTATTCCTCGGGGCTCAGGGCGCCGGCGCTGATCGCCTTCGTCAAGGACATCATGATCTACATCGTGGTGATCGTGGCGGTCATCGTGGTGCCGATGAAGCTCGGCGGCTACGGCGCCGTATTCGACAAGGCGGGCGCCGATTTCGCCGCGGCCGGCAAGGGCGGGCTGCTGCTCGGCGGCAACCAGATGGCGGCCTACGCGACGCTCGCGCTCGGCTCGGCGCTCGCGGCCTTCATGTATCCGCACACGCTGACCGGCATCTTCGCCTCGAACAGCGCCAACACCATCCGCAAGAACGCGGTGTTGCTGCCGGCCTACACGCTGCTGCTCGGCCTGATCGCCATGCTGGGCTATATGGGCCACGCGGCAGGCATCAAGGTCGCCGCCAACAACGACATCGTGCCGGCGCTGTTCGACACGCTGTTCTCAGGCTGGTTCGCGGGCTTCGCCTATGCGGCCATCGGGATCGGCGCGCTGGTGCCGGCCGCCGTCATGTCGATCGGCGCCGCCAACCTGTTCACGCGGAACTTCTGGAAGGCCTACGTCAATCCGCAGGTGACGCCGGCCGGCGAGGCGGCGGTCGCCAAGGTCACCTCGCTGGTCGTCAAGGTCGGCGCGCTGCTGGTGATCGTCTACCTGCCGACCAAGTTCGCGCTCGACCTTCAGCTCCTTGGCGGCATCTGGATCCTCCAGACGCTGCCGGCGCTGGTGTTCGGCCTCTACACCAACTGGTTCCGCGCCCCAGGGCTGCTCGCGGGCTGGGCGGTCGGCTTCGTCGGCGGCAGCTGGATGGCCTGGGGGCCGGAAGGGCTGAAACCGCTGCAGGCGCTGCCGTTCGGCGGCCCTGCCGGCACGACCGTCTACATCGGACTGATCGCGCTCGTGCTGAACGTCGCCGTGGCGATCGCGGTGAACCTCGTCACCGCCCGTCGCCCTGTGGCGGCGGCGTGACCCGATGAATGGCCGGCGCCCTTGTCGTCGGCCATCCGTCGCTGCAAAACACCGGGCTCGCCCAAGGGCGAGTTCGGGAGACAGACGCTGAACCAAAGACCGCCGCGTTAGCTCAGTTGGTAGAGCACCTGATTTGTAATCAGGGGGTCGCGGGTTCGATCCCTGCACGCGGCACCAGTTCCTGATTTCGACCGCTCCGGCTGCCGGCTGTTGAGCAGCCCATTAGGCGCGCATGTCGAAAGACAGCGCCGCCGACGCGGGACGCGCTAGATAGTCGCAATGTCATCAGGGGGGTCGACCGTCCATGCGTCGCGCACTGCTCGTCGTAAACGCCAAGAGCCGCAGCGGCGAGGTCAGCGCCAAAGAGATCCGGGAGGAGCTCGAAGGCCGCGGCTTCGCGGTCACGCCGCTCGACTGCGACTCTCCGGACAAGACGTCCGCACTGATCGCTCAGGAGGGGCCGGCTTACGAGGTGATCGTGGTCGGCGGCGGCGACGGCAGTATGAACGCAGCCGCCCGCGGCGTCATGGAGGCCGGCCGGCCGCTCGGGATCGTGCCGACCGGCACCGCCAACGATCTCGCGCGCACGCTCGACATCCCGGCGGACATCCCCGAGGCCTGCCGCATCATCGCGGAAGGCGAGGTCAGGAGGATCGACCTCGGCGAGGTCAACGACCGGCTGTTCTTCAATGTCGCGAGCATCGGGCTCAGCGCCGAACTGGCCCAGGAGCTGACGAGCGAGATCAAGCAGCGCTTCGGCAAGCTCGGCTATGTGATCACGGCTCTCAAGGTCCTCGCCCGCGCCAAGCCCTTCCGCGTCAGCATCCGCAGCGGGGACCGTTCGTGCCGGGCTCTAACCCTGCAGGTCGCGGTCGGCAACGGCCGCTATTATGGCGGCGGCAATGTAATCGAGCAGAACGCGGAAATCGACGACGGCCGACTGGATCTCTACAGCCTCGAATTCTCGCGCGCCTGGCGGCTCGCGCTCATGCTCCGCTCGTTCCGGGCGGGCGAGCACGGCGCCTGGAGTGAGGTGCGCTCCATGTCCGGCGATGAGTTCGAAATCCGCACGCACCGCCCGCGGTCGGTAAACGCCGACGGCGAGATCGTGACCAAGACGCCGGCCGTGTTCCGGCTGCGGCCCAAGGCGATCGAGGTCATCGCGCCTCCGAAACAGCGTCTCCCAGAACGAGACTGACGCGCGGCGGTCGGCGGCCCGCGCAACGCCGCCGGACGCATGAGACGGCTGCATGCCTGCCCTGCGCATGAGGCGTGCTCAGACGGCTCCGAACGCCGTTTCGTCTACCCGGCGGCAGCCTTCGTCGACACGTGTTTGTCGCCGGAAAGGCTAAGTTGATCAAACGCTCAACAGCTTTCCTGAGACCCGCTCGCGAGCGAGGCGCGCGCTCCGCCGAGCGGCTCACAGCCCCTGACCCGCGAAAGCTCGAAATCAGACGAGCCGTTGCATGCCAATTTTTGGCATGCCAGCCTTTCCCCAAGCCTTGGTCACTAGACCAACACAAAAAGGAACTTGGGATGGAACGTCAGCAAGCCTCTTCGGCCAAATGGTTTTAGCTCGCCGTCGGCGTGCTCAGCATGGCGATGATCGCCAACCTGCAATATGGTTGGACACTGTTCGTCGACCCGATCGACGCGAAGTTTCACTGGGGCCGCGCGGCGATCCAGTTCGCCTTTACGGTGTTCGTGGCGACCGAGACCTGGCTGGTGCCGGTCGAAGCCTACTTTGTCGACAAATACGGCCCGCGCATCGTGGTGTTCTTCGGCGGCGTGATGATCGCCCTCGCCTGGACGGTCGACTCCTATGCAAGCTCTCTGCCGCTGCTCTACCTCGCGGCGGTGATCGGCGGCATCGGGGCCGGTTCCGTCTACGGCACCTGCGTCGGAAATGCGCTGAAGTGGTTCCCGGACCGACGGGGTCTCGCGGCGGGCGCGACCGCAGCGGGCTTCGGCGCTGGCGCGGCCCTGACCGTCGTGCCGATCGCCCACATGATCGCCTCGAGCGGGTATCAGAGCGCCTTCTTCACCTTTGGCCTGATTCAGGGTGGCGTGGTGATCGTCCTGTCGTTCTTCCTGCGCAAGCCGACCCAGATCACGGCGGTTCAGCGCAAACGGGTGAATCTGCCGCAGAGCAAGGTCGACCGCACGCCGCGCGAAGCGATCCGCACACCGGTGTTCTGGCTGATGTACGCGATGTTCGTGATGGTCGCCTCCGGCGGCCTTATGGCGGCGGCGCAGATCGCGCCGATCGCGCACGACTTCAACGTCGCCGGCGTGCCGGTGAGCATGTTCGGCCTGCAGATGGCTGCGCTGACCTTCGCGCTGTCGCTCGACCGCATCTTTGACGGCTTCGGCCGGCCGCTGTTCGGCTTCATCTCCGACAATATCGGCCGTGAGAACACGATGTTCATCGCGTTCAGCATCGCGGCTTTCGCCGTGATCATGCTGCTCTCGCAGGGCCACAACCCGATCGTGTTCGTGCTGTCCACCGCGCTCTACTTCGCGGTTTTCGGCGAGATCTACAGCCTGTTCCCCGCGACCTGCGGCGACACTTTCGGCTCGAAGTTCGCCACGACCAACGCGGGCCTGCTCTACACCGCGAAGGGGACCGCCTCCTTCCTGGTGCCGTTCGCCAGCATCATTTCGGCCGCCTATGGCTGGACCGCCGTGTTCGCGATCGTGGTCGGGCTCAATGTCGCGGCCGCCGCGCTGGCGCTGTTCGTCCTCAAGCCGCTGCGCCTGCGCTACCTCACGGCGGACGCCGTGGCCCCAGCCGGGGCGCGCGCCGTTCCTCTCGGCTGACGAGAGGGACCGTCCCGACGCGCCCTTTCCTCTCCGGGCGCGTCGGGACGTCTGGATTGACGTCGCCCGCGCCCGCCGCCAGTCGGCGGGCGCAACCATTTTAGCAATCGGACGATCGAAGATAGTGTTGACGACTGGCATCTGGCATGCCAGTGTCATCAGCACCGTAGTGACGCGCCAGAAACCGCTCTGATTTCCTCGATTTCTATGGATCGGGGCTTGGCGGAGGCGCAGCCAGAGGGCGGATACTTAGTCTCCTTAAAGGAGGCGGCCGCGCTTTCAGGGAAGCTAAAGAAGACGCGCCAACCAGAGACCGGTTAACCGGCGACGGCGCGAAGGGATCGAGGAGACGGCCCATGAGGGCGATCGAACTGACGCCGCAGACAGCGGAGCACAGTTCGCCGGGTTGCGGAGACCGCGTGACGCGCCGCCCGAAGCCGCGCCACAGGCAGGCCGCCGGCGCGACAGACACGCCCTAGCCGAGAACTGATGGGCCCCGAGGGGCTCTGAGAGCCATGCGCGCCGCGCGCGGATTACGCCAGGCGCCCCGCAACAACGGCTGATGAACAGCCAGGAATCCTCCGGAGGAAGCAAATGTCCGCAGTAGCGCAGCTGATCAGTTCCACGACCGCCGATGTCAGCATGGCCGAAGCCGATGCTCCCCAGGAGCTGACGGACGGCTTCCACCTCGTCATCGACGCGCTCAAGCTGAACGGCATCGAGACGATCTATGGCGTGCCGGGCATTCCGATCACCGATCTGGGCCGCATGGCGCAGGCTGAAGGCATCCGCGTCGTGTCGTTCCGCCATGAGCAGAACGCCGGCAACGCCGCGGCGATCGCGGGCTTCCTGACCAAGAAGCCGGGCGTCTGCCTGACGGTGTCCGCTCCGGGCTTCCTCAACGGCCTCACCGCGCTCGCCAACGCCACCACCAACTGTTTCCCGATGATCCTCATCTCGGGCTCCTCGGAGCGCGAGATCGTCGACCTGCAGCAGGGCGACTATGAGGAGATGGACCAGCTCACCATCGCCAAGCCGCTCTGCAAGGCGGCGTTCCGCGTGCTGCACGCCGAAGACATCGGAATCGGCGTCGCGCGCGCCATCCGGGCCGCGGTCTCGGGCCGTCCGGGCGGCGTCTATCTCGATCTGCCGGCGAAGCTGTTCTCGCAGGTGCTCGACGCCGCCAAGGGCGAGCGCTCCCTGGTCAAGGTCATCGACCCCGCCCCGGCCCAGCTGCCGGCCCCCTCGGCCGTCAAGCGCGCCATGGACCTGCTCAAGAGCGCCAAGCGTCCGCTGATCGTCCTCGGCAAGGGCGCGGCCTATGCGCAGGCCGACGACGAGATCCGCCAGTTCGTCGAGAAGAGCGGCATCCCCTACATTCCGATGAGCATGGCCAAGGGCCTGCTGCCCGACAACCACCCGCTCTCGGCCGGCGCCGCCCGCTCGACGGTGCTCAAGGACTCCGACGTCGTCGTGCTCGTCGGCGCTCGCCTCAACTGGCTGCTGAGCCACGGCAAGGGCAAGCAGTGGGGCGAGCCGGGCTCGAAGAAGTTCATCCAGATCGACATCGAGCCCAAGGAGATGGACTCGAACGTCGAGATCGCCGCGCCGCTCGTGGGCGACATCGGCTCCGTGGTCTCCGCCCTGCTCGCCGGCATCGACTCGAGCTGGCCGGGCGTGCCCGCGCAGTGGACCGAGGCCATCAAGGCCAAGAAGGACGCCAACATCTCCAAGATGGCGGCGAAGCTCGGCAAGAACTCCTCGCCGATGTGCTTCCACACCGCGCTCGGCGCGCTGAAGCAGGTCATCAAGGAGCGGCCCGACGCGATCCTCGTCAACGAGGGCGCCAACACGCTCGATCTCGCCCGCGGCATCATCGACATGTACCAGCCGCGCAAGCGCCTGGACGTCGGCACCTGGGGCGTGATGGGCATCGGCATGGGCTTCGCGATCGCGGCCGCGGTCGAGACCGGCAAGCCGGTGCTGGCGGTCGAAGGCGACTCGGCCTTCGGCTTCTCGGGCATGGAGGTCGAGACGATCTGCCGGTACAACCTGCCGGTGTGCATCGTGATCTTCAACAACAACGGCATCTATCGCGGCACCGACATGGACCCGACCGGCCGCGATCCCGGCACGACCGTGTTCGTGAAGGACTCGCGCTACGACAAGATGATGGAGGCCTTCGGCGGCGTCGGCGTCCACGTGACGACCCCGGACGAGTTGAAGCGCGCCGTCGACGAGGCGATGGACTCCGGCCGCCCGACGCTCATCAACGCCGTCATCGATCCGGCGGCCGGCAGCGAGAGCGGCAACATCGGCAGCCTCAACCCGCAGAGCGTGGTCGTCCGCAAGAAGTGACCCTGACGGAAGCCTGAATTCCCTCTTCAGCGCATCCGGAACCCGGCGGGCGAAAGCCCGCCGGTTTTTTTGTGCGCTACGAGGACCTAGGCCGCGTGGCGCCCAGCGGGAGCCCGGGCGCAACCCGCGAGACGCGGGGTCGCCAGCTCTTCAAGGGATTGCACAGGCGCAGGACCGGGCGGCGGGTCCGCGCAGCAGGTCTCGCCGGCGGCCGGCCTAGAGCCTGGCCCCGGCGGCCGCTGGCGCCATGAAGAAGTCGACGGCCTGCGAGACCACCGTCGGCTGGTAGGCGTGCGGTCCCGCATATTCGATGTAGGAGACCTCATAGCCGGCCTCGGTCAGCTTCGCGGCGTGGACCCGCGCGCTGCGCTCGATCGCGATCTGCTCGTCGCGAGTGCCGTGCGAGATGAAGATCTTCGGCGCGCCCGTCTGAAGATGCACGGACATGAAGCCGGCCGAAGAAATCACCAGGTGAGTGACGAAGTGGCCGTTGGCGAGGCCGAGCGACAGGGCGTAGCTGCCGCCGTCTGAGTGGCCCGCGAACACGAAACGCGCCGGGTCCAGAAGAAACCGTGCGGCGACCTCGCCAAGCGCGGCGTCGAGCCGCTCACGATCGGGCCCGTGGCCAGCGATCACGAGATCCCAGGTCGGAAACAGCGATTGCGGCGCGAGCAGCAGGAAGCGGCGGCGCGCCGCGTGCTCCTCGAGCATCGGCAGGATCTTGGCCGCATGGCCACCGCCGCCGTGAAACAGCGTCACCAGCGGCGCGGGCCGTCCGGCGTCCAGACCAGCGGGGACATATAGGATCGCGTCGCGCTGCTCGAAGAGCCCGAGCGCGTTGCGCCCCGGCGGCAGCGGCGGCTTGGTGGGCAGCCGGTGGGCGAAGTCGAGCCGGCCGGCAAGGTGGGGGTCGATCATGGGCGGCCCCGTTCTGCGATAGCGCTCCGTCGGACCCGACGGAGGACCGGAAAAAGAAATGGCGGCGCGTTGGAGCGCGCCGCCATGCCGTCAGAGGAAGCGACGGGCGGCGATCAGACCGCGCGAGCCTGGTGCAGCATCTCGATCTGCTGATCGGTGTAGCCCAGGTCCTTCAGCACTTCGTCGGTGTGCTCGCCGAGCAGCGGCGAGGCCTTCACGTTGACCTGCATGTCCGAGAACTTGATCGGGCTGCCGACGGTCAGATACTTGCCGAGCTTCGGATGGTCGACCTCGACGACGGTGCCGCTGGCGCGCAGCGACGGATCGTTCGCGATCTCCTTCATCGACAGCACCGGCGAGCACGGGATGTCGTACTTGCGCAGGATGTCGACCGCCTCAAACTTGGTCTTGTCGGCCAGCCACTCTTCGATCGTGGCGAAGATGTCCATGATCTTGTCCTGGCGGGCGCGAGCGGTGTTGTAGGCCGGATCTTCGATCCACTCCTCCTTGCCGATCGCCTTGCAGATCGGCGCCCAGGCGTGGCCCTGGATGGTGAAGTAGATGTAGGCGTTGGGGTCGGTCTCCCAGCCCTTGCACTTCAGCACCCAGCCCGGCTGGCCGCCGCCGCCCGCGTTGCCGCCGCGCGGCACCACGTCCGAGAACTCGCCATGCGGGTACTGCGGGTATTCCTCGAGATAGCCGAGAGCGTCGAGACGCTGCTGGTCGCGCAGCTTGACGCGGCAGAGGTTCAGCACCGAGTCCTGCATCGACACGGCGACCTTCTGGCCCTTGCCGGTCTTGTTCTTCTGATGCAGCGCCGTGAGGATGCCGATCGCGAGGTGCATGCCGGTGTTGCTGTCGCCGAGCGCGGCGCCCGAGACGGTGGGAGGCCCATCCCAGAACCCGGTGGTCGAAGCGGCGCCGCCGGCGCACTGCGCGACGTTCTCATAGACCTTGAGGTCTTCGTAGTGGTGGCCGTCCGAGAAGCCCTTCACCGAGGCGAGGATCATGCCCGGGTTGAGCTCCTGGATGCGCGCCCAGGAGAAGCCCATGCGGTCGAGCGCGCCGGGGCCGAAGTTCTCGACCATGACGTCGGATTCCTTGATCAGCTTCTCAAGGACTTCCTTGCCTTCCGGCGTCTTGGTGTCGAGCGTCAGCGAGCGCTTGTTCGAGTTCAGCATGGTGAAGTACAGCGCGTCGGCGTCTTCGATGTGACGAAGCTGCGAACGCGTGACGTCGCCGGCGCCGGGGCGCTCGACCTTGATCACGTCGGCGCCGAACCACGCCAGCAACTGCGTGCAGGCGGGACCCGCCTGTACGTGGGTGAAGTCGATGATCTTGATGCCTTCGAGCGGCTGGCTCATGTCTTGCTCCCTTTCGATCCCTGGATCGCGATTTCAACTGATTGACTTACGACCGCGCCATTATGTCTTCGGCGCTTATTCCTCACGCGTGCGCGCCCTGTAGGTCAGCCCCCTCGGCGGCGGGTTGGGCTGCTTCGAGTTCGGCGATCCGCTTGCGCAACTGCCGCTCTTCGTTCCAGCGGGCGGTCTCGTCCCGGATCACCGCGGCGATCCCGCTGACGCGGCCTGCCTCGTCGAACAGAAGAGACACGGTGAAGGCGATGGACAGCGACAGGCCGCCCTTGCCGATCGCCGGCACCCGCAAAAGCTCATGGCCGTAGCGGGTCTTGCCTGTCGCCGCCGTCTTCGCGTAGCCGCGCCAGTGGCGGGCGCGATGCCGCTCGGGCGTGATCAGATCGAGCGACTGGCCGAGGGCTTCCGCCTCGGTGTAGCCGAACATGCGTTCCGCGGCGGGGTTCCAGAGCGTGATGGCGCCGTCCGCATCCGCGACGACCACCGCGTCGCCGATTGCGGCGACCAACTGCTCCAGATCCACTTTCTGCGACATAGATCCTCCGATCAGCCTGGTCCGGCGTTGAGACCCGGATCGTGCAGGCCGGCGCGATCGTTCTCGACCGGCGCCAGATCGTTCAACGGTCGTTCGACAGGAGAGAACTCCGATCGAATCCGCTTCAGTCGCGAATTGGGCGCTGCGTCGTCATCCGTCGTTTCCTCCTTCCGCCGAAGCCGCATTGCGCCTCCGACCGCGCGTCACTCGGGGTGACTTTGTGCGCTCTTATATGTGGTATTTGGTATGCCAGGTTCGATCCGACGTCAAGGCCGGTGAGGCCCCGGTTGCCGGAAGCAGCCCCCGCTCCATACTCCCGGCGCGCCGCAACGCCCGTCCGCGAACTGTGTAGCCGGACACAGCCGGCTCACTCAGAGCGCCGCGGCAACCCTGCTCCAGCGGCGTCGTAGCGCCATCCGGGAATCCTCATGACGACAGAAGCGCGGATCCGGATTCGTCAGATTGACGGCTATCGCTTCATGGTCGAGTTCGGAGCCGCCATTCCGGATCTGCTCGTCGACGAAGCGGCGCCGATTGGCGAGGACGCCGGGCCCCACCCTGAGCAGCTGTTGGTGGCGAGCGTGGCGAACTGCCTGTGCGCCAGCCTCGTTTTCGCGCTTGGCAAGTACAAGCAGGACGCCGGAAGCGTCCAGGCCGAAGCCTCCTGCCGGGTCGCCCGCAATGACGAAAACCGCCTGCGCGTCGAAGGCATCGACGTCGCGATCACCGTCGGAGCCACGGCGGAGGAGATGCCGCGGGTCGATCGCGCGATTTCCCAGTTCCAGCGTTTCTGCACCGTCTCGGAGAGCGTCCAGGCGGGCGTTCCGGTCAGCGTCGTGGTGCGCGACCGCGAGGGCCGGCCGCTGACATGAGGGCCGCCGCCACTCGCCTTCGCCTCAAGAAGGAGACCAGTCGATGAGCACAGCCGATCGTGAGGTCGCACGAGACCCGCAGGACCTCGCCCGCCTCTTCATCGCGCGCGCCAATGACGGAGACCTCGAAGGCCTCGTCGCGCTCTACGAGCACGACGCCGTGCTGGCGGCAGGCGAGGTCGTGGCCACAGGCCACGCCGAAATCCGCAAATTCTACGCAAAGCTGCTCGAGCGCCGCAAAAGCTTCCCGGCGCCGGAGCAGTTGCCGGCGCTGCGCAACGACGCCACGGCGATGACGTTCGCCCGGCTGCCGAACGGGACGATCTCGGCCGAAGTCGCGCGGCGGCAGGAGAGCGGCGAATGGCTTTGGGCCATCGATCAGCTCAAGATCAAGCCACAATCCTGAGTCCCGCTCGACCGGACTGAAGCTAGCGCCCGATGCGCCGTAGCGGCGGCGCGCCCGATTTGGCGAAAAGCGGCCCCGCGCCGCCCGCAACCGAAGGAGGTCCCCATGCGAGAGGCCGCAGCGGCTCCATCTCTTCCGCCCAATCGACGCCTCGGCGGTGCGCGGGCAGTAGCGCTGATCGGGCTTCTCGCCGTCACGCTCTGCGGTTGCGCGGCCCAGGAGGCGCGCAACGCCTATCTGGGGCGGACAGAGCTGGTCGGCCTCAGCCAAAGCGACGTCCGGATGTGCGCCGGCTTTCCCACCGGCACGGCGGAGGATCGCCGCGGCGAGATCTGGACCTATGCGCATGGCGGCACGACCCCCGGAGGCCTGACGACGCCAGCCTTGCCGCTGATGATGCCCTGGGGGCCGAGTTCCGTCGGCGTCGCGACCGACGGCTACTGCAGGGTCCAGCTGCGCTTCGTAAAAGACCGCGTCGCCGAGGTGGAGTATGCCGGCGCCACCGATGTGGGCGCGGCGCGCAATGCGTTCTGCTCGCCGATCATCCGCACCTGCCTGAGCTACAAGGAGAGCGGGCCGAAGCCCGCTCCCCCGCCCTCCCGGAAGCCAGCCGTCCGCGAGCCCGGGAGCTCGCCCGACTCGTAGGATCAGGCCGGCCCGGCCTCAGCGCTCCGCATGGTAGAGCGACAGGTCGGGGCCTCGGCCGTCGTAGAAGCCCTTGGCGTTGGGCATCTCGACCTTCGGCAGACTCTTGGCGTCCATCGTGGCGTCCTCGCCGACCACGCCCGCCTTCGAGAGGATGTACGCCGACACGGCGTAGACCTCGTCGGGCGACAAGGAGCCCGGCTGGTCGAACGGCATGGCCCGCCAAACATAGTCGTAGAGCGTCGACGCGTAGGGCCAGTAGCTCTCGACAGTCTTCACCGGCTTTGGCGAAGCGAGCGTGCCGCGCCCGCCGACGAGCGCCGGGCCGCCTGCGGCGGGGACGCCCTGGAGCTTGTCGCCGTGGCAGGCGGCGCATCGCTCGCCATAGACCTTGGCGCCGGCCGATACCGTTCCGCTGCCGGGCGGGAGCCCCTCGCCGTCCGGCTGGATCGCGAAATAGCGCGCGAGATCCTGGTCGGAGACGGGAGCGCCCACCTCGGGGCCCTCGGCGAAGGCGGCGGAGGCGCCGAGCGCCAGAACGAGGGCGGCGAGACTGAACAACTTAAGCGTGGACATTGCTCACCCCTCCGTCCGCGGCGACCGCCCAGCTCTGGATCGCGTTGTAGTGGTAGACCGAGTTCAGCCCGCGCAGCCGCACGAGCTCTTCGCGCGTCGGCTGCACATAGCCGGTCTCGTCCGTGCAGCGGCTCTGCAGGGTCGCGGCCTGGCCGTCCCAAGCCCACGGGCAGTTGAACCGCACCGTGCACATCGGCTCCGCGGCGTTCTCGATATTGGCCGGACGCCAGGTTTTTCCGGCGTCGGTCGAGACCTCGACCGACTGGACGCGCCCGCGGCCGGACCAGGCGATTCCCTTGATCTCGTAGACTCCGGGCTTCGGCAGCATCATGTCGGCCGACGGGAAGGTGATGACCGACTTCGCGCCCATCTGCAGCGTGAACAGCTTCGCGCGGCCGTCCGGCATCAGATCGGTGTATTTGGAGGTCTCCTCGCGGGTCATGAAGGGCCGGTCGCTGACCTGCAGCCGCCGCAGCCATTTGATGTGCGTGTTGCCCTCATAGCCGGGCAGCAGCAGGCGCAGCGGATAGCCCTGCTCCGGGCGCAGCGCCTCGCCATTCTGGCCGTAAGCGATCATGCCGTCGGACAGCAGCTTCTCGATCGGAATGCTGCGGGTCATCACCGCGGCGTCGGCGCCCTCCGCCAGCACCCACAACGCGGCGTCCTTCAGGCCGACCTCGCGCGCGAGCGTCGAAAACAACACGCCGGTCCATTCCGAGGTGCTGAGGAGACCATGCGTAACTTGCACGGTTTTGGCGGTGGGCTTCGCCCATTCGGTCAGCGTGTTGCCCGAGCACTCGATGAAGTGCTTGCGGGTGACGGACGGCATCCGCTTCAGATCAGCGACGGAGAACTTCTTCGCCGTGCCGACCATTCCATGGACGATCAGCTCGTGCCGCGCCGGGTCGATGGTCGGAATGCCGCCGTGATGACGCTCGAAGTGCAGCCCTGACGGCGTCAGGTTGCCGATCTGGGCGGCGAGCGGCGTGAAGGTCCAGGAGGTCAGGTCGGTGGGGTTCTTCGCCTTGACCCGCACCTCGGTCTCGAACTGCGAGCGCGTGCCGTAGCCGCCGTCGGCGAGCAGCGGCCGGCCCTGCTCCTTTGTGGGGTCCTCCGGAACGTCATAATGCACGGCCCCCGGAGGCGCGGCCTCCGCGGCTCGGGCCGCGCCAACCGCGAGCGCGCTCGCGCCGAGCGTCGAGGCCGCCGACAGCAGCAGCTGGCGACGGCCGAGCTTCGCCTGGGGCCTCATGCCCTCCTGGCAGGGACATTCCTCGTCCAGCGGCCGCATCGCGGCCTCCGGGTCATACGCGTCGTCCGGTCCTCTCTGTTTCATTGCGCTTCCCTCCCATGCGGACTTGGTCGCCGCATTTTCTGCTTTCTTGAGCCCACGCGCGCCGGGCGCGGACTGTCCGCCGCATCTCCCGTCCGGGGCCGGAAAAGACCATCCTCATGACGCGCCGAGGCTCGCCGAAAGACGCTCGGTGGACGGCGCGCTCTCCATGCCGGCCGCCGCGGGGCATTCGCGGAAGATCCTCGGCTTGCACGCCCGGCAAATCTCGGGATCGAGCTCGGGTACGATCCGCGCGATCGCCTCGCCCTTCGAGGCCATGACGTGGTCGCGGCCGAGCGTATCGATGACGTGGAAACGCTCGAGCGTCCTCAGCAGCGGCGGGAAGCGCGCGATCAGGTAGAGATCGCCGCCTGCAGCCCGGCGCCGTTTGGCTTCCGAGATCAGCAGCTCCGCGCCCGGCAGATCGACGTCGCCGCCGCCGCGCAGGATGATCCCGAGCCGCTTCTGGTTCGGCCGCTGGCGCTGGATGCGGCCAAGCTCGCGCTCGAGATAGTCGACCGCGCCGAAATAGAGCGGCCCCTCAAGCCGCGCGAAGGCGGCCTGCGGACATTCCGGCAGGCTGTAGAGCTCTGCGTTCCGGAACGGCCTGTGGGATTGCAGCCCGTCGGGCGCGCCGATCGACAGCGTCGGCTTGGCGGTCCGCGACAGGAAGATCAGCAGCGAGACGATGACGCCGCCATAGACCGCGAATTCGAGATTCACGAAAAGGCCGGCGGCGAAGGTGATCGCCACGATGGTTGTCTCGGTCCGGCTCGTGGCGACGAGCCGGCGGATCGCCCGGAGGTCGACCAGCCGGAACGCCACATACAGGATCACGGCGGCGACGGCCGGGATCGGCACCCGCCCGAACAGCGGCGCGACCACCAGCAGGATCGCGAGCAGGAAGCAGGACGACAAGATGGCCGACAGCGGCGTCGCCGCGCCGGCCTCGTAATTGACGCCGCTGCGCGTGAAGGAGCCGGAACCGGCGTAGCACTGGAAAAAGCTGCCGACGACGTTCGAAAGCCCCTGCGCCGCGATCTCGCGGTTCGCCTCGAACGGCCGGTTCTGCTTCAGCGCGAAGGCGCGGCCGATCGAGATCGCCTCAACCAAGCCGAGCAGCGCGATCGCGAAGGCACCCTCGCCGAGGGCGTGCAGGGTCTCGAGGGAGAACGCCGGCATCGCGAGCGTCGGCGCGACCGAGGGCAGCGCCCCGACCATACGCACGCCCATCGCCTCGGCCTCGATGAGGACTCCAAGCAAGCTGCCGACGCCGAGCGCGATGATGAATCCTGGCAGCCGCGGAGCGAGCATCCGCAGGGCGACAAGCGTCGCAAGCGTCACGCCGGCGATCGCCAACGCAGCGAGATTCGTATCGCCGGCCGCCTTCGCGAGGCTCGCGATCTGGCCGAAGATGCTGTGGCCGCGCTCTGCAGAAAGTCCGAGCGCATCCTTGAGCTGGCTGACCGAGATCAGCAGCGCGGCCGCGGCCGTGAAGCCGATCATCACCGAATGCGAGATGAAGTTCACGAACCGGCCGAGCTGCAGCGCGCCGAACGCGCATTGCAGGACGCCGACCAGGAAGGTGAGGAAGATCGCGAGCGCGATGAACTCGGCCGTGAGCGGCTCGGCGTGGACGCTCAGCGTGCTCGCCATCAGGGCGGAGATGACGAGGGTCGGTCCGGACACCATCACCCAGGAGGAGCCGAACAGCGCGGCCACCACGGGCACGACGATCGCGGTGTAGAAGCCATATTGCGGCGGCAGGCCGGCGATCGCCGCGAACGCGACCGCCTGCGGCAGGACCACCGTGGCGCTGGTCAGGCCGGCGACGATGTCGGCGCGGATCGTCGTCGGCGTGACGGCGGCGAACCATTGCGGCCGCAGGGCGCGACCAAGCCCCGCCCACGCCAGTCCGACTGGAGAAGACGGGGCATGGTCGGTCATGCGGTCCTGGCCCCGTAGTAGAGCATGACCGTGTGCTTGGCTTCGGCGAAGAACAGCCAGCGTTCGACCATGACGCCGGCACCGGCCGACAGCACGGCGATCAGGACCGCGACCCCCGCCGGCAGGCCGCCGAGCAGCAGCGAGATCAGCATCAGCACGATCGGCGCTCCGAACAGCGCCAGCACGACCAGCTTGCGGAGCTTGTCGGCGTGCCTGCGCGCGATGGTGAAGCCCATCTCGCGCATCAGGTAGTTTTCTTCGGTGTGCGGCGCCTCGAACAGGCGGACCTTGCCGATGCCGCCGAGGCCGGTCGCGGACTCCGGAGTGCTCTCGTGGCGCGTGGTCGAGATGAACCGCCAGTAGGCGAGCTTGCCGCCGAGCGCCACCAGACCGGCGACGGCCGCGACGCCGTCGACCAGCGGCTCGCCATGGCCAAGCAAGTGCAGCAGGGCCGCGAACAGCAGCGCGCCGCAGTACAGGCCAAGCGCGAAATAGTTCGGCACAACGTACTGGTTGCGCCACTGATGGACGGTCTTGAGCGAGGCGTAGATCATCGCCGTGCAGTAGATGGTCACGACGGCGCAGCAGGCGGTGACGACGCCGAGCAGCACCGCCGCAAGTCCCGGCTCCGGCGAAACGATCCAGGCGAGGCCGAGCAGCGTCGCCGGCACATAGGTGGCGATCGCCGCCAGCCCCTCACGCGACAGCCATGACGTCCGCCACTGCGACAGCGCCCGCCACGCCCGCTCCGGGCGGCCGAGATGCAGCGTCGACGACATCAGTCCGAGCGTAACGAGTAGCAGCGCCGTCGCAAGCGTGACGAGCGCCACTACCCGCTCGGCGGGGGTCGCCGAGAACGCTGACAGAAGGCCGGACCAGATCAGCAGGCCATAGCCGGCGCCGGTGGCCGTGGTGAAGACGATGACTGATAGAGCAGGATGCATGACGTCACCGCGACAGGACGCGATCGGCCCAGCGCAGGAAGGCGGAGCCCTTCCCGTCCGGCTTCTTCATCGCAAGGTCGAGAAGTGAGATGGCTTCGTCCGAGCCGCACGAGGACGACGCGGCGGCGAGCGGCGCCGGCGCGCCGTTTCTGCGCGGCCGCGGCGGCAGATAGCGGTTCACCGGCTTGTAGCCGAGCTCCGGCATCAGGCCGTAACCGCCGCGCTCGGCGACCAGGATCGAAACGTCGGAGTTCGGATCGCCGAGGTCGCCGAAGTGGCGGGCATGCGACGGGCAGGTCGCGACGCAAGCCGGCACGCGGTCGGCCTCCGGCAGATTGTCGTTGTAGATCTTGTCGACGCACAGCGTGCATTTCTTCATCACGCCGTCGTCTTCGTCGAACTCGCGGGCCCCGTAGGGGCAGGCCCAGGAGCACAGTTTGCAGCCGATGCAGGTGTCGGCGTTGACCAGCACGATGCCGTCCTCGGCGCGCTTGTAGGAGGCGCCGGTCGGGCAGACGGTGACGCAGGCAGGCTCCTCGCAATGCAGGCAGGAGCGTGGGAAGTTCACGGTTCGGGACGTCTCGCCCTCGCCCGCTTCGAAGGTGTGGACACGGTTGAACCACACGCCGTCTGAGGTGTTCTGGTAGTCCGTGAGCGGCCCCGAATGACCGCTCGCGTTCCACTCCTTACAGTTCACTGCACAAGCGTGGCAGCCGACGCAGGTGTCGAGGTCGATCACCAGGCCCAGCTTCTTCTGGCCGGGGACGGCCTCTGGAAGACAAGTCACGATTTCAAACTCCAGACTGCTTTGCGGCCGGCCGGCGCTGCCACGGCCGCGTGCGGCCTTCGGCGTCGTAGCGCAGCACGTTGGGCCGGTTCGGCATGCGGGGAGGCCGCGCGAGCGGCGGGAAACTCGGCAGCGGCGACTGCTCTTCGCCAACCGCCTTCTCGACCCGCACCCGCACATCGTACCAGGCGGCCTGGCCGGTCACGGGATCGGAGTTCGAGTGACTGTAGCCGTCCTTCTCCGGCAGGCGCTCGGAGATGACATGGTTGAGCAGGAAGCCCTCCTGGCCTTCCGGAGCGTCGACCGGAAGGTTCCAGGCGCCCTTGCGCTTGCCGATCGCGTTCCAGGTCCAGACTGTGTGAGGGTTCACGCCCTCCATGGTGCGGACCGGCGCGCGGATGCGGCCGTGGTTGCTGGTCACCCAGGCGTAGTCGCCGTCTTCAAGACCGAGCGATTTCGCGGTCTCGCGGTGCATGTAGAGGAAGTTCTTGGAATAGATCTGACGCAGCCAAGCGTTCTGCGAGTGCCACGAATGGTACATCGCCATCGGCCGCTGGGTGATCGCCGAGAGCGGGAAGTCCCCGGCAGAGACCGCCTGCTCTTCGAGCGGCGCGTACCAGATCGGCAGCGGGTCGAAATACGCCTTCAGCCGCTCACGATCGCGCTCCGGCGGCTGCAGCTCGCCATGTCCCTCGGCGGCGAGCCTGAACTTCTGCAGCGGCTCGCTGTAGAGGTGCAGCACGATCTGCTCGGCCTTGTCGATCAGGCCAAGCTTCACTGCGTTTTCGAGATAACCCTTGTTGCCGTGCTTGAAGTAGAGCTGGTCGTGCGGCAGCTCCATCCGCCAGAAGCTCTTGTTGGCGACATAGCGGTCGAGCTGGCTCTTGTTCGGCGCGCCCTTCCCGACCGCCTCGCCGTCCTCGCCGCGGAAGCCCGCGAGGGGGCCGATTCCGGGCTTACGCTCGTGATTGACGATGTAGTCCGGGTAGCCGCCCGGATATTTGGCCGAGCCGTCCTCGTTGACGAAGCCCGGCAGGCCGAGCCGCGCCCCGAGGTCGATCATCACCTCCTGGAACGGCCGGACGTCGCGGTCGGGCTTCAGCACCGGGCGGCGGATGGCGTCGGCGGGGCCGTGCGCGCTGCCGATCGGCCGGTCGAGCAGCGAGATGCAGTCCCAGCGCTCGAGATAGGTCGTGTCCGGCAGCACGAGGTCAGCGTAGGAGACCATCTCGGACGCATAGGCGTCGGAGTAGATGATCTTCGGAATCTTATAGGTCCCGTCCGGATGCTTGTCGGTCAGCATCTGCATGGTCCCCGCCGTGTTCATCGACGAGTTCCAGGCCATGTTGGCCATGTACATGAACAGGACGTCGATCGGATAGGGATCTCCCGCCCAGGCGTTGTGGATCGCCATATGCATCAGGCCGTGGGCGGCGATCGGCGCCTCCCACGAATAGGCCTTGTCGAGGCGCTTCGGCGTGCCGTCCGCCTCGACCAGAAGATCCTCCGGCCCCATCGTGAAGCCGAGCGGCATGCCCCCGAGCGGCGTGTTCGGCGCGACGGTCTTGCCCGCGGGCTTCGGGCCGCCGGGCAGCGGCTTCGGATAAGGCGCCTTGTAGCGCCACGAGCCAGGCGTATCGACGGCGCCGAGCAGCATCTGCAGCACATGCAGGGCGCGACAGGTGTGGAACCCGTTGGAATGGGCGGAGATGCCGCGCATCGCATGCATCGCGATCGGGCGACCGACCATCTTCTCATGCCGCCGGCCGGCCCAGTCGGTCCAGGGCTGGTCGATCACGACCGGATTGTTGAACGCCTCCGCGATTTCCGCCGCGATGCGCCGGATGCGCTCAGCCGTCACGCCGCACCGGTCGGCGACCGCCTCGGGCGCGAACTCGTCGCTCAGATAGCGATCAGCGAGCAGCTGGAACGACGGCGCCGCGCGCCGGCCGTCCGGAAGGTCGAAGGTTCCGACGACGGCAGGCGAGAAGTCGGCGTTCGACGCGGCGACCGGCGCGCCGAGATCCTTGTCCCAGGCGAGCGGCGCGCCGTCGGCGTCGCGGGCGAACAGGCCATGATCGGCCCCGCCGGGATTGTCGATCACCAGCCAGGTCGCGTTGGTGTACCGCGCCAGGAAATCGAAATCGACGATGTCGTTGCGCAGCAAAACGTGGATCAGCGCGAAGATGAACAGGCCGTCCGTGCCGGGCCGGATGCCGACCCACTCGTCGGCGATGGCCGAATAGCCGGTCTTGACCGGGTTCACCGAAAGGAACTTGGCGCCCCGCTCCTTGAGCTTCGACAGGCCGATCTTGATCGGGTTGGAGTCATGATCCTCGGCGACGCCGAAGAGCATGAAGTAGCGCGCCTCCTCCCAGTCCGGCTCGCCGAACTCCCAGAACGCGCCGCCAATCGAATAAAGCCCCGCCGCCGCCATGTTGACCGAGCAGAAGCCGCCATGCGCGGCGAAGTTGGGCGTGCCGAACTGCATCGCCCACCAGCCGGTCAGCGACTGGCTCTGGTCGCGGCCGGTGAAGAAGGCGAGCTTCTTGGGATCGGTCCGGCGGATGTCGCCAAGCCACTTGGTGGCGAGCGCCAGCGCCTCGTCCCACTCAATCTCCTTGAACTCGCCGGATCCGCGTTCCCCGGTCCGGAGCAGCGGCTTGCGCAGCTTCGCCGGCGAATATTGCTGCATGATGCCGGCCGAGCCCTTGCCGCACAGCACCCCGCGATTGACCGGGTGATCCTTGTTGCCCTCGATGTAACGGATGCGGCCATCCTTCAGATGGACTTTGATCCCGCATCGGCAGGCGCACATGTAGCAGGTCGTGTACTTGACCTCGTCGGCGACCGTCGGGGACGTCTCGACCACCTCTGCGGGCCCGGCGAGCGCCTCCAGCATGTCAGGACGACCGGGTTCGGACCGGACCGCGCGTGACCCGCTAGCGGTGCGCCGAAAAAGGCTCGTTGCGTGCCCAAGAGCGTCAGAGATCAGACTCATAGCGATCTGCACATCCCAAGATCAGCAGGCGAAACAGCGCCTGATTATTTTTAGACAAGCCACAAACTGACCGCAACGCGTAATCACTGTATTCGCTCATGATTAAATTCGATTAGATCGTTCGCCGCATTAGATTTATGTAAAGCTCATCCGAGGCAGCGCCGACAGCAAAATCAGCGCGCCTCTCCGATCGAATTTTTACTGGCGAATTCTTGTTCGTCGAACGAGGAGCGGAGCCGCCGTTTTCTTATCGGTACTTGTCGCGTGCTTCGCTGCAGCCGCAGCGAAGGCCATTAGACGCCGCCGGACGATCAGACGGAAATAAACTGTGTCAATTGATGAGAAGGGCCGCTCATTGGCCTGCCGCGGACGCCTGGGCATGCGTACGCCGGCTTCGGCGCAGCAGCGCGACCCCGCCCGTCCACGCCAGCGCCAGCAGGGGTCCCGCGAGAAGGTTGAACAGGATCACGCGCGAGCGCAGCGTCTCGAGCGCCGCCCGCTTCCGGTCCTGGAAGGCGCGGAGCGCCGCGCGGTCGGAGGCGAGAGCCCGACGCAGTTCGGCGGCCTTCTGCTGTACGTCGGGAGGCAGATCCGAAAACGAGCGCACCCCGGCGGCCTCGGGCAACGCAGCGATCCGCCGCTCGACTTCCGCGACACGCGTTGAAGCCGCGCCGATCGCTGCCTGATCGGCTTCCGAGACGGAGCGGGCGAGCGCTGCGACCCGGGTGAGCGGCCGGCTTTCGCCAGCGCGCGACCGCGTCGCGATCAGCGCGCCGCCGCCGGTCGCCCGTTCCACCATGTTGAGGAAAAGCGCCGCATTGTCGTTGCGCGGCTTGCGCGGCGCGCTCGGGTCGGGCGCGGGCTCATAGGCGAAGGGATCGAGGATCCAGTCGATATCGGCGACCGCAAAGACCGCGGACGCCGGGCCCTTTGGGCGGTCGGCTTCGCCGTCGAAGGCGCCCGGGAACGGACCGTCGGCCTCGGCCGCGATAATCCGCCGGCCGCCGCCGGGCGAAAACGCCGCCGCCAGCGCCGCAGGCGTTTTCTCCGCCATTTCGGAACGCGGCGCCGCCCCGGCCGCCGCAGTGGTCGTCACCAGCGCGGCGCTGTCCGGAGCGTCGAAGGCGCCGGGCTCGACGAACAGAAGGTCGCCGAGCCCGGCGGTCACCGGATTGGCGGCCGACAGGCGGTCCTTCGTAAACCTCATCCAGAACGGGAAGGTGATCGTCCTGCCGGACGCATCCGCGACGGGGGTCGCGAGGCTGGCGTCCCCCACGACATCGTCGCCCCGGTAGCGGAGGCCGTAACGCAGCAGCAGGTCCGAGATGTCGTCGATCTCGCGCGACGGCTGCGGGGTCGCGGCGTCGCTCTTGGGATTGAGGCGGAGCCGCGGGTCGATCATCACGATCAGGCCCGCCCCGCGGCCCACCGCCTGGTCAATCGAGCGCAACATCTCCTTCTTCAGGAAGGTCGCGCCGATGACGACGACGCAGTCGAGGCCTTCTGGCAGGCGATCAGCGAAGGCGGGAATGATCGCGACGTCGTAAGCGCGCCTAAGCTCGGCCACGACGCTCAATCCGACCTGGCTTGCGTCCGCGCCGCCGGGCGCGAGCAGCGGCGAGATCACGCCGACCTTCGGGGCGGCGGCGCGCGTGAGCCCCGCGAGCGCCGTCGCCACGTCGTATTCCAGCAGCGCTTCGCGGTTCTGGTCGAAATAGGCGATCGGTATCCGCCGTCCGTCGGCCGCGAAGGAGGCTCCCAGGAAGAAAGCGTCGCCCGAGCTCAACGGCATGCGGCGGATCGAGGCGGCTTCCGCCGCCGCCTCGGCAGGCGCGCCGGGGACGGGATCGTGAACCGCGACCGAGAGCCTGCCGCCGGAACGGCTGGCGACCAGCTCGAGGAAATCCCGCACCTTCGCCGCATAGGCGCGGACCGCTTCCGGGATTTCCGGGCCTTGCCCGCTCCAGTAGAGATCGATCCGAGCGTTCTCCGGCAGGCGGCCGACGATCTCGATCAGGCCGCGGGACAGCGTGAAACGCCGCGCCTCCGTGAGGTCCAGGGCGAAACGCGCCGGGATCGCGGCGGTGGCTGCGACGACCGCCGCGCCGAAAACGACGCTCGCGACGGCCAGCCGCGCCACCCGCCCCGGCCGCCGGTCGCCGCCCATTCGAAGCGCAGCCGCAACGCCGGCTACGGCGGCGGCTGTGAGCAATGCGAAATAACCGAGCGCCCGCAGCTGGATTTCGCCGGTGGCGAGGCGGTCGAGCCAGAATTTCGGGGATGCGAACGCCAGGACCTCGAGCGGCCTCGCCGCGACGCCGCCGGGCGCGAGCCGCCCTACCCCGTCCCACCCGAACAGCAGCAGCACGAACAGCATGGCGAGCGCCAACACGAAGGCGCCGATCTCGCTCCGGGCGAGCGCCGAGGCGAACAGGCCGATCGCATAGAAGGCGAGCAGCAGGCAGGCCGCACCCAGATAGCCGGCCGCCGCCGCTCCGAGATCCGGCTTTCCCAAGAACGCCAACGTGGCGACGAAGGGCGTCGTGAAAAGCAGGGTGACGATCATCACGACCGCGCCGGCGAGCCAGGCGCCGACCGCGATCGCGCTCGGCGACACCGGAAGCGTGAGCAGGAACTCGCGCTCACGGTCGAGCGGGCGGTCCGCGAAGGCGCGCATCGCAAGCGCCGGCACGAAGATCAGCGCCACCCAGGGCAGGAAGGCCAGCATCAGATCGAGCGAGGCCTGGTCGGCTGCGAAGAAATCGCCGATCAGGAACACGAAGACCGACAGCGTGAGCAGGAAACCGATCTGGAAGACGAGCGTCAGCCGCGAATAGAGCAGCAGCCGCAGCTGGTGGCGGAACGTGGCGCGCACGGCGTCTCGCCACGCCGGCGCCTGGGCGACAGCCGGTTCAGCCTGCATGTTCTGGGTTCAGCGCGGCGTAGGCGGGGGCGAGCCGTCCGGCCGCGTCGAGCAACGGCGCGAGCGGCGAGTCCGCCACGATGCGGCCCGCCCGGAAGACAATCACGCGGTCGCAGAGCGTCTCGGCCTCTTCGAGAATATGGGTCGATATCAGGATCGCCTTGTCGGGAGCCGCGCCCCTCAACTTGTCCCGCAGCCGGGCCTTCTGGGCGGGGTCGAGCGCAGTCGTCGGCTCGTCGAGGATCAGCACCGGCGGATCATGCAGCACCGCCTGCCCGATCCAGGCCCTCTGCCGCCAGCCCTGCGACAGCGCCCCAAGCAGCCGGTCGAGCGCCGGCGCGAGGTCGGCGAACGCCACGGCGCGCTCGATGGCTGAGCGCCGCGCCGCGCCGAAAAGCCCGCGGGCTTCGGCCGCGAAGGTCAGGAACTCGTGGATCGTGAGATCAGGAAATCCGGTCGGCGATTCCGGCAGGTAGCCGAGCGCCGCACGCGCGGCCAAGCCGTTGGAGACCACGTCGCGGCCGGCGATCGACGCGGCGCCGGCATCGGGACGCAGATAGCCGGCCAGTAGCCGCATGGTGGTTGATTTGCCCGCGCCGTTGGCGCCGAGCAGGCCGACGATCTCTCCCGCCCCCGCCTGGAACGAGACGCCGTCTAGCGCCGGCGCGCCTCCAAAGCGTTTGGCGAGAGACTGCGCCTCGACAAGCATCGCAACGCCTACTCGCCGTCAGCGGCCGGATACGAATCCCGTGATGATCATCAGCAGCATGCTGACGCCGGTCAACGCGTATCCGGTCTTGACCAGAACGCCGCCCGGACCGGTCCGGCCCGCCCGGAACGAACCTGCGGCGCTCAGGAGAGCGCCGCAGATCGCAGCGGTGATGATCGCCTCGCGCGTCAGGAAGAGACCGAGAACGCTCATCGCGATCCCAAGCCGAGCTTCATCACGGATGGGCCTGGGCTCGGCTCTGGTCGCCGCGCATCGCCTGCCCGCGGAAGCTCTTCATCGCTTCCTCGTGGAGGATTTCGAGCGCCTGCTTCTTGATCTCGAACACTTCCGGCGAGCTCATCATGTGGAACTGGCGCGGCCGCGGCAGCGGAATCTCAATGATGGCCCGCACCTGTGCGGGCCGGTTCGACAGCACGATCAGGCGGTCGGCCAGGAAGATAGCTTCTTCGATCTCCGAGGTGACGAACAGATTGGTGCGCCGGTTCTCCTCGAAAAGCCGCAGGAAGAACTCCTGCATCAGCGGTCGGGACATCGCGTCCAGCCCGCGGAACGGCTCGTCCATGATCAGGAGCAGCGGCTTGTTGATCAGCGCCCGCGCGAGCTCCGCGCGCCGCTGCATGCCGCCGGACAATTGCGAGGGATATTTCTTCTTGAAATCCCCGAGGCCGACGCGGTCGAGCAGCCGCCGCGCCTCCTTGTCGATCTCGGCGCGCGTCCCCTCGCCGCGCAGTAGCGGCCCGAACACGACATTGTCATAGGTGGTCTGCCACGGCATCAGCGCCGTTTCCTGGAACACCACCATCCGGTCCTTGCCCGGCCCCCTGACGGGGCTGCCGTTCAGCAGGATCTCTCCGGACTCCGGCGTGTCGTAGCCTGCGACCAGGTTGACGATCGTGGACTTGCCGCAGCCCGAGGGACCGACGATGCAGGTGAGGTCGCCGGGCTTGATCTCGAAGGTCAGGTTCTTGATGACCTCCTCGCGATCCCACTCGTCGCCGAAGCCGCGCGAGACGTTCTTGAGTTCTACGCGGCTCTTGCCGGTGGCGGTGTCGGTGACGTCGATGGCGGACGGCGGAACGGTCGTGACCATGGGTCGAACTCCTGGAGAATGACGGGCGCGGACGCTCAGAAGGCGCGCCGCCAGGGCATGACGCGTTCGCCGATGAGGCGGATGAGGGCGCTCGAGAGATAGCCCGCGATGCCGATCGAGATCATCCCGACGATGATGTGCTCCATGGAGCCGCCCATGTAGGAGCTCCAGATGAAGAAGCCCAAGCCGCCGCCGGACTGCGATCCGCCGCCCGAGACCATCTCGGCCGCCAGCACCACGTTCCAGGTGATGCCCATGCCGACCGCCGCGCCAGTGAAGATCGAGGGCAGCGTGCCGGGCAGGATGATGCGCGAGAACAGGTGCCACTGATTGGCGCCCATCGACTGCGCCGCGCGGAGGTAGCGGACGTCGATCGTCCGGGCGCCGCCGAGCACGTTGATCACGATCGTGAAGAAGGCGCCCAGGAACGTGACGAAGATGATCGACATCTCATTCGTCGGCCAGAAGATCAGCGCCGCCGGGACCCACGCCAGCGGCGGGATCGGCCGCAGGATCTCGAAGGGCGGGAAGAAGATGTCGCGGAAGTACTTGTTGACCGCGAGCGCCAGGCCGAACGGGATGCCGATCAGCTGGGCGATCAGGAAGCCGGCCATGACGCGCTTGACGCTCTCAACCCAGCTCATCCAGTAGCCGGACTGCACCACCACCTCGGACGCCGCTCCCGCGACGGCGGTCGGCGCCGGCAGTTTGCTAAAGAACGGCACCTCGAGCCCTAGCGAGGTGTGGAGGAATCCGCCGGCCTGCCAGATCAGCAGGAAGACGAGGAGCCCCACGAGCCCCCGCCAGAACGCGGCGTTCGAGAGGGTGCGCTCCAGCTTCGAGCGGCGCCGGAAGGCGGGAGGCGGCGGGGCGGCAGGGTCGAGGGTCGTGACGGCGCTCATTTCTTTTATCCTTGGATAAAGCGCTGGATGGCTGGGGCTCAGGCCGCTCAGGCCATCTCGCGCTCGCCCGCCTGGAAGGCCTTGATCGCCTCTTCGTGGACGGCCTCGTCCGCCTCCTGCACCAGCAGGCGGAAGGCCTCCGACGTCAGCGTGTGGTAGTCGCGCGGACGCGGCAGGTTGATATCGATCACCTTCTTCACCCGGCAGGGCCGCGTCGTCATGACGTAGACCCGGTCGCCGAGGAAGATCGCCTCCTCGAGATCATGCGTGATGAAGTAGATCGTGACTTTCGTCCGATCGTACATCTCGAGCAGAGCTTCGTGCATGATCTGCTTGGTCAGAGCGTCCATCGCCCGATAGGGCTCGTCGAGCAGCAGAACCTTGGGCTCATTGATCAGGGCGCGGACGATTTCGGCGCGGCGCGCCATTCCGGACGAAACTTCGCCCGGATATTTGTCTGCGACCGCGCCAAGCCCCGCCTCCTGGAGGGCGGTCCGAGCCCGCTCGATGCACTCGGCCTTTGGCCAGCGGCCCTGCACCATCGGCCCGTAGGCGACGTTTTCCGCCAGCGTCTTCCAGGGGAACAGCGCGCCGTTCTGGAACACGACGATGCGATCCGAGCCCTGGTCAGCGAGCGGCTTCTTGGCGCCGCAGAGCGGCACGCCGTCGAGCAGGATCTCGCCGCCGGTGATCGAGTGGAAGCCGGCGATCGCGTTCAGCAACGTCGTCTTCCCGCAGCCCGACGGGCCGACGATCATGCAGACCTCGCCAGGCGCGATCTCCATGGAGCAGTTGTCCACCGCCATCACCTGCGCCCCGTCGGGATCATAGACCTTGGTGACGTTGCGGATGCTGATCGCGCCCTTGGAGGTGGCGGCGCCGGCCCGGTTGAACTCGCTTTGCATCGTCATCTCCTCACCGGCCCTGCATCGCGAGCGCTTTGACGTGCCACTGCATCAGCCGGTTGCCGACCCAGCGCACCAGCGCCGAGGAGAACCAGCCGACGAAGCCGAGCGTGAGCATGCCGATCACCATCGGGACGGTGACGCTGTTCACGTATGAAGACAGGATCAGGTAGCCGAGGCCGAAGTCGCCCGAGACCATCTCGGCCGCGACCAGCGAGAACCAGGCGACGCCGACGCTGATCTGCAGACCCGTGAAGATGAAAGGCAATGCGCCCGGCACCACCACATGGCGGAACACGTCCCACTTCTTGGAGCCGAGGCAGCCCGCGGCGCGGAAGTAGGATTCGTCGATCGACTGCACGCCCAGCATGGTGTTGAGGGTCGTGGCGAAGAACGAGGCGAGCGTCGCGAGGAAGATGACGGGCGTCTCGTAGCCCGAGAACATCAGGATCGCGAGCGGCACCCACGCCATGATCGGGATCGGGCGCAGCGTCTCGAGAACCGGGAAGGTGTAGTCCTTGATCGTCTTCGACCAGCCCATCAGAAGGCCGAGCGGCACGCCGAGCAGCGTCGCGAGGAAGAAGGCGATCGCGATCCGCCGGCAGCTCACATAGATGTGTTCATAGTAGACGGGCGTGAAGATCGAGGTGCCCTGCCGCGGCTCGGTCGACAGCCAGTCGGAGAGAATGGTGACCGGACCGGGGATCTTCTCGAATCTTGGCAGCTGAAGACCTTCGCACAGCAGCCAGTAGGCGAAAATCCACAGGCCGATGCCGAGCAGCATCAGGTAAGGCGTGGGGGACCGGAACCCTTTGTTTATGCGATACGCCAGGAGGGCGAAGCCCGTCGGCTGCCGTCGCGGCGCCTGGGCGGGCCGTTGGCCGGTGGCGAAAGCGTCATCGGCGAGTACGCTCATCTTGCTTTCCTCTCAGGCGGTCAGGGGGCGACGCGGGCGCCGGAGCGCCCGCGGACTGATCGTCAGTTCGCCTTGGAATCCGCGGCGGCCTGCGCGGTGATGACGCCGATCGGGCTCTGGAGCCCGCGGCCGGCGAGCACTTCCCTTGCGATCGAGTCGTCGACGCCGCCTTCGCGGATCTTCGGCTCGGCCGCAGGCTTGGCCGGCAGCGTGTTCAGGAAGGCCGTCGCGTCGTCGAGCAGCTTGTGCACGCGGTCGGTGACAATGAAGTCGAACTGCAGCTTGGTCGAGCCGACGTCCTTCGGGGAGGCGGCGCCGTAAAGCGCGGTCCACAGGATCTTGCGATCCATCCGCTCGGTCTGCGACTCGGCGAGCTGCGCGACCTCGTCGGCGTTCTTCATGTCCGCCATGAACAGCTGAGCGTCGATCTCGGATTCGAGCCAGGCCTTCACGACGTCCGGCCGCTGCTTGATGAGATCGTTCGCCATGACCAGGAAGGCGCCGTCGATCGCGTTGAAGTCACGGCCGGTCGCGACCCGCTTGGCGAGCCCGGTCATTTCGATCTTCGACGCCGTCGGCTCCCACACCGTCGCGCCATCGAGCTTGCCGGCGCGGAAGTTGGTGGTGATCACCTCGACGTTCTGGTTGAGGTAGGTCGCAGGCTTGGTGCCGGTCTGTTCAAAGGCGAGCCGCGCGAAGCGGTCGGAGCAGGCGCCCTGCGGGGCGGAGGTCTGCTTGCCGCCGAGCCACTTGACCGCTTCCTTGCCGTCCTTGAAGTCAGGCGCGTCGTTGCGGACGAGCATGATGTTGCACTGCTGCTCGGACGTGCCGAGCGCCGCCACGATGCGCAGGTCGGTGCCGCCGCGGTCGCGCAGGTTGCGGAAGGTCGCGGCGATCGCCGGCATGTCGCCGACATAGCCGATGTGCTGCTTCTCGCCGGTCATCGCGTTCACGATAACGGCGCCCTGCAGCCCGATCTGGAACGTCGCCGTCGAGCCTTCAGGCAGATATTTCTTCCAGAAGCCCTTGCCGTTGTTGACCACGCCGGACCACGACGCGGTGTAATAGGGCTGATAGCCGACCACCAGGTCGACCTTCTCGCCGGGCTTGCCGAAGCTCATTTCCGCGTTCGCCGCGGTGGACGCCGTCATCGTCGCCGCCGCAAGGGCTGCGACGAGCATCGCCGATGCTCTGGTGCTGGCCATGTTCCCTCCCAGGAACGCTCGGCCGTTGGTTGACGTGTCCGCTTTGTGCGGATCTTGTCCGGCAGAGCTTTTTGCGTTGGAGACGCGCCATTGCTCGCCTCGAGACGATGGCACGCCGCCGCGCCTCCGCTGTAAAATTGTTACTTCAAATGGAGTGATAGGATAGCGCTATCGTGCGGGGGGTAGAAATGCAGCCGGCCTATTTTGTCGGCAGCCGCTCGCGACCCCCGGCGACGTGCGCAGAGGAGGAGGCGGCAAAGCCGGTATCTATCAAACAATAAGAACCTTTCATTTGGCCAATCGAATTCTCCCGGCGATCGTTCGTCCACGCACCGAAGCGGAGCGGTAACCGCACGGCGGGGCCCAAGCGTCGCCGGTACAAAAAACGAGCAGAGGAAGCGCCGATGCCAGCGAGGAATCACACCCAGTGGATGGCCACTCCGCCCCTGCAGAAGGGCGAGTGGGTCGACAGCCGCGTCTATACGGATCAGGAGATCTTCGACGAGGAGATCGAGAAGATCTTCAAGAAGGCGTGGGTGCCGGTCTGTCACGAGTCGGAGCTGCCGAAGCCGTACGACTTCCGCACCACGAGCATCGCCAACGAGCCGATCATCGTGACGCGCGGACCGGACAATGAGATCCGCGCCTTCCTCAACGTCTGTCCCCATCGCGGCATGTTGATCGAGCGCCGCCCCTCCGGCAGCTTCTATGAGGGCCAGCCGTCCGGAAACCCGAAGCGGATGACGTGCATGTTCCATGCATGGCAGTTCGATATGAAGGGGAACTGCGTCTACATCAGCCGCGAGAAGGAAGGCTACCAGGACCGGCTCCCGAAGGAGAGCGTCGGTCTGCGGCGTCTGCGTTGCGAGGTGAAGTTCGGCGGCTTCGTGTGGGTCAACCTCGACGACAATCCGATCTCGCTCGAGGATTGGGCCGGCGAGCCCTTCCAGTGCCTCCGCAAGACGCTCGAAGCCGAGCCGATGGAGGTGTTCCACTATCACAAGGCGATCGTCGATACGAACTACAAGCTCTGGCATGATACGAACTGCGAGTTCTATCATGACTTCATGCACTACCATAACCGCGTGACCGGCTTTAACGACGCCTACTTCGCGCGCAAGAACGAGTCCTTCGAGCACGGGCACATCGTGGTCGGCACCTTCGAGGTGAACTACGACCAGTACGAAGGCTTCGAGAGCCGGGCGGGTCTTTCCTTCCCGCATCTGCCGCCGAACCAGTGGTACATGATCGACCTGTTCCCGGGCATGAACTTCAATCTGCGCGGGTCCGCGCTCCGCTGCGACGTCGTCACGCCGCTCGGACCGAATAAGGTGATGATCGAGTTCCGCGGCCTTGGCCTCAAGAGCGACACGCCGGAAGAGCGCCAGACCCGGATCAACCATCACAACTCGATCTGGGGTCCGTTCGGCCGCAACCTGCATGAAGATCTGATCGGCGTTCAGGGCCAGGGCACGACCATGCGGCCCGGCCAGGAATCGCGCCGCATCCTTCACGGCCGCCAGGAGAACCAGACCATCCACGACGAGAACGGGATGCGCCACTATTACGACGAGTGGGGCAAGTGGATGAACCGGATGCCGAGCAACCCCGAGCTGCCCTACAACGCGCCGGCGATCGCCGCCGAGTGACGGGCGACGGAGGCCCGGCAGGTTGCCCCTCTCCTGCCGGGCCTCCTCATTTTACGAGAATACGAGAAGAGGCCCATCGGCGCGGCCGCGCCGAGCCGATCAGGCCCTCCACGCCGCGAGGAAACGAGAACCGCAATGGATATCCAGACCGAGATGACCGCGCCGCCGCTGAGCGGCGGGCTTGATCCCGCGCAGGCGCGCGAGGCCGCCGACGCGGTCCGGAATGCGATCTACCGCGCCACCATCCTGCTCGACTCCCAGAAGTGGGACGAGTGGCTCGCGCTCTGCGACGCGAGCTTCGTCTACGACATCAAGGCGTGGAGCCCTGAGATCAACTACGACATGACCTATCTGCACGGGTCGCGCAAAGATCTCGAGGCGCTGATCCGCCTGCTGCCGAAGCACAACACCGACCATTCGCCGCTGACGCGCCACACCACCATCTACACGGTCGACGTCGCCGACGACGGCGCCACCGCCAAGGCCGTCAGCGCCTTCATCGTGTTCCAGCACCTGCTGGACGGCACCAACTCGCACATCGACGCGGGCGAGAGCCGGCTGTTCCTGGTCGGAAAGTATTACGACACGTTCCGCATCGAGAACGGCCAGGCTCTGTTCACTAGCCGCGAGACCCGGCTCGAGAACCGGCGGCTGGACAAGGGCTCCCACTGGCCGATCTGAATGTGAGTCCGTCGCCAGTATCCGCGGCGGACGGCTGTGCCGGGCGTCGGGCGCTCGCCCCGATCGACGCCCGGCCGCCGACCTCACACAAGCAAAAGGCGCCCTTATGAGTTGGACGTATCTGTGCGACGCCGCCGAGGTGGCGCCGAATTCCCTGAAGCTGGTCGACGCGAACGACATCCGGATCGTGGTCGCCAATTACGGCTCCGGCTTCCGCGCGATCCCGCCGATCTGCCCGCATATGGAGGAGCCGCTGGACGAGTCCGGCGTCATCGCCAACTGCGTGCTCACCTGCACCAAGCACCTTTGGGCCTGGAACCTGGTCTCGCTCGAGTTGCTCGGAGAGACCGAGAAGCCGCTCAAGACGTACGAGCTCAAGGAGGAGGACGGTAAGCTGCTGGCGTTCATCGCCGAGGAGCTCACCTACGACTTCGAAGAAGAAGACGACATGGACGATGACTTCTTTAGCAAGAGCTGACGATCTCGCGGCGCCCACGCTCGCCCGCGAAAACTGCGCGGTCTCGGTCGAGACCAAGTCGGGCGTGTTCGGCTTCGACTGCGCGCCGGGCGAGACCCTGCTCTATGCCGGGCTGCGGCATGGGCTCACCTTGCCGCACGAATGCGCGACGGGGACCTGCGGAACCTGCCGGGCGCGGGTGATGACCGGCGAGGTCGACGTGGCCTGGGAGGAAGCTCCCGGCGCCGCGCGCCTGAAGCGCGACAAGGGCGACGTGCTGCTCTGCCAGACGCGCGCCGTCGGCGACTGCGTGCTGCGGGTGCCGGCCGAGGTCGCCGCCAAGCCGGCGCGCCATCAGATTCCCGCCTATCGGACGGGGCTGATGGAGAACATCCGCAGGCTCACCGGCGACGTCATCAGCTTCGAGGTCGCGTTGTCGGCCCCGATGGATTTCGACGCCGGGCAGTTCGTGGTCGTCGAGGCGCCGGGGCTCGAAGGCGCCCGGGCCTATTCGATGGTGAACTTCACCCGCTCCGCCGATCGGATCGAGCTGGTCGTGAAGCGCAAGCCCAGCGGCGGCTTCGGCGACTGGCTGTTCGGCGCCACCGCCGAGGGCGCCAAGGTCAAGGTGTTCGGGCCGCTGGGCCGGGCGACCTTCCACGCCGACGAGCACAAGAACCTGCTGATGATCGCCGGCGGCTCCGGCATCGCCGGCATGATGTCGATCCTCGCCTCGGCCGCGGAGGCGGATCATTTCCGCACCCGCAAGGGCTACGTGTTCTTCGGGGTCCGCACTCTGGCGGACGGCTTCTACCTTCAGGAGTTCGCCCAGCGGGTCGCCGAGGCGCAAGGCAATCTCGAGGTCACGCTGGCGCTGTCGCATGAGGATCCGTCAGGCGCGGACCATCCCGACCATCCCGGCGTGAAGCTTGCGAGCGGCATGGTGCATGAGGTGGCGGGCCGCGCGATGGCCGGCCGCTATGACGACCTGATCGCCTATGTGGCCGGGCCGCCGCCGATGGTCGACGGGGCGCTGCGCACGCTGATCACGCAAGGCGGTCTCAGCCCCTCGGCGATCCGCTACGACAAGTTCGGCTAAGCCGGACCCCTTCCCGACATCGCGACGACGTGGCGGCCTCAGGCGAACTGCCTGAGGCCGAGCCGCGTCAGGATCAGCACGCCGACCACCACCAGCAGGGTCGAGGCGACGCGCCCGAGCGCCTCGCGCGACAGCGCATGCGCGAGCTTTGCGCCGCCCCATGTTCCGGCCGCAAGGCTGAGCCCGAGCACGAGCCCGATGCTGACGTCCGGCTCGCCATAGGCGAAGTTGCCGACGGTCGCGAGCGCCGCGATCGGGATCTGCGCAGCCTGGCTCAGCCCGACCGCGGCGAGCGGCGGAAGCCTCAGCGAGATCAGGATCGGCACCAGCACCAGCGGCCCTCCGGTGCCGGTCATCGCCGACAGGACCCCCGTCAGCGCGCCCACGGCGGCGAGTTCGAGCGGCCGCAGCGGCCGCTCTCTCTCGCCCAGCTGGCGGCGGCCGAACAGGCTGTTTGCGCCCGACCAGAGCGCGAGCGCCCCGACCAGCAGCTCGAGCAGCCGCGGATCGACGCCGTTGCTCGCCCAGGCCCCGGCGAGCGCCCCCGGCGCGGCGCCGACCGCGATCCAGCCCGCCAGCGACCAGCGGATCGATCCCGCCCGGGCGTACACCGCGGTTCCGATCAGGCCGGTCAGGATGTAGCCCATCATGGCCGAGGCGATCGCGTCCTGGATCCTGAGCCCGAGGCCGTAGACCAGGGCCGGCACGACGATCACCCCGCCGACGCCGACGCAGCCGATCATCACGCCCGCGACCAGCCCGATTGCGCCTACCGCGAGAGCAAGCTCATCCATTGTGCAGTCTCATCGTGATGAGCGACGGCGCTCGACTTGAAGGCCGCGAAACAACCAGAGCGGGAAACTGGGAAAATCTGGCCGCGCGAACGATCCGTTCGCTTCTTTCAATAATTGATCCGATCAATCGGATTGCGTACGGCGCGGCTTCAACTACACTAATTTTAAAGAGCCGGCAGCGGCCGCCCGGACGTCGAGATGTCTTCGTCCGGTAAATCCCGGGATGGAGCACGCCATGTTTCTTCGGCAGTTCAAGTATTTGACGGCCGTCGTGGAAGAGGGTCACTTCGGCCGCGCGGCGCAGAAGTGCAACGTCACTCAGCCGAGCCTGTCTTGCGGCATCAAGCAGCTCGAGCTTGAGATAGGCGTGCCTATCTTTCTGCGAGGTCGCGGTCAGCGCTTCTGTGGATTGACCCCCGAGGGCGACCGGGTGGCGAAGTGGGCGCGCAACGTCATCGCCAATTGCGAGGCGATGCGGGACGAGGTCGCGGCCATGCAGAAGAACCTGCACGGCCGGCTGCGCATGGGCGCGATGCCGTCGATGTCGCCGATCCTCCCGGTTCTGCTGCAGATGGTGCGCGAGCAGCACCCGAACGTCGCCATGGACGTCCAGTTTCTCGGCAACGACGCCATGAAAACCGGACTCAACAATTTCACCCTCGACGTCGCCCTCACCTATTTCGACCAGGCGGAGCTCGGACGACGCAACACGCTGAAGATCTACAAGGAGAACCTCAGCCTGCTGGTCCCCGACGTCGCGGAGTTCAAAGGCCGCGAGGAGATCACCTGGCGGGAGGCGGCCGGGCTCCCGCTCGCGATGCTGCGCGAAGGCATGCATGAGCGCCGCTTCGTCGACCGGATCTTCGAGAAGGTCGGCGGCGCGCCGGAGGCCAAGGTGGAGTCGGAGTCGATCCTGCACCTGATGTTCCAGGTCCAGTTCGCGGGGCTCTGCACGATCATCCCGTCGCACTTCACCCACATGCCCGGACTCCATCGCGGCACCCGGGCGCTGCGCCTGGTCGACCCGGTGGTCAGCCAGGACGTCTGCCTGTTTTGGGCGGAGGGCGAGATCATGACGCCGATGGCGGCGACGCTGGTCAGCGCGGTCAAGAAGTTGAACAAGCAGGGCGGTCTCGACGCGCGCCTTGCGGAGATCACGCCCGACAGCCCGTCGCTCGCGCCTTTCACGAGCGACGCCGGCCGCCAGGTCGCGCAGGACGCCGTCCCCCTGCCGGCCTGACGTCGCCGGCGCGGCCTTCGCGGACACCGACGACGCTCAGTGCGTCGTCGGCTGGCCGCCGGACCTGAGAAAGGCGGTGACCCTGTCGGCGGCGTCGGACTCCTGGATCTCCGACGCCCGGAGGACCGCGAGCGGGCTGGCCGCGCCGTTGGGCTCGCCGGCCGCCGCCACGAAGAAGAACGGCTCCGGGATCATGTCGTCTCCCGGCGAGAAGCCGAGCACCCGGCCGTCCGCCGCAGCCTGAACCCGCAGGTCGCGCGGCGACACCCGCAGCGCGTCACCCTGCTCACCGGGCGCGGCGGCCCGGATCGCCTGGGCGGCGTTGCGCATCAGGGCGTCGAGCGCCCGCAATTCGCGCTCGTATTCGGCCGGCGAGAACTCGACGCCGTCGCCGTTGAGCAGGCCGACGCTGTCATAGGGCAGATCTTTGGAGAACCGCTCGCGGTCGACGCCGCGATGCAGCAGCTCGATCAGCAGCCAGGCCTCGACATGGGCCGGCGACCTCTCCTCGACGTCGATCTCATGGTCGGACGGGGCTCCGGCTTCGGTGAACTGCATCTTGAGATCGTCGACGCTCAGCTCGAGGCCGAGCTCGGAGCCGAGATCATGCGTCGAGATGACGTTGCGTTCGTCGAGCCAGCGCAGGCTCACCTCGCCATTCGGCGCAGCGTAGCTCCGCTCGACCCGCGCCAGCCACTGCGTCGCGCTCAGAAGCTGGTTCCTCGCCTCCGCGAGCCGCTTCGGATCGTATTCGCCGACCGGCCTCCATTCGAATGGGCGCAATGTTCTCTCCCAAAAACCTGATGGCCGGTTCTTTGAGCGCCGGCCCAAAGCTCAGGGTGGAGCCGCAGATTTCCACTGTAAATTCGTTTGCGTCTATCAATCCATTGACCAGGATATTTCCTTTCATCTGTCGCACAGGCCCGGTCGATCATCGGCGGGAATAACCGCCTTCTATGAAACGATGCAGAAAATCGAATGGCCTTGAGGCTTTGCGCGCGCGGATAGTGGCGAAGCGAAACCGGCTGGGCGTTCCCGAACATGGTCGTTCCGACGGTCGCCGGATGATCGGCGGCTACGCGCCGGCGCCGTCGCGCAACAACAACCAGAAACGTCCCTCAGGAGCGAAACATATGTCCGAGGCCTATCCGACGAACACGCCCGTCGTCGACATGCGAAGCCGGCCGGCGTTCCTTCACGCCTTCTTCGGCGCGCAGCCGGATACGCCGCAGTTCGAAGTGGTCAAGTGGCTCAACAAGCGCGTCGGCGGCCGCGACATCGAACACTTCACCCGCGCCAAGGACGCGGACGGCGTCGTCAGCGAAATGGACGACGCCGGCATCAGCGTCGCCGTAATGGTCGCCCGCAGCGTGCCGGGCGTCCGCGTCTCGAATGACGACCTCGCCGCGGTCGCCGCCGCGAACCGCAAGCGTCTCGTCCCGATCGCCTCCGTCGACCCGATCGAGCTCGGCCGTGAAGCCGCCGTCGAAGAGGCGACCCGCGCCATCAAGAAGCTCGGCATGAAGGGGCTCAATCTCGACGCCGGCTTCTACGCCACCCCGCTGCGCGCCGACGACTACCGGCTGATGCCGCTCTATGAAGTCTGCGAGCAGCTCGGCGTCCCGGCCTTCGTGATGTCCGGCCCGACCACGCCTGACCTGCGCCTCAACGACCCTTATGCGGTCGACAATGTCGCCAAGACCTTCCCCAAGCTGCCGATCGTGTGCTGCCACGGCTTCTACCCGAACGTGCGGGAGATCGTGACGGTCGCGTTCCGCAACGAGAACGTCTTCGTGTCGCCCGACATGTACACCTTCTGCCCGGGCGGCAATCTCTACGTCGAGGCCGCCAACCACTTCATGGCCGACCAGTTCCTGTTCGGCAGCTCCTACCCGTTCCGCCCGATGAAGCAGGGCGTCGAAGACTTCCGGAACCTCGGCCTGTCGCCCGAGGCCTGGGAGAAGGCGACCTGGAAGAACGCCGACCGCCTGCTCGGCCTCGGCCTCGCCGGCAAGGCGAACAAGAAGGCGGCCTGACCTCCGCATCCTTCTTCAGTTGAAGGCCGGCGTGATCCCTCGCGCCGGCCTTTTTTTTTTGCGCCGCTCTCCGGTCGGCCGGTCCGTGGCCTCAGCCTGGCCGGGCGCCCGGCCAGGCCCCGCCCCTCGCCATCCCCTCCCTCGTCATGCCCGCCTTCGCGGGCATCCACGACTTGCTTTCCGCTGCACGTCACACGACCAAGTCGTGGATACCCGCGAAGGCGCGGGCATGACGGGAGACGTTCAAGCGCCGCGCTGCAGGCGTGCGCCATCCGCCGGGTCCCACGGCGGCATCTCATCCATCCGGTTCAAACAGCGACAGCGGAAGGCGCGGAGCGCCGGACCACCGTGGTTTTACGCGTAATTTGGCCGGTCGCCCGGCGCTCCACGCGCGGCGGCTTGGCGACGACTGCGGAAGCCGCGCTCCGGCCGCGGGCGGCCCGTAGCCTCGTGAGAGGCCGGTCCCTTTGCGGATTTTGGACCTCGCCGCCTCCAGGGAGGCGCCTCGGGCCCAAAACCCATCCCGCGCCTTAAGGCGCTCGATGGCGCGGCCCCGTCCTAGTGCGGGGCGGGCGGCCTATGATCCTCGGAGGCCAGCCGAAGCTTTCCGCCAAGGCCCGCAGCCGACGTCCCGGGACCGCGAGCTCCGGTGCTCGCAGGCGCAGGCGCCGCTCCTCCCCCGCATGGCCGGCCGGTCCGGACACGCCTTCCTATCGGGAAAGGACAGTTGGAGCAGAGCACGAGGGAGGCGAGAAGTCAAGGAATAAAAGCCTAGCCCTTCTCTTCTCCCTCCTCACGCGCAGCGTGGGGAGGGTGGCCCTTTCGGAGCGAGGGGTCGGGTGGGGTCCTTGGGCGTAGAGCTCTGTCCTGAACACCCCACCCGGCCGGGCTTCGCCCGTTCACCCTCCCCTCTTGGAGGGAGGGAAAGACCGCCCTCCGTCCGAGCGAGGAGCCAACAAAAAACGCCCGGCGGGAACCGCCGGGCGTTTTGGCAAGGGGGGATAAACGGCGGCCCGGAGGCCGCCGCCGGGCAGGTCAGCGGCGGTGCCGCAGCTTCTTCTGCAGGGTCTCGGGGCCGAAGATGTAGGCCACCAGGGCGCAGACCAGGACGACGCAGGAATACTTCATCGCGTCGGCCATTCCGCCGGGCGCCACGCCCGCGATCCACGCCACCGCGACGGGAACGAAGATCGACGGGAAGCGGCCGAGCGCCACCGACCAGCCGAAGCCGGAGCCGCGCACCTCGGTGGGGAACAGCTCGGCCACATAGACCATGCCGATCGCCCAGGAGCCGCCGATGCCCGCGAAGGCCAGACAGCCGAACAGGATGAAAAGCGGCACGGAAGCAGTGGAGAACATCATCCACAGCGAGGCGGTCAGCAGGATGATCAGGATCGCGCCGGCGGGCTTGCGACCGACGTGGTCCGACAACATGCCGGCGGCGATCGAGGCCACGAACATCGAGACGTTGAACAGGCCGAGTACGATGACGGCGTTGGTGTTCGTCAGATGGTGCACGGTGACCATCAGCTGCACCACGAACACGGTCTCGGCGTAGTAGATGCAGGCGAGCGAGACGTAGATCAGCGAGCCCCACAGCAGATTGCGCCGAAGCTGCGGGCTGGCGCACAGCGCCGGCCAGAAGGCGATTCGCTCCTCCTTGGTGCGCTCGCGGCGCGCGAGCATGGCGGTGTAGGCAGGGCTCTCCTCGAGCTGCATCCGGACGAACAGGATGATGACCGCCGGCAGCGCCGCCAGGAAGTACATCGCGCGCCAGCCGAACGCGTCGAACACCAGCGCGGACACGATCGCGGCGTAGACGACGCCGAGCGAATAGCCGGCGAACATCAGCCCCGCCCCGAGGCCGCGCCGCTTGGTGTCCCATGCCTCGACGACATAGGGCACGCCGACGGTGAGCTCGCCGCCGCCGCCGACGCCGGTGAAGAACCGGCCGATCGCGAACTGGATCGGCGAGGTGGCGAAGCCGGTCAGCGCGGTCACGCTGCCATAGGCGAAGATCGACACGCCGAGCGTCTTCTTCCGGCCGAAGCGATCGCCGAGCATGCCGAACACGCAGCTGCCGAGCATGTAGCCCGCAATGAAGATCGAGCCGATCAACCCCATGGTCTGGAGGCTCGTCCCGAACTCCAGCGAGATCATCGCGAGAGTCATGCCGTAAATGTTGATCGCATAGGCGTCGAACAGATAGCCGAGAGTCGCCGCGAGCGTGATGGTGTTGCGCGCCGCCGGCGTGATGACCGGATCCTCATCCGGCCGACGATCGACCATGATGTCTTGGACTTCAGGTCGTTCTAACGCAATCGCGCCTGTGTTGATCGACATGCGCTCGCTTCCTCCATTACCTTTTCTTATCCTTCGCCGTGATCATCGGAGGCTTTGTGCGTCAACCAGCGCCATTCTGGCGCTATTTAGATTTTCAGTATTCGGCTGTTCCGATCAGTTTATTCATGTAAATCGCTTGACGCACGCCTCGCTCTCTGAGCAGGCGACACGACATACTTCCCGCGCGCGACCGATAGCGGCTATTTCATTTTCCGAATTGATCAATAGATGAATCCTAACGAGTGCGCGCGGCGTGAGAGCCCGCACTCCACGATCCAATCGTTATTGGCGCGATCTATTCTGGATTAGCTTAGACTTAGGCGCCGCTCATGGGCGGCCCGCCGACGGCGCGATGAGACGCGGCCGGATCTCTCGGCGCGGCGAAAACTCAGCCGGCGGCGGGCGCCGCAGCCTCGACCGCTTCGTCTTCGCGGTAGCTTCCGGCGCCCTTGGCGTCGAAGAACGAGGTCGGCGAGCCCGCGCCGCACTCCCTGAAAATCCGCGCCTGGCAGGCGGCGCAGATCTTCGGGTCGACCTTGCGGAAGATCGCCCCGATCGCGTCGGCCTTCGAGTGAAAAATGTGGTCTTCGCCGAGCCGCTTCAGGAAGCCGGTCTTGCGCCAGACGTCCAGAACCGCCTGACGCGGCCTGTGGAAGTAGAGGTCGCCGCCGACCAGCCTGCGCCGCTTCAGCTCGTTCTCCCAGAGCTCGGCGCCGGCGAGGTCGATGAAGTTCATGCTGCGCGACATCACCAGCAGGTGCTTTTGCGTCGGCGACCTGGTCCGCAGGTCATGCAGACGATCCCCGACATATTGCGCGGCCCCGAAATAGGCTGCGCCTTCGATGCGCAGAAGTTTGAGCTGCGGGCATTCGGCCGCCCCGGCGAGATGCGAGAGCGGCGTGAACCGCCCGATCTCGGTGTCGCGGTCCGGCGCCAGCGCAAGGATCTTCGGGTGCGACGTCCGGTGCAGATAGGCGACGAGCGAGAACGCGACGCCGATTAGGATCGCGACGTGGAACGGCAGGAACAGCATGGCCACGAAGGTGGTTGAGGCGACCGCGAACTCGATCCGGCTGAGCTTCGCGATCTCCGCGAAGCGGCCGAGATCGAGCAGGCTCCAGGCCGTGTAGAGCAGCAGCGCAGCGATCGCGGCGGTCGGAATGTCGCGCAGGATCGGCGCGGCGATCGCCACCATGATGATCAGGAAGCCGGAGGCCATCATCGCCGCAAGCGGCGTCCGCGCGCCCGATTCCAGGTTCGGCATCGAGCGGTTGAGCGAGCCGCAGGAGAGATAGGAGGAGAAGAAGCCGCCCGCGATGTTGGACAGCCCCTGGCCGATGAACTCGCGGTTGACGTTGATCCGCTGGCCGGAGCGCGCGGCGACCGCCTTGGCGATCGACACCGACTGGCCAAGCGCGATGATCGCCAGCGCGCCGGCGATCGGCACCAGATGCGGCAGGCTGTCGAGCGGCGGCAGCGGCACACTGAAGGGCGGGATCGGGGTCGGGATCGCGCCGATGACCTCGACCGCCTCCGGTCCGCCCCAGAAGGTCAGCGCCTCCGAGACGATCCAGCCCGCCGCAAGGCCGAACAGCATGAAGGGCAGACGCCGCGACACCGCGCGGGCCCCGAGCGTCACGGCGAGCGTCGCGAGCGCGACCGCGGCCGCCGCCGGATTGATCCCGCGCCACTCGGTGAAGACCGAGGCCGCCGCTGCGAACGGCCCCCGTCCGCTATGCGCCGGCAGGCCGGCGGCGTCGGGCAGCGCGTAGCAGGCGATCAGCATCGCCGCGCCGCTCATGAAGCCGAGCAGGACGGAGGGCGACAGGAAGTCGGTGAGCCCGCCGAGGCGCGAGGCGCCGACCGCGAACTGGATGATCCCGACCATCACGGTGACGGCCAGCACGAGCGTGACGTATTCCGGGCTGCCGACGGCGGCGAGCGGACTGATCGCGGCGAACAGCGCGAGCGAGTTCGCGTTGGTCGGGCCGGAGGCGACGTGCAGGCTCGAGCCGAAGGCGGCGGCCACGATCGTCGGCACCACCGCGCTGTAGAGCCCGTATTGCGGCGGAAGACCCGCGAGCGTCGCGAAGGCGATGCCCTGCGGCAGCACCAGTAGCGCGCCCAAAAGGCCGGCGAGCGCGTCGGCGCGGACTGTGTGGCGGTTGACTTGGCGCCACCAGCCGGAGGTCAGCCGGATCACAGCGCGCCTCGCTCCCGGCCGCGCCCTTCGCTTTGGGCGAGGTCCGGCCAGAGGATGAAGGCGCTGATCGACGGCATAGTCCGTTACTTCCAGGCGTTGCGTCTCGGTCAGGCTGCGCCGGGGCTCGCCGCGCGCTGGACGCGGACATGGGGCGGGGCTCGCCTGTGGGCGGCGGCGCTTGCGAGAGGCGTGACTTCTACCATGAAGGCCGGATCATTCCGAGCCAAACCTCAGCGCGAACAGCACGTTAGTTCCTATGCGGCGATAGAGGCCGCCTTGCGGTCGGGCGAGCTTGTCTATCGATCGGCAGTCATGTTCGCCAGCGTGCGGATCTCCGCCAGCAGCGCGTCGCCGATCTCGAGCCCGGTCGCGGCGGCCGTCTCGCGGTTGGCGAGCCGGCGCGCGCCCGGCAGCCGGGCGCCCTCCTGCTGGTCGATCGCGCGGGCGAGCACGGCGAAGCGCTCGCCGGCGCCGGACGAGAAGGCGACGGGATCAAGCGCCAGGATGAGCTGCCCGGTGCCGGGAGGGCCGCCCTCAGCGTCCAGGAAGGATGAGGCTTCGCCGGCGAACAGCGCGCCAGTGAGCCCTGCCGCGAGCAGCTCGACCATCAGCGCGAGCGCGACGCCCTTGGCGTCGCCGAGCGGCGCCATGGTGCCCTTCAGCGCGGCGGCCGGATCGGTCGTCGGCCGCCCCTCGGCGTCGAGCGCCCAGCCCTCCGGGATGCTCTCGCCGCGCTGCTTCGCAGCCATGATGTTGCCGCGGGCGACGCGCGACAGCGACAGGTCGATAACGATCGGCGCCTCGCCCGACAGCGGGCAGGCGAACGCGATCGGGTTGGTGCCGAGCACGGCGGTGCGGCCGCCCCAGGGGGCCATCGCGGCCGGCGTATTGGCGAACAGCAGGGCGACGAGCCCTGCGTCGGCGAGCGCCTCGACCGGCTGGCCGGCCGCGCCGCAATGATGCGAGCGGCTGATGGAGGCGGCGGCGATCCCCTGCGCGCGCGCCATCGCCGGCAGCGTCTCGACCGCGAGATCGAGCGCCGGATAGGCGAAGCCATGCGCGGCGTCGATCGCCAGCACGCCCGGCCGCGGCCGGCTTGCGGCCGGCGGGGCGTCGCCGATGATCTTCTTCGCTCGGAGCTGGGCGGCGTAGCCCGGAACGCGCGAAAGGCCGTGGCCTTTCAGCCCGTCGGCCTCCGCGCCGACCAGCGCGCGCGCGACGCTCGCGGCGTTGCGGTCGGAAGCGCCGTCCGCGGCCAGCGCGGCGGCGACGAGATCGTGCGCCTCTGCGAGCGAAACCCTCGCCATGATCAGTGCCCCCTCAGATGCTGCGCGACGGCTTCCGCGGTGACGCGGGAGACCCGGACGTTCGACTCCGCAGTGACGCCCGCGATGTGCGGCGTCAGAACGAGGTTGGGGCAGCCGGCGAAGCGCTCGGCCGCAGCGCCCTTCAGCGGCTCCGCGTCGAACACGTCGAGCGCCGCGCCGCCGAGCCTGCCGGACCGAAGGGCCTCGGCGACCGCCGCCTCGTCGACCACGCCGCCGCGCGCGGCGTTGATCAGGATGGCGTCGTCGGGCATCGTCGCGATCGCCTCGCCCCCGATCATCCCGCGCGTCTCGTCGGTCAGCGGCACATGCAAGGAGACCACGTCCGAGGTGCGCAGCAGGCTTTCGAGCGGCCGGGACTCCACCCGTCCCCAGGACGGCCGCCACGCCGGGTCGTCCGCCGCGACGAACGGATCATGGGCGGCGACCGACATGCCGAGCGCGACTGCGCGCCGGGCGGTCTCGCGCGCGATCGAGCCGAAGCCGATGAGGCCGAGCCGCTTGCCGGAAATCTCGCGGCCTGCGGAAAGCGCGTTGCGCGGCCAGGTCCCGGCCGCGAGCTCGTCCGTCGCCCGGTAGGCGCCGCGCAGCAGCAGCATCGCCGTGCCGATGACGTATTCGGCGACCGACACGTCGTTCGCTCCCGTCGCCGGGTAGACGGCGATCCCGCGCGCCTCGCAAGCCGCGACATCGATGTTGTCGAGGCCGACTCCAAGCCGGCCGACGCACCGCAGACGCGCCGCGCCGTCGAGCAGCGCGCCGCGCACCTGCGTCCTGTTGCGCACGATCAGCGCGTCGGCGTCCGCGGCCTCGCCGGCGAGCCGATCAGGGGCGTCCACAAGCGCGGGATCATAGACGACGTCGAAGCCGACGAAGGCGCTGCGGATCGCGGCCTCGTCCATGAACTCCGAGATGACGATCTTCATGGAACCTCGTCGCGGGGGTTCAGGCGCGATCCCAGCGTCGGGCAGAGCGCCATGGAAAAGAAAACGCCGCAGCCGATAAGCGCTTGCGCTCGGCCGCGGCGGGAACTCAGCGCCCGCTTCGCTGGCGGGCGGCCCCTCCCCGCGCTTGCGGAAAGAGGCTCGGGGTTACGCGCTGCGGTAGAGCTTGGTCATCACGAATTCGCGGTGACCGAGCGACTCCGCGGCCGTGAGCCGGCCATTGGCGGTGCGGATGATCATGTCGATCAGCGCGTCGCCCGCCTCGGGGATCGTCATGTCGCGGCGCAGCACGCCGGTGACGTCGACGTCGATGTGCTCGCCCATGGTGCGGACGGTGCGCGGGTTGCCCGAGATCTTGATCACCGGGACGATCGGGTTGCCGATCACGTTGCCCTGGCCGGTCGGGAAGGTGTGCACGACGTAGCCCGCCGCGGCCATCAGGGTCACGCATTCGGCCGCGGCCGAGGAGGTGTCCATGTAGTACAGGCCCGGCCCCTTGGCCGGCGCTTCGGCCGGCTCGAGGGCGTCGATGTACTTACACTCGTGGCCGATCTTCTCGAGGTTGCCGAGCGCCTTCTCCTCGATCGTGGTGAGGCCGCCCTCGATGTTGCCCTTGGTGGGCTGGCTGTCCGAGAGGTCGTCGGTCTTGTGGGCCTCGATGACGTCGTCCTGATAGGCCTTCCACATCTTGTACCACTTCTCGGCGATCTCCGGGCTCGCCGCGCGCTCCTTGCAGAGATGCTCGGCCCCGGTGATCTCCGAGGTCTCGCCGAACACGCCGTAGATGCCGTGCGGGATCAGCTTGTCGTACATGTTGCCGACCGTCGGGCAGGACGACAGGCCCGTCGTGGTGTCGGACTCGCCGCATTTGGTCGAGATCCAGAGCTCGGTGATCGAGCACTCCTCACGCGGCAGCTCGGTCGCCCACTGCAGGAACTTCTTCGCCTGGTAGCTGGCGCGGGCGATGGTCGCGATGTCGCCATGCTGCTCGATGCCGAAGCCGACGACCGGCTTGCCGGTCTTGGCGATGCCTTCGACGACGCGGTTGGTCCACTGCTCCTCGATGCCGATCACGATCACGGCCGCGACGTTCGGGTTGGAGCCGATGCCGATGAGGGTGCGGAAGTGGACCGCGAGGTCTTCGCCGAACTGCAGGCGCCCATAAGCGTGCGGCAGCGCCAGCGTACCCTTGATGTTGTTCGCGACCGCCTCGCAGGCGGCGTTGGACAGATCGTCGAGCGGCAGCAGCACGACATGGTTGCGCACGCCGACGCGGCCGTTCTCGCGGCGCCAGCCCATGAAGGTCGCCTTGGCGGCGTCCGCCGACGCGCGCTTGCTCGGCAGCGCAGGGGTGTAGAATTGATCCGGAGCGCCGCCGACAAACGGGCTCTGGTTGGAGATCATAACGTCAGCCATCTGTCCGTCCCTCACCAGCGCTTCGTTCTCATGTTGTGGGTGTGGACGTGTTCGCCCTTGGCGACGTCCGCGGTGATCTTTCCGACGTCCTGACCGTACTTGATCGCCGTGTCGCCGGCCTTGAGATCCGTCAGCGCGACCTTGTGGCCGATCGGAATGTCGCTCTTCACATGAACGCGGAACGTGCCGTTGTTCTCGGTCACGACGCCAAACGCGTCGGTGTCGGCCTTCAGCCCCTCGATGACCGCGACGGCGACATTGTCCTTCGGACTGTGGGCGAGGACGTGCGGGTTGCGGCCGTCCCCATTGGCTGTGCTCGTCATCGCCTTGAGATCCTCCTGTGATGACTGGCGGCTTGCGGCGCCGCTCCGTTAGCTCTTGTATAAGACATATGATACGTTTTCGGTCAACGGCGTTTGAGGCGGATCGGCGTCAGCCGCCCTCGCGATGCGCGCTCTGGAAAACCGCTCCCTCCAGCTGTCGGCGCTGCGCCCGAACGCCTTGGCGCGAGCCCTGACGTCCACGCATCTCTGGATGTTCTGGGGTGGTCGTCGCCCCCAAGGGCTCCATCGCGTTCGCCTAGACGGTCAGGCCGCCTCGTCGAGCAGCGACTGGCCGGGCCGGACGCGCGTGAAGGCCACCGGCTCGGTCGCGACCTCGAGCGCGCCGGAGCGCTCGCGCACCACCGTGTAGCGCGAGGTCGCGAGCTCGGAGGTCTCCGGAAAATCCTCGCGGAAATGCGCGCCGCGGCTGTCGGTGCGGGCGAGCGCGGCGGCGCAGATCGCCCGGCTGACCGCGACCAGGCTTTCGAGGTTCAGCCGGTCCATCCAGGTCAGGTTGTAGCGGCGGTCACCGTCCGGCGCGCCGGAGCGCTCGACCGCGTCGGCCAGTCCCGCGAGCGCATTCTCCGCCCGCTGCAGGCCGGCGGCGTCACGCAGGATGCCGGCGTCGGCCCACATCGTCTCGTAGAGCGCCTCGCGGATCGCGCCGAGCTCGCCCGAGGGCCGGCCGAGCGGCCCGAAGCAGCGCGCCAGCCCCTGCTCGATGGCGGAGGAATCCGGATCGGCGCGCGAACCTTCGCGGCTCACCGCAGACGCCATCGCCTTGCCGGCCACGCCGCCGAACACGGTGGAGTTCGCGACCCCGTTGCCGCCGAGCCGGTTGGCGCCGTGCACCCCGCCGGTGTCCTCGCCGGCCGCGTAGAGCCGCGGCAGTTCGGTGCGGCAGTCGCCGCCGAACGCTACGCCGCCCATCATGTAATGCGCCGTCGGGATGACCTCGACGAGCCCCGCCGCGAGGTCGAAGCCGCAATCCGCGCAGCGCTCAACCATGCCCTTGAAGTCTTTTCTGACTTTTTCCGGCCCCAGATGGCTCATCTGGATGTAGACGCCGCCATTCTCGGTGGCGTGGCCGTCGCGGATGCGGCGGATGATCGAGCGGCTGACGATGTCGCGCGTCGCGCGTTCGTTGCGCGGGTCGTAGAGATGCATGAAGCGCTCGCGGCCGCCGTCGAGCAGATAGCCGCCGGCGCCGCGCAGCCCCTCCTCCAGCACCGTGCCGGTCATTCGCGTGTCCGTGCCGGCGAGCAGCCCGGTCGGATGGAACTGCACCATCTCCATGTCGCGCAGCGGCAGCCCGGCGCGGAGCGCCATGGCGAGCCCGTCGCACGACTTGTCGCCCGAGGGCGTGTGGTACTTGTACATGGTCGGCCCGCCGCCGGTCGCGAGCAGCGTGGCCTTGGCGCGCACGAACAGCGGCTCGCCGGAGCGCATGTCGAGCATCAGCACGCCGGCGAGGCCGGAGCCGTCCGCGGCCGGGATCAGTTCCAGCGCCCGGTGATCCTCGAGCCGCTTCACGTCGCGGCGCCAGACCTGCTCGGACAGGCGGTTGATGATCTCGATGCCGGTCAGGTCGCCCTTGTGCACCGTGCGGTCGAAGGTTTGTCCCGCGAAGGCCTTCTGGTGGACCGTGCCGTCAGGATTGCGGTCGAAGAAGCAGCCGAGCTCGCTCTCGAGCTCGCGGATGCGGATCTGCGCCTCGTTGACCAGCGTCCAGGCGAGATCCTGGTTGTTGAGCCACTTGCCGCCTTCGATCGTGTCCATGAAGTGGCGCTCGACCGAGTCGCCGGGCGCCAGCGCGACGTTGTAGCCGCCCTGCACCATGCGGGTGCAGCCGCACTTGCCGAGCAGGCCCTTGACCGCGACCGTGACCTCGAGATCGGGCGCGATCTTCTTGGCGTGCAGCGCGGCGAACAGGCCGGCGCCGCCGGAGCCGAGGATCAGGATGTCGGTGTCGACGGTGCGGAGCGCCGGCGTCATTCGCCGGCTCCGATGCTCGCCAGCACCGCGTCGCGGCGGCTGGCGACGTCGTCGCGGACGTTGGCGTAGAGCGAGCCGCCGTGAGAATCCATGCCGACCAGCAGCGGGCCGAAGTCGCGGATCTTGAAGCGCCAGAGGCTCTCGGGGTGAAGATCGTCCATGTCGACGTCCTCGATCTGCTCGATCCAGGTCGTCTCCAGCGCGGCCGCGCCGCCGACGATCGCCAGATAGGCGCCGCCGATGTCGCGGAAAGCGGCGAGCGTCTCCGGCCCCATGCCGCCCTTGCCGATGATCAGCCGCACGCCCTCGCGCTCCATCAGCGCGCGGGTGAAGCGCTCCATCCGCATAGAGGTGGTGGTGCCGATGCAGAACGGCTCGTATCCGACCGGGGCGGCCTCGGACTTCTCCACCCGCCGGACGTTGGGCGCGGTGTGGATGACGGCGTGGCCCTTGAGGTCGAGCCGGGTCTCGCGGCCGCGGTCGAACATGTGGATCAGCGTCGCGTCGCGGATGCCGAACAGCGTCTGGCGCAGCGTGACGGTGTCGCCGACCTTGAGGGCGCGAACTGCGGCCTCGTCGACGGGCATGTCGAGGACATGATGGGTCATCTCTGCCTCAGCTGAACGCGATGCCGCCCGGCGTGATGGTCGCCGTGGCGCGCCGGGCCGAATGGCACTGGATGTTCACCGCGACCGGGTTCTGCGTGATGTGAGTCGCGGCGATCTCGACATGCACGGCGAAGCTGGTGGAGCGGCCGCCGAGCCCCTGCGGGCCGATGCCGAGCTCGTTCACCGCGCGCGACAGCTCCGCCTCGATCTTCGCGCCTTCCGGGTCGGAGCAGACCGACCTCAACGGCCGCGTCGCGGCCATCTTGGCGAGGTGCATGCAGAGGTCCGAGGTGCCGCCGAGCCCGACGCCCACGATGGTCGGCGGGCACACCCGGCCGCCGAGCTCGATCACCCGGTCGATCACGAAGCGCTTGGCGGCGTTGATGCCGTCGGACGGCAGCAGCATCTGCAGGAAGGAGCCGTTCTCCGAGCCCGAGCCCTTCGGGATCATCTCGATCGCGACGGTGTCCTCGCGCTCGTCGAAGTCGACATGGATGATCGGCACCCGCACGCCGCAGGAGGTCTGCTCGTTCTTGCGGGTGATCGGATGCACGACCGAGGAGCGCAGTGAGTTCTCCTTGGTCGAGCGCGCGCAGCCGCGGCGGATCGCTTCCTTCAGCTCGACGCCGTCGAAGTCCACGCCCCGGCCGATCGTGACGTTGTAGATCGGGATGCCGGTGTCCTGGCACAGGATGTTGTTGGTGCGCTCGGCGACCGCGATGTTCTCCACCATGGTGCCGAGCACCGCCTTCGCGGTTTCGCCGGTCTCCGCCCCGACGAGCGCCTTGAAGCCCGCCTTGATGTCGGGCGGCAGAATCTTGAGCGCGCGGACGTAGAGGTCTGAGCAGACCGCCTCGACCTCGTTCATGTCCAGATGCATCGTCGTCCTCCTAGATCAGGAGCGTCACGCCCGAGACGAGCAGCATGCCGGCGAGGAACCGCCGGAAGAGCCGCTCGTCGAGGCGGCTGAAGATGGAAAGGCCCGCCCAGCCGCCGAGCGCGAGCGCCGGCAGCGCGAGCAGGAACAGCCAGACGCCCCGGCTGTCGAAAGCCACCGCGCCAATCAGCGCGATGGTCAGGAAATTCGCGAACAGGATGTAGGGCTGATAGACCGCCCGGGCGGTCGCCTTGGGCCAGCCGCGCAGCTGCGACCAGATCGTCGGCAGCACGCCCGAATAGCCGCCAATGCCGCCCAGCACGCCGCCCGCGAAGCCGACCGCGACGTCCGCCTTCCGGCCGCCGCCGGTGACGCGCGGCAGGTTCGGGGCGATCAGCGCATAGGCGCCGTAGATCGCGAGGCCGACGCCGATCGCGATCCTGAGCTTGGGCACGTCGACGCTGGACAGCACCGCGACGCCGATCGGAACGCCGATCACCGCGCCGGCGATGAACGGCGCCAGGCGGCCGCGATCGACCTCTTTGCGGAACGGCCAGATGGTGACGAACTGGAGCAGCGTGCCGCAGGTCACGGTGAGCGCCGTGGTCTGCGCCGGCTCGAGCGCGTGCAGCCAGATCGACGAGGCGGCGAGTGCGAAGGCGAAGCCGGCGCCGCCCGACGCGACGGCGCCCACGAAGGCGCCGGCCCACAGATAGGTGAGCGTCGAAAGCGGGAAGCCGGCGAGCGCGGTCATGCGCCGCTCATCAGGAACATGAGGCCGACCGCAAGGCCGGCTGCGCAGGCGAGGGAAACGGTAACGGCGGTGCGCTCGCGAACGGCGGCGAATTCGATCGCCAGCACCCTGAGGCCGAGCGCCATGTGCAGCGCGAGCGCGCTGACGAGCCCCCATTCGGCGAAGCGCGCCACGGGGTTGTGGGTGAGCGCCAGGAAGCTCTCCAGCCGGTCCGCGCCGCCGAGCGCCGTGCCGAGCGCGATGAAATGCATCGGCAGGAAGATCGCGAGCGCGACGCCCGACAGGCGGTGCAGCATCGCGGCGACGAAGCCGGGCTTGCGGCGCGAGGCCCGGAGCGCGCCGGTCGCGGCCGTCATGCCGAATAGACCGCGAAGGCGGCCCTGAGGCCCATCACGGCGATCACCGCCGCGACGCCGAGCATCGCGAGATCGAGCGAGCGGCCGCGCCAGGCGGTCCACTCGCGCAAAACGCTGCGCAGGCCGATCGGCGCGTGGATCGCCGCCGCGGCGACGAAGACCACGTAGAACGCCAGGAAGGCGACATTGCCGGTGGTGCGAGCCAAGATGTCGCCGGCGTTAAGCCCGCCGCGCACCGCATAGACGATCGTGACGAGATGGACCGCAACCGCGAAGGCGAGGACCACCGCGGTCAGCCGCTGCGCGAGGTAGAGCCCGGCGCTCATGGCTTGCGCTTCCAGACGCGGCGCATCGTGGCGCGCTTGAGGCCGGCGATGGCGTAGGTCGGCGCAAGCGCCTTCGGGCAGAACTCGGTGCAACTCATATGGCTGTGGCAGGAGTGGCAGCCGGCGTCGCCGCTGACCGCGTCGAGCCTCGCGTCCTGGCCGCGGTCGCGGACGTCGTTGACGAGGGTCCAGGCGCGGTTGAGCGCCGCCGGGCCGAGATATTCGGGATTCCAGCTGACGACGTCGCAGGCCGAATAGCAGACGCCGCAATTGATGCATTCGACGCCGGCGTCGGCCTGCGCGCGTTCGGGGCTGTCGGGGCGAACCACTGCGAAGTCGTTCGCCGGCGCCTCCCCGGGCTCGAAGAAGCCCTTGGCGTCGCGCCACTTCTCGAAAAAGCTCTCCATGTCGACCGCGAGATCCTTCACGACCGGCATGTTGCGCAGCGGCTCGAGCGTGAGCGCGCCGTCCTCCTCGGCGCGGGCGACGCGGGTGCGGCAGGTCCAGCGCGGGCGGCCGTTCACCACCATCGCGCAGGACCCGCACATGCCGACGCGGCAGGCGTAGCGATAGGCGAGCGTGGCGTCCTGCTCCCGCTGGATCTCCGTCACGACGTCCAGAACCGTCTGGTTCGCCCGACGGGCCACCTGGAAGGTCTGGAAGCCGCCCTGCTCCGCGCCTCGCCACACCCGGACGGTCAATTCGCCGCCGTCCGAGTCGCTCCGCGCCGCCGTCGCCACCGCGTTCATCGCTGCGTCCGCGCTCCTCAGCTGCCCTGGGCGTTCTGGATGTTCGGGAAGAACAGTTCCTTCCAGTCATCCGTCTTGGTCGAGACCAGACCGGCGCGGTTCATGTAGTCGAGATAGGCCAGCATCTTCTTCGGCGTCGTGGTCCACTCGTTCTGCGGATTGGAGATGATCGCCACCGCGTCCTCGACCGGCATCTTGACGTTCTCGGCCTTGATCCAGAGCTCCGCGGCCGCCTTCGGATCCTTCTTGATCCGCTGCATCGCGTCCTCGAGCGCGGCCACGAAGGCCTTCACGATCTTCGGGTTCGCCTCGACGAAGCGCGAGCTCGCCCACACCAGGTTGAAGGTATGCGGGCCGCCCAGCACGTCGTAGCTGTCGAGCACCTTGTGCGCCTTCGGGTCCTTGAGCTCGAGCTCCTGGAACGGCGACGAGCCGAAATGGGAGTTGATCTCGGACTGGCCGCCCATCATGGCGATCTGGGCGTCCGGGTGGCCCATCGAGACGGTCAGCGGGTCGAGCTTGTTCTGCTGGCCCTCGCCGAAGGTCTTTTCGGCCGCCATCTGCAGGGTGACGGCCTGGATCGAGGTCTTGACGGTCGGCAGCGCGATCTTGTCCTTCGGAGTGAAGTCCTTGATCGTCTTGACGTTCGGATTGGTGGTGACGAGGTAGAGCGGCATCGCGTTGAGCGCCGCGACGCCCTTGACCTTCAGATTGTTGCGCGTCTTGCCCCAGATCGTGAGCGCCGGGCCGACGCCGCCGGCCGCGAAGTCCAGATTGCCGGACAGCAGCGCCTCGTTCATGCCGGAGCCGCCGGTGAAGCGGAGCCACTCGGTGGTGATGTCGAGCCCCTCGTCCTTAGCATGCTGCTCGAGGAGCTTTTCCTCCTGCATCACGGTCAGCGGCAGGTACGAAATGCCGAACTGCTTGGCGAGCCTGACGGTGCTGGCCTCGGCCGACGCCGCGGTCGACCAGCCAAAAGCAAGCGCTGCGGCGAGGCAGAGGCCCCGCGTCAATCCGATGGCCATGCGTTTTCTCCCCGCCGCCTGTGGCGGCTTTATCGTTTTTTGTAGACCCGCCGACGCTATCCGGCGGCCTGACGATGTCAATGTCTTAGGTCATATATAAGACATTTGACGGGCGACGGCGCCGCTCAGTTCTGCATGCCCCAGCGCTGGATGGTGCGGCGCTCGACGGTCTGGAAGATCAGGTTCTCGACCACTAGGCCGATCAGGATCACGGTGAGCAGGCCGGCGAACACGTTGGGAATGTCCAGCATGTTCTTGTTCTCGAAGATGAACCAGCCGAGGCCGCCGGAACCGGAGCTGACGCCGAACACCAGCTCGGCCGCGATCAGCGTGCGCCAGGCGAACGCCCAGCCGATCTTCAGCCCGGTCAGGATGCTCGGGAATGCCGCCGGGATCAGGATCTGCCAGATGAAGCGCGGTCCGCCGAGGCCATAGTTCTTGCCGACCATCTTGAGCGTCTTGCTGACCGAGCAGAAGCCCGAATGGGTGTTGAGCGCGATCGCCCAGGTCACCGAATGGACCAGGACGAAGACCAGGCTGCCATTGCCGAGGCCGAACCAGATCAGGGCGAGCGGCAGCAGCGCGATCGCCGGCAGCGGGTTGAACATCGAGGTCATGGTCTCGAGGAAATCCGTGCCGATCCGCGACGCGATGGCGAGCGCGGTCAGCACCGCGGCGAGCAGCACGCCAAGGCTGTAGCCGATCAGCAGCACCTTGATGGACGCCCAGGCCCGCGCCGGCAGCACGCCGTCCGCGACGTTCTGCGCGAAGGCCGAGATCGTGGCGGTGAAGGTCGGGAACAGCAGATCGTTGTTCAGGTAGCGGGCGTAGAGCTCCCAGACCACCGCCAGTATGACCAGGATCGTGGCCTTCCTGAGCCAACCGGAATTGTAGCAGATCTCGAACGGCGAGAGCGGCTTCTCGACGACCGTGATGGCCTCTCCCGAGGAGTCCTCGCGCACCAGTTCGGGGCGCGCGGCCGGATAACCGGTCATGGCGGAGGCGGCGGCGGACTCACGCATGGACCGGCTCCATCGTTTCGCCGACCTCGTCTGAGAACAGCATGTTGTGGATGCGCTGCTCGAGCAGGCGCGCCTCCTGCGGATCGTCGACGCTGTTGAGCTCGGCCTTCACGCGGCCCGGATGCGGCGACAGCAGCAGGATGCGGTTGCCGATCTTGATGGCTTCTGGGATCGAGTGCGTGACGAACAGCACCGTGAAGCGCGTCTCCTCCCAGAGCATCAGCAGCTCGTCCTGCATCTTGCGGCGCGTCAGCGCGTCCAGCGCGGCGAACGGCTCGTCCATCAGCAGGATGTCGGGCTCCATCGCCATCCCGCGCGCGATCGCTACGCGCTGCTTCATGCCGCCGGAGAGCATGTGCGGATAACTGTCAGCGAAGGCTCCCAGATTGACCTTCTCGATGTAGTGCATGGCCTTGTCGTCGGCGGCCTTGCCGGTCAGGCGGCCCGAGGCCTCGAGCGCGAACACCACGTTCTGCCGCACCGTTTTCCACGGCAGCAGCTGGTCGAACTCCTGGAACACCATCATGCGGTCCGGGCCCGGGCGGGTGACGACTTTGCCCTTTAGCCGGATCTGGCCCTCGGTCGGCGTCATGTAGCCGCCGACCGCCTTCTGCAGCGTCGACTTCCCGCAGCCCGATGGCCCGAGCAGGATGAACCGGTCGCCGGTGAAGACTTCGAAATCGACCCGATAGGTCGCGGTGATCAGATGCTGCGGCGTCTTGTACTGAAGCGTTACGCCGGCGACCTCCAGAAGAGGGCCCTCTGAAGCCATGCGTCCCTCCCAAGGACAGAGCGGATGTCTTGATTTTCTTGTGTCTTGGGAGCAGCGGCGCGGACGGAGCCGGCGCATTGCGCCGTGCTCCGCCGCGCGGACAGGTGAGCCTTTGCGTTTGCCACGCGGTTCGTCACGCTTCCATCCCGCTGCTCGTCGGCGCCGGTTCGCGCCGACGGCGAGGCGGCCTCTTGGCGGGCCGTCCTCTCGTCCGGTCGGGGACGCTAGACGCCCTCTCCCGTGAAGTAAAGTGATAACATATCTTTTATAAGACTGCCTCGCGAACACGATCCCGCCAGCGGTCCCGGCGGCCCGCGTCAGCGCAGTTCCGAGAGGTAGTGAAGCTTATCGGTGAGGCAGACGCTGACGCGCCACTCGACCGGTTGCCGCTCCAGCGACAGCGCAAGCCGGTCGATCTTGAGCGCGGGCGCGCCGGCCTCCGTGGAAAGCGCCTTAGCGTCGGTCTCGCAGACCGACACCGCCTTGAGCTGCTCGCGGGTGCTGGCGACCGTGACGCCGAAGCGCATCGCGTAGAGGCCATAGAGGTTGTTCGGCAGCTCCATGGCCGCGAGGCCGGGGAACATCGGCTCAGGCAGCGCGATATTCTCGACGATCACGGGCGCGCCGTCGATCGAGCGCAGCCGGCGGATGCGGATCACCCGCGTGTCCTTGGCGAGCTTCAGCGTGGCGCGCTCGGCGGCGTTCGCCTTGGCGACCGAGAGCCCGAGCACGCGGCTTTGCGGAAATGTCCGCCGGCCGTCGTCGCCGACCAGCTTGAAGAACTGGAACATGATGCGTTCTTCGTCGTGGCGGGCGACGAAGGTGCCGCGCCCTTGCCGGCGCACGACGAGGTTCTCGGCCGCCATGGCGTCGAGCGCCTTGCGAACCGTGCCCTGGCTGACGCCGAGCTCGGCGGCGAGCTGGATCTCGCTCGGCAGCGGCTCGCCCGGCGCCCAGACGCCGTCAACCAGCCGCCTGATCAGCCGGTCGCGGACCTGCCGGTAGAGCGGCCGGAAGCCGAGCGACTCCGCGCCGGCGACCTCGGCGAGTTCCTTGCTCTCATTCATCGCGCTTGTTCATCGCGCTTGCGCCAGACATGCGGCAGGACCAGCCATCCTAGAGTGAGTCGCACGGCGCCACGCAACCGAGCGGGCAAGGGAAACTGCCCTACTATCTTATATCATATAGCAGACCTATTGAGGCGCGGCAGTCAAGCTTGCAGGCCGAGGCTCAGGCGAACCCGGCCACTGAGTGCGGCTCGTACGGCGCCTCCAGCGCGGCGATCTCCTCCGCCGTCAGGTTCAGCGACAGCGCCGCCACCGCGTCCGTCAGATGGCCCGGCTTCGAGGCGCCGATGATCGGCGCGGTGACCTCCGGCTTCTGCGCCACCCAGGCGAGCGCGACCTGGGCGCGCGACACGCCGCGAGCCGCGGCGATCCTGGCGACCGCCTCGGCGACTTGGCGGTCGCTCGCGACATAGAGGGTCCTGCCGAACTCGTCGGCGTCCTGGCGCGCGCTGCTCTCGTCCCAGTCCCGCGTGAGCCGCCCGCGGGCGAGCGGGCTCCACGGGATCACGCCGACGCCCTGGTCGGCGCAGAGCGGCAGCATCTCGCGCTCCTCTTCGCGATAGATCAGGTTGAGGTGGTTCTGCATGCTGACGAACTCGGCCCAGCCGGCGAGCCGCGAAACGTAGAGCGCCTTGGCGAACTGCCACGCATACATCGACGAGGCGCCGATGTAGCGGACCTTCCCGGAACGAACGACGTCGTTCAGCGCCTCCAGCGTCTCCTCGATCGGCGTGGCGTAGTCCCAGCGATGGATCTGGTAGAGGTCGACATAGTCCGTGCCGAGCCGCTTCAGACTGGCGTCGAGCTCCGCGAAGATCGCCTTGCGGGACAGGCCGCGGCCGTTCGGCCCCGGCCGCATCGGCATGAACACCTTGGTGGCGAGCACGATCTCTTCGCGCCGCGCAAATTCGCGGACGGCGCGGCCGACGATCTCTTCCGACGAGCCCAGCGAATAGAAGTTCGCAGTGTCGAGGAAATTGATCCCGAGCTCGAGCGCCTGCCGGATCAGCGGCCGGCTCGCCTCCTCGTCGAGCGTCCAGGCGTGGTTGCCGCGTCCCGGCTCGCCATAGGTCATGCAGCCGAGGCAAACCCGCGAGACTTCAAGGCCGGTCGAGCCGAGTTTGACGTAGTCCATGGGGCGCCTCGTGGTTGCGGTTTGATGCTGCCGAGCGAAAGAGCCCGGCCTTTTGAACCCGTTTGTCGCCGGATGGAACAGCGCGGGCGGATCAGGTCTTCAACTGAAAAGCCGACGCTATGGGTCCTTGGGCGACGACCGGTCGCGGGCTCGGCTCAGCGCCTGTTTTGAATATCTGCAGCTTCGCGCTTGCAGTAGCGGCCGTCGCGCCACCTCGGCTCGCGCCCTAGTTTACGATTGGCGACGTCCCGGCGCGGGCGTCGCTCCAGGTTCCGAGGGGAGGCTCGCCTACATGCTCACGCTCAACGTCAATGGCGAAGATCGCTCGGTCGACGTCCCCGAGGACATGCCGCTTCTGTGGGTGCTGCGCGACGTGATCGGTCTGACCGGCACGAAGTTCGGCTGCGGCATCGCCCAATGCGGCGCCTGCACGGTGCATGTCGACGGCCGCGCGGTGCGCTCCTGCGTGCTGCCGGTCGGGCAGCTCGGCGAGGCGAAGATCACCACCGTCGAGGCGATCGGCGCGACGCCCGAAGGCAAGAAGATCCAGGACGCCTGGCTGGCCGTCGAGGTCGTGCAGTGCGGCTACTGCCAGACCGGGCAGATCATGAGCGCGACTGCGCTGCTGCAGCACAAGCCGCAACCGACGGACTCGGACATCGACGCCGCGATGTCCGGCAACATCTGCCGCTGCGGCACCTATGTGCGCATCCGCCAGGCGATCCATCAGGCGGCCACCGGCCAGCCGGTCGGCCAGCAGACGATCGCCTACAACCTCCAGAAGGGGCCGGCGCAATGACCCTCCCGATCTCCGCCCTGCCCCAGCCGAGCCGCCGCGCCCTCCTGCAGACCGGCGGCGGCTTCGCGCTTGCCTTCTTCCTCGGCGCCGGCTCCGCCAAGGCCACCATCGCGGCGCGCCCGCAGCCCGGCGACGCGGAGCTCGCGGCCAAGGACGGCGCCACCTTCGCGCCGAACTCGCTGATCCGCATCAACCCCGAGGGGCCGGTGCGGCTCGTCATGCCGAATGTGGAGATGGGCCAGGGCGTCTACACCACCGAGGCGATGTTGCTGGCAGAAGAGCTCGACGTCGGCCTCGACCAGGTCGTCGTGGAACATGCGCCGGCCATCGACCTGCTCTACGGCACGCCGCTGCTGAAGTCGCAGACCACCGGCGGCTCGACCAGCGTGCGGTCCAACTGGATGATCCTGCGCGAGGCCGGCGCCGTCGCGCGCGCCATGCTGATCTCCGCGGCCGCCGAACAGTGGGGCGTCCCGGCCGGCGAGTGCACCACCGAGGCCGGCGTCGTGAAGCATGCGGCCAGCGGCAAGTCCGCGACCTATGGCGAACTCGCCGAGGCGGCGGCCAAACAGCAGGCCCCGGAGAAGGTCGGGCTCAAGGACCCGAAGGACTTCAAGCTGGTGGGCAAGCCGATGCGCCGCATCGACAGCCCCTCCAAGATCGACGGCTCCGCGATCTTTGGCATCGACGTGCGGGTGCCGGACATGCAGATCGCTTACGTGGTGACCTGCCCGACCGCCGGCGGCATGCTGAAGTCGGTCAAGGACGACGCGGCCCGCAAGGTCCCGGGCGTCAAGGACATCATCCGGCTGCCGCATGGCGTCGCGGTGACCGGGCCGCATTACTGGGCCGCCAAGAAAGGGGCCGAGGCGCTAGAGATCGAGTGGGACCACGGCCCCAACGCGAACTTCTCGACCGCCGGCCTGTTCAAGGCGCTCGACGAGGCCTCCCGCACCGGCAAGGCCCTGGTCGCCCGCAGCGACGGCCCGCTCGACCGGCAGGGCAAGACGATCGAGGCCGTCTACGAGCATCCGATCCTGGCTCATGCGCCGATGGAGCCGCTCAACGCAGTCGTTCATGTCCGGCCCGACGCCTGCGAGATCTGGGTCGGCAATCAGGTGCCGACGCGCGCCGCCGGCGCGGCCGCCAAGCTGACCGGGCTGCCGGAGGACAAGGTCATCCTGCACAACCATTATCTCGGCGGCGGCTTCGGCCGGCGGCTCGAGGCCGATTACATCGAGCTCGCGGTCAACATCGCCAAGCAGGTCCCCTACCCGGTCAAGATGGTCTGGTCGCGGGAGCACGACATCCGCCACGACATCCCGCGCACGGCCTATCTCGACCGCGTTTCGGCGGTTGTGGACGACGAAGGCTACCCGGTGATCTGGAAGGACCGGACCTGCGGCGCCTCCGTCCCCAAGCGCTGGGCCCCGCAGATGCTGCGCAAGGACGGCTTCGACGCCGACCTGACGGAGTGCTCGGACGAGCTGTCCTACGACATCCCGGCCTTCCATGTGGAATGGGTGCCGCACGACATGCCGGAGGCGATTCCGATCGGCTGGTGGCGCGGCGTCGGACCGACCCACAACATCTTCAAGACCGAAGGCTTCATCGACGAGCTCGCGCACGCAGCGGGCAAGGATCCGGTCGAGTTCCGGCGCAAGATGCTGGCCAAGAACCCGCGGCCGCTCTCGGTGCTGAACAAGGCCGCCGAGGCGATCGGCTGGGGCGAGAAGCTGCCGCCGCGCGTCGGGCGCGGGGTCGCCTTCGCGTCGCCCTTCGGCAGCCATATCTGCGCGATCGCCGAGGTCGAGGTCTCGCCGGGCGGCCACATCCGCATCCGCCGCGGCGTCGCGGCGGTCGATTGCGGGCCGGTGATGAACCCGAACACGGTGGAGGCTCAGATCCAGGGCGGCCTGGTCTTCGGCTGGACCATGGCGCTCTACAACGAGATCATCTTCGAGAACGGCGCGGTGAAGCAGAGCAACTTCCACGACTACCGGATGATGCGCATCAACGAGACGCCGCCGATCGAGGTTCATATCGTCAAGAATGAAGGGCCGATCGGGGGCATGGGCGAGGTCGGCACCGCGATCGCCGCCCCGGCGATCGCCAACGCGGTCTTCGCCGCGACCGGGGTGCGCCTGCGCAAGCTGCCGCTCGACCCGAAACTGCTGGCCGACCCCAAAGCGGGAGCGGCTTGATGGCCTTCCTGAAGAGCCTGCTGAAGATCGCGGTCGCGCTCGCGGTCATCTGCGTCGTCGGACTGGCCGGCCTCGCCGCCTATCGGTGGATGCGCAACGACAAGGATGTCTCGGCCGCGGACGTCACCGCCACCCCGGAGCTCGTGGCGCGCGGCGAATATCTCACGCGCGCGGCGGACTGCGTCGCCTGCCACCAGGTTCCGGGCGGCAAGCCCTATGCGGGCGGCACGCCGTTCAAGCTGCCCTTCGGCGTGATCTATTCGACCAACATCACCCCCGATAAGGAGACCGGCATCGGAACCTGGAGCGACGACGACTTCGTGCGCGCGCTCCACCACGGCGTCCGCAAAGACGGCAGCAATCTCTATCCGGCTTTCCCGTACACCTCCTACACGAAGATGAGCCGCGACGACGCGGTGGCCATCAAGGCCTATCTGTTCAGCCTCGAGCCGGTCCGCGCGCCGGAGAAGAAGAACGAGCTGTCCTTCCCGTTCAACCAGCGCTGGGGCATGGCCTTCTGGAACATGGCGTTCCTCGACGCCCGCCGCTTCCGCGACGATCCGGCCCGTAAGCCGGAGCAGAACCGCGGCGATTACGTCGCCAACGCGCTCGGCCATTGCGGCGAGTGCCACACGCCGCGCAACTTCGCCTTCGCGCTCGACGACAGCAAAGAGTTCGCCGGGGCCGACATCCAGGGCTGGCGCGCCTACAACATCACCTCGGACAAGACCTTCGGGGTCGGCGCCTGGACGGACCAGCAGCTCTCCGACTACTTCGCCACCGGCCATGCCGAGGGGCGCGCCGCCGCGTCGGGCCCGATGGCTGAGGCGGTCGAATACAGCACCCGGCATCTGAACGAGGCCGACCGAGGGGCGCTCGTCAGCTATCTGAGGCTCGTGAAGGCCCAGCCCGGCCCCGCCGGAACCGAAATCGCGCCTGATCCCGACTCGCTCAAGCAGTCGACCGCCTGGGCGCCCCCGGCCGACGCAGCCAAGGGCGACCTCGGCCGCAGGATCTTCGAGGGCGCCTGCGCGAGCTGCCATCAGTACAACGGCAAGGGCCAGCAGACCCCTTACGCGAGCCTCGCCGGGCTGCGTTCGGTCAACGATCCGGAGGGCGTCAACCTGACGATGGCTCTGCTTCAGGGGTCCGACCTGAAGGACATCAACGCCGCCGCCTGGATGCCGAACTTCGCCGCTTACAGCAATGAGGAGCTCGCGGCGGTCGCGAACTATGTGATCGGCCACTTCAGCGGCAAGCAGGGGAAGGTCACGCCCGAGAAGGTGGCGGAGCGCCGCAAGCAGCAGTGACGCGGCGCGGGCGGCCAGGCCGCCCGCGTTTGTCACAGGTCATGGACCTGCCCCGGCCGGCCCCTATGCGGGGCCGGTCCTCGGCTTGACGGCGTGCAGGTCGGGGCGCTCATTCGACACGGCGTCCGGCGCGACCGGGCCCGCAGACACGACGAAAGAGGCTCCCAATGCCGAACAGGGACCCGGCGAACTGGATGCTGGCGGAAGCGGTCGAGACGCTGGCGCGCGCCGAGCGGATGCGCCGGCAGATCTTTCAGCTGCGGCCGGGCGGCGCGGCGCCAGAGCCGTGCTGGGAGCCGCCGGTCGACGTGATCGAGACCGAGCATGAGGTTCTGGTCATCGTCGGGCTGCCCGGCGTCGACCCCGATCAGGTCGAGGCCGCGATCGACGACGGCGCGCTGATCGTCGCCGGCCGCCGCGTGCTGCCGCCGGAGCTGCGCAACGCCACGATCCACAGGCTGGAGCTGCCGCAGGGCCGGTTCGAACGCCGCATCCCGCTTCCGCCGGGCCGCTATGTGGTCCGCCGCATCGCGCGCAATGGCTGCCTCGTGTTCAGCCTCTCCAAGGCCGGCTAGGGGAGCAAGCTGATGACGCCAAGCGACAACGTTTCGGACGCGCCGGCCGCCGAGTCTTCGGCGTCCACCGAGGTCCATCCCATCCCGTCCGACGCGCTGATCATCCTGCCGGTGCGCAACACGGTGCTGTTCCCGCATCTGATCGCGCCGTTCTCGATCGGGCGGCCGAAGTCGATCGCCGCGGTCCAGCAGGCGGTGCGCGAGGAGCGGCCGATCGGGGTGCTGATGCAGCGCGATCCGGAGGCCGAGGATCCGGGGCCGGACGGGCTCTACCGGATCGGCACGGTGGCCAACATCGTGCGCTACATGACGGCGCCGGACGGCTCGCACCACATCGTCTGCCAGGGCGCGCAGCGCATGCGCGTGCTCGACTTCCTCCCCGGAACGCCGTTCCCGGCGGCGCGCGTCCTGCACATACCCGAGCCCGACACGCGCTCTCCGGAGATCGAGGCGCGTTTCCTGCACTTGCAGAGCCAGGCGGTCGAGGCGCTCAGCCTGCTGCCGCAGGCGCCGCAGGAACTGATCGCCGCGGTGCAGGGCGCGACCTCGCCCGCCCAACTCGCCGATCTCGCCGCCGCCTATCTCGACGTGAGGCCGGAGGAGAAGCAGGAGATCCTCGAGACGGTCGACCTCGTCGCGCGCATGGAGAAGGTCTCCCGGCTGCTCGCCGGCCGGATCGAGGTGCTGCGCATCTCGGCCGAGATCGGCCGCCAGACCAAGGCGTCGTTCGACGAGCGCCAGCGCGAGGCGGTGCTGCGCGAGCAGATGGCGGCGATCCAGCGCCAGCTCGGCGAGGGCGAAGGCAAGGCGCAGGAGGTCGCCGAGCTCAGCGAGGCCATCGCCAAGGCCGAAATGCCGAAGGAGGTCGAGGAGCAGGCGCGCAAGGAGCTTCGCCGCTACGAGCGCATGCCGGAAGCCGCCGCCGAGGGCGGCATGGTGCGGACCTATCTGGACTGGCTGATCGAGCTGCCGTGGAAGATCGGCGACGAGAAGCTGATCGACATCGCCGAGGCGCGCCGGATCCTGGACGAGGACCATTACGGCCTCGAGCGGATCAAGAGCCGCATCGTGGAATATCTCGCGGTCCGCAAGCTCGCCCCGCAGGGCCGCGCGCCGATCCTGTGCTTCGTCGGCCCGCCCGGCGTCGGCAAGACCTCGCTCGGCCAGTCGATCGCCCGCGCAATGGACCGGCCGTTCGTGCGGGTCAGCCTCGGCGGGGTCCATGACGAGGCCGAGATCCGCGGCCATCGCCGCACCTATGTCGGCGCGCTGCCGGGCAACATCATCCAGGGCATCCGCAAGGCCAAGGCGCGCAACTGCGTGATGATGCTCGACGAGATCGACAAGATGGGGCGCGGCGTTCAGGGCGATCCCTCCGCCGCGATGCTCGAGGTGCTGGACCCGGAACAGAATTCAACGTTCCGCGACAACTATCTGGGGGTGCCGTTCGACCTGTCCCGCGTCGCCTTCATCGCGACCGCCAACATGCTCGACACCATCCCGGGTCCGCTGCGGGACCGCATGGAGATCATCAGCCTCGCCGGCTACACCGAGGACGAGAAGCTGCAGATCGCGCGGCGCTACCTTGTGCGCCGGCAGCTCGAGGCGAACGGGCTGAAGCCCGAGCAGGCCGCCATAGACGACGACGCCCTGCGCGCCATCATCCGCTCCTATACGCGCGAGGCCGGCGTCCGCAGCCTCGAGCGCGAGATCGGCCGCGCCCTGCGGCACGCCGCGGTGCGGGTCGCGGAGGGCAGCGCCGAGCAGGTGCGGATAGGGGTCGACGACCTCACGGCCATCCTCGGCCAGCCGCGCTTCGAGAACGAGGTCGCGATGCGCACTAGCGTCCCGGGGGTCGCGACCGGCCTCGCCTGGACGCCCGTCGGCGGCGACATCCTGTTCATCGAGGCGACCCGCACGCCGGGCCGCGGCGGGCTTATTCTCACCGGCCAGCTCGGCGAGGTGATGCGTGAGAGCGCGCAGGCCGCGATGAGCTTGGTGAAGAGCCGCGCGGCCTCGCTCGGCGTCGATCCGGCGCTGTTCGAGAAGAACGACGTGCATGTGCACGTCCCGGCCGGCGCAACTCCGAAGGACGGGCCGAGCGCGGGCGTCGCGATGTATGTCGCGCTGGCCTCGCTGCTGACGAACCGGACGGTGCGCAACGACACCGCGATGACGGGAGAGATCTCGCTGCGCGGCCTTGTGCTGCCAGTCGGCGGCATCAAGGAAAAGGTCGTCGCCGCGGCCGCCGCCGGCGTCACCCGCGTGATGCTGCCGGCCCGCAACCGCCGCGACTATGACGAGATCCCGCAGGGGGCGCGCGACCGGCTGGAGTTCATCTGGCTCGAGCGGGTCGATGACGCCATCGCGGCGGCGCTCGAGCCGGCAGGCGCGGCCGAGACGCCGGCGGCGGCCGAATAGGCCGCCGCCCCGCCGCCTACTTCTCGAAGGCCGCGTCCTGGCGCTGCTCGCTCTGGACGCGCTTGCCGTCGAGCCCGCGCTCCTGCGGATGCTGGGACTTGTCGCGGTTCGACAGGATCTGGTTCTCGCCGATCATGCCTTCCGGTGCGTCCGTCATCGCGCCGGAGCCGTCATTCTTGCCCTGCGCGCCCGGGCCCATATTGTGTCGGCTGGCTTTCGCCATCGGATTTCTCCTTCGCGTGAATCAAGCTGAAGCTCAGCGCTTCTCCTGATCGGGGCTGTGGCTCTGCGGGCGGTGGCCCGACTGCCCCTGGTTGTTGTGCTTGTTGTGGTCTCGGTTCTCCTGGTGAAGCCCCTGCGGGCTGACCGGATATTTTTCGTCGCGCGGCTCGCCGGCGGTCGCCTCGGCGGGGCCGCTATGCTCCTCCTGAAGCGCCTCCGCGGTTCGGCGGGGGTCCGGGACATCGGGCTTGCGCTCGAACATCCGAAGCTGCTGCTCGTGGGTCTTGTCGCCTGACACTGGTTTGATCCTTCCGCGTTCAGGACCCGCGCCTGCGGTTCGCGCCCCGCGCGTCGTCCTTGTCGATGCCGCCTTGGGATTGACGTCGTTCTCGACGTCGCCCTCGAACGTGCTCTCGCCCTCCGCGTCCTCCACGTCGTCCGGAGTCGCGTGGGCCATGGTCGCGCCTTTGGAAGCGCCGATCAGCGGATTCGCCCGAAGGTCCGCATCCGTGGGAGTCTTGGTCTTGGGGTGCTTGGTGGACATTCGCCGAGCCTCCTCTGGCGTGTCGCCGATCAGGGTCCTGACTGTTGCAACTAGCCTGTCCCGCGCTTGTTCCCGGCCTCGACGCGGGCGGCCCGATCGGTCATGAACCCGCCCGGCGGGGCAGCGGCCCTGATGCGGAGCGCCTGTCTTGCCAACGCTGCTGATCCGGAACGCGGACATTCTCGTCACGATGGACGAGGCGCGGCGCGAGATCGCGAATGGCGGCCTGTTCGCGCGCGACGGCGTGATCGAGCAGGTGGGTCCGACCCCGGAGCTGCCGCGCGAGGCGGACGTCATCCTCGACATGCGCGGCTGCGTGGTGACGCCCGGCCTCGTCAACGCCCATCACCACATGTTCCAGAACCTGACCCGCGCGCTGCCGGCGGGACAGGACGCGCTCTTGTTCGGCTGGTTGAGCGCGCACTATCCGCTCTGGATGCGGATGCGTCCCGAGCACATCCGCGTCTCCACCACGGTCGCGCTTGCGGAACTCGCCGAGAGCGGCTGCACCACGAGCTCCGACCACCTCTACATGTTCCCGAACGGAGCGCGACTCGACGATTCCATCGGAGCCGCGAGCGAGGTCGGGCTCCGGTTCCACGCCACCCGAGGGGCGATCAGCATCGGCCAGTCGCAGGGCGGCCTGCCGCCGGACGCAATGGCCGAGGATGAGGACGCGATCCTCGCCGACACGCGGCGGCTGATCGAGGCGTTCGACGATCCGCGCCCGTTCTCGATGACGCGCGTCGGGGTCGCGCCATGCTCGCCTTTCTCGGTCAGCCGCGAACTGATGCGCGATTGCGCCGAACTCGCGCGAAGCTACGGCGTCCGGCTGCACACCCATCTTGCGGAGAATGACGAGGACGTCGCCTATTCGCTGGAGCGCTTCGGTCTTCGGCCCGGCCAGTATGCCGAGGAGCTCGGCTGGTGCGGTCCGGACGTCTGGCACGCCCACTGCGTGAAGCTCGACGCCTCCGAGATCGACCTGTTCGCCCGCAGCCGAACCGCCGTCGCGCACTGTCCGTGCTCCAACATGCGGCTCGGCAGCGGGGTCGCTCCCGTGCGCGCGATGCGGGCCGCGGGCGTGCCCGTCGGTCTCGGCGTCGACGGCTCGGCCTCGAACGACTCCGGCCATCTGCTGAACGAGGCGCGCCAGGCGCTTCTGTTGCAGCGGGTCGCCGAGGGCGCGGGAGCGATGACGGCGCGCCAGGCGCTGGAGCTCGCCACGCTCGGCGGCGCGGATGCGCTCGGCCGGCCCGACATCGGACGGCTGGCGCCCGGCAAGGCGGCCGATCTCGCCGCCTTCGACGTTTCCGGCCCGGCGTTCGCGGGCGGGGAGTGGGACCCTGTCGCGGCGCTCGTGCTCTGCGGTCCGACGCGGGCGGCGACCACGATCGTCGGCGGCCGCGTCGTCGTCGAGCATGGCCGCTGCATCACGATCGATCGAGCGCGGACGCTTGAGGCCCATGGGCGGCTTGTTCGCGAGCTCGCCAACGGCGAAGCTTGATCGTCCCCGCAGCCGCGGGGCGCAGTGCTTCCCGGAGACGACCAGTGGCCCGCGCGGCGCCAGCCGATCTCGCGATCTCGCGCAGACGTTTCATGGCGACCTCTGCCGCCTTTGCGGCGCTCGCCGCGGCGCCCGCCTGGGCGGAGGCGCTCCCGGGCGCGCTTGACGCCGAAGCGCTCGGCGTCCGACCCGGCGACGCCGACCAGAGCCGCGCCCTCACCCGCGCCCTCGAGCGCGCCGCGCGCGAAGGCCGCCCGCTCGCGCTCGGGCCGGGCGTCTACCGGGTCTCCAACGTCACGCTTCCGGACGGCGTCATGCTGGTCGGCGCGCCGCACGCCACCCGTCTGGAGCTCTCCGGCTCCGGGCCCGTCCTGAAGGCCAAGGGAGCAAAACGCCTCGCGCTGCGGGGGCTCACCTTCGACGGCGGCGCGATTCCGGGGGCCGCGGAGACCGGCGTGCTGGAGTTCGCCGACGTCGCCGCGCTCGCCATCGACGACGTCACGGTGCTCGACGCCGGGGCCAACAGCGTGATGCTGCTGCGCTCGGGCGGGACAGTTCGGGACTGCCGGTTCGAAGGCGCACGGCAGGCGGCGCTGTTCTCGATCGACGGCAAGGGCCTGTCGCTCACGGACAGCGTCATTCTCGGCTGCCGCAACAACGGCGTGCTGCTGCGCCGGAACGACAAGGCCGACGAGAGTTCCGTGATCAGCCGGAACCGCATCGAGGACACCGGCGCGCTCGACGGCGGGCTCGGCTGGAACGGCAACGCGATCAACGTCTCGAAGGCCGGCGGCGTGATGATCTCCGGCAACGCCATCCGCCGCTCCGCCTTCTCGGCCGTGCGGGCGCACGCAGCCGATGACGTCATGATCACCGACAATCTCTGCCTGGACAGCGGCGAGACCTGCATCTTCGCCGAATACGGCTTCTCCGGCGCGGTGATCTCCTCGAACCTCGTGGACGGCGCCGGCAACGGCATCTGCGTCGCCAATTTCAACGAAGGCGGCCGACTCGGCACGGTCGTCGGCAACGTCGTCCGCAATCTCTTCCGCCGGAAGAAACTCGACGGGCCGGGCGAGAGCTACGGGCTTGGCATCGGCGTCGAGGCGGACGTCGCCGTCACCGGCAACGTCGTCGAGAACGCCCCGACGGCCGGAATCAACGCCGGCTGGGGTCCCTATCTGCGCGACGTCACAATTTCCGGAAATGTCGTCCGGGGCTGCGACGTGGGAATCAGCGTGTCGGTTGTGGAAGGCGTCGGTCCCGCCACCATCGTGGGCAATACGGTGACGGGATTTCGGCGAGGCGGGGTTCTCGGGTACCGCTGGGATAAGGCGGCGACGCCTGACCTGGCGGTCGGCGGATCGGGTGGTTTGCCGGGGCTTATAGTCGCTCAAAACACGCTGAAGTAGCGCAACCGGCTATCGCGGGCGGATCCTGCAACCATTCAACTCTTTGAAGTCCTTATAATTTGCACAATCGGCGGGCGCCGTTTCCCCGTCTCGCGAATGTGAATTTACCAATAATTTACCCAAGATCCGCTGCGACATTTCGGCGACAGTGGTTGCGGAACTAGGGCGACACCCGGCGATTCCGGTGGCGAAACCCGCCCAAAAAATGTCCTCTCCAAGCAGCGGCGCCGAGTCGGGGGCGCTTGTTGAGCCATCGGTTCTGTTTCCGACAGATTTCGACTTCGGGGACGGAAGAAACCGAACCGGTAGGCGAAAACGATTTCGTGCTCGGAGAGGCGGCGTCCCGGCAGGGCGCCGATCGGAGGAAAGGCAACATGCTGAAAACTGTGATGAAAATTGCGGCGGTGGGCGCGATGATGCTCGGCGCCTCGTCGATGGAGGCGAACGCCTTCCCCGCGACTGCGCAGACCGGTGAGACGGTCGGCCTGGCGCGCGGCGCGCCGCTTCCGGAAGGCGTGTACTTCGTCAACACGCTGAGCTGGGGCGTTCGCAACACGAACCCCGACACTAAGCTGCTGGTCGACATCCCGGTCATCGCCTGGTCGACCCCGTGGACCATCCTCGGCGGCAACTTCCAGCTGCTGGCCGCGCTGCCGAACGCCCACGTCGACGTTCGCGGCACCAATGTCGACAACTACGGCCTCTACAACCCGTTCGCCGCCGCCGCCCTCGCTTGGGACCTCGGCAACGGCTTCGGCGTCAGCTACCTGTCCGGCTTCTACTTCAACGCCGGCGACAAGGACATCCGCGTCCACGCCACCACCTGGCGTCAGGACTTTGCGGCGAGCTACACCGGCAATGGCTGGAACCTGACCGCCAACCTGCTCTGGGGCATCACGTTCGGCACCTCGAACAACTACGGCGGCAAGACCGCTAACGGCTTCAACCTCGACCTGACCGCCACCAAGACCTTCGGCAAGTGGGAACTCGGCCTCGCCGCGTTCGGCTCGACCGAATACGACACCCCGGGCGGCCGTCCGAAGCAGAAGCAGTTCGCCCTCGGCCCGCTCGTCGGCTACAACTTCGGCCCGGTCATCATGCAGGCCTACCTGACCCGCGACGTGTGGCAGCGGAACCTCGGCGGCAAAGAGACCCGTCTCTGGACCCGCGTGATCATCCCGCTGTGGACCCCGGCTGCGCCGGCTCCGATCGTCACCAAGTACTGAGACGATCGACAGATCTGATCTGACGGAACGGGGGCGCTCTGCGCCCCCGTTTTCGTTTCTGGCGTGCTAGACAGCGGCTCACCTTACCCAACGGCCGCATCCGCCTCATGTCTTCCTCTCCCCGCCGCCGCGCGGACCTTCTGCTCGTCGAGCGCGGCTTGTTCGAAAGCCGCGCCAAGGCGCAGGCCGCCATCGCCGCCGGCCTTGTGCGCGCCGATGGGGCGAAGGTGCAGCGCGCCTCCGATCCGCTGCCCGCTGGCGCCGAGATCGAAGCCGCGCCCGCCCACCCTTACGTCTCCCGCGGCGGCGTGAAGCTCGCCTTCGCGCTCGACCATTTCGGAATCGAGGTCGCCGGCGCCCACGCGCTCGACGTCGGATCCTCGACCGGCGGCTTCAGCGAAGTCCTGCTGGCCCGCGGCGCGGCGCATGTCACGGCGGTCGATGTCGGGCGCGACCAGCTGCACCCTCGGCTGCGCGCCGAGCCGCGCCTGCTGAGCCTCGAGGGCACCGACGTCCGCACGCTCGCCGCGAGCGCGTTGCCGGCGCCGCCGGAAATCGTCACGGTCGACGTGAGTTTCGCGCCGCTCTCCGTCGTGCTGCCCGCAGCCCTTGCCCTGGCGGCGCCCGCGGCCGCCTTGATCGCGCTGGTGAAGCCGCAGTTCGAGGCCGGCCGCCGGGACATCGGCAAAGGCGGCGTGGTGAAGGACCCGGAGGTGCATGCGCGCGTCACGGACGCCGCGGTCGCGCTCGTGGTCGAGCTCGCCTTCACGCCCCTCGGCATCGTTCCCTCGCCGATCACGGGCGGCGACGGCAATCGCGAATTCCTGCTCGCGGCGCGCCGGGCGTGACCGAGCTCTTGCGCATTGAACGCCTCGGCCAGCGAGGCGACGGCGTGGCGCAGGGGCCAGGGGGCCCCATCCACGTCCCGCTGGCGCTCCCCGGAGAGCTCGTGGAGGCGGACCTGTCGGGCGAACGGTCTCGGCTCGTCCGCGTGGTCGAGAGCGCCCCCGAGCGGGTCGCGCCCTATTGCCCCGAGGTCGGCGCCTGCGGCGGCTGCGCCACCCAGCAGCTGGCGCAGCCCACGGCGCTCGCCTGGAAGCGCGCGCTGCTGGTCGAGACGTTCCGCCGCGCCGGCCTCGACGCCGAAGCCAGGATCGCGCCTTGCCTCGACGCTCATGGCGCCGGCCGGCGGCGCGTGACCTTCCATGCCCGCGCCGGCGCGGACGGCCGGATTGCGGTCGGCTTCGCGGAAGCCCGCAGCCACGCGATCGTGCCGGTCGCCGCCTGCCCGCTGCTCGCGCCGGAACTCGCCGGCGCGCTGCCGGCGGCGCGCGCGCTCGCGGCGGCGCTGAGCTCCCGCCGCAAGCCGCTCGACATCGTGGCGAGCGCCACCGCGGCCGGGCTCGACGTCGACATCAGGGGCGGCGGGCCGCCGCCTGAGCCCCTGCGGCTCAGGCTCGTCGAGCTTGCCGGGCGGCTCGACCTCGCCCGCCTCTCGATCCATGGCGACGTCGTCGTGGAGCGGCGCCGCCCCGTGCTCGCGATCGGCCGGGCGCAGGTGACGCCGCCGCCGGGCGGCTTCCTGCAGGCGACCGCCAAGGGCGAGGAAGAGCTTGCGCGCCTCGTGCTGGAAGGCGTCGACGGCGCCAAGCGCGTCGCAGATCTGTTCTGCGGCATAGGGCCGTTCGCGCTGCGGCTCGCCGAGCGCGCGGAAGTGTTCGCCGCGGATTCCGAAGCGGCGGCGGTCGAGGCGCTGTCCGCCGCCGCCCGCATGGCGCCCGGGCTCAAGCGGATCTCGGCCGAGCCGCGCGACCTGTTCCGCCGGCCGCTGACCTCAGCCGAGCTCGCGCGGTTCGACGCGGTGGTGTTCGACCCGCCCCGCGCCGGCGCGGAGCTCCAGGCCCGGACGCTGGCCGGCGCCAAGGTGGCGCGGGTCGTCGCGGTCTCGTGCAGCGCCGCGACGCTCGCGCGCGACGCGGCGATCCTGGTCGCCGGCGGCTATCGGCTGGACCTCGTCACCCCGGTCGATCAGTTTCGCCATTCGGCGCATGTCGAAGCGGTCGCCGTTTTCTCTCGTGGCTAGCCGCCTCAGCATACAATATTGACATTGTATGCTCCGATCCCTACATCTCTCCCGTACAAGGAGCCGCCCGCCAGACGAGCGGCCGGGAGGCACGACCCCATGTCCGCTGACCATCCGAACCTCGCCCCGTATGCCGTCGGCATCCGCGGGCGCTGCCCGCGCTGCGGCGAGGGCCACATGTTCCAAGGCTTCCTGAAGCTGCGCCCGAACTGCGAGGCCTGCGGCCTTGACTATTCCTATGCGGATCCGGCGGACGGGCCGGCGTTTTTCGCGATCACCTTCGCGTGCCTGCCCTCGGCCTTCTTCGCGGTCTGGCTCGAGGCGGCCTACACGGCCCCCTATTGGGTCCACCTGTTCACCACCCTGCCGCTGCTGCTGCTGACCTGCATCCCGCCGCTGCGCCCGCTGAAGGGCTGGCTGGTGGCGAGCCAGTATCACCACAAGGCAGGCGAAGGCCGGCTGGTGCGCAAGGACGAGGCGGAGACCGCCTCGGTCTGGCTCGACATCAAGTCTCAGACGACCTCGTGAGCGGCGCCTTCGGCGTCGGCCACCACCGCCGCGAGCGTCCGCAGCGCGCCTGCTAGGCGCGCCCGCTCCGGCACCCCGCCAAGCGAAATGCGCACCGCCTCGGGCGCGTCCGCGCCGGCCGCGAACGCGTCCGACGGCGTGACGCCGAGGCCTTGGGCGCGCGCGCTCTCGATCAGGCCGTGCCGGTTCCATCGGCTCGGCAGCGGCAGCCAGACATGCAGCCCGCTCGGGTGCGCCCTCGCTTCGGCTGGCAGGATGTCCTGCGCCAACGTCTGGCGCGCGGCCGCTTCGGCCCGCACGCCCGCCAGCACGTCGGCTGCGACGCCGTCCCGTATCCAGAAGCTCAACAGCGACACCATCAGCGGCGCCGGCATCAGGGTCAGCGCCCGCAGAGCGCGGGCGACGCTGCCGGCCTCCGCGCCGCCCGGCGCGACCACGAAGGCGGTTCGAAAGCCCGGCGCCAGACACTTGGACACAGTCGCTACATGCCAAGTAAGCGAAGGCGCCAGGGCCGCGAAGGCCGGGGGCGCGTCGCCCGCGAGCGGCGCGTAAGGATCGTCCTCGATGATCGTCAACCGCGCGCGCGCGGCGACCGCGACGATCTCGCGTCGCCGCGCCTCCGGCATCGTGGCGGCGGTGGGATTGCAGATCGTCGGGTTGAGGTAGACGAGCCGCCCGCCGCTCTCGCTCGCGGCCGCCGCGAGCGCGTCGGGCCGCATGCCGTCCTGATCGGCCGCCACGGCCGCCGTCCGCAGCCGGAGATGGCCGGCGGCCGACAACAGACCCGGATAAGTCAGCGGCTCGGTCAGCACGACGCCATCGGCGCGCCCGTGCATGGCCAGCAGCGCCGCGAGCGCCGGCTGCGCGCCCGGGCTGATGCAGATCCGTTCGGGATCGACCGCCCCTAGCGTCTGGCGAAGCCAGGCCGCCGCGCAGGCGCGGTCGCCGGGCGCGCCCGGCCCCGCATGATAGGACATCAGCGTGTCGACGTCGGAGCGCGCCAGCAGGTCGCGCACCCCGCGCCCGATCTCCTCCGCAAGCCGGACGCCACGCGGCGACGGCGGCACGTTCATGGTGAGGTCGATTGCCGGGCCCGCAGCCTTGCGAGGCGCGGCCACGAACGAGCCCCGCCCCGTCACGGCGTCGAGCAGATTGCGCCGGCGCGCCTCCGCATAGGCGCGCGTGACGGTCGTCAGGTCGACGCCGAGTTCATCCGCAAGCGCCCGCTGCGGCGGCAGGCGATCGCCTGCGCGCAACTCGCCGGCCGCGACAGCCGCCTCGATCTGGTCGGCGATCTGGACGTAGAGCGGTCCCGCCGCGCCATGAATCTGCGGCCTCCACAAAGGCGCCACGAGCGACGATCCCTGCTAACAATCCATACGATCGGAAGATTGTATGCTGGCGGCTGCCGAAGGTCCAACGAGTCCGCGCTAGAGAATGAAATTATCGAAGGCGGCGTGGGAGCCGGCCGCCACGATCAGCATGTCGGAGCTTCTGTCGCCGTTGACGTCGAAATAGATCGACGTGAGGGCGGTTTCGCTGTCGTAGCTCAGCATGATCTGTCCGGCGCGGCCGCTGAACGCGTCGACCAACGTGAACGCGTTGTTGCCGGAGCGTGTGACGTCGGCGTCAATCGCCGAAACGTCGATCACGTCCGAGTTCGACAGATCGGTGATCCGGTCGGGGCCGAAGGGGTCGGCCTCCAACCGCGACGAGAACACGAAGTGATCTACGCCGCTGCCGCCTGTGAGCACGTCGGCGCCGAGACCGCCGATGATGGTGTCGGCGCCTTGGCCGCCATTCAGCTCGTTGTCGCCGTCATTGCCGACGAGCGTGTTGTTGAGCGTGTTGCCGAGACCGTCGATGTCTTTCGAGCCGGTCAGAGTCAGCTTTTCGATGTACTGACCGGTGAGGGCGTAGCTCACCGAACTGCGCACCTCGTCAAAGCCCTGGCCGCTCGACTCGACGGCGCGATCCCCGGCGTTCTGCACGACATAGACGTCGTCGCCGGCTCCGCCCCGCATCGTGTCCGCGCCCGTCCAACCATCCAGCGTGTTGTCGCCCGCATTGCCGACGAGGATGTTGTCGAGCGAGTTGCCGAGAGCGTTGATGTCCTTCGATCCGGTCAGCGTCAGCTGCTCGATGTATTGCCCCGTCAGGGCAAAGCTCACCGAGCTCCGGACTTCGTCAAAACCCTCGCCCTTCGCCTCGATGGTCTGGTCGCCCGCGTTCTGCACGACGTAGACGTCGTCGCCCAGTCCGCCGCGCATGGTGTCCGCGCCGCTCCAGCCGTCCAGAGTGTTGTCGCCTGAATTGCCGACGAGGACGTTGTCCAGCGTGTTGCCCAGCGCATTGATGTCCTTGGAGCCGGTGAGCGTCAGCCGCTCGACGTACTGACCCGTGAGCGCAAAACTTACGGAGCTTTGGACTTCGTCGGAGCCCTGGCCCTTCGCTTCGGCGACGACGTCGCCCGTGTTCTGCACGATATAGACGTCGTCGCCGAGACCGCCCCGCATGGTGTCCGCGCCGCTCCAGCCGTCCAGCCTGTTGTCGCCGGAATTGCCGACGAGGACGTTGTCCAGCGTGTTGCCCAGCGCATCAATGTTCTGCGACCCGGTAAGCGTCAGCTGCTCGATATATTGGCCGGTGAGCGTGTAGCTCACGGCGCTCCGCACCTCGTCGAAGCCTTGGCCCTTGGACTCGAGCGCCCGATCCCCGGAGTTCTGCACGACGTAGATGTCGTCGCCGAGCCCGCCGCGCATCGTGTCCGCGCCGCTCGAACCGTCCAGCGTGTTGTGGCCGGAATTGCCAACCAGCAGATTGTCCAGCGTGTTGCCGAGCGCGTTGATGTTGGCTGAGCCCGTCAGCGTCAGGTCTTCGACATACTGGCCGGTCAGAGCGTAGCTCACCGAGCTGAATATGCGGTCGCGCCCCGTGACGTTGGCCTCGATCACCTGGTCGCCGGCGTCGTCGACGTAGTAGGTGTCGGAGCCGACGCCGCCCTGCATGACATCCGCCCCTGCCCCGCCGTCGAGCGTGTCGTCGCCGGCTGACCCCGCAGGCGGGAGCGCCACCACGAAGATGTCGTTCGCGCTGTTGGTGTCGCCGCTTACCGGTCGGGTCGGGCTGCTATAGGCGAGCATCGAGCCGTCGCCTGAGAAGCTCGGAGCGGTTCCGCGGCCGACCACGTGGCCGCTGCCGTCGCTAACGTCGACGACCCAGATGTCCCCTTTCTCGTTTTCGTAATCGGGATCTTGATCATCTGCGACGAATGCAACGTATCGACCGTCTGGCGAGAAGACCAAGTGGCTCGCGCCATGAAGGGTGGACAGAGGAGTCGTGGAACCCGTCTCAAAATCATACAGAAATACGCCGCCATACTCGGCGAATGCGACGGATTGACTGTCGGGGGCGAAAGCGACTTCCGTTATGGACCAGCCAGTATCGGCGCGGCCGATCTCGATAGAATTTCCCGTCTCGAGATCCTGAATAACATAGTAGTTGTCGTAATAATGCGAGTAGAGCGCGACCTTGCTCAGGTCTGGCGAGAAGGTCGCCTGATCGACGAAGGGGCCGTGCGTCTGCTCGTAGTCCGGCGAGGGCGGGATGATAGCCGTGCGCTCGATCGCCCCGGTCGCGAGATCCTTGATATAGATGCTGAGCTCGCCCGTCGAACTCTCGGAAAGATTAGTGGCGCGGCTTACGAAGGCCACGTGCTCGCCGTCAGACGAGAACGCCGGACCGAACGCGCCTGAATTCGCGGCTTCGCCGTCGGCGCTGGCAGAGACGATGCTGACCTGAAGCGTCGCAAGGTCCTGGACGACGATCTGGTGCTCCGACGTTTCATAGACCACGCTGTTTGAGTCCGGCGAGAACTTCAGCGCCAGAAAGCCTCTCTCTGCCGAGGCCGCGAGAGGGCCCAGCCGGGTCACCTCTCCGGTGACCAAGTCCTTCATGAAGAGCCCTACCGCGCCGCCGTCCAGGTCGGTCGACCAGCTGTTGAAGACGACGCGCGTCCCGTCAGGCGAGAAGACGGGATCGTAAGAGTCGCCGTTGGCCTGGCCCCCAGCGTCGTTCGTCGAGACCCGCGCAACGGGAAGCGCGGTGAGGAAGTCCCCGAAGAGCCAGTCGGATCCGCCGCCTCCAGCGAGCAAGTCGTTTCCGCCGCCGCCCACGACCACATCGTCGGCGCCTCCGCCAGAGAGGCTTTCGTCGTTCAGCGTGCCTGTGACTGTGGGCATGGCGGCGTTCCCGGCTGCGGCGTCGTGCCGCCACCATGCCGGCGCCTACCTAGGGATGCAATCGATCAGCGCCCCTTAAGGGTTTCTACTTGGGCGACGCGCAGCGACGCCTAGGGGCCGGGGCTGAAGAACAGCAAATAGGCGATCAGGTAGAAAGCGCTGGTGCTCATCGCGACGCCGAGCGGCGAGCCGAGCACGCTCCAGGTGCCCGATCCGCCGGCGAGCGACGCCAGCCGGGCGAGCTGGCCGGGCCAAGTCAGAAGATACCAGAGGATGCGCATGCGCGACGTCCGGGGCCGACACGTTGAAGACGGAGGATTGAGCGCCGCCAGCTGAATCGGCGATGAACGAACCGCGGCCGAGGCGTCAGCCGACGACGGAGATGTCCGGCGCTTCCGGGTTCTTCATGCCCACGATGTGATAGCCGGCGTCGACATGGTGGACCTCGCCGGTCACGCCGCGCCCGAGATCGGAGAGCAGGTAAAGCGCGGAGTCCCCGACCTCCTCAATCGAGACCGTGCGGCGGAGCGGCGCGTTGTACTCGTTCCACCGGAGGATGTAGCGGAAGTCGCCGATGCCGGAGGCCGCCAGCGTCTTGATCGGGCCGGCGGAGATCGCGTTGACGCGGATCGCCTGCGGGCCGAGATCGGCCGCCAGGTAGCGCACGCTCGCCTCGAGCGCGGCCTTGGCGACGCCCATGACGTTGTAGTGCGGCATCCACTTCTCGGCGCCGTAATAGGTCAGCGTCAGGATCGAGCCGCCATTCCCCATCAGCTTCTCGGCGCGCTGTGCGACAGCCGTCAGCGAGTAGCAGGAGATGAACATCGTCTTGTGGAAGTTCTCGGCCGTCGTCTCGATGTAGCGGCCGTCGAGCTGGTCCTTGTCCGAAAACGCGATGGCGTGAACCAGGAAGTCGAGCCCGCCCAGAACCTCGCCGGTCTTTTCGAAGACGGCGTCGATTGTGGCGGGGTCGGTGACGTCGCAATGGCCGACGACGTCCGCCGAGAGCTCGGCGGCGAGCGGCTCGACCCGCTTCTTCAGCGCCTCGCCCTGATAGGTGAACGCCAGCTTCGCGCCGGCGGCGGCGGCGGCCTTGGCGATGCCCCAGGCGATCGACCGGTTGTTGGCGACGCCCATCACGAGCCCGCGCTTGCCGGCCATCAGGCCCTGGACTTCCGTCATCTACGCCACCTCTGAAGTCTGCGCCCGCGGGGAGGCGTTGCCTATGGCATAGGCTCCATGGGTCATCAAGCGCCCGGCGACGCGTGTTCATCACAGCGCGTTTCAGAAGCAGTTGCGACGGCGGGATCCGCCAGCGGGCTCAATGGCATGCGATTTGCTGCTCCAGCGTGCAGCGGCCGCCCGTCCGGGCGCGCCCCGGGACATCGAGGGAGCTTGGCATGGGAATCATCTCGCGGGCGATCCATGTCGGTCGGTCACACGTGAATTCGGTCGTGACCTGGGCCAGCAATCCGCAGAAGCGCCTTCGTCTGCTCATCCAGGACATGGAGGAGACGCTCGTGAAGGCGCGCTCCTCGGCCATCACCAGCATCACGGAAAAGAAGGAGCTCGAGCGCCGCGTCGCGAAGCTGAACGCGGACGTCGCCGACTGGCAGTCCAAGGCCGAGACCGCCGTGCAGCGCGGCCGCGACGACCTTGCGACCGAAGCGCTGCAGGCCAAGGCGCGCAACGTCTCGATGCTGGCGACGCTCGAGGCGCAGCTCGAAAGCGTCCTGCGCTCGCTCGCCCACCAGAGCCAGGACATGCAGGGTCTGCAGATGAAGCTGCAGGAGGCCAAGGCGCGCGAGCGCGCCATGCGCACTCTGCAGCGCTCCGCCACCACGCGGCTGTGGCTGCGCCGCAAGACCTACGACCAGCGGATCGACGCCGCGATGTCGCAGCTCGGCGAAGTCGAGGGCCTTCTGGACGAGCTCGAGGGCCGGGTGGAGGTCTACGACATCGGCCGCGCCTCAGAGGTCAACGCCGCGTTGAACCGGCTGGCGATCGAGTCGCAGGCGAGCGCGGAGCTCCAAGAAATCAAGGAGAAGCTCGGCGGCCAGACTGCGCTTTCCTACGCCAAGAGCTGAACTGGCCGTGCTGTCGACGCTCGCCTTCCTGTGCTTCGTGGTGACGCCGACGGTGGCGGTCGCGGCGGCGCTCGTGCGCTGGCTGGAGGGCGCGGCCGCCCGGGCCGACGAGGAGGACCGGATGCAGGCCCTGACCAGCAACGCCGCCGATATCGCGATGCGGATCGAGAATCTGGAGGCCGTCATGCTGGCCGAGCGCGGCCAAGCCGCGTCGGAGCTCGTGCGATGATACGGCGGGCGCGCGCCCTCATCCCGAAACGCCTCGGCGGCTGGCTGCTCGGGGTCTGCGCGACGCTGTCGGAGATCACCGGCCTCAACCCGCTGATCTTCCGCGGCGCCTTTCTCATCGGCCTGGTGTTCAGCGCGTCGACGACGCTGCTCGCCTACGCCGCGCTCTATGTCGTCGGGCGGCTGCTCTTCGCCTTCACGCGCGACGACGAGGCGCTGATGGTGGAGCCGCCGTTTCCTTCAGGCGGAGCCCCGCAAGCCGCCCTCATGGGGGACGAACTCGCCATGCTGGAGCGGAAGCTCGCGCGGCTCGAGGCCGAAGCTCTGTCGGCGGACGCCATCACCCGCGCCCGCTTTCGAAGCGCCGGCCTGTGAGCGCCGTCACGGCTGGCCAGGGCCGAGCGATTTCAGAAAGGCCACCAGATCCGCGCGCTGTCCGGCGTCCGGAAGGCCCGGGAACGACATCTTGGTTCCCGGCGCCGCAGCCCTGGGATCTTTCAGGAAGGCGTCCAGTCTCTCCTCGTCCCACACGAAACCCGCAGAGGCGATCGCGTCCGAATAGTGGTATCCTGGCGCGGTCCCGGCCTTTCGGCCGAACACCCCGTAGAGCGTCGGCCCGATGGAATTCGCGCTAGGAGCGGCCTTGTGACAGATGCCGCACTTCGCGCGAAACTGCGCCCCGCCCGCCGCGGCGCTGCCAGCCGCGCTGACGCCGGGGCTTGTTCCGCACAAGGCCAACACCGCGGCGAAAGCCGCAAGCAGTCGGGCGCCGAAAGTCTTCATCGGCCATGTCCGATCAGGAGGTTGCAATGTCTAAGCCAGTCACGATGACCGTCAGTCATCAACTGGGGCAGGATCAGGCCATCAAGCAAATAAAGGACGGGATCGTCAAGGCAAAGAACATGTCGATCCCGCTCTCGATCGAAGAGGATGTTTGGACAGACAACGTCCTGAACTTTCGTGTCAGCGCGATGGGTCAGAGCTGCTTGGGCAAGATCGAAGTGTTGCCCGAGATGGTGAAGCTCGACGTGACGCTGCCCGGAATTCTCGGCTTCTTCGCCGACAAGTGCATGTCGGTGGTGCGGAAGCGCGCGCAGCTTCTGCTGCAGGCGCCCGGTCGCGGCTGAGCGATGCTCGGGGCCGCCAAAGCGCGCCTCTACCGGCGGCTCGCCACGGCGGTGAAAGCGGCCGCGGCAGCGATCATCGTCGTCGCCGGCGGCTATCAGGCGGTGTTCGGCAGCCCCTGGTCGGCGCCGGCCTTTGGCGACCTGCGCGCGCTGCTCTCCCTGACGTTCGACGGCGGCCGCCAGTTCCGCGTCTCCTGGGGCCCGGCGGCTCCGGAGGGCGCCGCCTTATCGAACGTCTCGACCCCACAGCCCGTCGCGGCCGGAGCGCCGCCCGCGATCCTGGCCTCGGCGACGGCCGCGCCTGCTGCGGCTCCTTCGCCGCCCGACGCGGCCGCGTCCGCGAACGACGCGAAGGGCCCGCCTCGCCCTGCCCTCGCGCTTTGTTCGCTCGCCGACCGCGCCCCGGGCCAAGGCGCCGAGATCGTCTCGCGCGCCACCCTGCGCGGGCCGTTCGGCGGCGTCATCGACGGCTATGGCATACGTGATCCGAGCCTGATCCCGGCGTCCGACGAGCCCGGCGCGGACGGCTACGCCCTGCCCTTCCTGGCCTCGATCCGAAGCCAGGGGGGCCTTGCGGGCTTCACGCCCGAACCCGGCCCTGCGCAGGCGGGCGTCGACCGGCTGCCGAACACCGCCAATGCGATGAGCCCCGGCGCCGGCACCTTCGCGCTCGGCGTGGCGCATGACGCCCTCGACATGCTGGACGTCGGCCGCGGCTCCTTCGTGGCGGAGCTCAACCCCTGGTATCACAGCCTCAACGCGGGCATGCGCGCCACCATTGTCGGCGGCCTGCGCTGCGACGCGACCGAGGGCGTCGAGGCCGCCGCGCCCGGTCCGGCGTCGCTCGGCGCCGCGGCCTCGACGCCCTCGGTTCGCCGGCGGTTCGACGAGCGCAACCTCTACGTCTCGGACGGACACAGCGCGCTGACCGCGTTCACGGTGAACGGCAAGAGCCCGGACCGGCGTTCCGGCGCAGAGGTCAAGCTCGACAGGCCGGGGGTCGTCGAGATCAGCGCGACGCTTGCGGCGGAGCTGCCGTCCGGCGCCGCGGCGGCCCCAAGCGCCGGCTGGGACATCCAGCGCGCCCGCTATGGCGCCACCCGCTCCGTGACCGTCGAGATCGTCGTCAACGGCCGCGTGGCGGCGAGCAAGCCGGTCCCTGCAGACGGCTCGCTGCACACGATGACCTTCGCGGCGCCGATCGAGCGCAGCAGTTGGGTCGCGCTGCGGCTGATGGGCGCCGGGCACTCCAACCCGGTCTTCGTGCTGGTCGACAACAAGCCGGTGCGCGCGTCGCGCACGAGCGTCGAATGGAGCCAGCGCGCCCTGCTGCAGGCCTATGACGCCGAGAGCCGCCAGTGGAGCCCGGCGGATGCGCCGGTGGCCGCCGCCGCGTTCCAGTATGCCTACGAAATCTATGGCGGCATCCTGAAAGAGACCGAGACGCCCTGAGGCGGAAGATCGGCGCTGCCGAGGAGCCGCGATCGATCCCGCCCGCGCCCCCGTCCCGGACGGAGAGCAAAAAGCACGGGCGCGCGACAGGCGCCGCCGCTCGCCGGCTAAACCGAGCATTGCACCCGCGTTATTTTGCACCTTCTCCAAATAGTGCCTTGTTATACGCCTGCATCGCCTCTGCGGAGGGCGCCGCAGATCTTCGCCGCCCGGCGAGCCCCGGAACCTCTTCACTCCTCAACGTTCCACTGACCTTGCGCGGGCGCGAGACCGCCGCTCCGCGGGCCCGTGGCACGGACTCTGCTTTGAGGAGGTTGCGGGCGAGGGCGAGCCGGCGTTTCAGGGCCTTGAGCAGGAGTTGAAATGATCAGGGGGTCTTCGGGGATGCGCGCCTTCGGGGCGCGCGTGGCGGGCGCTTGCGTCGTGGCCGCGCCATTGCTGCTGTCGCCGGCCGCGTCGCAGCTGGCGTGGTCGCAGCCTTTCCAGTCCGCCGGCGCGTTGTCGCCCATCGTCAGCGGCATTTCGAAACAGCCGCTCATGGTTCAGGTCGATCACCTGCTCCAGGCAATGGCCTTCGTCGGCCGGCCGATATCGGACGCCGACCGCGACGCGCTCTACAAGGCCGGCCAGCTTGCGGATGACGAGGCGGTCGCGGCCGTCCAGCAGATCCTCGACCGCTACGCCGTCGCGCGCGTCGACATCGACCCGTTGCGCAAGGTCACCGTGCTGCCGATGAGCGGCTCGACCGAGGGCCTCACCAAGGACGGCTGGACCACCTTTCTGGTGAAGATCTCGAACCGCGCCGGCGCGACCGACGCGCTCGACGTCGACAGTCCGCAGGCGGCGATGCCGTACGACTTCACCCGCATGGAAGTCGAGCGCAGCGTCTATGACGACCAGTTCACCGACGTCATGCTGGAGCACGTATTCCACACCGGCGTGACCTGGGGCACGTGGGGCGGCGGCTATCCGTACAAGCAGCCGCCGCAGCCTGAGCAGACCGGGATCTGGCCGCAGCATGGCGACCTGTCCTTCGTTCCGACCAAGGACCGCTGGGCCGCCGTCAGCCTGTTCCAGGGCGCGCCGATGCAGAAGACGCTGTCCGGCTTCCCGCTCGAATACGCGACCCTTCAGGTCTACAGCCGCGACGAAGGCCTGAAGTCGATGACGATGTCCTTCAATGTCGGGACGCTGCGCTCGAGCGGCACCGGCTCCGTGCCCTACGCGCCCGGCAGCCCCGGCATGCGCGGCGAGGCGCAGTTCAGCTTCAACGTCGGCAAGGCGGTGCCGGTGACGCTGCACGTGCTCGACGAGGACGGCAAGCCCACCGCAGCGCGCTTCACGATCCGCGACAAGCTCGGCCGGGTCTATCCCTACCGCTCCAAGCGCTACGTTCCGGACCTGTTCTTCCAGAACCAGATCTATCGCTATGACGGCGAGACCGTGGAGCTTCCCGCCGGGGAGTACACGGTCGAGACCGGCCGCGGACCGCAATACGAGAAGTATACGCGGACCATCACGGTCAAGGCGGACGCTCCGTCGACAGAGACCTTCCAGTACAAGCGCTGGATCAATCCGCGGGCGCTCGGCTACGAAAGCCTGGACAAGCACGTCCACACCGCCGGCTGCCTGCACTACAACGATCCGACCTACGGCATCGAGCCGAAGGACATGTTGCGCTACGCGACCGGCGAGGATCTCGACGTCGCCGACATCCTGATCTGGGGCCCGAACTGGTACTATCAGAAGGCCAAGTACTTCACCGGCCAGCCGGACCCGATCTCGACGCCCAACAACGTCGTCACGCACAATCTCGAGGTCTCGCAGTTCCCGAGCAGCGCCGGCGGCCACACCTCCGGCCATGGCATCCGCGACATCGACTATCCGGGCACCAAGAAGATCGAGGACTGGCCGAGCTACACGCTTCCGGTGCTGAAATGGATGCAGTCGCAGGGCGCCCTGTCGAGCTACACCCATTCCGGCTTCGGCCTGGACGTGCAGTCCGCCGATCTTCCGAACTACATAACGCCGCCGATGGACAGCATCGGCGCCAATGAATACATCATGACGGTGGCCCATGGCGCGACCGATCTGCTCGGCGTCGGAAACACCAACTTCATCTCCGAGCTGAACATCTGGTATCACACGCTCAACGCCGGCTACCGGGCGGAGATCGCGGGCGAGACGGACTGGCCCTGCATCAACGGCGAGAATGTCGGCCGCGGCCGCTCCTACGCCAAGATCGCCAACCCGCAGGCCGCGGTGACCTATCAGGGCATTCTGGACGCCATCGACGCCGGCGACTCCTACGTCTCCGACGGCCGCAGCCATCTGATGAACTTCAAGGTCAACGGCAATCTGCCGTCGCGGAAGGTCGGCACGGAGATCAAGCTTCCCGCCGCCTCGACCGTAACGGTCACCGCCGACGTCGCGGCGCTTCTGCCGGTCGAGCCGGAGATGATCGAGGTGCTGGGCTCGAGCTATCCGATGGAGACGCAGGCGACGGTCTATCAGACGCTGCCGGAGCCCAAGAAGCAGCGCATCTCGGACCTGCCGATCACCGGCGTGAGCTGGCGCAACATCCCCTGGTGGCACATCGAGCGGGCCCGGATCGGCGACACCCGCAACGTGCTGTTGGAGGTCGTGGTCAACGGCAAGCCGGTGGCGAGCAAGCAGATCGTCGCCGACGGCCAGGTCAGGCCGATCGAGTTCAACATTCCGATCGAGCAGAGCAGTTGGGTCGCGCTGCGCATCCTCGGCGCGAGCCACACCAACCCGGCCTTCGTCCTCGTGGACAAGAAGCCGATCCGCGGCTCGAAGGCGAGCGTGGAATGGATGATCCGCGCGCTCCAGCAGGCCTATGAGGTCAAGCGCAACGGCTGGCGGCCCGAAGACTATGACGAGGCGACGGCCGCCTACGACTACGCCTACGAGTCCTTCAAGAAGATCCTCCACGAGACGTCGGCGCCCTGAGCCGGGCCGTTCTCTCGGACCGGCGACGACGCCATGCGGGGCGGCCACCGGGCCGCCCCATCACGACGCCTTGTGGTGGGGACTTCTGATGCGTCTTGGTCTTGCGGCCGCCCTGTTGGGCTGCCTCGCCTTCGTAGGCGCGCCCGGCTCGCCCACGCGCGCCGAAGCTCCGCAGGCGGCCGCGGTCCAGCCCGACGCCGGGCTGCTCGCCGCCCATGAGACGTTCTGGAATGCTTACGAGGCCGGCGACCTCTGGCGCATGAGCCAGCTCTGGGCGCGCGACGACGACAAGATCTCGGCGGCGTTTCCCGCCGCGGCGACGCTTGCGGTCGGCTGGGGCAACGTCCAAGAGAGCTTTCGGCGCACCTTTGCGCACAACCGCAACGTCAAGATCGACGCCAAGCTGCTGCGGACGAACGCCGAGGGCGACGTGGCCTGGCTGGTCAGCGCCGTGCGCTACGAATCCGTACAGACCCAGACCGGCCAGTTCGTGCTGATGGACCGGATGTTCACGACGGAGGTCTACCGGCGCGAAAGCGGCGAATGGCGCCTGGTGCACTATCACGGGCATTTTCCGGGCTTCCGGACGATGACCGACGACCCCTCGACGATCATCGTCGCGCCGCCGCCGATCGACCGGCCGGACGACCCGGTCTGGAACCTGCACGAGCGCTTCACGACCGCGTTCTCGGCGCTCGATCTCGGGGCGATGTTCGAGCTGTTCTCGCCGGAGAAAAGCGTCACAGCGCTGCAGCCGACCGCGCCGGTGCCGTTCTTCGGGCCGGAGAACGTCATCGCGAGCTGGAAGAAGACGTTCGGCGAGATCCAGGCTCTCACCATCGAGCCGCTGCAGATCGTCGTCGAGCAATCGGGCTCCGCCGCCTGGATCGCCGAGCTCAGCCAGTACCACATCGCCTTCAAGGCGAAGCCCGACGAGATCCAGCACTTTCACAGCGTGCTCACGACCTACGTACTTCGCAAGGAAGCAGGACAGTGGCAGATCGCGCATTACCACGCGCATTTCGGCTTCGGCTTCGAGGCGCATCAGGATTGAACGCGGCGGCTCGCCTCTGCGCTTTCGCGCCCGCCATCCTCATGAGCCTCGCCGCCGGAGCGGGCCCCGCGGCCGCGCGCGATCTCGCGGCCGCGCCTTCGCCCGCGCCGCAGCTCGCGATCGAGGTCGCCCGCGAGCCGCGGCCGGCGCGCGAGCGGCTGAGCGCCAATGTCGCGGAGATCCTGAAGGTGATGGCCGAGGCCGGGCGGCCCATCTCCGAGGCGGACCGCGCCGCGCTGGCGGCGGCCGACGCCCTGCCCGACGCCGACGCCGTCGGCCGCATCCAGGAAGTCCTGAACCGCTACGCGCTGGCCGAGGTGCATCTCGACGACGAGGCCTGGTTCAGCGTGGCGCCCGCCTCGAAGGACCCGGCGGACCGCCCGCTCGTCCAGCGTCGCTGGAGCACCTTTCTGGTCAAGGTGCACAATGAGGCTCGCGTCACCGGGCCGCTCGAGGTGCGCAGCATCCAGGCCGTGGAGGGGACGAGCCGGGACGTAGTCGTCTCCAAACCGTCAAGCGGCGCCTGTGAGGACGAGCCGCATGGCTGGGCGCAGTGGTTCCGGCTGCAGATGATCGGCCAGCCGGCGATGCCGGCCCGGCTCTGGGGCACAGAGGTCGAGTATCTCGTCGTCCAGCTTTGCAGTCTGGATGTCGGCGATCGCGCGGCTGAACTGACCTTCTACTTGGGCGGCGGGCAAGTGAGCCAAGGCCACTACGGCGCCGTCAGCCTGCTGTTCCGCCCGACGGCCATGCCTGTCGGCCAATGACGGCTGTGGCGCCCGCCGAGACGATCGCGGCCGACCGCCCGGACGGCGAAGCGACCGCACGCGAGCTGTTCGGGCTCGACAGCGATCTGAGCGTGCCGCGCTTCTCCAAGCGGTCGCGCCTGACGCCGGCGATCGACCCGGACTATCTGTTCGATCCCGAGACGACGCTCTCGATCCTCGCCGGCTTCACCCGCAACCGGCGCGTCATGGTGACGGGATTCCATGGCACAGGAAAATCGACCCACATCGAGCAGGTCGCCGCACGGCTCAACTGGCCGTGCCTGCGCGTCAATCTGGACGGCCATGTCGGCCGCATCGACCTGATCGGGCGGGACGCGATCGTGCTGCGCGACGGCAAACAGGTGACGGAGTTTCGCGAAGGCATCCTGCCATGGGCGCTGCAGCGCCCCTGCGCGCTGGTGTTCGACGAATACGACGCCGGGCGCCCCGACGTGCTGTTCGTGATCCAGCGGGTGCTGGAAGCCGAGGGCGCGCTCACGCTGCTCGACGAGAACCGGGTGATCGAGCCGCATCCCGGCTTCCGGCTGTTCGCGACCGCCAACACGGTGGGGCTCGGCGACGCGACCGGCCTCTATCATGGCGCCCAGCAGATGAACCAGGGCCAGATGGACCGCTGGAACGTGATCGCGACGCTCGACTACCTGCCGCATGACAGGGAAGTCGCGATCGTGCTCGCCAAGGCGTCCTGGATGCGTGACGGCGAAGGGCCTGAGACCGTCTCCGCCATGGTGCGCTTCGCCGGCTTGACGCGGACCGCCTTCGCCAATGGCGACCTCGGCGTGCTGATGAGCACGAGAGGTCTCGTCGCCTGGGCTGAAAACGCCCAGATCCTCGGCGATCTCGACTTCGGCTTCCGGGTCACCTTCCTGAACAGATGCGACCGCGCCGAGCATGCCGCGGTTCGCGAATTCTTCCAGCGCTGCTTCGGGCGGGAGCTCGGCGGCCGGCTGTCCGGGCCCGTGGCCGGATGAGCCTCGCCGGGCCCTCGCCGACCGTCCGGAGCACGGCGACGCAGGATCACCGCACCGGCGCGCGCGCCAAGGGCGACGCGCTCGAGCAGGCGATCGCCGCCTGCTCCCGCGCGCTGGGCGGCGGCGCACAGGTCACGCTCGCCTTTGGCGGCGCCGAACAGGAGGCTGACCCTGCCGCCGGACGCGTGACGCGGCGCGCGCCCGACATGCCGGCCGCGGCCCGCGCCGCGCTGCGCGGCGAAGCCGACCTTGCGGGCCTGTATCGCGCGCATCATGACCCAGACCATACGGCTTCCGTCACGTCCGACCGGGAAGCGCGCGTGCTGCGGGCGCTCGAGCGGGCGCGGGTGGAGGCGATCGGCGGCGCGGAATATCGCGGCGTCGCGCACAATCTCTCCGCCGCCCTCGAAGAGCGCTGCCTGAAACCGCATTACGCGGAAGCCGCCAGCGAGATCCTGCAGGCCGAGGCGCTCGCGATGCTGCTGCGGGAGCGGCTCGCGCCCGCAGCACTGCCCGGCCGCCGGTTCGGCTTTGTCGAGGCGCGTCGTGCGGCCCTGTCGGCGGCGCTCGCGCCGCACCTCGACGCGCTCGCCAGCGCCCTGCGCGACCAGCGGCGCTTTGCGGAAGCCGCGCTCCGGCTGGCGCGGTCGCTGCGGCCGGAGGCGGGCGAAGCGCTCGCCGAAGGCGCGGCCGAGCCCGATGAGCCGGCCCGCGGCGACCGCGACCCCGGACCGATCCAGGGCGAGCAAAAATCCCAGGGCGAGGCGAGCGGACTCAAATCCGCGACCGAAGAGGCGACCGAGGACGCGCCGCTGTTCGGCCAGCCTGAGGCGACCGACGCGCGCATCAGCGGCGAGCTCGACTCCGCGACCATGATCCCGGTCGAAGACGCCGCGACCCAGTCCGCCCGACGGACCGGCGGCGGCGGGCCCCAGGCGCCGTCTGGCTACCGCGTGTTCACCACCGCCTTCGACCGAACGGCCGCGGCTGAGGCATTGCTCGCCGAATTGTCGCCGCCGCCGGAGGAGGAGGAACCCGACGGCTTCGCCGGACGGCGCCGGGAGGCGGCTCGGCTCGCTACACGGCTCCGTCGCTCGCTGCTGGCGCTGCAGCCGCGCGGCTGGGAGCGCGATCAGCCGGAGGGGCTGCTCGATCCAGCGCGTCTCGCCCGCGTGGTGACGGACCCGGCCTCCGGCCGCTTTTTCCGCCAGCAGAAGAACGAGCCCTTCGCCGACACGGTGATGACGCTGCTGCTCGACAATTCGAGCTCGATGCGCGGCGAGCCGCTGAAGATCGTCGCGCTGACGACGGAGCTGATGGCGCAGGCGATCGAAAGCTCCGGCGTTCGCGTCGAGGCGCTCGGCTTCACCACCCAAAACTGGCGCGGCGGCCGCGCGCGCGAGGCGTGGCTCGCCGCCGGCAAGCCGGCCGATCCCGGCCGCGTGAGCGAGCTGCTCCACATCGTCTACAAGGCGGCGGACGCGCCTGCGCGCGGCCTGCGACGCGCGCTGAAGCTGCTGCAGGTCAAAGGCCTGCCCAAGGAGAACGTCGACGGCGAGGCGCTCCGCTGGGCGTGCCGGCGCCTGCTGCGCCGCCCCGAGCGGCGTCGCATCCTGATCATGATCTCCGACGGCGCGCCGAGCGAGGAGACGACGCTTTCGCTGTCCTCGCGCGCGGGCAACTACCTCGAGGCGCATCTGCGCGAGACGATCGCCGAGATCGACCGGCGCGGCATGGTCGAACTCTTCGCGATCGGCATCGGCTACGATGTGGGCCGCCTTTATCCGAAGTCCGTCCGGATCGATTCCGCCGAAGGCCTCGCGCCCGCGCTCGCGGCGGAGCTGCCGCGCCTGCTTGCGGGCGGGACGGCGTGAATGAGCGAGCGGCCCGGCGGCCAACAAGGAAACCCGTCATGCATGCAGTTCGCCGCCTCGGCCTCGTCGGCCTCGCGCTCGTCCTCGGCGGGGCGCCGGCGGCCGCCCATGTGGCGTTCAGCACGCCGGGCGTGGTTCCGGGCGGGGCGCAGGAAAAGACCCTGATGCTCGGCCATGGCTGCGGCGCCGACGATCCCACCGTGAAGCTGAGGGTCCGGATGCCCCCCGGAGTGGTGGACGTGACGCCGAAGGCTGCGTCCGGATGGAAGGCCGAGACCGTGACGGGCGCCTATGACAAGCCGGTGATCTACAAAGGCGTGGAGCTGACGGAAGGCGTCACGGAGATCGTCTGGTCAGGGCGGCTCGACCCGCATACGAAGGGCGCCTTCAGCTTCGCGTTCGGGCTCGCTGACAGCGGCGCGCCAGGCGATCGGCTCGTCTTCCCCGTGGTTCAGCAATGCACAAAGGGCGTCATTCGCTGGATCGACCCGTCGGAGGACGGCGGAACGCCCGCGGCGAGCCTGGTGGTCGGCCCAAGGCGTTGATCCGTCTGCTGCGGCTCGGAATCCTCGCAGTCCTGCTGTGCCTCTGGGTCGGCGTGGCGCAGGCGCACGCCATCCTGGAGACCGCCGAGCCCGCGGACGGGGCCGCCCTCACCGCGCCGCCGGCGCGCGCGATGCTGCGGTTCAGCGAGCCTGTGACGCCGCTAGCCTTTCGCCTGCTGCGCCCGGACGGGGAGATCGTCCGGCTGCCGGGTGCGCGGGCCGACGGCGCGACGGTCCAGGTTCCGCTCGCGCTTGAGGGCGCGACCGGAACCGCGATCCTGAACTGGCGCGTGGCTTCGAGCGACGGCCATCCGGTCGGCGGCAGCGTCACCTTCACGGTTGGGGGCGGCGGGACGGCGCCTGCTCAGGATCTCGCCTGGAGCACCTATCGGGCGCCGGGCTGGGCGGCGCGGGTCATCCTGATGGTCGCGCTGTTCGCAAGCGTCGGCGCCGCCCTGTTCCGCCCCTGGGTCTTCGCCGCGAGACGGCGCGGCGACGTTCGCGTTTCGGTCGGCGCGGGCGGGCTGGGGCTGCTGAGCCTCGCCGGCCTTGTTTATGCGCAGGCGGTCGACGTCACCGGGCTAGGCCCTTCCGAGCTTCGCGGCTCGGACGTCTGGAGCGCCTTGCTGGCGAACGGCTTCGGGCTGGCGGTCGGCCTGATCGCCTGCGCGCTGATCCTCGCGCTCATCTGTGGGAGCGGACGCCTGGGCGCGCGCGCCGCGCGCTGGCTGTCAGCCGCCGCCGCGGCCGCGACGATCGCAGGCTTCGTCGCCTATGGTCATGCGAGCGCCGCCGAGCCGGCGTGGCTGATGCGGCCGGCGATCGCGCTCCACATCGCCGCCGTGCTGTTCTGGCTCGGCTCCTTCGCGCCGCTCCTCAACGCGCTGAGGTCCTCGCCGGCCGAAGGCGCAGGCGCCCTCGCGCGCTATTCGCTCCCCATCCTTGTCAGCTCGGCGCTTCTGCTGCTCAGCGGCGCCGCCATGGCCTGGGTGCAGCTCGGCGCGCCGGCTGAGCTCTGGAGCAGCGCCTACGGCGTTGTGCTGCTCGCCAAGCTTGCGCTTGTCGCGCCGATGTTCGCGCTCGGCGCCCTCAACCGTTTCGCACTGACCAACGGGGTCGCGGTCGGCGACCCGCGCGCGCTCCGGCGGCTGCGCAGGACGATCGCGGCCGAGATGCTTCTAGGCGTGCTGACGCTCGGCGTCGTCGGCCTGTGGCGTTTCACGCCGCCGCCGCGCAGCATGGAGGCCGTGACTGTCACGGTGAACGGCCTGCAGTTCCACGCCCATGGCGTGCGGGCGATGGCGAACCTCGTGCTGAGCCCCGCCCGCGTCGGCCGCTCCAAAGTGACGGTAAGCGTGCTCAACGTCGACGCCACGCCGCTCGCGGCCAAGGAGGTCACCGTCGTCCTGCTCGACCCGCTCGGCCAGCTGGAGCCGATCCGCCGGCCGGCGCGCAAACTCACCGACGCCAGCTGGGTGGTGGACGAGGTGACCATCCCGCTGCCCGGCCGCTGGACTGTGCGGGTCGACGTGCTGATCTCGGACTTCGAACAGGCGACGGTGCGGACGGGCGTCAACGTCGTCAGATGACGACGCTGACGGGATCGCCCACCCTCACCTCCCCGGCCGCAGCCGGCGCCGCAAAGGCGCCGAGACATGGGTAGAGGCCGGGTCCGAAATCCGGCAGTTCGATCCGGTTGAGCTCGAGCACGGCCGTCAGGGCTCCCGGCGCCTTGCCGAGCGCCCCTTGCGCAAGCATCGGAACGGAACAGCGCGGCGTCGGACAGATGACCTTCAGCGTCGCGCCGCCGATGCGGATCTCGCCGCCCGTCCAGCCGTTCTCGGCGAACGGCGGCGCGTCCGGGCAGTCGATCACGAGGTTCGGCCGATAACGCTCCGCGACCACGGCGTCGTCGCCGCACGCCGCGCGGATGCGATCGAGGCTCGCCCGCGTCAGCACATGGATCGGAGCATAGTCGAAGAAGCCGCCGTCCGGGGCCGCCTGCGCGATCGGCAGATCGGTCATCTCGACCGCAGCCCCCTCGCCGACCGCCAGAACCTCCTCGGGCACGGAGCGATCGAGACTCTCGCCGCTGCGGCGGAGGGCGGAGAGCCAGACTTTCCTGCCCAGGAAGGTGGAGAAGAGCTGGTCGATCCCGGCGGCGCTCAGCGGCTCCGGATTGCGGGCCGGAAAGCGCACCCGCACCTCTCCGTCCGGCGCGGTCTCGGCGCTGATCTCGAGCAGGCGGCGCCAGAGCTGCGGACGCTTGGCGCTCGCGACCTTGCCGGTCTCAACGTCGATCAACGCGTAGCTGCGATCCCCCTCCACGCCGGTGGGGCCGAGCTCGGCGCCGCCGAGCCGCTCTCCAAGCAGGGACTTCACCGGATAGCGCCAGATCGCGTCGAGACGGCCCGAGATCATCGTCATGCCTTTACTTCGACGGCGGACAAGAACGAACGGCGCCCCCGGGGGCGTCCGGGAGCGCCGTCGTTCAGCCGCCATGGGGCCTCCGAGACCTCGGCTGTCGCGCTGCGACGATCGGGCTTCGGACATATCGCCGCCATGGCGGGAAGGCGCGGCCGGCCCGGATATGCGGGCCGGCGGTTCTCTAAGCAGGCGTGACGACCTTCGCCTCGACCCTCGCCGGCGTCAGACCGCGAGGTGACGGTGGATGAGCTCGTCAGTTAGTTCGCTCATCCGCCCGGAGGCGACGATCCGGCCCTTTTCCATCATCACGAAGTTGTCCCCCGCGCGGCGGGCGAATTCGAGATTCTGCTCGACAAGGATGATGGTCAGGCCGACCTCCTTGTTGAGGCGGATGATGATGTTCTCGATCTCCTCGACGATGTTGGGCTGGATGCCCTCCGTCGGCTCGTCGAGCAGAAGGATGCTGGGCTTGGCCGCGAGCGCCCGCGCGATCGCGAGCTGCTGCTGCTGCCCGCCGGACAGCAGACCGCCGTGGCGGTTCATGTTGTCGCGCAGGTAGGGGAACAACTCCGGCACCAGCGGCGGCACCTCGCGCTGCCCCTTGGGCGCCGCAAAGGCGCCCAGCAGGATGTTCTCCCGCACCGTGAAGTCCGGAACGATCTCCCGGCCCTGTGGCACATAGGCGATGCCGGCGCGGGCGCGCCGGAACGTCGGCTCGGTCCCGAGCGGCCGGCCGTCGAGCGTGATCTCGCCCGCCATCCTGTCGGTCAGGCCCATGATGGTCTTGAGGAAGGTGGTCTTGCCGACGCCGTTCCGGCCGAGCACGGCGGTGATCTCGCCGGTCGGGATGTCGGCCGTGACGCGATGCAGGATCTGGCTGCGGGCGTAGTAGCTGTCGATGTTGGCGACGCTCAGCATCACATGATCCCCTTCGAGCCGAGATAGGCCTGCTTCACCCGCTCGTCCTTCTCGATGGTCTTGATGTCGCCCTCGGCCAGCACCTGGCCGAGATGCATCACGGTGATGCGCCGGGCGACCTCGCGCACGAACGCCATGTCGTGCTCGACGACGATGATCGTGTGCTTGCCGCGCAGCGCGTTCAGGATCTCCGTGGTCTTGCGGGTCTCGGCCTGCGTCATGCCGGCTGTGGGTTCATCGAGCAGCAGGATCTTCGGGTTCTGGGTGATCAGCATGCCGAGCTCGAGCCACTGGGTCTGGCCGTGGCTGAGGCCGCCGGCGAGACGATCCGCCTGCGGCCCGAGGCCGGTCAGCTCCAGCGCCTCCTCGACGCGCCGCTTGCTGGCGGCGGTCTGGCGAAGCGAAAGGTTCGAGAACACGCCCGGCGTCTCGAAGCTCGCCACCTCGAGGTTCCGCCGCACCGAGAGTTCGCGGAACACGCTTGGGATCTGGAACTTGCGGCCGATTCCGGCGCGCGCGATCTGGTGCTCCTGCCAGTGCGTGATGTCGGTGTCGTAGAGGTAGACCCGGCCGGACGTGTTCCGGGTCTTGCCGCTGATCAGGTCCATCAGCGTGGTCTTGCCGGCGCCATTGGCGCCGAGCACGACCCGCAGCTCCCCCTCTTCGATGATGATCGAGACGCCGTCGACGGCTTTGAAGCCCGCGAAGGCGACGCCGAGTCCGTCCAGTGTCAGGGCGGCGACAGTCATGGTTCGATCACTCCGCAGGCTGCTGCTGGCTGTCGGCCTGCCGCAGACGGGCGGCGCGACCGCTGAAACGCTCGAGCACGCGGTCCGTCACGGAACTCGCGAGGCCGGCGAGGCCCTGCGGCATGAACAGCACGACAAGGACGAAGATCAGGCCGATGATGACCTTCCAGGCCTCGACCAGCGCGGCGGTCTCGCTGACCGAGGTCTCGATCACGTTGATCAGGAGCGCGCCGATGCAGGCGCCGATCAGGGAGCCGCGGCCGCCGACCGCCGCCCACACCACCATGGTGATCGAGAAGGACAGCTCCATGAAGGCCGGCGAAGCGAACTCCGCCACGATCACGTAGAGCATGCCCGCATAGCCGGCGATCAGCGCCGAGGCGCAGAAGAAGAAGACCTGGAAGGACGACACCTCGAAGCCGAGGTAGCGCGCGCGGTTGTAGTCGTCGCGGATCGCCTGGAGGATCATGCCGCTGCGCGTCTCGGTCAGCAGCCGGCCGAGGATGAGCGCGACCGACAGCGAGATCGCGACGAGATAGTAGGTCGTCACGCTGTAGGGGTCGAACTCGGTCTCGCCGATCGTCAGGATCCCGAGGTCGGTGAGGCCGTTCCAGCCATTGGTGAGCGGCTGTGCGTCCACGATCAGGAGCCTGACCAGCAGCACGCAGGCCAGCGTGATTACGGACACGAACACGCCGGCGATGCGCTTCCGGAACACCACCATGCCCAGGCCGAACGCCACGAGGGTTGGCAGGACCATCCCCATGAGGATCCCGAACCAGTGGTTCTGGAACGGTATCCACAGCCACGAGCCGCCATTGATGCAGCAGAGGTCGGTCTTCGAGCCGGGCTCGGCGTTCCACAGCATGAAGTCCGGCACCGGCGTGTCGGAGCCCTGCGCCATGCTGGTTGGGCTCGCGAGCTTCAGCGACATGCCGAGCATGTAAGCGCCGAGGCCGAAGAACAGCCCCTGCCCGAGATTCAGGATGCCCGCGTAGCCCCAGGACAGCGCGATCGCAACGCCGAGCATTCCGAAGACGAGGAACTTGGCGAGCCGGTTGAGCGCGAACTCCTCCAGGAACATCGGCGCGAGCAGGATGCAGGCTATGAAGATGACGTAGACGGCCAGATTCAGCCGCAGCTTGGTGGCTTGCATCTCAGCGCCTCTTGTAAGCGAACAGCCCGTTGGGCTTGAGCACGATGGTCAGGATGACGACCGCGAACACGACCGCGCGGGCGATGACGTCGTTGTGCGCCCAGGCGACCACCGCATTGACCTGCCCGAGCAGGCCCGCCGCCAGGATGCTGCCGATCAGGCTGCCGATGCCCCCGACCACGACGACGAGGAAGCCGTCGACCACCATCGGCGTGCCCATGTCCGGGAAGACGGTCTTGAAGCCCGCCATCAGGACGCCCGCGACGCCCGCCAGCCCCGAGCCGAACGCGAAGGTCAGCGCGTTGACCCGCTTCACGTCCACGCCGCAGGCCGCCGCCATCCTGGCGTTGCGAATGATGGCGCGGACCTGCATGCCGACGCTGGTCTTGTACATGATTAACCAGGTCACGCCGGTCATAAGGGCGCACACCAGGATCATGAAGACGCGGTACTTGTTGAGTTCGGTCCCAAAGATGTTGATCGTCCCGGCGAGAACGTCGGGGATCGACATGTTCTGCAGGCCCGGCCCAAGTCCCTGGATGTGGATTCCGAAGAAGGACAGGCCGAACTCCAGCCGGATCATCTGCTGGATCAGGATCGCGACGCCCCATGTGGCGAGCAGCGTGTCCAGCAATCGGCCATAGAGGCGACGGATGATCAGGCGCTCGATCACCAGACCCACCAGGGCCGTGACCGCGAAGGCGATCGGCAGCGACCACCAGATCCCGAGGCCCAGCCAGGTCGACGTCATCACCGTCGTGTAGGCCCCGAGCATCACCATCTCGCCATGGGCCATGTTGATGACCCCCATGGCGCCATAAGTGATCGCAAGTCCTAGCGCGACCAGAAGAAGCACCGAGCCGACGCTCAGACCGATGAATAACGTGTCTACCATGAACCTGACCTCGATTGATGCTTGCAGCCGGCCGCCGAAGCGGCCGGCCGTCAGGGCTTGATCAGAGCTTCAGCTTGGAGCTGTCGAGGCCGCTCTCTTTGCAGAACAGATTGTCGGCGGTCTCGCCGTAGGCGGCGTAAGGGAGCGGCCGCAGCGGCTCCTTGTACTCGTCGACGATCTTGCCCTGGCCGTCCGAGCCCCACTGCGCGATGCGCGGGGTCAGGTAGGTGTGGAGATTCTCGCCGTCGATCTTCACGTGGCCGATCGGCGCGTCCATCTCCTGGCCCTTGAAGGCGTCGCGGATGGCGAGCGGCGTGATGTCGCCGGCCTTTTCGCAGGCCTGCTTCCACAGGAAGACGCCCATATAGGCGGACTGCAGCGGGCTGTGCGTCACCGCCTTGGGATCGTTCACGAACTTCCGGTAGCGCTCGATGAAGCTCTTGTTGGCGTCGGTGTCGATCGCCATCAGGTACGGGAAGGACGAGTAGCTGCCGGCGGCGTATTCCGGACCCATCGCGGCGATCTCGATCTCGGAGGTCACCGAGGCGCAGATCGGAATCTTGTCCTGCGAGAGGCCCTGGTTCTTGAACTCGCGGTAGAACGAGACGATCGAGTCGCCGACGACGTTGGAGATCACCGCGTCGCAGCCCGAGTTCTTGATCTTGTTGACCATCGAACCCCACTCGGAGTCGCCGAGCTCGAGATACTCGTCAGCGACGTACTCTCCGCCCTGCTGCTGGATCAGGATCTTGCAGACCTTGGCCATCTCGCGCGGGTAGACGTAGTTCGAGCCGACGATGAAGAACTTCTTCTTGCCGAGGGTCTTGGAGATCCAGGGAATGAAGTTCGACAGCTGCTGGTTCGGCACCGCGTTGGTGTAGATCACGTTCTTCGAGCACTCGAAGCCCTCGTAGAACGTCGGGTAGACATAGAGATTCTTGCGCTTTTCGAAGACCGGCAGCACCGCCTTGCGGCTCGCCGAGGTGTAGGAGCCGAACACCGTCACCGCCTTGTCGCGGATGACGAGCTTCGAGGCCTTCTCGTTGTAGGTCTTCGGGTCGGAGGCTCCGTCCTCGACGATCGCCTCGATCTGGCGGCCGCCGACGCCGCCCGCGGCGTTCACTTCCGCGATCGCCATCATGGTCGCGTCGCGCAGCGACTTCTCGATGATGGACAGGCCGCCGGTGAGCGAGAACAGCACCCCGACTTTGATCGTCTCGGCCGCCTGCGCCGACCTCGTGAAGAAGTACGGCGCGGCGAGCGAAGCTGCCGAGACGCTGAGCATCGTACGGCGGGTCATCGACATTTGGCATTCTCCCCGTTTGGCAAGTCGTGCAATGTCAGCAAGCGGCATGCCAAGTCGGTGGTTTGATGTATTTACTTTCAACATTATATCGCTCTGAAGATTTCATCCGATTGTATCGCGGGCCGTGCGCCACTTTCGCGCTACGCGTAAACTGATCTTCGGCCTGACTATTTTGTTTTGACTGGAGCTGATCTTCCACGGCGGTGGACGGCACTGTCATCGTCTAGATGACGCCGCGGAGCAAGACCTGACGACGCCGAAGCGCCGAATAGCGACCTTCCCGAGCTCCCAGTCAGAAGGTTCATCTAGATGAACGTTGTCGGACAGGCGGCCGAAGCATGTGCTGCTTTTTTCCGCTATTGCTTCCGAGAAGATGCAGTTTTTCCGCACCGCAAAAGCCGCCTGCGGGCGGTCGGCGCTTCGCGCCGTCGCCGTCGATGGAATTGGCGCGCTCCTCGCGAGAGCCAGGTCGCCCGGCCTTGGCAAGCGGCCCCTCTGGAAGCGAGCCGCCAGGGCGAGCAGGCTCGATCTCCGCCCCCGGCTACTCCCGGTCGCCTCTTTTTGGATCATTGTTTTTGTTAGGTTCTTCGGTCCGGAAGCCGAAAATCGCCGCGCGGCGGGACGAACCTGTTCCCGCATGACCACACAAGAGCCAGCGCGCCCATGGCGTCGCGAGGCTCCGGCGGACCGAAAGCCGCGCGGGCCATGAACGGCGATCGGGAGCCGCCGCCGCCATGCCTGAATGCCGCCAGCGAGGCCGCTGCGGCCGTCTTGGCGCGAGGGCCCTCTGTGCGCTGCAACGGAGCCATTAGGCGCACCGGCCATTCCGAACGAAGGCCAGCGGTCGCCAAAAAGTGTCTAGATAAAAATACTAGTCTGTTCAGGTTTCTCTCGCGGCCTGCCCGTTCTGCGGTTCGGCGGGCCGCGCCGCCTGCGCGACGTGGGTACGAGGATCGGGCCGGCTTCAAGAAGAAGCCGGCCCGCTGCCTTGAACCGCGCGGCAGGATCGATCCCGTCCGCCGCGCAGCGGAGAATCAGGCAACCTTGAGCGAGACCGAGGCGTCTTCCCCGACCCTGCGGCGCTTGCCCCAATAGGGCGCGGCTCGCCGCAGAAGCATCGCGCGGAACTGCTCCGTCGTCTTGCGCAGCAGTTCTCCCGAGCCCCAGTTGACGATGACGCCGTAGGTCCGGATCAGATCGAGCATGTCGAGCTCGCCGGCGCGATACTTTGCGGCGATCTCCTCCGGATCGACCTGCAGCCATTTGAGGCGGTTGGCCCGGATATAGGCGCGTTTCGCCAGGGTGGCGTCGTGATCGACCCGGTATTCGGCAAGATCGGGATCGATCTCCTTGACGACCACGCCATAGTCGAGCGCGGCGCGCTCGATCGAGACATAGCCGTCGGCGACGTCCTCGCAGACGAGCTGCGGGTCGCGCTCAAGCGGATCGCCCAGTCCGCCCCCGCCCGCCGACGGCCGGCTGACGACATCGCCGGACTGCAGCGGCTCGTTGGAGAACAGCGAGCCGAGATACTTCTCGTTCTCGAGCCCCTGATTGACCCAGACCCCGTGCGGGATCGACGGCAGCCCGCCCCAGAGGCCCCAGGTGATCGAACGCTCGCGGTCGCAGCAATAGGACACGACCGTGCGGTCGACGTTGGTCAGGATGACGCCCTTCTGGACACCCATGCCGCCGCGAGATTCACCTGGGCCGCCGGAGTCGACGCGCAGCTCATGGCAGGTGGTCAGCACCGGGGCGAGCCGCTCCTGGCCCTCAAAGGGCTGCGTCCCGAGTTGCACCCCGAACACCGGCCCGGTGGCCGCCCAGCCGTCGCGGCCGTTGCGGGCGCCCCAGCCCCCGACCATCCAGTCGTACCACATGAAGTACTTGTGGCCGGCCTCGCGTCCGTCACGCCCGCCGATCAGCAGGTAGTCGAGGTTGAAGGTGCAGGCCATCGCCCGCTCGGGCATCACTTCCGCCCAGAGCTCGAAGATCGAGTTCATGATCTTCTCGAAAGGACCCGAGCAGAACCCGGCGACCGGGGTCGGCCAGGCGGCGTTGACCACCGAGCCTTCCGGTCCGAGATCGACGGTGACGACGCGGTAGAAGCCGGAGTTCAGGGGGATCTCCGGGAACTGCATCTTGGTGCCGGCGACGATCGCCGCGAACGAGCCGCCGAAACAGGCGTTCAGAAAACTCCTGATCGACTTCGGATGCGACTTCGACAGGTCGTAATGCACCGTGTCGCCGTCGATCGTCATCCGGACCCGGATCGGCACGAGACCTTCGCCCGCGCCCGGATCGACGTCGATATAGTCCTCGGTCTCCCAGACGCCGTCCGGCAGCGCGTCGACGCGCTGGCGGGTTAGCGTCTCGACATAGTCCTGGACCGCGCCGAACGAGGCTTTGATGACGTCGAGGCCGTATTTCTCGACCAGCCGGCAGATCTCCTGCTCGGCGATCTTGGCGGCCTCGGCCTGGGCCTGCATGTCGCCGATGATGTCGGCGGGCGCGCGGGTGTTGGAGGCGATCAGGTTGCAGACGTCGTCGAGACACCTGCCCTTGCTCCACACCCGCGTCGGGGTGATGCGCAGGCCCTCGGCCATGTGGTCGAGCGCGTTCACGTTGAACGAGCCCGGCACTGCGCCGCCGACATCCGCCCAATGGCCGTTGGCCTGGGCGAAGCCGAGCAGTTCGTCCTTGTAGAACATCGGGCGGACGATGCGGGTGTCGTTGAAATGCGTTCCGCCCTGATAGACGTCGTTCACCACGAAGACGTCGCCCGGATGGATGTCGTCCTTGAAGGCGTTGATCACCGCCTTGGCGGTGTAGTGCAGCGTGCCGACATGCGCGGCGATGTCGCCCGACCCTTGCATGATCGTGTCGCCATTGGCGTCGCACAGGGCGGAAGAGAAGTCGCGCGAGTAGATGACGAATGAGTAGCAGGTCCGGAAGATCTGCTCGGCCATCTGGTCGACGATGTTGACGTAAGCGTTCTTGAGAACCTCGAAGGTCACCGGATCGAGGTCTTGATAGCTACCGGCCATGACTGTTTTCCCTTGTCGCTTCGCTGGGCTCAGGCCTGCGGGATGCGCATGACGATGGTGAGGAACCGGTCGACCTCGGCGGTGACGCCCGGCGGGACGATGACGGTGGAGTCGAGCTGGTCGATCATCGCGGGGCCCGCGACCTTCATGCCGGCCCGGAGATCGGTGCGGTCGTAGACCGGGGTCTCGACCGCCTCCGGCAGTTCGTCGAAGCGCACCATGCGGGCGCCCGAGGGCTCCGGCTTGGCGTCGACCGGCTCGAACTCGGCGAATTTCGCCTTGGCGGTGACGCCGGTCGCGATGACGCTCAGCCGGTAGATTTCGACCGGCGCGCCGGGGCGCGAGTAATTGTGCTCGCGGCCGTGCTCGTGGTGGAAGGTCGCGATCGCCTCATCGAGCGACGTGACGGGCGCCGACAGCGAGATCGACAGCGCGCGCCACTGGCCGAGATAGCGCATGTCGATCTTGCGCTGGAACACCATGCGGTCCTCCGTGACGCCTTCCATCTTCAGGCGTTCGCGACCCTCGCGCTCCAGCGCCTGAAAGGTCTGCTCGACCTCCGCGATGTCCACGTCGTCGGCCTTGGCGAGGTACATCTGCGTGACGTCGTGCTGGATGTCGACGAGCAGGCAGCCGAGCGCGGAGGTGACGCCGGGGTTCGGCGGCACCAGGACGACCGGGATCGACAGGTCCTTGGCGAGCGCCGCGCCGTGGAGCGGGCCCGCGCCGCCGAACGCGACCAGCGCGAAGTCGCGCGGGTCATAGCCGCGACGGATCGACAGCAGCCGCACCGCGTCCGCCATGTTGGCGTTGGCGACCTTGAGGATCGAGAGCGCCGCGTCCTCGATCGACATGCCCATCGGCTCGGCGACGCCCTTGCGGATCGCCTCGGTAGCGAGCGCCTTGTCGAGCGAGACCTTGCCGCCGGCGAGCTCGTCGCTGAGGCGGCCCAGCACGACGTTGGCGTCGCAGTTGGTCGGGCTCTCGCCGCCGCGGCCGTAGCAGGCCGGGCCGGGCGTCGAGCCCGCCGACTGCGGGCCGTTGCGCAGCGACTTGGCGGCGTCGATCCAGGCGAGCGACCCGCCGCCCGCCCCGATCGTCAGCACTTCGATGGAGGGGAAGCAGATCGGGTAGCCGTATTCGACGTACCACTCCTTGGTGACGCGCAGCTGGCCGTCGTCGCAGAGCGAGACGTCGGTCGAGGTGCCGCCCATGTCGAGGCCGATCGAGTTCTTGAACCCGGCCTGCTCGGCGACGAAACGGCTCGCGATCGCGCCCGCCGCGATGCCGGAGGCCGACAGGCGGGCCGCGAAGTTCTCCGCCATCTTGGCCGTCATCACGCCGCCGCCGGAGTGCAGCAGCAGCACGTCCTCCTTGTAGCCGCCCTCCTTCATGCGGCCCTCGAGCCGCTTGGCGTAGCCGCCGACGACCGGCGCCAGCACTGCGTTCGCGACGGTGGTGGAGAAGCGCTCATGCTCGAAGATCTCGGGCATGATGTCGCTCGAGATCGAGATCGTCGCATCCGGGATCTCGCGGGCGATGACGTCCCGCATCCGGCGCTCGTTCTCGGGATTGACGAAGGCGTTGGCGAAGCAGATCGCGATGGTCTTCACGCCGCGCTTCTTGACGATGCGGGCGAGTTCGGCCGCTTCCGCCTCGTCGAGCGGCGTGACGATCTTGCCGGCGTAGTCCGTCCGCTCGGTGACGACCAGGCGGTCCCTGCGGCGGATGTAGGGCTTCGCCATCTCCTTGTAGGTGTCCCAGAGATCGTCACGGTTGCCGCGGCGGATCTCGATCGTGTCGCGAAAGCCCTTGGTGGTGATCATCACGGCGGGCGGGAAGCGGCGCGTGATCAGCGCGTTGGTGGCGAGCGTCGTGCCATGCTTGAACAGCAGTAGGTCGTTGAGGTCGACGCCGCCGGCGTCGATGCCCGCCAGCACGCCGTCGATCGGGTCGGGCGTGGTGGGAACCTTGGCCACATGCATCAGGCCGGACTTCTCGTTCAGCACGCAGATGTCCGTGAAGGTGCCTCCCACGTCGCAGGCGACGCGCACCTTCTTGTCCAGGGCGTCAACTTCCGTCGTCATCGATCGCTCTCCATGCGGTCGGCGCCAATCGCTCGGGCGAAGGGCGCAAAAACGAAAAAAGCCACCGCCAGCGGCGATGCTGGCGATGGCTTCCTTAGCCGTGACCCCTTCGCGACGTCGGTGGCGCGAACGGATCGATATGTCAGGACCTGAAGGCGGCGTGGCAGCGCCGGCGCGACTAGGGTCCCGTCAATTCCTCTGCGTCTATGATCGTCGAACAGACGACGTCCATAGCAACTCGCGCAGACATTGCGCGAGACCTGATAGCTTCGTAGGCTTCCTTCTCAGACCAGCCCTTGCGGGTCATCAAAATTGACTTGGCTTTTTCAAGCCGCCTGAAGCCACCTAATTTATCCTCAAGCTTTCGAATTCTGTCAAGCAGGCTTTTTTCTCTTGTCGACAACGTTTGCGCCACGACCATGCTGGTCAGCAGCCCGAAGGCGCGGATCGGCTTGGTGACGATCGCGCCGACGCCGGCGCGCGCCACCGCCTCGATCACGGCGGGGCTCTCGAACTCGACGATGCCGACGAGGGTGACGTCCGGCCCGCGCTCCGCCAGCGCCTTCAGCAGCACATGCGTGAAGCCGTCCTGGCGGAACAGCATGAAGACGACGTCGGCGAGCGGCAGGAGACCTTCGCGCGGCGGCCAGATCGCCTCGACCTGGCAACCGATCCGCCGCAGCTGCGCGACCAGCTCGTCGCATTCGCGGTCCTTCGGATGAAAGACCACGACGCGGACGTCGCGTATGTCGCGCAGCGCCTTCAGCACGGCGTCAGACCCCCACTGCGCGGGCCGGCGCCGGGGGCCTGATGTCCCATTCCGGCGGCGCGTGGTTGATCAGATAGGGGTCGGGCTTCACCGGCGCGGCGGATTCCTCGACGATCCTGAAATCGTTCGCCTGGACCCGCGCGATCCGCGGCCAGAGATGCATGTGGCCGTTCTCGGCGTCGAGCCGGATCTCGCCCTGCGGCGCCTGGAATGGCGTGGCGGCGAGATCCTCGCGCAGCAGCGAGGCCTCGACGGATCTGGCTCGGCCGGCGGCCGCCAGAACCATGTGGGTCAGGCTGTAGGCGGTCTCCGCCATCGCGTTCAGCCGTTCCTGCAGGCCGAAGCGCGCCTGATAGCTGCGCACGAAACGCCAGTTGGCGGCGCTCGAGACCGACTGGAAATAGGTCGCCGCCGTGAGGTGGCCCTCTGCGAGTCCGGGCGGCATCAGGCCGAGTTCGGCCTCGGTGATCGTCAGGCTGGCGATCGTCGTGTGCGCTGCGACGCCGGCCTCCGCGCAGAGCTCGTAAAACACCGTCGCGGCCTCGCCGACCACGGTGCAGAACACGACGTCCGGCCGTTTTGCGCGAATGTCCTGGACGATCTGGTCGAGCTCGCGCCGCTGCGCGTCGAGCGGCACGTAGCGCTCCGCCAGCGTCTGCCCATTCCGCTCGGCGACCAGCGTCATCATCACGCGGTTGCACTCGATCGGGAACGTGTAGCGCGTGCCGACGAGATAGAAGCTCTTGCCGCCCGCGCCCATGAGATGGCGCGCAAGCATGACGATGTGCTGGCTCGGCACCGCCCCGCCATAGATCACGTTGGGCGAATACTCGAAGCCCTCATAGGGCGCGGCGTAAGCGAGCAGCGCGCCGCGCCGCTCCACGACCGGCACGACCGCCTGCCGGGTGTTGGTCATGTAGCAGCCGACCAGCAACGAGGCGCCGTCCTCGTCGATCATGCGTTCCGCGAGCTGGCTGAAGCGCGCCGGATCAGAGTGGGCGTCATAGGTGACCGGCACCACTTCGCGGCCGGCGACCCCTCCGGCGGCGTTGACCTCCTCGATCGCGAGCAGCGTCGCGTTGTACTGGGTGCGCTCGACGAACGCCGTCGGCCCCGTCTGCGAATAGAGCGCGCCGACGATCAGCGGACGATCCAGGTCGAATGTCGCGGCCATGAGCCCCCGCAAAAACGAAAAAAGGGGCCCTCGCCCGGTTGCGCCGGCGAGAGCCCCTTCGCTCTTGCAGCAAAGGTTATGCGGAGCTTTTCAGGCGGTCAATAGCCGCCGCGCGACATCTTCGCCGCGCTCGGCGCCTGCTCCAGAAGAGGCGTTGCTTCCGAGCGCCGGGGTTCGCGCGTCTGCCCGGCCGACGAATCAGCATCAGCCGGGAAGCACAACAGACGCGGGAAAGGGGCGCGACATCTCACTTTTTGCGGGCGATATGCTTGGCCGCGCCGGCATTTCAGAAGATTTCCCGGCTGTGACCCACATGCTGGCTCTCGAAACGGTGAACATTCACGATGGCGCGGATGACATCCATGCGCTGATGATCGGACACGACTGGACCAAACTCTCGGCCTCCCGACAGCACTTCGACATTGCAGGAACTGTCGACGCCGATATCGCGTAACACGCTAAAGCTGAACATCTTTTCACGCCGCGCATTCCGCCGGCTTCAGGGTCTCGGGACGGCGCGCCGTCTGCGTCGAAGCGCTCCGACTTTACTGTCGAGCCGGCTATCGCGCCGCTCTTCCCGGCTCGGCTCGCAACAACGCCGGCGCAGAGATCAAAATTTCTGCTGAAAAGAGCTTGCATCTCCCGCGTTACGCGCGCATGTGTGCTTCACTCGTGAAGGAGCGAAATACACAATGAACGATGAAATTGATTTCGTCGGCCTCGCGGCCGATATCGTCGGAGCCTATGTCAGCAACAATTCGGTGCCTGCGGCCGATCTGCCGGGCCTGATCCAGTCTGTGCATGCGGCGCTCGGCGCGACGGCGCGCGGCAAGACCGAAGAGCCGGCGGTCGAGCTCAAGCCGGCGGTGCCGATCAAGAAGTCCATCACGCCGGACTATCTGATCAGCCTCGAGGACGGCAAGAAGTACAAGAGCCTCAAGCGGCACCTGCGCACGGCCTACGACATGAGCCCTGAAGACTACCGCGCCAAGTGGGGTCTGCCGGCCGACTATCCGATGGTCGCTCCGAACTACGCGGCCGCCCGCTCGCAGCTCGCGCTCAAGATGGGCCTCGGCCGCAAGGCCGCACAGGCGGCGGCCAAGCCGGCCGCGGCTGAAAAGACCGCTTCGGCGCCTGCGAAGCGCGGCCGCAAGAAGGCCGCCGCCTGAGAAGACTTCACGGCGGGGAGCCATGCTCTCCGCCGTTCGCCCTTTGGGCGCCGCCTTTTGGCAACCACTTTGCTGGCCGTGACGTTCCTCCGTAGGATCAATGCGCCGCCGGAACGGCAGTCCGCTTAGGCGAGCCGCATTCGTCTAAACTTGTCCGCGGTGGATGCACCCGCGGTTCAGATGGCGCAGCCTAATCAGGGCGAGCGGCCAGGGCGGGCGCAGCGGCGAAGTAAATGTTAATCGTACAGCTTCAAAACGTAATTCTTGAAATGGTCGCGCGCGGGGCGCCGCTGGCGGTGACCGCCGAGCGGATCTGCACCGAAGCCGAGATTCTTGCGCCGGGCTGTATCTGCACCGTAATCACGGTGGACGCCGACGGCGCGATCCATCCTCTTGCGGCCCCGAGCTTGCCGCCCGCCTATGCGGAGGGCATCGATAACATCCAGATCGGCCCGCAGACCGGCTCCTGCGGCACCTCGGCGTTTCTCAAGAAGCCCATAGCGGTCACCGACATCCGCTCCGATCCCCTGTGGGAGGGCTTTCGGGATCTGGCCCTGCGTTACGGGCTTCTGGCTTGCTGGTCGAGCCCGATCATCGGGAAGACCGGCCGCGCCATCGGGACGTTCGCTTTCTACTACACGGAGCCGCGGGGCCCCGACGCGATGGAGCGACGGATCGTCGATGCCTGCGTGAACCTTTGCGCAATCGCGCTGGAGCGGCACGAGGCCGAACTCGCCAACCGCAGGCTCGCTTATTTCGACAGCCTGACCGGGCTGGCGAACCGGGTGAGCTTCAACCTCGCGCTTCAGCAGGCGGAGCTCACGGAGCCGAACTCCTTCGGCATCCTCCTGATCGACGTGGATCGCCTCAAGATCGTCAACGACACGCTCGGCCACGCCGGCGGAGACGATCTGATCCGCGAGGTCGGCGTGCGCATCGGGCGCAGCGTCAGCCCCGGCGTCGGTTATCGGCTCGGCGGGGACGAATTCGCGGCGATCTACAGCGGACCCGAGGCCGATCTGCACATCGAAGAGATCGCCAGGGACATCATGGAAGCGATGAAGCTGCCGGCGATCTGCCGCGGCCGCGCGCTTCAGCCGACCGTCACGCTCGGCGCGGCGATCTTCGACCGCGATGGATCGACAGCGGACGCGCTCCGGCAAAACGCGGACTTCGCGCTCTACGACGCGAAGGAGAAGGCGCGGGGCGGCTATGTGCGCTACTGCCCGGATCTGGGCACCACCATCACGCAGCGCTTCCGGGCCATTCAAGAGCTCAGCGCCGCGCTCGACGAGAACAGGCTCCAGGCGCACTACCAGCCGATCGTCCGCCTCGACACCGGAGAGACCGTCGGCGTCGAGGCGCTCTGCCGGATCTCCACGCGCGAGGGCGAGATTCTGTCGGCGGCGCAGTTCCACCAGGCGATGTCGGACCCGACCGCGGCCGCCCGCCTGACCGAACGCATGCTGGAGTCGGTGGCCCGCGACGTGCGCGCCTGGCTGAACGCCGGGATCCCCTTCCAGCATGTCGGAATCAACGTCACCACCGGCGACTTCCAGCGCGGCGATCTGGAGCATCGGATCGCCACGAGCTTCGAGCGTTTTGGCGTGCCGCTCAGGCACGTCGTGCTGGAGGTGACGGAGTCGGTCTATATGGGCGACAGCGACCAAATGGTCGCCCAGGCCGTGAAGGCGCTTCGCGCGCGGGGTCTCCTGGTGGCGCTCGACGATTTCGGGACCGGCTACGCCTCCCTCACCCACCTCGTGACGTTCCCGGTCGACGTGATCAAAATCGACAGGTCCTTCGTCTCCGACCTGCGGCCGGGATCGGCGAGCGCCGCAGTCGTCGAGGGCCTCATCGAGATCGCGCGAAAGCTCGGGATGAGAATCGTCGCAGAGGGCGTCGAGACCGCGACGCAGGCGAAGCAGCTTACCGCGCTCGGATGCCGGCTGGCGCAAGGTTACCACTTCGCTCGGCCGGCAAACTTCGAGACGGTCACGGAGCTCCTGAAGGCGACGGCGCAACGGCCGAGCGACGCCGCATCGCCAAGCGCTCAGCCGGCCGCGTAGCTCCATTGAGACAAGATGCGCGCAAGGCCTCCCACGGCGGTGGAAATCCCGCCGCAGATCGCCTATGTCGGGCCCCTAAATCCCATCGAAAGCAGACAGGTGGGGGTTGCCGCGACTGCTGAGGCCGCGTCGGGCGGGTCGGTTTCGAGCCGACCGCATGACGCGCTCGGAAGCGCGGCTTCTTCAGGGAAGACGGGACGATGAGCAAGTATCTGGAAGAGCGCGTGACGCATGTGCATCACTGGACGGAGACGCTGTTTTCGTTCCGCACGACGCGCGACCCGTCGTTCCGCTTCCGCAATGGCGAGTTCACGATGATCGGGCTCGAGATCGACGGGCGTCCGCTGACGCGGGCCTATTCGGTGGTCTCGGCGAACTATGACGACGAGCTCGAATTCTTCTCCATAAAGGTGCCGGACGGGCCGCTGACCTCGCGGCTGCAGCATCTGAGGGTCGGCGACCCGATCCTGGTCGGCAAGAAGCCGACCGGCACGCTGGTGCTGGACAATCTGATGGCGGGCCAAAACCTCTATCTGCTCGGCACCGGCACGGGGCTTGCGCCGTTCCTGTCGATCATCAAGGACCCCGAGACCTATGAGCGGTTCGAGAAGGTCGTCCTGGTGCACGGCGTGCGGCAGGTGGCTGAGCTCGCCTATGGGGACACGATCACGCAGGGTCTGCCGAAGGACGAGCTTCTCGGCGAGATGATCGCCGCCGGGCTCGTCTACTATCCGACGGTGACGCGCGAGCCGTTCCGCAACACCGGGCGGATCACCGATCTGATGCGCTCGGGCAAGCTGTTCGCCGATGTCGGGCTGCCGATGATGTCGCCGGAGCGCGATCGCTTCATGCTGTGCGGCAGCCCCGAGATGATCCGCGACACGCGGGCGCTGCTGATCGAGGGCGGCTACCAGGAGGGCAACCACGGCGAGGCCGGCCACTTCGTCATCGAAAAGGCCTTCGTGGAGAAGTGACCCGAACGGGCTGACGACGACGGGCGGTTGACCACAATCGGCTTGCAACTTGCGTCACACAGGCGGATGAACGGCCCCGGACGGCGGGCGGGGCGGTCCTCAAGGGAATGTAATGGCGCTACAAGAGCGGCTCGACGACGCGCAGACTGAAGAGAAGCGCTATCGGCTGCTCGTCGAGGCGGTGACCGACTACGCGATCTATATGATCGATCCGACGGGCCGGGTCTCGAGCTGGAATTCGGGCGCCCAGCGCATCAAGGGCTACGCCCCCGCGGAGATCCTCGGAAAGCACTTCTCGCTATTTTACACCGAAGAGGACCGGCAGACGAAACTGCCGGAGCGGGCGCTCGAGACCGCGGCGCGCGAAGGACGGTTCGAGGCGGAGGGTTGGCGCGTCCGCAAGGACGGCCAGCGGTTCTGGGCCCATATCGTGCTCGACCCGGTTCGGGACGAAGCCGGCGAACTGATCGGCTTTGCGAAGATCACCCGCGACCTCAGCGAACGGATCCGGGCGACCGCTGCGCTCGAGCGCAGCGAGGAGCAGTTCCGGCTTCTGGTGCAGAGCGTCACCGACTACGCGATCTACATGCTGGACGCCGACGGACGGATCGTGAGCTGGAACGCGGGCGCCCAGCGCATCAAGGGCTATCGTCCGGACGAGATCATCGGGCAGCACTTCTCGCGCTTCTACACCGAGGAGGACGCCGCCGCCGGAGAGCCGGCGCGCGGACTGGGCATCGCGATCCGCGACGGACGGTTCGAGAAGGAGGGCTGGCGCGTCCGGAAGGACGGCACCCGCTTCTGGGCCAACATCGTGATCGACGCGATCCGTGACGACGACGGCAAGCTCATCGGCTTCGCCAAGGTGACGCGCGACATCACCGAACGCCGCGAGGCGCAACGCGAGCTGGAGAAGGTTCGCGAGGCCTTTTTCCAGGCCCAGAAGATGGAGGCGATCGGCCAGCTCACCGGCGGCGTCGCGCACGACTTCAACAACCTGCTGATGGTGATCATCGGCAGCCTCGAGATGCTGCGCAAACACGCGCCCTCGGATTCCCGCACCAGCCGGCTGATCGACAATGCGCTCCAGGGCGCCCGGCGCGGCGCCTCGCTGACGCAGCGCATGCTGGCCTTCGCCCGCCGCCAGGAACTGACGCTGACGCCGATCGATGTTCCGGAACTCGTCCGGAGCATGATGGACCTCCTGATGCGCTCCCTCGGACCCTCGATCACGCTGGAGACCCGGTTCCCGGGCGCGCTCGACGCGGTTCAGGCCGACGCCAATCAGCTCGAGCTCACGCTGCTGAACCTCGTCGTGAATGCGCGCGACGCCATGCCCGACGGGGGCGCCATCGTCATCGAAGCCCGTCCGGACGAGATCACGGAAAGCGCGCCAGGCGGTCTCAAGCCGGGCCGCTACGTGCGGCTCTCGGTCTCCGACACCGGCGCCGGCATGGACGAGGCGACCCTCGCCCGGGCGATCGAGCCCTTCTTCACCACCAAGGGCGTCGGCAAGGGCACGGGCCTCGGCCTCTCGATGGTCCATGGCACGATGGAGCAGCTCGGCGGCCGCATGACGCTCAAGAGCCAGCCCGGCGAAGGCACCACGGTCGAGCTCTGGATGCCGGCTTCCGAGACGCCTGCCCTCGCCGGAGCCTCCGCGGCGCGCGGCGGCCCCTCGCATTCCGCCGACGATCTGCATCGTTTCGTGGCGCTCGCCGTCGACGATGATCCGCTGGTGCTGGTCAATACCACCGCGATGCTGGAGGACCTCGGCTTCACGGTGTTCTCCGCCGCATCCGGAGACGAGGCGCTCGCCACCCTACGGCGCGAACCCTCGATCGACTTCGTCATCACCGATCAGGCGATGCCGCAGATGACCGGGATCGAGCTCGCTCGCGCAATCCGGGTCGAGCGGCCGGATCTGCCGATCATCCTCACCTCGGGCTATGCGGAGCTGTCCGAGAACATGGACATCACGCTCCCCAAGCTCGCCAAGCCCTTCGCCCAAGGCGAGATCGTCCAGGTGATCGCGGCGGCGATGTCGAACCGCAATCCGGCTTGAGCCGCCGCCGAAGCCTCGACGCGGGCCGCGGTTGACACTATATCGGTCGGTATAGAATTCGGACGGAACGACCGCGACCATGGGCAGGCCCAAGGAATTCGACGTCGACGAGGCGCTTTGCGCTGCGCTGCAGGTGTTCTGGCGGCACGGCTATGAGGGCGCCTCGCTCACCGAACTGACCGACGCGATGGGCATCACGAGGCCCAGCCTCTACGCCACCTATGGCAACAAGGAGGAGCTGTTCCGCAAGGTGCTCGACCGCTACGAGCAGAGCCACATGTGCTTCGTGGCGCAGGCGCTGGCGGAGCCGAGCGTGCGCTCGACCATCGAGAAGCTGCTCAAGGGCTATGCGGACGTGCTGACCGACCCGATGCATCCTCCGGGCTGCCTCGGCGTCAACAGCGCCGTGTGCGGCGGCGAAGGCAGCGGCGCGATACGGCAGGAGCTGATCGCCCGGCGCTCGCTGAGCGAGGACACGCTGCGCGAGCGGCTGGAGCGGGCCGCCGCCGAGGGCGAACTGCCGCCTGGCGAAGATCCTGCGGACTGGGCGCGTTATGTGATGTCGGTCGGGCTCGGCATGGCGGTCAAGGCCGCCTCCGGGGCGAGCCGCGCTGAACTCGAGCGCGTCGCCGAACTGGCGCTCCGGGCGCTCCCAACGGCCCGACAAGACGCCAAAGTCGCCTGAGGGCTCAGGCTCCGGCGCTTCACGAATTCAGCTGAAAGTCAGGGCTGCGTGGCGGCCGCCGAGCTGTCGTCGGCGGCCGCCACCGTAGGGCCTGGCGAGCGCGTGGGGACGCTTTCGCCTCGCAAGGCCCTAACCTATGGAGAGCGGCGATCCGGCGCCCGCCGCCGGCGCGTGCTCTTCGGCCAACGGCGCGTGCCCGCCGGTCCCCTTGAGCTTGCGGCCGCCCGCCAACATGCGAATGACGACGTAGAAAACCGGCGTCAGGAACAGTCCGAACGCCGTCACGCCGATCATGCCGGCGAACACCGCGACGCCCATCGCGGCGCGCATCTCCGCCCCTGCGCCGACCGAGGTGACGAGCGGCAGCACGCCCATGATGAAGGCGAGCGAGGTCATCAGGATCGGGCGGAGCCGCAGCCGGCTCGCCTCGACCGCCGCCTGCACGGGCGTGCGCCCGGCGAGCTCCAGCTCGCGCGCGAACTCCACGATCAGGATCGCGTTCTTGGCCGACAGGCCGACCAGCACGATCAGGCCGATCTGGGTGAAGACGTTGTTGTCGCCGCCCGACAGCCACACGCCGGTGAGCGCCGCCAGAATGCCCATCGGGACGATCAGGATGATCGCGATCGGCAGCGTCAGGCTCTCATACTGGGCGGCGAGCACCAGGAAGACGAGCAGGATCGCGACCGGGAACACGATCAGCCCGGAATTGCCGGCGATGAACTCCTGATAGGTGAGTTCGGTCCACTCGAACGCAAAACCCTTCGGCAGGGTCTCGGCGGCGATCTTCGTCACGGCGGCCTGCGCCTGGCCGGTCGAATAGCCCGGCGCCGCGCCGCCATTGATGTCGGCGGACAGGAAGCCGTTGTAGCGCATGGCGCGCTCCGGCCCCGCGCTCGGCCTGACGGTCATCAGCGCGGAGAGTGGGATCATCTCGCCCGAATTGGAGCGCACCTTCAGGAAGCCGACGTCCTCAGCGCGGGCGCGATAATTCGAATCCGCCTGCACGCGAACCGAGTAGGTGCGGCCGAACTTGTTGAAGTCGTTGACGTAGAGCGACCCGAAATAGATCTGCAGCGTGTTGAAGACTTCCGTGATCGGCACCCCGAGCTGGCGCGCCTTGGTGCGGTCGATGTCGGCGAAAAGCTGCGGCACGTTCACCTGATAGGACGAGAACAGCCCGGCGAGCTCCGGCGCAGCCTGCGCCTTGGCGAGGAACGCCTTGGTGGCCTGGTCGAGCGCGTCATAGCCTAGGCCGGCCTTGTCCTCGATCTCGAGCTTGAAGCCGCCGATCGTGCCGAGCCCCTGCACCGGCGGCGGCGGGAACATCGCGATCACCGCGTCCTGGATGCCGGCATATTGCCGGTTCAGGTTCATGGCGATCGCGCCGGCGCTGAGCGACGGGTCGCGCCGCTCCTCGAACGGCGTCAGCGTGACGAACACGATGCCGGCGTTGGACGAGTTGGTGAAGCCGTTGATCGAGAGGCCCGGAAAGGCGACGGCGCTCTGCACGCCCGGCTGCTTGAGCGCGATGTCGCCCATGCGGCGGATGACGTCCTCGGTGCGGTCGAGGGTGGCGGCGTCGGGGAGCTGCGCGAAGCCGACGAGGTACTGCTTGTCCTGGGCCGGCACGAAGCCGCCCGGGATGACGCGGAACAGATGCCCGGTGACGCCGAGTAGCGCGACGTAGAGCGCCAGCATCACAAGCTTGCGGCCGATCGCGAAGGTGACGCCGCGGCTATAGGTCTGCGCGCCCCAGCCGAAGGCGCGGTTGAAGCCGCGGAAGAACCAGCCGAACGTGAAGTCCAGCACCCGCGTCAGTCGGTCCTTGGGCGCGCCGTGCCCCTTCAGCAGCAGCGCCGCCAGCGCGGGCGACAGGGTGAGCGAGTTGATCGCGGAGATCACGGTCGAGATCGCGATCGTCAGCGCGAACTGGCGGTAGAACTGCCCGGTCAGGCCGCTGATGAAGGCGAGCGGCACGAACACCGCGACCAGCACGAGCGCGATCGCGATGATCGGCCCCGAGACTTCCTGCATCGCCTTGAGCGCCGCTTCACGCGGCTGCAGGCCCTCCTCGATGTTGCGCTCGACGTTCTCGACCACGACGATCGCGTCGTCGACCACGATGCCGATCGCGAGCACCAGGCCGAACAGGCTGAGCGCGTTGATCGAGAAGCCGAGCAGATGCATCACCGCAAAGGTGCCGATCACCGAGACCGGCACCGCGACGAGCGGGATGATCGAGGCCCGCCAGGTCTGCAGGAAGAGCACGACCACGAGCACGACCAGCGCCACCGCCTCGAGCAGCGTGTGGATCACCGCCTCGATCGACGCGCGCACGAACTGCGTGGTGTCGTAGACGATCGAATAGTCCACGCCGTCCGGCATGTTGGCCTTGATGTCGCGCATTTCGGCCTGCACGCGATCGGCGATGTCGATGGCGTTGGAGCCCGGGGCCTGGAAGATCGGCACGGCGACGGCTGACTTGTTGTCGAGCAGCGAGCGCAGCGCGTAGTCGGCCGCGCCCATCTCGATGCGGGCGACGTCGCGCAGCCGCACGATCTCGCCGTTCGCGCCCGTCTTGACGATGATGTCGCCGAACTCTTCCTCGCTCTGCAGCCGGCCCTGCGCGTTCAGCGAGAGCTGCAGATCGACGTCGGAGGGAGTCGGCGAGCCGCCGACGATGCCGGCTGCGGCCTGCACGTTCTGGGCGCGGATCTCGTTGACCACGTCGGATGCCGACAGCCCGTTCTCCGCCACCTTCTGCGGGTCGAGCCAGACGCGCATCGAGTAGTCGCCCGAGCCGAACAGCTGGACCTGGCCCACGCCGGGAATCCGCGCGAGCCGGTCCTTGACGTTGAGCACCGCGTAATTGCGCAGATACGTCATGTCGTAGCGGCCGTTCGGCGAGGTCAGATGCACGACCAGCGTCAGGTCGGGCGACGACTTCACCGTGGTGACGCCGAGCGCCCTCACCTCCTCGGGCAGCCGCGGCTCGGCCTGGCTGACGCGGTTCTGGACGAGCTGCTGCGCCTTGTCCGGATCGGTGCCCAGCGCGAACGTCACCGTCAGCGTCATGACGCCGTCGGTCGTCGCCTGGCTCGCCATGTAGAGCATGCCCTCGACGCCGTTGATCTGCTCCTCGATCGGCGTCGCAGTGGTCTCGGAGATGACCTTCGGGCTCGCGCCCGGGTACGTCGCCCGCACCACGATCTGCGGCGGCACGACGTCCGGATATTCGGAGATCGGCAGCACCCGCACGGACAGGAGCCCGGCGAGGAAGATGACGGTCGACAGCACGCCTGCAAAGACGGGCCGGTCGATGAAGAATTTTGAGATGTTCATGGCCGGCTCTTTGCTCGGTGAGCGCCGTCATCCGCGTCACGAGCGACGCGGCGCCGTGATCGTTTCGGGCGCCTTGCGGTCAGTGCGCGGCGGAAGCCTGTCGCTCGGCGAGCGGCGAGCCGTCCATTGCGGCCGGTTCGGGCGCCACAAGCGCGCCGGGCCTGATCTTCTGCAGGCCGTTGACCACGATCCGCTCGCCGGCCTGCAGCCCGCTCAGCACGATCTTGAGCCCGTCGGCGGACGGCCCGAGCTTCACCTCGCGGTAGGCGGCCTTGTCGTCTGCGCCGACCACGAGCACGAACTTCTTGTCCTGGTCGACGCCGACGGCCCGTTCGCTCACCAGCACCGCCTGCTCGGGCTTCGCCTGTCCCATGCGAAGCCGGGCGAACTGGCCCGGCATCAGCCGGCCGTCCGGATTGGCGAACGCCGCGCGGACGCGGACCGAGCCCGTGGCCGGGTCCACCGACGGATCGACATATTGAAGCTTGCCGCGAACGGCCTCGCGGCCGGTCGTGGTCATCTCGACGGGGATCGCGTCGATCTTGGCCGAAAGGTCGCCTTCGCTGGGGAGGGTTTCGACCGCCGCCAGGACGGCCCGCTCGTCGGCGTCGAAGCTGGCATAGATCGGATCGACCGAGACGAGCCGCGTCAGCACCGGCGCGCCGGGTCCGGCCGCCACCAGATTGCCGGGCGTGATCTCGATCTTGCCGACGCGGCCGGCGATCGGCGCGCGAATTTGCGTGTAGCCGAGATTGAGCTCCGCGGTCCTGAGCGCGGCGGCGGCCGCCTGCCGGCTCGCCTCCGCCTCGCGCAGAGCGCTCTGCCGCTGGTCGAGATCGCGCTGCGAAATGGTCGCGAGCGCCGTCATCTTCTGGCCGCGCTCGACGTCGGAGCGCGCCAGCGTGACGCGCGCCTCGGCCGCCGCGACGTCGGCCTTCGCCCGATCGACCTCCGCCTGGAACGGCGCGGGATCGATCGTGAACAGGGGCGCGCCTTGCGGCACCAGCGCGCCTTCACGGAAATTCACGGCCTGGATCTGCCCGGCGACGCGCGAACGAATCTCGACGCGGTCCACCGCCTCCAGCCGGCCGGAGAACTCCGACCACGAGACGATGTCGCGCGCTTCGACCTTGGCCACCGCGGCCGGTGTCGCGGCCGGCGGAGTCGCCGCGGCGGCTTCCGTCGCCTCGCCGGCCGGGATGGCGGCTGGGAGGCCGAGACCTCCGACCGCAAGTCCCAGGACGGCGGCTCCGAGCCAGAACCTCGATCCGAAAAGAACCTGCGCCATCGCCCGCCCCTCGAAATATACCGATCGGTATCGTACCGCGAGGTATAGTTAGGAGGCGGCGGCGTCAAGCCCCTTTGCCGACTGGCCCGGCTTGAACATGCGCCGCCTGATCAGGCGGCGCCGGCGAGGACCAGAACGCCGAGGAGCGCGGCGACGCCGCCGGCGCTGCGGGTCAGAAACCTCGCCTTGGTCTCGGCCAGACGATGCAGCCCAAAGCCGAGAGAGACGCCGATGGCGTGAAGCACGACGGTCGCCAGCACGAAGCCTGCGCCGTAGATCAGGCCGCTGGCGGTCGCGGGCGTCTCGGCCCCATGGGCGTGGCCGTGGAACAGGGCGAACAGGCCGGCGATCGCGGCCGCGGCTGCGGCGGACGCCTTGACGTCGAACGCCACCATTGCGCCGAGCACGATGATCGAAAGCGCGATGCCGGTCTCCACGAACGGGATGTTCACGGCCGCGGCTCCGAGCGCTCCTCCGACCATCATCACGCTCACAAAGGCCGCCGGAACCATCCAGATCGCCCGGCCGCCAAGCTGGACCGCAAGCACGCCGACCAACGTCATCGCCAGCACGTGGTCGAGGCCGCTGAACGGATGGGCGAGGCCATGAGCGAAACCGTGCGCCGCGCCGACGCCGACATGCGCCTGAGCGACGGCGGGAACGAAGGCCGCACCAAGGGCGAGGAAGGATCTGACAACGGTTCTGCGCATCGACTGCTCCTGGACTCCGGCGCGACGGTCGGCGGGTGACGGTGGCCGTGGCGCCGCCCGCCCAGAGCCAGCAAAGCGCGCGCCATCTTGCGGCTCAAGACCTTCAGAGCGCGACGCGGCGGCCGCTGCTTATTCCATAGGCGAAACCGCGTTTATGCCTAGGAATTGGTCAAGCGCTGAGCCGGAAATGCGGCGGTGTTTCGAGCGTCCGCGCGGCGCAGCCGCGCCTTCCGCCTTTGGCATCCCGCTTGCGAGACGTCGCCGCCGGTAAGGCGAACGGATCGACGGAGAGCGATAATGCGAAGCTTCCTTGGGAGACTGGCCGCAGCGGGCGCGCTGGCCGCGGCGCTTCTCGCCGGCGCAGCCGCGCCGGCGCCTGCTGCCGCGGCCGACGACACCATCAAGGTCGGCGTCCTGCATTCGCTCTCCGGCACCATGGCGATCAGCGAGACGACGCTGAAGGACGCCATGCTCATGCTCATCGACGAGCAGAACAAGAAGGGCGGCGTGCTCGGCAAGAAGCTGGAGCCGGTGGTCGTCGATCCCGCCTCCAACTGGCCGCTGTTCGCCGAGAAAGCGCGCGAGCTGATCACCAAGGACAAGGTCTCGGTCGTGTTCGGCTGCTGGACCTCGGTGTCCCGGAAATCCGTGCTGCCGGTGTTCAAGGAGCTGAACTCGATCCTGTTCTACCCCGTCCAGTATGAGGGCGAGGAGAGCGAGCGGAACGTGTTCTACACCGGCGCCGCGCCGAACCAGCAGGCGATCCCGGCCGTCGACTACCTCATGAAGGAGGAAGAGGTGCAGCGCTGGGTGCTGGCCGGCACCGACTACGTCTATCCGCGCACCACGAACAAGATCCTCGAGGCCTATCTCAAAGCGAAGGGCGTCAAGGACGAGGACATCATGATCAACTACACGCCGTTCGGTCATTCCGACTGGCAGACGATCGTGTCCGACATCAAGAAGTTCGGCTCGGCCGGCAAGAAGACCGCGGTGGTCTCCACCATCAACGGCGACGCCAACGTTCCCTTCTACAAGGAGCTCGGCAATCAGGGCGTCAAGGCGACCGACATCCCGGTCGTGGCGTTCTCGGTCGGCGAGGAGGAGCTCGCCGGCATCGACACCGCGCCGCTCGTCGGCCATCTCGCGGCCTGGAACTACTTCGAGAGCGTGGACACGCCCGAGAACAAGGCGTTCATCGAGAAGTGGCGCGCGTTCACCAAGAACCCGAAGCGCGTCACCAACGACCCGATGGAGGCGCACTACATCGGCTTCAACATGTGGGTGAAGGCGGTCGAGAAGGCCGGCACGACGGACCCGGACAAGGTGATCGACGCGCTGCCCGGGATCGAGCAGCCGAACCTCACCGGCGGCGTCTCGAAGATGCTGCCGAACCACCACATCACCAAGCCCGTGCTGATCGGCGAAATCCGCGACGACGGCCAGTTCGACGTGGTCTCCAAGACCGACGATCTGGTGCCGGGCGACGCCTGGTCCGACTTCCTGCCGGGTTCGAAGGACCTCGAGGCCGACTGGGTGAACCTCAAATGCGGCAACTACAACACGAAGACCAAGAAGTGCGGCGGTCAGGGCTCGTGATCTGAATTCTGCGAGCCCTCGCGGAGGGCGGCGATCTCCTCCTCCTGCCGCCGCCCTCCGCTGTCCTTCATCATGACCGGCGACGCCATGCGAGCGAGACGACCCTCCGGAAGCGGACGCTGCGGCGTGCTGCTCCTCCTGCTCGGCTTGGCGCTCGCCGGCCTGGCGGCCCCGGCGCGGGCGGACGCGGTAGACGACGCGCTCGCCGGCTTCACGGCCGAGAAATATGACGACACCGAAAAGGCCATTCAGGCGCTGGTCGCCGCGGCGCCGCCGAACGGCGCCGAGATCCTCGCCGCGCTCGGCGCCGGCCGCCTTGCCTATGAGCCTGAAAGCAGGACCGTCCTGATCAAGCAGCCGGATGGCGCGCTGCTGCTCGCCAGGACCGGCGGCCCGGCGCCGGCGGAGCTTTCGAGCAAGCCGCTCAAGACGGTGCGGGTGAACAACCGGATCCGGCGGGCGGTCGAGGCGGGCGCCGGGGCCTTCGCGCTGCGCGCGCCCGACCCGGCGAAGCGCGCAGCCTCGGCGCGCGCCGTGTTCCGCTCGCGCGAGGCGGCCGCGTTGCCGGCGATCGAGGCCGCGCTGGCCGCCGAGACCGACGCCGGAGCAAGGGCCGCTCTCGAACAGGCCCGCGCCGCCATCATCGTGAGCAAGCCCGACGCGACGGAAGCCGAGCGGATCGCAGCGGTCGACGCGGTCGCGGCCGCCGGCGACCAGGACGCGCTCGCGATCCTGAACTCGCTGCCGGCGGATTCCCCCGAAGCCGTCAGGGAGGCTGCGGCGGCCGGCGTCGCCCAGATCCAGCGCTGGCAGTCGGTCGCGAACCTGGTCCAGGATCTGGTCTACGGCGTCTCGCTTGGTTCGGTGCTGCTGCTCGCCGCGATCGGCCTGGCCATCACCTTCGGCGTGATGGGCGTGATCAACATGGCGCATGGCGAGATGGTGATGATCGGCGCCTACGCGACCTTTCTCACCCAGGGCTTCATCCGCGCGCATGCGCCGGGCCTCGACGGCGCCTCGCTGCTGGTCGCGATTCCCGTGGCCTTTCTGGCCGCCGGCGCGGTCGGCGTGCTGATCGAGCGCACCATCATTCGCTTCCTCTACGGCCGCCCGCTCGAAACGCTGCTCGCCACCTGGGGCGTGAGCCTGATCCTGCAGCAGGCTGTCCGCACGCTGTTCGGCCCGAGCAATCGCGAAGTGCAGACGCCGGAATGGCTGCAGGGCTCGATCGAAATCCTCGGCGTCTCGCTGACGCTCAACCGCATCGCGATCGTGCTGTTCGCGCTGCTGGTGTTCGCCGGGCTCCAGCTCCTCCTGCGGCGCACCAGCCTCGGCCTGCAGGTGCGCGCCGTCACCCAGAACCGCCGCATGGCGGGCTCGATGGGCATCCGCACCGCGCGGATCGACGCGCTGACCTTCGGGCTCGGCTCGGGAGTGGCGGGCGTCGCGGGCGTGGCGCTCAGCCAGATCGACAATGTCAGCCCGAACCTCGGACAGGGCTACATCATCGACAGCTTTCTGGTCGTGGTGTTCGGCGGCGTCGGCAATCTGTGGGGCACGCTGGTCGGCGCGCTCTCGATCGGGGTGGCGAACAAGCTGCTCGAGCCCTGGGCGGGCGCGGTGCTGGGCAAGATCGTGCTGCTCGTCGCCATCATCCTGTTCATCCAGAAGAAGCCGAGGGGCCTGTTCGCCCTCAAGGGCCGGGCGGTGGAGGCATGAGCCGCTACCGCTTCCTCGACGCGGCCGGGCTGATCTTCCTCGCCGTCGTGCTCGCGATGGCCGCGCTGGTCCCCGCCTCGAACCTGCTTCTGCCGCCCGACTCGGCCCTGCATGTCTCCGACTACCTCGTGCCGCTGCTCGGCAAATATCTGGCCTTCGCGATGCTGGCGCTCGCGCTCGACCTGGTGTGGGGCTATTGCGGCATTCTCTCGCTCGGCCACGGCGCGTTCTTCGCGCTCGGCGGCTACGCGATGGGCATGTATCTGATGCGCCAGATCGGATCGCGCGGCGTCTACGGCAATCCGGTTCTGCCGGACTTCATGGTGTTCCTGAACTGGCAGGAGCTGCCCTGGTTCTGGCTCGGCTTCGACCATTTCTGGTTCGCGGCGGCGATGGCCATCCTGGTTCCGGGCGCGCTCGCCTTCGGCTTCGGCTGGCTCGCCTTCCGCTCGCGCGTCACCGGCGTCTACCTCTCGATCATCACGCAGGCCATGACCTTCGCGCTGATGCTCGCCTTCTTCCGCAACGACATGGGCTTTGGCGGCAATAACGGCCTCACCGACTTCAAGGAAATCCTCGGCTACTCCGTGCAGGCGCCGGGGACGCGCGCGGCGCTGTTCGCCGCCACGGCGATCGCGCTCGCGCTCTCCTACCTGCTCTGCCGCTGGGTGGTGACGTCGAAGCTCGGCAAGGTGGTGGTCGCAGTGCGCGACGCAGAGAGCCGCACCCGGTTCATCGGCTACCGGGTCGAGAACTACAAACTCGCGGTGTTCACGCTGTCAGCCATGCTCGCGGGCGTCGCGGGCGCGCTCTACGTGCCGCAGGTCGGCATCATCAACCCGTCCGAGTTCGCGCCGGCGAACTCCATCGAGGCGGTGATCTGGGTCGCCGTCGGCGGCCGCGGCACGCTGGTGGGGGCCGCGCTCGGCGCCTTCCTGGTCAACGCCGGAAAGACCTGGTTCACCGGCGTGCTGCCGGATCTGTGGCTGTTCGCGCTCGGCGGGCTGTTCGTCGCCACCACGCTGCTGATCCCGAAGGGCGTCGTGGGCGCCGTAACGGACCTTCTCGGCATCCGCCGCAAGAGCGAGCTGCCGGCCGCGCAGAGCATCGTGGCGGCCGCAAAGAGCCCGGCGGAGTGAGCCCATGGTGATCGGCGGCCGCACCACCAACGCCCTGCTCTACCTCAACAACGTCTCCGTGACGTTCGACGGCTTCCGCGCCCTGAACGCGCTGTCGCTTTCGATCGACCACGCCGAGATGCGCGCGATCATCGGCCCCAACGGGGCGGGCAAGACCACGATGATGGACGTGATCACCGGCAAGACCCGGCCGAACTCCGGCGAAGCGGTGTTCGAGGCGAGCCACGACCTGACCCGGCTCGACGAGGCGTCGATCGCCGAGCTTGGCATCGGGCGGAAATTCCAGACGCCCACCGTGTTCGAGATGCACACGGTCGAGGACAACATCCTGCTCGCGCTGAAGACCGACCGGCGCCCCTTCCCGGTTCTGTTCTCGCGTCGCACGCCGCCCGAGAAGGAGCGGATCGACGCGCTGCTCGAGCGCGTCCGCCTCACGGGCCATCGCCATCGGCTCGCGGGCGAGCTCAGCCACGGCCAGAAGCAGTGGCTCGAGATCGGCATGCTGCTCGCGCAGGAGCCGAAGCTGTTGCTGGTCGACGAACCGGCCGCCGGCATGACCGACCAGGAGACCGCCGACACCGCTGACCTGCTGCGCGAGATCGCCAAGACGCGCTCCGTCGTGGTGGTGGAGCACGACATGACCTTCGTGCGCGACCTCGGAGTGAAGGTGACCTGCCTGCACGAGGGATCGGTGCTGGCGGAGGGCTCGCTCGACGCCGTGTCGTCGAACGAGCGGGTGATCGAGGTGTATCTCGGGCGATGAGGATGATGGCGCGACGTGGATGTCCCCCTCTCCCGCAAGCGGGAGAGGGTGAGGGCCTGTGGCTCGGAAAGCGGCCGGCTGAAGCCCCCTCATCCTCACCTTCTCCCGCAAGCGGGAGAAGGGACGAGACCGTCGCGCTTTGTTCGGGAAGCGCGAGCGGCGCGCCATGCTGACCGTCGAGGACGTCTCGCTGCATTACGGCTCGTCGCGCGCGCTGAAGGGGGTGTCGCTGACAGCGAAGGTCGGGGAAGTCACCTGCGTGCTCGGGCGCAACGGGGTCGGCAAGAGCTCGCTGCTGCGCGCCATCACCGGGCAGCGGCCGATCTCGGGCGGCCGCATCTCCTTCGACGGCAGGTCGATCGCGCATCTCAGGCCGTATGAGCGGGCGAGCCTCGGCGTCGGCTATGTGCCGCAAGGCCGCGAAATCTTCCCGCTGCTGACGGTGCGCGAGAACCTCGAGACCGGGTTCGCGCCGCTCAAGCGCGGACAGCGCACGATTCCTGACGAGGTGTTCGAGCTGTTCCCGGTGCTGAAGTCGATGCTGCACCGGCGCGGCGGCGACCTCTCGGGCGGACAACAGCAGCAGCTCGCGATCGGCCGCGCCCTCGTCATGCGCCCGAAGCTTCTGGTGCTCGACGAGCCCACCGAAGGCATCCAGCCGTCGATCATCAAGGACATCGGCCGCGCCATCCGGTTCTTGCGCGGCACCGGCCAGATGGCCATCGTGCTGGTCGAGCAGTATTTTGATTTCGCGCAGGAGCTCGCCGACCGCTTCATCGTCATGGAGCGCGGCGAGGTCATCGAGAGCGGCGACGCCAAGGCGCTGCAGGGGGACGATGTACGGCAGCGCCTTGCGTTCTGAGGATTCAAGAAGCGAAAAGCCCCCTCACCCGGCCCTGCGGGCCGACCTCTCCCCGCTGGGGAGAGGTCGAGGAAGCGGCGTTCCCTCTTCACCTCTCCCCGGCGGGGAGAGGTCGGAGGGCGTCAGCCCTCCGGGTGAGGGGGAGCCCGGCCTCCGTCGCCAGCGCTCCGAGGGGGCCATCGTCCTCCGCGTCGAAGCCTCGCGCGGGGTTTCGCGCGCCGTCCGGGTGGCGGAGAGCGGCACGTCCCGGCTCCGGTTCCCGCGCGGCCAGCACGGGCTCGACGGCGTGATGCTGAACGTCGCCGGCGGACTCGCCTGCGGCGACCGCATGAGCGTCCAGGCGGAGGTCGGGCCGCACGCGGCGCTGACGCTTTCGACCCCGGGCGCCGAACGCATCTATCGCTCCGACGGCGCGACCACGGAGATTGCGACGCGGCTTGCGGTGGAGGCCGGCGGCGCGCTCGCCTGGGTGCCGCAGGAGACGATCCTGTTCGACCGTGCGCGGCTCGCCCGCCGCCTCGACGCCGAGGTCGCTCCCGACGGCCGGCTGCTCGCCTGGGAGTCGCTGATGTTCGGTCGCGCCGCCCGCGGCGAGACCGTGCAGGAGGGCGATTTCGAGGACCGCTGGCGCGTCCGCCGCGGGGGCAGGCTGATCTTCGCCGAGACGCTGCGCCTGAACGGCCAAGTCCGCGATCTGATGGCCAAGCGCACCGTGGCCGACGGCCGCGCCTGCCTCGCCACGCTGCTCTACGTCGCGCCGGACGCGGAGGCGAAGCTCGACGAGGTTAGGCAAGCGCTCGAAAACCGCGACGTCGAGGCCGGCGCCAGCGCCTGGAACGGGCTGCTCGTCGTGCGCCTCCTCGCCTGTCTCGCCGAGCGCTTGCGCGACGCCGCGCGCGCGGTCCTGCCGCTGCTCCTGGGCCGTCCCCTGCCCCGCGTCTGGTCTTGCTGAGAGGATCCGGTGAACCTCACTCCCCGCGAAAAGGACAAGCTGCTGGTCGCCATGGCGGCGATCGTGGCGCGCAACCGCCTCGCCCGCGGGGTGAAGCTCAATCATCCCGAGGCGATCGCGCTGATCACCGACTTCGTGGTCGAAGGCGCGCGCGACGGCCGCACCGTCGCGGAGCTGATGGAGGCCGGGGCGCATGTCGTCACCGCCGACCAGTGCATGGACGGCGTGGCGGAGATGATCCACGACATCCAGGTCGAGGCGACCTTCCCGGACGGCACCAAGCTCGTGACCGTGCATCATCCGATCCAAGGCGAGGCGTCGGAGCTCAGCGCCGGAGAGGTGATCCCCGCGCCGGGCGAGATCGAGCTGAACGCCGGCGCGGAGGCCGTGACGGTGACGGTCGCCAACACCGGCGACCGGCCGATACAGGTCGGCAGCCACTACCACTTCGCCGAGACCAATCCGGCGCTGGAGTTCGACCGCGCGAGCGCCCGCGGCATGCGCCTCGACATCGCCTCCGGCACGGCCGTGCGCTTCGAGCCCGGGCAGACGCGCACCGTGACGCTGGTGCCTTTCTCGGGCGCGCGACAGGTGTACGGCTTCCGCCAGGACGTGATGGGGCCGCTCTGATGCCTGCGAAGATCTCCCGTTCCGCCTATGCCGACATGTTCGGCCCGACGACCGGCGACAGGATTCGCCTTGCTGACACCTCGCTCTTCATCGAGGTCGAGCGCGACTTCACCACCTATGGCGAGGAGGTGAAGTTCGGCGGCGGCAAGACGATCCGCGACGGCATGGGGCAGAGCCAGGCGACGCGGGCGCAGGGCGCGGTCGACACCGTGATCACCAATGCGGTCATCCTCGACCATGCCGGGATCATCAAGGCCGACATCGGCATTCTGAACGGGCGCATCCACAAGGTCGGCAAGGCGGGCAATCCCGACGTGCAGCCGGGCGTCGACATCGTGGTCGGACCGGGCACGGAGGTGATCGCCGGCGAGGGCAAGATCATCACCGCCGGCGGCTTCGACAGCCACATCCATTTCATCTGCCCGCAGCAGATCGAGGAGGCGCTGGCCTCGGGGATCACCTCGATGCTCGGCGGCGGCACGGGGCCGGCCACCGGCACCAACGCCACCACCTGCACCCCTGGCCCGTGGCACCTCGCGCGCATGATCGAGGCGGCGGACGCCTTTCCGATGAACCTGGGCTTCGCCGGCAAGGGCAACGCCTCGCTGCCCGCCGGGCTCGAGGAGATGGTGCGCGGCGGCGCCTGCGCGCTGAAGCTCCACGAGGACTGGGGCACAACGCCGGCCGCGATCGACTGCTGCCTCTCGGTCGCGGACGCGATGGACGTGCAGGTGATGATCCACACCGACACGCTGAACGAGAGCGGCTTCGTCGAGAGCACGATCGCGGCGTTCAAGGGCCGCACCATCCACGCCTTCCACACGGAGGGCGCCGGCGGCGGCCACGCGCCGGACATCATGAAGGTCGCGGGGCTCGCCAACGTGCTGCCGTCGTCGACCAACCCGACGCGGCCCTACACCCGCAACACCATCGACGAGCATCTCGACATGCTGATGGTGTGCCACCACCTCGACCCGTCGATCCCCGAAGATCTGGCCTTCGCGGAGAGCCGCATCCGCCGCGAAACGATCGCGGCCGAGGACATCCTGCACGACCTCGGCGCGCTCTCGATGATGTCGTCCGACAGCCAAGCGATGGGCCGCGTCGGCGAGGTGATCATCCGCACCTGGCAAACGGCGGACAAGATGAAGCGCCAGCGCGGCGCCCTGCCGGGCGAGACTGGCGACAACGACAATCTGCGCGCCCGCCGCTATGTGGCGAAGTACACGATCAACCCCTCAATCGCGCATGGCGTGTCGAAGCATGTCGGGTCGGTCGAGGCCGGCAAGCTCGCCGACCTCGTGGTCTGGACGCCGGCCTTCTTCGGCGTGAAGCCGGACCTCGTGATCAAGGGCGGCGTGATCGCCTGCGCGATCATGGGAGAACCGAACGCCTCGATCCCCACGCCGCAGCCGGCGCACTACCGGCCGATGTTCGGCGGCTTCGGCCCGGCGCCGCTCGCGAACTCGCTGACCTTCGTCTCCCGCGCCGCCCTGGAGGACGACCTCCCGTCGAAGATCTTTGGACGCAAGCCGATGGTGGCGGTGGAGAACGTGCGCGGCGGCATCGGCAAGAAGGCCATGATCCTGAACGACGCCACGCCCGTCATCGAGATCGACCCCGAGACCTACGACGTGCGCGCCGACGGCGAACTGCTGGTCTGCGAGCCGGCCGAAGTCCTCCCGATGGCGCAGCGGTATTTTCTATTTTGAGCGCCCCTGAACCGGTCGACACTGAGTTCATGAGGGGCCTCGAAGAACGCTACCAGCGGGCCTCAGGGCTGACTAACCGTGCCTTCTACAAGATATTCTATAATGGCATCCGTAGGGCGCCTCTGATGCTGCTCGGGATGAACCCAGGAGGCCATCCGAACGATCACCTTCCGAACGGCGATTTCGATTCCAGAGCCGGCAGGAAAGCCGCAGCTTCTTCTGCGTACTATGAGAACAACGAACATGATCTACTTGACTGCCAATGGCGCGAAAATCTCATTGTTAAACTGATATCACCCGCCATCTTAACTCGGAAAGAAGATATCAGGTTTTCCGTTTGTAAAACAAACCTCGCCTTCCGGCGTTCTGCGTCCATTCAGGACATTGACTTCCGTCACGAGAAGAAGATCTCGGCACCGTTCCTAAAAGAAATCATGGAGCGCGTGGAGCCGGATGCAGTCATCGTTTGCGGTAAGGGGGCTCTACGAGGGATGGCTGACGCCGTCTTTAGAAAAGGCTGGCAGATGAAGACTGATCCCATTGTCCTATCCCCGAGCGGCCCACCTATTTTTGGCCATGCTCAAGGACAAACACTAGCCGGAACGGCGGTCGACATGTTCGAGGTGGCGCATGCGTCGAGATCATCAGGACTCTACGCTAAGCACGACGTGGGCGCTAAGATTCGGGAGACGATGCGGGAGCGGTTGCCCGACTGGCTAGGATCGTGACCCGCGCCGTCTCCGTCATCCGCCGCCCCGCCGTGAAGCCTGGCGCAGAAGCGGACTCCATCACCCTCGACCACGAGGCGCGCGGGCGGCGGCGGCTCGCCATGACGACGAATGGCGGCCTCGCCTTCCTGCTCGACCTCCGCCGCCCGGCGAATCTCAACGACGGCGACGCGCTGCAGCTCGAGGACGGACGTCTGGTGCTGGTGCGCGCGGCGGAGGAGGAGCTGGTCGAGATCACCGCCGCGACGCCGCTGCGGCTCGCCAAGATCGCCTGGCATCTCGGCAACCGCCACACGCCGGCCGAGGTGACGGAGGACGCGATCTATGTCGCCCCTGACCATGTGCTGGTCGAGATGGTCCGCGGCCTCGGCGGCGCTGCGCGGGCGGTGAAGCGCCCGTTCCGGCCCGAACACGGCGCCTATCACAGCCATGACTGACCCGCTGCTTGCGCTGATGGTCTGGCTGTCGCCCGCCTTTCCGGTCGGCGGCTACGCCTACAGCCACGGGCTCGAGCAGGCGGTCGAGGATGGCGACGTCACGGACCCGGCGTCGCTCGAAGTCTGGCTCGAGGAGGCGCTGTCGCTCGGGCTCGGTCGCAACGACGCGATCCTGCTCCAAGCGGCGCAGCGCGCCGCGGCCGCCGGCGACCTGACCGCGCTCAAGGAAGCCAACGAACTCGCGCTCGCCTTCGCGCCCACGCGGGAGCTTCATCTCGAGACCGCGCAGCAGGGCCGCAGCTTTCTGGACGCCGTTCTGGCCGCCTGGCCGAACGACGCGCTCCGGACGATCGCTTCGGAGCTGTCCGGCGAGATCGCCTATCCGGTCGCCGTCGGGGCCGCGTCTGCGGCCCACGGGATCGCGGGCGAGACCGCCGCCGCAGCCTACCTCGCCGCGCTGACGCAGGCGCTCGTCTCGGCCGGGGTCCGCCTCGCCCCCATCGGCCAGACGGCGGGCGCGGCCATCGTGGCGCGGCTCACGCCGCTCGCCCGGCGCCTCGCGGCCGAGGGCGCCGGCCTCACCCTCGACGATCTTGCGTCGTCCACCTTCAGGCTCGATCTCGGCTCCGCCCGCCACCAGACCCAGTACACAAGGCTTTTCCGCTCATGAGCTCTTCGAACGGACCTCTGAGGGTCGGCGTGGGCGGCCCGGTCGGCTCCGGCAAGACCGCGCTGCTGGAGGCGCTCTGCCGCGCCTTCCACGGCCCCTACGAGATCTGCGCGATCACCAACGACATCTACACCAAGGAGGACGCCCGCATCCTCACCGCGACCGGCGCGCTGCCCGAGGAGCGGATCATGGGCGTCGAGACCGGCGGCTGCCCGCACACCGCGATCCGCGAGGACGCCTCGATCAACCTCGCGGCGATCGCGGAGATGACCCGCAAGTTCCCGGCCCTCGACCTGATCCTGATCGAATCCGGCGGCGACAATCTCGCAGCGACCTTCTCGCCCGAGCTCGCGGACATCACGATCTACGTCATCGACGTCGCGGGCGGCGAGAAGATCCCGCGCAAGGGCGGCCCCGGCATCACCCGGTCGGACATGCTGGTCGTCAACAAGACGGACCTCGCCCCGATGGTGGGCGCCGACCTCTCAGTGATGGAGGCCGACACGATCCGCATGCGCAAGGACCGGCCATATGTGTTCGCGAGCGTCCGGAACGGGGTCGGCGTCGAGCCGGTGGTCGCGTTCATCAAGCGCGCCGGGGGGCTCGCCTAGCGCCGTGCCGCATGGCGCCCTCGGCGCGCAGGCGCTCCCGCCGCTGGACTCCCGCCGATTTTGCTGAAAGCTGCGCCGACTGAAGACAGCCGCGAGGACCGTGGTCGATGAGCCGTCCGCCCTTCCCGCCGTTCACCGCCGAGACCGCCGCCCAGAAGGCCCGGATGGCCGAGGACGCCTGGAACACCCGTGATCCGCACCGCGTCGCGCAGGCCTATACGGTCGACAGCGTCTGGCGGAACCGGGCGGAATTCCTTCAGGGCCGCGACGCCATCGAAGCCTTCCTGACCCGCAAATGGGCGCGCGAGCTCGATTACCGGCTGATCAAGGAGGTCTGGGCCTGGCATGAGAACCGGATCGCGGTCCGGTTCGCCTATGAGTGGCGCGACGACAGCGGCAGCTGGTTCCGCAGCTACGGCAACGAGAACTGGGAGTTCGACGACGCGGGTCTGATGCGGCGGCGCATCGCCAGCATCAACGATCTGCCGATCGCAGAAGCCGACCGCAAATACCACTGGCCGCTCGGCCGCCAGCCGGATGATCATCCGTCGCTGAGCGAACTCGGCCTCTGAGGCCTCAGATCCGGCGGTAGTCGTCCTCGTAGCGGACGATGTCGTCCTCGCCGAGATAGGCGCCGGACTGAACCTCGATCAGGTCGAGCGGCTCCTCGCCCGGGTTCTCCAGGCGGTGGCGCGCGCCGAGCGGGATGTAGACCGACTCATTCTCGCCGATGAGCCGGGCTTCCTCGTTGATCGTGACGCGCGCAACCCCCCGCACCACGATCCAGTGCTCGGCGCGGTGGGCGTGGCTCTGCAGGGACAGCTTGCGGCCGGGCTTCACGGTGATGCGCTTCACCTGGAAGCGGCCGCCGTGGTCGATGATCTGGTACGAGCCCCATGGCCGGTGCATGAACGCGGCCTGCGTCGCGGTGCCCTCGCCGTCCGCGGCGAGCCGGGCGACGAGGTCCTTCACCTCGTCGGACCGCCCGCGCGTGGTGACCAGCACGGCGTCGCCGGTCGAAACCACCACCAGATCCTCCACGCCGACCACCGCCGTGAAGTGCTTTTCGGAGCGCACGTAGCAGTTTCGACTGTCGGCGGCGGCGCTCGGGCCGATCAGCGCGTTGCCGGCGGCGTCGCGCTCCGCGACGTCCCACAGCGCCGACCACCCGCCGACATCCGACCAGCCGAACTCCGCCGGAGCGACCGCGGCGAGCGGCGTCCGCTCCATCACCGCATAATCGATCGAGTTCGCCTCGGCGGCGGCGAAGCTCTCGGGATCGAGCCTGAGGAAGTCGAGGTCGCTGGTGGCGCGCTCCACGGCTGCCGCCGCGGGGCCGGCGATCGCGGGCGCCAGTCGCGCGAGTTCCGACAAGAGCGTTTCGGCGCGGGCGAGAAAATTCCCGGAATTCCAGACGCAGCCTTCGGCGACCAGTTTCTCCGCGAGCGCCGGCTCAGGCTTTTCCACAAACGCGGCGACCTCCATCACGCCGTCTGCTCCGGCGAGCGGCGCGCCTGCGCGGATATAGCCGTATTTGGAGGTCGGCCTGCTCGGCTTGACGCCGAACGTGACGATCCGGCCGACGCCCGCCGCCGGCAGACCGCGATCGACGGCGGCCAGAAATCCCGCCGGATCGGTGATGACGTGATCGGAGGCGACCACGAGGATCAGGGCGTTCGGGTCGCGGTCCAGGGCGATCCGCGCGGCGGCCCCGATGGCCGCCGCCGAGTCGCGCCGCACCGGCTCCAGCGCGAGCACGGCCTTGACGCCGATCTGCTCCAGTTGCTCGGCGGCGATGAAACGATGCTCGTGATTGGCCACCACGATCGGCGTCTGGAAGCGATCAGGGTCCGCGACCCGCAAGGCCGCGTCCTGCAACAGCGTGCGCTCGCCCGCCAGCGGCAGAAATTGCTTCGGGTAGCTCGCGCGCGACGCCGGCCACAGCCTCGTCCCGGACCCACCGCACAAGATGACCGGGATGATCTTCGTCTTCGCCATGCCGCTTCGCGCAACCCGTGGGCGCGAATTATAGACCGCTCGCACGACGGAAGACGATCCCGCCCATGCTCACGCGGCCGGCAGCGACAGGCAGTCTCGTCTAACGCGTTTGGATGTCGCGAGCCCGCCCCACAGAACCGACGAACGCGAGCGCGGCCTTGGGCCTCGGCTTGGCTCAGGGGGGCCCAAGAACACGTCAGCCTACCGCCGAAGCTCAGCGCTGCTCGTTCCGGGCCGTTTTCAGTTCGTCGATCAGCATCGAAGCCTCGGCCTTGGTCAGGTCAGGCTTGAAGGCGGCGGACCCGGTCTCTTCCGAGAGGGTCTTCAGATAGGAGGCCTGCGCGCCGGTCATCGGCTCGTCGCCGGACACCCAGTCGGCCGGGTCCTTCTCCGTGTTGCTGGCCGGATCAGGCGCCGTTTTGGGATTGACGTCGACAGACTCGGCGCCCGCGCCCGGCTTGGGAGCATCGGGATCGGCGGCGCGGCGCGCGTCGGTCCGACTTTGCGGGGTGCTGTGATCGGTCATCCTCGCCTCCGTTCTAGTTTCGTTCGCACACTGAACGCCTGTCCGCCCGGCGAGGTTCCGGCGAAAAGGCGGGCCCGCCTCTGTGAGGCGGGCCCTGACGCTTACGGGCAGCGGTAGAGGCGACCGCCCCGTCCGATGAATGTCTCGGTGCGCCAGTTGTAGCTGCGGTAGCGGCTCGCGCACCAGGATTTGGTGCGATAGCGGGGCCGCGCGGAGCTCGCGATGGCCGCTCCTAGAGCCAGCCCGGCGATTCCCGCGCCCCAGTAACCGGAATGCCGGTGACGGTAGCGATGGCCATAATAGTAGCGGCGGCCGCCATAATACCGATGGCCGCGATAGCGCCGATAGCCATAGTTGGTCCCGCCGTTCCAGCCGCGGTTCCAGTGCCCGCGATGGCCGCCACGATGTCCGCCGCCATGCCAGCCGCGGTGGCCGCCGCCGCCCCAGCCACGGTGGCCGCCGCGATGTCCATGACGATCGCGAACCTCTTGGATGTCTCCGGCGTTAAGCCGCGCCATTGCGTCGGCCCGCACCTGGTCGAGCGACGGAGCAGGCGCCGCATCCCTGCTTGGCGCGCGGGGCGCGGCCTCTGCAAAGCTCGCGAACCCAAAGGTGGCGGCGAACGCTAAGGTAAGAGCCTTCTTCATTTGTTCTTCTCCTCTGATGCGCGGCGCGTGGCCGCGCCCACAGTCCTCCCGTAGCTGAACTGCGTCCGGAGCCTTCGGGTTGCGACTTTTCTTGGGCAGGCGCAGCCGGCTCTATAACGTCTTCGTGAAGGAGACGGGCCTTCCCCGACCGGCGGCGATCGAAGACTCCCGCGTCTCCTGCAGCCGAAAGACATGATCATGCGACTGCTCCTTCTCCTGCTCTCGGTTCTTCTGGCCGGACCTGCTTTGGGTTCCGAGCAGAGGTTCGGGGCGTGGACCGCCGCATGCTCGGACGCCAAGAGCGGACCGAATTGCCACGCCGCCACCGAGGCGCCGGCCTCGGGCGCGCAGAGCGCGCGGCTGACCGTGTCGCGCGAGCCGGCGAAGGACGCGCAGCCGCGCCTTACGCTGACGCTCGTCGGCCCCCTGAGCGCGCCGCCGCGGCCGAGGCTGGCGGTCGCCATCGACGGCGGACCGCCGGTGAGGCTCGCCTCGGGTTCGGATCTCTCTGCGGCGCCGGGGGAAGAACCCGGCGCGACGGATTTGCGCCTGTCCGAAGGCGCGACGCGGCGGCTGCTGCCCTTCCTGCGGCGCGGCAAGGCGCTCAGCGCTACGGTGTCCGGCGAAGGCGGCGATCCGGTCTCGGCCGAGCTGTCGCTCGCTGGCTTCGGACCCGCCGCCGCCGAGATGGACAACCGGCAGGGTCGCGCCGAGCGGCCCGACGCGCTTTCGGCGCTGATCGGCGGCGCGAGCCCGGCGGCGCTGTCGGGCCGCCTGAGAGACGTCCCCCGCGACGCCGCGCCTGCGCCGCTCAAGCAGGCCATGGCGGAGCGGGACTGCCCGGTCTGGGACACCGCCGAGGGCGACCCGTCCTTCCTGGCCGAAGAGTCGTTCGCGGCCGATCTTGGCGGCGGACGAACGCTATGGTCCATCGTCTGCACGTCGGGCGCCTACAACGTTGAATCGGCGCTGTTCATCGAGGACCCGTCTCGCGCCGCCAACCGGTTCGAGCCGCTGCTGTTCGCCTCCTTCGTGGAGTCGATCGGCTGGACCGGCGTCGACACCCTCTCGAACGTCGCCTACGACCCGGACAAGAAGCAGCTCACGGCGTTCGACAAGGGGCGCGCCGCTGGCGACTGCGGCACGGTCGGGACCTGGGAGTGGGTCGGCGCCGCCTTCCGGATGATCGAATACCGCGCCAAGGAGGAGTGCGACGGCGCCGGTAAGCCGGAGAATTTCCCCATCGTGTTCCGGGGCGAGCGCTGAGCCTCACGCCATCGCGGCGCGCGGCTCGACATTGGCGACGCCTTCCAGGCCTTCGGACGTCTCGAACGGCGCAGCGACCTCGACGAAGTCGTTCGGATAGAAGCCGTTGAAGTGGGTCCTGAGGGCGAGGCTGTAGGCCCCGATGTGGCCGATCTCGATCCAGTCTCCGGTCCCGACCGTGTCCGGCAGCCAGAACGGCCTAGACAGGATGTCCACCGAATCGCAGGTCGCGCCGCACACGCGGAACGGCGCGAGCCGCGCCGCTGACGCGCGCTTCGGCCGCGCACGGGCCGGATCGGGGATGAGTTGCGCCGGCAGCATGATCTTGCCGGTCCAGGAATCCGACAGCGAGCTCCAGATCCCGTCATTGATGTAGAGCCGCTGACCCTTCTTCAGCAGCACCCGCACCACCACCGAGAGGCAGCGCGCGACGATGACGCGCCCGGGCTCCGCGACCAGCGGCAGGTCGCCAAGCCCCCACTCGTCGATCTCGCGCTGGACGCGCGCAAGCAACGCGCCGACCTCCGGGGCCGCCGGCGCGGGCCGCTTCGGATCATGGCCGTAGGGCGCGGGAAAGCCTCCGCCGATGTCGAGCTCCGCCAGCTCCACGCCGGCGCGGCCCCGCACCCAGGCGGCGCTCGCCACCGCCCGGTCATAGGTTGCAAGATCCTCGACCTGACTGCCGACATGGAATGTCAGCCCGGCGCGGAAGCCGATCCCGTCGATCCGCCGCAGCAGCTCGACCGCGTGGGCCGGCGCGGCGCCGAACTTTTTCGACAGCTCGTAAGCGGCGTGACCCTTGGTGGCGAGGCGGACGAACAGCGTGAGATCGCCCGGCGCAATGTCCTGGGCGCGCACGACGCGGAGGATCTTGGCGATCTCGTCCTCATGGTCGACCGCGATCGACCTGATCCCGTAGGTCTCGAGAGCGAGCCTCACGTCGGACTGCGCCTTCACGGGATGCATGTAGAGCAGCCGGGCCGTGTCGGAGGCCTTGCGCGCCGCCGCGAACTCCGCCGGGCTCGCGACGTCGAACGCCGAGACGCCAGCGCGGGCAAGAGCGTCGAGCACGAAGTCCTCGCCATTGGTCTTCACCGCATACGCGGTGAGGCCGCGAAAGCCCGAGAGGAACGCGGCGGCGTCCGCCGTCAGAACCGAAGGCCGGAAGGCGTAGAGCGGCCGGTCCGGCCTCAGCGCCAGAGCCGCGTCCCGAGCGGTCTCGAACTTTTCCATGCTGTTACGCCCTTGTTACGACCGGGCGCCGGAAGGTAGCGGTCGCGGCCGCGATCCCAAGTCCCGCCCGCCGCTCCGCTTGATTTGCGCCGCCGCCCGAACGATGGTCGACGGCGTCGGCCAGAGGGTTTCGGTGATGAGAAACGCGTTGATTGCGGCTGCGGCGGGGGCGCTGCTCTGCGTCGCGGGGAACGGCGCCGCCTCGGCGGCGGATTACAGCTCCGGCGCCAGCGCCGGGGGCAACACCGCGCACGCCTCATTGTACCGCGGCTTCACCGGCCGCCTGCCCTCCTGCGCCGATCCGCGTGTTCATCATCAGATCCGCGACGCGTTCGCCAAGCGCGAGCGCATGTACTGGCATTCGGGCTTGGCGCTGTCGGACTTCACCCGCCCCGCCGAGCTCGGCTACCGCAGCTGGGGGGCTGAGTTCATCCCGCGGCGCTTCTGTTCGGCCGAGGCCGTCACGAATGACGGCGTGCGCCGCCATGTCTTCTGGCTGGTGGCCGAAGGGCAGCAGTGGCTCTCCCTCGGAGCCGGCGTCGACTGGTGCGTGACCGGGCTTGATCGCAACTACGCCTTCGCGCCCGAATGCAAGATGGCCCGCCCGTGAGGCTTTTGGCGGCGGCCTTTGCGGCCGCTGCGGTTCTGGGCTCAGGGCCGGCGCAGGCGCAATCCGGCCGCTCCGGCGGTTTCGACTTCTACGTCCTGTCGCTCTCCTGGTCGCCGACCTATTGCGCGACGAAGGGCTCGCGCGCGGATCCCGCGCAATGCGGAACGCAGCAGCCCCGCGGCTTCGTGGTCCACGGGCTCTGGCCGCAATATGAGCGAGGTTTTCCGAGCGACTGCGCCGTCACGGGCCGGAGCCCGACGCGCGCGCAGATCGACGGCGTTCTGGACCTGATGCCGAGCCCGGGACTTGTCCGGCATGAATGGCGACGGCATGGGACCTGTACGGGGCTCGATCCGAGCTCATATTTCAGGCAGATCAGGACGGCTGCGGAGCGCGTCCGGGTGCCCGACGCCTTCGCGGCGGGCGACGCGCGGATCGAGACCTCGCCGGCCGCAGTGGAAGAGGCCTTCGTCGCCGCCAACCCCTCGCTCCGCCCCTCGATGATCGCCGTTCAGTGCCAGGGGCGTCTGCTCAATGAAGTGCGCATCTGCATGACCAAGGATCTCCGATTCAGGCCCTGCGCGGAGGTCGACCGGCGCGCCTGCCGGTCGGGCGCCGTGGTGATGCCGGCCTCTGGCGGAGACGGACGATGACCGACGCTCCCGACGCCGCCATGCGGCTGCACCTGCTGGGGACCGCGGCCGAGCCGCCGGAGGAGAGCGCGCCGCCGCCCGACCGCGTGATCGAGGGCGCGCCGACCTTCCGAACCCATGTGCATTACGAGGCGCCCGACGGCCGGCTGTTCGCGGGCGTCTGGGAAGCCACGACCGGGGCGTGGCGGGTCGCCTATGACGAATGGGAATGGTGCCGCCTGCGCTCCGGGCGGTGCGTGGTCACGCCCGACGGCGGCGAGCCCAAGGCGCTTGGTCCGGGCGACGCCATGGTGCTGGAGCCCGGCTTCACCGGCGTCTGGTCGGTGATCGAGCCCTGCGCCAAAGACTTCGTCGTCATGCTGCCGCCAGCGGCTGAAGACGCGTGAGACGCGCCGCGTTCCCGTGAACTACCGTCACGCGTTCCACGCCGGAAACTTCGCGGACGTGCTGAAGCACGTCGTTCTTGCGCTGATTGTGCGCCACCTGAACGGCAAGCCCGCCCCCTGGAGCTATCTCGACACCCATGCCGGCTGCGGGATCTACGACCTCGCCGGGGAGCAGGCGGAGCGCACCGGCGAGTGGCGCAACGGCGTCGGCCGCCTCGACGGCCGCAATCTCGGCAAAGCCGCCGAGGCGATCCTCGCGCCATGGCGCGAGGTCCTCGCGCGCGTCGCCGCGGATCATCCGGGCGCGCGGCTCTATCCGGGATCGCCCGAGATCGTCCGCCGCATGGCGCGCCGCGACGACCGCCTTCGGCTCTGCGAGATGCACCCGAAGGACTCCGCCGCGCTGTCCGACGCCATGGGCCGCGACCGCCGCGTGAAGGTCGTCGAGATCGACGGCTGGACGGCGCTCGGCGCCTGGCTGCCGCCGCGCGAGCGCCGTGGCCTCGTGCTCATCGATCCGCCCTTCGAGGAGCCCGGCGAGCTCGGCCGCATGGCGGAGGCGTTTTCGCGCGCCTACCGGGTCTGGCCGACAGGCGTCTACGCCCTGTGGCGACCGATCAAGGACCCGGCGGAAACGCGGCCGTTCCTCGAGGCCCTGCGCGCGAGCGGCGCGACCAAGCTGCTGCGCATAGACCTTCTGGTGCGCGAGCCCTCCGATCCGAAGATTCTTTCAGGCTCGGGCCTCGTCGTCGCCAACCCGCCATGGACGCTCGAGAGCGATCTTCGTTCCGGACTGCCGGAGGTGGCGCGGGCGCTGTCGCAGGGCCCGGGCGCACAGGTGGTAGTAGAGAGCATCGGCGCCGCTTAGGAATGCAGCGCCTTGGCGCGGAACACGCCACTTTTTCGCCTTGCCATCTGAATGAACATGCCGCTACCAAATAGAAGCTCTAGCGGCTCGCAGCCGGCGAATACCTTGCCAGCATTCGCATCGCGTCGTCTCGATCTGCCGGAGCTTCCCGCGCCGCCCAGCGGATGACGGGGGACCGGGGGACTTGCAGGGGGGCGCTCCATGGCGCAGAGCGGGACAGTAAAATTCTTCAATACTGAGAAGGGGTACGGCTTCATCAAGCCGGACGACGGCGGGCCGGACATCTTCGTGCATGTCTCCGCGGTCACGCGCTCGGGCCTGACCACCCTGTCCGAAGGGCAGCATGTGAGCTTCGAGGTGGAGCCGGACCGCAAGGGCAAGGGCCCCAAGGCCGTCGACATCTCCGTCGGCTGACGCGACGCCGCGGTCCCCGGCTCGGCGGCCGGCGGATCGGCGGCCGGGCGGCGATCTCCGGACGCAGGAACGTCCGCCTCGGCGACAGCCGGGGCCGTACGCGCTCGTGCAGGAGGCGGTTTTCCGGACGCTGCGGATCGCCTAGAAGCGAGGCTCCGCGGTGGTGCGCCTCGCGCCGCCCATAGCCGGAAATGACCAATGCTGACCCTGCGCTCCGCGACGCCCTCGCCTTATGGCCGCAAGGTGAAGATCGCCGCGGCGATCCTCGGCCTGTCCGACAGGATCGAGGTCGTGCAGACCGACACGGTGGCGGAAAGCGATCCGATCCGCCGCCTCAACCCGCTCGGCAAGATCCCGACGCTCGAGCTCGAGGACGGCAGCACGCTGTTCGACAGCCGCGTGATCCTCGAATATCTCGATCACTTGGCGGGCGGCGGAAAAATCATCCCGACAGAGCCAGCGGCGCGGTTCCGCGCGCTGCGGACGCAGGCGCTGGCGGACGGCATTCTGGACGCCGCGCTGCTGCAGATCTACGAGGTCAGGTTCCGCGACGAGGCCGAGCGTTCGACGCGCTGGACGACGCGGCAGGCGGAAAAGGTCTCGCGCGCCCTGGCGGCGCTGGAGGCCGACCTTCCGGACCCCGGTCACGATGTCGGAACGATCGCGGTCGCCTGCGCGCTCGGTTATCTGGACTTCCGGTTCGGCGAGGGTTGGCGCGAGCAGCATCCGCGTCTCGCCGCATGGCTCGCCGCCTTCGAGGCGGCGACGCCGGCCTTCGGCAAGACGCGCCCGACGGGCTAGGCGCGCCCGCAGCGTCAGGCGGGGATGCGGAGCACCTGCCCCGGATAGATCTTGTCCGGGTCCTTCAGCATCGGCTTGTTAGCCTCGAAGATGTCCTTGTAGCGTCCCGAGTGGCCCTTGCCGTACTCGGCCTCGGCGATCTTCGAGAGGTTGTCGCCCTTTTTGACGGTGTAGAAGCGCGATTCAGGCTCGGGCTTCTCGACCTGAAGCGCCTCCTCGACCTTTGCTGTCCCGAGCGTGTTGCCGGCGGCGAGGATGATCTTTTCGCGGACCTCGTTGGACGGGGCCGTGCCGCTGATCTTTACGGTGTCGCCCGAGACGTCGACCTTGAGGTCCTTGGCGTCGAGACCGTGCTTCTCGATCTCCGCCTTGATCTTGTCGGCGCTGGCGGCCTGAGCCTCGCTTGCGCCAAACAGCTTCTCGCCCACGTCCTTGATAAAATCGAACACGCCCATGCGCGGCCTCTCCTTTTTGTGGTCGCCCGGCGTAGATACCGTCCGGCCTCGGCAAGAGAAGGCGTCTCAGAACCGATAGTTGAGCCCGGCCCTCAGCTGACCGCCTGCGGGCGAGAGGCTGATCTCGTCATTGGCTTCGAGGCTGCGGCGGTCGAGGTCGACATAGAGATATTCGAGACGAGCGGTGACGCCGCCGAACAGCTGGGCCTCCAGCCCTCCGCCGAGGCTCCAGCCTGCGGCCGACCGCGCCTGTCCGCTTCGCGCGAATTCGGCGGACGCCGACGCCACGCCGGCCGCTCCATAGGCGACAAAGCGCCCGAACGCATAGCCGATCCGGGCTTCGATCGCCGGGAAGGCGGGGCCGTCACGCGGGCTGTCGACGAAGCGCGCATCCGCGCCGCCGCCCAGCGTTCCGCCGTCGATTGCCACCACGATCCGGTCGAACGCGGTGCGGGGGCCCGAGATGTCGGGCGTTGAGCCGCCCAGCAGGGAGCCGAGCGACCTCAGGCTGAGCCAGGGGCTTTCGACCGGATGATCGGCCGCCGGCGAGCCGGTCCGCTCCCAGGCGCGGAGCGGCGCCGGCGTCGAGACCAGAAGGGCCGCAAGCGCTGAGCGGATCAGCAGCGACATGAACGGTCCAGTGACGCGGTGCGCCCGGGCTGCGCTTTGGGCGCTGGGTTAACGGAACGTAGCCATCCAGAGTAGAAGCGGCAGGATTGAACAAAGCCCTAACGCGCCGGACATGAAAAAAGCCCCGCGGCGCTAACCGCGGGGCTTTGCGTTCCGGCAGAGCCGTCAGCTCACCAGGAGCTGAACTTGTAGGCGACGCCCGCGGTGAGGCGGTTTTCGGTGAGGTCGGACTTCACCTTGCCGCCCGGGACCTTGAAGCTGTCGGTGCCGTAGTCGTTGTAGCGGTAGTCGACGCGCGCGGTGACGTTGTCGGCGACCTTCGCCTCGACGCCGCCGCCGACCGTGTAGCCGATCGCGGTCTTGTCGTCGCTCGAGCTCGCGGCGCCGACTCGCGCCTTCACCTTGTGCTCGCCGTAAGCCACGCCGCCGGCGCCGTAGACCATGACGTTGTCCATCGCGTAGCCGATGCGGGCCCGCGTCGCGCCCGACCAGTTCAGGTCGTTACGGATACGGCCGCCGGCGTTGGCCTTGGAATCATGGGCGGTGTTGTAGTTGAGGTCGGTCTCGACGCCGACCACGACGGGCGAGCCGTCGAACTGATGGTCGTAGCCGGCGTAGCCGCCGACGATGGCGCCGTCCGGCTTGGTGTTCGGCGCGCCCTGCTTGTTGGTGGCGTGGCCCCAGCCGTAGCCGGCCTGCGCGCCGATATAGGCGCCGCTCCAGTTCGAAGCGGGGGCCGGGGCGGCGTAGGCGGGAGCGGGCTCATAGGCCGGAAGATCGGCGGCCATCGCGGCGGGGGCCGCGGCGACGACGGCGGCCGCGGAGGCCGCCATGATGAAGATGTTACGCAACATTTGAACCTCGATACTCAACAGCCGGAACGGGGGAGTCCGGAACGCATAACGGTGGCTGGGGGACGCCGGGGATCACGCCCCCGAACGTTGGCCTGACGGTACCTGTCCATTCCTTAGCGATTGGTGAAGGTTAGTCGAAAATAAAGAAAACCCCGCGACTTTCATCGCGGGGTTTCCGGAGCACAGCGCCTCTAAAGGCGCAATGTCAGATCAGAACGGCGAGTCGAACTTGTAGGCGACGCCGACCATCACGCGATGCTCGTCGTAGCTCGACTTCGGACGGCTGTTGGCCAGCTTGAAGGTGTCCTTGCCGTAGTCGGTGTAGCGATACTCGGCGCGGACCGAGACATTGTCAGACGCGGCGTACTCGATGCCGCCGCCGACCGTCCAGCCGACCGCGGTCTTGCTGTCCTTGTCGCCCGGGCTGCGCTTGAACTCGCGATCCGCGTAAGCCAGACCGCCCGCCCCGTAGACCAGGAAGCGGTCGAAGGCGTAGCCGATGCGGGCGCGGGTGGCGCCGTTCCAGTCGGTCGACACCTTGGTGCGGCCGCCGCGCGCGTTACGCTTGTCGTCGATGCTCGCGTAGTTGATGTCGGTTTCGATGCCGATCACGACCGGCGAGCCGTCGAACTGGTAGTTGTAGCCGAGATAGCCGCCGACCATCCAACCATCCGGGCTGGCCTTGGCGGCGTTGCCCCAGCCATAGCCGGCGTGAACGCCGAGATACGGGCCGGTCCAGGAGAAGGCGGCGGGAGCGATGACCGCAGGAGCGGGCTCATACGCAGGGAGATCCGCCGCCATGGCAGCCGGAACAGTGAGAGCGAGAACCGCGGCGGACGCAGCGCCGAGGACGATTTGGCGGATCATGTGAATCCCTCCGATTGAGAAACTTGAGTTACTTGTAGTGCATGACCCGGAACATTGGTAGCGCCGGGCTAACAGACGGGAAGAGCAGTGACGCTTCTGCAACACCCCTTTTCGCCTGCACATTCCTACGTCGGCTAGGAACTTCTCTCCAATTGCGACTAGTTTCCGGACAAACAGCGTCCAAAAGATGGCCGAAACTTACAGGCTGGCTTGATCAAGCGATTGTCACCAACCCGTTGAGAATTTGTAACCAAGCCCGAGAAGAACTCGATTGTCAGTAACATCAGACTTCATCCGAGTCCCGGCGACGCTAAAGGAATCGGTGCCGAAGTCCGAATAGCGATATTCCACCCGCGCCGTGACATTGTCGCTCAGCGCAGCCTCTACGCCGCCGCCGATCGTCCAGCCGACGGCGATCGTATCGTCCGAGCCGATGGCCGCGCCCCGCGCCTTGACCTCGCGGTCGGCGTAAGCAAGTCCGCCGGCACCATAGACCAGAAAGCGCTCGAAGGCATAGCCGACACGACCGCGCACCGCTCCATTGACCCCAAGATCGGTCCGCAGCCGCGTCCCGCCGCCACGTCCCGTATCCTTGGAGTCTGAGAAGTTGAGATCGGTCTCGACGCCGAGCACCAGGGGCGAGTTGTCGAGCTGATAATTGTAGCCAACGTAGCCGCCGACGGTGACGCCGCTCGGGCTCGAGTTGGCGGAGAAGCCGTTCACCTTGGAATCGGCCTTGAACCAGTCGTAGCCCGCCTGGACGCCGGCATAGGGGCCAGTCCAGGAAAACGACGGAACGGAAGCAGCCAGCGCAGGCGCGGGCGTCCCGAGGTCGGCCGCGACGGCCGCTCCTCCGGTCAGCAGCGCGAGTGTCGCGCCGACCAGCCCCGCAATGCGCTTCATCCTAAACTCCCCGACGCTCCGACGAGCGACCAGCCGCGGGCTGAGCCCTGACCTGCCCCGCAAACGCGCGCCACATCAACTTAGTTCCATGAGGTGACGGAGCGCCTGCGATTCAAGACCCGCGACGGATAGGCGGCGTCCCGCGCGCTAATGTGGCGTCGGACCGACCAAACTATGGCGTCGCCCCTCTGTGGCCGCGGCGCAACATTCCGGTCATCTCGCCACGAATTCCCTCACGACCTCCGCGGCCGTCAGCTCGCCTCGCAGCACGCTCTCGGGCGCTGAGAATTTGATCCATCCTTCGTTGAAGCCATCGAGCATTCTCATGCGGGGCGTCGCGTTACGCATGCCTTGCCGCCGGAACAGCTCCGGCCAGGCCTGCCGCGGGACCGCCTCCGCCCGGACCGGGCGCGAGAGCGCGTCAGAGAAGGCCGACGCCAAATCATTCGGCGAGACGCGGGACGGTCCTTCGAGTTCAACCACGCGCAGATCCGTCGAGTCCTCCTGGATCAGGCGAGCCGCCACGCGCCCGACGTCCCGAGCCGCCACCATCGGCATTCCTCGGTCGAGGGGCTGCAGGAATGACCGGATCACGCCTCTCTCCCGCGCGTCGGCCGCATCCCACTCCGCGTTGTCGATGAACCAGGCGGGGCGAAGGATCGTGACGGGCATCGGCAGCTGACGCATCGCCGCCTCTGCGATCGTGTGCTGCGATAGGAGATTGTCCTTCCCCGCGTCGGCGCCGACGGTCGAGAGGCTGAGCGTCCTCCGGGGCTTCGCTGTTCGAAGCGCTTCCGTGACCGCCGCCATCACGGCCGTTATTTCGGGATAGCCTGGCTCAGGATCGAACACTGGCGGCGGCAGGATGAAAGCCGCCGTCGCGCCGCTGAAGGCGACCTTCAGGGCTTCCGCGTCCTGCAGGGACGCAATGGCCACCTCGCAGCCAAGCGCCGCCCATGCGGAAGCTTTGCGTGGATCACGAACCACCGCCCGCACGGGCTGACCCGTGGCGAGTAGCGCACGAGCAACTTCACCGCCGACCCGGCCGGTGACGCCGGTCACTGCGTACATTTGGACCTCCTGAGGTTCCGCCGGCCTGCCGGCTCCTCAGGCTCCATACGCAAATCGTCCGGTTGCGCCGAGCGCCCTTAGATCATTTCATTGGTGACGCAGAGTCACCGGGGCGACGCATGACATTCGACGGACGCATCATCTCAAATGTCTCCGTTCTGGCCGCGGTTGTGGAGACAGGCGGCTTCGCCCGAGCGGCCGACGCCCTCGGGCTTTCCAGATCAGGCGTGAGCCGGGCGGTGGCTAGACTCGAAGCCCGGGTCGGCGTCCGTCTCCTCGACCGCACGACCCGCGCGGTCGCGCTTACGGACGAGGGCCGCAGGCTCTATTCGGAGATCGCGCCTCTGCTGGAGGGCGTGGAGGAGGCCGTCTCCACCGCGTCGGGATCGTCGGTCGCGGTGCGCGGCCGGCTGCGCGCCAATGTCGATCCCTTCTTTTCGCGGCTGCTGTTTGCGCCCCACCTGACGGATTTTCTTTCTCTTTATCCGGATCTCTCGCTTGAAGTGGTCGCGCGCGACCAATTGGGAGATCTCATCGGCGAAGGTTTCGACGTGGCGGTGCGGTTCGGGTCGCCGCCGTCCTCCTCGCTCGTCGCTCAAAAACTTCTGGAGACCCGCACGATCACGGTCGCCTCGCCTGGTTATCTGGAGCGCAGCGGACGACCTGCGGCGCCGGCGGAGCTGGCGCATCACGCCTGCATCCAGGTTCGGGACTCGCTGACAGGGCAGCTTGTCGACATGTGGCGCTACCGGCGTGGCGGCGACGTCGTCGAAGTCCGCGCCGCCAGCCGCCTGACCGTCGCGGAGTTCGGCACGATGCTAAGCGCCTGCCTTGGCGGCTTTGGCGTCGCGCGGGTCAAGGCGATCGGGGTCGAGTCTCTGCTCGCGCAGGGAGCTCTGGTCGAGATCCTGCCCGACTGGCTTGGCGACAGTTTTCCGCTCTACGCCCTCTACCCCTCAGCGCGCCTTGCGCCCGCCAAGGTGCGCGCCTTCGTGGACTTCGTGCGGAGGCGGGCCTGCGGCCGGAGCGAGCCGGCGGGCGTCGCGGAGCCTGCCTTCGCAGACATCCATGCGCTCCGATCGGGAAGGATCGCCGGCAGCGGCGACTGAACCTTGCACGGGCTGGGAGCCGGACAGCCGGGCGTGCCAAAGCGCCCGCCTGCCCTTATGTGAAGACAGCGAATGCGCGATCGCGCGCCCAACCATGACGCCATGACCGAACAAGACAGGCCGCCCGCGGAAGCGGACGAGGCCGACGACATCGGCGACCTGCAGCTGTCCTCGTCGGAGGCGGGAGAGCTGGAAGCCGCGCCAGAGAGCCTGCGCCGCGGCGTCGAGGTCATTCGCGCGCAGCTTCGGCACCTGCCGAACGGTCCCGGCGTCTATCGCATGTTCGACGCCGCCGGCGAGGTTCTCTACGTCGGCAAGGCGCGCTCGCTGAAGAAGCGGGTCGCGAACTACGCCCGCGGCGTCGGCCACAACACCCGAATCGCCCGGATGATCGCCGAGACCTGCTCGATGGAGTTCGTCTCGACCGAAACCGAGACCGAGGCGCTGCTGCTCGAGGCGAACCTCATCAAGCGCCTGCGGCCGCGCTACAACGTGCTGCTGCGTGACGACAAGTCGTTCCCCTACATCCTGATCGCGACCAACCACCCGGCGCCGCAGATCGCTAAGCACCGCGGCGCCCGCGTTCGGCAGGGCGAGTATTTCGGCCCGTTCGCTTCGGCCGGCGCGGTCGGGCGCACGATCAACGCGCTGGAGCGGGCGTTCCTGCTGCGCTCCTGCTCGGACAGCTATTTTGAGGGCCGCACGCGCCCCTGCCTGCTGTTCCAGATCAAGCGCTGCTCCGCCCCTTGCACCGGCGAGATTTCCCCGGAGGCTTATGGCGAACTCGTGCAGGAGGCGCGCGACTTCCTGACGGGCAAGACCGACAAGGTGAAGCAGGAGCTCGCCCACGCCATGGAGCAGGCGTCCGAGACGCTCGACTTCGAGCGCGCGGCTGTCTACCGGGACCGGCTGGCGGCGCTCGCGGCGATCCAATCCCACCAAGGCGTCAATCCGCGCACCGTCGAGGAGGCGGACGTCTTCGCCATCCATGGCGACGGCGGGCAGACCTGCGTCGAGGCGTTCTTCTTCCGCGCCTATCAGAACTGGGGCGCGCGGGCCTATTTCCCCAAGGCGGACCGAACCCTCGAGCCGCGCGAGATTCTCGGCTCCTTCGTCGCCCAGTTCTATGACGCCGAGGAGCCTCCGCGCCTCGTCCTTCTGAGCGAGGAGATCGAGGATCGCGCGCTGCTTGCGGAGGCGCTGACCATCCGCTCCGGCCGCAGAGTCGAGGTGTCGGTACCGGCGCGCGGCGAAAAGCGCGACCTGGTCGCCCGCGCCCTTGCGAATGCGCGCGAAGCGCTCGGCCGGCGGCTTGCGGAGACGTCGACCCAGGCGAAGCTGCTCGCGGGCGTGGCCGAGGCGTTCGGACTGCCCTCCCCGCCGCAGCGGATCGAGGTCTACGACAACAGCCACATCATGGGCACGGCCGCGGTCGGCGCGATGATCGTCGCCGGGCCCGAGGGCTTCCAGAAGAACCACTACCGCAAGTTCAACATCCGTCCCGAAGACGTCACCCCGGGGGACGACACCGCCATGATGCGGCAGGTGCTGCGACGGCGTTTCGCGCGGCTGCAGAAGGAATCGCCCCGCGACGCGGACGGACGGGCGCCGCAGGATGCGCCGCCTTGGCCTGATCTCGTGCTGATCGACGGCGGTCAGGGACAGCTCACCGCCGCGCGCGAGACGCTCGCGGAGCTCGGCCTGACTGACGCGCCGCTCGTCGGCATCGCCAAGGGCGTCGACCGCGAGGCGGGACGCGAAACCTTCTTCGTCGACGGCAAGACGCCGTTCCGCCTGCCGCCGCGTGATCCGGTGCTGTATTACGTGCAGCGGCTGCGCGACGAGGCGCATCGGTTCGCGATCGGCACGCATCGCGCGCGGCGATCGAAGGAGTTCGTCGCCAATCCGCTCAATGAGGTCCCGGGCGTCGGGCCCACCCGCAAGCGGGCGCTGCTTCGCCATTTCGGGACGGCCAAGGCGGTCGCCCGCGCCGGCCTCGCCGACCTCGAAAAGGCGCCCGGCGTCAGCAAGGCGATGGCGAAGGCGATCTACGACTTTTTTCACGCGCGGGGAGAAAGCGGCTAAGCCGGGTTACGCCCGCCGCTCTGTCAATCAAACCCGCGTGTTGACGCCCGCCGCCCCGCGTGGTCGTGTCCTGCGTCACCTGCGCCTGAGTTCGCTTCGAAAACATGAGTTCCGAGAGCCATCTCGCACCGATGGGCCTCCGTCGTCCGCGCGTCAATCCATCCCGGCTGCACGCGCTGAGCCTGCCGAACATCCTGACCTACGGGCGCATCGCGGCCGTGCCGATGGTGGCGGCATGCCTGTTCGTCGGCGGACATCCGCTGCGCTGGGCGTCGCTCGCAATCTTCGCGGTGGCGGCGATCACCGACTTCTTCGACGGCTATCTGGCGCGCGCGTGGCAGCAGCAGTCGCCGCTCGGGCGCATGCTGGACTCGATCGCAGACAAGCTGCTCGTCGCGGCGTGCCTGCTGATGCTTGCCGCCGACAACACGATCTCCGGCTGGTCGCTCTGGGCCGCCGTGGTCATCCTCTGCCGGGAGGTTCTGGTCTCGGGCTTGCGCGAGTTCCTCGCCGAGCTTCAGGCCAGCGTTCCGGTCACCCAGCTCGCCAAATACAAGACGACGACGCAGCTGATCGCGATCGGCTTCCTGCTCGCCGGCCCGGCCGGCGACAAGGTGCTCCCGGGCAACACCCAGATCGGCCTCGGGCTGCTGTGGGCCTCGGCGCTCCTTACGCTCTACACCGGCTATGACTATCTCCGGGCGGGCCTTCGCTACGTCCTGGAGGAGCCGTCGGAATGAAACTGCTGTATTTCGCCTGGGTGCGAGAGCGCGTCGGGCTGGCCGAGGAAGAGGCGGAAGCGCCGGCGGGCGTCGGCACCGTCGCGGAGCTGATCGACTGGTTGCGCGGCCGCGGCCCCGAATATGAGCACGCCTTCGAGGCCGGGCCCGCGATCCGGGCCGCGATCGACAAGCGCCACGCCCGCCCCGACGCGCCGATCGCCGGCGCCCGCGAGATCGCCTTCTTCCCTCCCATGACGGGCGGCTGAGCCGGCCATGGCGGTGCGGCTGCAGACGGAGCCGTTCGACCTCGGCGCAGAGGTGGCGCGGCTGACCGAGGGGCGCTCCGACGTCGGGGCTGTCGTGACCTTCACCGGCGTTTGCCGGAACCGGGCGGATTCCGGGGCCGAGCTCGTCGCGCTGACGCTCGAACATTATCCGGGGATGGTGGAGGAGGAACTCGGGCGCATCGAGGCCGAAGCGCGCGCGCGCTGGAGCCTCGCCGACGCCCTGGTGGTGCACCGCCATGGCCGGATCCTTGCGGGCGAACCGATCGTCCTGGTCGTCACCCTCGCGCCGCACCGGGCGGCGGCCTTCGACGCCGCCGAGTTCCTGATGGACTACCTCAAGACCTCCGCTCCGTTCTGGAAGCAGGAGGAAACCGCCGACGGCCGCTCCTGGGTCGCCTCCAAGGCGGTCGACGATCTGGCCGCTGAGCGGTGGAAAAAATAATCTGAAGTCTTCTGTCCCGTCTTGGGACGTGCGGTAAATGCTGGTAGCTTAACCAAGTGTTAACGCTGCCGGCTTCTGCGGGCGGCCGCAGGACTCCGCGTGATGAGCCAAGGTTTTTCGTTTCGCGTCGGAACGGCTCTGATCGTGGGGGCCTACGCGGCGATCATGAGCGTGCTGGTTTTCGGCGTCGGGCGTGATCTTTGGCAGGCCGTCGGGCACTACGAACCGCAGGTTTCGTGGCTGATGTCGGAGACCACCGTGGCCCGCGTCGCGGCGCTCAAGATGGCCAGGCATCCCGGCGCCGCCGCCCTCTATGCGCTGACCGCCTCGCTTTCCTGGGCGCTGATCGGCGCGCTGACGGCGGGCGGCTTCGCCTGGGGCGTCGTCCATAAGGGCGCTGCGGCGCTCGGCGTCGCCAAGGCCCTAAACTATCTCACCGCGATCGCAGCGCTTTATGCTCTGGCGGGGCTGACCAGCGCGGCGCTGCACGCCCTGCGCCTGCCGATGCAGGACGACGGGCTGCAGTCGATCCCCGGTCTCTGGTTCGCCACGATGATCCCGAGCGCCGCGATCCTTGCGCGGATCGGCGCGCTGATCGCGCATGACGCGGGCGTGCTGGTCGCTGTCTGCCTGGAGGCCGAGCCCGAGCGCCTGGCGCGGCTCGTCGCCGAAGCCGAAGCCAGTCACGGCCCCGACAGCATGGAGGCGCGGCTGGCGCGCCTGATCGCCCGTCGGCGCCCGGCCGTCTCCTAGGCTGGAGACGGCCTGACGGCGAGCGTCAGGCGGCTGCGACCTGCGCCTTCGCGGCCGGCCGAACCGCCGCCGCATAATCGTCCATCAGCGCCTTGGTCACGTCGCCCACCGTGAAGCGCCATTCGGCGATCTCCGAGACCGGCGTCACCTCGGCGGCCGTGCCGCAGATGAAGCACTGCTCGAAGCCCGCAAGCTCCTCGGGCATGATGGCCCGCTCGATCACTTCGATGCCGCGCTTGCGGGCGAGATCGATCACGGTGCGGCGGGTGATGCCGTCGAGGAAGCAGTCCGGCGTCGGGGTATGCAGGGCACCGTCCTTCACGAAGAACACATTGGCGCCGGTGCATTCGGCGACCTGACCGCGCCAGTCGAGCATCAGCGCGTCGGCGTAGCCCTTCTGCTCCGCGGCGTGCTTCGACAGCGTGCAGATCATGTAGAGGCCGGTCGCCTTGGCTTTCGACGGCGCGGTCCGCGGGTCGGGACGCCGCCACTCGGCGAGATCAACCCGGATGCCCTTGAGCCGCTGCGCCGGATCGAAATAGCTCGGCCACTGCCAGACCGCGATCGCCAGATGGATCGTGTTCTGCTGGGCCGCGACGCCCATCATCTCGCTGCCGCGCCAGGCGATCGGCCGCACATAGGCGTCCTCAAAACCCTGCCGCGCCAGCGTCTCCTCGCAAGCGCGGTCGATCTGCTCGACCGTGAACGGGATCTCGAAGCCGAGCAGACGCGCGGACTCGATCAGCCGCTGGTTGTGTTCGCGCATCTTGAAGATGACGCCGCCATAGGCGCGTTCGCCCTCGAAGACGCCGCTGGCGTAATGCAGCCCATGCGTGAGCACATGCACCTTTGCGTCGGACCAGGGCACGAACGCGCCGTCGAACCAGATGACGCCGTCGCGGCTGTCGAAGGGTTGGGCGTCCGCCATGGCTCGAGCTCCTTGACAAGTCGCCGGCTCATCGCCGGCTGCGCATGAACCACGCGGAGGGCGCGCGCGGCTCAGGAAATCAGATCGTCGCAAAATCCGCCCGCGGCAAGCCCTTTTGCGTCGGCGCCGACGAGCCGGTATCCTCGGCTGCAGCGCCGCAGAAGCCGGAAGGCCGTGGCGGCGCAGCGGAGACGTACGGCTCCGGAAGCGGTCGGCACTGTGACCACGGGATCGAAATAAGTCAACATGGCTGACGTAATTTCGGCCGAGAGCGCGGCGCCGCCAGCCTCAGCGGCTCCAGAGGCGGCGGAACGCACCGCCTATGACGTCATCGAGCTGCTGTTCTTCGCCTATCGGGACTTCGTGCGCGACGCCGACGAGGCGCTCGCCGTCTATGGCTTCGGCCGCGCGCATCACCGCGTGCTGCATTTCGTCGACCGCAATCCGGGACTCAGGGTCACGGAACTGCTCGACATCCTTAAGATCACCAAGCAGAGCTTGGGACGGGTGCTGCGCGAGCTCGTCGACAAGGGGTTCATCGTACAGCGCGAGGGCGCGGCCGACCGCCGGCAGCGCCTGCTCTACGTGACCGACCGCGGGGACCGGCTGGCGCGCGAGCTCGCCCGGCTTCAGGGGCGCCGCGTCTCGCGCGCGCTCGCCGACGTCGAGCCCGCCGAACGCGACGCGGTGAAACGGTTCCTGTTCGAGATCATCGACCCGGAGGAGCGCGGTAAGGTCGCGCGTCTCTCCGGCTTCGGCCCAGGCGGCGGACGGAGGTGAGACGGTGACGGCAGCGGAGCTCAGGCCGATCGCGGACGACGCAGCGCATCTGCTGGTCGTTGACGACGACTCCCGGATCAGATCGCTGCTGCACAAATTTCTGACCACGAACGGCTACCGGGTCACCACCGCCTCTTCCGCAAGCGAGGCGCGGCTGAAGCTCGACTCGCTGTCCTTCGACCTGCTCGTGCTCGACGTGATGATGCCCGGCGAAAACGGCCTCGACCTCGCCCGCGCGGTGCGGGCGCGCTCGGCCGTTCCGATCCTGATGCTCACGGCCCGTTCCGAGGCCGAGGACCGCATCGCGGGCCTGGAGACCGGCGCGGACGATTATCTGGTCAAGCCGTTTAACCCGCGGGAGTTGCTGCTGCGGGTCGGCGGCATCCTGCGCCGCGCCGGTCCGGCGACGCCCGGCTCTGCTCCGGAGGTGCGCTTCGGCCCGTTCGCCTTCCATCGCGGCCGGGGCGAGCTGAAACGCGGCGACGAGGTCGTGCGGCTCACCGACCGGGAGCGCGACCTGCTCGCCGCGCTCGCCGAGCGCCCCGGCCAGACGGTGCCGCGGGCGGCCATCGCGGGCGACGACGCCGCGCCGGGCGACCGCGCGGTCGACGTGGTGGTCACGCGGCTCCGCCGCAAAATCGAAGCCGACCCGACAAACCCGATCCTGCTGCAGACCGTGCGGGGGCTCGGCTACCGGCTGCTCGCCGACGAATGAGCAGGAAGACCGGCTTCATAGGCTGGCTTCGCCGGCGGGCGCCCCGCGGGCTCTACACGCAATCGCTGATCATCATCATCGCCCCTATGGTGCTGCTTCAGGGCGTGGTGGCGTTCGTGTTTCTGGAGCGGCACTACGAGCTCGTCACCAAAAGGCTCTCCTCCGCCGTCAGCCGCGACATCGCCGCGCTCGTCGACCTCCACCAGTCTAAGTCCACGCCGGTGAGCGACGCCGAGATCGTCCGGATCGCCCGGGAGCGGTTGTCGCTGCAGGTCGAGTTTCTTCCGCCCCAGGCGCTGCCCCCGCCTCTGCCGCGGCCGTTCTTCTCGATTCTCGATGAGCGCCTGTCGGGAGAGATCGCCGACGACATCAAGCTGCCGTTCTGGATCGACACCGTCGGCCGCTCGAACTTCGTCGAGATCCGCATCCAGCTCGGCGACGCCGTGATGAAGGTGCTGGCGCGGCGCAACCAGACCTACGCCTCGAACAGCCACATCTTCCTGATCTGGATGGTGGGCGCATCGCTCGTGCTGCTGGCCGTTGCGATCTACTTCCTGCGCGCGCAGCTGAGGCCGATCCTCGCGCTTTCGGAAGCGGCCGAGAGCTTCGGCAAAGGCAGGGCCGCGCCCGACTTCCGGCCGCGCGGCGCGCGCGAGATCAGGCTGGCGGCGGAATCCTTCATCGACATGCGCGACCGGATCGAGCGCGCGATGGAGCAGCGCACCACGATGCTCGCGGGCGTCAGCCATGACCTCCGCACCATCCTGACGCGCTTCCGGCTGCAGCTCGCGCTGCTCGATGACTCGCCCGAGGTCGAGGACCTCAACCGCGACGTCGAGGAGATGTCGCGGATGCTGGAAGGCTATCTGGCGTTCATGAGGGGAGACGCAGGCGAGCCCGCCTCGCCGACCGACATCCCGCAGATGCTGCAGGACCTGAAGCGCGCGGCCGAGACTTCCGGGGTCACCGCCACCGTCGAGAGCCACGGCGAGAGCATGGCGATCGTCCGTCCCGACGCGTTCCGGCGCTGCCTGCAGAACCTCGTCGCCAACGCCGCGCGCTACGCCAAGCGGATCGCGATCGTCGCCGTTCATGACGGCCGTCGGCTCGAGGTGCGGATCGACGACGATGGTCCGGGCATTCCTCCGGAGAAGCGCGAGGAGGTGTTCCGGCCGTTCCTGCGGCTCGACGAGTCGCGCAACCAGGATGACGGCCACGGCGCCTCAGGTCTCGGCCTCGCGATCACGCGCGACATCGCTCGCAGCCATGGCGGCGACGTGACGCTCGAAGCAAGCCCGCTCGGCGGCCTCAGGGCCGTGGTGCGGGTGCCGGCGTAGCTCGGCCCGCGCGCTGATCTCGTTTGGTTTGAAATCAGCTTCCAGGACGCAGGCTCGGCGTCCCGTCGTGTTCAGGGATAAGAGAGCCGACGAGGCCGCCGTCGGCAGCGGGCTGGGGCTCGGGTTCAGAACATCCGGCCGCCGTCGGGCACGACCTGGGTCGGCGCGAGCAGCACCACTTCGCCGGCGGCGTCCGGGACGCCGAGCGTCAGCACCTCGGACATGAACTTGCCGATCTGGCGCGGCGGAAAGTTCACCACCGCCACGACCTGGCGCCCGACCAGTTCCTGAGGCTCGTAGTGGCGGGTGATCTGGGCCGAGGAGCGCTTGACCCCGATCTCCGGACCAAAATCGATCCTGAGCTTGATCGCAGGCTTGCGGGCCTCGGGGTAAGGCTCGGCCTCGACGACCGTCCCTACCCTGACGTCGACCTTGAGGAAGTCGTCGAACCCGATCTGCGGCGCGACAGACGCATCGCTCACGCGGCGGAGGCCATGTCGTCGCCGCCGCCATGGTCGCGCGGGCGGCGCGGGTCGCGGCCGAGAATACGGTCGAGCGCGGAGCGCAGCGGAGCTGTCAGGCGGCCGAGATCATCGGCCCGCTGCGCCCAGCGTTCGGCCTTCCGCAGCTCTTCGTCGAGCGCCTTCATGGTCTCCGGCAGACCCTGCTCCCGATCGTTGAGGAAGGTGTCGAAGACGCGCGCCATCACCAGCACCAGTCCCTGCGCGCGCGCGGCGCCGATTGGTCCCGCCTCGTTGATCCCGGCGGCTGCGAGCATCCATTGCATCGACGAGACCGCGACCTGGTTCAGCGCGCTTGCCCCCAGCGGGTCGGTCCTCAGTCCGTCCCGCACCGCGCGCAGCGCCTCGCGCTGCGGAGCCATGGCCTCGAAGCGGCGCATCAGCACGTCGAACAGCCGCTCGCGCGCAGGCTCGCCCACCATGTCGCGCATGTCGTGCGACAGCACGTCGAGGTCGATCTTCCGCAGATAGCCAGCGAGGATCGCACCCTTCGAAGGGAAGGAGGAGCGCAGTTCCGCGAGCGATACGCCGGCGCGCTGAGAAACCTCATAGAGGCCGATCTCGGTCCAGCTCTTCTCACGGAGCAGCGCAAAAAGCGCGTCCACGATCTTATCGCGCGGGTCCGCAGGGGCTGCCGGCCTGGCAGGGCTCAGAACGTCGGGACCAGGCTCGTTCGCGCCGGGCGTGGCGCCCGCATTGAGATCGGCCGCCATGGAATTGTCTCCTCGGCTCAGGGGTCGCGCCTTGCAAGATAGGGCCGAACCCGGCCCGCATCCAAGGCCGCGTCAGCCGGCGAGTTCGCGCGAGCGCCGCGTCGCCGCGGCGACCGCCCGCTCCATCAGCGGCGCAAGCCCGTTCTCGTCCATCAGAACTTCGAGCGCGGCGGCCGTGGTGCCGTTGGGGGAGGTCACGTTCTTCCGGAGAATCTCGGGCGGCTCGGCGGAGCGGGCGAGCAGCTCGCCTGCGCCCTCGACCGTCTTGCGGGCGAGCGTCTCGGCGAGCTCCGCCGGCAACCCGGCCGCGACGCCCGCCTTCGCCAGCGCCTCGACGAGAAGAAACACGTAAGCGGGACCGGAACCCGAGACGCCGGTGACGGCGTCGATCAGCCCTTCGTCCTTGACCCAGACGACGTCGCCCACCGCCCGCAGCAGCCGGTCCGCGAGATCGCGCTGCTCCGGCCGGACATCCGCCCCGGCGACGCAGCCCGTGACGCCGCGCCCGACCGCAGCCGGCGTGTTCGGCATCGCGCGCACCAGCGCCTGGCCCTTGGGAAATCCAGCGGACAGAGTGGCGAGCGTGGTTCCGGCGAGCACCGAGACGACGACCGTGTCGGGCCCGGCGAAGGTCGCCGCCGCCGGCAGCGCGCCCTGCGCCATCTGCGGCTTCACCGCCAGCAGGATGGCCGCCGGATTCGAAAGCTCGCCCGGCTGGGGGCCGAGCCGGACGCCCGCGCGCTTCAGGCGCTCGACTGAAAATTCCGGAAGCGCGGGATCGATGACGAACACGCTCGACGGATCAAGCCCGCACGCGAGCCAGCCCTCGAGCAGCGCGCCGCCCATTCGGCCGGCGCCGATCAGCAGAACCGGGCCGCCCGCGTCGAGCGGCCCGGAGCAATCCGCGTTCAAGAGAACCCTGAGGTCGTCACGCCTCCCCCACCGTCTCGAAGGCCACCACCTCCATGGCCTCCTTGGCGCTCTTGCCGGCCCACAGAACGAACTGGAAGGCCTGGTAGTGGCGCTCGCAGGATTCGATCGCAGCCTCGAGCAGAGCCTCGCATTGCGGCGCGCTCGCCTCGGCTCCTCCGGACAGCAGCAGCGAGTGGCGATAGGCCACCACGCCCTCCTGGCTCCACAGGTCGAAATGGCCGAGCCACATCTGCTCGTTGACGAGCGTCAGCAGTTGCAGAACCTCCGTCTTCCGGCGATCGGGAACCTTGAGATCGAAGGCGCAGGCGAGGTGAAGGGACTCCAGATCGCTCATCCACGTGAACGACACGTGGTAGTCGGTCCATGCGCCGTCGACGGAGATCGTGATCTCGTCGTCGCCCGACCGGTCGAACACCCAGTCGTTCAACGTCGCGATACGTTCGATCGTGTCGACAGGATGCCCCTGGCGATCAGCGTCCACGTCGATGAGAGCCATGAGCTCCTCCCCGGGTGAGGCCCGCCTTGAACGGGCGTGGGAACGACGTCGCGCGTGACGGACGCGCCGCAGTGCGCGGCTCGCCAACCGCGACTCCGGACCCCGGAAAATCTCCGGCGATTCGAGCCGCCTTTTTCAGTATATGGCGCCTGTCGCGGCGCTGCACACAGGCTATAGCGCGGCGGGGGATCATTCCCCTACCGCGTCGTCGAAGCCTTTGGGCGCTCCGACCGGCGCGGGCTCCGGCGCGTCCTCGCCGAAAACCCTTTCGGCCTCCGAAACGCCTGCGCCGAGGCGCGCCTCGAGCGCGGCGACGCGCTCCGCCAGCGCCTCATTCTCCTCACGGGCGCGGCTCGCCATCGCCCGAACGGCCTCGAACTCGTCGCGACGCACGAGATCGAGGTCCGAGAGGATCCGTGACGCCTGCTGCCGCACGACCGTCTCGACCTCGCGCCGCAGGCCGGAAGCCATGCCGGCGGCGTCGGTCATCAGCCGTCCGATCTCATCGAACATGCGCCCGCGGGGCTCGGTCATGAGGCATCCTCTCTGTTCTTCCGAGATGTGGCCCGTCCTGGGCCTGCGATCAAGCCGCGCCCTCTACGACAAGTTGAATTGACGGACCGACGGGCCGGATATCCGCCGGCGACGCTATGACTTAGAACGGCGGTTCCCGCAGCCTGCAAGGACTCCTGAGCCGATGCCGCACGCGACCCCGCTGATCTCGACCATCGTGGCGGGGCTTGTTCTGGCGTTCGTTTTCGGGGCGATCGCGCATCGCCTGCGGCTGCCGCCTCTGGTCGGGTATCTGTTCGCTGGGGTGCTGGTCGGTCCGCACACGCCAGGCTACGTCGCCGACCAGAGTCTTGCGCCGGAGCTCGCCGAGATCGGCGTCATCCTGCTGATGTTCGGCGTCGGCCTGCACTTCTCGCTCAAGGATTTGATGTCGGTCCGCGGCATCGCGATCCCGGGCGCGATCGTGCAGATGGCGGCCGCGACCGGGCTTGGCTGCGGGCTCGCCTGGCTGCTCGGCTGGCCGGCCGGCGGCGGACTGGTGTTCGGCCTCGCGCTCTCGGTCGCCTCGACGGTCGTGCTGCTGAAGGCCCTGCAGGACCGTCGCCTGCTCGACAGCGAGAGAGGCAAGATCGCCGTCGGATGGCTGATCGTCGAAGACCTCGCGATGGTGCTCGCGCTGGTGCTGATTCCGGCGCTCGCCGGACCCTCGGACCAGGCCCCGGAGCCACTCGCCGCGGCGGTGAGCGAGGCGCTCGGCGTCCAGCTCGGCATGGCCGGCGTGGTCGGCCTGACCCTGCTCAAGGTGGCGGTGTTCGTTGGCTTGATGCTCGTGGTCGGACGGCGCCTGATCCCCGCCGTGCTCCACCGCATCGCCCACAGCGGCTCGCGCGAGCTGTTCCGGCTCGGCGTGCTGGCGATTGCGCTGGGCGTCGCCTTCGGCTCCTCCGCGCTGTTCGGCGTGTCGCTCGCGCTCGGCGCCTTCTTCGCCGGCATGGTGCTTGCGGAAAGCGAGCTCAGCCACCGCGCCGCGCAGGAGAGCCTGCCGCTGCGCGACGCCTTCGCCGTGCTGTTCTTCGTCTCCGTCGGGATGCTGTTCGACCCGTCGATCATCCTGCGCGAGCCCTGGAGCGTCACGGCGGTGGTGTTCATCATCGTCATCGGCAAATCGATTGCAGCCTTCCTGATCGTGCTCGCCTTCCGCGGCACGGTGTCGGCGGCGCTGACGATTTCGGCGAGCCTCGCCCAGATCGGCGAATTCTCTTTCATCCTCGCCGAGCTGGGCGTCGGACTTAAAGTTCTGCCTGAAGCCGGGCGCGACCTCATCCTCGCTGGCGCGTTGATCTCCATCGTCCTGAACCCGCTGGCGTTCTTCGCGGCCGAGCGGCTCCGATCGCGTATCGAGGCGCTCATCGGGCGCAGACAACCGAAGCCGGCGGCGCCCGAAGCGCCTCAGCCGGCCGCCGCCACGCCCTCGCCGCTCGAGGCGGCGGCCGCGCCCACCGCCCAGGATCGTGGTGCCTCGGCCACGCCGGAATTCGCCGCGGACGAAGGCGCGCCGCACCCCACCGCGCTCGCCGACCATGTCGTGCTGGTCGGCTTCGGCCGCGTCGGCGGGGCGGTCGGCGCGGGGCTCGCGGAGAGCGGCGCGCGCTTCCTTGTCATCGAGGATTCCGAGAAGCCGCTGGCCGCGCTACGCGAGCGCGGCGTCGAAACGATCGTCGGCAACGGCGCGGACCCCCAGGTGCTTGCGCTGACGAACCTGTCGCAGGCGCAGGCGCTCGTGGTGGCGATCCCGGAGGCGTTCGAGGCCGGCCAGACGGTCGAGCAGGCGCGCGCCCTGAACCCGAACCTGAAGATCATCGCGCGCGCCCATTCCGACGCCGAGGTCGAGCACCTCATGAAGCTCGGCGCCGACGAGGTGGTGATGGGCGAGCGCGAGATCGCCCGCGGCATGATGCGCCTCTTGGCCATCCGCCCCGAGGCGAGGCCAGCAGGAACGACGCCGGCCGCGACGTCCGAACCTGGAGCCGGTCAGAGCTCGACTGACGCGGCGCCGTCAGCCGCCTAATCGGCCGGGACGAGGTCCGCTCGGTAAAGCGCCGGCCAATCCTCGGACGGCACGCCGCGGCAGTCCTCGAAGCGGGACAGGCTGGCGAGCCGGAAGGTCGAGCCGTCCCACGCCCAGGCGGTCGCCTCGCCGCAATCGCCGAGCCCGCGTCCCTTGGCGAGCGCGTTGAGCGTCAGGCGATCGTCCGAAAGATAAGGATTGGTGAGTTCCGCCGGATCGTCCGGCGTCTCGCCAGGCGCCACAAAATTCCCCAGCGCTGCGCCCTTCGGCCCCGCGATCCACATCCGGAAGCCGAAATTGTAAGCCGCCTGGTAGGAGCAGACGCCCCACAGCGTCCTTCCGCCCGACAGCCGCACCGCCACGGGATCGGCGTCGCGGCAGTCGTCCTCGGTCGCCTTCGCGACGCCCGCCGGCAGCGCACCCGGCCGGTCGACCGGCGCCATCGCGACGGCCTTGATCTCCGGCGCATGCGGAGCGGCCGGGACCGCGCTCGCCGCCGCGGCGCCCGTTTTTATCAGCGCCGTGACGCCGCCCACCCGGTCCTGCCGGTCGTCCATGAACAGCAGCCCGGCGGCCGAGCCCGCAAGCGAGACGTTGAACGAGCCCGAAGCCTTGCCGCCATCGTTCAGCGTGAGCGTCAGGGTCTTCGCCTGCTTGAGCGCCGTCACGAATGCGCGCGCCTTGCCCGCCGGCAGCGCGGCCGTGACATAGGAGCCGCTCGCGGCCCCTTGAAGGACCGGGACGCCCGCCACGGGCGCGCCGTCGAGCGTGAGCGAAAGGCTCGGCGCGGCCGGCGCGGCGTCAGGCAGGACGCTGAACGCGACCGTCGGCTCATCGGCGCCCGCCGCTCCGCGGGAGATCTTCAGATAGGCGTTGTCTTCACCCTGCGGCGAAAGGCCGAGCGCGACGCAGGAGCGGAGGTTGTCGCAACCGACCACCCAGTCCTTGAAGCTCTGCAGCGGGCCCGCCTCCTGCCCCGCCGCGGGAGCGGCCGCCGTCGCGACTCCAACCGCAAGCGCCGCCAGCAATCCGCCTCGCGTCATGATCCGCCTCCATGAACGCGTCTGGATGACTCCTCCGGGGTTTGGGAACCGTGAATCCGGGCGGAGAAAGCGAGCGGTCCGGAGCGCTCGACGAGCCTCGGCTTGACGCCCCGACCGGCTTCGACCATCACGCGCCGGTCTCCCGGAGCGTCCGATGCCGCTGTTCGCGATCGCCTATCCGATGATCGACCCGGTCGCGCTTCAGGTCGGGCCGCTCGCGATCCGCTGGTACGCGCTCGCCTATATCGCCGGGCTGCTGATCGGCTGGTGGCTCGCGAAGCGCATCGCTGGCAGGGACGCGTTCTGGGGCTCGACCACGCATCCGAAGCCTCTCGACGTCGACGATCTGATCGTCTGGGTGGCCTTCGGGGTCATCCTCGGCGGCCGCATCGGCTACGTGCTGTTCTACGACTTCGAGGTCTATGCCGAGGCGCCGCTCGAGGCGCTGAAGATCTGGCGCGGCGGCATGAGCTTTCATGGCGGCCTGCTCGGCGCGGGCCTCGCGCTGGCGCTGTTCGCCCGTTCGCGGAAACTGCCGGTGCTGCCGGCCTTCGACCTCGCGGCCGCGGTCACGCCGATCGGGCTGTTCTTCGGCCGCATCGCGAACTTCATCAATGGCGAGCTGTTTGGCCGCGTCAGCGACGTGCCCTGGGCGATGGCGTTCCCGAATGGAGGCCCGGAGCCGCGCCATCCGAGCCAGCTCTACCAGGCGGCGCTTGAAGGGGTCTGCCTGTTCGTCCTGGTCCAGATCCTCGTGCGCTCGGGCGCGCTGAAGCGGCCGGGCCTCGTCACCGGGGCCTTTGTGGCGGGTTACGCGGTGGCGCGCATCATCGGGGAAGAGTTCCGCCAGCCGGACGCGCAGATCGGGTTCCTGGCGGGCGGCCTCACCATGGGGATGCTGCTGTCGCTCCCCATGCTGCTCGCCGGCCTCGCGCTGGTCGCCGTGGCTTGGAAGCGACCAGCGGCCGCATGACGGCGCTCGAGCGGGAGATCATCGAGCTCATCGGCCATGAGGGCCCGATCAGCGTCGCCCGCTACATGGCGCTCTGCCTCGGCCACCCCACGCGGGGCTACTACGCGACGCGAGACCCGTTCGGCGCGCGCGGCGATTTCATCACCGCGCCCGAGATCAGCCAGATGTTCGGCGAGCTGATCGGCCTCTGGTGCGCCGAGGTCTGGCGCCAGATGGGCGCGCCCGCCCGGATCGCGCTGGTCGAGCTCGGCCCCGGCCGCGGGACGCTGATGAACGACCTTCTCCGCGCCGCAAAGGCGCTGCCCGAGTTCCGGAGCGCCATCGAGCTCACGCTGGTCGAGACCAGCCCGACCCTGAGCAAGGTTCAGGCGCGGACGCTTGCGGGCGCCGGGGTCCCGTTGCGCTGGGTCACGGCTGTCGAGGAAGCGCTCGAGCCGCCCCTGCCCACCCTCGTCATCGCCAACGAGTTCTTTGACGCGCTTCCCATCCGGCAGTTCGTCCGGACTTCTGCCGGCTGGCGCGAGCGGCTGGTCGGGCTGTCCGGCGAAGGAGCGCTGGCTTTCGTCCTGGCGGACGCTGCGCCTGCGGACATGCGGCTTCCGGAGCGACCAGCCGGCGCAGTTCTGGAAGCCTGCCCCGACGGCATCGCGATCGCCGCCCGGATCGGCCGCCACCTCGCCGCCCATCGGGGAGCGGCGCTCGCCATCGACTATGGCGCGGCGGGGACCGGCGGCGACACGCTGCAGGCGGTCCGGGCCCATGGCTTCGCCGATCCGCTCTCCGCGCCCGGCGAGGCGGATCTCACGGCGCATGTGGATTTTGGGGCGCTCGCGCGCGCCGCCGCAGCCGCCGGCGCAGGGGTCATGGAGCTGCTGCCGCAGGCGGATTTTCTTGAGCGCCTTGGGCTAGAGCAACGCGCGGCCCGGCTCGCCTCGGCCGCCACGGAGGAGCAGCGCGCCGCGATCGCCGCGGCGGCCGCCCGTCTGACGGACCGAACGCCGACCGGCATGGGCGCGCTGTTCAAGGCGCTCGCCTTCGCCGATCCTCGGCTCGGACCGCTGCCGGGATTCGCGGAATCCAACGCCACGTGAAGGAGCCGACCATGACCGACGCCGCCTTGAGCGAGCCGAGCGCGGACGCCGCGGTCTTCGTGCAGTCGCAGAAGCTCGCTGGGCTGCCGGGCGTTCGTCACGCCTTCTTCACCCGACAGGGCGGCGTGTCGGCCGGGCTCTACGCCAGCCTCAATGGCGGCCTCGGGTCGAATGACGATCCGGCCGCCGTGCGGGAGAACCGGCGTCGAATGACGGCGGCGCTCGGCCTCGCCCCCGACCGGCTGGCGGTGCCGTGGCAGGTGCACTCGGCGGAGGCGGTCGTCGCCGTCGGCCCGTGGTCGCGCGACGAGGCCCCGCATGTCGATGCGGTCGTCACCGCGACCTCTGGCCTCGCGGTCGCGGTGACGGTCGCGGATTGCGGACCGATCCTGTTCGCCGATCCGAAGGCGGGGGTGGTCGCGGCCGCGCATGCGGGCTGGAAGGGCGCGATCGGAGGCGTGCTGGAGGCGACGCTCGCCCGCATGGAAGAACTCGGCGCGAACCGCCGGAACGTCACGGCGGCGCTCGGCCCCTGCATCCGACAGCCGAGCTACGAGGTGGGTCCCGAATTCGCCGCCCGCTTCACCGCCGCCGATCCGGAGAACGCGCGGTTCTTCGCGCCGTCTGACCGGCCCGGACACGCCCTGTTCGACCTCGGGGGCTACGTGACGGGTCGTCTCGCCGCGGCGGGCGTCGGCGGCGTCGACGACCTCGGCCTCGACACCTACTCGGACGAAGCGCGCTTCTTCAGCTTCCGCCGCGCGACCCACCGGGCAGAGCCGGATTACGGTCGGCTGATCGCCGCCATCGCGCTCGTCTGAGATCAAGTTTCTTTACAAGAAACTAGTTTTCTCTACGATGCGTGCGATCTCAGCCGATCGACGCCGCCATGAGCAAGCTTCCCGCCACCGTCTACGAACAACTTGGTGGCGACGAGTCCGTTCGCAGGATCGTCGAGGCCTTCTACGACATCGTGGAGACCGATCCGATCGGCAAGCCGGTGCACGACCTGCACCTCGACGGCTTTGGGATCGCGCATCTGCGGCAGGCGCAGTTCGAGTTTCTGTGCGGCTTCTTCGGCGGGCCACGATATTACGTCGAGCGGTTCGGTCACTCGAACGTCAGGAAGATGCACGAGCACGTCGCGATCGGCCGGACAGAGGCCGACGCCTGGCTCGTCTGCATGACGAAGGCGCTGGAGGTCGCCGAGATACCGGCGGAGATCGCCGCGCGGATCATGCGGACCTTCGAGACCACGGCCAACGTTCTCATCAACCGGCCCTGAAGCTCGTAACTATGTCGACAGTTTTTCCCGCGCCAGGCCCCAAGGGCGCGGGCTGCGGCGCGCCTCATGTTGAGACCGTTCTGAATCGCTGTTAAGAGCGCAGCGCCCTTCGAGGCTCCCGCGCCGTCACGGCCGCGGGACGCGGAACTTCAGGACACGTGGCATGAAGGTCGTCGCCGGCAACTCCAACCGCGCGCTCGCCGAGGCGGTCGCCGCCTATCTCGCGACGCCGCTGACGCGCTGCAACGTACGGCGTTTCGCGGACATGGAAGTGTTCGTCGAGATCTTGGAGAACGTGCGCGGCGAGGACGTCTTCGTCGTCCAGTCGACCTCGTTCCCGGCGAACGATCACCTGATGGAGCTCCTGATCATCATCGATGCGCTGAGGCGGTCGTCGGCCCGGCGCATCACGGCGGTGATGCCCTATTTCGGCTACGCCCGGCAGGACCGCCGCGCCGCCGGCCGCACGCCGATCTCGGCCAAGCTCGTCGCCAACATGATCACCCAGGCCGGCGCCGACCGCGTGCTGACGCTCGACCTCCACGCCGGGCAGATCCAGGGCTTCTTCGACATCCCGACCGACAATCTGTTCGCCGCGCCTGTCATGGTGCGGGACATCAAGGAGCGCCTGCCGACGGACAACGTCATGGTGGTGTCTCCGGACGTCGGCGGCGTGGTGCGCGCGCGCGCCATCGCCAAGCGGATCGACGCCCAGCTCGCGATCGTCGACAAGCGCCGCGAGCGCGCCGGCGAGAGCGAGGTGATGAACATCATCGGCGAGGTCGAAGGCCGCTCCTGCATCCTGGTCGACGACATCGTCGATTCCGGCGGCACCCTGGTGAACGCGGCGGATGCGCTGCTCGCCCAGGGCGCAAAGGAGGTCTACGCCTACCTCACGCATGGCGTGCTTTCCGGCGGCGCCGTGGCGCGCGTCACCGCCTCCCGCATCAAGGAGATGGTGATCACCGACTCGATCCAGCCGACCGAGGCGGTGCGGGTCGCCAAGAACATCCGCACGGTCTCGATCGCCACGCTGATCGGCGAAGCGATCGCCCGCACCTCGTCCGAGGAATCGGTCTCGAGCCTGTTCGACTGACGCTCGGCGCAGGCGCGCTGATTGTCTTGGGGCGCGTTTTGGGCTAAGGGCTCGCGCGCGGCGTCCCACACCCCTGGAGGGGTTCGCCGCGGCAGGCCGCTCGTCGCGAGCGGCCATTTCATTTCGGAGAACGGAAATGACTGCGACCAAGGCCCTGAAGGCGGTCGCGCGCGAGAAGGCCGGCAAGGGGGCCGCCCGCGCGCTTCGCCGCGAAGGCAAGATTCCAGCCGTCATCTATGGCGGGAAGAAGCCTCCTGTCGCCATCGCGCTCGATGGCCATGAGATGTTCCGCCTGCTGCACGCCGGCGGCTTCAAGACCACCGTGTTCGAGATCGACACCGGCGCCGGCGTCGAGCGGGCGATCCCGCGCGACTACCAGCGCGACGTCGTCAAGGATACGCTGCTGCACGTCGACTTCTTCCGCGTCTCGGCCACCAGCAAGGTCCATGTCGACGTGCCGGTGCACTTCGTCAACGAGGACAAGGCGCCCGGCCTCAAGCGCGGCGGCGTGCTGAACATCGTCCGCCACGCCGTCGAGGTGACGACCGATGTCGGCCATCTGCCGGAGCATATCGAGGTCGATCTCTCGGGCCTCAACATCGGCGACAGCCTGCACGCCTCCGCGGTGAAGCTGCCGGAAGGCGTGCGCTTCGCGATCGAGGACCGCGATTTCACGATCGCGACGATCGCCGCTCCGACCGTTCCGGTCGAGGCTGAGGAGCCGGCCGAGGCTGAGACTGAAGCCGCGGCCGAGCCTGAAGGCGAGGCGGAAGCCGGCGAAGGCGAGACGCCCGCCGAGGGCTGACCGAAGCTGCCGGAGCCACTTCCAATGCTGCTCCTGGTCGGCCTCGGCAATCCGGGGCCGAAATACGCGAAGAACCGGCACAATATCGGCTTCATGGCCGTCGACCGGATCGCCGCCCGCCATGGCTTCGGCCCTTGGCGGGCGCGCTTTCAGGCGGACGTCGCGGAGGGCGCGATCGCCGGCGTCAAGGCGCTGCTCATGAAGCCGCGCACCTACATGAACGAGAGCGGCCGGGCCGTCGCGGAAGCGGCGCGCTTTTACAAGACGGCGCTCGCCGACGTGATCGCCTTTCACGACGAACTCGACCTCGCTCCGGGCAAGCTCCGGGTGAAAGTCGGCGGCGGCAACGCCGGCCACAACGGCCTGCGCTCGATCACCGCCCACATGGGCAACGACTACAAACGCGTGCGGCTGGGCATCGGCCATCCTGGCCGGGACGCGGTGCTCTCTTACGTCCTGAACGATTTCAGCAAGTCGGAGCAGCCTTGGGTGGACGCGCTGACCGACGCCGTGGCCGAGGCGGCCGACCTCCTGGCGCGGGGCGAGGACGAGAGCTTCCAGAACAAGGTCCATCTCCGGATGGAGGCCGCCGGCTTCGCCAGTCCGCCAAGGATCGGCGAGGCTCGCGCATGATCTTCGGCGCGTGCTAGAAGCCGGCCGATCTCTCGAACGTCACGAGCGAGTTCCATGGGTTTCAAATGCGGCATCGTCGGCCTGCCGAACGTCGGCAAGTCGACGCTTTTCAACGCGCTCACGCAGACCGCCGCCGCGCAGGCCGCGAATTATCCGTTCTGCACGATCGAGCCGAATGTCGGCGAGGTCGCGGTTCCTGATCCGCGCCTGACGGAGCTCGCGGCGATCGCGAAGTCCGCCCAGATCATCCCGACACGGCTGACCTTCGTGGACATCGCAGGCCTTGTTCGCGGCGCCTCAAAGGGCGAAGGCCTCGGCAACCAGTTCCTCGCCCACATCCGCGAAGTGGACGCGATCGCCTACGTGCTGCGCTGCTTTGAAGACGACGACATCACCCATGTCGAGGGCCGGATCGACCCGCTGTCCGACGCCGAGACGGTCGAGACCGAACTGATGATCGCCGATCTCGAAAGCCTCGAGAAGCGCGTCGTCGGGTTGGAGAAGCGCGCCCGCGGCGGCGACAAGGAGGCCAAGGAGCAGCTCGACCTGGTCAACCGGGTGCTGCCGCTGCTGCGCGACGGCAAGCCCGCCCGGCTCGCGAAGATCTCGGACGACGAGCGCGCGGCCTTCGCGGCCCTCAATCTGCTGACCTCGAAGCCGGTCCTCTATGTCGCGAATGTCGACGAAGGCTCGGCCGGGACCGGCAACGCCTATTCGGCCACCGTGGAGGCGCGCGCCAAGGAGGAAGGCGCGGTCGCCGTTGTGATCTCGGCCAAGATCGAAAGCGAGATCGCCACGCTGCCGCCGGAGGAGCGCGCCGAGTATCTCGACGCGCTCGGACTGCACGAGACCGGCCTCGACCGCCTGATCAACGCCGGCTACCAGCTGCTCGGCCTCGTCACCTATTTCACCGTGGGGCCCAAGGAGGCGCGCGCCTGGACGATCGAGCGCGGCACGAGGGCGCCGCAAGCGGCCGGCGTGATCCATTCCGATTTCGAGAAAGGCTTCATCCGCTCCGAGACGATCTCCTTTGCCGATTATGTCGCGCTCAAGGGCGAGACCGGGGCGAAGGAGGCCGGCAAAATGCGGCTCGAAGGCAAGGACTACGTGGTCGCCGACGGCGACGTGCTGCACTTCCGGTTCGCGAACTAGCAGCGGCCGTCGGAGCCGTCGGTCTGCGGAGAACGAGATGGCCGAACCGCTTCTGACCTTCGAGGATTTCGCCCCGGGCGAAGTCGCCGAATATGGCGACTGGCTGGTCGACCGCGACGACATGCTGGCCTTCGCGCGCGAATACGATCCGCAGCCGATGCACCTCTTCGAAGAGGCCGCGCGCGAGAGCATGCTTGGCGGCCTGATCGCGTCGGGCTGGTACACGATCGCCCTGCTGATGCGGATCAACTGCGATCACATGCTGCTGCACGCGGCTTCCCTGGGGGCGCCGGGCGTCGAGTCGGTCGAATGGCTGGCCCCGGTCCGGGCCGGCGACCGGCTGCGGGTCCGGCGCACGACGCTCGCGACCCGGCCTTCGAAGTCCCGGCCCGAGATGGGCTTCGTCACCTTCGCCTTCGACGTCATCAATCAGGACGGCGTGGTCGCGATGCGCCAGGTCAACCCGGTCATGCTCGGCCGCCGCGACCGGAGCGCCGCCTGATGCATCTCGAAGATTATGCGGTGGGCGACAAGGCCGAACTCGGCTCGCACCTGTTCACCGCCGAGGACATCATCCGCTTCGCGTCGAAATACGATCCGCAGCCCTTTCACCTCTCCGAGGAGGGCGGCCGCGCCGGACCGTTCAAGCGGCTCGCCGCTTCCGGCTGGCAGACCTGCTCCATCTGGATGAAGTTGCTGGTCGGCTTTCAGACGCGGCTCGCGCAAGAGCGCATGGCGGCCGGGCTGCCGGTCGGCCGCGTCGGCCCCTCCCCGGGCTTCTCCGATCTGAGCTGGAAGCGTCCGGTCTACGCCGGCGACACGATCACCTATTTCAGCGAGGTGCTGGAAGCGCGGGCGAGCGATTCGCGCCCTGGCTGGGGCGTGCTTCGCGCCCGCAATTCCGCGGTGAACCAGGATGGCGCCGAAGTTCTGGAGTTCACCAGCGTGGTGCTGGTGGAGCGCCGCCCGGCCTGAACCTGCCGTCCGGCCTCAGGCCAGAACACGCCCGGCGACGGCGTCGAGCTTGGCGAGCAGAGCCGGATCGCGATGCTCGGGCGCGGTGACGATCGCGAAATCCAGCGCCCGGTCCGAGCCGACCGGGCACGGCTCATGCGCCTTGGAGAAATCGGCGGCCAGACGCGCGATCAGCCGGCGCGCGACCGCGCCGTTCTCCCGCATCACCTCGAGGATCTCCGCCACGCCCACGCCCTCCTCGTGCGGCCGCCAGGCGTCGTAGTCCGTCACCATCGCGACGCTCGCATAGGCGATCTCCGCCTCGCGGGCGAGCTTGGCTTCCGGCATGTTGGTCATGCCCACGACCGACGCGCCCATCGCCTTGTAGGCGAGCGATTCCGCCCGGGTGGAGAACTGCGGGCCTTCCATGCACACATAGGTCCCGCCGACGAAGTGCCGCGCGCCGGTCGCGGCCGCCGCGTTCGCGAGCCGCGCGACCAGGTTCGGCGAAACCGGGTCTGAAAACGCCACATGTGCGACGCACCCGGCGCCGAAGAACGAGGTCTCGCGGCGGAACGTGCGGTCGATGAACTGGTCGACAAGCACGAACGTCCCAGGCGCCAGCTCCTCGCGGTAGGAGCCGCACGCAGAAAGCGACACCAGATCCGTGACGCCCGCGCGCTTCAGCACGTCGATATTGGCGCGGTAGTTGATGTCCGAAGGCGAAAGACGGTGCCCCGCGCCATGGCGCGGCATGAACACGACACGCGTCTCGCCGAGCCACCCTTCCTTCGGCGGCGCGGAGGGGGCGCCCCAGGGGCTGGCGATCTCCAGCTCCCGGACCCGGGTCAGCTCTGCGAGGTCATAGACGCCGGAGCCGCCGATGATGCCGAGCGTCGCCTGCATGATGTCCGCCCCCGAACATGGCAACGGCGGACCGCGGGGCCCGCCGTTCCTAAATGCCTGTTCTGGCTTACCAGATCAGTGAGCCGCGGCCCACACCCGCCGCTTCGTGAAGTACAGCAGGCCGGCGAACACGATCAGGAAGAACATCACCACCAGCCCGAGCCGCTTGCGCGCCACGAGATGCGGCTCCGCGGCCCACACCAGAAACGCCGAGACGTCCCGGCTGTACTGCTCGACCGTGGTCGGCGTTCCATCCGTGTACTCGACCTGACCATCCTGGATCGGCTTGGGCATCGCGATCCAGTGACCGGGGAAGTACTCGTTGTAGTGCAGGTTCGACTGAGCCGGCTTTTGGCCCTCCGGCGGATCCTCATAGCCGTTGAGCACGGCGTGGATGTAGTCCGGCCCCTGCTCCTGGTACTGGGTGAAGATGTCGAACACGAACCACGGGAAGCCGCGCTCATAGGTGCGCGCCTTGGCGAGCGTCGACATGTCCGGCGGATGCGCCCCGCCATTGGCGGCGCGCGCCGCCTGCTCGTTCGGGAACGGAGACGGGAAGTAGTCCGACAGCCGCCCTGGGCGCTCGAACATGTCGCCCTGGTCGTTCGGGCCGTCCTTGATCTTGTATTCCTCGGCGATGGCCTTGGCCTGCGCTTCCGAAAAGCCGGGGCCGCCCTCCTCCGCGAGGTTGCGGAAGGCGACCATCGAGAGCGAGTGGCAGTTCGAACAGACTTCGCGATAGACCTTGAAGCCGCGCTGGAGCTGCGCCGGGTCGAAATTGCCCATCGGGCCTGAGAACGACCACTTCTCGCGCGGCGGCTGAACCTGCTCCGAGGCGGACGCCCCGGCGCCGAGCCCGGCGAGCGTCAGCCCGACGCCCATGACCAGCGCGGCGGCGCGGACCGTGCGCGCGGCGAAACCGGCGTTCATGCTCATCCCCGTGATCCGCTCCGACATCGCCGCGCTCAACTCCGGGCCCCCGTAGCCGGAGCCGCAAGCCCCGGATTGCCCGGCGCCGAACCGCGCGCGACGCTCAGCACCGAGTCTGCGATCGACGGCGGCAGCGGCCTGGTTTTCTCGAAGAAGCCGAGCAGCGGCAGAATGATCAGGAAGTGCGCGAAGTAGTAGACCGTGCAAATCCGCGCGATCACCACATAGGCGCCCTCCGGCGGCTTCGAACCCAGCCAGCCGAGCAGGATGCAGACGCCGACGAACACCCAGAAGAACTGACGGTAGAGCGGCCGATAGTTCGCAGACCGGACCTTGGACGTGTCGAGCCATGGCAGGAACGCCAGGATCGCGACCGCCCCAAACAGGGCCATGACGCCGCCGAGCTTGGACGGGATCGCCCGCAGGATCGCGTAGAACGGAAGGAAGTACCACTCCGGCACGATGTGCGCCGGCGTCACCAGCGGGTTCGCCTCGACGTAGTTGTCCGCATGGCCGAGATAGTTCGGCGTGTAGAAGATGAACCAGGCGAACACCACCATGAAGCAGGTGACGGCGAACGCATCCTTGAGCGTGGCGTAAGGCGTGAACGGGACCGTGTCCTTGCGGATGTCCTTGACCTCGACGCCCGTCGGATTGTTCTGGCCGACATGGTGCAGCGCCCAGATGTGGAGCCCGACCACGCCGACGATCATGAACGGCAGCAGGTAGTGCAGCGCGAAGAAGCGGTTCAGCGTCGAGTTGTCGACCGAGAAGCCGCCCCACAGCCAGGTCACGATCGTCTCGCCGACGAGCGGGATGGCCGAGAACAGATTGGTGATGACGGTGGCGCCCCAGAACGACATCTGCCCCCACGGCAGCACGTAGCCCATGAAGGCGGTCGCCATCATCAGCAGCAGGATGATGACTCCGAGGATCCACAGCACTTCGCGGGGCGCCTTGTAGGAGCCGTAATACATGCCGCGGAAGATGTGGATGAACACGGCGAGGAAGAACATCGAGGCGCCGTTGGCGTGCATATAGCGCAGCAGCCAGCCGTAGTTGACGTCGCGCATGATCTTCTCGACCGACAGGAACGCGTTAGACGCGTTCGGGTCGTAGTGCATCGCCAGCACGACGCCGGTCAGGATCTGGGCGACCAGCATGACCACCAGGATGGCGCCGAACGTCCAGAAATAGTTGAGGTTGCGCGGCACCGGATAGGCGATTGCGCTGGAGTGAACCAGTCCCGCGATCGGCAGCCGGTCTTCGAGCCATCGCGCAGCCCGACTCCTCGGCTGGTACGTTGAGTGCCCTTCCATCGACGTTCCGTCCCCGAATATCGGCGTTGTTTATGATTATGAAGGTTCAGCCGATTTTGATCTTGGTGTCCGACTCGAATGCGTAGGTAGGAACCTGAAGGTTCTGCGGCGCAGGTCCATGCCGGACGCGGCCCGCGCTGTCATATTGCGAACCGTGGCAGGGGCAGAACCAGCCGCCGAAATCGCCGGCGTTGCTGGTCGGCACACAGCCGAGATGAGTGCATACGCCGACGACGATGAGCCAGTTCTCCTTGCCCTCCGCCGCGCGGTTCTCGTCGCTTGCGGGCGCGTCGGCCGGGAGGTTGTCGTTGCGCGCGACCGGATCGATCAGCTCGTCGAGCTTGACCTGCTTGGCCTCCTCGATCTGCTCCTTGGTCCGGTTCCACACAAACACGGGCTTGCCGCGCCACTTGATGGTCACGACCTGGCCTTCCGCAATCTGCGAAAGGTCGACCTCGGTCGAAGCAAGCGCGAGCGCCGCCCGGTCAGGATTCATCTGCGCGATGAAAGGCCACGCCAGAAATGCGGCGCCGGCCGCTCCCGCCGCGCCTGTCGCCAGAAACAGAAAGTCGCGTCGATTCGGATCTTGCGCGTCGTCGATCGCTGTCACACTCGTGCTCCCAGTCACGAATTCTTGTCGTCTCACGCGCCGTGTTTCGTGACCGGCTTGTCATGAGAGAAAGTCGAAACAGTCGCCGGCTTCTCGCACCCGGAAGGATCGGCTGTCCACCCTGCGGTCTTGCTTACGACACGGTGTCGCACAGATCGAGACACCATGTCGCAGCGCGGTAACACGCTCTGATTTAGGAGCCTTCGGCTCGATGCGCCTAGCGTTGTACCAACCGGACATTCCACAGAACGCCGGAACCCTGCTGCGGCTCGCAGCCTGCCTGGGGCTGGCAGCGGACATCGTGGAGCCGGCGGGTTTCCCGGTCTCGGACCGCGCGTTCCGCCGGGCCGGACTGGATTATCTCGATAAGGTCTCGATCGTCCGCCACGCGTCGTTCGGGGCGTTCGAGGTCGAGCGCCGCGCAGCCGGCGGCCGGCTCGTGCTGCTGACCACCCGCGCTGAAACCTCCTATCTCGATGCGAGCTTCAGCCCGGACGACACGTTGATGGTCGGCCGCGAATCGGCCGGGGCGCCGCCGGAGGTCCATAGCGCCGCGGATGTTCGGGTCGCGGTGCCGATGCGGCCGGACTTGCGCTCGCTCAATGTCGCGATAGCAGCGGCCATGGTTCTGTCCGAAGCGCTCCGGCAGACGGGCCAGTTTCCCTCCTGGCCGCCGCCGGCGTAGACCGCACGCACCGTGCCTGGAGACCACCCCATATGACCGCCTCGCTCGTCGACATCGCCGACCGCAAGGAGCGCGCCCGCGCCTGGTTCGAGGAACTGCGCGACAGGTTGCACGCCGCCTTCGAGGCGCTGGAGGAGGCCGGGCCCGGCGACGGCCCTGCAGGACGCTTCGAGCGGACGCCGTGGAGCCGGACCGATCACACCGGCAAACCGGGCGGCGGCGGCGTGATGGGCATGTTGAAGGGCCGCGTGTTCGAGAAGGTCGGCATTCACGTCTCGACCGTGCATGGCGAGTTCGCGCCCGAGTTCCGGAAGGACATCCCGGGCGCAATGGAGGCGCCGGACTTCTGGGCGTCCGGCATCTCGCTGATCGCGCACCCCCTCAACCCGAACGTGCCGACGGTTCACATGAACACCCGGTTCGTCGTGACGAGTCGGGCCTGGTTCGGCGGCGGAGCCGATCTCACGCCCGTACTGGACCGGCGCAGGACGCAGGAGGACCGGGACTCACAGGCGTTTCACGCCGCAATGCAGCGCGCCTGCGACGGTCACGCGGTCGCTGACTACGCCAAGTACAAGGCGTGGTGCGACGAGTATTTCTTCCTCAAGCACCGCGGCGAGGCGCGCGGCATCGGCGGCATCTTCTACGACTGGCTGGACAGCGGCGACTTCGAGGCGGACTTCGAGTTCACGCGTTCCGTCGGGGAGAAGTTCCTCGACATCTATCCGCAGATCGTCCGCGCCAACGCCGAGACGCCGTGGACGGAGCCGGACCGCGCGGAGCAGCTCGTTCGGCGGGGCCGCTATGTCGAGTTCAACCTGCTCTATGACCGCGGCACGATTTTCGGCCTGAAGACCGGCGGCAATGTCGCCTCGATCCTCTCCTCCCTGCCGCCATGTGCGGCCTGGCCCTGAGCTCAATCCGCCGCGTCGAGCGCGCCATCGATGATCTGGGCGATCGCCGCCGCGCTGTCGGGAAAATCGGCTGCGATCCACGCCCGTTCCGCAGCCCGCAGCGCGCGCCCGATTTGCGGGCCGGGCGGCACGCCTCGCTGAACGAGATCGGCCGCCGAGATGGGGAGAGGCGGCGCCTTCCACCGATCCGCGAGCTCCAGCAGCGCGGCCCATAGCGCATCGTCGGCGGGGGCGGCGGCATCCGCCCAGGCGAGGCGGACGCGATCCCGATAGCCCTGAGGCCCAAGTCGATAAAGCGCGCGGCGCGCGGGCGCCTCGCTCTCCGACGGCGACAGGGCCGGCGTCATGTCGCCGATCCGCTCCAGCCGTTCCGCCTCGGCGTTCGACAGCCGCAGGCGGTCGCGCAGACGCTTGGCGTCTTCGGCGACGAACTGCGAGAGCGCCGAGAGCCGTAGCAGCGCGTCGGGGCGTTGGACGTCGAGGGCTGCAAGCCGCGCCAGGCGGGACAGGCGATAGACGCCGCCGATCAGCGGCGCCAGCAGACCGGCCTCGGCCATCATGGCGACCGTTTCGGCGGCGCGCGCAGCGACCAGCAGCTTCAGCAACTCGGACCGGATTCGCTCGCGCGAGAGCCGGGCGAGCCCCGCCCGCTCTCGGATTGAGGCCAGAAGGCCTTCCGGATCCGGCGCGCCCTCGGCGTAGCGGGCGTGGAAGCGGAAGAAGCGCAGGATGCGGAGATAATCCTCACAGATGCGCTCCCGCGCCGAGCCGATGAACCGCACGCGGCGGGCCTTCAGGTCGGCCAACCCTCCGACGTGGTCGTGCACGACGCCTTCGCGGTCCAGATAGAGGCCGTTGATCGTGAGGTCGCGCCGCTGAGCGTCCTCAGCCCAGTCGCGGGTGAAGGCCACGACCGCCCGGCGCCCGTCGGTCGCCACGTCCCGGCGCAGGGTCGTCACCTCGAACGGCTTGCCCTCGACGATGACCGTGATCGTCCCGTGCGCGGCCCCGGTCGGGGCCGTCTTCCAGCCGCGGGCGGCGGCGCGCGCCAGAACGACCTGCGGCGTGGCGGTGGTCGCGATGTCGATGTCGCCCGGCGCATCTCCCAGCAGCGCGTCCCGCACCGCTCCGCCGTTGACGCGCGCCTGCTCGCCCTCAAAATCGAGCGCCGCCAGCAGATCGGCCAGCGGACGCGCCTTGAGCCACCCGAGATCCGCGATCCGGTCGCGCGCTTCGGTCATCGTTCGTCCGGCTCGACGATCCGGCCGGGCACGAACACGCCGTCCTTCTCATGCGCGGGGATGTAGAGCGCGCGGGTGGAGCCGCCGCTGGTCAGCGCGAGCGCGAGAAGGCTCGACAGAACGAGCGCCACGCCGGCCGCGCCGAGCCAGGCCAGCGGGACGCCGCGCCAGCGCTCCGGCGCGCGCCAACCCCGACCGCTCACGCCGAGCCAGACTGCATAAACCCCGAAAGGCAAGAGGAAGAGAAACGCCTGGAGCGCGATGCGGCTCATGAGCCGTACAGCCTTTCAAACAGATTGCGCAGCAGTCCGGCCGTCACGCCCCAGATGTGCCGCTCGCGCCAAGGCATGTGGTGAATGCGCCGGAGACCGCCGCGCCACTCACGCATCTCGACGCTATGGTTCTCTTCGCTCATCAGGAAATCGAACGGAACCTCGAAGGCGTCGTCGACCTCGCCCGGGTCGAGCGTCAGGCGGTAAAGCGGGTCGATCTCCGCCACGACCCCGACGATCCCGAACCCTGTGTTCGTCACATAAAGGTCGAGGTAGCCCAGCGGGCGCACGAGAGCGCGCTCGAGGCCGATCTCCTCCTCCGCCTCGCGCAGCGCAGTGTCGAGCGGCGAGGCGTCGGCCGGCTCGCGCTTGCCGCCCGGAAACGAGATCTGCCCTGCATGCACCGGCAGGCCCTTGGCGCGCTGGGTGAACAGCAGTTGCGGCCGCGGCCGCGCCACCAGTCCGACCAGCACGGCGGCCGCGCGCGGCGTCACGTGCGCCGGCAGCAGTTCGCTTTCGCCCGTCACCACCGTCTCGGGATCGTCCGGATCCGGCGGCGCCGGCAACAGGTGCAGACGCGCCCGGCGACGGATCTCGTCGAGCGCGAAGGGCTGCGCCTGTTCGGCGATCGCAGGCGCGCCGCTCATGCCGCGGCCTCTGGCGAATCGACGGGGAAGAACGCTCCTCCGGCCGCCACTCCAAGCTGGCCGTCGCGCTCCTCCATCAGCTCCACGAGATCATAGGTCGCGGAGCGGGCGACGAGCGCCCAGAGATTGGAGCGCACGAGGACATAGGGCTTCAGCCCCTCGCCCGACTGATCGAACCGCAGAGGGTGGTCCGGCCCGACGTCGATCACCTCGTCGACATTGGTGCGGAAGCGGATGCGCCGGTCGAGCCTGTCGCCGTCGCTCGCCATCTCGACCGCGAGGAACGGCGCGTCCTCCACCGTGATCGACAGCTTTTCCGCAGGCGTGACCAGCACGTAGCCGTCCGGGTCCCGCCGAAGCACGGTCGAAAACAGCTTCACCATGGCCGGGCGGCCGATCGGCGAGCCCTGATAGATCCAAGCGCCGTTCGCCTTGATGACGAGGTCGAGGGCTCCGCAATGGGGCGGGCGCCATTTCTCGACCGGCGCCGCCCCCCGGCTGCACGCCTCGCGCGCCGCCTCCGCAAGGAGCTGCATCCGGTCGGTTGCGGCCGGCCCGGAACGCGCTTCTGGAACTTCCATGTTCACTTAGGGTTGACCCTCTCGTGGCCGACCGGCCCGGCCTCAACATCGCCGGTTTGTCCGTCTCTGGTTTGTCTGAAGTTATGGCGTCCGTGCGCGCCGGGTAAGGTCTGCGGTTCGCTGCGCCGCAAGATCGGCGGTTGCAATGTCGCGCATACGGTCGTCGGATGGCGAAAAGTCCGCGACAGCGGAATCGAGGAGAGTTCGGATGACCGAGCCCGCGACTGACCTGGACGCCGCCATCGTCCGGGGCGCCGAAGCGATCGGCGGCCATGTCGCGGCCGCGCGCGCCGCCATCGGCGAGGTCATCTTCGGCCAGGACAAGGTCGTCGACCAGGCGCTGCTCACCGTGCTGTGCGGAGGGCACGCCTTGCTCGTGGGCGTGCCCGGCCTCGCCAAGACCAAGCTGGTTGAAGCCATGGGCACCGTGCTCGGCCTCGACGCGCGGCGCGTACAGTTCACGCCGGATCTGATGCCGTCGGACATTCTGGGATCGGAGGTGCTCGAGGAGGACGCGCATGGCCGCCGCTCCTTCCGCTTCATCCAGGGGCCGGTGTTCGCTCAGCTCCTGATGGCCGACGAGATCAACCGCGCCAGCCCGCGCACGCAGTCGGCGCTGCTGCAGGCCATGCAGGAGTACCATGTCACCGTCGCCGGGGCCCGGCACGACCTGCCGCGCCCGTTCCACGTCCTGGCCACCCAGAACCCGCTCGAGCAGGAGGGCACCTACCCCCTGCCCGAAGCCCAGCTCGACCGGTTCCTGCTTCAGATCGACGTCGACTATCCGGATCGTGAGGCCGAGCGGCGCATCCTGCTCGCCACCACCGGCGCCGAGGAAGTCCGGCCGCGGCAGGCGCTCAGCGCCGACGACCTGATGAGCGCCCAGCGGCTGGTTCGCCGCCTGCCGGTCGGCGAGTCGGTGGTCGAGGCGATCTTGGACCTGGTGCGGTCGGCGCGCCCTGAGACCGCCGACAAGGCGTTTGCGGACAAGATCGCCTGGGGCCCCGGTCCGCGGGCCAGCCAGGCCCTGATGCTCGCCGTGCGCGCGCGCGCCCTGCTCGACGGCCGGTTCGCGCCCTCGATCGACGACGTCGCGGCGCTCGCGACGGCGGTGCTGAAGCACCGCATGGCGCTGACATTCTCCGCACGCAGCTCGGGCGAGACGCTCACGGCCGTGATCGCGAAGCTCGTCGAGCGGCTCGGCTGACCCTGATGGCGGTTCGCGCCGAGCTCGTCGACCCCTCGGCCGTCCGGATCGTCTCGCGACACGAGGAAGCCGCGCTCGACCTCGCCGGAAGCCTGCCCCGGCTGCTGGTCTCGGCGCGGCGCGCTTCGGCGACCGTGGTGCACGGGTTGCATGGCCGACGGCGCTCGGGAGTCGGGGAGAATTTCTGGCAGTTCCGCCGCTTCACGGCCGGCGACGCGCCGGGCCGGATCGACTGGCGCCGCTCGGCGCGGGACGAACATCTCTACGTCCGGGAGCAGGAGTGGGAGGCGGCCCACACCGTCTGGATCTGGATCGACCGGTCCCGCTCCATGGCGTTCCGGTCGAGCCTGGCGCCGCTTCCGAAGATCGAACGCGCCGTGGTGCTCGGCCTCGCGCTCGCCGATCTCCTCGTCAGGGGCGGAGAACGCGTCGGCCTGCTTGGCCTCAGCCGGCCGACCGCGAGCCGGCTCGCGATCGAACGCCTTGCTCAGGCGCTCGCCTATGCGCCCGACGACGCCGGCCACCTGCCGCCGGCCGCAAGCCCGATCGCGCGGCTCGCCGAGGCGGTCGTGATCGGCGACCTGCTGGCGCCGGAGGATGAGATCGCCTCGGCGGTGGCCGCTCTCGCCGGGCGCGGCGGCCGCGGCCACCTCGTGATGATCGCCGATCCCGCGGAAGAGACCTTTCCGTTCGCCGGCCGCACTGAGTTCGTCGATCCGGACGGCGGCATCAGCCTCATCGCCGGCCGGGCCGAGGAGTGGCGCGCGGGCTATGAGGAGCGGCTCACGCGCCATCGCGCGGCCGTCGCCGACATCGCGCGACGGCACGGCTGGAGCTTTATCGTCCATCGGACCGACCGCCCGGCGACAGAGGCGCTGCTCGCGCTGCACGCGCAGCTCGGGGAGGCGCCGCAATGAGCGCGCTGCCGCTCGCATTCCTCAGTCCCTGGCTGCTCGCGGCGCTGCTCACGCTTCCGGCTTTGTGGCTGCTGCTGCGCATCGTGCCGCCGCGGCCGCGGCGGGTCGATTTTCCGCCGCTGCGCCTGCTGCTCGACGTCACCGCCAAACGCGAGACGCCGGTGCGCACGCCGTGGTGGCTCCTGCTGCTGCGCCTCGCGATCGCCGCGCTCATCATCGTCGCGCTGGCGCGCCCGATCTGGAACCCGGCTGCGTCGGCCTCGAACGAAAGCGGTCCGCTGCTGGTCGTCATCGACAATGGCTGGGCTTCGGCGCCGGACTGGGGCGCGCGGACGGCTGCGGCCGACGCTGCTATCTCGGCGGCGGGCGATATCGGTCGACCGGTGGCCCTGGTCGCCACCGCCGAACCTCCCCGCGACATCGCGTTGACCACGGCGGGCGAAGCCAGAGAGCGTCTGCGCGTGCTCGCCCCGGAGCCGCTCATGCCGGAGCGGACGCCGCTGCTGGCTCCGATCCGCAAGCTGCTCGCCGGCAATCCCACGACGGAAGCGCTGTGGATCTCCGACGGCCTTGCGGGAGGCGAGGCGCGCGCCTTCGCGGAGGGCCTGAAGAGGGAGCTCGGCGGCGGCCGCCTTTCGGTCCGCGTGGACGCCGCGCACTCGGCCCGCGCGATCGTGGCGGCGGAGAACGCGCCCGCGGCGCTGACCGTGAAGGCGCTGCGGGCCGAGGCGGCAGGCCAGGAGCCGTTCCGCGTCCGGGCGACGGACCTCCGCGGCCGGCCGCTCGCGGATGCGGAGGGAGCGTTCGCGGTCGGCGCGCGGGACGCGACGGCGACCTTCGATCTGCCCGTCGAGCTTCGCAATGACGTCGCGCGGCTGGAGATCGTCGGCGCCCGCTCGGCCGGCGCAGTGCAGCTTCTCGACCAGAGGTCGAAGCGGCGGACGGTCGGCCTCGTCACCGGCGCGAGCGCAGATGTCGCCCAACCTCTCCTGTCGCCGACCTACTACGTCTCACGAGCCCTGAAGCCGTTTGCGGACGTGCGCGAGGCGAGCGGCCAGGGCGCGAGCCAGGCGGTCGAGAGGTTCGTTTCGGAGAAGCTGCCCGTGATCATTCTGGCCGATGTCGGCGCGCTCACGCAGGAAGCTCATGAGGCGCTTGCGGGCTGGCTGCGCAATGGCGGCGTGCTGATCCGCTTCGCGGGGCCGCGGCTCGCCGGCGCGCCGGATGACGATCTTTCGCCGGTCCGGCTGCGGCAGGGCGGCCGCGTGCTCGGCGGCGCCCTCGCCTGGGAGACGCCGCAGCCGCTGGCGAGCTTCTCGCCGAACGGGCCGTTCGCGCCGCTGGTCGTGCCGAACGACGTCACGGTCAGCCGCCAAGTCTTGGCGGAGCCGGACGCGGACCTGCCGGAACGGGTGTGGGCGACGCTCGGCGACGGCACGCCGCTCGTGACCGGCGCTCGCGAGGGCAAGGGCCTGAGCGTTCTGTTCCACGTCACGTCCGACACGCGGTGGTCGAACCTGCCGCTCTCGGGCGCGTTCGTCGACATGCTGCGGCGGATCGTCGATCTCGCGGGCTCCAGTCCCGCCGCCGCGCCGGACGCCGCCGCCACGACGCCCGCCGCGGCCCGCCGGCCGGCGTTGCCGCCGACGCGGACGCTCGACGGCTACGGCGCCTTCCGCAGCCCGCCGGCGACCGCGCGTCCCGCGCCTGCCGAAGGCCGTCCGGCCGCAACGCCCGACAATCCGCCCGGCTTTTACGGCCCCGTCGACGCCGGCGTGGCGATCAACGCGCTGCCGGCGGACGCATCGCTTGCGCGGCTCGATCTCGCGGGCCTTGAGGCGTCCGTGGCGCAGATCGCGACCGAGGAGCCTACGCCTATCGCGCCGTGGCTGCTGACGCTCGCGGCGCTCGCGGCGATCGTCGACAGCCTGGTCGTGTTTCTGCTGGGCGGCGGCGCCGCGCTGCTGACGCGCCGTCCAAGGGCGGCGGCGATCCTCCTCGCGGCCGTCGGCGTTTCGCTGCTCGCCGCCCCCGGCGTTGTGCGCGCCGAGCCGGCCGGCCGTGATCCGATCGACGAGCGGTTCGCGCTCGAGGCGACGCTCTCCACCCGGCTCGCTTATGTGGCGACCGGCGACTTCGAGGTCGACCGCATCAGCAAAGCCGGCCTGGAAGGGCTTACGCAGACCTTGGGTCAGCGCACCGCCTTGGAGCCCGGCGCGCCGATGGCCGTCGATCCCGCCAAGGACGAGCTGTCATTTTTTCCGCTGCTCTATTGGCCGGTGGTGCAGGGAGCGCCCACGCCCTCCCCCGAGGCGCTGGCGCGGATCGACGCTTACATGAAGCAGGGCGGCACGATCCTGTTCGACACCCGGGACGCGCTCACAAGCGGGCCCGGCGTGCAGAACGAAACGCTGAAGCGCCTGCTCGGGGGTCTGGATGTGCCCGCGCTGGAGAAGGCGCCGCCGGACCACGTGCTGACCAAGGCCTTCTATCTGCTGAACGATTTTCCTGGCCGCTATTCCGGCAGCCCGCTCTGGGTGGAGGCGCTGCCGCCGGTCGAAGAGGGCGAAGAGCGCCCGGCGCGCGCTGGCGACGGCGTTTCGCCGATTCTGATCACCGGAGCCGACTTCGCCGGCGCCTGGGCGGTCGGCGCCAATGGCGAGCCGCTTTTTCCGACCTCGAGCGACGAACGTCAGCGCGAGATGGCCTACCGGGTCGGCGTCAACATCGTGATGTACACGCTGACAGGGAACTACAAGGCCGACCAGGTGCACGTGCCGGCTCTGCTGGAAAGGCTAGGCCAGTGAGCGAGCCCCTGATGCCCCGCGGCGCGACCAAGCCATAGCGCATGAACCTCGACGTCGCCTTCTCGCCTCTGATCCCGCTCCCCGGTCTGATCGCGCTTGCGATCGCCGGCGCGGTGGTCGCCCTGCTTTGCCTGCTCGGCCGCACGCGCGGCGCATGGCTGCGCGCCGGCGCGGTCGCCTGCCTATTGCTTGCGCTGGCGAACCCGTCCTTCACCCGGGAGGACCGGGAGACGCTGACGAATGTGCTGCCGGTGGTGGTCGACCGCTCCGGTAGCCAGAGCCTAGACGGCCGCAAAGACCAGACCGACGCTGCGCGCGAGCAGCTCGCGCAGCGCCTCGCCGGCCTGCCGAACACCGAAATACGCTGGATCGAAGCCGGACAGGACGCGACGTCGAGCGACGGCACCGAGCTGTTCGCGGCCCTTCGGGACGGCATCGCCGATGTGCCGCCGGAGCGGATCGCCGGCGCGCTGTTCCTGACCGACGGGGTCGTCCACGACGCTCCGCCGGACGCGAAGTCGCTTGGCTTCAGCGCGCCCGTGCATGCCCTGATCACCGGGCATCCGGACGAGCGCGATCGGCGCGTTGCGCTGACGCTCGCGCCGCGCTTCGGCATCGTCGGACAGACGCAGAAGATCGGCTTTAGGATCGAAGAGGTCGGGCCCGGCCTCGGCGGCCCGACGCCGGTGATCATCCGCCGCGACGGCGAGGAGATCGAACGGCTGAACGCCACGCCCGGGGCGGTCACCACGATCGAGGTGCCGATCGTTCATCCCGGCGTCAACTTCATCGAGGTCGAGGCCGAGGACGCCGGCCGGGAGATCACCACGGTCAACAACCGCGCCGTCTTGCCGATCGACGGCGTGCGGGAAAAGCTTCGCGTGCTGCTGGTCTCAGGCGAGCCGCACGCGGGCGAGCGCACGTGGCGCAACCTGTTGAAAGCAGACGCCAGCGTCGACCTCGTGCACTTCACCATTCTGCGCCCCCCGGAGAAGCAGGACGGCACGCCGATCAACGAGCTGTCGCTGATCGCCTTCCCGACGCGGGAGCTGTTCGCGCAGAAGATCGACGAGTTCGACCTCATCATCTTCGATCGCTACGCCCGGCAGGGCATCCTGCCGATCGTCTATTTCGACAACATCGCCCGCTATGTCCGGAACGGCGGCGCCGTGCTGGTCGCGGGCGGGCCCGACTATGCCGACCCGGGCTCGCTCTACGAGACGCCGCTTTCGCAGGTGCTGCCGGCGGAGCCGATGGGCGGCGTCATCGAGCGGGAATTCAAGCCGACGCTCTCCGAAATCGGCCGCAAGCATCCCGTCACCCGGGGGCTCACGGGATCAGAGACCGACCCGCCGAGTTGGGCGCCATGGTTCCGAATGGTGGACTCCCGGCTGCGGGAGGGCGAGGCCGTGCTCGACGGTCCTGAGGAGCGACCGCTCCTCGTCCTGGCGCGCGAGGACAAGGGGCGCGTCGCGGTGCTGCTGTCAGACCACGCGTGGCTGTGGGCGCGCGGGTTCGACGGCGGGGGTCCGCATGTCGATCTGCTGCGCCGGCTGTCGCACTGGCTGATGAAGGAGCCCGATCTGGAGGAGGAGGCGCTGCGCGCCAAGGCTGTCGGCAAGACCGTCACCTTCGAGCGGCAGACGCTGAAGGCCGAGGTCAGCCCGGTCGAGGTGACGCTGCCAAGCGGCGACCGGCGGCGCGTCGCGCTCGCAGAAGCGGAGCCCGGCCTCTGGCGCGGCACGCTTGAGACGCCGGAACTCGGCCTGCACCGCGCGACCGACGGCACCTTCACGACGCTGGTCAATGTCGGGCCCCCTAATCCGCGCGAGTTCACCGAGGTCGCCAGCACGGACAAGCGGTTGCAGGCGGCCGCCTCCGCCTCAGGCGGTTCGGTTCGCCGGATTCAGCCCGACGCTGCGGGCGGATTGGAGATTCCGCGCGTCGTCCCCGTGAGCGCAGGCGCGCGCGCCTCTGGCGCCGACTGGATCGGCGTCCGCCAGGCTGACGCAAGCGTGGTGCGGGGCCTCGGCATCCTGCCGATCTTCGCCGGCCTGCTGGGCCTTCTGCTGCTGCTCGGCTCCTTCGCCGCCGCCTGGGCGCGGGAGGGCCGATGAACGCGCGCCTCGGCTCGGCTGCGCAGAGGCGTTCTCTGTGAGCTGGCAGGTCGAACTGCTTCAGAGCTTCCTGCTCGCGGGCTCCGCGCTGTTCTCGATCGTCAACCCGATGGGCGGCGCGCTGATCTTCGCGCAGGTCACGGGCGACCGCAGCCATAGCGAACGCATCCTGCTCGCCCGGCGCGTCGGGACCTACTCGGCGCTCGTGATGCTGTTCTCGCTGTGGCTCGGCGCCTACGTGCTGGCGTTCTTCGGCATCACGATCCCCGCTCTGCGCATCGCGGGCGGCCTCGTGGTCGCGGTCAGCGGCTGGCGGCTCCTGATCGCGCCCGAAAACCACGACGAGCACAAGCAGGCCCAGGCGGGGCACGCCATGGGCGCCGACGACGTCGCGTTCTTTCCGCTGACCCTGCCGCTCACCACAGGCCCCGGGACGATCTCTGTGGCGATCGCATTGGGCGCCAACAGACCCTCCGAGCCAGCGGCGTTTCTCGGCTTTGCGGTCGGAGTCTCGCTCGCCGCGATCGCCATCGCGGTGGTGGTCTGGCTCGCCTATTCCTCGGCGGACTGGATCACCCGGCTGCTCGGCGAGGCGCGCATCCGGATCATCGCCCGGCTCGCCGCCTTCATCCTGCTGTGCGTCGGCGTCCAGATCACGCTCAACGGCGTGCTGGACGCGTTGCGCGCCGCTGGGGTCGGCGCAGGACTGCGGTGACGCTTCACTCCACCACGGGCTTTTCGATCACCAGAGCGCCCGTCTTGGGGTCGACGAAGAACTCCATCTTCTGGCCGTTCTTCACGCCCTCCCCGCGCCAGTGGTCCTTGTCGGCCTTGATCTCCGCGACGCCGGTGTAGCCTGACTTCAGGACCTTCTCCTTGACCTGCTCGGCCGACATCCAGTCCGGCCCGGGCTCGTCGGCGAGTGCGGCGCTCGTGGCGCCGCCCGTCAGGGCGACCGCAAAGGCGAGCGTGCGGAAACGCGTCATCGACTGCTCCTTCCGAGGTGCGATCGGAACAGATAGCGCTCCGTCCTCCCCCGACCACGGCGGAGTCGCGCGCTCGTGAGGAGCTCTTCAGCTGCTTACCCGGCTTGCGGTCACGGCGTTCCTGCGCGATGACCCGCGCAACTGGAAGGACTTCGGCCATGAAAGCTCACGGCGCTCTGCTGATCCGCGCGCTGCTGTGCCTGCTCTGTCTTACGGGCGGGACGCGCGTGAGCGGCGCGGCCGGCTATGCCGTCAGCGTGTCGGCCCCGGCTGTTCCGGCGCTTGACGCGGAGAAGAAGGACGACGGCTGCGGCCAGGGCAAAGCCACGAAAAACTTCGGCTGGAAGGTCGTCGCGTTCGGCGTCGCAACCCTCAAATACCTCATCGGATTGCTGATCATCCCGATCGGCCTGTTTCTCGTCTGCATCGGCGTGATCCTGGAGGCGGTCGAAGCCGTGGCCTGCTGACGGGGCGCTGAGCCTCAGAACGTCTTCCAGACGAGGCCCCGCGCGTCGCCATCCGCATCCGCCACCAGGGCGCGCCATAGCACCCGATCGGGATCGACCGGTCCCGGCATCACCACCTGGCCGTCCGGCACGCGCCGGAAGCCGAGCCGCGCGTAATAGGGCTCGTCGCCGACCAGCAGCACGAGACGGTGGCCGGCGTCCGCCGCAGCCGCGATCGATGCGCTGATCAGCGCCTGACCGATGCCGCGGCCACGGAAGGCCGGGTCGACGACCAGCGGCCCGAGCAGCAGCGCCGGCGTCCTGCCGATCCGGATCGGCGTCATCCGGTTGGAGCCGACCAGGAAGGTGCCGACCCGGGCCACGAAGGACAGCTTCGCCAGCGGCTCGACGCCCTCACGCAGCCGATAGGCCGACCGCGCGTAGCGTCCCGGCCCGAAGGCGCGCTCCTGCAGACGGTCGATGGCCGCCCGGTCGTCGGGGTGCTCGTGGAGGATGGCAAGCGGAAGGGAGGTCATGGCGGGCTCGGGCGAAGGGGTCGAGAGAGGCCGCCCGCCGCCTGTGCGTGGGTCAGCCGCGCTGGATCGGTGCCGGGAAGCGGCGCGCCGCGCGTCGTCGCGAAGGCGTGTGGCGGATCATGACCATGACGGCGCGCGCTTAGCACAGCCCGGAGCGCGGCGCCAGCGCTCCTCGACGTCGCGCGTCACCAGCGGCCGTCCGCAGCCCGGCGCCCCAGGAACTCAGCGATCCGGCGGCGGGTGGCGGGCGTCGCTCCCTCGGGAAGCTCGGCGGCCGGGAACCACCCGCTTTCGACGATCTCACGGTTCGCCGCGGGCGCCGGGCCGATCTCGAAACGCTCCGCCCGGAAGAGCGCGACATGATCGCGGCCGCCGAAAGCCGGATTGAAGTAGAGCCCGATCAGCCGCAGGGGCTGCTCGGCCGCGACGCCGGTTTCCTCCAGCAGTTCGCGTGCGGCGGCCTCCTCCGCCGTCTCGCCGGGTTCGACCGCGCCGCCCGGCAGGTGCCAGCCCTCGACATAGCCATGACGGACCAGCAGCGCGCGCTCGCGATCGACCGCCAGCACCCTGACGCCGAGCGTGACCGCCCGGCGGACGCGCCCCCATCGGGCGGCGGCGGCGCGAACCATCCGGCTTCTGATCGAGCTCAAGGCGTCCCCCTCCCACGGCCTCCCGCGACGTGATATAGACCCGCCGCGCACGCTGACCCGTGCCGCCTGCTGGCGCACGAGCCCGCGCGTCGCCATCTCAAGCTCAGCGGAGCCGCACGCCCATCGGGGGCGGGGCTTCGCATCGATGAGGATCATTATGTTCTGGCTTTTCTCGTTCCGTCGGGGCGCAGCCTCGGCGGCTCATTTCTGGCTGAGCGCGCTGCGCACCCCGAGCGGGGCCGCGGTGGCGGCGCTCGCGACATTCGCGAAGGACTGAGGCGGATACGCGCCTGACGGCATCACATGACGGCGCGCCGGCCACAGGACTGCGAGCCGGCGCGGCTTTTCCCAGAGCTCTCACCCGGCGGCCCTCGTGACGGTCATAGCCCATCTGTCGGACCCGCATCTCGGGCCTCTGCCGAACTTCACGCTGCTCGAGATGATGTCGAAGCGCGGCCTCGGCGCGATCAACTATTTCCGCCGCCGCCGCCGCTGGCACGACATGGCCGTGCTCGAGCAGATCGTGGCGGACGTGATCGACGAGACGCCGGACGCGGTGGCGGTGACTGGCGATCTGACCAATCTCGGGCTGCAAGCCGAGTTCCTGCCCGCTGCCGCCTTCCTGGGCAAGCTGGGACCGCCCGAGCGGGTGGCCGCAATCCCGGGCAACCACGACGCCTATGTCCGGACCGTGAAGAGCGCTCCGGCGCGCGTCTGGGGCGCTCACATGTCGAGCGACGACGGCCGCGTCGGCTTTCCGTTCATCCGACGGCATGGACCGGTGGCCTTGATCGGCCTGTCCTCGGCGGTCGCGACCGCGCCGCTCGCGGCGACCGGCGAGGTCGGAGCGATCCAGCTCGACGCGCTCGGCCCGATGCTGCGCGGCCTGAAGCAGGAGGGCTTCTTTCGGATGGTGCTGGTGCATCATCCCACCGCAGAAGACGGCACGCCCTGGCTCCGCCGGCTGAGAGACGCTCATCTGCTGCGCGAGGTGCTCGAGCGGGAGGGCGCGGAGATCGTGCTTCACGGCCACAATCACGAGCCGGCGCGGGCCGAGGTGCGCGGCCCCGAAAAGCCGATTCCGGTGATCGGCGTGCCGTCCTGTTCGGCGGGTCCGCTCAGCCACGAACCGCTCGCCGCCTACAACCTCTACTGCGTCACAGGCGAGCCGTCGGCGTGGAGCTGCGAGGTCGTCACGCGCGGCCTTCTGCCGGACGGGACGATCGGCGAGACGGACCGCTACCACCTGCCCTGAAGCGTCAGCCGACGCCCGGAAGCAGTCCCTTCGCGGCGGCCACCATCAGGCCCACGACGACCGCGGCCCCAAGTCCTCCGCCGAGGCAGAAGGCGAACAGGATCGCCACCAGCCGGAGCCAGCGGGCGCCGGCCGAAGGCCTCGCTGGCGCCCTGGGCGGGATCTCGGCCCGAACGGGCTCAGGCGCCTCCGGCTCCGTCGGCGGCGCGGACGTCGACGCGCCGTGCGTCTGGCCGAACCGCTCCTCATCGGCGAGCAGTTGCTCGCGCTCCACGAGACGCCGCGCCACATAGGCCGTCACCGCGTCCACGATGGGCTGGACGTGCTCGCTCTCCGCCACGACGGCGCGGCCATGCCGCCCATCGCGCAGGAAGCGGTAGAGCTTGCGATCACGCCCCATTTCGATGAACGCGACCATGTCGACGAACAGGCGCGGCCGCTCGCCCGGGACCAGACCGACGTCGAAAATGTCGATCTGCTCCGGCACGTCGGCGAATACAGGACGCAGCGCGTCCTGCAGAACTTCCAGCCGTGCAATCTCCGCCTGGCGCAAATCGATCACCACGTCGCCTCGCTCGGCGGCCTCGACCCGGGCGCGCCGCAGCGCCTCGCGCAGCGGCCCCACTCCCGGGCTTCTCTCGGGCGACCTGCCCGTGACGTCCTCGTCCTGCATTCCGCGAGACTAGCCGGTCCGCGCGCGCCGCGGGAGTCGGCTGATCATTCTCCGAGCACCACGAGAAGATCCTTGGCGTCCACCGGGGTGCCGGGGCTGACGAGGATCTCCTTCACGACGCCGCCGCGCTCGGCGTGGAGCGCGGTCTCCATCTTCATCGCCTCGATCGAACAGATCACGTCGCCCTGGCTGACCGCCTGCCCGGGCTTGACCGACACGGTCGAGATCACGCCCGGCATCGGGGCCGCCACATGGCCGGGATTGCCCTCCTCGGCCTTCCGCCGCGCCTCGCGCACATTGGTGGCGTGCCGGTCCGGCACCTTGATGACGCGCGGCTGGCCGTTGAGCTCGAAGAAGACCTTGACCTGGCCTTCCTCGTCGGTCTCTCCGACGCCTAGGCAGCGGATCACCAGCGTCTTGCCGCGCTCGATCTCGACCGAGATCTCCTCTCCGACCGGCAGGCCATAGAAGAAGATCGGCGTCGGCAGCGTCGATACCGGGCCGTACTTCTTCTCCGCCGCCACATAGTCGACGAACACCTTCGGATACATCAGGTAAGACGCAAGGTCCGTGTCCGATGGCGCGTAGCCGATCTTCTCCTCGAGCTCCGCCCTGATCGCGCCGAAGTCGGCCGGCGGCATCAGCGCGCCGGCGCGCTCGCTGAGGGGCGGTTCGCCTTTCAGGACCTTCTTCTGGATCTTCTCCGGGAAGCCGCCGGGAGGCATCGAGAGCTCGCCCTTCATCAGCTGCACGACGCTCTCGGGGAAGGACACCTCGACCTTTGGGTCCTCGACCTCCTCGCGGGTGAGGCCCGCGGAGACCATTACAAGCGCCATGTCGCCGACAACCTTGGAGGTGGGCGTCACCTTCACGATGTCGCCGAACATGTCGTTGACCTCGCGATAGGTGGTGGCGACCTCGTTCCAGCGCGTCTCCAGCCCGAGCGAACGCGCCTGCTCCTTGAGATTGGTGAACTGCCCGCCAGGCATCTCGTGCAGGTACACTTCCGACGCAGGCGCGAGCAGGTTGCTCTCAAACGCAGCGTATTGCGCGCGGGCCGCTTCCCAGTAGAGCGAGATCTTGCGGATCGCGTCCATGTCGAGGCCGCTGTCGCGCGGACCTCCCTTGAGCGCGGCGACAATGGAGCCGAGACAGGGCTGCGAGGTCATGCCGGAGAACGAGTCCATCGCCGTGTCGACGGCGTCGACGCCGGCGTCGATCGCTGCGATCAGGGTCGCGCCCGAGATGCCGGACGTGTCGTGGGTGTGCAGGTGCAGCGGAAGCCCGACCTCTTCGCGCAGCGCGCGGATCAGCACGCTCGCGGCGGCCGGCTTCAGCAGTCCGGCCATGTCCTTGAGGCACAGGACGTGCGCCCCGGCGCGCTCGAGCTCCTTGGCGAGATCGACATAATATTTGAGATCGTACTTCGCCCGAGACGGATCGAGCACGTCGCCGGTGTAGCAGATCGCCGCCTCGCAGATCGCGCCGGTCTCGTTCACCGCGTCGATCGTGACGCGCATGTTCTCGATCCAGTTCAAGCAGTCGAAGACGCGGAAGAGATCCATGCCCTCCTTCGCCGCCTGCTTCACGAAGGCGGCGACGACATTGTCCGGGTAATTGGCGTAGCCCACGCCGTTCGAGCCGCGAACGAGGCATTGCAGCAGCAGGTTCGGGGCGCCCTCGCGGATCTTCGCGAGCCGCTCCCATGGATCCTCGGTGAGGAAGCGCATCGCGACGTCGAAAGTCGCGCCGCCCCAGCATTCGAGGCTCAGCAGGTTCGGCAGGCCGGTCGCATAGGAGGCGGCCGCAGCCGCGATGTCGACCGTCCGTACGCGGGTGGCGAGCAACGATTGGTGCGCGTCGCGCATGGTCGTGTCGGTGACCAGAACGCGCTGTTCGGCGCGCATCCACTCGCCGAACTTCTTCGGTCCAAGCTCCTGCAGCAGCTGGCGCGAGCCCGCTGGAGGCTCGCCGTCTCCGAATACAGGCGCCTCGGGCCGCGGCGCGCCGTCCTTCGGGCGCGCTCGGCCCTTCACCTCCGGATGGCCGTTGACGCTGACGTCGGCGATGTAGGTCAGCAGCCGCGTCGCGCGGTCCTGCCGCTTCTCGAAGGCGAACAGCTCCTTGGTGTCGTCGATGAAGCGGGTGGTGGTCTCGCCGCGCAGGAACACCGGATGTTCGACCACGTTCTCCAGGAAGGCCAGATTGGTCGCGACGCCGCGGATGCGGTATTCGCGCAGCGCCCGGCTCATGCGCAGGCACGCCTCTTCAGGCGTCGGCGCCCAGGTCGTGACCTTCTCGAGCAGTGGATCGTAGAAGCGGGTGATGACGGCGCCCGAATAGGCCGTGCCGCCGTCGACCCGCACGCCGAAGCCCATGGCGCCGCGATAGGCGGAGATCCGGCCGTAGTCGGGAATGAAGTTGTCTTCCGGGTTTTCGGTGGTGATCCGGCACTGCAGCGCGTGGCCGTTCAGCCGCATGTCAGACTGCGCCGGCACGCCGGACTCCGGCGAACCGATCGCCGCGCCCTGGATGACGTTGATCTGCGCCTTCACGATGTCGACGCCCGTGACCATCTCGGTCACGGTGTGCTCCACCTGGATGCGCGGGTTGACCTCGATGAAGTAGAAGTCGCCGGTTTCCGCGTCCATCAGGTATTCGACGGTGCCGGCCCCGACATAGTCGGTCGCGCGCGCAAGCTTCAGCGCGCTTTCGCAAAGGGCGACGCGGCGCTCTTCCTCCAGATACGGCGCCGGCGCCCGCTCCACGACCTTCTGGTGGCGACGCTGGACCGAACAGTCACGCTCGAAGAGATGCACCACATTGCCGTGCCGGTCACCAAGGACCTGGACCTCGACGTGGCGGGCGCGCTCGACGAGCTTCTCGAGATAGACGTCATCCTTGCCGAAGGCGGATTTCGCCTCGCGTTTGGCGTTGATGACCTCCTGCGGAAGCTTGGCGATGTCGCGGATGACGCGCATGCCGCGGCCGCCGCCGCCCCAGGACGCCTTCAGCATCACCGGCAGGCCGATCTCCTCGACGGCCTTGCGGATCGCCTCCGGATCGTCCGGCAGCGGCTCGGAGGCCGGCATCACCGGAACGCCGACGCTGATCGCCAGATTGCGGGCGGCGACCTTGTTGCCGAGCTTGCGCATCGTTTCGGGACTGGGCCCGATGAACAGGATGCCGGCCTCGGCGCAGGCGTCGGCGAATTCCGGGCTCTCGGAGAGGAAGCCATAGCCGGGGTGGATCGCGTCGACCCCGGCCTCGCGCGCGACACGGATCACCTCGGGGATCGAGAGGTAGGCTTCGAGCGGCCCCATGCCCTTGCCGACGCGGTAGGCCTCGTCGGCCTTGAACCGGTGAAGCGAGAGCTTGTCTTCCTCCGCATAGATCGCGACCGTGCGGATGCCGAGCTCCGCCGCCGCCCGGAAGACCCGGATGGCGATCTCTGACCTGTTGGCGACAAGAAGCTTGGTGATCTTCCGGGACGCTACGGACCTTTCGACGTTCATCGTGAGCGGCGACCTCAATGACGCGGGCCGCCGGGCGGCCGAATGGCGGGAGAGCGCCCGCCCCCCGCGACCGCCCGCGCCGACGTTAAACGAAAGTCGCGCCGAGGGAACGGCCTAAAACGACGTCGTTCCGGAGCGGAGGTCCCTGCTCAGCGGAATTCCGGCGCAGTGGCGGCGGCCGGCAGCATTGGCGAGGCCTTCACGCGCGCCGAAGCCCTTTCGCGCGTGTCGGCTGACGGCGTCCCGGGCCCGCCCCGGCTCGCCCGGCCGAGCGCGTCCGCGACAAAGGCGAGGCCGACGAGGATAGCCGCCATGCCGAGCGAATAGATCGCCTGAACGGGGATCGACTTGCCGAACCAGTCGAACACGCCGTGGCTCATGGCCGCGAAAACGGTGGAGATCACGAACATCGGCAGGCTGCGCCGGCCGATGAGGATCATCGAGCGCCCGAACAGCGTCTTGCCGAACGGATTGCTCTGCTTCAGCAGCAGCGTCGCGAGATGAGCCATGGCGAGGAAGTGGGCCAGACGGATCGGCGACGCGTTCGCCTTGGAGGCGTAGTCGGTGACGATGCGGAGCGGCCGCCATTCCAGAAGCCCCAAGGTCGCCCAGGGGGCGGCCGCGACGAAACCGATGATCAGGATCGTGATCGACAGCGCGACGGTGGCGGGCGCCGCCGCGACGCGGCGCAGCCATGGCTCGTCGCGCGCAAGGCAGACGACGAACCCAGCCAGGAAGACCGCCTGCCAGGCGAAAGGATTGAACGTCCAGAGCCGCGTGTCCGGATAGGACGACAGAGTCGCTCCCGTCGCCTCCGCGAACAGCCAGACGACGGCGGCGAACACCGCATAGAGCCGCCACTGGGCGCGGAAGGCGAAGAACAGCACGCCCGCGAGCAGCGTCAGCAGGATGTAGAGCGGCAGAATGTCGAGCAGCGGCGGCAGATAGGCGAGCGTCGCGAGTTTCGGCAGCACCGTCTCGGTCGCGATCAGGAACGGCCGGATGAACAGGTCGCGCTCCATCACGCTCGAGCCCGCATAGCCGCGATAGAGAACCGCGAGCGTCGCGATCACCACGAAGGCCGAAAGATGATGCAGGTAGAGCGTGAATGCGCGGCCGACCGCGTATGGCATCGCCATCACCGGTCGCTTCAGGAACTTGGCGGTGAACATGCCGGCCATCGCGAAGCCCGACAGGAAGACAAACAGTTCCGCGGAATCCGAGACGCCAAAGTTCTTGGTCGTGAACCAGCTCATGACGTTGTCGACAGAGTGGTTCCAGAAGATGAACACGATGGCGAGGCCGCGCCAGAAGTCGATGCGCCAGTCCCGGGCGCTCGCGCCGGGGGCGGCAGGCGGCGTGGCGGCGGCCGGAACTCCTTGAGACATCGATCCTCCCAGGCTCACCGCCGCCGCATGTTAAGGCCGGCCGCGCCGGGCGCACGCCGAATCGGCCAGTCAAGCGAACGCCAAAAATACGGCGAAGGTTGCGTCGGCGCGCCAGCCGAAGATCAGGCGGCCATCGAAAGCGGGGCCGCCACCTCTTCGAGCGAGCGCCCCTCCGCATCCACTCCGTAGAGCAGCGCCGCGACACCCGCGACGATCATCAGGATAGCCGCGCCGGCATATCCCCAGAAGATCGCCCATGGATCGCCGCCGCCGATCAGCAGGCCGAACAGGTACGGGGCGAGCACGCCGCCGATCGCCGTGCCGAGCGCGTAGAAGGCCGCGATGGCCAGCGCGCGCATTTCAAGCGGGAACACCTCGCTCGCGGTCAGATAGGCGGCGCTCGCCGCCGCGGACGCGAAGAAGAAGATCACGCACCACGCCGCGGTCTGGGTGACGGCGCTGAGCGCGCCGACGGCGAACAGCCAGCCGGTCGCGAGCAGCAACACGCCAGCGAGCCCGTAGGACAGCATGATCATTCGCCGCCGCCCGACCGTGTCGAAGAACGGCCCGAGCACGATCGGGCCGAGCACGTTCCCGATGGCGAACGGGATCAGATAAAGCCCGACATGCGCCGGAGCGACGCCGTAGAACCGCGCGAGCACCAAGCCATAGGTGAAGAAGATCGCGTTGTAGAGAAACGCCTGCGCCGCCATCAGCAGCAGCACCAGCAGCGAGCGCGCGCGGTATTGATGGAACATCGCGCGGAAGATGACGCCGAGGCCGAAATGCCTCTGCGGATGGATCGTCAGGCGCCCCTCCGCGGGCGCGAGCCGCTCGCCAGAGTCCTGCTGCACCCTGCGCTCGATCTCGTCCATCACCGCCTCGCCTTCAGCGATCCGGTCGTGGCTCGCGAGCCAGCGCGGGCTTTCGGGCACGAAGCGCCGCGTCAGCAGGATCCCCACCCCGAGCGCCGCGCCGACGCCGAAGCCGAGCCGCCAGCCGAGGTCGACGTCAAAAATCGCCGGATCGAGCAGGACGATGGTCGCAACGGAGCCGACCGCGGCGCCGGCCCAGAAACTGCCGTTCACGATCAGCGCGATCCGCCCCCGCAGCCGCGCCGGCATCAGTTCGTCGATCGCCGAGTTGACCGCAGCATATTCCCCGCCGATGCCGACGCCCGTCAGCAGCCGGAAAGCCGCGAGGCTCCAGACGTCCCAGGCGAAGGCGGAAAACAGCACGCCCGCGACGTAGATCCCGAGCGTCACGAAGAAGATGACGCGGCGGCCATAGCGATCTGTCAGCCAGCCGAAGCCCAGCGCGCCCGCCACGGCGCCGATCAGATAGGCCGAGGCGATCCCGCCGATGTCGGCTTCGGAGAGCCCCAGCGTCGCAGGATCCCGGAGCCGCGGGCCAAGCCCGCCGATGATGGTCACCTCGAGCCCGTCGAGAGCCCAGGTGACGCCAAGGGCGAGAACCACAAGAAGATGGAAGCGGGACCACGGCAGCCGGTCCATACGGGCCGGGATGTCGATCTCGACCGCCGGAGCGCTTCGCCCCTCTGCCGCCCCCGGGGCCGTCACTCGACGGCCGCTCGGCCTGCGATCTTCCTCTCCCAGGCGAGCGCGTGGCCGACGATGGTGTCGAGATCGTCATAGTCGGCGCGCCAGCCGAGCGCCGCCCGCGCCCGCGCGGGGTCGGCGACGAGCAGCGCGGGATCGCCGGCGCGACGCGGCGCGCGCTCGACGGGGAAATCGACGCCCGAGACCCGCTTCACCGACTCGATCACCTCGAGCACCGAGGCGCCGCGCCCATAGCCGCAGTTCGCCACCAGGTTTTCTCCGGTTCGGGCGAGATGATCGAGCGCCAGCACATGGGCCTTGGCGAGGTCGCTGACATGGATGTAGTCGCGCACGCAGGTGCCGTCCGGCGTAGGATAGTCGTCGCCGAAGATCTGCAGCTTGTCGCGCTTGCCGGTCGCGGCCTCGGCGGCGACCTTGATCAGATGGGTCGCGCGCGGGGTCGACTGGCCCGCCCGGCCGGCCGGGTCCGCGCCGGCGACATTGAAGTAGCGCAGCGCCGCATAGGCGAAGCCGTGGGCGCGGCTCGCGTCCGAGAGCATGCGCTCGGTCATCAGCTTGGACGCGCCATAGGGCGACACCGGGTCGAGCGTCGCCGTCTCGCGCAGCGGCTCGGCGGCGCCTTCGCCATAGACGGCCGCCGTCGACGAAAACACGAAGCTCTTCACCCCGCCCCTGACGGCGGCGGCGATCAGCGCGCGGGATCGCACCGTGTTGTTGAGATAGTAGCCGAGCGGATCGGTCACCGAATCCGGAACCACGATCGATCCGGCGAAGTGCACGATCGCGGTGACGCCGTGGTCGCCGATCACCTGATCGACCAGCGCCTCGTCGCCGCAGCAGCCCTCGACGAGCGGGACCGCAGGCGGCACGGCGGCGCGCGATCCGGTCGAAAGGTTATCCAGCACGACGACCGGCTGGCCGGCGTCGGACAGCGCGAGCACCATGTGGCTGCCGATATAGCCGGCGCCGCCGGTGACGAGGACGGTCATCGCTGCTCTCTCCGATACGGGTCCACTGGCGTGGAAAGGACACGGGAGGAGCCGCCGCCGCAAGTGGCATCTGTCGGCCGCAGGCGGTGCGGCCGATCGTCAGATGATGGGCCGCCGCGCCGGCTCCTTCTCGAAATATTGCGCCAGCCGGGCGATCGCGCGCGGGTTCAGCAGGGTGAGCCTGCCGTCCGCTATCCTGAACAGGCCTTGGGCGCGCAGGCGGGCGAGCGTCTTGTTGGTGTGGACCAGCGACAGGCCGAGCGCGTCAGCGATATGCTGCTGCGTCAGCGGAAAGTCCATCGTCGCTTCGCGCACCAGGTCGAGCTGCTCGGCCCGTTTGTAGAGCGCGGCGATCAGGGCGGCGACGCGCTCCAGAGCGTTGCGGCGGCCGGCGGTCAGCAGATTTTCATCGACCAGCGCCTCTTCGCGCGCGCCGAGCCAAGTCACCTCATAGGCCGCGTTAGGAGTGTGCTCGAACAGCTTGAACAGGCGCCGCCTCGGCACCACGCAGAGCTCCGCGTCGGTCAGCGCCACGGCGCCGTAGAGCGACTTGTCGAGCAGCGCGGCCTGCAGCCCGATCAGATCGCCCGGCAACGAAAAGTTGAGAATCTGACGCCGGCCGTCGGCGAGTTCCTTGTAGCGGAAGGCCCAGCCGGAGAAGAGCGTGTAGAGTTCCGCGTCGGTCTGCTCCGGATGGATAAACTCGGTGCCGGCCGCCACGCGGAGATGATCGCTCTTCATCTGATCGATGACCGCGATCTCTTCCTGCGTCTTGTCGTGGAACGCCGGCTTGGCGCGGAGCGGGCAACCGTAACAACGTACGTACATGAACGGATTCAAAGGGTGGGAGGAGACGCCCAACGGCGCGCGCGCGAGCCATCCACGAAATTACCCATCCGCGCTATGTCAAAACACATATATAAGCCGAACTGAGCGCGCTAGATCGCTTGAATGGACAGCATGAAACCGCCGGTCTCGGTAATTGACGTTGCACAGCGGCGCCCCGACGTCTCGACGCTGATCCATTACTTCCGCAACCAGCTTCAGACAATGACGAGCCTTGTGAGCCTCGCGGCGCAGCGCGCGCCGGGCGAGGAGAGCCGCGCCGCGCTGGAAGATCTGCGCGCTCGCGTCGAGGCGCTCACGATCATCCCGCCGGAGGAAGCCGCGCCGGGCGGAACAGTGGCGGCCGACCGCCTCCTGACGCTGCTCGCCCACCGGATTTGCCAGCTCTATGATCCGGACCGTCACCGGCGCGTCGACATCAGGATTTGCCCGCTGCAGCTGGCGCCGCGCGAGACCGGCACCCTGGCTCAGATCCTCGCGGAGCTCCTGGTGAGAATCTTCCGCAGCGAGCTCGTCAATGCCGAGATCATCCTTGCCGAACACGACGGAGCCCTGAAGCTGCGGGCGCTGACGAAGGGAAATCCCCTCGCCGCCGCCGAGCCCGCGTCGGGCGCGCTCGGCGAGCTTCTCCTGGAAGGACTGGCGCGAAGTCTCGGCGGGGCCGTCAGGCGAAGCGATGGCGACGGCTTGATGTGGGAGACCTCCATTCCCGGCCAAGCAATCGGCGTTGACTTCAACCGCTAAGGCTTGCTCATTGCGTGGCGCGCGCCATTTTGCGCCGGCCTGCCCGGCCTCGCTCGTCCTCGACTTCGCCCCTGGAAACGCATCGCTATGGCTCTCGCCGACACCATCGCCCCCCATCTTCCGTTCCTGCGGCGGTACGCCCGCGCGCTGACCGGCCGACAGGACAGCGGCGACGCTTACGTCGCAGCGGTTCTCAAGGCGCTGATCGCGGACCCCAGCATCTTCCCGTCGGACAGCGAGCCGCGGGTCGGGCTTTATTCGATCTTCTCGCGCATCTGGTCGTCCGTCGCCCTGAACGTCGAGACCGGCCTTGAGGCGCCCTATTCCGAGCGCACCATCGAGGCGCTGACGCCGCGCTCCCGGCAGGTCTTCCTGCTGGTTTCGGTCGAAGGCTTCACGCCGTCGGAAGCCGGCCAGATCCTCTCGCTGTCGGACGCCGAGATCGCGCGCGCGATCGACGAGGCGGGTCGCGAGATCGCCGAGCAGGTCGCGACCGACGTCCTCATCATCGAGGACGAGCCGATCATCGCCATGGACCTCGCGAAGCTCGTCGAAGGGCTGGGCCACCGGGTCGTGGGCACGGCGCGGACCCACACCGAGGCGCTGGCGCTCGCGGAGCGCACGTCGCCCGGGCTCGTTCTGGCGGATATCCAGCTCGCGGACGGCAGCTCCGGCCTGGACGCCGTGAAGGAGATTCTGCCCAATCTTGAAGTGCCGGTGATCTTCATCACCGCCTATCCGGAGCGCCTGCTGAGCGGCCAGCGGCCGGAGCCGGTGTTCCTGGTGACCAAGCCCTTCCAGGCCTCCACCGTGAAGGCGATCGTCAGCCAGGCGCTGTTCTTCGGCGCGCGGGCGCGCAATTCCGATCAGCGCGGGGCGGCCTGACGAAGGCGGACGACGCACTGCAACCATCTGGCTGCATCAACGTTGTTGGGAGCAAGGCGGGCTGGCGCAGGAGCCGACCTGCCGCTCTCAACAGCGGAACGGTCCATGTCAAAGGCGGGCGTCGTACTTGACGTAAAGACGGGCGCAGAGCGCCTGGACACGGGCCTGCCGGACGCTGACCGGCGGTTTATGGCGGAAACGCTGAGCGAACTGACGGTCCAGACCTATCGGACGCTGCTGCGGTCCCAGGTCGTGCACTGGAACGTCGTCGGTCCGCTTTTCCAGCCGATCCATACCCTCACTGAACAGCATTACTCTGATCTGTTCGCGGCGATCGACCTGCTGGCGGAGCGCATTCGTGCGCTGGGCTACCCGGTTCCGACCGGCAAAGCCGCGCTCGGTCTCGACAAGGCGCTTTCCCTCGGCTCGCGGCTCACCGCGAAGGCGATGGTCCTGGAGCTCGTCGACGATCATGAGGCGCTGGTGCGCCTCATCCGCGAGGGAGCGGCGCAGGCCGAAGAGCTCAACGACTTCGTGACGCACGACCTTCTCACCGAGCGTCTCGCCTTCCACGAGAAGGCGATTTGGATGCTGAGGGCGATCGTCGCCGACTGACCAAAGGAGCCGATCATGGCGTATGTCAGCCAAGGCCAATATCGCGCGTACCGTGTGGATCGCCGTAACGAAGTAGACGCTTCCGCGGCCGGCGGCCTTCTGGCCCGCTCGGCTCTGGTCGCGATCGCGGCCGGCGCCGCGGTGGTGGCGCTGTCCGGCGCCGGTCTCAGCAGCCACGATTTCTCGAGCGAGGCAGCGCGGAAGGGTGATCGGCTCGCTGGCGCGCCGATCCAGATGGCGGCAGCGATCCCCGACGCGGGCAGGTTGTCGGGCGGAGCCGAAATCCGCCGCGACGGCGCCGGCCGCGTCGTCTATGTGAATGATCCCGCCGCCCAGACGACGACCGTCTCGCGCGGGGCCACCGTGCCGCTGACGCATTATTCGCCATTGGGCGATGCGACGAAGTGACGTCTTCAGGATGGGGCAAAATCAAGGCAAGGCGGCACTCGTCGGAGGCGCGTGCCGCCCCAATATCGTTAGCGGATCGTCAACCGCAGTCGGCGATCATGGTTCGAGCGCCGTTAACGGCGCGCCTGCGCATCACGCGCGGGTTCATCGCGCCTCGCTGCAGCAGCCTGCGAGCGTGCGGGAAGGTGAGTGGATGACCCAGCGAAAGCCCGAGAATAAGCTGGATCCGGACGTGCAGGCGCATATTGGCCGGCAACTGCGGGCCGGATACGTGGACATTCTCAACCAGCCCGTCCCGGACCGTTTTTTGGAACTTCTTGCGGAGCTCGATACGCGAGAGGGCGAAGTCAACCAGGCGAGTGACGAGCTGCGTCAGAACGGCTCTCGATGAGCGAACCTGCCAGCCGCGCTCCGCGCGACGAACTTCTCGTACATATCCCGAGCCTCCGCGCATTCGCGGTGTCGCTCTCCGGTCAGCTGGACCGGGCCGACGACCTGGTTCAGGAGACGCTGGTCAAAGCTTGGCGCAACCTCGGAAGCTTCACCGAGGGCACGAACATGCGCGCGTGGCTGTTCACCATTCTGCGCAACGTCTACATCTCGGAAATTCGCCGGCGCCGGCGCGAGGTGCAGGACACCGACGGCGTGTTCTCCGAGAACGTCGCCGTCGCGCCGCAGCAGAACGGCCACATGGACCTCGAGGACTTCCGCAAGGCGCTCACCGACCTTCCAGAAGAGCAGCGCGAGGCCTTGATTTTGATCGGGGCCGCCGAATTCTCCTATGAGGAGGCGGCGGAAATCTCCGGTTGCGCCGTCGGCACGGTGAAGAGCCGGGTCAACCGGGCCCGCACGGCGCTCGCGCGTCGGCTCAACCTCGAGGTGGGAGAAATCGGCATCGAGCCCGCCCTTCGCGCTGCCCTAGGTCCGACGGTCGGCTCCGGAACCGCTTGAGCCGGCGCGACCGCGCTGAATCGTAGGTTCATGTTCAAGACGCTTCGAAGCCGAATCGCGGTTCTCCTGATCGCCGCAAATCTGCCGGTGATCGCATTCGCGATCACCATCGGGCTGCAGCAGTTCGCGCTTTCGGATCGATTCGATCGCGACAGACTCGTACAGGCGGCGGAGCTGGTTTCCGCGCGCGCCTCCGGCATTGCGCCGGGGGAGCGGCCGATCGAGCAGGCAGCGCGAGACCAGATTTTCCTGGATCGCGGCTCGAGAGGGGAGATCGCCGCGGCGATCGTCGACAAGGACGGCCGCCCGCTCGCTCGCGACGATGAGACGGCTCCCTACGGCTCGGCCTGGTTGCCGAAAGACGGTCTTCCGACAGCGCGCCTCGACAATGACGACCGCGTCCTGAAGGCCCGGGGCGAGGACGGCCGGGCCTACCGCTATGCGGTCGCGCCGATCAAGAACTCGTCGGCATTGGCGATCGTCGCGGCGCCGTTCGACGTGATCGGCCACAGCCAGACGCAATGGCTGCTTCTCGCGCTCGGGCTTCCCGCCCTGATGGTGCTGTTGTGCGTCGGCCTCGTGCTGTTCGGCATCGAACGTTTCGTCCTGCGCTGGATCCGCGAGTTGCGAGCGACGGCCGCGTCCTACGACGGCGGCCATCTCGACACCAAGGCCGCAAAGCTGCAGGGAGCGCCTCGGGAGCTCACCGAGCTTGGCGACACGCTCGCGGCGATGTCGCGGCGCGTGGAGGAGCGTTCGCTGGCGCTCGAGGCGGCGGTCGACGAGCGCGACCGGCTGCTGCGCGAGCTGCACCACCGGGTCAAGAACAACTTCCAGATGATCGCGAGCCTGCTCGCCTTGCAACGCCAGGAAGCGCCTGAGACCTTGAGCGCCGTGCTCCGCGCGCCGGAAGATCGGGTCCGCGCGATGGCCGCAGCCTACAAGGTCTCCTACGCATCCGGCGAGATCGGCCATGTGGCGGTCGCCGAGCTGATCCGGGACGTGGCCCTCCAGGCGCGACAGACCAATGGCGCGCGCTTGTTCGAGGTCGTGGCGCACTTTCCTGAAGACGCCTTCGAGGTCGATCTCGACCTGGCGGTTTCGCTCGCCCTGCTGCTGACCGAGCTTCTGAGCGCGGCTGCCGCCGCGGCGGATTCCGCGACGGTCCAGGCCGCTGCGGAGCCCCAGGGCAAGCTGGCGCTGACGATCTCCGGGCCGGCGGCGGGCTGGCTGCCCGGGCCTAGCCTGTCGCAGCGGCTGATCCGCGCCTATGCGGATCAGCTTTCGACGGCGATCGAAGAGCTCGACGGCGGCGCGATCCGATTGGTGGTCGCGCTCGCGTCCGAGAAGCCCACGATCGGCATGCGGTCGCGAACGGCGGCCTGAGCGCCGCCGCCGATCTTGCGGGACCATGCCGCCCCGGCTTATCTCCACCGCCATGGCCCCTCCCCTTTTATTGCTCAAAGACGTACGGCTCACCTTCGGCGGGCAGCCCCTGCTGGACGGCGCCGAACTGTCGGTGTCGGCCGGAGAGCGGCTCGGCCTCGTCGGCCGCAACGGCTCCGGCAAGTCGACGCTGCTCAAGATCGCAGCCGGCGCGGTCGAGCCGGACGACGGCTCACGCTTCCTGCAGCCCGGCGCGACCGTCCGCTATCTGCCGCAGGAACCCGACCTGTCGGGCTTTGCGACGCTGCGCGCTTATGTCGACGCGGGGCTCGCGCCCGGCGACGACCCTTATCGCGGCGCTTACCTGCTCGACGCGCTCGGCCTCTCCGGCGACGCCGCCACCGACAAGCTGTCCGGCGGCGAAGCGCGCCGCGCAGCGCTCGCCCGCGCGCTCGCGCCGGAGCCCGACATCCTCTTGCTGGACGAACCCACCAACCATCTGGACCTGCCGGCGATCGAGTGGCTCGAAGCCGAGCTCAAGGGCTCGCGCTCGGCGCTGGTGCTGATCAGCCATGACCGCCGTTTCCTGCAGAACCTGACCCGCACCACGCTTTGGCTCGATCGCGGCCGCACGCGCCGGCTGGATCAGGGCTTCGGCGCGTTCGAGGCCTGGCGCGACGACTTGCTCGCCCAGGAGGAGCGCGATCGGCACAAGCTCGACCGCAAGATCGAGATGGAGAAGGACTGGCTGCGCTATGGCGTGACCGCCCGCCGCAAGCGTAATCAGGGCCGCATGCGCGCGCTCGACGCGCTGCGCGAGACGCGCCGCAACGCGCGTCGGGCTCAAGGCTCGGTGCAGCTCACGGTCACCGAGGCGGAGACCTCGGGCGCGCTGGTGATCGAGGCCCGTCGCATCTCGAAGGCTTTTGGCGGACGGCCGATCGTCGCCGATTTCTCGCTCCGCATCGCCCGTGGCGACCGCATCGGCCTCGTCGGGGCCAACGGCGCCGGCAAGACGACCCTGCTCAACCTGCTCACCGGCGCCCTGGCCCCGGATGAGGGGACGGTGCGCATCGGCGCGAATGTCGCCATCGCGACGATCGACCAGCGCCGCGCAAGTCTCGACCCCGACACTTCGCTACGCGACGCGCTCACCGGCGGGCGCGGCGACACTGTCGAGGTCGGCGGCCAGACAAAGCACGTCGTCAGCTACATGAAGGACTTCCTGTTCGGACCTGAACAGGCTGGTTCGCCGGTGCGCGCGCTGTCGGGCGGCGAACGCGGCCGGCTGCTGCTCGCCCGCGCGCTGGCCCAGCCGGCCAACCTGCTCGTCCTCGACGAGCCCACCAACGACCTCGACCTCGAGACCCTCGACCTGCTGCAGGAGATGATCGCCGACTATCCGGGCACGATCCTGCTGGTCAGCCACGACCGTGACTTTCTCGACCGCACCGTGGGCTCGGTGATCGTCGCGGAAGGCGGCGGCCGCTGGGTCGAGTATGCGGGCGGATACAGCGACATGGTCGCGCAGCGCGGCCGCGGCGTCGATCCGCGCGCCGCCGCCGAAGCCGCCGCTCCCCGTGGGAAGTCTCCCTCGCTGACGGCCCCTTCCGCTCCGCCGCCGGCCCGGAAAAAACTCTCCTTCAAGGACCAGCACGCGCTGGAGACGCTGCCCGCGAACATCTCCAGGCTCGAAGGCGAGATCGCCCGGCTCGAGGCGCGGCTCGCCGACCCGGCGCTGTATGCCTCCGACCCCGCCGCGTTCGCCGCAGCGAGCGAGGCGCTGACGGCGGCGCAGCGCGAGCGGGCGGCGGCGGAGGACCGCTGGCTCGAGCTCGAAATGCTGCGGGAAGAGCTCGCCGCAGGGTGATCCGCATCGACGATCCCGACGACCCGCGGATCGCCGCCTATCGAGCGGTGCGCGAGCGGGACGTCGTCGGGCGCGGCGAGCGCTTCATCGCCGAGGGCGAGGTCGTGCTGCGCCTGCTGCTCGGCGGGCGCTCGCGGCATCGGCCCGAGAGCGTCCTCTTGGCTGAAAACCGGACCGAGCCCCTCAAGGCTCTTCTCGCCGGCTCCGACGCGCCCGTCTATGTCGCGAGCGCCGCCGTGATGGACGCCATCGCGGGCTTCCACGTCCATCGTGGCGTTCTGGCGATCGGCCGGCGCGCTCCCGCCGAGGACGCCGCCGTCCTGCTGGCGCGGCTTCCGCCGCAGGCTCTTGTGGTCGCGCTGATCGGCGTCTCCAACCACGACAATGTCGGCGGGATCTTCCGCAACGCGGCAGCGTTCGGCGCTGACGCCGTGCTGCTCGACCGCGCGAGCTGCGACCCGCTTTACCGCAAGGCGATCCGCGTCTCGGTCGGCGCAAGCCTGATCACGCCATTCGCGCGCGGCGGCTCCGGCGCGGAGCTGCTGGACGCACTCGGGACCGCGGGGTTCGCCACTTTCGCGTTGAGCCCGAGCGGCGCTCGCACGCTCGAGGAGGCGCGACCGGCCGCCCGGACCTGCCTGATGCTCGGCGCCGAGGGGCCCGGACTTCCAGCCGAGCTGATGGCGCGCGCCGCCGCCGTCCGTATTCCGATGGCCGCCGGCTTCGACAGCCTGAACGTGGCGACCACCAGCGGAATCGCGCTCTACAGGCTGGCGCGCAGCGCGTGACGCCTCAGGCGCCCCGCAGGAGCTTCAGGAAGACGTCCCCGAAAGCCTCGAGCTTCGCGGCGCCCACGCCCTTCACGCGGGCGAGCGCTTCGGCGTCGCGCGGCTTGCCTGCAGCCATCTCCACAAGCGTCTTGTCGGAGAAGATCACATAGGCCGGCACCGCGCGCGCGATCGCGAGCTCGCGCCTGAGCGCCTTCAGCCGCGCGAGCAGCTCCGCGTCGTAACCGTCAGGCGCGACCGCCTCGGCGGCCATGCGGCGGCGCTCGCGCGTCTTCGGCTTCGGCTTGGCGATCGAGATCCGCTCGCCCGCCTGCAGGATGCGCGCGCCCTTGGGCGTGATGGTGAGCCCGCCATAGGCGCCGGTTTCGACCGTCAACGCGCCTGCGGCGACCAGCTGGCGCAGGATCGCGCGCCACTCGGCGGCCGGACGGTCCGCGCCACGGCCGAAGCCCGGAAGTTTCTCGTGTCCGCGCGCTTCCACCGTCTCCGACAGATGGCCGACCGCGAGCGCCACGATATGCGCCGCACCGAAGCGTTCGCCGGTGTCCGACACGAGCGACAGCAGGAGCCGCGCTTCCTCGGTGCCGTCGACCACCTCGGGCGGGTTGAGGCACACGTCGCAGTTTCCGCAGGGGCCTGACGTCTCGCCAAAGTAGGCGAGCAGCGTCTGCCGCCGGCAGGAGGTCGTCTCGCAGAAGCCGATCAGCGCGTCGAGCCGGCGGGCTTCGACTCGCTTGCGCTCGGGCGCGCTGTCCTGCTCGTCGATGAACCGGCGGCGCGTGCGGACGTCCTCAAGCCCATAGAACATCAGCGCCTCGGCCGGCGCGCCGTCCCGGCCCGCCCGGCCGATCTCCTGGTAATAGGCTTCGAGCGAGCCTGGGATGTCGCCATGGACGACGTAGCGCACGTCAGACTTGTCGATCCCCATGCCGAACGCCACGGTCGCCACCATCACGACGCCCGGCTCTGCCAGAAACGCCTCCTGGGCCGCCGCGCGCGCCGCGGCGTCCATGCCGGCATGGTAGGCGAGCGCGTTGACGCCGGACCGCCTGAGGCGCTCCGCCGTCTCCTCCACCTTCTTGCGCGATATCCGGTAGACGACGCCGCTCTGGCCCTTTCGGGCGGCGACATAGCGCTCGATCGAGGCCGCTGCGTCGCGCTTCTCGGCGACGCCGATCGCGATGTTCGGCCGGTCGAAGCCTGCGACGAAGGCCTCGGCCTCGCCGCCGAACAGTTTTTGCAGCACGTCCTGCTGCGTCGCCTCGTCCGCGGTGGCGGTGAGCGCGACCAGGCGGGCGGCCGGCAGAACGTCCCGCGCCCTGCCGAGCGCGAGATATTCGGCGCGGAAGCTGTGGCCCCATTGGGAAATGCAGTGCGCTTCGTCGATCGCGATCAGCGACACCGGAAGGCGCGACAGAGCGGAGAGCATCCGCTCGGTCATCAGCCGCTCGGGCGCGAGGTAGAGCAGCCGCGCCTCGCCGGACGCGACCCGCCGCCATGAGGCGACGTTGTCCTCGCGGCTGCGCGCCGAGTGGATCGCCTCGGCGGCGACGCCGTTCAGCCGGAGCGCCGCGACCTGGTCCTCCATCAGCGCGATCAGCGGCGAGACGACGACCGTCAGCCCGCCCATCACCAGCGCCGGCACCTGGTAGCACAGCGACTTGCCCGCGCCGGTCGGCATCACGGCGAGCACGTCCCGCCCCGACAGCAGCGCGTCGATCACGCGCTCCTGCCCGGGACGGAATTCGTCGAAGCCGAAAGCGCTCTTCAGCACCCGCCGCTTCTCGTCCTCGACCGCCGGCTGCAGGACAGGCGCGGCGGACGTCGGAGCAAGGACTGTCGCCGTCATCAGGCCGGTCTAGGAGATTCGCTGGCCGGAAGCGATCCGCCGCCGCCCTCAGTTGGCGTGGTTCATGTGCTTCATGTCGCCCATGTCGCCGGCCTTCGGGGTGGCGCCGACCGCCTCGACAGCGAACTCGACGTCCACCTTGCCGGCCTTCTCGAACACCAGCGCGCCCTTGACGCGCTCGCCCTGCGTCAGCGGCTCCCTGAGCCCGACAAACATCACGTGCTTGCCGCCAGGGGCGAACTCGATCTTCTCACCCGGCTTGATCTCGAGCCCGCCCGTGATCGGCCGCATGCGGGAGACGCCGTTCTCGGTCGAGGTCTCGTGCATCTCGGCCTTCTCGGAGAAGGCGCTTGAGACCGACATCAACCGATCGGGCGTCGACCCTTGGTTGGCGACGGTAAAATAGCCCGCGCCGACCTTCGAGCCGGGCGCCGTGGCGCGCGACCAGGGATGACCGATCAGAAGGTCGCCGGCCTTGTATTCATGCGCACCGGCCGCGCCGGCCCAGACGAGGCCGAGCGCCGCGAGGGCGGAAACGAGCAGTTTGAGCATTTTGGAACCTCCAAGCGCGGCCGGGCTGAGCCGGAGCCGCGAAGCTGCGATCTGACGACGAGAGGCAGTCAGATGAGCCGCGGAGGACCGCGGGCGGAGGGCTCGGTCGGCGGCGCCGCGCGCGCCAGCCGGCGCAGCGTGACGTCCGGCCGGAACGCCAGCGGCGCGGGCCCGGCCGCCGCTTGGGGCGAGGAGGCGCCGAGCAGCGGCGTCGCGGCGATCCGGCAGAGATCCGCGCAGGGACAGGACGGATCCGCCGGCAGGCCGCCGCCGATCTTGCCCAGGCAGGTGACGCGCGCGCCGAACTCCGCCGCCCGCGCAGCGTGGCCGCCGAGCGTCACGCCCGCCACCATCAGATAGGCGGCGAAGATCGAGGCCATGGCGTAGGCGAAGCGGCGGCGGCCGCGCAGCAGGCGGATCATACGGGCTGCATACGCTCGGACGCCTCGCCGCGCCATCGCCGGGGCGGCGCCGGCGCCCCGGCGATTTCTCCGTCGGCCGCCCAGACGATGCGCCGCCCGGCGAGCGTCGCGACGCCTGTCGGCTCTGAGGCGATCCGGGCGGCGAGCCGCTCCAGGCGGTCGAGCCGCACCCTGCCGCCCTCGCCTGCCGCAAGCGCGCGCTCGAGCAGCCGCAGGCGGATCTCGGCCGGCAGAGCAGCGACCGCCGGGGCGATGCGCCAGCTGGCGCCGCTCCGCTCGAGATGCGCGCGCTCCGCGGCGTCGGCCGCGCTCTCGAGCGCCGCCTCGGCGCGCGCCATCCGGGCGGCGAATGTGGCGAGCCGTTCGGCCGTCAGGCCCTCCCGCTCCAGCGCGGCGCGCGAGCGCCGGAGCCGGGCGCGGGCGAAGCGCGGGTCGGCGTTCATGGCGTCCTCGGCCCAGGCCACGTTCCGGAGCCGGAGACTTGCGACCAGCCGGCTCTTCGCGACGCCGAGCAGCGGGCGAAGATGGCCGAGTCCCTCCCGTCTGATCGCGCTGCGCATGCCTGCGAGGCCGCGCGGGCCGCTGCCGGCGGCGAGCCGCAGCAGCACGGTTTCGGCCTGATCGTCGAGCGTATGGGCGGTCGCGATCGCGTCGGCGCCGATCGCCCGGGCATGGGAAGCGAGCGCGGCGTAGCGCAGATCCCGGGCGGTCTCCTCGACGCGGCTCGCTCCGTCGGCGAGCGGCGCGTCGAGCCGGGCGTGCGGCAAGCCGAACGCCCCAGCGCGGGCGGCGACCAGCGCAACCTCCTGCTCGGCCTCCGGCCTCAGTCCGTGATGGACGGTCGCGACCGAAAGTGCCGGCGCGGGCGCTCGGCGCGCCCATTCGGCGGCGAGGCAGAGCAGCGCCATCGAATCGGCTCCGCCGGAGACGGCCAGAACCAGATGGGAAACGCCGCCGAACGCTGCGGAGAACAGCGCGTCAGCCTCAGCGGCCTCGATCGGGCGCTGCGACGTCTCGGGAGACACGACCTTCTGCAGCATCGCCTGGTCCGCTCCGGCGCTGACCGGCCGGCGTCTCAGACTAGCAGGAGATGCGCTTCAGCTCGCGGTCGGATTGGGCCTTGATGCGCGCATATTTGCGCCCGGCCTCCGCGATCGTCGCGCAGGCCTCCTCCTTTTTGCCCATGCCGTTCAGCGACATGCCGAGCTTGAGCATGCTCTCGGGCGCCTTCGAGGACTGCGGCGCCTCCTTGTAGATCGTGAAGAAGCTGTCGGCTGCGTCGGTGTATTTCTTGCGCTGATAAAGGCTCTCGCCGAGCCAGTAGCGCGCCTCCGGCGCCTTGGCGTCGTTCGGGTAGCTGCGGAGGAAGTCCCGGAAGGTGGATTCGGCCTGGTCGTAATTCCGGCGCTGCATGAATCCGACGCCCAGGTCGAACTGGTCGCGCGCGCTGCCCGACCCGGCCACCACGCCGCCGCCGTCGCCGAGCGCGGCGGTCGCGCCGGGCGCACGGCTGGAGCCGGAATCGCCGGTCGACAGGCCGGGCGGCTGGATGCTCATCGGCCCGTCCGGGTCGTCGCCCGGATCGCCGTCGAGCAGACCGCCTATGGCGTCGCCGCCGTCGGCGGAGCGGGATGAGCCCAGCGAGGCCGGCGGCGCGCCGGGACCCGACGAGCCGCCAGAACCCGAAGACGAGCCGATCTGCGCCGAGCCGCCGGCGCTGCTCGGGCTCGACGCAGGTCCGGCGTCGCCGCGCCGCGTCGGCTTGGCCCCGCCGCCCTTGCCGCCTTCCATGTCCTGGAAGCGGTACTCGACGTCGCCCTGGAAGCGCTTCAGCGCCTCGTCATTCTTGCGGCCCTGATACTCGAGCTCCTCAAGGCGGCCGTTGAGCTGCCGCATCTGGTTTTCGAGCCGGTCGAGCCGGACCGCGATGTCGGCCATCGAGGACGACTGCGCCGGCTGAACGTAGCTCGGCGCGGCGCGGCGTTCGTCCCGATCGCCGAAGAAGGCGAGCTTCTGCTCGAGCCCGCTGACCCGCTGCTCGAGCCAGGACGGCGCCCTGGTCTCCTGCGGCTGCTGGGCGACCGCCGCGCCGGACGCGCCGCAAGCCAGCAGTGCGCCGAACGCGAAGCGTCGGACGGGCGAAGAGCGCAGAACGTCGAACATCTGGAGTGAGAATCCCGGCTGAGACGCGAGGGCTATCATACGCCGCTACGCTCGCAGTTCGGCTGAATTAGGGCCGATTCCGGCGGCCGACGCCAGAGGCGCGACCGCCGGAATCGAAGGATCATCACGATCCGGCGCCGCCCAGCACCGTGACGGCGCGCCGGTTCTGCGACCAGCAGGAGATGTCGTCGCACACCGCGACCGGCCGCTCCTTGCCGTAGGAGATCGTGCGCATCCGGTTGGCCGGCACGCCGCGGGCCGTCAGGTAGTCGCGCGTGACCTGGGAGCGGCGGGCGCCGAGGGCGAAGTTGTACTCGCGCGTGCCGCGCTCGTCCGCATGGCCCTCGATGGTGATGGCGTAGCGCGGATAGCGCGACAGCCACTGGGCCTGCTTGTCCAGGGTGGCGCGCGAGGTGGAGGTGAGCTCGGTCGAGTCGGTCTCGAAGAAGACGCGATCGCCGACGTTCACGACGAAATCCTGCTGGCTGCCGGGAGGGCCGCCGCGGCCGCCGGCCCCGTAAGCCCCGTTCGCCCCGTCGAGGCCGTCGCCCGACTTCTTGGCGCAAGCGCCGAGAGCGAGCGCGGCGCAGAGCACGACGGCGATCTTCGCGCTCCGACCAATACGCATGGTACGCAACATGCCCGATGACTCCTTGTGGCTGTCGGTTGCGCGATCCATAGCATTCTCCCCCTTAACCGAAGGTTCCGTTAGGCTTAAACAGAGGTTTATTTCGGCTTCCTCAGAAGCCCGTGCTGATAACCTTGTTCCGCCTGAACGCGACCGGATCGTGGCGCGGCGGCGGCGCGGCGTGGTTTCCGCCCGGAGTGAGTCCGCACGGCCACAGCCGCGGACGGCCGCATGCGCTCCGGCGCGACCGTCGACGGCCAAAAGGTTTTCGGGTGCGCTCTACGGCCAAACGCCCCATCCGGCCGCGTTGCACGCGTCCACCCTCCCCGCGGCCGCGCCGCGAGGAGGGTGGAGAGGTGTCGCGCCGCGGAAGAGCGTCAGTTCAGCAGCGGGGACCAGGCGGGGTCGGAGGCGAAGCCGGGGGTCGGAACGCGCTGCTCGTTACGGCCGGTGATGTCGATCGAGAAGATCTTCGGGCCCGGGCCGACGTCGCGGAAGAACATCAGCACGCGGCCGTTGGGGGCCCAGGTCGGGCCCTCATTGTGGAAGCCCTCGGTCAGGATGCGTTCGCCCGAACCGTCCGGCCGCATGACGCCGATGCCGAACTTGCCGCCGGACTGCCGCGTGAAGGCGATCAGGTCGCCGCGCGGCGACCAGACCGGCGTCGAGTAGCGGCCGTCGCCGAACGAGATGCGCTGCGCCGGGCCGCCGGAGGAGCTCATCACATAGATCTGCTGGTTGCCGCCGCGGTCGCTCTCGAACACGATCTTGGAGCCGTCCGGCGAGAACGAGGGCGAAGTGTCGATCGCGCCGGAATCGGTCAGCTTGGTGGTCGCGCGCGAGCGTAGGTCCATCACGTAAATCGACGCGTTGCCGCCCTGCTCCAGGCTCATCGCGACCTTCTGGCCGTCCGGCGAGAAGCGCGGGGCGAAGGTCATGCCCGGGAAATTGCCGACGGCCTCGCGCTGACCGGTCTCGATGTTGAGCAGATAGACCCGCGGGTCGCCCTGCCCGAACGACATGTAGGTGATCTCTTGGCTGGTCGGGCTGAAGCGCGGGGTCAGCACCAGTTCGCTGCCGGAGGTGATGAAACGGCTGCCATAGCCGTCCTGGTCCATGATCGCGAGGCGCTTGACGCGCGCGTTCTTGGGGCCGCTTTCGTCGACATAGACCACGCGGGTGTCGAAATAGCCCTTCTCGCCCGTCAGCCGCTCATAGATCATGTCGGCGATCAGATGCGCGACGCGCCGCCAGTTCTTGTCGGTGAAGAACTGCTGCCCCTCGAGCTGATTGCCGGCGAACACGTCCCACAGCCGGAAGTCGGTGCGCAGCCGGCCGTCGCCCTGCCGGACGATCTGCCCGGTCACCAGCGCCTGGGCGTTGATGATGCGCCAGTCGCCGAACCGCGGCGCGGCGTCGAAGTTCGAGATCTTCTCGATGAAGGCGCGCTTGTCGATCGGCGCGAACAGGCCGGAGCGCTGCAGGTCGGCGGTGATGACGCCCGCCATGTCGCTCGCGAGCTTCGGGTCGCTGCCGTTCGGCAGGAAATCCGGGATCGCGATCGGCAGCGGCTGCACATTGCCCTGGTTGATGTCGATCGACACCTGCGCACGCGCCGGCGCGAGCGGGGCTGCGGCGAACAGGGCGGCGGCCGCGAACAGCGCGGCCCGAAGAAGGCGTGCAGAAAGAAGCGTCATCAGGCTCTTCCGGATGAGGCGCGCTGGCGCCGGAATGAAGTGGCGACGGAGCGCGTACGCGAATAGGAGGTCGGGCCGAGCAGGACCGGCCGGAACGGAGAACGTCGGAACGCCGTCATCCGCCCATCATGTCCTTGGGGTCGAAATTGATGTTCACCTGCCGCCAGTAATCGTAGGCGTCGGGCGGCAGCTTCAAGGGCGAGCAGCGACGAACCGCGCGCGTGGCGGCGTCCGCGGCGGCGCGGAAGGCAGGATTGGACGACGAGTTCGTCACGTCGGGGCCGCCGGCGAGCGAGCCGTCGGCGTTGAGCGTGAAATGCACCCGCACCGCCAGGCTGCCGTCGGTCGAGGCGCCAAAGGGCGGGTTCCAGCACTGCATGACCTGCTCGCGCACCGCATTGTCGATGCCCGTGCGCTGCGACATCGACAGCTTCGTCGCGGTCCCGCGGGAGGTGCCGGCGGTGGTCTCGGGCGCCGTTTCGCGCGCCGCCGCGGCCTTGCGGCTCGCCTCGCGAGCATCCTTCATCGCGCTGTCGCTCGAAGACGGCTTGTCGCCGAGCAGGCTCGCGATCTTGGACGGGTCGAACTTGCGCTCCTTGGCCTTGGCGGCCTCCGCCTTCTCCTTGGCGGCCTTTTCGGCTTCGGCCTTGGCGAGCTTCTCGGCCTTCTCCTTCGCGGCCTTCTCGGCCTCGGCCTTGGCGAGTTTGTCCGCCTTCTCCTTGGCCTCCTTGGCTTCCTTGTCGGCCTGCGCCTTGGCGGCCGCCTTTTCAGCCTCCGCCTTCTGCTTGGCTTCCTTCTCGGCCTCCGCCTTGGCGAGGCGCTCGGCCTCGGCGGCCTGCGCGAGCTTCTCGGCCTTTTCCTGGGCGGCCTTCTCGGCCTGGGCCTTCGCGGCCTTGTCGGCGGCAGCCTTTTCCTGCGCGGCCTTCGCCTCGGCGGCTTTGGCGGCCTCCGCCTGCGCGGCCTTCTCGGCTTCGGCCTTGGCGGCCTTTTCGGCCTCCGCCTTAGCGATCTGCGGATCCGGCTTGGGTTCGGGCTTCGGCTCCGGCTTCGGCGGCGCCTCGGCCTTGGCGGGCTCGGGCGCGGCGGCCGGCGGCGGCGGCGGAGCCTGCACGTCCTCCTTGGCGACCGGCGTGTCGTCGTCGACGGGTTCGGGATCGGCTTCCGCGACCTTGTCGGCCTTGACCTTGGGCGCGTCGACCTTCTTGGAGGCCTTGGAGCCCTTGGTCATGGCGTCGAATTCCTGAGGAGTCAGGATCTCGATCGGCAGCGCCTCGGTGGGGCCGACGTCAAACGGTTTCGCGGACGAGAAATTGATCAGCCCCCACGCCAGGATAAGCGCGTGGCCGGCGCACGAGCAGACAAGGCCCGGCCGCACTTTCACCCGTCAGCTCCCCTGCTCCAGCTCAGTGACGAGCGCCACCCGGCGAAAGCCCGCCGAGGACAGCGTGCCCATCACCTTCATCACCTGGCCGTAATTCACGTTGCGGTCGCCCCGGACGTAGATGCGCTCCTCATAGCCAGAGTTCGTGATGGCAATGAGGCGCGGCGCGAGCTCGTCGACGTCGATCGGGGTCTCCTGAAGGAATACGGCGCCGTCGCTCTTCACCGTGATGGTAAGCGGCTCCTTTTCCTCGTTGAGGGGATTGGCGGAGGTCTGCGGCAGGTCGATCGGCACGCCAACCGTCAGCAGCGGCGCCGAGACCATGAAGATGATGAGCAGCACCAGCATGACGTCGACCATCGGCGTCACGTTGATGTCGGACATCACATGGGTGCGACGCCGCCTGCGGGCGCCGTGGCCGCTCGATCCTCCGCCTGCGCCGCTCATGCCCATGGCGGCTCAGGCCCTCTCGTCGATCTGGCGCGACAGGATCGCGGAGAACTCGTCGGCGAAGCCCTCCATCCGGCTCGCCTGGCGCGTCACCTGGTTGGAGAACTTGTTGTAGAAAATAACCGCCGGGATCGCGGCCACGAGGCCGATCGCGGTGGCGAACAGCGCTTCCGCGATGCCGGGCGCGACCACGGCGAGCGAGGTGTTCTTCGAGGCGGCGATCGACTGGAACGAGGTCATGATGCCCCACACCGTGCCGAACAGGCCGATGAACGGGCCGGCCGAGCCGACGGTGGCGAGCACCAGCAGCTTCGATTCAAGCCGCTCGACCTCGCGCGCGATGGTGACGTCGAGCACCTTGTCGATGCGCTGCTGGAGGCCCGCGACCGAGCGGCCGCCGCCCTCATAGGAGCGCTTCCACTCGCGCATCGCCGCGACGAACAGCGCGGCCATCGAGGTGTTGGGGCGATTGACGAGCGAGCGATAAAGCTCCTCGAGGCTCTGGCCCGACCAGAAGATCTTCTCGAAGCGGTCCATGTTCCGCTTGGTGCGCGAGAACAGCAGCTGCTTGTCGACGACGATCGCCCAGCACCAGATCGAGGCGCTGATCAGCCCGAGCATCACGAACTTCACGATGATGCTGGCCTGCAGGAACAGGCCCCACAGCGACATGTCGGGAGTTGGCATCGTCAGGTCGTCTCCAGTCTCCGCGCGCGGGCCGCGGTCACGGGAGGCGCGCCGCGGCCATCGCCGCCGCCGGCCGCATCCTTCGACCCAAGGCTCGGAGCGACGGCGCGTGTCGCGCGTCAATGTGTTGAAACTGCGACCCGATCCCGCATGTCCGGCTTCGTTCATGGACCGTCAGGGTTAACACGGCGTTACCGCGCGGCCCTGTGGCCCCAGAGCGACGGCCCCCGCCGCCGCGGCTGCTAGGCTGACGCGCATGCGCCCTCTCCTCCTTCTCGCCGCGGCGCTCGCATTCGCGGCCCAGCCCGTCCATGCGCAGGATCCAGCCGGCGCGACGGTCGCCGTGCAGGCGGTCGCGCCGGCGCCCGACGGCCGCGCGCAGGTCACCGAGTGCAGCGGCGTCCTGATCGCGCCCGACCTCGTGCTGACCGCAGGCCACTGCCTAGACCTGATCTCGGCTCCCGCGCAGGTCGCGGCCTTCGCCTATCAGGGCGAGCGCCCGATCCCGCGTCCGCTCGCCGTCGCGGCCTTCGCCCGGCATCCGGACCACGTCGTCGGCTGGCGGGCGCGCCCCGGCGGTCCCGAGACGCGGCAGAGCGAGATCGCCGCCGACCTTGCGCTGCTGCGCCTCGCCGCCCCGCTCGCCGGGGCCGCGCCCGCGCGGCTGGGGCCGCCGCCGCAAGCCGGCGCGCCGGAAGGGACGCTCGCCGGAACCGGCGCTGCGGCGCCCGGCGGGCGCTCCGGCCTGAAGAAGCGGCTCGCGCTGAGCGCGATCCGGCTCTCGACCGGCACCGGCGCCAGGATCGCGTTCGCGACGTCGCGCGGAACGGTCTGCGGCGGCGATTCCGGCGGCCCTGTCGCCGCGCCGGCGGCGGACGGAGCGCATGTCTGGGCGGTGGCGGTCGCGGTTCTGCGCCCGGCCTCCGGCTGCGGCGGACGTTTTGCGGCGGCGCTGGTCGACCCTGCCTCGGCGGACTTCGTCCGTATGCGCTCGGCCGTTTCGGCGCCCTGACGGGATGTCGCCGTGCGGCCACAGCCCGGCCGCGCGGGGCTCAGGCAGACGATTAGTGATCGCGCGTGCGGTTTTTGGCGTGCCAAGGTGCGCCGCATCGGGGACCGCCGCCATCGCGGCTCGTACGGGACGGCGTGAGCATGCGGTCGACGGTGTGGCGTATGACAGTCGCGGCGTGCCTGTCGTTGGGCGTGGCCTCGCCGGCCGGCGCGCTCGCCGGCGGCTCGCCGGCCCGCACCGGCGACCGGCTGACGCGCGCAACGGTGTTCATCACCAGCCTGACGCCCTCCGGCCGCGACCGCGCCGAGGTCGGCAACTGCACCGGCGTGCTGATCGACAAGGACCTGGTGCTGACCGCCGGCCACTGCCTGTCCGACCTCGGCGGCCCGAGCCTCGTGGTCGCGCAGTTCTTCGACCGCTACAATCGCGTCGCCCGCACCGTACAGGTGGCGTCGGGCACGCTGCATCCCGACTATGCGGGGCGTGCGACGGCCGACGACCCGAAGCCCGAACTGCTCGGGGCCGACCTCGCGATTCTGAGGCTCGCCGACCCCGCCCCGGCCGACCGCCGCCCGATCGCGCTCGCGTCGCGGCCGCTCGACGCCGCCAAGCGGTCGTCGGTGCTGCTGGGCGCCGGCTTGCGGGTTCCGGCAGACGAAGGCTCGGCGGGCCATCTGCGCATCGCCAAGGTCAGCGCCGAAGTGGTGACCGACGGACCGACGGCGGTCGCGCTCGGCGTCGCCGGCGGCTCGATCTGCCGCGGCGACAGCGGCGGCCCGGTCGCCTCGTCCGCCGGCGTCTGGGGCGTGGTGATCGCGATCGTGCGGAAGAAGAGCCTCTGCAACTCGACCGTGTTCATGGCCGTGCTCGACCCGAGCTCGCGCGGCTTCAGGATCATGCTGGCGAAGGCCAAGCGCTCGAGCTGAGCGCGGCTACTCCGTAGCGGCTACTCCGTGCGCATCATTTCCTGGCGCATGCGCTCCGGCATGCGGGCGGGCCGGCCGTCGCGCAGATAGGCGCATTGCGCGAGCGCGGTGACGAGCGTTTCGCCGTCGCGCACGACGGTCTGGCGCAGCACCAGCGAGGCCGCCTTGACGTTTTCGGCTGAGGTCACGACCGCCACGACGTCGTCCATCCGCGCCGGCTTCAGATAGTCGATCGTCATGCGGCGAACGACGAAGCCCTCGCGCTGGGTCTCGTAGAGACGGCGGTGGTCGAAGCCGATCGCGCGGAGAATTTCGGTGCGGGCGCGCTCCAGGAAGCGCAGATAGCTGGCGTGGTACACCGCGCCCGAGAAATCGGTGTCTTCGTAGTAGATGCGGAGCGTCAGCACGTGACGCACCCCGTCCATCCGTCCCCCGAGGGGGTCATTCACGTCTGCGCTCAATCTTCAGTCCCGTCGAACAGCGGCATCTGGCCGGTCGTGGTCGGAGCCTCGAGGCCAAGGTGCCGATAGGCGTGCGCCGTCAGCATGCGGCCTCTCGGGGTGCGCTGCAAAAAGCCCTGCTGCAGCAAATAGGGCTCAATGATCTCCTCGATCGCGTCGCGCGGCTCCGACAGCGCCGCCGCCATCGTCTCCACGCCCACCGGTCCGCCGCCGTAGTTCATCGCTATGGCGGAAAGATAACGGCGGTCCATCGCGTCGAGCCCGAGATCGTCTACGTCCAGCAGCTTGAGCGCGCGGTCGGCCGAAGCCCGCGTCACCTCGGCCTCTCCCGAGACCGCCGCAAAATCGCGGACGCGGCGCAGCAGGCGGCCGGCGATGCGCGGGGTGCCGCGGGCGCGCCGGGCGATCTCGCGCGCGCCGTCGCGGCTCATCGGCAGGCCGAGGACCCGCGCGCCGCGCGCCACGATCAGCTCGAGCTCATCGACCTCATAGAAGTTGAGCCGGATCGGAATGCCGAAGCGGTCGCGCAGCGGGGTGGTGAGCAGGCCCGCGCGGGTGGTGGCGCCGACCAGCGTGAACTTCGACAGGTCGATTCTGACTGAGCGCGCCGCCGGGCCTTCGCCGATGATCAGATCGAGCTGAAAGTCCTCCATCGCCGGATAGAGGATCTCCTCGACCGCGGGGTTGAGGCGATGAATCTCATCGATGAACAGGACGTCGCGCTCTTCCAGATTAGTCAGCAGCGCGGCGAGGTCGCCCGCCTTGGCGATGACGGGCCCGGAGGTCGCCCGGAAACCGACGCCGAGCTCGCGGGCGAGAATCTGGGCGAGCGTCGTCTTGCCAAGTCCGGGCGGGCCGGCGAGCAGCACATGGTCGAGCGCCTCGCCGCGCGCCTTGGCGGCCTGGATGAACACCGACAGGTTCTCGCGCGCCTGCCGCTGGCCGGTGAAGTCCGCGAGCGTCTGCGGCCGGATCGTCGCGTCGAGCGCGTCGTCCTCGCGTGCGGCGGGATCGCGGACGGGGCTGGGAGCGGTCATGCGGCCGATCGGTGCGAAGAGGGCTGCTCGGTGATACGGCATCCGCGGCCATCGGCAAACGCGCGAGCGGCCGACGGCGCCGGGAGTCCGTTGAAGCTCGCTATTTCGCCAGCTCCTTCAGCCCAGCGCGGATCAGCCGCTCGGTCGTGGCGTCTTCGCCGGTGGCCTTCATGGCGGCGGCGATCGCGGCGCTCGCCTGCGGCGCCGCGTAGCCGAGATTGACGAGCGCGGAGACGGCGTCGCGCGCCGGCTGCGGACCGCGCGCCTCCGCGACCTCCCCGGCGAAGCGCGCAAGCCCCGGATCGACGTCGGAAAACAGCGGCGCCTTGTCCTTGAGCTCGGTCACGATCCGCACCGCGACTTTCGGGCCGACGCCGGGCGCGCGCGAGATCGCCGCCTTGTCCTGGAGCGCGATCGCCGTCGCGAGGTCGGAGGCGTCGAGCGTCGACAGCACCGCGAGTGCGACCTTCGTGCCCACGCCCTGCACGGTGTTGAGCAGCCGGAACCATTCACGCTCGAGATCGGCCATGAAGCCGAACAGCTGGATGCGATCCTCACGCACATGGGTCTCGATCGAGAGCCGCGCGATCTCGCCGGCCTTGGGCAGGCGGCCGAGCGTACGGCTCGAGCAATGCACCACATAGCCCACGCCGCCGACGTCGAGGATGACCCAGTCCGGCCCGACAGAGTCGACCTTGCCCGTGAGCTTTCCGATCATGCCGAGATCCTCGCAGCGGCGATGCGGGCGGCCGCGCCGCGGTGCTGGGCGTGGCAGATCGCGATCGCAAGCGCGTCGGCGGCGTCGGGTCCGCTGACGATCGCCTTGGGCAGCAGGATCGAGATCATCGCCTGGATCTGGCGCTTATCGGCGTGGCCCGCGCCGACCACGGTCTTCTTGATCAGGTTCGGGGAATATTCGGCGACCGGCACGCCGGCGAGCGCGGGAACCAGCATGGCGACGCCGCGCGCCTGGCCGAGCTTCAGCGTGGCGGAGGCGTTGGTGTTGACGAAGGTCTCCTCCACGGCCGCTTCGTCGGGCGCGTGGGCGGCGAGCACAGCCGAGAGGCCGGCGTGCAGCAGCGCCAGCCGGCGCGCGAGGTCGAGCGCGTCGTCGGGCTTCACCACCCCGGCGGCCACGAAGGAGAGCCGCGAGCCCGCGACGCCGATCACGCCCCAGCCGGTGCGGCGAAGTCCGGGATCGATGCCGAGGATGCGAATCGGGGCGTGGCTCATGCGGCCAGCATAGCCGCGGACAAGTTGACGGAACACAAGCGGAACGCGGCTGCCTCAGCCGTAGCGGCGGGCGGCCTCGATCGTCAGCCCGGCCCCAACCGCGCCGAAAGTGTCGCCTTCGACCGCGAGCGCCGCCGGAACCGCGCCGAGGATCGCGGCCCGGACATGCGGAATGCGCGTCGAGCCGCCGGTGAGGAACACGGCGTCGATCTGCTCGGCCGCGATTCCGGCGGCGATCAGGCAGCGGGCAATGCGCTCGCGGATCTTTTCCGCCAGCGCATATGTGTGCCGTTCGAACGCGTCGCGGCGGATCGGGGCCTCGAGCCCCCTCTCCGCCCAGCCGAGCGGCAGCGTCGTGGCGTCCGCCTCCGACAGCCTGATCTTCGCGCTCTCGACCTCGGCCGCGAGTCCGTGGCCGCGCTCGTCGTCGATCACCCGGATCAGCCGATCGAGCAGATCCGGCCGCGCCGCCTCCCGCCGCACCTCGCGGATCTGCCGGACCGCGCGGCCGTCATAGAGCCTGTTGATGCTCGACCAGGTGGCGAGTTCGTGGAAGTAGGTCGAGGGGACTTCGAGCTCCGCGCGCTTCATCGGCGAGCGGTAGCCGAGCAGCGGCATCACTGCGCCCAGGCTGAGCCGGCGGTCGAAGTCGACGCCGCCGACCCGCACGCCCTCATTCGCGAGGATGTCGCCGGCCCTGTCGTCGCGGCCGTGGCGGTCGGGGCCGAGCCGAATGACCGTGAAATCCGAGGTGCCGCCGCCGATGTCGGCGATCAGAGCGAGTTCTTCGCGCGCCACCGCGCGCTCATAGTCGAGCGCCGCCGCGACCGGCTCGTACTGGAACGACACCTCCCGAAAGCCGAGCGACAGCGCGATCTCCCGCAGCGTGTCCTCGGCCCGCGCGTCGCCCTCCGGATCGCCGTCGACGAAATGCACCGGGCGGCCGTGCACCACGGAATCGAATGGGCGGCCAACCGCCGCCTCGGCGCGGCGCTTCACGACGGCGAGGTAGCGGGCGATGACCTCGCGGAACTTCACGCGTTCGCGGCCGACCTGCGTCGCCTCGTCGATCAGCCCGGTGCCGAGCACGGATTTCAGGCTGCGCATCAGCCGGCCCGGCTCGCCGTCCAGATAGGCGCTCATCGCCGCCCGGCCGACCTTCGCCTCCGCGGTGGGGGCGAAGAAGATCGCGCTCGGGATGGTGGTCTCTTCGCCCTCCAGCCGGACGAGCGTCGGCCGTCCCGCCTCAGCGAGTCCGAGCGTGGTGTTGGAGGTGCCGAAGTCGAGTCCGCAGGCTGTCATGACGCTCCTGTCGCGCAGGACGTCCGCAAAGGCGATTGGACGAAGCGCCGCGCCGCGGCGCCGCCGGCTAAAGGATGGGTCGTCGCTGCCCGCGGGCCAGTGCTAGATGGACGCCCCGCCGCCGGCCTTCCCATGACGCTTGCTCTCGCCATCGCCATCGCGCTGCTCTCAGGCGTCGTCCGCGGCTTCTCGGGCTTCGGCAGCGCGCTGATCTTCGTGCCGCTGATCTCGGCGCTCTACGACCCGGCGCGGGCGACGCCGGTGTTCTGCCTGATAGACGCGGCCCTGATGGCGCCCATGGCGCTGCGCGCGTTCCGGCGCTGCGACTGGCCGGAGGTGGCCCCGATGGCGCTGACGACCGCGGCCTTCACGCCGCTCGGCGTCTATGCGCTGGTCGTGGTCGATCCGGTGACGCTGCGCTGGGCGATCGCAATCGCGGTCGCGGGAACGCTGGCGCTGCTGTCGAGCGGGCTGCGCTACGCGCATCGGCCGCCGGTCGCTGCGGCGCTAGCGGTGGGCGCCGCCGCGGGCGTTCTCGGCGGCTCGGCGCAGATCTCCGGCGCCCCGATCGCCGCCTACTGGCTGGCCGGCCCGGGCGAGCGCGGCGTGATCCGCGCCAACATGATCGCGCTGTTCGCCCTGGTGTCGTTCGCGACCTTCGCGTCGCTGCTCTGGGCCGGACTTTTGACGACCGAGGTGCTGTGGCTTTGCCTGTGGCTCGGCCCGGCCTACGGGATCGGCATCTTTCTCGGCGCCCGCCGCTTCGTCGGGGCGACCGACGCCGGCTACCGGCGCGCCGCCTATGCGGTGATCCTGCTCGCGGCGGCGCTCTCGGCGCCGGTCTGGGACACGATCTGGCGCTGAGCGCGCTCTCAGCCGCCGAGCTTGGCCATCACGTCGTCGGGAATCTCGTAATTGCCGTGGACGTTCTGGACGTCGTCATCGTCGTCGAGCGCGTCGAGCAGCTTCATCAGCGAGGCCGCCTTGTCCTCGTCGAGCGCGGTCGTGACGGTCGGACGCCACACCGCCTTGGCGCTCTCGGCCTCCCCGAGCTTCCCCTCGAGGCCCTTTGAGACCTCGTTCAGATCCTCGAACGCGCAAGTGACCACGTGGTTCTCCGCGTCCGACTGGACGTCCTCCGCGCCGGCCTCGATCGCGGCCTCCAGCACGTCGTCGGCCGAGCCCGCCTTGGCAGGATAGACGATCTCGCCGACGCGATTGAACATGAAGCCGACCGAGCCGGTCTCGCCGAGCGCCCCGCCTGATTTGGTGAAGTAGGAGCGGACCGCCGAAGCGGTGCGGTTGCGGTTGTCGGTCAGCGCCTCGACGATGATCGCGACGCCGCCGGGGCCGTAGCCCTCGTAGCGCACCTCCTCATAGTTCTCCCCTTCAGCGCCCGACGCCTTGCTGATGGCGCGCTGGATGTTGTCCTTCGGCATGGACTGGGCCTTGGCGGCCTGGATGGCGAGGCGCAGCCGGGCGTTCATGTCGGGGTCGGGCAGGCCCGCCTTGGCCGCGACCGTGATCTCGCGCGCAAGCTTTGAGAACAGCTTCGCCCGGACCGCGTCCTGGCGGCCCTTGCGGTGCATGATGTTCTTGAACTGCGAATGCCCGGCCACGGGTCGCCTCCGACATGTGAGGACGTCCCGGTCGCCGGCGAGGCGCGCGCGGCGGACGTCCGGCGCTTGAGGAAGGCGGCCTTATAGGACCGGGCCGGCCCGAAAGGAAGCCGAAGCGTCTGCCTCCGCGCGCGCGGCCGTGAGCCCGCGGCGCCCGACCGGCGCCTGTTCTGCATTGCATCGCAGCAAGAGCGCCCCGCTCTGGAATGCCAACAGAGGGTCTTCGCCGAATTGCACGATCGACTTTGTCTATCGACGCAGGTGAGCAGCTTGATCATGATCTTCAATCAAGCGATCGGCCTCTGGTATCTTCCACCGCTTCCAAAATGCTGCTTTCCTATTGAACATCAGTGCATTCGGACGTAGATGGCGAAGGCGGGCCTGGACCGGACCTGGGCTTCTTTCCAATAGGTAAACACTATGGCGAACATCGCGCCGCCTCTCAAGAAGTCCCACGCCGCCGGCGGCTGGGGCGCTCTTCGCAGCTGCGGCAAGCACCTGTTGAAGAGCGGCTCGGCGCTCACCGGCGCGATGACGCTGCTCAAGGCGAACCAGTCCGACGGCTTCGACTGCCCGGGTTGCGCCTGGGGCGACCCGGAGCACGGCTCGTCCTTCGAGTTCTGCGAGAACGGCGTGAAGGCGGTCTCCTGGGAGGCCACGGCGCGCCGCGCCACCCCCGCCTTCTTCGCCGAGCACACGGTGAGCGAGCTGCGCGGCTGGACCGACTACAAGCTCGAGAATGTCGGCCGGCTGACCGAGCCGATGCGCTACGACGCGAAGACCGATCGCTACCTGCCGGTGTCGTGGGACGAGGCGTTCGCCGAGATCGGCGCCGAGCTGCGCGCCCTCAACTCGCCGGACGAGGCCGAGTTCTACACCTCCGGCCGCGCCTCGAACGAGGCGGCATTCCTCTACCAGCTGTTCGCCCGCGCCTACGGGACCAACAATTTTCCCGACTGCTCAAACATGTGCCACGAGGCCTCGGGCGTCGGGCTGACGCAGTCGCTCGGCGTGGGCAAGGGCACGGTGCTGCTCGAGGATTTCGAGCACGCCGACGCGATCATCGTCATCGGCCAGAATCCCGGCACCAACCATCCGCGCATGCTGGGCGACTTGCGCCGGGCGGCGCAGCGCGGGGCGAAAGTTGCGGTGCTGAACCCGGTGCGCGAACGCGGCCTGGAGCGCTTCGCCGATCCGCAGGCCAAGATCGAGATGCTGCGCGGCGGCTCGACCTCGATCGCGACGCATTACTTCCAGCCGAAGCTCGGCGGCGACATGGCCGCGATCCGCGGCGTCGCCAAGATCGTGTTCATGCGCGACGCCGAGGCCCGGGCGGCGGGCCAGCCGGGCCTGCTCGACGACGCCTTCATCGCGCAGCACACCACCGGCCTCGACGCCTGGCGGGCCGAGGTCGAGGCCACCTCGTGGGGCCAGATCGAGGACCAGTCCGGCCTGACCTTCTACGAGATCCAGACCCTCGCCGAGGTCTATCTCGGCGCCGAACGGGTGATCGCCACCTGGGCGATGGGCGTGACCCAGCACCGCCACTCGGTGATCACAGTGCGTGAGATCACCAATCTGCTGCTGCTGCGCGGCCATGTCGGCCGCGAGGGCGCGGGGCTCTGCCCGGTGCGCGGCCATTCGAACGTGCAGGGCGACCGCACGGTCGGCATCAACGAGAATGCGCCCGAGTGGTTTCTTGCTGCGCTAGAGCGCGAATTCGGCGTCGCGGTTCCGCGCAAGCCCGGCCACAACGTGCTGCACGCGATCCACGCCATGGTGGAGGGCCGCGCCCGCGCCTTCATCGGCCTCGGCGGCAATTTCGCCCGCGCCACCCCCGACACCGCGCTTGTCGCCGAGGCCCTGCGGCGCTGCCGGCTGACGGTGCAGATCGCCACCAAGCCGAACCTCGGCCACATGGCGGTCGGCGAGGTCGCTTACCTGCTGCCCTGCCTCGGCCGCACCGAGATCGACCGCGACGCCGCCGGCAAGCCGCAGATCGTGACCGTCGAGGATTCGATGAGCATGGTCCACGGCTCCGGCGGCATCAACAAGCCGGCCTCGCCGCATCTGAAGTCTGAGATCGGCATCATCGCCGGCATGGCGGCCGCGACAGTGGGCTCGGAGCGGATCGACTGGGCGGGGCTCGCCGCAGATTACGACCGCATCCGCGACGCGATCGCGCGGGTGATTCCGGGCTTCGAGGACTACAATGTCCGCGTCCGGAGGCCGCGCGGCTTCCGCCTGCGCAACGCCGCCGCCGAGCGAGCGTGGGACACCCCGTCGGGCAAGGCGGAATTCTCGGCGGCGCCCCTGCCCGCCGAGATCGAGCACCAGCAGGCGCGGCGCCGGAAGAGCGCCTACGTGCTGCAGACCTTCCGCAGCCACGACCAGTACAACACGACGATCTATGGTCTGGATGACCGCTATCGCGGCGTCTATGGCGAGCGCCGGGTGGTGTTCGCGCATCCGGACGACATCGCCGCGATGGGCGCGACGCCGAACGCGCGGGTCGACGTGGTTGGGCTGCACGAGGACGGCAGGACCCGGATCGCCGAGGATTTCCGCCTCGTCGCCTACGACATCCCGCGCGGCTGCGTCGCGGGCTACTACCCGGAGCTCAACGCCGTGGTGCCGTTCTCGGATGCCGGCGACCTCAGCGACACGCCGCTGTCAAAATCCGTGATGGTGACGTTCCGCCCGCGCGAGGCGGCCTGATGGCGGCCGAGGCTCTCGACGCCGGCGCCTTTATGGCGGCGGTCGAGGCGCTGGTCGGCCGCGCGCCGGAGCTGTCGCCGCTCGACGCGGGCCTGCTCGCGGCGCTGCGCTTCGGCGTCGCCGGCGACACGCGCGGCTTCGCGAAGGTGTTTGGGGTGCCGCACGCGCTGGTGCTGCGCGCCACGAGCGAGCTTTCGGAGGCGTTCGGGCTGGTCGCCGTGACGGGGTGCGATCCGCGCACGCAGCGCACGCGACTCGAGCTCACCGACGCCGGCGCACGCCTCCTTGAAGGCGCGGCGCTCGCGGCGTAAGCCCTTCTGCGATCAGGCGGACTGCTTCGCCTTCGCGGCGGTCTTGGTCGAGCTTTTGGCCGGGCTCTTGGCCGCGCGACGCGGAGCCGGCGGCGGGGCGAGCCGGGCGGCCTCCTCGTCAGCGGCCTCCTTGGCGAGGCGCGCCGTGCGCAGCCGTTCGGTCTTGGCGTCGCGCTCGGTGCGCTCGCGATCGATGATCTCGCGGGCCGCGCGCGTGGTGGCGTCGCCCTTCACCTCACCGCGGGACGGCTTGAACAACGTCTCCTTGGACATCTTCTGCATGCCGGTCACCTCCGCCTGAAAGACAAAAAGGCCGGGTCGGGACCCGGCCTTCGAAGCGTTTGAACGGCCGAGGGGATCGCATCGCGTCTCCCCACGACGGATCAGGCCTTACGCGGCCTGCAGGTTCTCGGCGGCGCTCTTCCCGGAGCGCTTGTCCTGCACGATCTCGAAACTGACCTTCTGGCCTTCGACGAGGGTGTGGAGGCCCGAACGCTCGACAGCGGAGATGTGAACGAACACGTCGGTCGAGCCGCCGTCCGGCTGGATGAAGCCGTAGCCCTTCTGGACGTTGAAAAACTTGACGGTTCCGGTGGTCATGGCGATTTCCTTTTAAAATCGACGCGGATTTACTCCGCCGGGACAAATCCGACGGCGCTGAAACATCGATATTGAGAGGAAGTTCGCCGCCGCGCAGAGGCGCTCAACAACATCCAACGGACAAGATCGACGATGAATACATACCGCCTGGCAGGGGGATTGGCAAGCCGGGCGGGCCGTTGCGGTCCTGCGCGGCAGGCGCGGCGGCGCTGCGGAAAGTCCGTGATCCGGCAATCCGGGAAGCAGCGGCTCAGGCTTCCCAGAACTCCGGCAGCGCCTCGCTCAGCACGCCGCCGACACGGACCGGCGCGACCTTCGCCGCAAGACCGCCGGCGTCGATCTCGACCGCAAGGCCCGAGAGCGTCGCCTCGCCGTCGGCGGGCTCGAACCGGCCGGCGGAAAGCTTAGTCAGGAAGCGGTGGATCGGCTCGTCCTTCCGCATGCCGAGCACGCTGTCATAGTCGCCGCACATGCCGGCGTCGGACATGAAGGCGGTGCCGCCCGGCAGGATGCGGTGGTCCGAGGTCGGCGCATGGGTGTGGGTGCCGACCACGACGCTCGCGCGCCCGTCGAGGAAATGCCCGAACGCCTGCTTCTCGCTCGTCGCCTCGGCGTGGAAGTCGACGATCACGGCGTCCGCGCCGCGGCCGAGGGGGCAGGCCTCGAGCTCGGCGTCGATCGAGCGGAACGGATCGGCGAGCGCCTGGCCCATGAACACATTGCCCATGACGTTGACCACGAGCACGCGCGCGCCGTTGCGGGCCTCGACGACCGCGGCCCCGCGCCCTGGCGTGCCGGGCGGAAAGTTCATCGGCCGGACGAGCCGCTCGGCGCGCTCGGAAAACACCAGCGCCTCGCGCTGATCGAAGGAATGGTTGCCGAGCGTGACGGCGTCCGCCCCGGCGGTCAGCAGGTCGTCGTAGATCTGCTCGGTGATGCCGAAACCGCCGGCGGCGTTCTCGCCATTGATCACGACGAGGTCGAGGGACCAGCGCTCTCGCAGTTCCGGCAGACGCTCGGCCACGGCGTTGCGGCCGGCGCGGCCGACCACGTCGCCCAGAAACAGGAAGCGCATCAGACGTCCGCTCCGGCGGTGGGGCGGAAGCCGAGTTCGGTCAGCACGCCGTCGAGCGGCGCGTCGTGCTCGAGCGTCGGGACAGCCTCGACCTCCTGCGCCGCGAAGGCGAGGCCGACCGCAACCACGCGCTCCTTCGCGCGCAGCTGTTGAAGCGTGCGGTCGTAAAACCCGCCGCCATAGCCCAGCCGGCCGCCGGCGGCGTCGAAAGCCGCGAGCGGCACGAACACGAAGTCCGGCGTGACCTCAGCGACGCCAGCGGGCGGCTCCTTGAGGCCGAACGGCCTGTCCTCGAGCGCGTCGCCCGGCCGCCACTCGCGGAACACCAGCGGGGCGGCCTTCTTCACGATCACCGGCAGGCAAAGCGGAACGCCCTGCTCCGCAAGACGGCGCGCGAGCGGCAGCGCGTCGATCTCGCCGCGGACGGAGAAGAACAGAGAGACGCGCTTCGGCTTGTGGCGGGCGACCAGCGCCGCGCCTTCGGCCGCGATCGCCTGGCCTGCCGCTGCGCGGGTGGACTCGGCGAGCTCCGAGCGCGCCTTCAGGGCGCTGGCGCGGAGCGCCGCCTTCTGCTCGTCGGCGGCGGTGGTCTGAAAGGCCTGCTGGATCATCAAGGAACTGAGCGCGGAGCCACGATGGCCGTTGGAGTTTTGATCCCGGGACACCTACAGAGTAGGTGGGCGCCGTTGTGGCCAAGACCACGGTCGAGGCCAGTGACAGCTCCCGTTCGGAATCGTAAGGGCCCGGGGATTCTAGTTTCCTGACGCACCCCGCAGCACCGCGCCACCGAAGATAAGGGACCGGGAAGCGTCGCGCTAGTGGGACGGGCGCATCACTCCCGGCGAACGCCGTCGGCGAGTTCTTCGGCGAGGCGCTCGAGCCGGGCGGCGGCGTTGGTGATCTGCTCGGCGACATCGGCGTGGCGGGCGTCGAAGGCCTCCACGGCGTTCTGATCGGCGGCCTTGAGGGCCACGATCTCGGCTTCGAGCTCGGCCCGCATCCGGCTGGCTTCGTTGAGCTCGTCGGCCATCATGATCGCCGTCATGATCGACAGGCGGATGTCGCCGACCTCGCCGAACTGCCGCTTCAGCCGCGCGTGGCGCTCATCGACGCTCTGGGCGAGCGACAGCAGGTGCTGCTCCTCGCCCTCGCCGCAGGCCATCTTGTAGTCGCGGCCGCCGATCTGCACCGTCACCTGCGCCATGGCGTCAGCCCCCCGCCTCGGCCAGCACCGACTCCACGGTCGAAATCGCGGCGTCGAGCCTGGTCTTGACCTCGTCGCGCACCGCCTTGGCGGATTCGGCCTGCGCGGCGGAGACGTCGAGCAGCTCGGCGAGCCGCTGCCGGTCGTCCGCGAAGGCGGTCAGCTCCTGCTCGCGGGCGCGGGCGGCGTCAGCGGCGTCGAGCGCGCGGCCGACCGCGGCTTCCGCCGCCTCCAGCGCCTGGTCGAGGCGCCGCAGCGCCACGTCGAGATCGCTCACCCATCCCCCTCGGGCCAAAGTCGCAGGCCACGCTGCGCGGCGAAACGGACGGCTCCGCAACGCTTTGCGCGGACGACTTTAGAAGCCGCCTTGAAAAGCCGTCAATCCGTGGTCGGCTTCGTCCACGGGAGTTTCCGCAAAACCGCAGGGCTTCGCTGTATTGACATGCCCTAGGTCCACTTTAAACGTCCGCCGCGACGGCTCCGGACCTCGCCAGGATCGGACGCAGGCGGGCGCGGCCCGCATATCCAGGATCGGACTTCTCGCAATGACTGATGCGACCACGACCCGGCGGATGGCGAACGCGATCCGCGCGCTCGCCATGGACGCGGTCGAGAAGGCGAATTCCGGCCATCCCGGCATGCCGATGGGCATGGCGGACGTGGCGACCGTGCTGTGGACCAAGGTCCTGAAATACGATGCGGCCGACCCGCACTGGATCGACCGCGACCGCTTCATCCTGTCGGCCGGTCACGGCTCGATGCTGCTCTACGCGCTCCTTCACCTGACAGGCTCGAAGGAGATGACGATCGACCAGCTGAAGCGTTTCCGGCAGGTCGGCTCGAAGACGCCCGGCCATCCGGAGCGCGGCCACACCGAGAGCGTCGAGACCACCACTGGGCCGCTCGGCGCCGGGATCTCGAACTCGGTCGGCCTCGCGCTCGCCGAGCGCATCCTCGCGGCCGAATACCCTACGCTGTTCGACCACCGCACCTTCGCGCTGTGCTCCGACGGCGACCTGATGGAGGGCATCAGCCAGGAGGCGATCGCGATCGCCGGCCATTACCGGCTGAACAAGCTGGTCTTCCTGTGGGACGACAATTCCATCTCGATCGACGGCGACACGTCGCTGTCGGACTCGGTCGACCAGATCGCTCGATTCAAGGCCTGCGGCTGGAATGCGGTTCGAGTTGACGGCCACGACGCCGACGCCATCGAGGCGGCCCTGAAGGCGACCGAGAACGCCGACAAGCCGACCCTGATCGCCTGCAAGACCGTGATCGGCTTCGGCGCGCCCAAGAAGGCCGGCACCGAGAAGGCGCATGGCTCGCCGCTCGGCGCGGAGGAGATCGAAGGCGCCCGCAAGGCGCTCGGCTGGGACCACCCGCCGTTCGAGATCCCGGATGATCTGCGCGCGCTCTGGCTTGAAGCAGGCCGCCGCGGCGCGGCCGCGCGCGAGGCCTGGGAGAAGCGGCGCGACGCGCTCGACCCCGCGGTTTTGGCCGATCTCGAGCGCCGCATGCGCGCCGATCTGCCGGAAGGCTTTTCGGCCGCGATGGCCGACTACAAGGCGAAGCTCTACGCCGAGCCCAAGGAGATGGCGACGCGCAAGGCCGGCGAGGCCGCGCTCACCGTGGTCAAGGGCCAGTTGCCGGAGCTGATCTCGGGCTCCGCCGACCTGACGCCGTCCAACAACACGCTCACCAAGAACATGACGGTGATTCGCCCCAGCGCGTATGGCGGCTCCTTCATGCACTGGGGCATCCGCGAGCACGGCATGGCGGGGGCCGCGAACGGCCTCGCGATCCATGGCGGGCTGCTGCCGGTCGACTCCACCTTCCTGGTGTTCTCCGACTATTGCCGGCCGGCGATCCGGCTCGCGGCGCTGATGAAGATCCGCGTCGTGCACGTCTTCACGCATGACTCGATCGGCGTGGGCGAGGACGGCCCGACCCATCAGCCGGTCGAGCATCTGGCGGCGCTGCGGGCGATCCCGAACCTCAATGTGTTCCGCCCCTGCGACCCGATCGAGACCGCGGAGGCCTGGGAGATCGCGGTCGCCAGCAAGACCCGGCCGAGCGTCATGGCGCTGACCCGCCAGAACCTGCCGCAGCTGCGCCTGACGGACGCCGGCGAGAACCTGACCGCGAGGGGGGCCTATGAGCTCGCGCCGGCCGACGGCGTCGCGGCGGTCAGCCTGTTCGCGAGCGGCTCGGAGGTCAGCCTCGCCATGGAGGCCAAGCAGCGGCTCGACGCCGAGGGCCTGCCGACGCGGGTTGTCTCCGTTCCGTGCATGGACCTGTTCTTCGACCAGCCCGGCGCCTACCGCGCCGAGGTGATCGGCACGGCGCCGGTCAAGATCGCGATCGAGGCGGCGATCCGGCAGGGCTGGGACGCGATCGTCGGCTCGGACGGCGGCTTCGTCGGCATGAGCGGTTTTGGCGAAAGCGGCCCCTACAAGGAGGTTTTCCAGCTTTTCGGCATCACGACCGACGCGATCGTCGCGCTCGCTAAGGAAAAACGGGCAGTCGGCGCCTAGATAAGGCTCGCGGCGGCCCCGCCGCGCACAGGTTCAGGAAGGAAATCACGAAAATGGCGGTGAAGGTCGCGATCAACGGCTTCGGGCGCATCGGTCGGCTGGTGCTCCGGGCGATCGTCGAGTCCGGGCGCAAGGACATCCAGGTGGTCGCGATCAACGACCTCGGGCCGGTCGAGACCAACGCGCATCTGCTGCGCTACGATTCGGTGCATGGCCGCTTCCCTGCAGACGTCACGGTCAATGGCGACGTCATCACGGTCGCCGGCCACGGCGACATCAAGGCGACCGCGATCCGCAACCCGGCCGAGCTGCCGCACAAGGATCTCGGCGTCGACATCGCGCTGGAATGCACCGGCCTGTTCACGGCCAAGGACAAGGCCGCGGCCCATCTTCAGGCCGGCGCCAAGCGCGTGATCGTCTCGGCGCCGGGCGACGGCGTCGACCTGACGGTCGTGTTCGGCGTCAACCAGGACAAGCTGACCAAGGATCACGTCATCGTCTCGAACGCGTCCTGCACCACCAACTGCCTGGCGCCCGTCGCCAAGGTGCTGAACGACGCGATCGGCATCGAGCACGGCTTCATGACGACGATCCACTCCTACACGGGCGACCAGCCGACGCTCGACACGATGCACAAGGACCTTTACCGCGCCCGCGCAGCGGCCCTCAGCATGATCCCGACCTCGACGGGCGCCGCCAAGGCGGTCGGCCTCGTGTTGCCGGAGCTCAAGGGCAAGCTCGACGGCGTCTCGATCCGTGTGCCGACGCCGAACGTGTCGTGCATCGACTTCAAGTTCGTGGCGAAGAAGCAGACCTCCGTGCAGGAGGTGAACGAGGCCATCAAGGCCGCCGCCGCCGGCCCGATGAAGGGCATTCTGGACGTCGTCGACGCGCCGCTCGTCTCGTCCGACTTCAACCACAACCCGCACTCGTCGAGCTTCGCGCTCGACCAGACGAAGGTGCTCGAGGGCACCTTCGTGCGCGTGCTCAGCTGGTACGACAACGAGTGGGGCTTCTCGTCCCGCATGTCGGACACGGCGGTCGCGATGGGCAAGCTGCTCGGCTGAGGATCGAACGCCAGTTCCGCGTCCCGGCCGTGAGCCGGGATGCGGAGCCGCGCGGTTCGAGACAAGGCGTCATCCTCCGGCGTGACCGGAGGATCCACGTCTTACGTTGGGCGCGACGCCAAAGATGGATGGTCCGATCAAGCCGGACCATGACGCTCCTCCTGTGAACAGGGCGTTTGGTCCTTGCAGCAAGTGCGGGAGCCGGCGCCCGGCGTTCCGGGATTCAGTCGCTCACGGTCGGGAACGGGTGGCGGCGCGCGCAAAGTTCTCTAGAACGACAGCCAAAGAACGACGGCCAAGTCCGCTCCGGGGATTTTTGTTCATGACCGCCTTCAAGACCCTCGACGACGTCAACGTCGCCGGCAAGCGCGTGCTGGTGCGGGTCGACCTCAACGTGCCGATGGACGGCGCCCGCGTCACCGACGACACCCGCCTGCGCGCGATCGCCCCCACCATCAACGAACTCGCTCAGAAGGGCGCCAAGACCATCCTGCTCGCGCATTTCGGCCGGCCGAAGGGCAAGCGCGACGACAGCCAGTCGCTGAAGGTCGTGGTCGCCGCGCTTGAGGCGACGCTGAAGCAGGACGTTCGCTTCGCCGATGATTGCGTCGGCGAAGCTGCGGAAGCCGCGGTCGCCAAGCTCACGCCCGGCGACGTGCTGCTGCTCGAAAACACCCGCTTCCACGCCGGCGAGGAGAAGAACGATCCGGATTTCGCCAAAGCTCTGGCGAAGCTCGGCGACATCTATGTCAACGACGCCTTCTCGGCCGCGCATCGGGCGCACGCCTCGACCGAGGGCGTGGCGCGGCTGCTGCCGTCCTACGCGGGGCGGTCGATGCAGGCCGAGCTCGAGGCGCTCGGCAAGGCGCTGTCGTCGCCGGAGCGGCCAGTGGTGGCGATCGTCGGCGGCGCCAAGGTGTCGACCAAGCTCGACCTGCTCGGCAACCTGGTGAAGCGGGTCGACGCGCTGGTGATCGGCGGCGGCATGGCTAACACCTTCCTCGCCGCGAACGGCGCCGAGATCGGCAAGTCGCTGTGCGAGCGCGATCTGCTGGACACCGCTCGCGAGATCGTGACGAAGGCTCGGGAGGCCGGCTGCGAGATCGTGCTGCCGGTCGACGGCCGCGTCGCGAAGGAGTTCCGGGCCCATGCGGAGAACCGAGTCGTGCCGGCCGACCAGGTCGGCGCCGACGAGATGATCCTCGACATCGGACCCAAGTCGGTCGAGCGCGTCGCTGAAGTCCTCGAAGGCGCCAAGACGCTGGTGTGGAACGGTCCGTTCGGCGCGTTTGAGATGCAGCCCTTCGACGAGGGCACGGTGGCGGTTGCCCAGAAGGCGGCGGCGCTCACCCGCGCGGGCCGGCTGCTCACGGTCGCAGGCGGCGGCGACACTGTCGCGGCGCTGCATGCGGCGGGCGCGGCGAACGATTTCTCCTACATCTCGACCGCCGGCGGGGCGTTCCTCGAATGGCTCGAGGGCAAGGAACTGCCCGGCGTCGCAGCCTTGGGCGCGACAAAGTAGCCTTGCCGCACTATATTCCGCGCCCAATCAAAAACGCGCTGCCGAGAGTACGATGAACGTCTCCACCCCCATCACCGCCGAACGCCGCCTCGCGATCACCCCGCGGGTGCGCGAGATCCTGTCCTGGTATGAGAGCGACAATCCGGGGACGAAGGGCAATCTGGTCCGGCTGCTGATGACGGGCCGGCTCGCCGGCACCGGCAAGCTTGTGATCCTGCCCGTCGACCAGGGCTTTGAGCACGGCCCTGCGCGCTCCTTCTCGGTCAACCCTGCGGCCTATGACCCGCACTACCACTTCCAGCTCGCGATCGACGCCGGGCTGAACGCCTACGCCGCGCCGCTCGGCATGCTGGAGGCCGGCGCCGACACCTTCGCCGGCCAGATCCCGACCATCCTCAAGATGAACAGCGCGAACTCGCTGTCGCGCCTCAACGAGGACGCCGACCAGGCGGTCACCGCCTCGGTGGCCGACGCGGTGCGGCTCGGCTGCTCGGCTATCGGCTTCACCATCTATCCGGGCTCCGACCGCGCCTACGCGCAGATGGAGGAGATCCGCCAGCTCGCCGCCGAGGCCAAGTCGGTCGGCCTGGCGGTCGTGATCTGGTCCTATGCGCGCGGCGGCACGCTCGACAAGAAGGGCGAGACCGCGGCCGACGTGATCGCCTATGCGGCCCACATGGCTGCGCTCCTCGGCGCCCACATCATCAAGGTCAAGCCGCCGTCGGACCACATCGCGCTCGACGCCGCCAAGAAGGCCTACAAGGCCGGCGACATCGAGCTCGGCACGCTGACGGATCGCATCCGCGACGTGGTGAAGAGCTGCTTCAACGGCCGCCGCATCGTGATCTTTTCGGGCGGCGAGGCGAAGAGCGACCCGAACGCCGTGCTCGACGAAATCCGCCAGATCGCGGCGGGCGGCGCCTTCGGCTCTATCATGGGCCGCAACGCGTTCCAGCGCCCGAAGGACGAGGCGATCCAGCTTCTGCACCAGATCATGGACATCTACGCCAAGGCGTGATCGGGCTTCGCGCCGCCTCCCGCCCATTCGGGAGCGGATAAGACCAGATAGGGCGCGGCGACTGCCGCGCCTTTGTCGTTCCGGAGGCCGATCCGGCCCGCCTCGCCCCGCTTTCGCCACCGGGCTTCGCGAGAACCCCGTTCCCCATCCCGAGTCCCCGCCCATGGCCGCCACGCCCGCCACACGCCTGATGCTGATCACGCCGGAGCTCGCCGAGATCGAGGCGTTCGAGCCGATGCTGCGGGCGGCGCTCGCCGCGGGCGACATCGCGGCCGTCGTGATCCGGCTCGCGCCGGCCGATGAACGGGCCCGGCTCGCCCGCGCCAAGACGCTGGTGCAGACGGTGCAGGACGCCGGAGCGGCGGCGCTGCTCGCGGGCGACGGCGTCGAGGACATTGTGGGCAAGTCCGGCGCGGACGGTCTGCAGGCGAACGCCGGCGACGGCTTCCGGGAGCTGATCGAGCGGTTCAAGCCGGAGAAGATCGTCGGCGCGGTCGCGCAGGGAGCGCGCGACGACGCGATGGAGGCCGGCGAGGCCGGCGCGGACTACGTGCTGTTTGGCGATCCGTCGCGCGAGGAGGCTTTCGAGACGACGCTTGAACGCGTCTCCTGGTGGGTCCCGATCTTCGAGGTGCCCTGCGTCGGCCTCGCCCGCAGCATCGACGACGTCGCGGCGCTCGCGGCGGCGGACGCCGAGTTCGCAGCGCTCGGCGATGCCGTCTGGCGCCATGAGGAGGGGCCGGCCGCCGCGGTCGCCTCCGCCGAGGCCATGCTGTCGCTCGCCCGCCAGCCCGCGCCATGAAGCCGGCGCTGCTCGCAGCGACGGCGCTGATGGTCGCCTCCGGCGCGGCGTTCGCGGCAAACGCGCCCAAGAAGGCGCTGTCTGCGCCGGTTCCCTCGGCCTCGGACCTGCAGCAGCCCGCGACGCCGGTGCCGAGCTTCCGGGACATGATGCTGGTGAAGCCGTGGCAGGCGGATCAGAAGGCCCCCACCGACGCCGCCGACGATGAAGGCCCGGCGGATCCCAACGCCGACCTCGCCTACGGGGCCTATCAGCGCGGGCTCTACCGCGCCGCCTTCCAGGAGGCGAAGAAGCGCGCCGAGGCGAATCCGCCGAGCGCCGCCGCGATGACGCTGCTGGGCCAGCTCTACGCCGACGGAGCGGGCGTGGCGCGTGATCCGAAACAGGCCGCCCGCTGGTACGAGCGCGCCGTCGCCAAGGGCGATCGGGAGGCGATGCTGCAGCTCGGCCTGCTCAAGCTCCAGGGCGCGGACGACGCGCGCGACGTCGCGGGGGCTTCAAAACTGTTCGAGAAGGCGGGCGCGCTCGGCGAGCCGGAGGCGCTCTACAACCTCGCCGTCATCGAACTTCAGGGCCAGGGCCGGCCGCAGGACTTCGCGGCGGCCGCCAAGCACATGAAAGCCGCGGCCGAGCTCGGCGAGGCGCAGGCCCAGTACGCCTATGCGGTCCTGCTGAGGGAGGGCCAGGGCGTCGAGCGCGATCCTACGGCCGCCGCCGAATGGCTCAAGCGCGCCGCGGCGCAGGACGACATCCCCGCGATGGTCGAATACGGCATCGCGCTGTTCAACGGAGCCGGCGTCGACAAGGACGAAGCGGCCGCGGCCCAGCTGTTCCGGCGGGCCGCCGAGCGCGGAAACGCGGTCGCCCAGAACCGGCTCGCCCGGCTTTACGCGCATGGCCGGGGGCTCGATCGCGATCCGGCGCGCGCCGCCGCCTGGCACCAGCTCGCCCGCCGGCAGGGCCTCGGCGACGCGTGGCTCGACGGCTTCGTGGCGAGCCTGCCCGCGACAGACCGCGACGCGGCCGACAAACTGATCGCGAAATGGAGCGAGGGCTTCGGGCCAATCGCTCAGGGCGCGACGGCCGAGGCCGCCGCCCCCAAACCTTGACGCCGCACGGATCCGCGGGCAAACGAGCGGGCGCCGACGCGGCGCTCCGCGCGCACGGCGCCGCCTCTCTCGAAAGACCTGACGAATGAAGATCAACGGCAACCAGATCACCCCCGGCATGGTCATCGAGCACCAGGGCGGCCTCTGGGCCGCCGTCAAGACCAACGCCGTGAAGCCCGGCAAGGGCGGCGCCTTCAATCAGGTCGAACTCAAGAACCTGATCGACGGCCGCAAGCTCAACGAGCGTTTCCGCGCGGACGAGACCGTCGAGCGCGTCCGGCTGGAGCAGAAGGACTTCCAGTTCCTCTACGCCGAGGGCGACAGCCTGGTGTTCATGGACCTCGACACCTACGAGCAGATCCAGCTCGCGACGGATTTCGTCGGCGAGCGCGCCGCCTTCCTGCAGGACGGCATGGCGGTCACGGTGGAGATGCACGAGGACCGCCCGATCGGCGTCAAGCTGCCCGACCAGGTGACGCTCGAGATCGTCGAGGCGGATCCGGTCGTGAAGGGCCAGACCGCCGCCTCCTCCTACAAGCCCGCGAAGCTCGAGAACGGGCTGCGCGTGATGGTGCCGCCCTTCATCGCCTCCGGCGAGCGCATCGTGGTCGACACCAACGAAGTCACCTATCTCCGCCGCGCGGACTGAGATCTAGGACGTCGGCGCGCCTTCCAGAGCGCGCCGACGGCCCCAAATGAGCGCCGTGGAGGCGTTCGCTTGCGCCCCGCCGCCTACGTGTCGGTCGGGACGACGCTCAAGGCCGCGCGCCTCCGACACGAAAGAGCCCATGGCCCGTTCCCCCGTTCTCCAAGTCATGGTCCAGGCCGTCATGAAGGCCGGCCGCGCGCTGCGGCGCGATTTCGGCGAGGTCGAGCAGCTGCAGGTCTCCACCAAGGGGCCGGGCGACTTCGTCTCCGTCGCCGACCGCCGCGCCGAAGAAGCGCTGCGCGCCGAGCTTTCGCGCGCGCGGCCCGGCTATGGCTTTGTGATGGAAGAAGGCGGCGTGATCGAGGGCACCGACCCCGACCATCGCTGGATTATCGACCCGCTCGACGGCACCACCAATTTCCTGCACGGCATTCCGGTGTTCGCGATCTCGGTCGCGCTCGAGCGCGCCGGCGTACTGGTGGCGGCCGTCATCTTCAACCCGGCGACCGACGAGCTCTACACCGCCGAGCGCGGCGGCGGCGCTTATATGAACGACCGCCGGCTGCGCGTCGCGGCGCGGCGCGACTTCGCCGACGCCGTGATCGCGACCGGCGTGCCGCATCTCGGCAAGCCCAACCATGACCGCTTCCGCGAGGAGCTGGCGCGCGTCCAGATCAAGGTTTCGGGCATCCGCCGCTTCGGCTCGGCCGCGCTCGATCTCGCCTGGGTGGCCTCGGGACGGGTCGACGGCTTCTGGGAGCGCCACCTGAAATCGTGGGACATGGCGGCCGGCGTGCTGCTGGTGCGCGAGGCCGGCGGCTTCGTCACCGACGCCCAGGGCGGCGACGCCATGCTGACGAACGGCTCGATCGTCGCCGGCAACGAGGCGATGCATGGCGAGCTGCTGAAGCTGGTCAAGGCCTGACGGCGGAGGCGCGTAAAGCCTCACCTCACGGTCTGTCGGCCTGCGTGGCTGCATCGCACTTCTTCGCGGGCGCAAACCGTGCACAATGATGGCCGCGTTAGCGTTCAACACGGCCGCCGGTCCGCGATGTCCTTGTCCGAGCTCGACCCTTACAAGCTGTCGTCGCCCCGGGTCTTCCTGCTCCGGATGGTGATCTTCCTCGCGCTGGCGGGGTTCGTCGCGCTGATCCTGAACCAGCAGATCAAGCGCGCCTTCCTGTCCAATCCCGGGCTCAACGCGCTGATCTTCGCGGTGCTGGTGATCGGCGTGCTGCTGGCGTTCCGGCAGGTGATCCGGCTGTTTCCCGAGGTCCGCTGGGTCAACGGCTTCCGCATGAACGAGCCGGGGCTGGCGCTGCGCGAGCAGCCGCGGCTGCTTGCGCCCATGGCCTCGCTGCTCGGCGACCGGCTCGGCAACGCGCCGATCGGCACGGCGCTTATGCGCTCGATCCTCGATTCGATCGGCACCCGGCTCGACGAGGCGCGCGAGATCGGGCGCTATCTTACCGGGCTGCTCGTGTTCCTCGGCCTGCTCGGCACCTTCTGGGGCTTGTTGGAGACCGTCGGCTCGATCTCCAACGTGATCTCCACCCTCGGCGGCAACGGCACGCAGGACACGGCGGCGCTGTTCGAGGAGCTGAAGTCCGGCCTCGCAGGGCCGCTCGCCGGCATGGGCACCTCGTTCTCCGCCTCGCTGTTCGGCCTGTCGGGCTCGCTTATTCTGGGCTTCCTCGACCTGCAGGCCGGGCAGGCGCAGAACCGGTTTCACAACGAGCTCGAGGACTGGCTCGCCGCGGTGGTCTCCTCCGACCTCGAGCTCGACGACGAGTCCGCGGTGCGCGTCGCCGCCGGCGGCGGCGAGCCGGCGGAGCTGGTGGCGGCGCTTGAGCGGCTCAACAAGACGCTGTCGGAATCCGGGACCAAGACGGCGACGCAGGCGACCGCCCATCTCGCCGAAGGCATCCAGGGCCTCGTGAAGCACATGCGCTCCGAGCAGCAGATGATCCGCGACTGGGTCGAGGCGCAGTCGAACCAGCAGGGCGACCTCAAGGCGCTGCTCGAGCGCCTGCTGGAGCAGCGCGCCAAGGTCGAGCCGTGATTTACCCGGAGCGCGCCTGATGGCGCTGAGCTCCCGGCGACGCTACCGGGCGGTCGACTACTGGCCCGGCTTTGTCGACGCGCTGTCGACGCTGCTGCTCGTCATCATCTTCCTGCTGACCGTGTTCATGATCGCGCAGTTCCTGCTCGGCCGGGAGGTCACGGGCAAGGACACCGCGCTGCAGCGGCTGAACGCGCAGATCGAGGAGCTGACCGAGCTGCTGGCGCTGGAGCGCGGCACGGCGCGCTCCGCCAAGGACGAGCTCACCAGCCTGCAGGCCAATCTCGGCGCGCTGCAGGCGGAGAACGAGAAGCTCAAGGCCGACGCGGCGAGCGGTGCGGATCGCGCCAGGGCCGAGGGCGACAAGGCGAGCGGGCTCGCGAGCCAGCTCGACCAGGAGAAGGAGGCGAGCGCCCGCGCGCTCAGCCAGGTCGACCTGCTGAACCAGCAGATCGCCGCGCTCCGCCGCCAGATCGGCGCGCTCGAGGACGCGCTCAACGCTTCCGAATCCCGCGACCGCGAGAGCCAGGCCAAGATCGCCGACCTCGGCTCCCGCCTCAACGTGGCGCTCGCCCAGCGTGTCCAGGAGCTCAACCGCTACCGGTCGGATTTCTTCGGCCGGCTGCGCCAGATCCTCGCCGACCGGCCGGACGTGCGGGTGGTGGGCGACCGCTTCGTGTTCCAGTCGGAGGTTCTGTTCGCGACCGGCCAGGCCGACCTCAACGAGGCCGCCAAGCCCGAGCTGGACAAGATCGCGACAGCGCTGATCGAGCTCACCAAGGAGATCCCGCCGGACATCAACTGGGTGATGCGGGTCGACGGCCATACCGACATCCGCCCGACGCGCGGCGCCTTCCCGTCGAACTGGTCGCTCTCCGCCGCCCGCGCGATCGCGGTGGTGCAGTATCTGGTCTCGAAGGGCGTCGCGCCGCAGCGGCTGCTCGCGGCCGGCTTCGGCGAGTTCCAGCCGCTCGACACGGCGCAGAACGAGGACGCCTACAAGCGCAACCGCCGCATCGAGCTCAAGCTGACGGAACGCTGAGGCCGCGACGGTCGCGGCTCAGAGCGGCTTCTTCAGAAACACGCGCTCGACGCCCTCGGGGTGGTCCGGGATCGCGCCGAAGGCCGCGTAGCCGAGCTTCTCGTAAAAGCCGCGCATCTGGCCGAAGCAGTCGACCCACAGGCCGCGGCAGCCGAGACGGCGCGCCTCAGTTTCGGCGCGGCCCATGAGTTCGGCGCCGAGCCCCCTGCCCCGCTCGGCTTCCGGCACGACCAGCAGCTCGACATAGAGCCAGCCGAAGCTCGCCCGCGCCCACAGCCCGCCTCTCGTCTGGCCGGACTCATCGCGCAGCAACAGCGCCAGCGGGTGATAGCCCGAAGGGCCGAAGGCGGCGGTGTTGAAGGCGACCAGCGGCCGCGCGATCGCGGCGTGGTCGTCCGCCGAGGGCGGATCGGCGAGGACGATATCGAGCGCCACCTCAGCCGGCCGCGGTCTCCGCGCGGCGCATGCGCTCATGGCCGCCGAACTGCAGCTCGGCGAGGCGCGCATAGAGGCCGCGCCGCGCGACGAGCTCGGCATGGGCGCCCTCCTCGACGATCCGGCCGCCGTCGAGCACGACGATGCGATCGGCGGCGAGCACGGTCGCGAGCCGGTGGGCGATCACGAGGGTGGTGCGGCCGGCGCGGGTGGCGGCGAGCGCCTCCTGGACCAGCGTCTCGCTTTCGGCGTCGAGCGCGGAGGTGGCTTCGTCGAGCAGCAGCACCGGCGCGTCCTTCAGCAGCGCGCGCGCGAGCGCGATCCGCTGGCGCTGCCCGCCGGAAAGGTTGACGCCACGCTCGCCGAGCGGCGTGTCGTAGCCCTGCGGGAGTTTGGACACGAAGCGCTCGCAGCCGGCCAGCCGCGCGGCGGCTTCGACGTCGGCGTCGGCGGCCTCGTCCTGGCCGAGCCGGATGTTGTCGCGCACGCTCGCGGCGAAGATCACCGGATCCTGCGGCACCAGCGCGATGCGGGAGCGGATCTCGGCGAGCGCCGCCTCGCGCAGATCGACGCCGTCGAGCGTCACCCGCCCGCTGAGCGGGTCGTAGAACCGCAGCGCGAGGTGGAACAGCGTGCTCTTGCCCGCGCCGGACGGTCCGACGATCGCGACGGTCTCGCCCGGCGCGACGGCGAGCGTAACGCCGTTCAGCACGCCGGCGGCGGGCTCGGCCGGATAGGAGAAGCCGACGTCCTCGAAGGCCAGCGCGCCGCGCGGCGGCGCCGGCAGCCGGCGCGGCGCGGCAGGGTCGGTCACCGCGGGCTGCGTCAGGAGCAACTCGTTCAGCCGCTCCGCGGAGCCCGCCGCCTGCGAGATCTCGCCCCAGACATTGGAGAGTTCGCCGATCGCCGCCGCGCCGAACACGGCGTAGAGCACGAACTGGCCGAGCGTGCCGGGCGTCATCTCGCCGGTCAGCACGCCGGTCGCGCCATACCACAGCACGCCGACCACGCTCGCGAAGATCAGGAAGATGGCGATGAAGGTCAGCACGGCGCGCGCGCTGATCGAGCCCTGCGCGGCCGCATAGGCGTCCTCGACCGCCGCCGAGAAGCGCGCGGTGACGCTGCGCTCGGCCGTGAAGGCCTGCACGCCGCGCATCGAGCCCACCGCTTCGGCGGCGAGCGCCGAAGCCTCGGCGAGCGTGTCCTGGGCGGCGCGGGAGCGGCGCCGGACCGAACGCCCGAAGGCCGCGAGCGGCAGCACGATCACCGGGATCGCGATCAGCACCATGGCGGAGAGCTTCGGGCTCGTGACCACCATCATCACGGCCGCGCCGATGAACAGGAACAGGTTTCTCAGCGCCTGGGAGGCGCTGACCCCGAAGGCGGACTTGATCTGGGTCGTATCGGCGGTGAGCCGCGAGACGATCTCGCCAGAGCGCGTGGCGTCGTAGAAGGCGGGCGACAGGCGTGTGAGGTGGGCGAACACCGCCTTGCGCAGATCCGCCACCACGCGCTCGCCGAGCGTGGTCACGAACCAGTAGCGGGCGGCGCTTGCGAGCGCGAGCACGGCGACGACCGCCAGCACCGCGCCGAAATAGGCGTCCACCATGCCCGGGTGGTCGCGCGAAAAACCGAAGTCGATCAGCCTGCGGACCGCGACCGGGATTGCGAGCGTCGCGGCCGAGGCGGCGGTCAGCGCCACGAGCGCGCCCAGGACCCGGCCCTTGTGGGCGAGCGCATAGGGCTTGAGGGCCGCGAGCGGCCTCAGCGAGCGGGAGCGGGGCGCGGCCGTCGTCTCGGCGTCAGCGGCGGAGCGGCGTCGAGCCATGGGCGCCCTTCTTTCGGGTGGTTCCAAGCTGCATGCGCGGCCTTATTGAGCCCTTGGGCGCCGAAGAACAAGCCCGCGCCCGGCTTCGTCCTGCGCGGTTGTTCGACGGCGGCCTTTGCGCTATAGGCTGCCGCCTTACGCCATCGCGACGATTTGAGACGCGCAGCGGCTTTTCGCGCGCAACCGATAGAGACGACCCATGAAGGCCGACATCCATCCCGACTACCATGCCATCAAGGTCGTGATGACCGATGGCACCGAGTACGAGACGCGTTCGACCTACGGCAAAGAGGGCGACACGCTCCAGCTCGACATCGATCCCAACACGCATCCGGCGTGGACCGGCGGCTCCGCCCAGCTGACTGACCGCGGCGGCCGGCTGTCGCGCTTCAACAAGCGCTTTGCGAATTTCGGCATCTCGAAGAAGTGACGCCGGCCTAACAAGCCCGGCCTGCCTGACCCCGGCCCTGCGGCCGGGGTTTTCGTTTGCGCCGTCAGCCGCGGCCGCCGAACGCCTGGCGCAGCAGCTCCATCTGGCCTTCGAGCGGATTGCGCGACGGCTCTTCGGCGACGAACTTCCCGTCGAGCTGGGCGTCGAGGATCTGGACCCGCTCCTGCAGCCGGCCGGCGCGCTCGACGATGTCGCGCAGACGCTCGGGGAGCCGCTCGAAGATGTCCGGCGACAAGGTCGACGCGATCGGGCTGAGGCGGACCTTGCGCTTCTCGTCCCGCGCCTGGTCGGCCGACATCTCGCCGTCATTGACCGCGCGCTGCACCAGCAGCCAGGAGGCGATCTGCATCAGCCGCGTGGTGAGCCGCATGCTCTCGGTGGCGTAGGCGATCGATTCCGGCCGGCCGAGATTGCGGGATTCGGACCGGCCATCGCCGTCCAGATAGGCGGCGGTCTCCTCGACCAGCGCCATGCCCTCGCGGAACAGCGAGGTGAAGCCCGCAGAGCCGACCAGCCGCGCGCCGAACGAGACCGCGCCGCCGTCATCCGCTTTCGCGGTTCTGTCCGTCATCCTCGCCACCCTTCCGGAACGCCACGCGGGCGCCGCACGCTTAGCGGCCCCCGATCCTCGCATCAACGCGGCCCAAGGGGCAAACGCCGGACCAATCGGCGGCTTGTCCCCAGCGCATGCGAAGCGAGGGTTACCGAATCGTTAAGCCAAAAAAAGGCCGCCGGGAGAGGCGGCCGCAGGCTGATCTAGGGAGGCGTCCCGAGTGGGCAGGAAAACCACTCGCCAATATTGAGCCGACCGAAAGGTTAACGTCCGGTTAAGGCCATCAGCCTAGAGGCGAAACAAGGAATCCGCCGCGCTCCGCTGCGCGGTCTTGGCGGCGATGGCCGCTTCGAGCCGCTCGATCTCCGACCTCAGAGCCGCAACCCGCTGCGTCAGATCCTCCACCGACAGGACCGAGAGATCCTGCCCGATCACATGCTCGCGCAGCGGGCCCGGGGTGCGGGGGAGATCGTCGTCGAACGCCGCCATGTCTCATCTCCTGTCGCGCCGGGCCCGGCACCGTGCCGCAGCGGGACGTCCGGCCGCAAGGGGCGGGCGCCTGAGTCCCGATCCGGCGCCGCCGTCCGTCCGGCGGGCGCGGCGCGCGAGGCCTGCCGGCTCCGTTGCGCCGCTATGCCGAAAGGCCTATATCGAGGCCATCCCGTCATCGAGATATCGGTCAGGGCTCCGTCGCAGTTCCGGCGGACGGAGCGAGAGGAGTTTTGCAAGATGTCGAACGCGCCGCTGATGCCGAAAGCGACCGCGGTCTGGCTTGTCGAGAACACGTCGCTGTCGTTCGCGCAGATCGCCGATTTCTGCAAACTGCACGAGCTCGAGGTGAAGGCGGTGGCCGACGGCGAGGCGGCGCAGGGCATCCGCGGGCTCGATCCGATCACGTCGGGCCAGTTGACCCGCGAAGAGCTCGAGCGCGGGCAGAAAGACCCGAACTATCGCCTCAACGTCGCCGTCTCGAAGGTGCGCCTGCCGCCGGTGAAGCCCCGCAAGGGACCGCGCTACACGCCGGTGTCGCGCCGCCAGGACCGTCCTAACGCGATCCTCTGGCTGGTGCGCAACCATCCGGAGCTCAAGGACAGCCAGATTATGCGGCTGGTCGGCACCACCAAGACCACGATCGCCGCGATCCGCGACCGCACCCACTGGAACGCGCAGAACCTCGCGCCGGCCGATCCGGTGACGCTCGGCCTGTGCTCCCAGATCGATCTGGACTTCGAGGTCAGCAAGGCCGCCAAGGCCAATCCGGACGCCGTCCTCCGCAAGGATGAGCCGGACGATACGCTGCTGCCGGCCGAGGTCACGACCGCCGAGCCGGCCGCGGAGGCCGAGCTCGACGTCCAGAGCGTGTTCGCCAAGCTCAACCAGCTCAAGCGCGACAACCCGGACGAGGACGAGGACGGCCGCTAACGCCGTCCGCCCGGCGAGGCGGCTTGCCGTCTCGTCGGGGCCTCTCACCACCGACCTCAGATTTTCTGAAAGCCGCCGGACCGGCTTCCGCCGGTACGTAGTTGTACGCCTTTTCCGATATACAATCTTAGGTAGCATTTCCCCAAGAGAGCTCGCGGTGCGGGCATGATCTGGGGGAACAACGATGGAAGCCTACCGGAGACGAGGCGCCGTCGTCGGCGTTCTGGGATTTCTCGGCTTCGCTGCGCTGGCGGCGCTGATCGGGCTGCTGGTCTTCACCGCGCTCGGCCGGCAGACCCAGCTGCTGTTTCCGATCGTGACGAGCCTGTTCCTCGCCGTCATCCTGCCGGTGACGACGATCGCGATCCGGCACCAGATCCGGCTGACGCGCATCAAGCTGATCAACCTGTTCGCGACCACGTTCAATCTCAGCAAGGCTGCACCGGGAGACCCTAGCCGCGGCAAGGCTCCGGTCTCGTTCGAGTTCGTGAAGGGCAAGTACTACGTCGATCTCGACCTGCGGGAGGGAGAGGAGCCGAAGCTCGAGGCGATCCCCCGCTTTCCGATGATGCTGCACGCGGACTGGATGCTGCTGGTCTGCGCGCTTCCCCTGATGGCGTATTCGTTCTTCTGGGGCTTCATCCTGTTCGCGCCGATCATCGAGGTGCTCGATCCCCAGAAGAGCATCAGCAGCTGGCTGTGGGCGAGCTTCCTCGCTCTCGGAGGAGCGCCGACAAAGCTCATCCGCCACCCCGAAATGTTCGCCGCCGCGCACGCCAATCTGCTGACCGTCGGCGCGTTCTGTTTCGCGGGCGCGTATTTCTACTGCGTCAGGCTGCTGCTCAGGGCGGTGGCGGTGTTCGACCTTTCCCCGCTCACCTTCCTGCGGGCGTTCGCCCATATGGTGCTCGCGACGACCCTTGCGGTGGTCCTCTACCGGGTGTTTCCGAGCGCCGAAGGCGCGGCCGATTTCATCAGGGAGAGCGCGGCTGCTGTCGGGCTCACAGACAAGCCTTCCGCCGGCGCCGGCCCGGACCCTCGCGACGGTGTCAATTCCGTCTGGCTGATGCTGTCCTTCGCGCTCGGCTTCGTGCCGGACTCGGCGCTGCAATATGTGCTGCAGCGCTCAGGCGTGCGTTTCAAGGCGCAATATGTCGAGCTCGAAGATCACGCCAAGACGATCCCGCTGACGATCCTCGACGGCATAGACGCCTTCACGGCGTTCCGGCTCGAAGAGTCCAACATCTTCGATGTGCAGAACCTCGCGACCGCCAATCCGATCATGGTCCACATCGAAAACCCGTATGGGATCTATGAGGCCATCGACTGGGTGGCGCAGGCCCAGCTCTGCACGGTCGTCGGGCCGGAACGCTTTCTGCTGCTCAAGTCCTACAACGTTCGCACGATCTTCGACCTCGAGCGCGCCGTGTTCCCGAAGGACGAAGACGAGACGCTGATCGAGCTCGTCGGCACGGTTCTGCTCAGCGATTACGACCGCAATGTTCGCTGCCGGAGCGGCTTCAGGCTCGCACCCACCTACGCGGGGTCGGCTCCCGCGGACGGGCGCGACCGCTTCGCCTTCACGGCCTCGGCGTTGTCGACCGAGGGCGTTCGGCGCCTTGTCCGCCTGATGATGGACGATCTGCACGTTCATCGTCTGCGGCAGATCTGGATGCTCATCGCCGCGGAACTCGGCGTGAAGTATGAGCGGCTGGATGGCCCTCAGTGCGCTCGCAAAGGCGTCGGAGCGCCCGACGAGCTCCTCCCGCCGCGCTAGCGCCGGTCCGCGAGCGCCCCCCCGATGTCGTCGAGGGCGCTGGGGTCCTCGATCGTCGCCGGCATGGTCCAGTCTTCGCCGTCGGCGATCTTCTGGATCGTGCCGCGCAGGATCTTGCCGGAGCGCGTCTTGGGCAGGCGCGGCACCGTCACCGCGTGCTTGAACGAGGCGACCGGGCCGACCCGGTCGCGCACCAGCGCGACGATCTCGCGTTCGATCTGCTCCGCCGATTTCTCGACTCCGGCCTTCAGCACCACGAAGCCGAGCGGCGTCTGGCCCTTCAGCGCGTCGGCGACGCCGACCACGGCGCACTCCGCGACGTCGGGGTGGCTGGCGATCGCCTCCTCCATACCGCCGGTCGACAGCCGGTGCCCCGCGACATTGATGATGTCGTCGGTGCGGGCCATGAAGAACACATAGCCGTCCTCGTCGATGAAGCCTGCGTCCGAGGTCTGGTAGTAGCCCGGGAAGCCGGCGAGATAGGCCGACCGGAAGCGCGCCTCGTCGTTCCACAGCGTCGGCAGGCAGCCCGGCGGCAGCGGCAGGCGGATCACGATGTTGCCGAGCGTTCCGGGCGCGACCTCATGGCCCGCGTCGTCCAGGATCCGCACGTCGTAGCCCGGCATCGGCACGGTCGGCGAGCCGTGCTTCACCGGCAGCAGGCCGAGGCCGAGCGGGTTCGCCACGATCGCCCAGCCGGTCTCGGTCTGCCAGCAATGGTCGATCACCGGAACTCCGAGCAGCTTTTCGGCCCAGGCGACGGTCGCGGGATCGGCGCGTTCGCCGGCCAGGAACAGCGCGCGCATCCTCGATAGATCGTGGCCCGCGAGTTTGTCGCCGCTCGGGTCCTCCTTCTTGACGGCGCGGATCGCGGTCGGCGCGGTGAACAGCGCGACCGCGCCATGCTCGGCGGCGACCCGCCACAGCGCGCCGGCGTCAGGCGTGCCGACGGGCTTGCCCTCATAGAGAATGGTCGTGCAGCCCGCGAGCAGCGGCGCATAGACGATGTAGGAATGTCCCACCACCCAGCCGATGTCGGAGGCGCAGAAGAAGGTTTCCCCGGCCTTCACCCCGTAGAGCGCCTCCATCGACCAGGCGAGCGCGACCAGATAGCCGCCGGTGTCGCGCACCACGCCCTTTGGCGTTCCGGTCGTGCCGGAGGTGTAGAGGATGTAGAGCGGGTCGGTCGCCCGCATGGGCTCGCACTGAGTCTCACGGCCGCGGGCGGCCTCGCGCAGCGCCGCCCAGTCATGGTCGCGGCCGGCGACGAGCTCCGCGTCGAGCTGCGGCCGCTGCAGCAGGACGACCGCGTCGGGCGCGTGGCTCGACAGCCGGATCGCCTCGTCGAGCAGCGGCTTGTAGGCGACCTTTCTGGTCGGCTCGATGCCGCAGGAGGCGGTGAGGATCACCTTGGGCTTGGCGTCGTCGATGCGCTTGGCGAGTTCGTTCGCCGCAAAGCCGCCGAACACCACCGAATGAATGGCGCCGAGCCGCGCGCAGGCGAACATGCCGACGACCGCCTCCGGGACCATCGGCATGTAGATCACGACGCGGTCGCCCTTGCGGACCCCCAGATCCTGCAGGATCGCGGCGAAGCTCGACACCTCGTCGAGTAGCTCGGAATAGCTGTAGGTCCGCTTCGCGCCGGTGACCGGGCTGTCATAGATCAGCGCCGCCCGCTCCCCCCGGCCATCCTCCACGTGACGGTCGAGCGCGTTGTGGCAGGCGTTGGTCATTCCGTCCGGGAACCAGCGGCCATAGGCCCCGAGCGCGGGATCGAAGGCCTTGAGCGGCTTCTCGAACCAGTCGATCGCCTCCGCGGCCTTCAGCCAAAATCCGTCCCGATCGTCCAGCGAAGCCTTGTAGACGTCGTAATACTTGCTCGTCATCGAACGCATCCTGCCCGCGGAGTAACCGGCTCGTAAGATTTTGGCCGCAGGGTGGTAGCCGAGCACCAAACCCCAACTCCTCTTGCTGAAAGAATGGCATGACCGAGGGACAGGAATCATCTGATCTCTTGGCGGAGACCGGCTGCCCCGGATGCCGCGCCCCCTTCGAGACCGCCATCACGATGGCGTTCCAGCCGATCGTGGACGTCGCCGACGGATCGGTCTTCGCCTATGAGGCGCTGGTGCGCGGCGCCGACGGCTCCGGCGCAGGCGCCGTGCTCTCGCGCGTCACGCCCGACAACCGCTTCGCCTTCGACCAGCTCTGCCGCCGAACCGCGGTCGAGCACGCCGCCCGGCTCGGGATCGAGAGCCGGGTCAGCATCAACTTCATGCCCAACGCGGTCTACCAGCCGAGCCTCTGCCTCGGCACCACGCTCGCCGCCGCCCGCCGGCACGCCTTCCCGATCGAGCGCATTATGTTCGAGGTGACGGAAGGCGAGCGGATCGAGGACCGGCCGCATCTCGTCCGCATCCTCAACGAGTACAAGCGGCAGGGCTTCACGACCGCAATCGACGATTTCGGCGCCGGGCATTCGGGCCTCAACCTGCTCGCCGAGTTCCAGCCGGACGTGATCAAGCTCGACATGGATCTGGTCCGCGGCATCGCGAACGACCGCCCCCGCCAGGCGATCGTGGCGAGCATCGTGCGCATGGCGCGCGAGCTGAAGATCGAGCTCATCGCCGAAGGCATCGAGACCGACGCCGAGTTCCGCCGCCTGCACGAGATGGGCGTCAGGCTGATGCAGGGCTATCTGTTCGCCCGGCCTGGCTTCGAAATCCTGCCGACCGTGAACCTGCGGCCGCTCGGCGCGCGCGCCGCCGCCGTCGCCTGAAAAGAAGAAGGGCCGCCCCCGGAGGGACGGCCCTTCACATTGCAGATCGCGGCTTCGAGAAGGCCGCGGCCTTCGCCTTGATCAGGCGTGAATCCCGGCTGAGGCCAAGATCCAGGTCACGGCGTTCTGCGAACGGCGATTGGCGCAATGAGACACTGGATCACCTCCTTTCGGTTGTTGACGACAGCGCCAATGTGGGGCGGGCGGTCCGCGCCTGCAAGCTAACAGCGAGCGCGCATTAGCTTTTTTCCACTTCTGCTGCGCTCCCGACTTGAAGGTCGGCCGCCGCGACCGATGATCCTTGGGTGACGCCGCCCACCGCCCTTCGCCTCGAACATTTCGCCCGCGCCGGATTTGCGGCGCGCGGCGTCGTGTACTGCCTGGTGGGCGGGCTCGCGCTCCTGGCCGCGATAGGTTCCGGCGGCGATGTCGGCGGCGGCAAGAGCGCGCTGCGCTCGCTGCTCGGCCAGCCCTTCGGCGCGGCGATGCTGTTCGCGGTCGGGCTGGGCCTCGCCTTCTTCGCCATCTGGCGGCTCGTCGAGGCGGCGGCCGACGCCGACGGCTGCGGCTCGTCGGCCAAGGGGCTTGCGACGCGCGCCGTCCACGCGCTGAGCGGCCTCGCCAATGGCGCCCTCGCGGTTTCGGCGATCAGCCTTGCGCTCGGCCTCGGCTTCAGCTCCGGCGGCGACGATCAGGCTGCGCAGGACTGGACCGAATGGGCGCTCGCGCATTCCTTCGGGCGCTGGCTCGTTGCGGCTGTCGGACTGGGCTTCGTCGTCGGCGGCTGCATCCACGCGCTGAAGGGCTGGCGCGGCGACGTGCTGAAGCGGCTCTCCGTTCCGCCCGCGCGGGAGCGGCTTGCGCGAAACCTGGGGCGGGTCGGCTATGCGGCCCGAGGACTGACCTTCATCCTGATCGGCGGCTTTCTTGCGCTCGCGGCCCTGCACGGCAATTCCAAGGAGGCGAAGGGACTTGGCGGCGCGCTGCAGAGCCTCGAAAGCCAGCCCTACGGATGGGCGCTGCTCGGCGCCGTCGCGCTCGGCCTGTTCGCCTTCGGAGCGTTTGGCGTGGTGCAGGCGCTTTACCGGCGCATCAACGTTCCGGACCTGCCCGACGCGACCGAGGCGCTGCAGCGCGCCTGAGTTCAGGGCGCGAGCGACATCAGGCTCGCGTCGCCGCCTACCGCCGCGATGTTCACGCTGACGCTGCGTTCGGCCACGAGCCATTCGAGCCCGATCGCGTCGTCGCCCGCCGGGGCCGGGACCACATGGACCGGCGTGACAGGTCCGGGCCGGGCCGCCATCTCGCGCAGCAGCGCAAGCGTCTCCTCCGGCTGATCCTCGACAAGAGCTGCGGCCAACGGCCGTGACCGGTCCAACCGCGCGAGGCGCACGACGGCTGAAAGATCCTCGGGCAGGCCGTCGAGCAGCGCCTCGACCTGCGGCGGCGCGTCGACCAGCGCGACATTGCCGGTCGCGAGCGCGGCGCCGATCTGGACGAACAGAGCTTCGGCGCTCCGCGCGCGGCACAGCAGCGCGCCGCGCGGGCGGAGCTCATAGACGTTCTGTTCGCCGACCGGGCCAGGCAGCTTCAGGCTGAGCCCGAGCGGAGAGCGCGCCGCGAGCCGACGGCAGCGCGCCGCGGCGTCCTCGAAGCCGGCTTCGAACAGCCACTGCGCCCAAGGGTCAGCGGCCGGGGCCGCCTCGCCGACGAGCTCCGGATCCGGCACCGTCCAGGCGAGCAGCCGCCGCAGATAGAGCGGCCCGCCGGCTTTCGGCCCGGTTCCCGACAGCCCATGGCCGCCGAAGGGCTGAGCCCCCACCACCGCGCCAATGATGTTGCGGTTGACGTAGACATTGCCGGCCGCGATCCGGGCCAGGGCGCGGGTCATCGTCTCGTCGATCCGGGTGTGCAGCCCGAAGGTGAGCGCGTAGCCGGTCGCGTTGAGCTCGTCGATCAGTTCGTCCAGTTGGTCGCGGGCGTAGCGGACGACGTGCAGCGTCGGTCCGAACACTTCGCGCCGCAGCTCCGACACCCGCGGAATCTCGATCAGCGTCGGCGCCACGAAAGTCCCGGCCGCGCAATCCCCCGGCAGCGGCGCGCGGGTGACCACGAAGCCGCGCTGGCGCATGGCCTCGACATGCGCCTCGATCGTCCGCCGCGCCTCCCCGGAGATCACCGGTCCGACGTCGGTGGCCAACCTGGCGGGATCGCCGACCGCGAGCTCCGCCATCGCGCCCTTCAGCATGCCGAGAAGCCGGTCCGCGACCTCCTCCTGCAGGCACAGCACCCGCAGCGCCGAGCAGCGCTGGCCGGCGGAGTCGAAGGCGGAGGCTAGCGCATCCGTCACGACCTGCTCGGGCAGCGCCGAGGAGTCCGCGATCAGCGCGTTCTGCCCTCCCGTCTCGGCGATGAGCGGAACCGGCGCGCCGTTCGGCCCGAGCCTCCGCGACAGCTGCTTCTGGATGAGCCGCGCGACCTCGGTCGAGCCGGTGAACAGCACGCCCTGCACGCGCGGATCGTCCACCAGCGCCGCACCGACCTCGCCGCCACCCGGAGCGAGCTGCAGCGCGTCCTTCGGGACCCCCGCCTCGTGCAGCAGCGCGACCGCAGCGGCGGCCGTCAGCGGCGTTTCCTCGGCGGGCTTGGCCAGAACCGCGTCGCCGGCCGCAAGCGCCGCCGCGACCTGTCCGGTGAAGATCGAGAGCGGGAAATTCCACGGGCTGATGCAGACGACGGGCCCGAGCGGCCGGTGCGCGGCTTCCGACCAGCCGCGGATTTGGCCCGCATAATAGCGCAGGAAGTCGACCGCCTCGCGCAGTTCGGCGAGCGCGTTCGGCGCTGTGCGGCCCGCCTCGCGGACGATGAGGCCGATCAGTTCGCCGCGCCGCGCCTCCATCAGCGCAGCGGCGCGCTCCAGAATGGCCGCCCGGACCATCGGCGGGCTCTCGGGCCAGCGCGTCGCGGCCTGCTCCGCCCGGTCGAGCATCTCGACGACGGCCGCGGGCGAGGCCTCCGCCACATGGCCGACGACGTCGTCGGGCCGGGCCGGATTGCGGACCGGCCGGGGCATCCCCTCCCCGGCCGCAGGGGCTGCGGACCAGTCCGCGCGTCCGCTGGCGTCGAGACCCTCGGCCAAACCGGCGAGAGCGCGCTCGTCCGAAAAGTCGAGACCCGCCGCGTTCACGCGCTCGGGCGCGAACAGATCGGCGGGCGCGGCGATCGCCTCGTGCGGCGCGCCGACCGGTGAAACGGCGCGCGCCGCCGCGACCGGGTCGGCGAGCAGTTCCGCCGGCGGGACCGTCTCGTCCGTGATGCGGTTGACGAAGGAGGAGTTCGCGCCGTTCTCGAGCAGCCGCCGCACCAGATAGGCGAGCAGCGTCTCATGGTCGCCGACGGGCGCATAGATGCGGCACGGCCTTCCGAGCTTCGCCGGGCCCACGACCTCCTCGTAGAGCGGCTCGCCCATGCCGTGCAGGCACTGGAACTCGTAGTCCTCCGGCGGCCTGTCGCGCCCGGCCATTTCGAGCACCGAGGCGAGCGTCATCGCATTATGGGTGGCGAATTGCGGGTAGAGCGCGTCGCCCGCCGCCAGCATCTTTCGCGCGCAGGCGAGGAAGCTGACGTCGGTGTGGACTTTTCGGGTGAAGACCGGGAAGTCCGCGAGCCCCAGCGTCTGCGCGCGCTTGATCTCGCTGTCCCAATAGGCGCCCTTGACTAGACGCGTCATGATCCGGCGGTCCGAGCGCCGGGCGAGATCGGCGAGCCAGTCGATCACGAAAGGCGCGCGCTTCATGTAGGCCTGCACCACGAATCCGGCCCCGTCCCAGCCGGCGAGCTCCGGGTCGAGGCAGAGCGCCTCGAACACGTCGAGCGACAGCTCCAGCCGGTCCGCTTCCTCGGCGTCGATGTTGAGGCCGATGTCGACATCGCGCGCCATCCGGGCGAGCGCCGTAAGCCGCGGGACGAGCTCCGCCATCACCCGGCCGCGTTGCGCGCGCTGGTACCGCGGATGCAGGGCGGACAGCTTGATCGAGATGCCCGGCCCTTCGCGCCAACCGCGGCCGGCAGCCTCCTGACCGATCGCGCCGATCGCCTCTCGATAGGCCTCGAAATAGTTCTGCGCGTCGGCGGCGGTCAGCGCCGCCTCGCCCAGCATGTCGAAGGAATGCCGGAAGCCAGCGCGCTCGCGTCTTCGGGCGCGACCCAGCGCCTCCTCGATCGTGCGGCCGGTGACGAACTGCTCCCCGAGCAGGCGCATCGCGAGGTCGACCGCCGCCCGCACCAGCGGCTCGCCGCCGCGCGCCACGAGCCGCTTCAGCGCTCCCCAAAGAGTCGCATCCTCGGCGGGCGCGGCCAGCCGGCCGGTGACCAGCAGGCCCCAGGTGGCGGCGTTCACGGACAGCGACGGGCTGTGGCCGAGATGCGCGCGCCAGTCGCCGCGACCGATCTTCTCGCGGATCAGCGCATCCCGCGTCGCGGCGTCCGGGATGCGCAGCAGCGCCTCGGCCAGGCACATCAGCGCGACGCCCTCCTGGCTCGACAGCGAGAATTCGTGGATCAGCCCCTCCATGCCCTCGAAGGAGCGCTTGGCGCGCAACGCCTCGACGAGACGGCCGGCAGTCGCCTGCGCCGCAGCGATCTGTTCGGGCGCAAGACGCGCCGCCTCGATCAGCGGCGGCACGCAATCCGGCTCCGGGCGAAGGTTCGCGGCCGTGATCGCGGCGCGCAGAGGCCCGCGCTCGGGCAGCTCCACGAAGTCCGCAAAGGGCCTCCCGGCCGGGAAGGACTTCTGCATGCGATGGCCCTCGTCTTGCGGGCCCGCTTCTGCGCGGCCCCGCTCTCCTGATATGGGAGAGCGATGACGCTCCGCACCTCGCTCGCCGTCGAGACCGAAACGCTGCTCGTGGCGCTCGGCGCCGCGCCGCCGGCGGATGGAACTCTCGAGGTGCGCTCGCCGATCGACGGGCGACCGATCGGCCGCGTCGCCGAGGACGGCCCGGCGGACGCCGCGGCGAAGATCGCGGCCGCGCACCGCGCCTTCCCGGCGTGGCGCGACACGCCGGCCCCCGTCCGCGGCGAGCTGGTGCGGCTGTTCGGCGAGGAGCTGCGCGTCCACAAGGCGGCGCTGGGCGGGCTCGTCACCATCGAGTGCGGCAAGATACTTTCCGAGGGCCTCGGAGAGGTCCAGGAGATGATCGACATCTGCGACTTCGCGGTCGGCCTCTCGCGCCAGCTTCACGGGCTCACCATCGCGAGCGAGCGCCCCGGCCACCGCATGATGGAGACCTGGCACCCGCTCGGCCCGGTCGGGATCATCTCGGCCTTCAACTTCCCCGTGGCGGTCTGGGCCTGGAACGCGGCGCTCGCGCTCGTCTGCGGGAACCCGATCGTCTGGAAGCCGTCGGAGAAGACGCCGCTCACCGCCCTCGCCTGCCAGGCGCTCTTCCAACGCGCCGCCGCCCGCTTCGCGCGCGCGCCCGAAAACCTGTCGAGCGTGCTGGTCGGCGGTCCAGACGTGGGTCAGGCGCTGGTCGACCATCCGGCGGTTCCGCTCGTCTCCGCCACCGGCTCGACCCAGATGGGCCGCGCCGTCGCGCCCCGCCTGGCCGGCCGTTTCGCGCGCGCGATCCTCGAACTCGGCGGCAACAATGGCGCGATCGTCTGTCCTTCGGCGGACATCGACCTGACCGTACGCGCCGTCGCATTCGCCGCGATGGGCACGGCCGGCCAGCGCTGCACCACGCTGCGGCGGCTGTTCGTGCACGACGCGGTCTATGACGCTCTGCTGCGGCGCCTGAAGGCCGCCTATGCGAGCGTCGCGGTCGGAAATCCGCTGGACGAGCGGACGCTGGTCGGGCCGCTGATCGACGGCGCGGCGTTCGAGGACATGCGGGCCGCCCTCGCCGTCGCGGAGACCGCCGGCGGCGTGGTCTATGGCGGCGAGCGCGTGGAGACTGAAGATCCGGACGCGTTCTATGTCCGGCCTGCGCTGGTCGAAGCGCCGGAGCAGGCCGGACCGGTGCTGCAGGAGACCTTCGCGCCGATCCTCTACGTCATGCGCCATTCGGAGCTCGACACGGCGATCCGGCTGCACAACGCCGTCGGCCAGGGCCTGTCGTCCTCGATCTTCACCAACGATCTGCGCGAGGCGGAGCTGTTCCTGTCCGCCCGCGGCTCCGACTGCGGCATCGCCAACGTCAATATCGGCCCGTCCGGCGCGGAGATCGGCGGCGCGTTCGGCGGCGAGAAGGACACCGGCGGCGGCCGCGAGTCCGGCTCGGACGCCTGGAGGGCCTACATGCGGCGCGCGACCAACACGATCAATTTCGGCGGCGCCCTGCCGCTCGCGCAGGGCGTGCGGTTCGACCTCTAGGAGGCGCGGTCAGACCTCAGGAAGCACCAGCAGGGTGGCGCCGTCGACCGCGACGACCTTGACGCGCGTGCCGGACGGCAGGTCCGGCCCGGAGATCCGCCACGACGTGTCGTCGATCCTGACCCGGCCGTCGCCGCCGGCGATCGGCGCCTCGAGGGTGAACACCCTGCCGATCTGGCGCTCGGCCCGCCGGTTCAGCATGGGCCGCTCGTCGCTTGGCTCGTCGCGGGGTCGGCCGATGCGCCACCAGGCGATCGCGGCCACGAGCCCAAGCACCGCGAAGGCCACCAGTTCGATCTGCCAGCCCGGATCGAACAGGAAGGCCACGAAGCCGACCAGGATCGCCGCGATGCCGAGCCACAGCAGCACGCTGCCCGGGATGATCAGTTCCGCCGTCAGCAGCAGCAGGCCGAACACGAACCAGCGCCAGGCGCCCAGCGCGACGACAACGTTCGGGAGCATGCTCAGGCGCTCTCCGGCCCCGGCGGGACCGATCCGCTCGCCGGCACGCTGCCGCGCTGCCGCACGGGCCGCTCCGTCGGGCCCGGCGCCGCGCGGCCGAGCGCGTCGCGCGCGATTTCGGCGATGCCGCCGAGCGAGCCGAGCAGCGCGGTCGCCTCATAAGGCAGCACGAAAGTCTTCTGGTTGGGCGAAGTCGCCATGCTCTTCAGCGCCTCGACATATTTCTGGGCGATGAAGTAGTTCAACGCGGCTGTGTCGCCGCGCGCCACCGCCTCGCTCACCAACGTCGTCGCCTTGGCCTCGGCTTCCGCCGACCGCTCGCGCGCCTCGGCGTCGCGGAAGGCCGCCTCCTTGCGCCCCTCCGCCTCGAGAATCTGCGCCTGCTTGGCGCCCTCCGCCACCAGGATGGAGGCGCGCTTCTCGCGCTCCGCCTTCATCTGCCGGCCCATCGAGGCGACAAGGTCGGCGGGCGGAGTGATGTCCTTGATCTCGATGCGCGTGACCTTGACGCCCCAGGGCGAAGCGGCCGCGTCCACCACGTGCAGCAGGCGCGTGTTGATCTCGTCGCGCTGCGACAGCACGTGGTCGAGGTCCATCGAGCCCAGCACCGAGCGGATGTTGGTCATGGTCAGCGCCATGATGGCGCGTTCGAGGTTCGTGACCTCGTAGGACGCCTGGGCCGCGTCGACCACCTGGTAGAAGGCCACGCCGTCGACCTGCACGGAGGCGTTGTCGCGGGTGATCACCTCCTGGCTCGGAATGTCGAGCACCTGCTCCATCATGTTCATCCGCCGACCGATCTGGTCGATGAACGGGATGATCAGGGTCAAGCCGGGGCGCAGCGTGCGGGTATACTTCTGGAAGCGCTCGACCGTGTAGTTGTAGCCCTGCGGCACCGTCTTGACGCCGGCGAAGATGACGAAGATCACCAGCGCCGCGACGACGATGGCGGCGATGTCGAAGCCCGACAACGGCATGGCTCGCTCCCCCTGCTTCGCCGCATGAGGCGCCACGGGCCGCCCGAAGGCAAGCCGCCCGCCCGATGACGTCCTCGTGTCGGACGATCAGCGCCGCAGCGCGGCCGCGGGGCTCAGATCCAGCCCATCAGCTCGCGCCGGACGACGTGCTCGATCACCCGCATGCCCTCCTCGGAATCGTTGAGGCACGGGATCGCGGCGAAGTTCTCGCCGCCATTGTGATGGAAGATCTCGGCGTTCTCGCCGGCGATCTCCTCCAGCGTCTCAAGGCAGTCGGCGGTGAAGCCCGGCATTACCACAGCGAGGTTCTTCACGCCCTCCTTGGCGAGCGCCTCGACGGTCTTGTCGGTGTAGGGCTTCAGCCACTCCTCCGGGCCGAAACGCGACTGGAAGGTGATCCGGAAACGGCTGTCGTCGAGCCCGAGCGCCTCACGCATCAGCCGCGCAGTCTTCTGGCATTGGCAGTGATACGGGTCGCCCTTGGCCAGATAGGACTGCGGCACGCCGTGGAACGAGGCCAGGATGATCTCCGGCTCGAAGGCGAGCTTCGCCAGCTCCTTCTTCAGCGCGCTCGTGACGGCGTCGATATAGACGGGGTCGTCAGCCCAGGGCGGCGCGACGCGCAGCACCGGCTGCCAGCGCATCGCCTTGAGCGCGTCGAACGCCTTGTCGCACACGGTCGCCGAGGTCGCGGCGGCGTATTGCGGGTAGAGCGGCACGAGCAGGATGCGGTCGCAGCCTTCCTTCTGAAGCGCCTCGATCCGCGAGGCGATCGACGGATTGCCGTAGCGCATCGCCCAATCGACCACGAGCTTCGGCGCGGCCGAGGCGAGGCTCGCGGCGAGCTTCTCGGCCTGGCTGCGCGTGATCGTCCTGAGCGGGCTCTCGTCGCGCTCGCGGTTCCAGATCGAGGCGTAATCCTTGCCCTTGCGGCCCGGCCGGGTGGTCAGGATGATCCCGTTCAGCAGCGGCCACCAGATGATCCGCGGCGTCTCGATCACGCGCCGGTCCGACAGGAACTCCCTGAGGTAGCGCCGCATCGACCAATAGTCAGTCCCGTCCGGGGTGCCCAGGTTGACGAGCAGCACGCCGATGCGGCCGACCTTCACGGGCGGATGATCGATCGGGAGACGGACGGCGCGGGCGTCGCCGGCAGGCAGGGGCGCGTTCATCGGAATTTCTCTGTTTCGCGAGCCGCTAGATAGGGCTCGCGGACGCGCCTGTCACGGCGAGCGCCTCCGCCGTCCGCATGGGCCGTGCTAGAAGGGCCCGAGAGACGGGAGCTGCGGATGGGCGAGCCGAGCTGAAGCCATGACGGCGGACGAGTTTCTGGTCTGGCAGCAGGATCAGGAGCAGAATTTCGAGCTCGTCGACGGGCTGCCTGTCCTGCCGCTGAAGGCGATGACGGGCGCGCCGAGGTGCTGTCGCCCTCCACGATGAACCTCGACCGGTTCCGCAAGCTCGAGGAATACAAGACCGTCCCGTCGCTCGCCTATATTCTGCTGCTCGACACCACAGGCCGCAGATCACGCTTTATGTGCGCGAAGGCGCTCAATGGCGATGCGGACGCATGACGAGCTCGGCGCGGTGATCGAGCTGCCCGAGATCGGCTGCCGGCTCGCTTCCATCGACCTTTTCGAGGGACTGCCCTTCGCAGAGGCCGGCTCAGCCGTGCAGGGCGACTGAGTCCTCCGGCGCCTCGGCGCGCGCGTCCATGCCGTAGTCCCGGACGACGGACGCCACGCGCAGCCGGTAGTCGGCGAACACTTCGCCGCGCCCCGCCTTCTGCGCGTTCTGATGCCGGGCGTGCGCGCGCCACTTCCTCAGCGCCTCCTCGTCGCGCCAGAACGACAGCGACACGAATTTGCCGGGCTGCGTGACGCTTTCGAACCGCTCGACCGAGATGAAGCCGTCGGCCTGCTCGACCTCGGCCTTCAGCGCCGCCGCCATGGCGAAATAGTCCGCGGCGCGGCCCTCGTGCGGCGTCACCTCGAAGATCACGGCGATCATGCCCGCTTCCCCTTCCGTCAGCTTCCGAAGACGAACCGGTCCACGATCCTGAAGCCGTCCTCGAGCGCCTCCTCTACATAGAGCGTCACGGCCTTGACCGTCGAGACGGCAGCGCCGACCTGCTCGGCGTAGAGCGCGGCGAGGCCGTCGACGGCCGCCGGCACGCGCGCCTCCGGCAGGCTGCCGGTCAGCGTCATGTGGAACCGGAAATCCTCGAACACGTAGGGATAGCCCCAGCGATCGAGATTGGCCTGCTGGCGCTCCGTCAGCCCCGCCAGCCGGCGCCGCGCGAGCTCTTCCGGGGAGTGCGGGGCGCGGAACGGCTCAAAGGCTTCGACGCAGGCGGCGGCGAGCCCCGAGAGCGCCTCGGAAGGCTCCTTCGGCGTCAGCGCCACGAAGGTCTCGATCGGCCGCACGGCGAGTTCCGGGAGCTCGAAGCCGCGGCGCTTGCGCGCAAAGGCCCGCCCGGCCGCCACCAGGTCGTCCTCTGTCGCGCCTTCGGCCAGCCGGAACGGGGCCTTCAGGGTGGCGTGAAATCCGTAGCGGCGGGGTTGCGCGGTCAGCCGCAGCCAGTCTTCCGGCGAAAAACCCGCCGGCGCGAGGGGCAAGCGCGTGGCGCCCGTGGCGGCGTCATAGCCGAGCACGTCGGAGCCGAACCCCCAGAGCGGGCTCTCGGGCGCGGGCGCATAGTAGATCGCATAGCGGGCCGCGTTCATAAGGCGCGGCGTCCGGCGACCGTGAGGCTCCTGACCACCGGCGTCCCGTCGAGGAAGCGCAGCTGGACCAGGTCCGCCCGCAGCCCGGCTGCCAGGCGCCCGCGATCTGCGAGGCCGAGCATCGCCGCGGGCCGCGCGGTCACCAGCCCGAAGGCCTCGTGGAGCGGCAGCCCGGGCGAGCGGGTCAGCCGCTCGACCGCCTGCAGCAGGCTCGCCGGCACGTAGTCGGAGGAGAGCGCATCGAGCAGGCCGGCGCGCGCGAGCTCCTCGGCTGCGACCCCGCCGGTGTGGGAGCCGCCGCGCACCACGTTGGGCGCGCCGGCGACCGTTCCGAGCCCCGCGGCGCGCGCCGCCCGCGCGGCTTCGAGCGTGGTCGGAAACTCCGAGATCGCGCAGCCGGCCGCGACCGCCTGCCGGACATGTTCCACGGTGGTGTCGTCATGGCTCGCGAGCGGGATGCCCTGCTCGCGGAACAGCCTTACGGCGTGCGGCCAGTTCGCCGCCGAGGCGTCCGCGCCGATTGCGATGCGTTTTGCGAGCAGCGCGTCGGCGTCGGCCCCGCGGAGCCCCTCTCCCGCCATGAAGCGCTTGAGATCGGCGACGTTGCGCCACTGCCGCTGGCCCGGCGTGTGGTCCATCAGCGAGGCGAGCGCCACCAGCGGCCGCGCGACATGCGGAGCGACGTCCTCGGCGAAGTTCGGGTCGCTGAGTTCGCAGCGCAGATGCAGCCTGTGATCGATACGGAACACGCCTTCCGCGACGCCGCGTTCGATCGCCGCGACCATGTCGTGGAAGATCGCCCGGCGATAATCATTGTCGGCGTCGTAGCCGCCGGCGCAGACGGCGTCGCAGACGGTGGTGACGCCGGCCGCCGCCATCTGCATGTCGTGCACCAGCGCCGCCGCGAGCGGATTCGGCCAGATCACGCCCGGCCGCGGCACGAAATGCTTCTCGAGATTGTCGGTGTGGACCTCAATCAGCCCCGGCGCCAGAAGGTCGCCCTCAAGGTCGACGGCGCCGGGCGCACGTGAGAGCCCCTCCGAGACGTCCCGGATCAGCCCGTCCGCATGCACGAGCGTGCCGGTCGCGACGCGGTCCTCAAGGACCAGGCGCGCATTGGTGAGGATCGTCTCCATGGGGGCCATTCCGGTTCCGCCGGCGCGCCTAGACGCCGAGCGCGCCGCCGTCGGAGCGCGGGTCATGCGCGCCCTCGATCCGGCCCGCGGCGTCGCGCACGATCATGCCGGCATGGCCCGCCTCGTCGCTGAAGCCTTCCTCGAACGCCGAGAGCTCATGGCCCATGGCGGCCAGCCGGTCGAGCGTCTCGCCGTCGAAGCGCGGCTCGTACTTGAGCGAGGCGTCGTCCTCCCCCCAGGAGCGGCCTAGCCGCACGCGCGGCGCCGACAGCGCGTCCTCGATCGAGCGCTTCAGCCATACATGGCGCGCGAACGTCATCGCCTGGGTCTGCGGCTGCCCCTCGCCGCCCATCGTCCCGTAGGAGATCACCCGGCCGTCGTCCATGACGGCGAGCGGCGGATTCAGCGTGTGGAACGGCTGGCGGCCCGGCGCGAGCGGGTTGCGGTCTTCCGGATCGAGCGAGAAGGCGGCGCCGCGGTTCTGGATCAGCACGCCGGTCCCCGGCAGCACGCAACCGGAGCCATATTCCCAGAAGATGCTCTGGATGTAACTCACCGCCCTGCCCTCGGCGTCGATCGCCCCCATCCAGACCGTGTCGCCCTCGTCGAATTTCGGCGTGGGGAACGGCGCGGCGCGCGCGAGATCGATGGCCGCGGCCTCGCGGTCGAGCCGCTCGGGCGTGAGGAAGCTCTGCGGGTCGACCGGGACGCGGTCATGGTCGACGCAGACATGATCGCGGATGCGGAAGGCGCGCTTGGTCGCCTCCACTACCGCGTGCACGAAGCCGACGCTGCCGTCTTCGGCGAGCGTCAACCGGTCGAGCACGCCGAGGATGATCAGCGAGGCGAGGCCCTGGGTCGGCGGCGGCGCGTTGTAGATGGTCCCGCCGCGAATGCGCATCTCGAGCGGCGGCAGCAGGCGCGCGCGGTGCGCTGCGAAGTCCTCGCGCGACACCGGCGCGCCGATTCGGTCGAGATCGGCCGCCATCTCGCGAGCAATGTCGCCCTCGTAGAAATCCTTCAGGCCGGCGCGCGTCAGATGCTCGAGCGTATCGGCGAGCTTGGCCTGGACGAGGATCTCGCCCGCGGCGAGCAGCTTGCCCTCGCGCATGAAGGTCTCCCGGAAGCCCGGCGCCTCGACCAGATCCTCCCAGGCCTTCGGCTTGGTGCGGCCCTGGCTGCGCGACAAAGGCGTCCCCTCACGGGCGAGCCGCACCGCGTCCGAGGTCAGCACGTCGAGCGGCAGCCTTCCGCGCGCGGCCGCTGCGAGTTCGAGCGCGAGCCGCCAGCCGTTGATCGCGCCCGGCACGGCGAGCGCCGACATGGCGCCGCGCGGCGGAATCACGTCGCGGCCACGGTCGCGGTAGAACGCGATGGTGGCGCGGGAGCCGGCGCGGCAGCAGGCCTCGATGTAGCGCACTTCGCCGGACGGCTCGCGCACCAGCCAGAAGCCGTCGCCGCCGATAGCGTTCATGTGCGGGTAGACGACCGCGATGGTCGCCGCCATGGCGGTCATCGCCTCATAGGCGTTGCCGCCCTCGGCGAGAATCGCGCGCCCCGTCTCGGCGGCGGCCGCATGAGGCGCGGCGACGACGCCGCGATCCGAACGGGCTGCTTCCATCAGCGATCAAGTCCTGCTGTCGAAGAAGGCGCAAGGCCTATAGGCCCGGCCCGCGGGGAGCAACCCGCAGGCCTCGACGCACGCCGCCGCCATGCTAAAAGGACGGCCCCGGCGGCTCTCCGCCGCTCTCTCTGGAGCATGCTCCCCGTGTCCGACGCGCCCGATCAGGTTCCCTCGAGCGGCCTCGCCAGGATCGTCACGCTCGCCTCGGCGACGATCCTGATCGCGACCCAGACGATCGCGGCCTCGGTCGCCGGCGGGTGGGCGATCGCCGGCTTCCTCGGCCTTGGCGAGTACGCCGCCTACGCGTTTGAGGCGATCGGCCTGTGCCTCGGCGTCTGGGCCGTCACCTCCTTCGTGCGGACGGCCCTCAAGAACGATCCGGCGCGTCGCGGCGCCTGACCGCTTTTTGGGTCCTGCCATAGGCGGGGCTTCGCACGCGCAAAAACTTTGCTAGGTGATCGGCGTCGTCAATCGAACGGACGCTTTCACATGGCCGATCTCCGTCTCCGCCGCAGCGTGCTCTACATGCCGGGCTCGAATCAGCGCGCTCTCGAGAAGGCCAGACAGCTGCCTGCGGACGCGCTGATCCTCGACCTCGAAGACGCCGTCGCCCCGGACGCCAAGGAACTTGCCCGCCACCAAGTGTGCGCTGCGGTAAAGGCCGGCGGCTATGGCGACCGCGAGATCGTGATCCGCGTCAACGCCCCGCAGACGCCCTGGGGCGAGGAGGACCTGAAGGCTGCGATCGAGGCGCGGCCGGACGCGATCCTGATGCCGAAGGTGAATTCGCCGGCCGTTCTGGAGAGCATCGCCAACCGGCTCGAGGCGCTCGACGCGCCCGAGAGCATCGCCGTCTGGGCGATGATCGAAACCCCGGCCTCGATCCTCAACATCAAGGAGGTCGCCGCCTCGCGCAGGACCGTGCCGGGCTGCCGGCTGTCCTGCCTCGTGCTTGGCACCAACGATCTCGCCAAGGACACCTGGGCGCAGATCGTGAAGGGCCGCGCGCCGATGATGCCCTGGATCATGTTCGCGCTCGCGGCGGCGCGCGCGGAGGGCCTCGCGATCCTCGACGGCGTGTTCAACGACCTCGACGACGTCGAGGGCTGCCGCGAGGAATGCCGGCAGTCCCGCGATCTCGGTTTCGACGGGAAGACCATCATTCACCCGAACCAGATCGAGCCGGCGAACACCTGCTTCGCGCCTTCCCTCCAGGAGGTCGAGCGCGCCCGCAAGGTGATCGCGGCCTTCGACCTGCCGGAGAACGCCAAGCGCGGCGCGATCCGGGTCGAAGGCCGGATGTATGAGCGCCAGCACATCGGCATGGCGCGCCGCGCCGTCGCCTGGCACGAGGCGATCGCCGCCCGGGGCGGCTAACGCCGCTTGCGGCTCAGTGGTGATGCGGCTCGGCGCCGGGCGTGAGCGTGACGCCCGGCGCCGGCCGCTCCGGATGATCGTCGGCTGATTTGGCGATTTCGGTCCACTGGGTCGTCTTGCCGCCGGCGCAGTCCTGGATCACCGCGAAGCGCAGCACCTCGCCCGGCTTCAGTTCGCGGGCCGCGAAGCCGAACAGGGTGAACTCGTCGACATAGGCGTCCGGCAACTCTCCGCCCGACCAGGCGACCGCCGTCACGCCCTCGCTCAGCGTCTTGCCGTGATAGTAGGCGTAGGAGCCTTGATATTTGCCGGTCTCGGTCTTCAGCGACCAACCCGGCTTCGGCATCGGCTTCACGCCGATGAAGCCTTCCGGAACGACCACCCGCAGCCCGGTCGTGGCTGCGCCGTCGCAGCCATGGGTCACGCGGAACGTCGCCCGCACGCTCGAGCCGACCGGCGCCTCGGCCGGATCGACCACGATGTGGGCTGCGGCCGTGGCGCTTCCCAGCGCGACGGCGGCGAGAACGAGAGCGGGTTTCAGCATCGGCATCAGCCTCATCGGGATCGGGGATGTCGTCGTAGAGCGCGGCCGGCGGCGACCGCCGGCCGAGGGGCGGCGGCTCACCAGCGGTATTTGACGCCGGCGTAGAAGGCTCGGCCGGAGCCCGGCTCGAACAGCGCGGATTGCGGGTTCGCGCGGTCGGTGACGCTGACGCTCGCGATGTATTTCTTGTCCGCGAGGTTGCGGGCTTCGACATAGGCCGAGAACGGCCCGCCGGCGTCGTACCCGGCCTTCGCGCCAAGCAGCGCATAGGCCTTCGTCTTCAGCGTGTTGGCGCTGTCGACGTAATAGGCCTGCGGGACCCACTCCACGTTCGGGCCGGCGTAGAAGCCGGCCGCGTGCCGGTAGAGCAGTTCGGTCCGCAGATAGTGCCGCGGCGCGCCGGGCAGCTTGTTGTTCCCGAAATCGGCGTCGTCGTCGAAGCGGAAGTCGTTGAACGTGTAGGCGAGGTTCAGCCAGAGCTTGTCCCCGGACGAGCCGCTGGCGCCGCCCTTCGCGAAGATGTCCTTCAGCAGGACGGCGCCGAAGCCGAGCTCGACGCCCTGATGGACCGTCTTGTCTAGGTTGACGACCATGCACGACCCGGCGTTCGTCCCGCTGTCCCTGCAGAAGAACTCGTCGCGGATGTTCATGCGATAGAGCGCGACGTCCCAGGTGACGTCTTCGCGCCGCCCGCGCGTGCCGATCTCGTAGCTCCAGGCCTTCTGGGGCTTGGCGAGCGCAGGGCCGGCGAAGTTGTTTTCGCCGAAGCTCGGCGCCTCGACGCTGCGCGAGACATTGGCGAAGGCCTGCCAGGTCGGGTCGATGTCCCACAGCAGGCCGAGCTTCGGGCTCGCGAGATTGAAGGATTTCGCGCCGGAATCGTCGGCGTCGTCCGGCAGGCCCGCCTCGGTGAGGAAGTGGTCGTCCTGCTTGCGTCTCGCGTAGAGGTACTGGAGCGCAGTCACCACGCCGACATTCGGGACGACGTAGAACGTGTTCTCGGCGTAGAGCGAGACGTTGTTCGAGAACTGGTCGGCGTCGAAGGTCTTGACGCCCTTCCGGCCGCCGACATTGACGTACTGCCTGGCGTCCGTGGTCCCCGCCAGCACGTTCGCGCCAGCCACGAAGCGGTTGGCGCGCCCGCCGATTTCGCGCTCGTCCGTCACCCGGGCGAAACCGCCATAGTTGAGGTACTTGTAGTCGAGCCACTGGTAGATCGGGTGGCGCAGATGGCGGTCGACTACGAAGGCTCCGAAATCGACCGAGGTGGTCTCGGCGAGCCGGATCGTCGTCTTGTTCGCGAAGCGGACGGTGTCGATGTTGCGTTCCTGATCCATCGACAGGTTGTTCGGCGCCGCAGCCTTCGGGTCGTGCAGAGCGGCGCTGCGGGACACGCTGCCCGGGATGTTCTGCCGGACCTCGTTGGCGTTCAGGTAGAAGCGCGTCTCGACATTGTCGCCGATGCGGTAGCCGACATTGCCGCTGAAGCGCGCCGCGTGGCCGTCGCTGTGGTCGCGGAATCCGTCGGTTTGCTTCCATGAGCCGGTGAGAAAGTAGTCGGCCGCGCCGTATGCGCCGCCGGAGCTCGCCTGCAGCCGGTATGTCCCGAACGATCCGACGTCCACCGCGCCCTGGGCGAGGCTCGCGTCTGCGTCGCGGCCGGTGGCGGTGACGAAGTTGATCGCGCCGCCAAGCGCGTTGGCGCCGAAGCGCAGCGCGTTGGCGCCCTTGTAGACCTCGATCATCCGATAGGCGGACGGGTCGATTTCCTGGAAATCGCCGTAGCCGTCCGCCGTGTTGATCGGGATGCCGTCCATGTAGAGCTGGACGCCGCGCAGGTGGAAGTTGCGCGACAGGCCCGAGCCGCGGATCGAGAGCCGCGTGTCGTCGCCCCATTTGGGCTGAGCGAAGACGCCCGGCGTGAAGTCGAGCGCATCCTTGATGGTGAGCGCCGGCGTCGACTTCTTGTAGCCGTCGGCGTCGATCACCTCGACGGCGCCGGGCGTGCGCTCGATCTCCTTGCGACGCTCATCGAGCGGCGGAGAGGTCAGGCTGCGGGCGGCGCCGGCGCCCTGCACGACGATCTCCTGAAGCTCGGTGCTGTCGGCGGATTGCGGATAAGCGGATTGCGGCAGGCCTGCGCAGCACAGCGCGACCCCCGCGAACAGGACAGGTCTCGACATCTTTTCTGAAGGTCCGGACGGCCGATCGGTCGCGTCGGCTCGCGCGGTTCCACCGGGCGAGCCGTTACGCAGCGGCCACGCGATCGCAGAACGCGGGCGCCCTGGCGCGCCGAACGTCCCGCTGCGTGGTGATCAGGCGGCCGAGGGAGGGTCGCGCGGACGCGCCGGCGTTTGTTCGGCGATCGATCGCCGCGGCCGTTCCGACGCGAGCGAGGGCCGCGGCGCGGGCGGCGGCGGCGCATAGACGAAGGCGAAGGCGGCCGGTTCGGGCGGCGGAGCCGCCGCATGACTCAGACAGGCGGCCGTGCAGCACGAACCGTGATGCAGCTGGCCGTCGCCGGAATCCTGCTCGTCGGCCGCGGCGGCCCCGTTCAGGCAGTGGACGCCGAACGGATCGTCCGGCGAGGCGTGCGCCTGGCCGACCATCCCGAACGCGCCCAGCGCCGCCTGTGCGATCAGCACATAAGCGACGATCCAGACGCCGAGCAGCCGTGTGAGTTTGCGGCCCCGATGCAAGGTCGAACTCTCCCCAGAGCGATGCTTAACATGTCTCTTCGGCGCCGCGCTCCGCGACCAAACGTCAGCGTCCGGTGCGCCCCTCCCGCGGAGGTACGTGGCGCCCGCGCGGCCATGGCGGTAACACCGGAGGGAGACGATTCGGGGGGACTTGATGCGGGTGTTGATCGTCGAGGACGACATGGTCGTCGCGGGCTGCCTGAAGCCGGTCGTCGTCGAGGCGGGGCATCAGGTGGTGGGGCTCGCGGCCGACCGGGACTCGGCGATCGCCCTGCTGGGCGCCGCGCGCGTACACCTCGCTCTGATCGATCTCGGCCTCGCCGACGGTCAGACGGGACTCGAAGTCGCCCGCGCCGCCGCCGACCGAGGCGTGGCGGCCCTGCTGACCACGAGCCGCCGCGCGCAAGTGCCTGATGATTTCGCGGGCGCGCTGGGCGTGATCGCGAAGCCCTATGCGCCAGCCGACATCGCCGCCGCACTGGCCTTCGTGGCGGGCGGCTCGCAGGCGGCCGAGAGCGCGCCGCGCGGGCTTGAGCTCTCGCCGTGCTGGGCCGCGGCGCCCCGCGCCGGTCAGCCGCCGAGAAGCGCCAGCGTCCGCTCGTCCTCGGCCCCATCGCAATAGCGCGCGAGCGCGCGGCGGAAGACGTCCCCAGAACCGCCGCCGGCGGCGCGCGCGAACAGCGTCATCGACGACCTGAACTTCATGTCGTCCGGCGTCCCGAAGATGTCGCGCAGCGAGCGGCCCTGCACGCTCAATACGGCCTCGACGCAGCGCGCAAGTCGCGGCCCCAGCGTCGGATGCGCCAGATAGGCGCGCGCCTCGTCGAGCGATGCGAGTCCGTAGAAGCTCGCCACCGGCGATGAGCCGAGGCCGCGGAGCTGCGGCAAGATGAACCACATCCAGTGGCTGCGCTTCTCGCCAGCGCGGATTTCGGCGACCGCCTGCTCGAAGACCGGCGCCTGCGCCGCCACGAAGCGTTCGAGATCATAGGGATCGTCTCGAGTCATCAGCTCGCTCCCTTGCGGGCGGCGCGGCGGGGCGTCGGGGCGGCGTCCTCGTCGGCAAGCTCCGCCCAGGTCGGCGCGTGGTCGCTCGCATGCTCCCAGCCCCGGACCTCGCGGTCGACGCCGGCTGCGACGAGCCGGCCGGCGAGCGGCGGGCTCAGCAGCAGGTGATCGATCCTGAGCCCGGCGTCGCGACCCCAGGCGTTCCGGAAGTAGTCCCAGAACGTGTAGATTCGCTCGTCCGGGTGGAGCGCGCGTAGAGCGTCCGTCCAGCCCTGCGCGACCAGCCGACGGAACGCCTCGCGGACCTCCGGCCGGAACAGCGCGTCGTCGGTCCAGCGCTCAGGCTTGTAGACGTCGAGTTCGGTCGGCATGACGTTGAAGTCGCCGACCAGCGCGACCGGCGCGCCGCTTCCGAGGAGCTCGGCCGCATGCGCGGCGAGGCGCTCGAACCAGCGCAGCTTGTAGTCGAACTTCGGGCCGGGCGCGGGATTGCCGTTCGGAAGGTAGAGGCAGCCGACCAGCACCCCGTTCACCGCCGCCTCGATATAGCGGCTGTGCGAATCCTCGGGGTCCCCAGGCAGGCCGCGGCGCGTCTCGACCGGCTCACGGCCGCGCGCGAGAATCGCGACGCCGTTCCAGCTCTTCTGGCCGTGCCAGACGGCGCCGTAGCCGGCTTCCCGGATCGCCGCCTCGGGAAACTTCTCCTGCGGGGCCTTCAGCTCCTGGAGACAGACGACGTCCGGCTGGGCCTGCGCGAGCCAGCGCAGCAGCACGTCCAGGCGGCCGTTGACGCCGTTGACGTTGAAAGTCGCGATCTTCATGGCGGCTGGCCTCCGGCGTTCGCGGCAGGCCTACAACGCGCCTCGGCGTCATATCGGCGACGGTAATCGAATCGGCGGAAACGAAATCCCCGGCGCGCGCGTCGCCGCACGGCCGGGGATCAGAGTGGTGGGCGTGACAGGGATCGAACCTGTGACCCCTACCATGTCAAGGTAGTGCTCTCCCGCTGAGCTACACGCCCATTCGCCGGCCCGAAGGCCGGCGATGATGTCGTTCCGAGGTCCGCGCGGGACGGCCCCGAAGAGAGCGCGGCTATATCGGATCGCCGCAAAGCTGGCAAGCGCATGGAGCGGAACAGAACGCCCTCTGCGCGGCTTCCGTCATTGCCGACGGCTGCGCCACAATCGGAGCAGCCAGAGCGGCGTGCAGATGGCGGCGCCGAGCGCGAGGCCCTCGCCTGCGCCCTCGAGGCCGAGGCGATCCAGAACGCCGGACGCCCAGAGCAGAATCGCGCCGACGATTAACGCCAGCGGGACGATATCGCGTGTGGAGAGCAGAACGGCGCTCAGGCGGCCAGCAGCTTGTCGACTTCCGTCACCAGCTCGCGCAGGTGGAACGGCTTCGACAGGATCTTGGCGTCCTTCGGGGTCTGCGAGTCCGGGTTGAGGGCGACCGCCGCGAATCCGGTGATGAACATCACCTTGATGTCGGGGTCGAGCTGGGTCGCGCGGCGCGCGAGCTCGATGCCGTCCATCTCCGGCATCACGATGTCGGTGAGGAGCAGCTCGAACGGCTCTTCCCGCAGCCGGTGATAGGCCGACAGGCCATTGTCGAACGAGACGACCGAGTGGCCGGCGTTCTCGAGCGCCCGGACCAGGAAGCGGCGCATGTCGTCGTCGTCTTCGGCGAGGAGGATCTTGGTGTTGGCGTTCACTGAGAAAGAGCTCTGCATGTTCGCGCGAGGACCACGGATTCATCCCATAAGGGGACGCTTTGGTAAACAGATGGTTTCCGCCGCCACGACGATGGACAGCAGCGTCTTCCGCGGGCCACAATCGTTCGATCACCGCGGCGAGCGGCATTGAGGAAAGCGACGTTCTTGGACGAACCGGATCTCCTCGACCCGGCATTCGAGGTCATCGAGCCTGACGGCTCCCCCGCGGCCGTGACGTTCAACTCGCCGCATTCCGGAGCGCGTTACCCGGCGCGTTTTCTCGCCGCCTCGCGGCTCGACGCGCGGGCGCTGCGGCGCTCGGAAGACGCCTTCGTCGACGAGCTGTTCGGGGCCGCCCCGGAGTTCGGCGCGCCGCTGATGCGGGCGCATTTCCCCCGCGCGTTCCTGGACGTCAACCGCGAGCCCTACGAGCTCGATCCGCGCATGTTCGAAGGGCGGCTGCCGCCTTTCGCCAACACCCGCTCGCTGCGGGTCGCGGGCGGCCTCGGCACGATCGCCCGGATCGTCGGCGAGGCGCAGGAGATCTACGGCGCCCGACTGCCGGTCGGCGAAGCGCTCGACCGCATCGAGCTCATCTACAAGCCCTATCACCGCACGCTGCGGCGCGTGCTCGCGCGCGCCCACCGGCTGCACGGCGTCGCCGTGCTGGTCGACTGCCACTCCATGCCGTCGGTCGGACTGGCGCGCGACGAGCGCTCACGCGCCGATATCGTGCTCGGCGACCGCTACGGGGCGAGCTGCTCTCCGGCGCTCATCGGCTTTGCGGAAGAGACGCTGCGGAGCCTCGGCTTCAGCGTGGTCCGCAATCGGCCCTATGCGGGCGGCTACATCACCGAACATTACGGCGCGCCTGCGAGCGACTTCCACGCCCTGCAGATCGAGATCAACCGCGCGCTCTATATGGACGAGCGAAACCACTGCAAGACCGGGGGTTTCGAGCAGCTTCGCCAGAAGCTGACGGGGTTTGTCCAGCAGCTGGTTGAGGCCCCTTTCGGGGCTCTCGCCGCGCCGCGCGCCGCCGCCGAATAGGCGCTTCGGACGGCCTCCTATCGTCTGATAGGAAAAATCGTTGCAATCCGCCGCGGATGACGCCAATGTCCCGCTGCCTGGACAAAATGACCTAAAAAAAGGCCGCCCGCAGTTAAGCGAGCGGCCAAGTCTAGGGAGGAAACGCCCAAGGAGGGCAGCGGCGCTACGATCGAAGATCGCAATGCCGCGCCGCAATAAAATGCGGCTGCGCCGCACAAAAAGCAAGGGCAAAACGCTCTAATCGCCGGATGCGACGGCCTGTCGCATTAGCCGGCGATTTTTTTGCGCCCTGCGCCGAAGAGGCGTGACCGGCGCTATACACGGTCGGCCGGGCGCGCTCCCGAGTCGCTGTTCAGCGGATACACCGGATGACCGCCGTCGACTTCTCCGCCTTCGTCGATCGCCTCGCCGCCGCCTCGGCGCAGGCCATCCTGCCTTTCTTCAGAACCTCCATCGGGATCGAGGATAAGGGTCGCGGCTCGGGCTTCGATCCCGTGACGGCCGCCGACAAGGCCGGCGAGAGCGTGATGCGCGCTATCATCCGGGACACCTTCCCGGGCCATGGCGTGATCGGCGAAGAGCACGGCGACGAGGCGACGGATTCCGAATTCGTCTGGGTGCTGGATCCGATCGACGGCACACGCTCCTTCATCCTCGGGCTGCCGATCTGGGGCACTCTGATCGGATTGCTGCGCCGCGGCACGCCATGCTTCGGGCTGATGCATCAACCCTTCATCGGCGAAAGCTTCTCGGGCGACGGGATGAGCGCCTCCTATCGTGGCCCGGCCGGCACGCGCCGGCTCAGGACGCGCGGCTGCCGCAGGCTTGAGGACGCGATGCTGATGGCGACCTCGCCGACCATGTTCAACGAAGCGGAGCGCGCCGCCTTCGACGCGGTCTCGGCGCAGACCCGGCTGACGCGCTGGAGCGCCGACTGCTACGCCTACGCCATGCTGGCCTCCGGCCATCTCGACCTGATCATCGAGGCGGACCTGAAGCCGTTCGACATCGTCGCCCTGATCCCGCTGATCGAGGGCGCCGGCGGGGTGGTGACGAATTGGGAGGGCGAGCCCGCCAGCCGGGGCGGCCGAATCGTGGCGGCGGGCGATCGCCGGCTGCATGAGGCCGCGCTCGAGCGGCTCGCGCGCGGCTGAGCGGCCTCATGCTCGGGCGCATCAAGCGCGACTATCTCGGATTTGCGGGCCGCATTCCCCGGCTCGTCTACTGGCGGCGCTCGCTCGCGGCCGGCGTCGTCAGCTTCCTGCTGGTCGCCGCGGGCTGGCTGCTCGCGCCCTACAGCCAGCCGGGCTTCCTGATCCTGGACGCGCTCGCTTTCGCGATCTCCGCGCTGACGCTGGCGTCGCTCTCGGTGCGGCGGTTCCAGGACCACGGCCGCAATGGCTGGCTCGGGCTCGGCGTGCTGGTCGCCGCGGCGGCGGTCGCCTATGCGGGCCAGTTCGGCCTCGCGCCGCCTTATGCGGCTGTGCTGGGCGGCGCCGTCAGCCTCGCGCTCTTCGTCTATCTCGGCTTCGTCCGCGGCTCGCGCAGGGCCAACCACTACGGTCCCGACCCGCTCGCCTGAAGAGCGCTCAGCGGAGCGTGCGGCTGCCCGGCACGAAGGCGTCGAAGGCCGCCCAGAACAGGTCGCGGATGTCGTCGCGCTCGCTCATGATCTCATGGCGCGCCCCGCGCATCATCAGATGCCCTCCGCCCCTGAGCCGCGCCGTGAAGCTGGCGCCGGCGAGCGGATCGACGATGCGGTCGTCGCTGGCGGTCATGATCAGCGTCGGCACGCGGAACGACTCGGGCCGGCCGCGCGCAGCGATCGACGCCGTCGCCCGATAGGCGGCCCGCAACCAGCCGATCGTCGGCGCGCCGAGGCCGAGCTCCGGCGCGTGCCGGATCAGGGCCGCGGTCCGCTCATAGCGCGCCTGATCGGAGGTGACCGGATTGCCCTGAAACGGCAGTAGGGACATCGGCCGGTTGGTCCCGCCCGGCACGTAGGCTCCCGAAAGGCCGATCCCGCTCAGGCCCGCTGCAAGGCCGCGCGCCCATGCGCCGCTCACCCGGCGGGGAACGCCGATCAGCGGCGCGGTCAGCACCATGCGCTCGAACCATTGCGGCTGGCGCTCGCCCAAGCTGAGCAGGACCGGCGCCGACATCGAATGGCCGAGCGCGAAGAAGGGCGGCGGGCAGTCGGTGAAGACGAGCTGGCGCATCAGCGCCTCGGCGTCGAGCCGATAGTCGGCGAAATCCGCGACGTGCCCCTTCAGCGGGTTGCGCAGCAGGCGCTGCGATCCGCCCTGCCCGCGAAAATCAAGCGTCGCGACCGCAAAGCCCCGCGCCAGCAGGTCGCCGACGACCTCAGCGTATTTCTCGATGAACTCGATGCGGCCGTGAAACACGCAGACGGTGCCGCGCGCAGCCCCGGCGGGGCGCCATGAGGCGGCGCGCAGCCGCACGCCGTCGGCGGCCGTAAGAATCCGGAGGCGAGCGCCCGCCGGCGCGGCGGCCCCGGGCGGAAACAGCAGCGAGTCGAACGCCTGACGCGGCGGCGCAGGGCGTCGTGGGATGAAAAACGGCATCGCGGACCGGCCAGAGATCGAGCGGCCGGGCCGCTCCCCGTCCCTCTTATCAAACATCACTCGCGCCGTCGCCGCTCCCCTCTTGACGCTCTGCGGCGGACTTCCCACGTTTTGTCCGTCACAGGCCAACCGGCTGTGACGACAGGTGAAATCCGGTCCGGCCATGATGGCGGACCGAGCTTGTGTCGCTTCTTTCGGAGGATATGAGAATGCGCCAGTTCGACCTTGCCCCGCTTTACCGTTCGACCGTCGGGTTCGACCGTCTGTTCTCGCTGCTGGACAGCGTGGCGGGCGGGGATGCGTCGACGCCGGGCTATCCCCCCTACAACATCGAGCGCACCGCCGAGAACGCGTACCGGATCACGGTCGCGGTCGCCGGCTTCAGCGAGAAGGACCTCAACATCGAGGTCAAGGAGAGCACGCTTACCGTGCGCGGCGAGAAGGCCGCGGAGCAGCGGCAGAGCGAAGTTCTCCACCAGGGGATCGCCGCGCGCGCCTTTGAGCGCCGGTTCCAGCTCGCCGACCACGTCCAGGTGACGGGCGCGAACCTGGAGAACGGGCTGCTCCACATCGAGCTCGTGCGTGAGGTGCCGGAGGCCAAGAAGCCTCGCACCATCCCGATCGGCGCCGGCGCGAAGCCGGCTCAGATCGACGCGCAGGTGGTGGAGCCCCAGGCTCAGGCCGCGTAACCCGCTGAACGGCCCTGCCAGAGGCGTCCCGGGCGACCGGGGCGCCTTTTTTATTCGCGCGGGGCCGCTCCCGCCGACTTGTGCATCTGTCGGGGACGGGTTGACGCGGACGCTTTACCGACCGACGGTTTTCTGATTAAAGGTGCGCGATAGGACAGCAAGGCTGTCCATTTGCGAGCTGCGGCTGTGTTCGGGCGATTGCGGACGGTGCGGCGGCGGGCGGTCTCGGACCGGCCGGCCCCGTTTCGGCCGCCAAACGTGTGTGCGGCCGATTGGCGGGAGCGGCGGAAGCCGTCCCAGCGCGAGGAACGGCGATGACGAAGACCAGCGAGAGCGACCTGCGGAATCCCGGTCCCGTTGCGACCGCCACGCGTCGCGCGCCGACGGCGATCGACTCCGGCCTGCCGGCGTCGCAGGGGCTTTACGACCCGCGCCACGAGAAGGATTCCTGCGGCGTCGGCTTCGTGGTCGACATGAAGGGCCGCAAGAGCCACCAGATCATCGAGCACGGCATCAAGATCCTCGAGAATCTCGAGCATCGCGGCGCCGTGGGCGCCGACCCGCGCGCCGGCGACGGCGCCGGCATGCTGGTCCAGATCCCCCACAGGTTCTTCGCCGCGGAAGCCGAGCGGCTCGGCTTCACCCTGCCGGAGCCCGGCCATTACGCGGTCGGCCACGTGTTCGCGCCGCGCGACGCGGAGGCGATCGCGCACGTCAAGGCGGTGTTCGAACGCGTCATCGCCGACGAGGGCCAGATCTTCCTCGGCTGGCGCGAGGTGCCGACCGACAATTCCTCGCTCGGCGAGAGCGTGAAGCCGACCGAGCCTGCGCAGCTCCAGCTGTTTGTCGGCCGCTCCCCCTCGATCGAGAGCGAGGACGATTTCGAGCGCCGGCTGTTCATCCTGCGCAAGGTGGTGTCGACCGAGATCTACGGCGCCGATCCGCGCGCTTCGAGCTACTACCCCGTCTCGCTGTCCTGCCGGACCATCGTCTACAAGGGCATGTTCCTGGCCGACCAGTTGGCGGCCTATTACCCGGACCTGAAGGATGAGCGGTTCGAGAGCGCGCTCGCTCTTGTGCATCAGCGCTTCTCGACCAACACCTTCCCGACCTGGTCGCTCAGCCACCCCTACCGGATGGTCGCGCATAATGGCGAGATCAACACGCTGCGCGGCAACGTCAACTGGATGGCCGCGCGCCAGGCTTCGCTCGACAGCGAGCTCTACGGCAACGACATCTCGAAGCTTTGGCCGATTTCCTACGAGGGCCAGTCCGACACCGCCTGCCTCGACAACGCGCTCGAATTCCTCGTGCTGGGCGGCTACTCGCTGACCCACGCGGTGATGATGCTCGTGCCCGAGGCCTGGGCCGGCAACCCGCTGATGGATGAGCAGCGGCGCTCCTTCTACGAGTACCACGCCGCCATGATGGAGCCGTGGGACGGACCGGCCGCGGTCGCCTTCACGGACGGCCGGCAGATCGGCGCGACGCTCGACCGCAACGGCCTGCGCCCCGCGCGCTGGTTCCAGACCGACGACGACCTCGTCGTCATGGCGTCCGAGATGGGCGTGCTGCCGGTTCCGGAGGAGAAGATCGTCCGCAAGTGGCGGCTGCAGCCAGGCCGCATGCTGCTGATCGACCTCGAGCAGGGCCGCATCGTCTCCGACGAGGAGATCAAGGCCGAGCTCGCGGCGGCGCGGCCCTACAAGGAGTGGCTGAAGAAGACTCAGCTGGTGCTGGAGGACCTGCCTGACGCGCCGGCCCCGCGGCCGCGCGCCCAGGCGAGCCTCGTCGATCGCCAGCAGGCGTTCGGCTACACCCAGGAAGACGTCAAGCTGCTGCTGCCCCCGATGGCCACGATCGGCCAGGAGGCGGTCGGCTCGATGGGCACCGACACCCCGCTGTCGGCGCTCTCGACGCGCTCCAAGCTGCTCTACACCTACTTCAAGCAGAACTTCGCGCAGGTCACGAACCCGCCGATCGACCCGATCCGCGAGGAGCTCGTGATGAGCCTCGTGTCGTTCATCGGGCCGCGGCCGAACCTGTTCGATCTCGAGGGCTCCTCGAAGAAGAAGCGGCTCGAGGTGCGCCAGCCGATCCTCACCAATGAGGATCTGGAGAAGATCCGGGCGATCGACGACCTCGCCGAAAGCCATTTCCAGACCCGGACGCTTGACACCACCTACCCGGCCGAAAAGGGCGCCGCCGGCATGGCGGACGCCATCGAGCGGCTGTGCGAGCGCGCCGAGGCCGCGGTCCATGGCGGCTTCAACATCGTCGTGCTCTCCGACCGGCTGGTCGGCCCGAGCCGCATCGCGATCCCTGCGCTGCTGGCGACCGCGGCCGTGCACCACCACCTGATCCGCAAGGGCCTGCGCACCTCGGTCGGCCTCGTGGTCGAGTCCGGCGAGCCGCGCGAGATCCATCACTTCGCGGTGCTGGCGGGCTACGGCGCCGAGGCCATTAACCCCTATCTCGCCTTCGAGACGCTCGAGTCGATGCACAAGGCGCTCGACTTCCCCGAGCGGGTCGACGCGCGCGAAGTGCAGACCCGCTACATCAAGTCGATCGGCAAGGGGCTGCTCAAGGTCATGTCCAAGATGGGCATCTCGACCTACCAGTCCTATTGCGGCGCGCAGATCTTCGACGCGGTCGGTCTGTCGAAGGAATTCGTCGACAAGTTCTTCTACGGCACCGCGACCCCCATTGGCGGCGTCGGCCTGCCGGAGATCGCCGAGGAGACTGTGCGGCGGCACACGCTCGCCTTCTCCGACGTGCCGGTGCTGCGCTCCGCGCTTGAGGTGGGCGGCGAGTACGCCTACCGGATGCGCGGCGAGGACCACGCCTGGACGCCGGAGTCGGTCGCCGACCTTCAGCACGCCGTGCGGCAGCGCTCCTTCGCCAAATATTCCGACTTCGCGCGCGAGATGAACGAGCAGGCCGAGCGGCTGCTGACGCTGCGCGGCCTGTTCCGGATCCGCCCGGCTCAGGAGCGCGGCCGCGAGCCGGTCGCGATCGAGGACGTCGAGCCGGCTTCCGAGATCGTCAAGCGGTTCTCGACCGGCGCGATGTCGTTCGGCTCGATCTCGCGCGAGGCCCACGAGACGCTCGCGATCGCCATGAATCGGATCGGCGGCAAGTCGAACACCGGCGAGGGCGGCGAGGAGCCGGAGCGCTTCACGCGTCTGCCGAACGGCGATTCCAAGCGCTCGGCCATCAAGCAGGTGGCGTCCGGCCGGTTCGGCGTCTCGGCCGAGTACTTGGTCAATGGCGACATGATCCAGATCAAGGTCGCGCAGGGCGCCAAGCCCGGCGAAGGCGGCCAGTTGCCCGGCCACAAGGTCGACGCGGCGATCGCGAAGGTGCGGCGCTCGACCCCGGGGGTCGGCCTGATCTCGCCGCCGCCGCATCATGACATCTACTCGATCGAGGACCTGGCGCAGCTCATCTACGACCTGAAGAACGTCAACCCGGCGGCTGACGTCTCGGTCAAGCTCGTCTCCGAGGTCGGCGTGGGCACGGTCGCGGCGGGCGTCGCCAAGGCGCGCGCCGACCACATCACCATCTCGGGCTTCGAGGGCGGCACCGGGGCGAGCCCGCTGACCTCGCTCAAGCACGCGGGCGGCCCGTGGGAGACCGGCCTCGCCGAAACCCAGCAGACGCTGGTCATGAACCGGCTGCGCGGCCGCGTCCGCCTGCAGGTCGACGGCGGCCTCCGCACGGGTCGCGACGTCGTCATCGGCGCGCTGCTCGGCGCCGACGAGTACGGCTTCTCGACCGCGCCGCTGATCGCCGCCGGCTGTCTGATGATGCGCAAGTGCCACCTCAATACCTGCCCGGTCGGCATCGCCACGCAGGACCCGGTGCTGCGCAAGCGCTTCAAGGGCACGCCCGAGAACGTCATCGACTATCTGTTCTTCGTCGCCGAAGAGGTCCGCCTGCTGCTCGCCGAGATGGGCTTCACCAGCCTCGGCGAGGTGGTCGGCCGCGCCGACCTGCTCGACAAGCGCGAGGCCATCGGACACTGGAAGGCGCGCGGCCTCGACTTCACCAAGCTGTTCGCGAAGCCCGTCGTCGGCGCCGACGTCGCGATCCGGCACGCCGAGCGGCAGGACCACCATCTCGAGCAGGTGCTCGACCGCACGCTGATCGAGGCGGCGCGTCCCGCGCTCGAGAATGGCGAGCCGGTGGTGATCGAGCACAAGATCATCAGCCGAAACCGGGCCGCGGGCGCGATGCTTTCGGGCGAGGTCGCCAAGCGCTACGGCAGCCAGGGCCTTCCGGACGACACCATCACGGTCAAGCTGACCGGCACCGCCGGCCAGAGCTTCGGGGCGTTCCTCGCCGCCGGCGTGACGATCGAGCTGACCGGCGAGGCCAACGACTATGTCGGCAAGGGGCTCTCGGGCGGCCGCATCGTCATCAAGCCCGCGGACAACGCCGGCATCACCGCTGAGGACTCGATCATCGTCGGCAACACCGTGCTGTACGGCGCGATCGAGGGCGAGTGCTACTTCCGCGGCGTCGCCGGCGAGCGCTTCGCGGTGCGCAATTCGGGCGCGATCGCGGTCGTGGAAGGCGCAGGCGATCATGGCTGCGAATACATGACAGGCGGCGTCGTGGTGGTGCTCGGCAAGACCGGGCGCAACTTCGCGGCCGGCATGTCGGGCGGCGTCGCCTATGTGCTGGACGAGGCTGGCGACTTCGCCGCGCGCTGCAACCTCTCGATGGTCGATCTCGAGCCGGTGCCTGAAGAGGAGGAGCTTCTCGAGGAGCTTCATCACCATGGCGGCGACCTGGAGTTCAAGGGCCGAATCCATGTCGATCCGGACATGACGCGCCACGACGAGGAGCGGCTGAAGCAGCTCATCTCGGCGCATCTCGCCCACACCGGGTCGGCGCGCGCCAAGGCGATCCTCGACGACTGGGCCTCCTATCGGAACAAGTTCGTCAAGGTGATGCCGGTCGAGTACCGCCGCGCGCTGCGCGAAATGGAGAAGGCGCGCAGCCTGCAGGCGGCGGAGTGAAGCGCCGCCGCGACTAGCGTCCTCGTCCCGGACAGCCTAATAGGGCCGCTCCGGGACCCTTATCAGAACGGGTCTAATCGCCACGCCCGCCGGGTCTGAAGACCGCGACGGCCGTGGCGCGCGGACACACGAACGGGGCCTCCGCGAGGAGGAAGCCAGGAAATGGGCAAGGTCACAGGTTTTCTCGAGATCGAGCGGCAGGAGGCGCGGTATCAGCCGGCCTCCGACCGGATCCGTCATTTCCGCGAATTCACCCTGCCGCTGTCGGACGCGGAAGTCGGCAAGCAGGCGGCGCGCTGCATGGATTGCGGCATTCCGTTCTGCCACGGCCCGCAGGGCTGTCCGGTCCACAACCAGATCCCGGACTGGAACGACCTGATCTACGCCGACGACTGGCAGGAGGCCTCTCGCAACCTCCATTCCACCAACAACTTTCCGGAGTTCACCGGGCGCATCTGCCCGGCTCCTTGCGAGGAGGCCTGCACGCTGAACCTCGAAAACATCCCGGTCGCGATCAAGACGATCGAGCAGGCGATCGGCGACAAGGCGTGGGCCAACGGCTGGGTCGTCCCGGAGCCGGCGGAGCACAAGACGGGCCGCAAGGTCGCCATCGTGGGCTCGGGCCCGGCCGGCATGGCGGCCGCCCAGCAGCTCGCCCGCGTCGGCCACGAGGTCCACGTCTATGAGCGCGAGCCGAAGGCCGGCGGCCTGATGCGCTACGGCATCCCGGACTTCAAGATGGAGAAGCGCCACATCGATCGCCGGATCGAGCAGATGGAGGCCGAGGGCGTGGTCTTCCATTACGGCGTCAATGTCGGCGTCGACATGAGCGTCGACGAGCTGGTCGCCGGCCATGACGCCGTGCTGTTCGCCGGCGGCGCCGAGAAGCCGCGCGACCCGCAGCTGCCGGGCCAGGAGCTCGAGGGCGTCCACTACGCGATGCCGTATCTCGTCCAGCAGAACCGTCGCAACGGATTCGAGAACCATGTCCCCGAGGCGACGGTCGAGGCCAGCGCCAAGCATGTGGTGGTGATCGGCGGCGGCGACACGGCCTCGGACTGCGTCGGCACCGCGTTCCGCCAGGGCGCGATCCGGGTCACGCAGCTCGACATCCGGCCGGTGCCGCCGAAGATCGAGGACAAGCTGATCACCTGGCCCTATTGGCCGACGAAGTTCCGCACCTCGTCGAGCCAGGCGGAAGGCGCCGAGCGCGAGTTCGCCGCCGTCACGCTCGGCATCGAGGGCAAGAACGGCAGGGTCACGGGCGTGCGCTGCGCGCGCGCCGACGCCAAGCGCCAGCCCATCCCCGGCACCGAGTTCGTCATCAAGGCCGACCTCGTCTTCATCGCGCTCGGCTTCTCGGGCCCCGTGTTCGAAGGCCTGGTCGAGCAGTCGGGGGTCGCGCTCGACAAGCGCGGCAACGTGCTGGCGGACGATGAGAACTACGTCACCTCGAACCCCAAGGTGTTCGCGGCCGGCGACATGCGTCGCGGCCAGTCGCTGGTGGTGTGGGCGATCCGCGAGGGCCGGCAGGCCGCGCGCGCGATCGACGTGTTTCTGACCGGCGCCACCACCCTGCCGCGCTGACGGAGCGCGAACCGCAGATCTCGTTCAGGGCCGCGCCTGCGGCTCCTGGGGAGGCGGCGCGCCTGCGGGCGGCTCGGGTGGCGTCGCGTCGTGGGCGCCCGCCTGAGGCGCCGCTTCGGGCGCCGCCGGGGCGGCCGGCTTAGCCTCCGCTTCCGGCTTGGCGTCCGCCTTGGCCGGCGTCGCCGCAGGCCAGCGGTGGTCGTCGAGCCGACCCGGCTCGGCGTCCAGGGTCTCGCCCTTCACCAGCACCCGCTCGGCGTCCGGCGAAGCGTCGCGCGCCGGGACCGCCATGGCGGCGGCTGCGAGCGCGCCGCCTTCCGCCTTGCGCGGCGCGGTCAGCACGATCAGCGGGCTCGAGATCGGGCGCGGGCGGTTCACATCGTCCGGCGCGCCAGGCGCCGGCTGCGGATCGCCTTCAGGCGCGACCGCGCCGATCATGGCCGCTGGATCCGCCGTCGAAGGCCGGTAGACCTTGCGGATCTCGCGCTCGACATAGTGCGCGAGTTTGCGGGCGCCGGCGCGCGAGAAATGCACGCCGTCGTCGAGCCTCAGTCGGCCGATCTGCCCGTCGAGTTGCGGGCCGTCGGCCATATAGCCGCCGTCCTCGTCGACGAAGCCCTCCCAGACGTCCACATAGACGCCGCCCGCGGCCTCGACGCGCTCCTTGATCAGCGCGTTCAGCGCGGTGTGGTCGGCGCTGGCCTTGCGGCTCTCGCTTGGCGCGAGCCCGACCCAGTAGACCGGGATCTTCTTTTCCTTGAACGGGGCGAGCAGCGCGTCGATCCGGCCGACATAGCGCCTGGTCCAATCACCCGAAAGCGGCGCGGCCTGGCGCATGTCGATAAAGGGCTGCCGGTCGTTCACGCCGACATCGATCACCGCATAAGTGATCTGCTCGTTCTCGACCGCCTTTCTGGCGTCCTCGACCACGTCGAAATAATCCGACCGCACGAGACCCGCATTGGCTTTTACGTGACGGCGGACCGCAAGGCCCGGCGCATCCACGAAAGCCTCCTCCAGCCCGCCCGCGAGTTCGTCGGCCACCGTGTCGCCGAACACGGCCACGAAGGTGTCCGGCGCGGCCTTGGGCAGCGCGACCACGTTCGGCGGCAGCGGCGTCTTGGCCGGATCGGTCGGCGGCGGCCTGCGCCGCACGGTTCTGCGCTGGGGCCGGACCTCGACGGCGCCGGGATCGCGACGCGCCCGCCAGTCGCCGGCGTCGTCGTCATCCTCGCGCGAGCCGAACAGCCGCTGCAGGAACGGGATCGGGAACACGGAGCGGGGCCGGGAGGACTCGGCGGAGCGCCGCGCCTCCGCCTGGCGACGCGCCACCTGATCGCGGCGGTAATATTGCAGCCGTTGCTGAAAGTAGGCGTCGTCGTCCGCATAGCGGCGCTGACGCACGGCCCGCTCAGAGGGCGGCGGACCCTCATAGTAGCGGCGGTAATAATCCTGCGCCCCCGCGCTCGGCGCGAAGGCGAGCATCTGAGCGGCGAAGATCGCCAGCAGCGCGCCCAGGAGCAGCCGTTTCATGCGGATCACGCTACCACGCCACGCTCAACCCGCCAACGCGGCGGGCCGGCGCTCAGCGCGCCGTCTGGAGACGGCGCAGCAGAGAGACGCTGGCGTAGCCGGTCGGCGCGAGCCCTTGGGCCTTCTGGTAGGACATGATCGCCAACCGCGTCGCCGGACCGATCTTGCCGTCCGGCTCGCCCACCTCGAAGCCCATGCGGGCGAGCCGCGCCTGCAGCTCGAAACGGCTCTGTTCGTCCAGCGGGCGATCGTGGTTCAGCCACTCGGTCACGAAGGGGCCGCCGCCGCGGATGCGATCGGAGAGATGGCCGACCGCCAGCGCATAGGCGTCGGCGTTGTTGTAGCGTTTGATGACCCGGTAGTTCTGCAGCATCAGGAAGGCGGGCCCGCCCGCCCCTCCAGGCATGAACAGCGTCGCGCGTGCGGCGCCGCCCGGCAGCGGGCGCCCGGCGACGCGCTCTGCGCCGGCGGCGCGCCACTGCGCCAGCGACATGGTCTGGCCCGACTTCGCGCCCGGAGGCGGCGCGACCTCGTAGCCCCAGGTCTGCCCAGGCTGCCAGCCGTGCTTGTGCAGATAATTGGCCGTCGACGCCAGCGCGTCCGGAACCGAGGTCCAGATGTCGCGCTTGCCGTCGCCGTCGCCGTCGGCTGCGTAGGCCTTGTAGCTCGTCGGCATGAACTGCGTCTGGCCCATCGCGCCAGCCCATGAGCCGACCATCCGGTCGGGCGTGATGTCGCCGTGCTGCAGGATCTGGAGGGCGGCGATGAGCTCCTTACGGAAGAATTGCGGGCGCTTCGGCTGGCAGCAGGCGAGCGTCGCGAGCGCCTCGATCACGTTATGGCCGCCCATCGAGGCGCCGTAATTGGTCTCCATACCCCACACCGCCAGCACGGCGTAGCGGTCGACGCCGTAGGCGCGCTCGATGCGCCCCAGCAGGTCGTTCCACTGCGCATAGTTCTGCTTGCCGGCCGCGATGCGAGTGTCGGAGACTTGGGTGTCGACATATTGAGCGATCGTCAGCTTGAACTCGAGCTGCGTCTGCGACTTGGCGATCGCTTCGGTGTCGAGCCGGACGTTGCGGAAGGCGCGATCCACCGTGGCGGGGCTGACGCCGGCGCGGGCGGCGTCGGGCTTGAGCCCCGCGATGAAGGCCGCGAGCCGCGGGTCCGCCTGGGCGGACGCCGGAGTGACCGCCATCGTGGCGGCCAGCCCCATGGCTGCGGCGGCGAGGACGCGCAGCACGCGCGTGCGGGTTCCGATCGTCATGGCGCAGTCTCCCGGCGACGTCCGGCCCTTAAGGCGGCCGGCGCCGCTGCTCTGGATGTTCGGCCCGAGAATACGCTTCAGAGTTTGCATTCCGTTAACCGCGTTCCAATCCCGCTTTGATACGCCGATCGCGGCCCGCGCTCTTTACGGACCGGGATTGCGACACAAATCTACACGCCGACCGCGGCCAATCTGCGGCTGCAGCCCTTCGGAGCCCTCATGTCTCGCAAGATCCGCAAAGCTGTGTTCCCCGTCGCTGGCCTCGGAACCCGCTTCCTTCCCGCCACCAAGGCGGTGCCGAAGGAGATGCTGACCATCGTCGACCGCCCAGCGATCCAGCATGTGGTCGAGGAGGCTCGCGCTGCCGGCGTCGAACATTTCATTTTCGTGACCGGACGCAACAAAAGCGTGATCGAAGATCACTTCGACAAGCATTTCGAGCTCGACGCGACGCTTGAGCGGCGCGGCAAGTCCAAGGAGCTGGAGCTGCTGAGGGAAAGCCTCCCGGCCGCCGGCCAGACGAGCTTCACGCGCCAGCAGGAGCCGCTCGGCCTCGGCCACGCCGTATGGTGCGCCCGCGACATCGTCGGGGACGAGCCGTTCGCGCTGCTGCTGCCCGACATGCTGCACCAGTCGCCGCGCGGCTGCCTCGCCGACATGATCGACGTCTACGAGGAGGCCGGCGGCGGCAACGTCGTGTCGGTCTACGAGGTCCCGGAGGACCAGACGCACCAGTACGGCATCGTCGGCGCCGGCGAGAAGGTCGGCAAGGGCTTTCGGATGACCTCGATGGTCGAGAAGCCAAAGCCCGGCACGGCCGAATCCAACCTCGCGATTTCCGGGCGCTACATCCTGCAGCCCGAGATCTTCGAGCTGCTGAGCAAGCAGGAGGCCGGCGCGGGCGGCGAGATCCAGCTCACCGACTCGATGCTCAGGCTGACGGAGACGCAGCCCTTCTCGGGTTACGCCTTCCCGGGCAAGGTCTACGACACCGGCTCCAAGATCGGCTTCCTGACCGCGAACGTCGCCTATGCGCTCGCGCGCGCCGACATGGCGGACGACTTCCGCGCCGAGCTCGAGACCCTGCTGAAGGCGTGAGCGCGCCCGCTCAGACCGGGCCGGCTCAGACCGGTCCGGCGGCGCCTTCCGCGGCGCTCGCCGGTTCGCCGCGGACTCTTTCGCGCCGCAGGGCGTAAAGTCCCGAGCCGACGATCAGCGCCGCGCCGGCGAGGCCGAGCGCGTCCGGCCTGTCGCCCCACACCGCATAGCCCAGGATCAGCGAGCCCAGGATGACGCTGTAGCGGAAGGGGCCGACGACGGCCATGTCGCCGAGCCGGAACGCCAGCACGATCATCATGTTGCAGGCGCAGACGAGCGCCGCCACGGAGGTCAGCAGGACGATCTCGCGCGCGTTCGGCGCGACCCAGGCGGACGGCTCGAGCAGGCCGCCCGCCGCTCCGACGAGCGTCACCGTGACGGTCGCCCCGAGGGTCACCACCAGCGACGGCGCGTGCGGCGGGATTCGGCGCGTCACGAGATCGCGCACCGCCATGATGACCGCCGCCAGCAGCGCCAGCCCCGCATAAGCGTTGACCCCCGTCGGCGAGGGCTTGGCCACCAGCAGCACGCCGACGAAGCCGACGCCGATCGCCGCCCATCTGCGCGGGCCGACCTTCTGCCAGCCGAGCGCGACCGCGAAGGCGGTCATGATCAGCGGCGTCGCCTGCACGATGCTGGTGAACTCCGCGAGGCCGAGGCCGGAGAGCGCCGTGAGGTAAACCACGCAGCACGCCGCCTCCAGCACCGAGCGCAGCGCGACAAGCGGGTTCGCGACCGCCTTGAGCCGCGCCCCCTGCCCGACCGAGAGGATGATGGCGAGCATCAGCCCGACCGCCATCACGCCGCGGATCGCCATGATCTCGGAGGCGGGCAGCCGCGCAGAGACGAGCTTCACGATGGCGTCGTTGGTCACCTGGAACGCCATGCCCACGACCATGGCGATGACGCCGCGCGTGGTTGGATCGAGCGTGCGGCCGCGCGCCGAAAAGCCGATATCGGTGACTGACATGAAGATATGCGCCGGGGAGCGGGAGGAGGCCTTTAGCTACCCCAGCGAAGCTTAACGCGCGTCAACCAAACGCGATTTTTGGCGCATGCCGGCCATGCGCAAACGGCGGCCTCAGCGCCGCATCCGCATACCGAACTCGACGATCGACGCGCGGTAGTCCTCGCCCGCAAGGTTGCTGTTGAGCCGCTCGTGCTGGAAGCTGCCGATCATCGAGAGCGTGCGGTTCAGCCGGTACTCGCCCTCGAGCGCCAGCGTCAGGCCGTCGTCGACGCGGCCGATGCCGCGGTAGCTCGAACGCTCGAAATCGGCCCGCGCGGTCAGGATGAGGTTGCGTCGCAGCCGGTGCTCGACCGCGATGCCGGCGCTGCGCCCCAGGACGCCGCCGGCGCCCGGCAGCGTGGTCTCCTGAAACGACGTCTTGGCGTCGAGCCGCACCGTCGTCAGCCCGGTCGCGGCCCAGGCCACCGTGCCGTCCAGGATCAGCCCGTCGACAGGCTTCAGACCCTTGTCCTTCGGGGTCTGCCGGCCGTAGCCGATCGCCGCCTCGCCGGTGATCAGCCGGGTCGCCTCGAAGCGCGCGCCGCCGCGGATCGCGTAGCCGCTCGAGCCCAGCCTGCGGCCGTCGTCGCCGAACGTCTTGTCGTAGTCGCGGGTGTCGACCGCGACCTCGGCGAAGGGTTGCAGCCCCGGCGACAGTTCATAGGCGCCGCGCAGCCTGAGTTCGTAGGCGTTGTAGATCCGGTCGGAGTTGTCGAGCGTCCCGCCATTCTGGAGTTTGGCGTCGTTGAACAGATAGCGGTCGGCGAGGCCCTCGACCTTGAAGCTCAGCCGGTTGAAGGCGTGCGACACGCCGAGCGTCGCGCCGATCGACTTGTCGACCTCGTCGCCCTTGATGTTGGTCGGCGTGTCCGGATCGCCGCGCCGCGGCGTGGTGAGCGAGGCGCGAAGCTCGGAATTGATCTGCGTCCGGTCGCTGACGTCGAGCCGGCCGTCGATGATAGCGCTCAGATTGGGCTCGTATCCCGGCGACGGCAGATCGGTGTAGCGGCGGATCTGGCCGTCGAGCCTGACGTCGACCTCGTGCCGATCCCAGTCGGACTGGGCCTCGATGGCCCCTCGCAGGCGGTAGAAGGGCGAGCTCTTGCCGCCCGCCGGATCGCGCAGCGGATTGCTGTCATAACCGCCCGCGGTCTCTAGCGACGGCCGCAGGATGAACGCGCCCGCGCGCACCGCGGTCGGCGCATAGGCGTCGTCGGCTTCGAAGCCCGGCGGCTGAGGCCGCCGCGGCCGGGCGCCGCCCGGCGGGGACGCCAGCGGGTCGCCGATCAGCGTCGGGCCAGGAGCGGCGGTGTCGGGTTCGGTCGGCGTCTGCCTGCCGTAATCGCCGCCGGCGAGCGGCACGGGTTCTGTTCCGCCATAATCGCCGCCCGCGAGCGTCGCGGGATCGAGCCGGCGCAGCGGCTCCTCTCCGGGGGCGTTCGTTGCCTGAGCGGCGCCTGTTTGCGCCTGTTGCGCGCGCGCGCCTCCGCACGCGACGAGCGCGCCGCCGATCAGCAGGCCGACACAGATCGCCCGGCGACGGGACATCTCTTCCTTTGACCGCGGAGGAACATGGCGCCGTGCGCCCCTGCATGGTTAACGAGGATGAAACCGGCATGGTTAACAAAGCCTTGCGCTTCAGCGCGTCGCTGCGCGGCCGGATCAAAAGTGCTACCGTCCAACTTTCGTCACTGCGTCCGCTGGAGTCCGCGTCCCGAATGGCTCAACCGCTGCTTTCCCCGTCGCCCCTTCCGCCGTCCGGCGAGAGCGTGCGATCCCTCGGCGATCCGGCCGCGCAGGCCGCAACCGTGGCGTCGGCCACACGCACCATCGACATCGAGGCGGCGGGACTCGAGCGGCTCGGACGGGCGCTGCGCGAAGAGCTCGGCGGCCCGTTCGCGGCGGCGGTCGAGAGGATCGCCTCGGCCCGCGGCCGCACGATCGTGAGCGGGATGGGCAAGAGCGGCCATATCGGGCGCAAGATCGCGGCGACGCTCGCCTCGACCGGGACGCCCGCGTTCTTCGTGCATCCGGCGGAAGCCAGCCATGGCGATCTCGGCATGATCACGCCGGATGATGTGGTGCTGGCGCTGTCATGGTCGGGCGAGACCGCCGAGCTGCGCGACATCGTGCAATATTCGCGGCGTTTCCGGGTGCCGGTGGTGGCGATCACCTCGAATGCGCGCAGCGCGCTCGCGCGCGCCGCCGACGTCGCGCTGGTCCTGCCGCGCGTCGGGGAAGCCTGTCCGAACGGACTTGCGCCGACCACCTCGACCACGATGCAGCTTGCGCTCGGTGACGCTCTTGCCGTCGCGCTGCTCGAAAGCCGCGAGTTCACGCCGGGCGACTTCAAGCGCTTCCATCCGGGCGGGAAGCTCGGCGCGGTGCTGACCTTCGTGCGCGACGTCATGCATGTCGGCGACGCGGTGCCGCTCGTGCCCGTCGGCACGCCGATGTCGGAGGCGCTGATCGTGATGACGACCAAGAGCTTCGGCTGCGTCGGCGTCATCGATCCGGCGGGGGCGCTGGTCGGGATCGTGACGGACGGCGACCTGCGCCGTCATATGGGGCCCGACCTCACCGCCAAGCCTGTCGAGACGGTGATGACCCGCGCCCCGCGGGCGATCACGCCGGACGATCTTGCCGCGAGCGCGCTGAGCGAGCTGCAGAGCCGCGCCATCACGGCGCTGTTCGTCGTCGACAAGGGCAAGCCCGCCGGCCTCGTGCACATCCACGACCTGCTGAAGCTCGGCCTCGCCTGAGGCGGCGCGTCAGCTACTGCGTGGTCGAGCGCGCGCCGCGCTCGGCCTCGGTCGTGCCCTCGACCGGCCCTTTCGCTGACACATGGGCCGCGAAGGCGTCCGTCCAGGCGTCGAAGGCGGCGAGCGCCGCGGGCTCGCTCGCCATGTCGGCGGCCTGGTCGTCCGCATAAGGGCGGCCCAGTCCCATATCAGCGTGACGCCACAGGGCGTCCGGAACCTCGATCCCCGAATAGCGGCACTGCCAGACCACCGGCTGATAGGCGAGCCGCTCGGCCGGAAACGGCTCCTCCGCAGGATCGAACCAGGATTTGTGCGCCAGAAGGCGCGGGCGGCCGTCGGCGTCCATCTCGTCCGCTCCCCGGTCGCCATAGCAGAAGAAGCCGGCGGTGCGGCCCTCCAGGTGATTGCGGGAGAGCTCGCGCCACTGCGGCGAGCGCTCAAGCGCCTGCGCGAGCAGCGTGCTCTTCTTCTCGATCAGGTCGGGGCGCGGATTGCCGCCGTTCATGCACACCAGCCGGTCGAACAGCAGCTTGAGATTGCTGCTCGGGCCGTACCAGTTGATCGGTCCGATGAACGCCCAGGCGTCGGCCCGCGCCAGCCGCTCGTAGAGGTGCAGGTTCCAGAGCAGGTCGGGCTGATGATCGCTCTCCGGCCCGTAGCAGTTGCAGGGCCAGACGCACAGCGCCATCGAGGAGCTCACGCAGGCGTTGCAGCTCTGGATCTTCGGCTTGCCGTGCTCGTTGCCGATGTCCTCGTGATCGATCTGCCAGCCGAGCGGCAGCCGCGCCAGCATCCTGTGCATCAGCGCGCGGGCTTTCGAGTCGAGGCCCGGACAGCTGTTCAGCCGGCGTTGCGACGCGGCGACGATCAGCACCTTGAGCGGCCGCTGTTCGGTGATCTCAGGCTTTTGGATCGGCTGGCGGTCGGCGGCGGCCGCTTCGGGCATCGGGACCTCTGGTTCGGGTGCGACGCCTTCCAAACGTCCGTGTCGGAAAGGCGATCCGTCCCGGCGAGATCCTCCGACGGCCGCGCGCCTTAAACGCCCCTTAACCGTAACTCCTCAGGATGCGGGCGTCGCCGCCTCTCCGGCGCGCCTGAGGGACGGGCATGGATCTCGCCACCATCATCGGCTTCGTCTTCGGCACGGGCGTCCTGGCGTTCCTGATCCACGAGGGCGGCGGGCTCGAGCGCTACTATTCCGAACACGCCGTCATCGTGATCTTCGGCGGCGCCTTCGCGGCGACCTTCATCCGCTTCGAGCTCTCGGCGATCCTGTCGGCCTTCCCGACCGCGATCAAGACCGTGGTAAAGGGCCAGCACACCAATCCGCGCGACCTGATCTCCGAGATCGCCGAAATGGCGGCGATCGTGCGGAAGGCCGGCCCGGTCGGCCTCGACAAGGCGACGCCGCACGACGCGTTCCTCGCCAAAGGCGTGCGCTACGTCGCCGACGGCTTCGACGAGAACTTCATCCGCGAGACGCTCGAGCGCGAGCGCGACCTGAACCTGCACCGGCTCGAGATGGCCGCGAAGGTGTTCCGCGGGATCGGCGACTGCGCGCCCGCCTTCGGCATGATCGGCACGCTGATCGGCATGGTGCAGATGTTCGCCGAGATGTCCGACCCCTCGAAGCTCGGCACCTTCATGGCGATCGCGCTGCTCGCGACGCTTTACGGCGCGGTGGTGGCGAACTTCTTCTTCCTGCCGATCGCCGACAAGCTGACCATCAAGTTCGCGCATGACGAGCTCAACCAGACGCTGGTGATCGACGGCGTGCTGCAGCTCAGGGCGTCGAAGAGCCCGGCGGTCATCAAGGAGATGCTGCTCGCCTACCTGCCGGAGAAGCATCGCGCCGACCTGCTCGAAGCGGCGGCCTGATGGCGCGCAAGAAGCATGACGCGCATGGCGGCGGTCACGGCTGGTTCGTCACCTTCGCGGACCTGATGGGTCTGCTGATGGCGTTCTTCGTCGTCCTGGTGGCGTTCTCGTCCCAGGACAAGAAGAAGATGGCGATCGTCGCGGGCTCGATGCGCGAGGCCTTCGGCTCCCAGAAGCAGATCATCGCCGACGGCGTGATCGACATCTCGGGCTCCCCCGCGCGCACCGAACTGCTCAACAACACGGCGCGGACCCCTGACGAGACCTCCGACCTCGCCGGTCCCCTGTCGCCCGACCGGCGCGACACCGAGCCGGCCGCGCGCGGCTTCGCCCGCGCCGCCGCGACGCTGCGACAGGCGCTGCGTTCGATGCCGGAGATCGCCGACGTCTCGAGCCAGATCGTGGTCGAGGACACCTCCGACGGCGTCTCGATCGCGATCGTCGACCAGGACGGCCGCTCGATGTTCACGGCCGGATCGTCCGCGCCCTCGCAGCGCGTGATTGACGCGCTGGCGGCGCTCGCCCCCTCGCTGCGGGCGCTGAATTATCCGATCTCGATCACCGGCCACACCGCCGCGGGCGTCTCCGAAGGCGCCAACACCGATCCCTGGCGGCTTTCGGCCGAACGCGCGAGCGCCGTGCGCGGACTGCTGGCGGCCGGCGGCGTGCCGGACAGCCGCTTCGCGACCGTGCAGGGCAAGGCGGCGACCGAGCCGATGTTCCCCGACGCGCCGCAGATCGCCGCCAACCGCCGCGTCACGATCGCGCTCACCGCCGCGCCGGGCGCGATCCCGATGGACCTGAAGCCCTGACAGGTGAACTGCTCTCGGATTGTTCAAGGGCGTCCGGCGCGGCGCCCGCGCGCTAGCCCTTGGCGCGCGTCGCGCCGCCGTCTAGGACCTTGATCCCCGCCACGCCGCCGACGAGGTCCGCATGAACACCCGCCGCGCCGAGCGACGGCTTCTCCCGCAGATCGCGGCCTTCATCGTCGTCCTCGCGGCCGTGCTCTATGGTTTCGACCCGGCGCTGCGCCGGCTGATCTCCGGGCATGTCGACGGGCGGGACCTGTCGCTGGTCTGGGTCGCGCCGCTTGTCGGGCTGCTCGGGTCGATCGCCGTGATGCCGCTCGCGGCGCCCCATTTCTGGCACCACCACTACGGCAAGGTCGCGGCCTTCTGGGCAGCGATGCTGCTGATCCCGTTCGGGTTCGTCCACGGCGTCGGGCCCGCTTCCTCCGAACTGGTCCACGCCGCCGTCGCCGAATACATCCCGTTCGTCGTGCTGCTGTTCACGCTGTTCACGATCTCGGGCGGCGTGCTGGTGCGCGGCAATCTGCACGGCAGCCCGGCGGTCAACACCGCCCTGCTCGCGGTCGGGTCGCTGCTTGCGAGCGTGATCGGCACGACCGGCGCCTCGATGGTGCTGATCCGCCCCCTGATCCGCGCCAACGACCAGCGCCGGCGCAACGCCCATGTGGTGGTGTTCTTCATCTTCCTGGTCTCGAACATCGGCGGCTCGCTGACGCCGCTCGGCGATCCGCCGCTGTTTCTCGGGTTCCTGCAGGGCGTCGACTTCTTCTGGACGACGACGCATCTCGGGCCCGAGACGGCCATCCTGGTCGCGATCCTGCTGCCGCTGTTCTATCTGCTGGACCGCTGGTTCTATGCCCGGGAGGGCTTCATCCCGAAGCCGGATCCCTCGCCCGACGCGCGGCTGGGCCTGTCGGGCGTGCGCAACATCCCGGTGCTCGCCCTGGCGGTGGCGACGATCCTGATGAGCGGGTTCTGGAAGTCCGGCGTCGAGTTCGACGTTTACGGCGCTCACGTCTCGCTTCAGGCGGTCGCGCGCGACGTGACGCTGATCGCCCTCGCGCTGGTCTCGCTGAAGATCACGCCGACGGAGTACCGCGAGCGCAATGGCTTCGACTGGGAGCCGATCCGCGAAGTGGCGAAGCTGTTCGCCGGAATCTTCGTGACGCTGATCCCGGCGCTTCTGATCCTGAAGGCCGGCGTCGACGGCGCCGCCGCGCCGCTCGTGGCGCTGGTCTCCGACGAGGCCGGCGCGCCCCGGCCCGCGGTCTATTTCTGGCTGACGGGCCTGCTGTCGAGCCTGCTCGACAACGCGCCGACCTATCTGGTGTTCTTCAACCTGGCGGGGGGCGACGCCGTGGAGTTGATGACCGTGAAGGCCAAGACGCTTGCGGCGATCTCGGGCGGCGCGGTGTTCATGGGCGCGCTGACCTATATCGGCAACGCGCCGAACTTCATGGTGCTGTCGATCGCCCGGAACCGCGGCGTCGCGATGCCGAGCTTCTTCGGCTACATGGTCTGGTCGTCGATCGTGCTGATGCCCTGCTTCGCCGTGGTCACCGTCCTTACCCTGATGTAAGGCGGTCGACGCTGCTTGGCGCTTCGCGGCGTCGCTACTCCGCGGCCTCGCGGTATTCGTGCGGCCCGGCCGCGGCGATCTCGGGATCGACCGCATCGCCGAAGGAAGCAAAGTTCGACTGGAACATCCCCAGGACTCGCCGGGCGGTCCCGATGTAGACGCGCTTGTCGGCCCACGCCTTGCGGGGCCGGAACAACAGCGTGTCCACGCCCGGCACGCTGAGCGGCACGGTGAAGCCGAAAAACTTGTCCGTGTAGGTCTCCACGGCGTCGAGCGAGCCGTCGAAAGCCGCGGCGATCAGCGCGCGCGTCGCCTCGATGGGCACGCGCTGGCCGGCGCCGTAGGCGCCTCCGGTCCAGCCGGTGTTCACCAGCCAGCAATTGACGCCGTGCTCCGCGATCAGGCGGCTCAGCATCTCGCCATAGATCGCCGCCGGACGCGGCATGAAGGGCGCCGCATAGCAGGCGGAGAACGTCGCCTGCGGCTCGCGCGCGCCCTTTTCGGCGTCGGCGATGCGGGCCGTATAGCCCGACAGGAAGTGATAGACGGCCTGCTCGGGCGTGAGGCGCGCGATCGGCGGCATCACCCCATGCGGATCGCAGGTCAGCAGCACAAGGTTTTTCGGATGGCCGGCGACCGCAGCCGCGCTGGCGCGAGGATAAGCGCTCAGCGGGAAGGCGCAGCGGGTGTTTTCGGTCCTGCCGCGCGCCGCAAAGTTGGGCTCGCGCGTCTCCGGATCGAGCGGCACGTTCTCCAGCAGGGCGCCGAAACGCTGCGCGGCGGCATGAAGCGCAGGCTCGGCCTCGGCCGACAGATCCGCCGCCCGGGCGTAGCAGCCGCCCTCGAGATTAAAGACCCCATCCGGCCCCCAGCCATGCGCGTCATCGCCGATCAGGCTGCGCTCCGGATCGGCCGCAAGCGTCGTCTTGCCGGTGGCCGAGAGACCGATGAACAGCGCGACGTCCCCGTCAGGACCGACCGAGGCCGCGCAGTGCAGCGGCAGCGCGCCGCGCTCCGGCAGCAGGTGGTTCATGACGGTCAGGATCGCGTGCTTGACCTCGCCCACATAGGACGTGCCGCCGATCAGCACCTCGCGGCGCGTCAGATCGATCGCCACGACCGCAGCGGAACGCACGCCATGGCGCGCCGGATCAGCACGGAATGACGGCATGTCCAGCACGGTCAGCTCCGGCGTGAAGCCGGCAAGCTCGTCCTGCCGCGGCTCGATCAGGAGGGTGCGCGCCGCCATCGAGCGCCAGGCGTATTCGCTGAACGTGCGGACCGGAAGGAGGCGCTCTGGATCGGCCCCGACATAAAGATCCTGAGCGAACAGTTCGCGGCCTTGGGCGTGCGCCAGGAAGTCCTGCCGGAGGGCCTTGAACTGTTCCGGCGTCAGGCTGGCGTGCGAGTTCCAGTCGACCGTGGCTTCGGTCGCCTCGTCGCGCACGATGAACTTGTCATCCGGAGATCGGCCGGTGTGAGGGCCCGTGTCGACCGCCAGGACGCCGGTCGACCCCAGCGCGCCTTCGCCGCGCCGCACCGCCCGCTCAACGAGGGCCGCAGGTCCGAGGTTCCAGTTCACGCCGGCAAGCGCGTCGAAGCCGAACGCTTCCGCGCCGAAGTCCTGATTCCAAACGCCGATCTGCCTCACGCCTCACTCCTTGGCTTGAGAAGGCCGCCTGACCGGGGGCCGTGGCTAGCACGCGAGGCGCGGCATCAAACAGCCAAAAAAGACGTCAACGTGACGATCGGGCGTTCTCCACAGTCAGGTTTCCTTGAGCGGGGTCTCCGGCTGCCCCTCAGCCCCTGCGCCCGCCCTCGCCTCGTTCACGAGCGCGACCAGCGCGCGGCGGATTTCGCCGGGGCTCGCGACGCGTTCGGGAAAGCCCAAATAGAGCGCCCGTCCGTCGAGGCCGAGTTCGCAGCCGAGCGGATCGACGCCCTGCATCCGCCACGGGCCGTCGGGCGCGCCGAGCAGCGCCGTGGCGTAGAGGCGCGTCGCGTCGGCGTGGTCCTCGTTCATGTGCTCGACGATCCCGTCCTCCGCCGCGAGCAACGCCTCCGCGCCGGCCGTCTCGGTCCGGATCTCGGGCCAGGCGAGATCCACGATCCGGCCGAAGCCGGCGACCAGATGAGCGCCCTCGGGCTCAAGCCGGAGCATGTTGAAGTCGGCGAAGTCGAAGTAGAGCGCCGAGTCCGGCTGGCGCGCGAGCCAGCGCGCCTTGTGCGTCGCCTTCTCCGCCGCCACGCAGCGTCCAAACAGCGTGACGCGCGGATGGGCGAGCGGGTCGCCGGCGCCGGCCTCTGCGCACAGCAGGCTCGCTCGCGGATCGGCGGCGAGGTTCGCCGCATGGCGCGCGAGATTCGAGACGAGCAGGAGCGGCGCGCCGTCGGGCGCGGTCGCGACCCCGACGAGCGACACGTGAGGCAGCCCCGAGCCGCGGTCGATCGTGCCGAGGCTGGCGCGGCGGGCGGACCTGACGAGCGCGCGGGCCGCCGCGGCCGGATCGAAGGCGGCGGTCCCGCCCGGCGTGGCAGAGGCGTTCGAGGTCGTCACTGTCGCTCCTTCAGCCGTGATGGCCGGCCTGTCGCTCATCAACGCGGCCAAAAAGAGGGCCTTCCGACCTTGCGTCACATTTCAGCCACGCCAAGTCAGTTCATGCCATGCACTCTGTGCTATACAAGAAGGCGCCATGCCGACGATCGCCCTGGTCGATGACGACCGCAACATCCTGACCTCGGTCTCCATCGCGCTCGAGGCCGAAGGATACCGGATCCAGACCTATAATGACGGCGCGACGGCGCTTGAGGGTCTGCGCGCCTCGCCGCCCGATCTGGCGATCTTCGACATCAAGATGCCGCGCATGGACGGGATGGAGCTGCTTCGCCGGCTTCGTCAGAAGTCCGAGCTGCCGGTGATCTTCCTGACGTCGAAGGACGAGGAGATCGACGAGCTGTTCGGCCTCAAGATGGGCGCCGACGACTTCATCCGTAAGCCGTTCTCACAGCGCCTGCTGGTCGAGCGCGTCAAGGCCGTGCTGCGCCGCGTCGCCGCCAAGGAGCCGATCGTGCCCGGCGGCGCCAAAGGGCCCGATTCCAAGGCGCTCGAACGCGGTCAGCTGATGATGGACCCGGAGCGCCACACCTGCACCTGGAAGGGCGAGCCGGTGACGCTCACCGTCACCGAGTTCCTCATCCTGCAGGCGCTCGCCATGCGGCCCGGCGTGGTCAAGAGCCGCAACGCTCTGATGGACGCCGCCTATGACGATCAGGTCTATGTCGACGACCGCACGATCGACAGCCACATCAAGCGGCTGCGCAAGAAGTTCAAATCGTGCGACGACGATTTCGACATGATCGAGACGCTCTACGGCGTGGGTTACCGGTTCAAGGAGATCTGAGCGCCGGCGGCTCGCGCGGCGCCTCAGTCCATCACTCATGAGCGTGGAAGCCGAGCGGGCGGACGAGATCGTCCAGACCGACGCAGATGAGGACGCCGGCCAGCGCGAGCCATGGCGCGCCAAGGTCGTGCGCGGGCTCCGCGCGCTGCGCGTCCTCGGCTTCTCCAGCCTCACGCGCCGCATCGTGGTGCTCAACCTGGCCGGCCTGGTCGCGCTGGTCTCGGGCATCCTCTACCTCAACCAGTTCCGCGCCGGGCTGATTGACGCCCGCGTTCAGAGCCTGCTGATCCAGGGCGAGATCATCGCCGGCGCGATCGCCTCCTCGGCGACCGTCGAGACCAACCAGCTCTATGTCGACCCCGACAAGCTGCTGGAGCTGCAGGCGGGACAGACCGCCTCGCCCGGCGACGAGGGGCTGCAGAGCCTGGAGTTTCCGATCAATCCGGAGCGCGTCGCGCCGGTGCTGCGCCGGCTGGTGACGCCGACCCGGACGCGAGCGCGGATCTACGACCGCGACGGCGCGCTGCTGCTCGACTCGCGCTCGCTCTACGCCCGCGGCGACATCCTGCGGTTCGACCTGCCCCCGCCCCGGACCCAGGAGCCCGGACTGCTCGAGCAGATCGGGCGGACCGTCAAGAGTTGGCTGCGGCGCTCCGACCTCCCGCTTTACGCGGAGCTCGGGGCCGCCAATGGGCGGGGCTATCCCGAGGTGACGAAGGCGCTCTCCGGCTCCCCGCAAAGCATCGTGCGGGTGAATGACGCCGGCGAAATCATCGTCTCCGTCGCGGTGCCGATCCAGCGCTTCCGGGCGGTGACGGGCGTGCTGCTGCTGTCGACCCAGGGGGGCGACATCGACGCGATCGTGCAGGCCGAGCGGTTCGCGATCATGCGTGTCTTTCTGGTGGCGGCCGCCGTGATGCTGCTGCTCTCGCTGCTGCTCGCGAGCACGATCGCCGGTCCGGTGCGCAAGCTCGCCGACGGCGCCGAGCGCGTGCGCCACCGCTACAAGCACCGCGCCGAAATCCCGGACTTCACCAACCGCTCGGACGAGATCGGCCACCTGTCAGGCGCGCTGCGCGATATGACGAGCGCTCTCTACGGTCGCATCGAGGCGATCGAGCGCTTCGCGGCGGACGTCGCGCACGAGCTCAAGAACCCACTGACTTCGCTCCGCTCGGCCGTCGAGACGCTGCCGCTCGCCAAGACCGAGGAGTCTCGCGAGCGGCTGCTCGGCGTCATCCAGCACGACGTGCGGCGGCTCGACCGGCTGATCAGCGACATCTCCGACGCGAGCCGGCTCGACGCCGAACTGCAGCGGCAGGACGCCGAGCCGGTCGACATGGTCAAGCTGCTGACCACGGTCATCGACATGCAGAACGGCGCGCCGCGCGAGAACGGCGTAACGGTCGAACTCAAGGTCGTGGACGCCGCCCAGGGCCGCGACGCCTATCTGGTGCTCGGCCACGACTCGCGGCTCGCCCAGGTGGTCACCAATCTGATCGACAATGCGCGCTCATTCTCGCCGAACGGAGCGGTCGTGAAGGTGACGTGCCGGCGGGTGCGCAATTCAGTCGAGATCCTGGTCGACGACACCGGGCCCGGCGTCCGGCCCGACGCCATCGACAAGATCTTCGACCGCTTCTACACCGATCGACCGGAACAGGGCTTCGGGCAGAACTCCGGCCTTGGCCTCTCGATCTCGAAACAGATCGTCGAAGCCCATGGCGGGCGGATCAAGGCGGAGAACCGCATGAAGACGGTCGCGGGCGAACCGAAGGTGACAGGCGCCCGCTTCGCCGTGCGGCTGCCGGCGGCGATGAAATGATGGCCCCCGCCACCATTCACGCCAGCTGCGTGGTCGTCGGCGAAGCGGGCGTGCTGATCCGGGGCCCCTCAGGCGCGGGCAAGTCGAGCCTTTCGGCGGCCCTGATCGACCGGGCCGAGGCTCAGGGACTGTTCGGGCGGCTCGTTGCGGACGACAGGACGCGGCTCAGCCGCGTGGGCGGCCGGGTGCTCGCGGAACCGCCGGAAGCTCTCAAGGGGCTGATCGAGCGGCGCGGCGTCGGCCTGTTCCGGCTCCCGACGCTGAGGGCGTGCGTGGTGAGGTTCGTGGTCGATATCGAGGATCTGCCGGAGCGGATGCCCGAGCCGGAGTCCGCAACGACGCGCCTGCTGGACGCGCCCTTGCCGCGGATCGCGGTGAGGCGCGGCGATCCCGAGGCGGCGGCGGTCGCGCTTTTCGCGGCGCGCAACTGGTCGTCGGTCGTTCACTACGGATCAGAGCTTGCGTTCGCGCCGCAACATGGAAAAATGATGCGTTCGGCGCCGCACGCGCCTGTCAAACGGACCGGACGGCCTATGGCCGCCAGCCCCGACCCGGAGCGCAATGAGTTTTGCGCAGAGACTGCATGATAGGCCTCGTCCTTGTGACACACGGTCGTCTCGCCTGTGAGTTCCGCTCCGCGCTCGAGCACGTCGTGGGTCCTCAGCAACAGATCGCGACGATCACCATCGACCCGGAAGACGATATGGAGTTGCGCCGCGGGGACATCCTCGCCGCGGTCCGAGACGTCGATACCGGCGATGGAGTCGCGGTGCTGACAGACATGTTCGGCGGCACCCCGTCCAACCTCGCGATATCGTGCATGGATGGGCGGAAGGTCGAGGTGATCGCCGGCATAAACCTGCCGATGCTGATCAAGCTCGCCAGCGTACGCTCCGATCTTCCGCTTGACGCGGCGGTCGTCCAGGCTCAGGAGGCGGGGCGCAAATATATCAACGTCGCGAGCCGCGTGCTCTCCGGCAAATGATCGTCGCGTGGAGGCGGAGACGCTCGTGGACTCGTGTGAAAGCGTCTCTCGCGAGCTTGCGATCGTGAACAAGCGCGGGCTTCATGCTCGCGCGTCCGCCAAATTCGTTCAGACCGTGGAGAAGTTCGAGGCTTCTGTGCGTGTCAGCCGCGCCGGCGAGACGGTCGGCGGCACCTCGATCATGGGCCTCATGATGCTGGCGGCCGGTCCCGGCACCACCATCCATGTCGAGGTCGAGGGCGCAGACGCGGAAGCCGCGCTCAACGCCCTGACTCATCTGGTCGAAAGCAGGTTCGGCGAGGAGGAATAGCGCCTCCCCGCCGGTTTTGCGTCAGGCGGACTGCTGGATCGCCGAGAGCAGCCAGCGACCGCCATTGGCCCGCACGAAGGTCCACAGCTCGACCGCCTCGGTCGGGACGTTCGGGTCGCCGTCCACCACCCGTCCGCTTTCCAGATCCTCGGTCCAGTCCTTCAGCTGGTAGCGCATCGCGACGGTCGCGTAGTCGCGGCCGTTCTCGCGCCAAGCCTCCGCCAGGTCGCCCTGCAGCAGCTTCACGTCGGAGACGCGGTTGATCACGCCGCGGCTCGCGTCCTGCGCGACGTCCTCGGCGAACACCTCCACCATCTCGGGCGTGGCGAGCGACCGCATGCGGCTGATGTCCTGATCGGACCAGGCGCGCTGCACCTCGCCGAGAAGCCGCTCGAACGCGTCGAAATCCGACTTCTCCAGCGTCACCGGCTGCGAAGCGCCGGCGGCCGAGCCGCCGAACCCCCCGCCGAAAGCGCTGCGCGGGCTCTCCTCGGGCGGGTCGAACCGATAGCCGGCGGGACCGATCGCAGCCGGCTGCTGGCCGTTGCGCCGCGCGAACCAGCCCATGATGAAGCGCACCGCTAGGAAGATCAGGCCGACCTGCAGCAGCAGCCCGAACAGAGACGACATCGAGCCGAGGCCGCCAAGCAGGCCATGGCCGAACAGCATGCCGAACAGACCAGCGCCCAGGAAGCCGCCGAGCAGCCCCGCCCCGAGACCGCCGCCGAACAGGCCGCGGCGCGGCGCTTGCTGGAGAGGCGCCTGCGCTCCAATAGACGGACCCGGCTGGGTGATCGAGCGCTGGATGGGCGCGGCGCCCGGCATCGTGGCCGTCGGAGGCGGCGCGGAGAACGTCCGCGTGCCGCGGCTGCCGAAGCTCCCGCTCCGACCCGCCCGCGCGTCGGCGTCGAGCGGCGCGAACGCCGCTCCGGCGACGAGGGTCGCAAGCGCGATGGCGGCAAGGCGGCGAGACGATCGAGCGGTCATGTTCCAATCCGTTTCAGGCGCATTGCGCCTTCGGGGCGTGAAATACGCCTCGCGCATCACATGGGTATGCGAAGGCGAAATGTCATCGTGCAGATCCGCCGACCCACGGCGGCCCGGCTTTCGCCACAGTGCGGCCCAAATGCCACGGGTGCGACGAACCGCCTCGGCCCGGCATTTCGTGCTCGGCTCCGCGGCGAGGATCACCTATCGGTTGTGTATGAGCATGGCTCGGCGGATTCGCCGTTCTCACCGGGTTTTGATCTGCGTCGCTGCGGCGGGTTTCGCTGCGGCCGCCCACGCGGGACCTGCGCCCGCGCCGTTCCCGGCCATGCCTGCCGCGCCTACGGCGCTCGCCGGCGACTTTCGCGCCGCGCTGCTGACCATCCGGGTCGGCGAACTCGACACGTCAGGCTTCGAGACGCCTGCCTCCAATCCGAGCCTCCAGCCGGAAGTCGTCGCCGCCGCCGTCCGCGCGGACAAGGAGCGTCTGTCCCGGCCGCCGCTTGAGGCGGACGCCGCTGCGACGCCTGCCGCCAGCGGCCCCGTGGACCGCCGCGTCGCCCTGGCGTTCGTGGATTTCGGGGCGGCCGACGCGAACGCCCTCGCCTATGGGGCGAACGGCTTCGTGACCGCCTCGATGCGCGCCGCCGTGGTGCGCACCGCCGAGCAGCGCGCCCTGGTCGCCTTCCCGACGCTCCTCGCCTACGCCGCTCCCGGCGAGTGACCCGCGGGCGCCGCCCGCTCACCTCCTCTCCCCGCTCAACGTCTCCGGAACGTCGGACGCGCGCGTCCGTTTGCCCGTCCGACGCGACATAAAGACTTCTTTATGTCTTTATTGAACCCTGTCCGGCGACGTGCTACGGACGGCGGCGAACGTGAGCGCCCGCGCGCGCTGACGCGCGCCTCCTAGATGCAAGGATCCCCCGCATGAGCCAGCCCGATTACGTCGTCAAAGACATCTCTCTCGCTGATTGGGGTCGCAAGGAGCTGGCGATCGCCGAGACCGAGATGCCGGGCCTGATGGCTTGCCGCAAGGAGTTCGGACCGTCGCAGCCGCTCAAGGGCGCCCGGATCGCCGGCTCGCTGCACATGACCATCCAGACCGCGATGCTGATCGAGACGCTCAAGGCGCTCGGCGCCGACGTCCGTTGGGCGTCGTGCAACATCTATTCGACGCAGGACCACGCCGCCGCCGCGATCGCGGCCTCCGGCACCCCGGTGTTCGCCGTCAAGGGCGAGACGCTCGAGGAGTACTGGGAGTACACCCACCGCATCTTCGAGTGGGCCGACGGCGGCACCCCGAACATGATCCTGGACGATGGCGGCGACGCCACGCTCCTGCTCCACCTCGGCAAGCGCGCCGAGGGCGGCGACGTCGCCTTCCTGGAAGGCGCGACCAATGAGGAGGAGGAGATCCTCTTCGCCGCGATCAAGAAGCGCCTGAAGTCTTCGCCGGGCTGGTACACGAAGAACGCCGACGCCATTAAGGGCGTGACCGAGGAGACCACCACCGGCGTCCACCGGCTCTACGAGTTCGCCAAGAAGGGCGAGCTGCTGTTCCCGGCGATCAACGTCAACGACTCGGTCACCAAGTCGAAGTTCGACAACCTCTACGGCTGCCGTGAGTCGCTGGTCGACGCGATCCGCCGCGGCACCGACGTCATGATGTCCGGCAAGGTCGCGATGGTCGCGGGCTTCGGCGACGTCGGCAAGGGCTCCGCCGCCTCGCTGCGCCAGGCCGGCTGCCGCGTGATGGTGTCCGAGGTCGACCCGATCTGCGCGCTGCAGGCGGCGATGGAGGGCTACGAGGTCGTCACCATGGAAGAGGCGACCAAGCGCGCGGACATCTTCGTCACCGCGACCGGCAATGTCGACGTCATCACCGTCGACCACATGCGCGCCATGAAGGACCGGGCGATCGTCTGCAACATCGGCCACTTCGACAGCGAGATTCAGATCGGCGCGCTGAAGAACTTCAAGTGGGACAACATCAAGCCGCAGGTCGACGAGGTCGAGTTCCCTGACGGCAAGCGCATCATCGTGCTGTCCGAGGGCCGCCTGGTGAATCTCGGCAACGCGACCGGCCACCCGTCCTTCGTGATGTCCGCGTCGTTCACCAACCAGACGCTCGCGCAGATCGAGCTCTGGGCGAACAACAAGGACGGCAAGTACGGCAAGCAGGTCTACGTGCTGCCCAAGACCCTCGACGAGAAGGTCGCCGCGCTCCACCTGGAGAAGATCGGCGTCAAGCTCTCGAAGCTGTCCGACAAGCAGTCGAAATATATCGGCGTGCCGCAGGCCGGGCCGTTCAAGCCCGAGACCTACCGGTACTGAGGCGCCACGGGCGGCGTTTTTCGCTGTCCGTTCCCGTTCCGGACTCTTGGGGCGGGGCCTTGGCCTCGGCTAACTTCAGGATGATTCGGGACGGGCGCCCTCGGGGGCGAGGCGCCTGAAGGCGGGAGCCAGAAGCTCTCCCGTCGTCGTCGGGGGCTTCGCCACATGTCCGAACGGCCACGCGCCGCTCTTCCGACGGCCGCAGCAGCAGCCGTCGGCGCTCTGATTCCAGGCCCGGCGCAAGCCGCGGCGCTCGGCGCGCCGGAGACGGCCGCGCTCGCGCTGTTCGCCGGCTCCGTGCTCGCCGCAGTGGTGAGCTCCGTGCTGCTGGTCCGCGCTCGCCGGCGGATCGCAGAGACGCGCGCCGCCGCCGAGGCGACCATCGGCGGCCTGCGCGCCCGCCTCGACCTCGCCGAAGTGCTCGCCGCCGCCGACGTCCAGGCGATCGTGATCTGGCGCGCCGGCGCGCAGGATCCGGAGATCGTCGGCGACGCTTCGCGTCTGCCGGGCGCCCCGACCGGAACCCGGCTGCTCGCCTTCGGAACCTGGCTCGACGCCTCTTCGGCCCGGCTCATCGAGGCCGGCGTGGAGGCCTTGCGCCGTCGCGGGGAGCCGCTCCGCCTGATGCTGCGCACGCTGAGGGGCGCGCATATCGAGGCAGACGGCCGCGCGATCGGCTCGGCCGTGATGCTGCGGCTGCGCGACGTCACGGGCGAGCGGCTGGCGCGCGCCGAGACCGACGCTCGAAACGCCGAGCTGCAGGCCTCGCTTGGCCGCTTCACGGCGCTCGCCGAGGCGTTGGTGCACCCGGTGTGGCTGCGTGACCAGAATGGCCGGCTGATCTACGCCAACGAGGCCTATGGCCGGGCCGTCGAGGCGTCCGACGGCCGCAGCGCGGTCGAGCGCGGCGCCGAGTTCCTCGACCAGGGCGAGCGGGCGGCGGCGCGCCGCGCCAACGACGCCGGCCACGTCTTCCGAAAACGCGCCCCGGCTGTGTTCGCGGGCGCGCGGCGCATCTTCGACGTGGTCGAGGCGCCGGCCGCGTTCGGCTCAGCCGCGATCGCGACCGACGTGTCGGAGCTCGAGGATGTGCGCGCCGATCTCTCCCGCCAGATGGACGCTCACCGCCGCACGCTCGACGAACTCACCACCGCGGTCGCGATCTTCGGGTCGGATGGCGCTCTGGTGTTCCACAACCAGGCCTACCGCCAGCTCTGGTCGCTCGACCCGGCCTTCCTGGAGACGTCTCCGAGCGACGCCGTGATCCTCGACCGGCTGCGGGCGGACCGCAAACTGCCCGAGCAGGCGGACTTCCGCACCTGGAAGGCGCAGCTTCACGAGGCCTACCGGGCGATCGAGGCGCGCGAGCACTGGTGGCACCTGCCGGACGGCCGCACGCTTCGCGTGGTGGCGGCGCCCAATCCGCGTGGCGGCGTCACCTATCTGTTCGATGACGTCACCGAGCGGCTGGCGCTCGAAAGCCGGTTCAACGCGCTTTCGAAGGTGCAGCGCGAGACCATCGACCATCTGCAGGAAGCGGTCGCGGTGTTCGGCTCGGACGGACGGCTGCGGCTGCACAACCCGGCGTTTCAGGCGCTGTGGGACCTGACGGAAGAAGAACTCGCCGAACGGCCGCACGCCGACCAGATCCTGACGGCCTGCGGCGCCCGCCACGCCGACGCCGAGCTCTGGCGCCGGCTCAAGATGGCGATGACCGCGATGCCGGACGAGCGCCAGCCGCTGACGGCGCGCATCGATCGCGCCGAGGGCGCGGTGATCGACGTCGTGACGCTCCCGCTGCCGGACGGCGGCACGCTCGCCACCTTCACCGACGTGACGGCGCGGGTGAACGTCGAGCGCGCGCTGCGCGATCGGGCGGAGGCGGTCGAGGCCGCGGCCCGCCTCAAGGCGGACTTCACCAGCCACGTCTCCTACGAGCTGCGGTCGCCGCTCACCAACATCATCGGTTTCGGGCAGTTGCTCGGCGACCCGCGGCTCGGCGCGCTCAGCCCCAAGCAGCGCGAATATGTCGACCACATTCTGTCGTCCTCCTCGGCGCTGCTGGCGATCATCAACGACATCCTCGACCTCACCACGATCGACGCTGGCGCGATGGAGCTGGAACTCGGCCCCGTCAGCGCCCGCGAGGCGATCGACGGCGCGGTCGAGGGCGTGCGCGACCGGCTGGCGGAGGCCGGTCTCGGGCTAGAGATCGACGCGCCGCCGAGCGTCGGAACCTTCGTGGCGGACGGCAAGCGCGTCCGCCAGATCCTGTTCAACCTGCTCGCCAACGCGATCGGATTCTCGAAGCCCGGACACGCCATCAGGGTGAGCGCCGAGCGCACGCAGGACGCGATGATCTTCAGGGTCGCCGACAAGGGCAGCGGCATCTCGCCGGAGCTCGCCGACAAGGTGTTCGACCGGTTTGAAAGCCGCACGGCGGGCGCGGCCCACCGCGGCGTCGGGCTCGGCCTTTCGATCGTGCGCTCCTTCGTGGAGCTGCACGGCGGATCGGTTTCGCTGGACTCCAGGATCGGAGAAGGCACGGTGGTGACCTGTCGCTTCCCGCTTCGCGCCATGAACTCCGAGGCCGCCGAATGAGAGGTCCCGCCGCGCGCACCAAGACCGCCCTTCAGCCCGAGACCCTCGGCGAGGCGCGCTGGGATGTCGCGCTCGCCGACGAGGCGGCCACCGCCGCGCTCGCCGCGGTCGTCGCCCGGGCTCTCAGGCCGGGCGACCTGATGACGCTTTCGGGCGAGCTCGGCGCCGGCAAGACCACCTTCGCGCGGGCGCTGGTGCGGGCACGCGCCGGCGATCCCGAGCTCGAGGCTCCGAGTCCGACCTTCACGCTGCTGCAGATTTACGATCTGCCGCGTGGCGTTATCGTGCACGCCGATCTGTATCGGCTGTCCGGCCCCGAGGAGCTCGACGAGCTCGGCTGGGAGGAGGCCGGCGAGGACGCGATCGTGCTGGTCGAGTGGCCCGACAGGCTGGGCGCCGAGCCGCCGCCCGACAGGCTCGATCTCGAGCTCGACCTCGGCCCTGATCCGAATGCGCGCCGGGCGCGGCTGACCGGCCGCGGCAGCTTCGCGCCGCGGCTGGCGCGGCTGCGCGACAGCCAGAAATTTCTCGAAAGCGCCGGCTGGGCCCCCGCCGCGCACGACCACATCCAGGGCGACGCCTCGAGCCGGCTCTATGAGCGCCTGACGCTCGACGGCCGCACGGCCATCCTGATGGACTCGCCGCCCCGCGCGCCGGGGCCGATCGTCCGCGACGGCAAGACTTATGCGCAGCTCGCCAAGCTCGCGACCGACGTGCGGCCCTTCGTGGCGGTGGCGAACGGCCTGAGGGCGCTCGGCTACGCCGCGCCGGAGATCTACGCCTCGGACATCAAGACCGGGTTCCTGCTGGTCGAGGACCTCGGCGTCGAGCCGGTGGTGGCGCTCGATTCGCCGATACCGGGCCGCTACGAGGCCGCCGTAGACCTGCTCGCCGACCTGCACTGCCGGCCGCTGCCGACGGAGCTGCCGGTCGGCAAGGAGCTCTACCGGCCGCCCTTCTACGACCTGTCGGCCTTCCTCGCCGAGAGCGACCTGCTGAACGAGTGGTATCTGCCGCATGTCGCGGGCTTCGCGCCGGAGCCGGAGGCCCGGCAGGCGTTCCGCGAACTCTGGGCTGCGGCTTTGCAGCCGGTGCTTTCGGAGCCGCTGACCTGGACGCTGCGCGACTACCACTCGCCGAACCTGACCTGGCGGCCGGACCGCGAGGGCCTGAGGCGCCTTGGCCTGCTCGACTTCCAGGACATGGTGCTGGGGCCGCCGGCCTATGACGTGGTCTCGCTGCTGCAGGACGCGCGCGTCGACATGCCCGAGCAGCTCGAGATGACGCTCGCCGCCCGCTATCTGGCAGGCCGTCGCGCCGCCGATCCGGCTTTCGAGCCGCGCCAATTCGCCCGCGCCTACGCCACGATGGGAGCGCAGCGCGCGACCAAGATTCTCGGCATCTTCGTCCGCCTCGCCAAGCGCGACGGCAAGCCCGGCTATCTGAAGAACCTGCCGCGCGTGCGCCGGGCGCTGGCGACGAACCTCGCGCATCCCGACCTCGCCGAGCTCGCCGCCTGGTACCAGGCCCATCTGGGGGTCGCGGAGGACGCGGCGTGACCGGCGTCACGGACGCGATGGTGCTCGCCGCCGGGCTCGGCACGCGCATGCGGCCGATCACCGACACGCTGCCAAAACCGCTCGTCAGGGTCGGGGGCCGGACGCTGCTCGACCATGCGCTCGACGGCCTGGCGCGCGCCGGCGTCGAGCGCGCGGTGGTCAACGTCCATCACCACGCCGGGCAGGTCGAGGCCCATCTCGCCGCCCGCCGGGCGCCGAAAATCGCGATCTCGGACGAGCGCGCGCGGCTGCTCGATTCCGGCGGCGGAGTCGTGAAGGCGCTGCCGCTGCTCCACGGCGAGGCGTTTCTGATCCTCAACGCCGACACCTTCTGGGTCGACGGCGCGAGCTCGAACCTGAAGCGCCTGATGGCGCAGTGGGACCCCGCCGAGATGGACGCGCTGCTACTGGTGGCGGCGCTTACCGGCAGCGTCGGGTTCGACGGCGCGGGCGATTTCAGCTTCGCCTCCGACGGTCGGCTCAAGCGGCGGCCGGAGCGGCAGGTGGCGCCCTTCGTCTATGCGGGCGCGGCCGTGATGCCGCGCTCGGCCTTCGCGGACGCGCCCGACGGGCCGTTCTCGCTGAACCGGCTTTGGGACGCGGCGATCGCGCGCGACCGGCTGTTCGGGCTGCGGCTCGACGGGCTGTGGCTGCATGTCGGCACGCCGGAGGCGATCACCGAGGCCGAGCAGGCGATCGCGCTCTCGGCCGCCTGAGCTTCCCCTGACCCGCTGCGGCTGGGCGCGCTATTCTGCGCCCAATGGCCGATTCTCGCGATCCAAACGTCCGCACGATCCCGGCCGGCGCGGCGTTCCTGCCGACGCTCGCGCGGGGCTTGCTCGACGGTGAGCTGATTCCCGGTTTCGCGCCGCGGAACGACCCGATCGCGCTCGCCGGCGCGACGATCTTCCTGCCGAGCCGGCGCTCGGCGCGCGCGCTGCGCGACGCCTTCCTGGCCGAGCTCGACGGGCGCGCGACCCTGCTGCCGCGTATCGCGCCGCTTGGCGACGTGGACGAGGATCTCAGCCTCGCCGAGCCGCTCGACGCGCAAGAGGCCGAGCTGCCGCCGGCTGCCGCGCCGCTCGAGCGGCGGCTCGTGCTGGCGAAGCTGGTGCTGCGCTTCGCCGAGGCGCTCGACCGGTCGGTCCTGTCGCTAGCCGCGGATGACGGCCCGCTGATCCCCGCGACCGCCGCGGACGCCATCCACCTCGCGGGCGACGTCGAGACGTTGATTGACGCCGTCGAGACCGAGGAGATCGACCTCGCCGGCCTGTCGCAGCTGGTGCCCGGCGAGCATGACCGCTACTGGGCCATCACCCAGTCCTTCCTCCAGGTCGCGCTCGCCGCCTGGCCCGACCATGTCGGGGAGCGCGGGCGGCTCGACCCGAGCCGCAGGCGGCGGCTGCAGCTCGACGCCGCCGCGCGTCGCGTCGCCGACGGCGCGGCCCCGGTGATCGCAGCCGGCTCGACCGGCACCGCGCCCGCGACCCGTCGGCTGATCGCGTCGATCGCCCGCCACCCGCTGGGGGCGGTCGTGCTGCCCGGCCTCGACACCGACGGCCTCGACGAGGCCGGCTGGGCCACCCTGCTCTCCGGCGATGGGCCGGGACTCTACGGACACCCCCAGCGAGGCCTCGCGCGGCTCGTCGAGGCGCTCGGCCTCGCCCGGCGCGCGGTGCGGACGCTCGGCGCGGAGAAGCCTGCGCTTCGGGCCCGCGCGAGGCTCGTCGCCGATGCCCTGCGGCCGGCCGAGACCACTGATCTCTGGGCGAACAGCGGCCGGTCCGCGGCCGACACCGAGGCTGCGCTCGCGGGCGTCACGATCGTCGAGGCGCCGCATCTGCGCGGCGAGGCGGCGGCGATCGCGATCGCGCTGCGCGAGGCGCTGGCGGTCCCGGGCAAGACCGCCGCGCTGGTGACGCCCGACCGCGATCTCGCGGCGCGGGTCGCCGGCGAGCTTGAACGCTGGGGCGTCACGATCGACGACAGCGCGGGGGCGGCGCTCGCCTGCACGCCCGCTGGCGCGCTGCTCCGGCTCGCGGCCGAGACCGCCCTCGACCCCCGGCCAGAGGCGATCCTGACGCTGCTGCGCGCCCCCGCCTCCCGGCTCGCCTCCGCCGCCGGCCTCGCGCCGCGCGCGCTCGACTTCCTCGACTCTTGCGTGCTGCGCGCGCCGCTGCCGGGCGCGGGCCTGGATGGTCTGCGGGCCGGCGTCGCGGCGCCATCCAACCCCCGCAGCGCCATCCCCGAGCGGTTCGGTTCCGCGGACAGGACAGAGGCCGCGGCGCTGGTGGAGCGGCTCGCGGCGGCGCTCGAGCCGCTGGCGTCGCTGGCGGCGGAGCGGGCCGTTCCGCTCGACGCGCTCGTCCGGGCGCTCGGCCACGCCTATGGAGCGCTATCGGAAGGCGCCGAAAGCGAGGACCACGCGGCTGTCGCGGGCTTCCTCGAAGAGCTTGCCGACGCCGCGGCCGCGGCTGACCCGCTCGCGCCCGGGGCTTTTCCGGGCGTGCTCGACGCGCTGATGGCGGGACGCGTCGTGCGCCCTCCCCGGGACCGGCATCCGCGGCTGCGCATCCTAGGACCGCTCGAAGCCCGCCTGCTGCGCTTCGACCGCGTGGTGCTCGGCGGCCTGAATGAGGGCGTGTGGCCGCCGGTGCCGCAGGCGGACCCGTGGATCAACCGGCCGTTGCGCGCGCTGCTCGGCCTGGCGCCTCCGGAGCGCCGCATCGGCCTTTCGGCTCACGATTTCTCGCAAGGCCTCGGCGCCGAGGAGGTCGTGCTCACCCGCGCCGCCAAGGTCGGCGGCGCGCCGACGATTCCCTCGCGCTGGCTGCAGCGCATCGCCGCGGTGGCGGCCGGCCCGGCCCATCAGGCGGCGCTCGAACGCGGGCGCCGGCTGGTCACGCTCGCGGAACAGCTTGGCCACGCGGAGCGCGAGCCCGCGCCGCGGCCGCCCGAGCCGCGGCCGCCGCTCGAGCTCAGGCCGAGCCGCATGAGCGTCACCTCGGTGGAGACCTGGCTGCGCGACCCTTATGCGATTTACGCCCGCTACATCCTCGATCTTGAGGAGCTCGGCGCCGTCGGACCGGAGCCGAACGCGGCCGATCTCGGCAACGCGATCCACGGCGCGCTGGAGCGCTTCGCCAAGGCCGGCGTCGCGCTCAACGCGGCCGACGCCCGCGAAAGGCTGCTGGCCTTCGGGCGCGAGGCCTTCGGAGCGCTCCTCGAGCGGGAGGACGCCAGAACGCTGTGGTGGCCGCGCTTCGAGCGGATCGCCGACTGGACGCTCGCCTTCCACCGCGGCCGGGCCGAGAGGGTCGAGACGTCCCATGTCGAGAAACGCGGCGAGATCCACTTCGAGACCGTCGCCGGCCGGAGCTTCAGGCTGAGCGCCCGGGCGGACCACATCGACGCGCTGACGGACGGCACGTTCGCCTTCCTCGACTACAAGACCGGCGCGGTCCCGGGCCTGAAGCAGGCGCTCGCGGGCTTCGCGCCGCAGCTGCCGCTGGAGGGCGCGATCCTTCAGGAAGGCGGCTTCGCGGACGCCGCCGCCAAGGGCGCGACGGTGAGCGAGCTCGCCTTCGTGAAGCTGATCGGCCGCGACCCTGCCGGCGAGCTGGTGGAGATCCGCGGCGAGACCGAGGCGCCCGACGAGATCGCCGCCACGGCGCTCGAGCGCTTCCGTCAGGTGGTGGACCGCTTCGAGAACCCGGACGAGCCCTATCGCTCGCTGTCGCATCCCAAGTTCCTCGCCCGGCCGGAAGGGCCTTACGGCCACCTCGCCCGCGTGAAGGAATGGTCCGCGACCGGCGGCGCCTCGGAGGGCTACGGCGAATGAGCGGTCCGAGCGCCGAAACCCTGACCCGGCAGGCCGCGGCCTCGGATCCGCGCAGGTCCGCCTGGGTCTCGGCCAACGCCGGCTCGGGCAAGACCTACGTGCTGGTGCAGCGTGTCGTCCGGCTGCTGCTCGCCGGCGCGGAGCCGTCGCGCATCCTGTGCCTGACCTTCACCAAGGCGGCGGCGGCCAACATGCAGAACCGCGTGGTCGAGCGGCTGCGCGGCTGGGCGACCGCCTCCGACGCCGCGCTCGCGGCGGAGATCGGCGCGCTCGAGGGCCAGCCGCCGGACGCGGCGCGCCTCGCCCTCGCCCGCAAGCTGTTCGCGCGCGCGCTCGAAACCCCCGGCGGCCTCAAGATCTACACGATCCACGCCTTCTGCGGCCGGCTGCTGCACCAGTTCCCGTTCGAGGCGAACGTGCCGGCCGGCTTCGCGGAGCTCGACGACCGCGATCAGGCCGAGCTGATGGCGGAGGCGCGCGCGCAGGTGCTGGGCCAGGCCGCGCGGCGGCCGGACGGACCGGTCGGGCGGGCGCTCAGCTACCTGGTGGCCCGGTTCGGGGAGCAGACGATCGACGACGCGCTGTCCGACGCCGTGGCGGAGCGGGACGTGATCCGCAAGCTGTTCACCGGCCCCGGCGGCGTCGGAGACGCTGCGGGCGCGGCGCGCGAGCTGCGGTCGATGTTCTCGCTGGGGCCCGCGGACACCGAGGCGGCGCTTGAGGCCGCCATCCTCGGCGACGGCATAGCGGCCTCGGAATGGCCGGCGCTCGCGGCGGAGCTCGCGACCGGCTCCAAAACCGACTGCGACCTCGCCGCAGCCTTCTCGGCAGCCTCGGCCGCGCGCGACGAGGCGGGCCGCCGCGCGGCCTATCTCTGCGTGTTCACGACCTCGTCCGGCGGCGTGCGCGCCCAGAGCCGCTTCGTCACCGCCGCGACCCGCAAGGCGCGGCCGACGCTCGCCGCCGCGCTCGACGCCGAGATGGCGCGGCTCGCAAGCCTGCTACCGCGGCTCAAGGCGGCTGCGATCGTCGAGCGGACGCACGCGCTGTTGACGCTGGCGGACGCCGCGATCGAAGCCTATGGCCGCGCCAAGGCCGCACGGGGCCTGCTCGACTATGACGACCTGATCTCGCGCGCCCGCGCCCTGCTCTCCCGCACGGACGCCGCCTGGGTTCTGTTCAAGCTCGACGGCGGGCTCGACCACATCCTGGTCGACGAGGCGCAGGACACGTCGCCCGCGCAGTGGGACATCGTGCAGCGCCTGACCGAGGATTTCCTCGCTGGCGCGAGCGCGCGTCCGTCGCACCGCACGGTGTTCGCAGTGGGCGACGAGAAGCAGTCGATCTTCGGCTTCCAGGGCGCCGAGCCCGCGGCCTTCGGCTCCACCCGTCGCGCCTATCAGGCGGCGCACCAGACGGTCGAGAAGGCGTTCGAGGACGTCCGGCTGCAGGAGAGCTTCCGCTCGACGGCCGCCGTGCTGAAAGGCGTCGACGCCGTGTTCGCGCGCCCTGCCGCGCATCAGGGCCTGTCCACCGACGAGGCCGTCGGCACGGTGCACTTCACGACGCGGCTGAACGCGCCGGGTTCGGTGGAGGCCTGGCCGATCGTCACCGCAGAGAAGGCCGTGTTCGCCGAGGAGGCGTGGGACGCGCCCTTCGACCGGGTGAACCCGCAAAGCGCCGTGGTGCGGCTCGCGCAGAAGATCGCGGAGGAGATCGCGCGCGCCCACCGCGAGGACGGGACGCCCTTCGGGGAGATTCTCATCCTCGTCCGCCAGCGCAAAGCGCTGTTCGAGGCGATCCTGCGCGCGCTCAAGGCGCGCGGCGTTCCGGTCGCGGGCGCGGACCGGCTGATCGTCGGCGAGCACATCGCGGTGATGGACCTGCTTGCACTCGGCGACGCGCTGGTCACGCCGGACGACGATCTCGCGCTCGCCTGCGCGCTCAAAAGCCCGCTGTTCGGGCTCGACGACAGCGACCTGCTCGAGGTCGCGCCGCGTCGGCCGGGGCGGCTGCTGGAGGCGTTGCGCGACGGGCCGGCGCGCGCGAGGGCGGCCTACGAAGCCTATCGCGCCTATGAGGCCGAGGCGCGGACGAGGACGCCGTTTGGCTTCTTCTCCCATCTGCTGTCGAGCGCAGGCGCGCGGCGCGCCTATCGGGCGCGGCTCGGCCATGAGGTCGATGATCCGCTAGACGCCTTTCTGGACCTCGCCGCCGAGTTCGGCCGTTCGCATCCCCCGACGCTCGCGGGCTTCCTGCGCTGGATGCGGGCGGCTCCGGCCGAGATCAAGCGCGACCTCGACGTCTCGTCGGGCGAGGTGCGGGTGATGACCGTGCACGGCGCCAAGGGGCTCGAGGCGGGGCTGGTGATCCTCGCCGACACGTGCGGCGGCGCCTCCGCCGGGCGCGGCTCCCCGCTCATCATGCTGCCGCGCCCGCATGCGGGCCGGGACGCGCCGGAGATCCCCGTATGGGCCGGCCGCAAGGACGACGATCCTCCGGCGCTCGCTTCCGCCCGCGCGGTCGTGGCCGCCCGCGCCGAGGCCGAGCACCGGCGGCTGCTCTATGTCGCGATGACGCGCGCCAAGGACCGGCTGATCGTCTGCGGCCACGAGACGTCGCGCAAACGCCCAGACGGCGCCTGGTACGACCTGGTCTGCGACGGCCTCGCCGGGGCGGACGATGTCGAGCGGCTCGACGCCGGGGATGGCGCCGTGCTGCTGCGCCTGAAATCCGGCGAGGAGAGCGCGGCGGCTCTGGCTCCGGCGGCGGAGCGCGCGGCGCCCGAGCCCGCCCCCGCCTGGCTCGCCGAAGCGGCGCCGTATGAGGCGGCGCCGGGACCGCCGCTGTCGCCCTCCGCGCTGGTCGCGGACGACAGCGAGTCGCCGGCCTTCGTTCCGGGCCCGAGCGCGGACGCCGCCCGACTGCGCGGCGTCCTGCTCCATCGTCTGCTCAAGGCGCTGCCGGACGTCGATCCCGAGCGCCGGCCGGAGGTCGCGGCCCGCATCGTCGCGACGGCGGCGGGCGTTCTTGAAGACGAAACGCGCGACGAAATCGTCCGCGCGGCGCTTGCGGTGCTGGCCGACGCCGCTTTCGCGGAGGTGTTCGCCCCCGGCGGGCGCGGCGAGGTCCCGGTGGTGGGCCGCCTGTCTGACGGACGGCCGGTCTCGGGTCGGATCGACCGGCTTTCGGTCAGCGAGGAGCGGGTGCTGGTGGTCGACTACAAGACGGACCGGGCGCCGCCTGCGCCCGACGCGCCCCTGCCCGCGTCCTACGCGGCGCAGCTCGGCGCCTATGCCGAATTGCTGCGCCAGATCTGGCCGGACCGGCCGGTGCAGGCAGCGATTCTGTGGACCGCGGCGCCCCGACTCGACCTGCTGCCGGAGCCCGAAACGGCCCCGGCGCAGCTCAGCCTCTCGCTCGGCTGAGCGTCTCAGGTCTGCGCCTGCCGCGGCGCAGCCGCGAAGGCCCCTTGCTTGACGCTCACGGGGGGCCTCCATACCTTCCGCTGCGAAACAGAGAGGCCGCCGCGCATTTTGGCCGCTCTCACACAGAGGTGCTTTTCATGGCCACCGGCAAGATCTCCGACGCCACCTTCGAGCAAGAGGTGCTGAAGTCGGCCGAACCCGTCGTCGTCGATTTCTGGGCGGAGTGGTGCGGCCCGTGCCGCGCGATCGCGCCGGCGCTCGAGGAAATCTCGAATGAGATGGCCGGCAAGGTGAAGATCGTGAAGCTCAACGTCGACGAGAACCCTGAGACGGCGAGCCGTTTCGGCATCTCGGCGATCCCGATGCTGATGATGTTCAAGGGCGGCCAGCACGTCGCCACCCAGCGCGGCGCGGCGCCGAAGTCCAAGCTCGTCAGCTGGATCGAGACCTCCGTCTGATCGAGGTCGCGCCGCTGCGACCGACCCGACTGCAGAAAGCTCTCTGGCCCTGGCCGGAGAGCTTTTTCGTTGCGCGCGCAGCCGCGCCAGGAGCCTGCCGCGGATGATGGTTCTGCATGTCGGGCCGCATAAGACCGCGACCACCTATCTGCAAACCAACTTCCACGCGCAGCGGAGCGCCCTGCGCAGGCGCGGCTGGCTCTACCCGGCCACCGGCGAGCGCGTGGGCGTCGCGCATCACGACATTTCGGACCACCGCGAGCACCTGATCGCCGGCGAAGGCTCGGCCCGCGCCGATCTGGTCCGCATCGTCAAAGCCTCCCGCAAGGGCTTCGACGTCCTGCTGTCCTCGGAAGGCTTTCGGCGCTGGCGTCCGCAGCACTACGAGGCGCTGCGGGAGATTGCGCGGCCCCACGAGCTCCGCCTCGTCTATGCGCTGCGCGATCCGATGAGCGTGATGTATTCGCTCTGGGCCCAGGCGGTGAAACTCGGCGCCACCGAGGATCTGCCGAGCTGGGTCGAGCGCCACCGGCGGAAGAACGAGCGGTCGCGAATCCTCAATCCGCTGATCGAGATCGAGCCGATGATGCGGCGCGGTCTGCCCTACAGCTTCCTGCTCTATGACGAGATCGCCCGGCGCCGGCTCGATATCTTCTCGGTGTTCTGCGAGGAGATTCTCGGCGTCTCGGGACTGAAGCCGCTCAAAGACGCCGACGCCAACCAGCGGCTGCCGATCGAGATGACCGAGTTCATCCGCCTGCTGTCGGCGCGAAGCCCGCACATGGAAGGCGGCGAGACGCTGCATATCGGCGAGAGCGTCCGCTACCTGACGTCGGAGCAGGAGCGGCGCATGATCGTCGAGACGGTGCGGACAGAGGGCGCGGCCGCGCGCCGGACCCTGGAAATCTCCCGCCAGTCCGCCGGAACGCTGGCGCTCGAGGAGCGGCTGCTCGCCAAGCTTCGTCCGCAGATGCGGCCTCTCCCGCAGGGCGACCGGATCTTCAAGTCGGAGGCCGACAGCTGGACCTATTATGACGGCGCTGCGCTCGCGGCGACGCCGGCGGTGGCCGAACTGTTGGAGCTCGCCGCCCGGAGAATGGCGGCGGACACGTTCCGGCTGCGCATGGCGAACGGCGCCAAACGTCTGCTGCAGCATGGCCGGCGGCTGCGCAAGCGCGTGCTGCCGACACAGGCGATCTGAGGCCTCGGGACCGGCCGACGCTCAGGCCGGGGGCGTGCCGTTCGCAGCCAGCGCGTCGCCCGCGAGATAAAGCGAGCCGGTGATCAGCACACGCGGCGGAACCGGACCGGCGGCGCGCGCCGCCTTGGTCAGGGCCTGCTCGATTGAGACGCATGCCTCGGCCGCGAGGCCGGCGCGCTCGGCCGCCTCGACCACCTCTTCCGGCGGCAGGGCTGCGGCGGAGGAGCCGATCGGCACCGTGTAGACGCGGCCGGCGAGCCCGGCGAACGCCTCCAGAAAGCCGTCGGAATCCTTGGTGTTCAGCATGCCGACCACCAGCACGATCGGCTTCGGCGAGCGTTCGTCGAGCTCGGCGAGGGTGGAGGCTACGGCGCGACCGCCGTCGGGATTGTGGCCGCCGTCGAGCCAGAGCTCCGCGCCCTGCGGCAGGAGCTCGTGCAAGGCGCCCGCGGCGACGCGCTGCATGCGGGCGGGCCAGTTGACGGCGCCGAGCCCGGCCTCGATCGCCCCGGCGCCGACGCCGAGGCCCGGCAGGCCGCGCAGTGCGGCGATCGCGGCGCCGGCGTTTTCGATCTGGTGGCGGCCCACGAGCCGGGGCAGCGGCAGGTCGAGCAGCCCGTCGCCGTCCTCGAACACCAGCCGGCCGCGCTCTTCGCGGGCCTGCCAGTCCTGGCCGGAGATCGCGAGCGGCGATCCGACCCGCGCGGCCTCGCGCTCGATCGCGGCCAGCGACTCCGGTTCCTGCCGCGCGATCACCGCCGGCACCAGGCTCTTGAGGATGCCGGCCTTCTCGTGCGCGATCGCGCCGAGGGTGTCGCCGAGAAATTTCTGATGATCGAGGCTCACGGGCGTGATGATTCCGGCGAGCGCGTTGGTCACCACGTTGGTGGCGTCGTAGCGGCCGCCGAGCCCCACTTCCAGCAGCAGCACGTCCGCCGGATTGCGGGCGAACAGCAGGAACGCCGCAGCGGTGGTGATCTCGAACAGCGTGATCGGGCGCCCGTCATTGACTCGCTCGACCTCCTCGAAGGTCTCCGCCAGCCGGTCCTCGTCCACGAAGCCGCCGCCGCCCGGCGAACCGAGCCGGATGCGCTCGTGAAACCGCACCAGATGCGGCGATGTGTAGACGTGGACGCTCTTGCCGGCGGCCTCCAGCATCGCCCGAAGAAAGGCGGTGGTGGAGCCTTTGCCGTTCGTGCCGGCGATCTGGATCGCAGGCGGCAGCGAATCCTGCGGGCGGCCGAGCGCGGCCAGCAGCCCCTCGACGCGGCCGAGGGAGAGATCGATCTCCTTCGGGTGCAGCGCGAGGAAGCGCTCCAGATAGGCGTCGCTCGGTCCGAGGGACGCGGTCCGGGCTGGCAGCGCGCTCACGCGTGGGCGGCCGCCGCCTGGAGTTCGTCGGACCCTTGCTCGGCCGGAGCGAGCGCCGGCGACGGCGCCTTGGTCAGCAGCCGGCAGAGCCGGGCGAGCGTCGCCCGCATGTCCTTGCGGTGGACCACCATGTCGACCATGCCGTGGTCCCTGAGATATTCGGCGCGCTGGAAACCCTCCGGCAGCTTCTCGCGGATCGTCTGCTCGATGACCCGCGGACCAGCGAAGCCGATCAGCGCGCCGGGCTCGGCGATGTGGACGTCGCCCAGCATGGCGTAGGAGGCCGTGACGCCGCCGGTCGTCGGGTTGGTCAGCACCACGATGTAGGGGAGCCGCGCCTCGCGCAGCATCTCGACGCCGACGGTGGTGCGCGGCATCTGCATCAGGGACAGGATGCCCTCCTGCATGCGGGCGCCGCCGGAGGCTGCGAACAGGATCAACGGCGTGCCGCGCTCGACCGCGGTCTCGCAGCCGCGCACGATCGCCTCGCCGGCCGCCATGCCGAGCGAGCCGCCCATGAAGTCGAAATCCTGCACCACGACGGTGGCGGGCGCGCCCTCGATGGTCCCGACCGCGACCTTCACGGCGTCCGACATCCCGGTCTTGGCGCGGGCGTCCTTCAGGCGGTCGGCGTATTTCTTCTCGTCCCGGAAGCGCAGCGGATCGGCCGCGACGTCCGGCAGCCCGATGTCCTCGAACCCGGCGTCGAGGGTTGCGACGAGGCGACGCTTGGCGCCCATGCGCAAGTGGTAGCCGGAGCCCGGGATCACCCAGTCATTGGCCTCCACGTCCTTGTGGAACACGAGCTGCCCGGTCTCCGGACACTTGATCCAGAGGTTTTCGGGCGTGCTCTCGCGCCGCGTCCAGAGACTGTTGATCTTCGGACGGACGACATTGACCAGCCAGTTCATCGGCCTGGAAACTCCTTCGGCGCGGTCGTCGCTCACGCGGCGGCTCGGGCGCGGCGGATGCCGGCCGCCAGCGCGGCGACGAGATCGGTGACAGCCGGAACGGTCTTTTCCGTGGCGCGGCCCTGAGCGTCGAGGCTTGCGCGCACGGCGTCGACCAGCGCAGAGCCGACCACCACGCCGTCCGCTCCGGCGGCGATCGCTGCGGCGTGCTCGGGCGTCTTGACCCCGAAGCCGACCGCCACCGGCAGCGCGGTGTGACGCTTCAGCCGCGCGACGGCCCCGGCGACGAGGTTGAAGTCGGGCGTCGCCGCGCCGGTGACGCCGGCGATCGAGACGTAATAGACGAAGCCGGCCGTGTTCTTCAGCACCGCCGGCAGCCGCGCGTCGTCGGTCGTCGGCGTCGCCAGCCGGATAAAGGCGAGGCCCGCCTGCAGCGCCGGAAGGCAGAGCTCCTCGTCCTCCTCGGGCGGCAGGTCGACCACGATCAGCCCGTCCACGCCCGCCTCTCGCGCCTCGTGGAGGAAGCGCTGCACGCCATGCACATAGATCGGGTTGTAATAGCCCATCAGCACGATCGGCGTGCTGTCGTCCTGCTCCCGGAAGGCGCGCACCAGGTCTAGCGTCTTGGCCAGCGTCTCGCCGGCCGCGAGCGCCCTCAGCCCCGCCGCCTGAATCGCCGGCCCATCGGCCATCGGATCGGTGAACGGCATGCCGAGTTCGATCACATCCGCGCCCGCGCCCGGAAGCGCGCGCAGGATCTCGAGCGAGGTCTCATGGTCCGGGTCGCCCGCCGTGACGAAGGTCACCAGCGCCGCCCGGCCCTCGCGAGCCGTTAGCGCGAAACGCGCGTCGATGCGGGCGCTCATGCGCAACTCTCCCGAGGCCAAGCCCCCTCACCCGCCGCTGCGCGGCGACCTCTCCCCGCTGGGGAGAGGTGACGCACGGCGGCGGCCGCGATCATATTCGAATCCTGGGAGGACGTGGCGCGGGCCTTCACCTCTCCCCGGCGGGGAGAGGTCGCGAGCGAAGCGAGCGGGTGAGGGGGATGAGCGGCTTCCATAACAGGGCGCGAGCGCTGCGGGCGCGGGAGACAAGCGCCGAGGCGCGGCTGTGGCAGGCGCTCCGCGGCCGCAGACTGGCAGGCTGGAAATTCCGGCGACAGCATCCGATCGATCGCTACGTCGTCGACTTCGTAACCCTTCCGGGCAAGCTCGTGATCGAGGTTGATGGCGTGACGCATGGCGGCGGGGCGGAGATTACGCGGGACGCGGCGCGAGCGGACGCACTCGAGCGCCTTGGATTTATGGTGATCCGCGTCACGAACGTCGATGTCTACGAAAACCTGGACGGCGTGCTGGAGGCGATCGTAGCTCAGCTTTCGGGACGCTGAGGCCCCCTCACCCGCCGCTGCGCGGCGACCTCTCCCCGCCGGGGAGAGGTGAAGAGCCGCGACCGATTCTGCTCGGCTCACAGGCTGGTTCCCAGAAGCTCGGCGACCTGGGGGACGTCCTTGTCGCCGCGGCCGGAGAGGTTGACGACCATCAGATGGTCCTTCGGCAGGCCGGGCGCGAGTTCGAGCACCTTGGCGATGGCGTGGGCGCTTTCGAGCGCCGGGATGATGCCCTCGAGCTTGGACAGGACCTGGAACGCGTTCACGGCCTCGTCGTCGGTCGCCGAGAGATATTTCACCCGGCCGACATCGTTGAGCCAGGCGTGCTCCGGGCCGATGCCGGGATAATCGAGGCCGGCGGAGATCGAATGGCCCTCCTCGATCTGGCCGTCCTGGTCCATCAGCAGATAGGTGCGGTTGCCGTGCAGCACGCCGGGCGCGCCGCCGGCGATCGACGCCGCGTTGAGCCCCGACAGGCCGTGGCCCGCGGCCTCGACGCCGTAGATCGCGACTTCCGGATCGTCCAGGAAGTGGTGGAACAGGCCGAGCGCGTTCGAGCCCCCGCCGACGCACGCGATCAGGCTGTCGGGAAGCCGACCTTCCATCTCCTGCATCTGCGCGCGGGTCTCGACGCCGATCACCGACTGGAAGTCGCGCACCATCGCCGGATAAGGGTGCGGACCCGCCACCGTGCCGATGCAGTAGAAGGTGTCGGCGACGTTGGTCACCCAATCGCGGAGCGCCTCGTTCATGGCGTCCTTGAGCGTCTTGGCCCCGGACTGCACCGGCACGACCGTCGCCCCCAGCATCTTCATGCGGAACACGTTGGGCGCCTGCCGCGCGACGTCGACCGCGCCCATGAACACCACGCAGTCGAGCCCGAAGCGCGCGCAAAGCGTCGCGGTCGCGACGCCATGCTGGCCGGCGCCGGTCTCGGCGATGACCCGCTTCTTGCCCATGCGGCGCGCGAGCAGGATCTGCCCGAGCACGTTGTTCACCTTGTGGGAGCCGGTGTGGTTCAGATCCTCGCGCTTGAGATAGACCTTCGCGCCGCCGAGATGCTCGGTGAGGCGCTCGGCGAAATAGAGCGGGCTCGGCCGACCGATATAATGCGTGCGGTAGGACGCCATCTCGGCGTGGAACACCGGATCCTGCTTGGCGGCCTCGTACTCCCGCTCGAGATCGAGGATCAGCGGCATCAGCGTCTCGGCGACGAAACGGCCGCCGAAGATGCCGAAGCGCCCGCGCTCGTCGGGCCCGTTCCGGAACGAATTCGGCTGCGGCTGCGCAGTCAAGACGATCACCTTTCGCTGGACGGGATGGCGGCCGACCGCGCGCGCGCCACGAAGGCGGCGATCAGATCCGGATCCTTTACGCCGGGCGCGCGCTCGACGCCCGAAGACACGTCGACCGCAGACGCCCTCGTGGTCCGAACGGCCTCGGCCACGCTCTCCGGCGTAAGGCCTCCGGAAAGCACGAAGGGTCGCTTGGGGTCAAGGTCGGCGAGCAGGCGCCAGTCGAAGGCGACGCCGTTGCCGCCGGGCAGATCGGCGCCCGGGGCAGGCCTGGCGTCGAACAGCACCCGGTCGGCGACGCTCCAATAGGGCTCCGCCAGCGCGAGATCCTCGGCTCCGCCGATCGGCACGGCCTTCCAGACCTCGCGGCCGAAAATCAGCCGCAGCGCCCGCACGCGCTCCGGGCTCTCCTGACCATGTAGTTGCAGCACGTCCGCCATGGTGGCGGCGACCAGCTCCGCGATCAGGTCATCCTCCGCGTCCACCGTGAGCAGCGCCACCCGGGCCCGGCCGCGCGCCTGTGCGGCGAGCGTCGCCGCCTGTTCGACCGAGACATGGCGCGGGCTTTTCGGGAACGACACCAGCCCGACGAGATCCGCGCCCGCATCGAGCGCAGCGTCGAGCGTCCGAGGCTCCGACAGCCCGCAGATCTTGATCTCGAGAGACATCGCCCGCTCCGGCTCCTTCGCGGGTTCGCTTCGCATGACGCGCCGCGGAGGTCCAACGCGAAATGCGTTCTTCGCGCCGACGAGCTCGTTAATACACAAATTATATGTGCATCACATTAAATTCGACATTCAGGATGTACATCTGTACACCGGAGCCGCGGGCGGTCGCCCGCGCCGTCGCGCATCCGCGGCGGCCGTTTCGGAGCCGCATCATGTCCGCCTTGTTCGTCCGCCGCGCCGTTCTCGCGCTTGGCCTGCTCGGCCTCACCACGTCGCCCGTCTGGGCCGCCGAGCCCAACACCCTGCTCAATGTCTCCTATGACATCGGCCGCGAGCTCTACGCCGCGATCGACAAGCAATTCTCGGCGGATCTGAAGGCCAAGGACGGCCGCGACGTCACGGTCAACCAGAGCCACGCCGGCACCTCCAAGCAGGCGCGCGCCATCCTCGAAGGCCTCGAGGCCGACGTCGTCACCTTCAACCAGGAGCTGGACGTCCAGATCCTCGCCGACAAAGGCGGCTTGGTCGCGGCGGACTGGAAGAGCAAGTTCCCGAACAACGCCTCGCCCTACTACTCGCTGCCCGCCTTCGTGGTGCGGGCCGGCAACCCGAAGAACGTGAAGAACTGGGACGATCTGGTCCGCGACGACGTCAAGGTGGTGTTCCCTAACCCCAAGACCTCCGGCAACGCCCGTTACACCTACCTCGCCGCCTACGCCTTCGCGCTGAAGCAGAATGGCGGCGACGAGGCCAAGGCCGACGCCTTCGTGAAGAAGCTGCTCGCGAACGTGCCGGTGTTCGACACCGGCGGGCGCGGCTCGACGACGACCTTCGTGGAGCGCGGCATCGGCGACGTGCTAGTGACCTTCGAGGCCGAGACTGCGGCGGTGAAGAAGGAGTACGGCGCCGACAAGGTCGACGTCGTGGTGCCGCCGGTCAGCCTGCTCGCCGAATTCCCGGTCGCGATTGTGGACAAGGTGGTCGACCGCCGCGGCAGCCGGGCGCTGGCGACCGAATATCTCAACTATCTCTACAGCCCCAAGGGCCAGGAGATCATCGCCTCGTTCAACAACCGCGTGCAGGATCCGAAGATCATGGAGGCGAACAAGGATCGCTTCCCGAAGGTCGAGCTGCTGACCGTCGATGACGTCTTCGGCGGCTGGAAGAAGGCCAGCGAGACCCACTTCGCGTCCGGCGGCAAGCTCGACCAGGTGTTCGTGGGCCGCTGAGCCCTCCATCCTGACGCGTCGCCCGGGACGCGGACCCAAGGGTCGCGATCCGGGAGCGCGTTGCGTATAAGGCGTCTCCCGCCGACGATCCCGGCGCGGCCGCAGGGCCGTCCGGGACGACGCCTTGAGTCCTCATGCCCCGCTCTCCCCTCCCCGGCTTCCGTCTCGCGCTCGGCCTGACGCTCGCTTATCTGGGCGTGATCGTGCTGCTGCCGCTCGCGGCGCTCGTGCTCGAAACCCGGGGCATGGGCGCGGCGCGCTTCATCACCGTCGTCACCGGCGACCGGGCGCTCGCCGCCTTCCGCGTCACCATTCTCACAGCGCTCGCCGCCACCGCGCTCAACGCCGTGCTGGGCCTCGCGCTCGCCTGGGCGCTGGTCCGCTATGAGTTCCCCGGCAAGCGGCTGCTCGACGCGCTGGTCGACGTGCCGTTTGCGCTGCCGACCGCGGTGGCCGGCGTCGCCCTCACGGCGCTGTTCGCCGGCAATGGCTGGTACGGCTCGTTGCTGGAGCCGCTGGGCATAAAAGTCGCCTATGCGCCGCTCGGCATCGTGGTCGCGATGGCGTTCACGAGCCTGCCCTTCGTGGTGCGGTCGGTCCAGCCGGTGCTGCAGGACATCACCGGCGACTATGAGGAGGCCGCCGAGACGCTCGGCGCGGGCTCCTGGCGGATTTTCCGCAGCGTGCTGTTTCCGGAGATTTTCCCGGCCTTCCTGGCCGGCTGCAGCCTCGCCTTCGCGCGCTCGCTCGGCGAATTCGGCGCAGTGATCTTCATCGCCGGCAATCAGCCGTTCCGCACCGAGATCGCTGCGCTGCTCGTGTTCATCCGGCTCGAGGAATACGACTACCAGGCCGCCGCCGCGATCGCGACCGTGATGCTGGCCGCCGCCTTCGTCATGCTGCTGATCACCAACGCCATCCAGCTTTGGCGGCTGCGTTATGCGAGGGCGTCATGAGCGTCGAACGGCGCCGGCGAGTCGGCGACTCGCTGCTGGCCCGCACGCTGATCATCGGTTTCGCCGTGCTGGTCGCGGCGCTGCTGATCGGCGGCCCCCTGGCGGTGATCTTCAGCGAGGCGCTCCGGGTCGGTCTTGGCGCCTATGCGGCCAATCTCTCAGCTCCCGACACGCGCCACGCCATCCTTCTGACGGTCGCGACCGCGCTCGTCGCCGTGCCGATCAACACCGCCTTCGGGATCGCGGCCGCCTGGGCGATCGCCAAATTCGAGTTCCGCGGCAAGGGGCTCCTCATCGCGCTGGTCGAACTGCCGTTCTCGGTGTCGCCCATCGTCGCCGGCGTCGCCTATCTGTTCGTCTATGGCGCGCAGGGCTGGCTCGGACCCTGGCTGCTCGACCACGGGATCAAGGTCATGTTCGCCTATCCGGCAATCGTGCTGGCGAGCCTGTTCGTCACCGCGCCGTTCGTGGCGCGCGAGATCCTGCCGTTGATGCAGGCGCAGGGGTCGGCCGAGGAAGAAGCGGCGCTGACGCTCGGCGCGTCAGGCTGGCGGACGCTGTGGAGCGTCACACTGCCGAACATCCGCTGGGCGCTGCTCTACGGCGTGGTGCTCACCAACGCCCGGGTGATGGGCGAGTTCGGCGCGGTCTCGGTGGTGTCGGGCAACATTCGCGGCGTGACCAACACCCTGCCGCTGCAGATCGAGCTGCTCTACCAGGATTACAACTCGGCCGGCGCCTTCGCGGCCGCGACCGTGCTGGCCGCGATCGCGCTGCTCACCATCGTGGCGAAGATCATCGTCGAACGGAACGAGCCGGCGCGAGCCGGCTGAGCTCAGGCCGCGCGCTGCGGCGCCGGCAGGGCGGCGCGCGCCATCGAGGCCTCGCGACGGGCCGCCTCGCGCTCATTCTCGAGCCGCGACACCTCGGAGCGCCGGCGGCGCGCCTCGCGGCGCCACTTGCCCTGCCGGCTCCAGGAGGCGACGCCGCCCACCAGGACGCCGATCATCAGCGAGATCAGGATCACCGCGAACAGCGGCAGGGTGACCGAGAGCACAGGCGCGTCCGGCGAAAACGGATCGAAGCCGACCACCACAGCCTGCCGGTTCGCAACCGCGAACAGCACGATGACGAGAGCGAGCGGAATCCCGATCAGCCCGGCGAGAAAACGGCGGAACGTCATGCGCTGGCGCCCTCGGCCTCGTCCTTGTTCAGACGCACGCGCATCTCCTTGCCGGTTTTGAAGAACGGCACGACCTTGCCGTCGACCGGAACGTGCTCTCCGGTCCTCGGGTTCCGGCCGAGGCGCGCAGGCCGCGCCTTGACCGAGAACGCGCCGAAGCCGCGCAGCTCCACCCGGTCGCCGCGCGCCAGCGCGTCGGCGATGCCGTCAAGTATAGCGTTGACGATATTCTCGACATCGCGCTGGTAGAGATGCGGGTTCATCTCGGCGATGCGGGTAACGAGTTCCGACTTGATCATTGTTCCCTCCGACCCAGACCGGATTGCTCTCAAGAAGACACGTTTTCTACAGGATTAATGATTATTAAGAAGGTTGCCAGATGGCGAGAAGACCGTCAAGAACGGCGCCCTCGCCATTCCGGCGGAGCGCATTCGCAAGTGAATTCAGTCCCAAGGCGTCCGCCATCGCCGCGGCCGCGCCGCTGACGCCGAACACGCCAAAACCGCTCGATTTCGGCTTCCACTCCCGCACCGGCAGCGAGGTGTCGACGCCCTTGCCGCCGAGCCAGGCGATCGCCTCCTGCTCGCCGCCGATCTCGTCGATGAGCTTCAGCCCGAGCGCCTGCCGGCCGGTGAAGACGCGGCCGTCGGAGACGTTCGCGAGCGCCGCCGGGTCAAGCCCGCGCCGCTCCTGCACGATGCCCTTAAACCAGGCGAAGCTGTCGAGGATCAGCGCCTCGATCGCCTTGCGGGCCTCGGGGCTCGTCGGCTCGAGACCGCTCGGCGACGCCTTGAGCGGCGACGACTTCACGCTTTCGACCTCGACGCCGATGTTCTTCAGCAGGCCGGTGAAATTCGGGTACTGCGCGAGCACGCCGATCGATCCGGTGATCGAGGTCTTGTGCGCCACGATGTGGTCGGCGGCGAGCGCCGCGATGTAGCCGCCCGACGCCGCGAGCGAGCCGACCACCGCCGCGACCGGCCGATCCTTGGCGATCGTGCGCACCGCCTCGTAGATCTCCTCCGAGGCGGTCACGCCGCCGCCCGGGCTGTCGATCATCAGCAGCACGCCCTTGGCGTCGCTCTTGGCGATGTCCTTGAGCAGCTTCTGACGCTTCTCGTCGTCGAGGATGACGCCCGAGATGCTGACCTTGGCGATGTGCGGCCCACGCGGACCCTCAGGGCCGGACCTGTCGCGAACCGCGAGAGCCGCGACGATGATCAGCGCGCCGACCAGCGCCACCGCTCCGACCCGCCAGAAGGCGAGCCGCCGCCGCAACGCCCGCCGCTCCAGGATCGCGTCGGTGTCGAGTGCCATGGGATGCAGGCTCTGAAAAAAAGCGCGCCGCCCGATGCGGCGCTGATCGTGAGCCGATGGCCTAACATGAGAAAGGCCCGCGCGGAACCTCCGCGCGGGCCTTCAAAGTCAGTCGGCTTACGCCGCGAAGCGGAGGATCACTCCTCCGCGCCGCCCTCGGTGCGCTTGCGCAGGGCCGCGCCCAGGATGTCGCCGAGCGACGCCCCGGAGTCGGACGAACCGTACTGCGCGACGGCCTCCTTCTCCTCGGCAATCTCGAGCGCCTTGATCGACAGGGCGACCTTGTGGGCCTTCTTGTCGAACTGGGTGATGCGGGCGTCGAACTTCTGCCCGACCGAGAACCGCTCCGGCCGCTGGTCCGCGCGGTCGCGGGCGAGGTCGGCGCGGCGGATGAACGCGGTGAGCTCGGTGTCGACGATCTTGACCTCGAGGCCGCCCTCCTTGACCTCGGTCACCTCGCAGGTGACGACCGAGCCCTTGCGCATTTCGCCGGTGGTGTCGACGAACGGATCGCCGCCGAGCTGCTTCACGCCGAGCGAGATGCGCTCCTTCTCGACGTCGACGTCGAGAACCTGGGCGCGGACGATGTCGCCCTTCTTGAACTCCTCGATGACGAGCTCGCCGGCGCGGTTCCAGTCGAGATCCGACAGGTGGACCATGCCGTCGACGTCGCCGTCGAGGCCCAGGAACAGGCCGAACTCGGTCTTGTTCTTGACCTCGCCCTCGACCTCGGAGCCGACCGGGTGGTTCTCGAGGAACGCCTCCCAAGGGTTCTGCATGGTCTGCTTGAGACCGAGCGAGATGCGGCGCTTCACCGGATCGACCTCGAGCACCATCACCTCGACCTCCTGGGAGGTGGCGACGATCTTGCCCGGGTGCACGTTCTTCTTGGTCCACGACATCTCGGAGACGTGGATCAGGCCTTCGATGCCCGGCTCGAGCTCCACGAACGCGCCGTAGTCGGTGATATTCGTGACGCGGCCCGTGAAGCGGGCGCCGGCCGGGTACTTGGCCTCGATGCCCTGCCACGGATCGTCGAGCAGCTGCTTCATGCCCAGCGAGATGCGGTGCGTCTCGTGGTTGATCTTGATGATCTTCACCTTCACCTGCTGGCCGATCTGCAGCAGTTCGGTCGGGTGATTGACGCGCCGCCAGGCGATGTCGGTGACATGCAGCAGGCCGTCGATGCCGCCGAGGTCCACGAACGCGCCGTAGTCGGTGATGTTCTTGACGACGCCCTCGATGACCTGGCCCTCTTCGAGGTTCTGGACCAGCTCCTGGCGCATCTCGGCGCGGGACTCTTCAAGAACGGTGCGGCGCGACACGACGATGTTGCCGCGGCGGCGATCCATCTTGAGGATCTGGAACGGCTGCGGCGTGCCCATCAGCGGGCCGACGTCGCGCACCGGACGGATGTCGACCTGGCTGCGCGGCAGGAAGGCGGTCGCGCCCTCGAGGTCGACCGTGAAGCCGCCCTTGACCTGGTTGAAGATGACGCCTTCGACCTTCTGGTTCTCGTTGAAGGCGACCTCGAGCTTGACCCAGCTCTCCTCGCGGCGCGCCTTGTCGCGCGACAGCACGGCTTCGCCGAGCGCGTTCTCGACGCGCTCGAGATAGACCTCGACCACGTCCCCGACCTTGAGCGGGCTCTCGCGGCCCTGGCCGCCGAATTCCTTGATGGCGACGCGGCCTTCGGTCTTCAGGCCGACGTCGATGACGGCCATGTCCTTCTCGATCGCGGTGACGGTGCCCTTGACGACCGAGCCTTCGGCGACGTCGTGCTTGTCGAAGGACTCTTCCAGCATCGCAGCGAAATCATCGCGCGACGGGTTGGCTGCAGCTGCGGCGGTGGCGTTCATTCAATCTCCTGCCCGTCTTCGGGCTTATCGGCGCCGGCGTTGGCGTTGAACGGGATTCCGGCGCGATCGCCGCGCCTGATGGCCGCCCCGGCTTAGGGGCGGGCCGGCGCTCGACGACGCAGCAACCGCGAAGAATCCACCGGAGGCCATGGCGGCCGGGAAACGCGAAAAGCGCGCGTGAGGCGCGCCCGTTCGTCGGTCCCGACCCGAGGCCGTCCGGATGCGCGCGTCGTTACCAGATCAGGCTTTCCGGCGCAACGGCCGGCGGCCGTCAGCCAGCGGTCGCCATCCGCCGTTCGACCACGGCGACCGCCGCTGCGAAGGTCGCGTCCGCGTCGAGCGTCGTGGTGTCGACCAGCACGGCGTCCTCCGCGGGCCTGAGCGGCGCCGTGGCGCGGTTCATGTCGCGCTCGTCGCGCGCCTTTATGTCGAGCAGGATCGCCGCCTCGTCGACCGGCTCGCCGGCCCTGGTGAGCTCGAGCGCCCGCCGCCGGGCGCGCTCCTCGGCGGAGGCTATCACGAACAGCTTCACGTCGGCGTCGGGACAGATCACGGTCCCGATGTCGCGGCCGTCGATCACGGCTCCGGGCGGTTCGGACGCGAAACGGCGCTGGAAGTCGAGCAGCGCGGCCCGCACCTCCGGCACCGCGGAGACGATTGAGGCGCCCTCCCCGGTGCGCCGGCTGCGCAGCGCCGGGTCGCCGAAGCCGGCCGGATCGATCTCGCGCGCCGCCCTGGCGGCGGCCGCCGGATCCGCGAGGTCGAGGCCGAGATCGATCATCCGCTGCGCGACCGCGCGGTAGAGCACGCCGGAATCGAGGTGTTTCAGCCGGTAGCGCTCGGCGAGCCGGCGCGCGAGCGTGCCCTTGCCGGAGGCCGCCGGACCGTCGATCGCAATGATCATGCCCCGTCCCCCAGATGGATCTCCGCGCCGAGCTCGCGCATCAACGGCCCGAAGGCCGGGAAACTCGTCGCGATCATCGCCGCGTCGTCGACCGTGACGGGCTTCTCCGCCCCGAGACCCATGACAAGAAAGCTCATCGCGATTCGGTGGTCGAGATGGGTCGCGATCGCCGGGCCGCCGCCCGGGACGCCGCCGCGGCCGACGACCACCAGGTCGTCGCCCTCGACCCGCGCCTCCACCCCGCAGGCGGCAAGGCCGGCATGAACCGCGGCGAGCCGGTCGCTCTCCTTCACCCGCAGCTCGTGCAGGCCGCGCATCCGGGTCTCGCCCGAGGAGTAGGCCGCCGCGACCGCCAGGATCGGATATTCGTCGATCATCGAGGGCGCGCGCTCGGGCGGGACGTCGACGCCCGACAGCGGGCCGCCGCGCGCGACCAGATCGGCCACCTCCTCGCCGCCCTCCTCGCGCGGGTTCTCGAGGCGGATGTCGGCGCCCATCTCGAGCAGCGTCGTCAGCAGGCCCGACCGCAGCGGGTTGGTCATCACGCCCTCGAGCGTGACTTCGGACCCCGGAACGACGAGCGCGGCGACGAGCGGGAACGCCGCGGAGGACGGATCGGCCGGGACCACGATCTCGACCGCCGACAGCTCCGGCTCGCCCTTGAGGGCGACGCGCCGGCCATGCGCGCCCCAGGGCTCGACCGCGACCTCCGCGCCGAACGCGCGCAGCATCCGCTCGGTATGGTCGCGGGTCGCCTCGCGCTCCAGCACCACGGTCTCGCCCGGCGCGTTCAGCCCCGCGAGCAGCACAGCGGATTTCACCTGCGCGGACGGGACGGGGCTTTCATATTCGATCGGCAGCGCCCGTTCGGCGCCGCGCAGCGTCAGCGGCAGCCTGCCGCCTTCCGCACATGAGACGACCGTCGCGCCCATCCGCTCGAGCGGATCGAGGATGCGCCGCATCGGCCGCGAGCGCAGCGACGCGTCGCCATCAAAGGTCGCCTCGATCGGGTGACCGGCCACCACGCCCATCATCAGGCGCGAGCCGGTGCCGGCGTTGCCGAAGTCGAGCGGCGCTTCCGGCGCGCCAAGACCCCCGACGCCGACGCCCTGGACCCGCCAGCGGCCCTGCCCGACACGTTCGACCCCGGCGCCAAGCGCCCGGCAGGCGCGCGCGGTGGCCAGCACGTCCTCGCCCTCGAGCAGCCCTTCGATCCGCGTCTCCCCGACCGCGAGCAGGCCGAGGATGAGCGACCGGTGCGAGATCGACTTGTCGCCCGGGACCCGGATCCGGCCCCTGAGCGAAGGCGAGCGGCTGGCGTGCGCGGAAACGGCGGCGGAGGCTGAGGACACGGGACCGGAAGCGCTTCGTCTTGCGGCGCGGCGAGGCGCGCACGGGCGGATTGGCTGCGGATTGGCTCTTGACAGTCCGGTCCCGTCACGTCAATCCACCGCCTCGCTTCGACAGCCCGGAATGACGCTTTGGCCAAGCCTGAACTCGGCGTGAAACGGACCTGCCCGTCCTGCAGCGCCAAATATTACGACCTGATGCGCGACCCTCCGGTGTGCCCGAAATGCGGCGCCACCTTCGTCGCCACGGTGATCATGTCGAGCGCCGCGGTGGCCCGGGCCGCCAAGGCCGACGCCGCCCGCAACAAGGCGGCGGTCGTCGACGAGGAGGAGGACGTCGAGAAGCTCGACGCCGACGAGGACATCGACGCGATCTCGTTGGAGGACGCCGACGAGGAGGCCTCCGCGACGGAGAAGGTCGCGACGTCCGAGGACGACGACGAGGTCGAGATCGATTCCGGGGACGACGAGCCGGACGAGACCTTCCTCGAGCCGGACGAGGACAGCGACGACGACATGACGGACATCATCGGCGACCGCGAAAAAGACGACGAGGCTTGAACGGCGCGCCGAAACGTGATGAGAGATGCGCCGCGCCGGCCTAGCCGACGCAGCGACTGGCCGGAGCGATCCGGCGAAGCGCCTTTCCAGGAGGCGCGAGACGTCCGGCCGAAGGCGATCCCAACGCCCGCCTTCGACCGCACCCCGGTGGGGCCATAGCTCAGTTGGGAGAGCGCTTGAATGGCATTCAAGAGGTCGGCGGTTCGATTCCGCCTGGCTCCACCAGACACTTTCTGAAAACTCGGGATATTCCAGGCCGCACGGATAGTGCCGCCTTTTCCGTGGCTTAGCTGCCGGGTGCGCCCCTCCGGCTGTCTCTGACCTCGGCTGAGCGGTTCAATAGGCCGCGCAAGCGCCTCCCGTCTCCGCACTCCGAGAGCAATGTCGTACGGCGCGAGCGATGCACTCGCGGCGTCATCGGAGCGCGCGGCCGACCGCCAGCCGCAGAGCTTATCCACAACGCGATCGTGGAAGGATTCGAGGCTCAGGCTGAGGGCTGCTCGAGCCCGATCATCCGCCACTGCGCGGACCACAGCATCGGGGCGTCGGCGAGCGCCTTCGCGGTGACGCCGCGCGGCAGACAACCATCAGCAATGGCCTTCACGAGGTCCGGCGCGAGGAAGGCGTAGTCGATCATCCGCTCGACGTGCCGCCGGCTGCAGCCATGTTTTGCGGCGAGCTGATCCAGATCGACCGATAGCCCGCGCGCGAGCTCCACGATGCATTGGCGTCCGAGCGCGATGCACCTCAGCAGGACCGCGCGCGCCTCGGCTTTCATCGGACGAGCAGCTGCGTCCGTAAGGCCCATGATGCCTCGCCCGCTCGATCGTTTGGGTGACGCGATTCGAATCACATCCCCATCAGTGAGCTGGAGCTCGATGGCATCACTAGAGAGGCTGGCTCGGCTCAGATGTTCGTCGATCAGCGTGCGGTCATCAGCGCCCGACGATGATCTCGCACGAAGCGCCGCGATGACGGCGCTGTCGATCGCCGGCGCCGAGATGCGCTTGACCGATCCCGCGTCGGCTCCCCTGCCCTGCGCCACGACGCAGGAGACATAGTAGCGATACCGGATCCCCTTCTTGTTGGTGACGCTCGGCGTCATCGGGTTTCTGCGATCGTCGAACAGCCGGCCGAGCAGCAGTGCGCTCAAGCTCGCCCGCTGCGTCCGAGTGTTATTCCGATTCTCGGCAAGCCTGGCGGCGACTGCGGCGAACAGCTCCGCCGACACGATCGCGGGATGCTCGGCCGGATAGCTCAGGCCCTTATGGTTGATCTCGCCGAGGTAGACCCGGTTCGCCAGCAGATGCGCGAGCGGTCCGTTGGTAAGAGGCACGCCGCCGATCGTTCTGCCTGAGGCGAGACTGCGCGCGCGGGTGACGACGCCCCTCTCCCGAAGCTCCCGCTGCAGCGCTGAGAGTGACCCCAGCGCAAGATACCGCTCGAAGATCAGCCGGACGGTGGCGGCTTCGTCCTCGGCGATGACCAGCTTCTTCGCCTCAACGCGATAGCCGAGCGGCACGACCCCGCCCACCCAGATGCCGCGCTTCTTCGACGCCGCGATCTTGTCCCGGATGCGCTCGCCCGTGACCTCCCGCTCAAACTGGGCGAAGGATAGCAGCATGTTGAGCGTCAGCCGCCCCATGCTGGTCGTGGTGTTGAACGACTGCGTCACCGACACGAATGACACGCCGTTTGCGTCGAACAGCTCCACGAGCTTGGCAAAGTCGGCGAGCGAGCGGGTCATGCGATCGACCTTGTAGACGACGATCACGTCGACGCTGCGCGATCGCACCAGATCAAGCAGCCGCTGAAGCGCAGGACGCTCCATCGAGCCACCTGAGAAGCCGCCGTCTGAAAACACGCCGTTCCTGATGAGCTTCCATCCCTCGCCGGCCTGGCTGCGGACATAAGCCTCCGCCGCCTCCCGCTGCGCATCGAGCGAGTTGAAGTCCTGCTCGAGACGGTGGTCGGTGGAGACGCGGGTGTAGACCGCGCAGCGGCGTGTGTTACTGGTGCTCGCCGAAGCGCGGCTCACGCCGCTTTCTCTCTGTCGCGCAGTCCGAAGAAGCGCGGCCCGTTCCAGCGGACTCCGGTGATCGCCCGCGCCACCTCGGACAGGCTGCGGTAGGTCGAGCCGTTCCAAGCGTAGCCATCCGTCATGTGCATGACGTGATGGACCCGACCTTCCCACTCGCGGACGAAGATCGCCCCCTGCCCTGCCCGCGCCTTATCGGGCAGCGGCAGGGTCTTCGCTCCCGCAAGATTGCGATCCGAAGCGACGCGATCGAGGAACCGCGCCGTGTCCGCATCGAGGTCGCCGAAGACTTCCGCTTGCAGCCGATAAGCCAGCATCTTCAGCAGCAGCAATTTCTGGACGCCGGCTGGCGCAGCGCGGCCGGTCACGCTGCGCCACCGCGCCTTCAGCGTTGCTAAGTCGAGCTCGCTTAGACGAGCCAGCTCGACTTCGATCTTCACGGGATCGCCGCGCATGGTCACGGGGCCGAGGCCTGAGCCGCTGCCGTGATGGAGTAGCGACGCTCGCCCTCGTCCGGCTTTTCGGAGGTGAGATCAAAACCCTTCTTGCGCAGGCCGCTCAGCACCGCTCGCGTCGTGTGCGGCAGCCAGCCGGTGGCGTCGATCAGGTCGCCTAGGGTGGCCCCGCCCGGCCGCGCCAGCAGATTGATCACGATCGCCTGCTTGGTGCCGGAGCGGACGGAGTCGATCCGAGCGACGGCGGGCGGAGCCTCCTCCTCAGCAGCCTCTTCGTACTCGGCCCCGATCGCGGCATAGCCGAGCCTGGTGAGCTTCAGTCCGACGGGTCTCCCATTCTCGTCCTGCCGCCAGTGCGGCTGCCGGCGCTGGACGACGAACTCCGCCAGCAGATCCTTGCGCAGCAGCGCCGCGATGGTCCGCGCGACCGAGGGATGCGCGTCGGTAAGGACCACGAGGCTGTCCTCGCGCTGGGATGCGGCGGACAGCAGGACGAGCTGCGCGTCGGTAAGCTTGATGGTGCATGCGGACGAGGTTGCGTTAGTCATGAGACCTTCTCCTTCATCATTGAAGGCGGCGATCGGTCGCCGCCACTGACGCGACCCCGCGAGCGCGGGGCTAGGAGAAGACGCCGGAGAAGCCCGGCCTGCCGGTCGCTAGGTGGATTTAAGCTTCCTTCTCGCTCTTCTCTCTCCGCCTGCTGGCGCTCCTGAGGAGGCTGGCGCTCTGCATCAGGTGGTTTGCCTCATAGAGCAGCGGCTCGATGTCGTAAGCGATGTCCATCGCCTCGTCGAAGCGCCCGAGCTTCAACAGTTCCTGCGCGCCGCGCGCTCGCTCGCCGCTCTCCACCACCCGGTGCATCATCGCCTGCAGGCAGACCTTCCCGAGCTTCTTCGACGACACGCCCAAACCTCCCTCAACGACGTCGACACTGACGCTCTGTTCGGCGGGGAAGTGAAGTCGTTTCTGGCGGCACTCGGAGGACTCTTAGATGACGCCTGAGGCCCTGGCGCGAAGCTCCTCACCGAAGGAGAACAGCCGAATCATGACCATAGCAGGCGCCCGGGACGTCCGAAGTCAGGCCGCGGTCGCCATCTGCTAATTTCGCGTTTCAGCCGCCAAGCGGCTTTCGGCGACTGGCTACGCCTGACCCACAAGTGACCTTTAGAAGGTCCGGTGTTGGGCACGGAGCAGCCAGCTTAGCCGGACCTGGTGCGGCTCTGCCTCTTCTTCTCCTCCTTCGGAGCGGTCGTTTTCCGGGGTTTGGCTCTGCAAATGAAGGGTCCGCCGTAGTTGGTGAACTTAACGCTGTCGGTCACCTTTCCGGGGGGAGGTGAGCCCGGAAAAATGCACGTTGGAGTTCAAGGTCGTGCTTGTATCGATAGCATGCTCAGTCGAGCATATGACCTTCGGCCCGAGTGTGAAGGTACGAGATGACGACGGACTTCGATGCAGCGGTCGAGGATGTGACGGCACACCTCACCTCGGAGCGTCAGGCTTGGCTCTTTGGCGCCGGCATCAGCTGCCGCTCAGGTCTCCCACTGATGTATCCGCTCACCGAACTGGTTGCGGCGAATTATGCAGATGCGGGTGCAGATCATCATGCGCTTTTCGCGTCACTGAGGTCGAGCCTGCCTGACGAGGCTCATATCGAACACGTGCTCAGCCACCTCGGTGACTTCATCGCTCTGGCGGAAAGGTCGAGGGACCAAACGGTCACTATCGACGGAGCGGGCTATGGGGTGGAGACGCTGCGGGGGCTGCACGGCGGAATTCGTGATGCGATCCGCGACGTGATCCAGCGTGGCTATTTGCCTGGAGAGGGCGGCGAAGCTCCGAAGGTCGCCGAAGAAGGGCAGCATGTCGTGAAGGTCGAGCACCATCGCAACTTTTTGAGAACCCTTTTTGCAGCTCGCGATAAGGTGGGCCGGCCCCTGCGTCCCGTGCATTTCTTCACCCTGAACTATGATACGCTTATCGAGGATGCGCTGGCCTTGGAGCGGATCAGTTTCGCCGATGGGTTCAGCGGCGGGGCGATGGCCTATTGGGCACCCGAAACAGCCTATGCGGAAAATGGCGCCGGCGGGCGTGTGGCCGCTCACTTGATCAAGCTACACGGCTCGATTGACTGGCACGCCGAAGGCAACGGATCGGTGATCCGCTGTCGTGAGGGGTGCAGCTATCCCGATCGAGCCGGCAACGTCCTGATCTATCCGCAAGCTACCAAATACGTGGCCACCCAGCGCGACCCTTTCGCCTCACTGTTCGAGAAGCTGCGCGAGGCACTGCGTTCGCCCCAGCCGATGGTCTTTGCGATCTGCGGCTACAGCTTTGGCGACGAACACGTCGACCTCCAGATCGAGGAGGCCATGGCCAAGCCCGACTGCAAGACGGTCCTGGTGGCGTTTGTCCGTGAGCAGGAAAAGGCGGCAGCATCTCAACTACCGGAGAGGCTCGCCGATTGGATGGCGAACAAACCTTGGGCCAACCGAATCTTCGTCTTAACCGACAAAGGCCTCTACCACGGCAGCACCACGAACCTCGCTCACGAGGCCGAAACGCATGATTGGTGGACCTTCGAGGGAGTGACAAAGTTCCTCAGCGACGGCCCACGGCAGGCGGAAGACAATGTCGTGGCTTTCCCCACACCCATCACGGACGTAGAGGGTGCAACTGCTGTAGACGGTGCCGAATGAGGCCCTTCGACGTCGTTCCCGATCTTAGGATCGGCTCAATCATTGAGGTTTCTGGAACGGCCGCCCGTGTCGAACTCGATGGCGGCATCACCGAACTTAACCGCACCTACGAAGGTCGGGTTTATGCGGTCGGTCAGATCGCCAGCGTCGTGAAGGTTCATTTCGGCAGGCGAATTCTTTTCGCCTATGTCCGGCTTCTACGGATGCGGTCCGACATGCAGCTCGAAGGCGGTGGCCCTCCGGTGCCGCCCGAGCGCGACCAGCGGATCATGGAGATCGATCTATTCGGCGAGGGCGTCTGGCACGCCAATCAGGGCAACTTGCAGTTCGGTCGTGGCGTGACGACCTATCCCTTGCCCCTCCAAGGGGTCTACCTGATGTCGCATCAGGAGGTGCAGGCCCTCTTCACCGCTGCAGAACAGCAGCGTGGGGACGGCGAGGACCCCATGGTTGAGATCGGCCGCTACGTAGGCGCCGAAGCCGCCGTCGCTCGCGCCAACATCAACAAGATGTTCGGCCAGCACTGCGCCATTCTGGGGTCCACGGGCTCCGGTAAGTCCGCGACGGTCGCGGCTCTGCTCCACGGATTGCTCAACCAACCCATCGAGGGCGGCACATGGCGTCCACGTATCGTGGTGATCGATCCCCATGGTGAGTACGCCAAGGCCTTTGGAGACCGTGCGACTGTTTATAGGGCCTATGACTCCAGCGCCGGAGGCGAAGAAGCTGCCCGGCCAATCCTTCGGCTGCCGTATTGGCTGATGACCGGCGATGAGTTCCGCTCGCTAGTCATTGGCAAGACCGAAGAGGAAGCCACGTCTCAGAACAACATAGTCTACAAGGCGCTTGCCCATGCTCGCATGGTCCATCTGAAGCTCATCGAAGCCGCAAAAAGCTGGATCAATCAGACCACGGACAAGGCGCCGGACGATCCGCGTCCGATCAAGCAAGAAGACGCCGGAAGGGTCGCCGCATTTGACCGAGATTTGCCTTTCCCGTTCTCGCTCGACGAATTCGTCGCTCACATCTTCGAAGAGCAGGGCGTGACCACGGATGCAAAGGGCGTAATCAAACGTAAGTCGGCCACGGATTCCAAATCGCATCGCTCGATTTTGGACAAGCTGAACGTCCTACGCGCTGATCCACGGCTCTCGTTCCTGCTCAAGAATTACGCCGAGGGCGACGCCGAGCTTTCTGAGATCATTGCGCAGTTCGTCGGGCAGGATGCAGCGAACGAGCGGAAGGACATCAGGATTGTTGATATTTCCGGCCTCCCAAACGAGGTCGCCGGCCCGCTCGCGGCGGTCATCGCCAGGCTGCTTTTCCAATTCAAAGTCTGGCAGACGCGCGAGGAGCGAGAACGCGATCCCGTGCTCCTCGTTTGCGAAGAGGCGCACCGCTACGTGCCCAACCACGGGCAGGCGGAGTACGAGGCCGCTCAGGTGGCCATTCGGCGTCTTGCGCGTGAAGGCCGTAAGTACGGGCTCGGTCTCATGCTGGTCTCACAACGCCCAGCGGATGTCGAGAGCACGGTTCTCTCCCAGTGCAACAGCTGGGTGATCCTTCGCCTCACCAATTCCGCCGACCAGGAGCACGTCGGGCGCTTCCTACCTGATAGTCTTGCTGGCCTGACCAAGCTGCTGCCATCACTCGTGCGGCGGGAGGCCGTCTTTGTCGGTGAAGCTGCCGCTATTCCCGCAAGGATCAAGATCCGCGAACTCAGCGAGCAACAGCTTCCCGACTCGAATGACATCAAGTTCGCCGATGGTTGGGCCAAGCCGCCCATTCAACGCTCAGACATTGAGGCCGTCGTCAAACGGTGGCGTCGTGAGGCTTAGCAACGCCAGCCCCCTCGCGCTGGATCACCCGCAAACCGTCCTCAATATTCGCTGCGAAGTTCGCGCAGTTCCACTTCGAAGGAGCTCGGCGAGCGTTCCGGTTATGACGCCTCGAGATCGGACGCTGCGTACGATCTCGGCCCGCGCCTGGCTTTGGGACAAGTTTGTCGTGCGGTCGGCCAAGGCAGAAGACTCGCTCGCTCAACCCGATGCGAGGCACGGCAAAAGCCTTATCCGGGACGGTTGGATCGCCAGGACGCACTTGCGGAAGCGTGCGCGGTCCCGCCGGCGAGCTCGTACATCTCGAAGATCTCGTGCTTGTCGGATCTGGGCCCGCGGGAGGCGACCGGACTATCGCGCTACCGCGGCTGCGCGCTTTAGGCGGGTGGGCCTGGATGTCTTCGTATAGCAACGTCCGCATCTCTTGGACGACGAACGACATGGAGTTCGAACGTCAGTGCTGCGTCCTGTTCTCAGACTGGCTGGACGACCCGTCCGCGCACCGTTTCAGCACGACCGGTGCGAAACAGGACGGCGTCGACATACTGTGCCGGCGCGGCAGGGATCCCGACCGCCTCGTCGGCGTTCAATGCAAGCTGCGCTCCACGTACGGTAAGCTCACGGTCACCGATCTCCGCAAGGACGTCGCCGACGCGCTGAAGTTCAAACCGCTCCTGCGGGAATATTTCTATGTCACGACCCTGACGACGGTCGGAGACCTCCAGCAGGAGGCGGCGGCGCTCGCCCAGCAGCAGGCGGCCGCCGGACGCCAGATCGACATCACGGTCTGGGGCGAAACAGTCCTGAGCGATGAAATCCACCGCTCTGAGAAAGCGATGGAGGCCTTTGACCCGGGGGCGAGCCCGGCGCTCAAGCGCAACACCGAAACTCTGCTGAAAGTCAGCGGCGAGCTGAGCGAATTCGCCGACGCCCGACGCTCGATCGAAGCCGAGGTGACACGGCTAAGCTCCGAGCGCAGCGCTGTGCCTGCCCATCGGGCCGACCGACTCCTCGCGGAAGACCTCTCAAGGGTGATGCGCCGCCGATGCTTCACGGAGGCCGACACCGCCAAAGAGCTGGAGGCGCTGGCGGACAGCGTGACCGACGGCGAGTTTCGACTTGCGGCCTCCGAGCGCCGAGCCGAGGTTTGTGACCGAGCCGCGCGCGCTGTCGCGCTCGTCCAACCGGACAAGGCGCGAGAATGGAGAGCGCGCGCCGCTCAGCTCGATCCGACCCATGACCTGACTATCGTCGACGCGCTCCTGCTCGAAGCGGCAGGCGACGGAGACGGAGCGCTCCGAGCGCTGCGCGAGAAAGACGATCCGGAAACGCGGACCGCGCTCCTTCTGGCGATCCGTCGGCTCAGAGGCTCGGCGCAGGCGCTGTCATGGGCGTCCTTGGAAGAACTTGGCCCCACCGACTTCAACCCGATCGGAAGTTTCCAGCTGGTCTCATGCGCCTTGGACACGAACGACTTCGGCGCTGCGACCAGCTTTCTCCACCAAACGCCGCCGCAGCATTTCGTCAACCTTCCCGTTCTGGATATGCTGAAGGCACAGATCGACGTCGCCGGGCTTGCGCCAGAAGCGCGGCGGCTCGACCTCATGCGGGCGTTGCCGCTCGACCCGCAGGGCGTCCCGCTGGCCGAGAGCTTGGCGGCTCAACGAGTCGCCGAGCAAGCGATTGACGACTTCGGCCGGTTGGCCGGAACGTTCGAGGACCTCGGGCTGGCCGAACAGCAGCAATTCGCGCTCGAGTTCCGGTTGTGGCTCCAGCTGAAAAACAGCGCCACTCGGGCGGAGGCGATCAAACAGCTGAAGTCCGAAATCGCCGATCCGAAACTGACGGCCCGTCGGGTGCGGCTTGCGATCGGCTACAATGTCCCATTCGACCGCGCCGCGCTGGCGCGGTCTTTGAAGCGCAAGAAGGAGCTTGGCGGCTGGCGTCCGGAGGAACGTTTCGCAGCGTTCATGATCGCGTTGGCGAGCGACAACCCGCGTGCGGTCGGCGAATTCATCGCGGCCAATCGTGACGAACTCTTCAGCGCGCCCGACTTCGAAGCCGGCGGCCTCGTCGATCTCGAGGTCCGATCTCTCGCCGCGGCCGGCGACATCACGGGCGCCCGCCGAGCGCTCGACGCCTTCGTCGGGAGCAAGATCGACGAGGCGAGCGCCAGGTCGCTGCGCGAGGATCTCGACGCGCTTGAGACCGGGCGGCAGCTGGAGGTCGCGCGTCTTCGGTACGAAGCTTCGCCCGATCACGACAATCTGCGCCTCCTCGTCGCGCTCTACGCGCGCGAGGGAGACCAGCGCGGGCTGGCGACCTACGCGGCGGAGCTCGCCAAGCAGACCGGCACGCTCGACGATCTGCAGCTCGCGCTGAGCGCGCTGCAAGGGCTCAACGACAACGCCGGCATGGCGCGGCTTCTGCGCGCGTTGCCAGACCTGGTGGCGCGCGACGATCAGCTGCGCGCGCTCGAGGGCTGGTCGCTCAGCCGGTCTGGGCAGGTGATGGAAGCGGCCCCAATCGCCCGAGAGCTGTTGAAGAAGCGCGGACTTCCTCAGGATTTCGAGCTTGCCGTTCGGGTCGCGATCGAAACCGGCGATTGGGATTTCCTGCAGAGCCTGCTGGATCAGGCTCAAGGAAAGATCGCGGCCTTTTCGGCTCATGATCTGATGCGCTTTGCACGGCTGGCCTTCGAGGTCGGCAGCCGCTCCGTCCAAACGTTTCGGGACGCGGCGCTCGCCGCGGCGCCAGACGATCCGAGGATCAATCTTGAAGCCCATATGCTGGCCCTGGATGCCGGCGACGAAAAGCTTGAATCGAAGGCCGGAGACTGGCTGAAGCGCGCGGCCGAGACTTCGGGCCCTGACGGGCCCGTCCGGATCGTCAAACTGGCGGACGTCGCGGATCAGTTCGCCAGCCGCAGCCAAGCCATGAATGAGATGGATAGCGGCCTGCGTAAGGGGGAGCTGCCTCTCATCATGGTCGCCGAGGCGCTCGGACGCGAGTTCACCGGTATGTTTCTCGGCCAAGCGATCCAGAACGCCGACCCGAGCGTCTCCGGCGTCGCTTATCCGGTCCTCGCTTTTTCAGGGGCCCACGTTCCGGCCCAGCTCGATCCGTCCCAGACGGTCGGCCTTGACGTCAGTTCGATACTGACGCTCGGCTTCCTCGGCCGCTTGAGCGATGCGATCGATCGCTTCGACGCTCTCGTGATCTCACCTCACACCCTGGCCTACCTGTTCGCCGAACGCCGCTTTCTTCGCGTTCAGCAACCGTCGCTCGTTAACCGCGCCAAACGTGTGCAGGCGCTGATCGCCTCGGGCGCGCTAAAGACCGTCCCGACGCGTTTCGGCGCGCCGAAAATTCAGGAAGTCGGCGAGGAACTCGCGTCCTTGCTAGCGCATGCGGCTGAGACCGGAGGCGTCGTCGCTCGCCCCGCGCCGGTGCCGCGGATCGGAACGCTTTCCGAAGACAATGCGGACCTCGGCGAGATGGAGGCGCGGCTCGCCGACTTGAACGCCGTTCTAGCCTTCCTGAAGGCCAAGGGTCAGCTCGGCGCGAGCTCCGAAGCGTCCGCCGGTGCCTATGTCACGCAAGTCGACGTCGGATGGACCTCAGGCTCCGTCATATCCGCGGACAGGCCTGTCTATCTCGACAGTCTGACGATCAGCTATCTCAGCTTCCTCGATCTCCTCGAGCCCCTGGCTCGCGTCGCGCCCGTTCTCTACGTCCATGAGTCGGTGGCTGCGGATTCATCTGGCTGGATCCGCGGCGAACGGCATGCCGCCGAGCTCGATACGCTGATCGAGGGGATCCGCGTGAGCCTGCGCCGCGGGCTGATGTCCGGCAAGGTCCGATTCAGCGCGCGGAGGCCGCCGGATGCCGGCGACCGGCGTGGGAGGGGCGGCCAGATGCCGACTCTTGACCTCCTGTCGGACCTCGAAGGCGTGGACGTCGTTTCCGTCGACGATCGGTTCTTCAATCGGGCGCCGAGCTGGGACGACTCTCGCGGTCATCTTGCGAGCGTCGCCAACACGCTCGATGTCCTCGTCGCTTTAAACGCAAACGGCGACGATCGGACCGTCGACATCTGGGAAGAGCTTCATCGGCTGCGGGCCGCCGGCTTCTTCGCCGTGCCGGTCACGAGCGTCGAGATCGTCCATCGGCTATTGGCCGCCACTCATGAGACCGGCCGGGTGCTTCCCACCCCGGAGCTGCAGTCGATCCGCGACAGCATCGATCTTCCCAACATCCGCAATGTCGACGTCGCGGGCGACGCGCCGTGGTTTAATCGGGTTCGGCTCGAACTGCTTCGCGCGATCGCGACGATCTGGGAGCAAGACGCAGACGTCGCGACGAAACGCGCCCGGGCCGACTGGGCGCTCAGCGCGCTGCCCAATCCTCTCCTTTGGCGTTTGATCGACGACGACGACGCCTCTTTCGCTCTTGCGCGTCAGCAGGCTGTTTCGCAGGCCGCGATGCTGATCGCCGGCTCCGTTAACAAGGGTCGAGCGGCCGCCGACTACAAGGCATGGCTAGAAGAAGATTTCATTCCTTACTTCACGCAGTCCGATCCGGAGCTATGGGATCAAATAATCGAAGATCTGAAATCTTTTGTGGCTCGAGTGATCGACGATGAAGAAGAAAATTCCGCCGAACCTTAGGTCGGTCCTCTTCTATCACGTGGTAGACCGTTTGCCGCCTTCGGCATCGCAACCGGTCGCGAAGGATCGCGCGCTTGCCGAACTGGTTGGAGCGGACGTCGCCCTGACCGCGCCCCTTAGCGCTGAACGATCTGTCGTCATTTCCAGTCTGACGGCGGCAGTGCGTGCCGCGCTGGCCGGCGCGCGCGTCGCAAAGCTTACCTTCGCGGACGGAAGAGAACTCGAATGCGCTGTCGAGCTTAACGAGAAGGGTGACGCCTCGTTCACGCTGCCTGAGGGGACTTTTCGGTACGTCAGCGCCGATCTCCACTCCTCCGACGCTCACGTAAGACGTCGCCGGCTCGAAACGATGTTCGCCGAGGCCCCACTTGCCGCAGGCGAGGAACTGGCCTGGCTCGCGCTGTCCGACAGCCGCACCTTGGACGATCGCGAGATCAGCGACATCTTCGGAAGCGTCGGCGACACGCCCGAGGCGTTGGCCGACGCGATCGCAGCGTCGCGAAAGCTCGACGTCGACAACCTGATGCCGGACGGTCGGCTCTACTACGACCGTCTTGTCGCTCCCTTCCAGCTCGATGCGCCGTTTCGCGGCTACGTTGCGGGTGCCCTGGCCGACTTTCGCGCGTCCCAGCTCTCCCGGCATCCCGAGAGAGCCCTGCGGCGCATCGCGTTCTCCGGCCTGACGCGATCTCTCGCACCGTTCGAACTTCTGGAGAACATCGAGGACGCCTCGATCGAGGGGCTTCTGAAGGCTGAAGACCCTTACAGCCTCCTCTTCGGATTTCACCTTGTAAGCGTGCGTGCGGACAGATCCGGAATGGTCGCCCTGGGTGAAGCCTTTCTCGAAAAGCTGTTCCTGGATCCGGTTCGATCCCTTGGAAGGCGGCAACTCTTCACCGGCTGCGCGGCGATAAGTCTGGCTTGGGCGCGCCGAAAAGCGCGAGCCGGGGACGCCCCTGCGTACTGGGTCCGGCTCGCCGCTCTCGCCCACGCGGGCGTCCTGACGGACGCGCGGATCGAGGCGACGGATCCGGAAGCGTTCGCTCAGTGGGCGATCGAGAATTTCGGCGTCGAGCAGCTCTGGGCGACATCGATGGAACGTCAGGAAGCGCCCCGATGGTCTCCCGAACTTCTGTCTGAAGTCCACCTCCGTGCAGACCTCAATGCGCAAGCGATGCTCGCGATTCAGAATATGCCGTCCGGCGGACAGGTGGCCTCATGGTCCAAGATCGTAGAGGGCGAAGCTGTGTCGGACCTCGCAAGCCGTCCGTTGGGCCTTCTCATCTATCCAGGTCCGTTAGACGACTTCGGCCCTCCGCTGAACGCCGTCGAGCTCGCCGAATGGGAAACCCCTCCGGGGGGCGCAACGACGCTTCTCGGATTGCTCGACGCGCTGCCGTTCTGCGCCAAGATTGGCCAACCGAGTGCCGCGACCATTGATCGGTTGATCGGCATTCTCACCGCCGAACGCGACTTCGTGCCGGACGATTTAGACCGCTATCTGACGGCGCTGAACGCCGTCGCCGACATGAGCGCCGCGGGACGCTCAGTTCGCCTCAGCGACGCGGTGCTCGACCGCTGCACAACTCTGATCCGCCAGAAAGACGCGCAAGAGCGAATTCCCTACCTGCTCAGCATCGCCGTCACCGCCTGCTCAGCGTGCGAAGACCGCAAAGCGTACCGGGATCGCTTCGGCGCGTTTTTCACGAGCACGGCCTTTCGCCTGGACGACGAGACCGACCTAAGCACGCTCCGCCAGATCATCGACCATATGCTTGTTGCGGAACGCCGGATGGCGCCCGAGCTAGGACGCGCCCGATTGATCGCCGCCTACAAGCTGAGGCGCGCGCCCTGAACGCTGTTCTTCCGTGACGACTCCTCGATGGCGCCGTCCGCGCTCGCCGTCATGGCGCGGTGCTTCGCGTCCACGATACCATGAGCCATGAACGGCAAATCAGATCTTTCCGACGTCGGGGCACCGACGCCTTCTGCCGAAGTCTGGCGGGCCCGCCGGGTCCATTGGCAGGACCGCGCGACCTGGTTCGGCGCACTGGAAACTTGGCTCGAAAGACAGTGGAGGCCGGGCGGCAAAGCCCGTCTCCAAAAGCGAAAGCTCGATCTTTGCTGGGACGACAGCCACTGGCTGAAAGCTCTCGAGCGCCATGTGCAGCCGAGCGTGGAGACTCTGATCGAGGGGCTGGCCGTTGACTTGGCGAAGGCGAAGCTGCGGACCTTCCATGGCTGCCGTGTGCCGGACGCTGGCGTCTTCCATCGAGAGGGATTGCGGCGCAACGATCCGACGGCGCTCGAAGCGCTGGCGCGCCAGTTGGTGACCGAGGATGACGACCTGGCATGGATGCGCCCGAAGATCGAGGCGATGATCGCCGAATTCGACAAGCGGGAGCGCGACACCGGACGGCTCTATGTCTGCGCCGATGAGCGGCCGCAGCTCGACCACAGCGGCCACTACCTCCTCTTTGGCAGCGAGTGGCTTCAATGCCTGCTCGGCTGGGAGGCTCACCGCGCGTTAAAGCGGTATGGGACACCGACCGTGGTGGAAGTCGACCTACCCTTTGACTGGGCGTCGGAAGGAACGCGTCGAGAGTTCGCGCGGCATCTCCTGCGGGAGTGGACCCGGGTTTTCGTTATGGGAGAGACCTTCTCGCCGGCCCTCGATTTCTCGGTGATCCTTCGACGGGACATTCCTGCCGAGGTGGTAGTCGGACACTCGCATCCCAAGGTGCTGAAGAACCCCTTCATGCAGTACCTCACGGAACGAACCGCCGATCCGACCTGTCCGCACTGCGTGGGTAGCGCCAAGGGGTAGAGGAAGACCTTTTCCTGCCCTGACCGAGCTAGGACCGCCTGCGCCACTACCAAGCAACAAGCCAGTTATTTCCAGGCTCTGACAACCCACGAACTTCACGACGCGGATGTCCGCTCTCGGCGCTAAGGCCAATGACCGCTATTGGCGCTCCCTGAATGGTTACGGGTGTAGGATTGCCTTCGAGGGGCCGCCTATAGGAGGAGGCTATGCGCCAGCCCGACTTGTTCCGCTTACCCCAGAAGCCATGGAACGCCGGCCGCCTGATCGGTCCTAAAGTGCCGCTGAAGTCCAAGCACATCTGGGCGATCCGCCAGCAGTTGAAGACGAACGCTCAAGTCCGAGACCTTGCGATGTTCAACTGCGCCCTCGACGCCAAGCTGCGCGGGTGCGACTTGGTCAAGCTCCGGATCAACGACGTGGCCATGGGCGAATCAATCCGCGTGAGATCCACGGTCATTCAGCAGAAGACCGGCCGACCAGTCCCGTTCGAAATCACTGAGCCTGCGAGAGACGCGCTCGCGGCATGGCTTCGGGTGAGAGGTGGGCGCCCGGACGACTGGCTCTTCCCGAGCCGAAGCGCTCCGGGCCAGCACATCGGTACTCGCCAATATGCTCGGCTCGTCGACAAATGGGTGCGGATGATCGACCTCGAGCCGTCTGCTTACGGCACGCACAGCCTGCGGCGCACGAAGGTGTCGCTGATCTACAAGAAGACCGGCAATCTAAGAGCGTGCCAGTTGCTCCTGGGTCATGGGAAGCTTGAGAGCACGGTCCGCTACCTTGGCATCGAGGTCGACGACGCTCTCGCGCTGTCCGAGCAGCTCGAGCTTTGAGGCTTGGCGAAGGCTCGACGACGGCGCTAGCGATAGAGGGCGTCGCCGGCGCGCAATTGCCAGCGCACCCAAGGTCGCGGCCCAGCCGCTAGCGCCGTGCGAAACGCGTGCGTTATCAGCGGCGGCGCGAGCTGCCGCTGACTCATCAGCGAAGTTCAGAAAGTCCGCTCATTGGACCCGACCTCGGCACTATGCCTAGCCCAATCACAGCTCCTCGAATTGACCTCTGCGCGGGATCGAAAGCTCGCGGTAGAAGTCGCGGTGTTCGTGTGCGACATGCTGTAGCCGGCGGTTGACGCTCGCGCTTGAGCTTCGGGAAGCGCACGACAAATCGGAATCGCGGGCCGACGAAGGACGCGAACGCGGCCGGTGATTGTCATGCGCAGGCTTTCAACCAAAGGATTTGTCTTTACGAAGCTCTGTCGTAGCTTAGCCGCAAAAGTCTAGTCGAGGCCGTTGGGCTTCCAAACGCTACGAGGAAGGAAGTTCGGTCCTGGCTGCTCCTGAGATCAGCTTTGACGACGTGCTTGGCGTCGCAACGGTCACGGTTCCCGCGTCAATCCGCACGCTGCCGGGCGGTCGGCTGAATCTGTGTGTCCTGCAACTCGCGCAGAGTTCGCTCAATCAGATCAACAATGACCAGAGCCGGCCGGCGGCCTGTGCGGCCATCTCTCACCTGCTGGTCGGCGGCGGCGTGCATGCCGCGCCCGTGCTTCGGGACATCGCACCTGGCGCGTCTCCGGTCGTGATCGTAACTCCGGAATACGCCTTCGGGCACGGCGACTGGGCCAAGCTGGACAACCTCGTGCGCCAGCAGCAACGACCAACGGTGTTGATTGCCGGCTTTGGCGCGACCCCGGCGGTGTCCGTGGAGGCCTGGGCGAACGAAGGAGGCGAGACGGCGCGGCGATTAAGCTGGACCCCCGCTACCGCACAACTCTCCGCGGCTAGGCCGGTCAATGGAGCTTGGTGCTGGCTGCATGGATTCGGGGTCGACACGACGTGCGTGGCGCTCCTCAAGAATCACATGGAGCAGGGCTCAGAGCTGGTGGCCCTGGAATGGATCCAGTCGGGGACGCACCTTTTGAAGGTGTCCTTCAACGATCTAGACCTCGTTCCGATGATCTGCGCTGACATGGTGCAGACCTTCGCGCAGGGCGACGGGACCGCGGTTCACCGCATGCGGACCGCGCTGCAAACCGCCGCCGCGCCCGCGCCGCCGGTGCTGGTGACCGGTTCCCTGGTGCAGGGAGACCCAAGCAACGCGAACTGGGCGATCGCCATCGATAACTGGCTGCACCACGTCGCACCGACGCGCGACACGCTGGTCGCCTTGACGAATGTCGCGATCGACACTCCGGTTTGGCCTGAAGCTCAGGACGCCTGGCGCTCGCTGACCGGAGTGTTCAGTCGCATGGCGCCGATCCCGCGCAACCAGGAACACCTTCGCGCCACGCGTGGCGTGGGGACGCAAAGTGTCAAGGGTGCGGTTCTGCGGGTGACCTCACCATATGCGACCGGCGGACCGCTCGCATGGCCGCCGTACAGCCCGACCGGCGAGCGATTCTACTGGCATGTTGCGGTGGGCGCGCCATTGGACACCACGGGGATCCCGCAGCCCATCGATCGGCTACCGGAGATCGCGAGCATCGAACTCGCCCGGTTCACTCGGCGGGCGGTGATCGGGGCGACGTGGTGTCCGCGCGTGGCTGCGGGGCTCGGGGTCGTGCGCCAGCACCTCAGCGCCGAGGCCGCGCCTATCGCGGCCGACCTGCTAGCGGGCCTTCTTCATGGGGTGCGTCGCGACACGCGCTGCTCGCCGGAGAAGGTCGCGGAGGACCCGATTGGGGGCGCCCTGGCCTTGGCGATCCATGGCTTGGCAACCTTGCTGACGGAAGAGGATGTCTTCGTCTGGCGTGCGGATGCGGGGCAGGCAGGACAGCTTGTCCTGCAAGCGCCGAGGGCCAACGTCCTGATCTGGCGCGACCCTGGCTTTTCCGGTCGTCAGATCGGACACGCCTTGGGGGACTGGCTGGCAGAGGCCGAACAACACCCGCACCTCGTCGTTCTGGCCGCTGGTCAGTACGGACAAATCGATGAAGGCCCTGTCGCCAGACACCCGCGGGACAACATCGCCGCAGGACCCGATTCTGATGCGCCGCTCAATCTCGGTGGGGGCTTGGCGGACCATGAGAGCGACATCACCGAACAACGGCACGTGCGAACCGCCACGCTGGTTCGGCTGGATCACCTCATCGAGCTCTACGTCGACTATGACGCCGCGCAGGATGCGCCGCGGATGGCGGCGCTGATCGATCGTTTGACACAGGCGGCGCAGGCAGCATGACGGACGCAGACTGGATTGGCGGGGGTGTGAAGGCGATCGGGCCGCTGTGCGAGGCAGTCGGACTGGCGGTGGAGCCGGACGTCGAGGCGCCCGACGGCGTCACCCTCTGGAGCGGCACCTACGCCGCGGTCGCGTTCTGGCCCACCTGCGAGGAGCAGTTCGTCGTCCAGGCTGGACAGGCCGAGGCTTGGTTCGCGGACTATCTCTACGGCGCTGAGCGCCGCCGAAATGCGCGCGTCGTCGATGGCTATCTTCTCCTGGCCTTCGCTCAACCTGTGGCGGAGGCGCTCAACAGCGTCGTTCGGTCCGTCGAGCTCTCCACCCAGATCTGCCGCAAGCACGTCGTATGGCCGGACGCCGGCGGCGCTTGGCGTCGTCTGGACGCAGTGACGGTTCTGGGTCTGCCAACGGGGGTTACGGCGGCTTCTAGCGAACCGGCTTGGCCCGTCCTAGATGACGAAGCTGCGTCCTTGTGGGCGCGCATCCAGCGTTCCGGCCCGAAGCGCGCGGCCGAAGCGGAGGACCGGCACCCATGACCGGCTCGCTGCTCGCCGACAAGGTCAAGATCGCCGCATTCCGGGGCATCACCGAGCCCCTAGAATTGGATTTCACGGCGCCGGTGACCTTGGTGTACGCCGCCAACGGCACGGGCAAGACCACATTCTGCGAGGCCGTCGAATGGCTGCTGACAGGTCAGGTCGAGCGGCTGCGTGACGGCGCCTGGAACAACGACGTCCTGCAGTCGGCGTTTCTGGACGAGGTAGCTCCAGAGGTCGAGGCGACGGTCCGCATCGGCGATCAGCCTCATCGTCTGTGGCGCACCCCGGCCGGCGCTTGGATCGATCAGCGCAATGGGTCGCCGCGCAGGCCGGGCGATGTACTGGAGATCCTGGCGCCGACGGCGTCAGCCCCCGACAAGCATCACAAGAGCGCCATCAGCCTCCGCCAACACTACCTCCGCGGCACGCGGTTCCTGACCAGCGAGGCGCTTGCGGCGCTCGTCGACAACAGTCCGGAGAGCTTGAACCGACGGAAGGATGTGTTCGCCGACTTGCTGGGGATCCGGCACCTCCGGGACGCCGAGCAGGCGAGCGGGAAGTACATCGGCGAACTTGCGCCGTTCCTGAAGGACTTGGACGCGCGGCGAAAAGCCCTGAGGGCGGAAGCCTCTCAGCTCCGCGCCGAGCTCAAAGACGCCGCGGCGGCGAAGAACGCAGACGCCAGCCTAGCGGCGGCCGAAGACCTGTTGGCTCGCTCCGGCACTGGCCTGGACATCCCCGACCGGATCGAGGCGGCCGTCGGGGCGATCGCGAAGGGGCGCTCCGAACAGGCGCGGCGTTCCAAAGCCCTGGACGAGCTCGCGCCGGTTTGGTCGCGCAAGGCCGAGGTTGAGGCGCAGATCGCCGCCCTTCTTCCCTTGGAGACGGCGGCGGCCGAGACCTTCCAATCGGCCCAAGACGATCGGAGGACCGCAGCGGAAGCTGTGATCACGGCAGAGGCTGTGGTCCAGCCGGCCTCGACACAGATTGGCCGGCTAAGCGCGGCCGAGGACGCGGTGATCGCTCGTCTCGACGCCATGCTGAGCGCGGCGGCGCTCGCAGAGCCTTATCTGACGATCACGCCAGCGACCCTCGCGAATCTCGTGGAGGCTGCGCCTGAGACGCGTTGGGATGCGACGGCCAGAGCGGCGCGGCGCGCGCAACTCCGCGATGCCGTGAACGCGGAGCCGCGCATCGATGCGATGCTCTCCGAACGCGCCCAGCTTGCGGCGCGCCGCAATGAGCTCGCCGCTCAGGTTGTCAGCTCTGAAGAGCTGCAACGTTTGCGGAACGTTGCGGAAGCGAGCGAAGCGGCGTCGTCGCAGGCGCGTGCTGACGCCGAAGCGCTCGCCGGCCCCCTTGCCACGCTGCAGTCGGCGGGCCGAAGCGTGATCAATCATCAGCATGACGGCGATACCGACTGCCCACTCTGCGGCCACGACTGGCAGGGGCGTGCCCAACTCGTTGCAGCGGTCGAGCGCACCCTAAGCGCAGCGCCGGCGATGGTGGCGGCCGCCCGAGCGCTGGCGAGCAGCGCGGCGTCGGCCGCGATCGCCGCGCGCAAGGCGGTCACCGACGCGATCCAAATCCAAAGTCAGGTCGCCGCCCTTGATCGGGAGTCACAAGACCTGGAGCGTCGCTTGGATGCGGACCGACAGCTTCTGACCGCGCTCGATGCACCGTTGTCAGGATCAGATCGGCGGCGCTTTCTGGATTGGGCGGAGCGTCGCTTGGATCTCGCCGATGCGCTGGCGGCGTTGAGCGCCGCCCAGACGGAACATCAATCGATCCTCAGCGCAGACGGCGAACGCTTCCTCGATCGCGCACTCCCGATTGCGGACCTGAGAGCTCGACTGACCCAGACCATCCTCGGCAGGCGTACGATGTTGGAAGGCGTCTTGCGAACGGCGCGTGAAAGCTTGGGGCGCGCGCAAGCGACGCTCGCTGAAATGGTTACGGTAGAGACGACCCGGCAGACAGAGCTGGAATCGGTCCGCCGCGACCAGGCCGCCGCTGAACGTGAACGCGCTACGATCTCCCAGCTTTGGACGTCCGCGGCCGGCCAAGCCCCGTGGACGGCGGACGGGCTCGAGCGTTTGAGGGGCGAGGTCAATGCGGCGCTCGCCAAGCTCGATGCCGCCGACAATGAAGTGGCGGCCGCGCGGGCTTCCTGGGATGTCGAAATCAAGCACACCAAGCTGGCGAAGATCGAAGCCGATCTGGCGCCAATCGCCGCGAAACATGCTCGCCTGAAGGCGAGCAGCGACGTCGCCCAGCGGCTCCAGAAGGCGTTTCGCGAGAACTACACGGCGACGAGCCAAGCCCAGGTCGGCGGCTTGAGCCGCGTCGTGAACGCGCTGTTCCTTCGGATGCACGCGAACCGGATAGTTGATCGGATCGACCTCGGCCAGTCGGAGTCGTTCCTGCACTGGTTCGCGGATGCGGGGGTCGCGCAGCTCGACCCTGGTCGTGATTTCAGCCAGGGACAAAGGCAAGATCTCGCACTGGCACTGTTCCTTGCCCGGGCACGCGGATTGGGTGGCACGTTCTTCCTGGATGAGCCCGTTGCGCACTTGGATGACCTCAATCGCGTAGGGCTCATGGACGTATTCCGCGCCGTTGCCACCGAGGGCGGCGGTCGGGTTAGACTTGTGATCACCACGGCAAGCCGCAGCCTAGCGCGGCACATGGTCGAGAAATTCAGCACAGCCGGATCGGACGATCCGACGAACCCCGCCATGCGCGTCATCGAGTTGACCGGCAACGGTCGCCTCGGTGTCAGTCAGCAACAGGTTTACCCGATCGGCGTTTAGTTCGGCGATTGTCAGGTCAACGCCAACTCAGCTCTCCTAGTCGCGGCGGCTCACCCAAGCTAATCGAGTCCGATTATTGCCTGATCGTCTTGCCCGCGAGTTGAGGCGCCGATCAGCAGGCGACGAGGTCGGCGCCTAGGTAGATTTCGTCGAGGGCGGCGATGAAGGGCTGACTTAGTTGCCAGAGCCGACCGGTGATCGCCTTTTGGGCCTCGCCGGTCTCCGCTCTCCCATAGGCCGTCGCAATCGAGGCGACGTTGATATGAAGGATCTGGCGGCCCTTCTCGGATTTGGAGACCTTGCTGTCCTTGGGCGTCTCACTGGACGCGGTGACGACGATGATACCGCGACGCAGGGTTTTCGGATCGTAGGTCGTCTTGACCTTCACGACTGTCACCCCGGACTGGATGAGCGGTTCGAGCTGCCGGGCGACCTCGGACCGGTAGGTTGCGACGAGATCGAAATAGGCCGCCTCCACGCCGAGGGCGCGAATGGCGTCGAGCCGTTTCCGGTGGGTTCGGACCGTCGTCGCGAACTCGTCGTCGTCGAAGCCTTCACAACGAACCGAGAGGCTGGTGCGAGAGCTGTATCCACCGCCGATGTGCTGCGTGAACACATCATCATAGATCCGCAGCGCCTCCTCCGGATCCGTAGTGGCGATGATCTTTTCCGCCGCCTCCACGAGTTCCTCGAGGTCGTAGAGGGTCGACGTCATCTTCGTCTTGTTCTCGAAGAAGGCTGAGCCAATGTCGCCCCAGCCGTTCTCCAGCGGCAGGTTGAAGTCGTGGTCGATGTGGTCCTTTTCGGGCTTCACATAGCCGGACCGGTAGAGGAAGCGGCGGTTGTCGCCGAGGTCCGCGCGGGTCAGGGCGTTCTCGATCTCATCGAGCTTCAGGCCTTGGCGCAGGACCTCATAGTTGCCCAAGGCCAGCAGGTCCGCCCCCTTCAGCATATAGGCGGGCTTCTCCGTTCCGTCTTTACGGGTCGTCGTCTTCCGTTCGAACTCGGCAACGATAGCGGGTGCCGAAAGGAGGAACATCCGCTGGTCGTCCTCCTGTCCGGTGCAGACCAAGACGAAGAACTCACCATACGGTTTCTCGTCTGCATCCACGACATAGGCCGTCGGAATCTTGATAGTCGTGGCACCGTCCTGGATGAATTTGACCTGCACCACGCCAAGGCGCGGCGCCCGCTGGTCGAGGAAGTTGGCACCGGTCAGCCGACGCTGGATCAGATAATCGGCACCGTCGATATCGACCGACCGACTGAGCACCCAAAAGCGCTGGAGCAGGAAGGCGCGGGCGCGGGTTTCGCCGAGCACACCGTGCTCCATCGATTTCAGCCAGGGCGGGATGTCAGTCATTGGGAACTTTGGGCGTGCGGAGACCCGCAATCTGGGGAGGCGAGGACGCGTCGTCCATGGGCTCCGAAGGTCATGCGGGCGGCGGGCGAGGCGGAGCGGACCGCCCGCCTCCCTAACGAGGAATCGATGAAGGCGCGTGGCCGACAGGAGGCCCTTCTGGGTCGGGAAGGCGCTTGCACGGCCGCTGAACGGGGATCCGACGGAAGCTGCTTGGCAAGCAACTGCGCTTCCGGATTAGGCGGTACCGATCGCATGCGTCCCTATACCCTTATTCTAAAATCAAAGAACGTTGTTGCGCATGAGACGTGCGCCCATCTGTGGAGCGTGGGGCTTCACGAGGGCCTACCGTACCAGACGGCATCCTAGGCGACGAACGTCCGCATTTCCCCTTCCTGCTAATGACCGCTCTTGGCGCGTCCCCGAACGGTTACGGGTGTAGGATTGCTTTTGAGGGGCCGCCTCTAGGAGGAGGCTATGCGCCAGCCCGACTTGTTCCGCTTACCTCAAAAACCATGGGACGCTGGTCGGCTCATCGGCCCAAAAGCGCCTTTGAAGCCGAAGCACATCTGGGCGATCCGCCAGCAGTTAAAGACGAACGCTCAAGTTCGCGATCTCGGCGTGATCCCGCTCGCCATCCTAGCGATGATGCCGGGGACACAGGGGCCGAATAGATTTGGGAAGGCAGCCAATTAGGCTAGCGCGAGATGGCTCGCGAAGGCACAGCGACGCCATTCTAGATTATAAGGCTCCTTCTTCTCCCTTCCGAACCCATACAATTTTCCCTTCTCGGATTTCAATCACCCGATCTGCAACGTGGAAATAGCGGTCATCGTGACTGATGACGATGAGCGTGCGACCTCCCGACTTCATCCCAGGCAGCAGTTCCTCATAGAATCTGCGACGAAACTCCGGATCCTGATCGGCGGCCCACTCGTCAGTGACGAGGATTGGTCGGCCCTCTGCATAGGCCTGGATCAGAGCGAGCCGCTTCCTCTGGCCTGTCGACAGATCCGTCGTCGAAAACCGACCGTCCTCGATCCGGACCTCGCCAGCCAGCCCCAGGCAATCGAGGCGGCGTCTCGCGTCATCGGACGCCGCGCCGTAGGCGAGATCGTCGAACAGATAGTAGTCGGAGAACACGGTCGAGAAGAGCTGCCGATACTCGTCACGTCTCTCGGGCTCCACGCGTGTTCCGTCGAGCAGCACCTCGCCCGCGTCAGGGGCGTAGAGGCCGAGGAGAATTTTGACCAGGGTCGTCTTGCCCGACCCGTTCGCGCCGACGATGAACAGCAGCTCGCCTGCGTGGACCGTCAGATCGAGCGGGCCCAGCGTGAACGACCGCGCGCCGACGCCGTCGCCGAAGGAATACGTCACGTTCCGCAGCTCGAGAGACCGGATCATGCGAGTCGGCGAATCTGCGGAATCCATGATCAGGCTCAATCGCGGCTCGCTCTGCTCCAGAGCCTCCGAAAGCTTCGTTATGCGCCGGAAAGATACCTGCGCCTGATCCAGAACCGGCAAGGCCCCGGCCAAACGCTCGAGAGGCCCTTTGACATAGAGGAGCACGAGCGCGGCGCCGCTGATGACCGACCGGTCGACGCCAAGCCGACCGGACGCCGCCAGAAGAAGGCAGATCACGACGAAGAACAACGCGGAGCCGACTGCGTCCGCGATCCAGAACAGGGCCATCGCGCGGGTCTTCAGCGCCGCGATCCTTTCGGCGGCTCCGGCCAGCAGCACCCCGTAGACCCGAGCGCGGCGCGGCCGACTGATCTTGAGCTCCTTCGCGCCGTCGATGATCGCGGCGTACTGCTTGTGCAGTTCATCTGACGCGGTTCTGACGGCTTCGTAGTCTCGGACCCAGATGCGCTTGGCCACGAGGTTGACCGCTGAGCCTGCTGCGAGGGAGACCAGCGCGAGGAGGAAGATGACGGGCGAAAGCGCCAGCAGATAGACAAAGGCGCCGAGAGTGACCGCGAGGGCGACGGCGTAGCCGGAGAAGTTGAACGTGAAGGCCGAGACCGTGTCGATGTCGTTTGTCAGCACGGCCATGATTCCGGGCGCGCGCAGGGATTCGAGAGCTCGCAGCGGTGCCCGGAGGATGCGGGCGGAGATGTCCTTTCGAAGCGCCGCGATCAGCATCTGCCCGACCATGCTGTTCAAGGCGCCGGCGACGGCGGTTCCAACAAGGCTCAGAGCGCAGAGGCAGGCGAGCTCCGCGACGCGCCCGACGCTCGGCTCCACGGAACCGATCAGCGCGCTGTTCACCCCCGCCAGCAAACCGGCCGTAGCGACGCCGCCGACGACGCCTGCTGTAGTCGCGAGAAGCGCGGTCCAGCGGACGGGGCGCAGAAGACGCAACGCCTCCGCGATCAGGGCGCGAAGCTGACGGTCCCCAGACGGTCGGTTCATGCCCGTCGCCCGCCGGCTAGCCAGAGATAGACGGGAGCGCCGAGTAGCGCCGCCATGAGGCCGGCCGGCGCTTGCCAGGGAAAGAACATGTTCCGGCCCACCCAATCCGCGAGCATCATCAATGTTCCGCCGAGGGCCGCGCTCCCGAGCGTCTGCTCCAGCGGCCTCCGCAGTCCGAGCTCGCGTGTGAGATGGGGCGCCATAAGCCCGACGAAGCTGAGCGGGCCGACGAGCAGCGTGGCTGCGGCTGTGAGGATAGCCGCGAGACCGAGGATGACGGTTCGCGCAAGCGTCATCGGAACGCCGACCGCGCGGACCGTCGTCCCGCCGAGCGGCGATATCTCAAGCCAGCGCCAGACGAGGAGGCTCGCGGCCAGGCCGGCCGCCGCGACGCCGAGCGCGAGCTGCGCGGCGGAGGCCGAGACGCGATAGGTCGACCCGGACATCCAGGAGAGAAGGATCGCGGCGCGTGGATCGCCGCTCGTGAGCAGCGTGGCCGCGAATGCGCTGAACATCATGCTGAGAGCCATGCCCGTCAGAAGGAGGCGATCGGGCGAGCCGGAGCTGCGAGCCGTGGGCGCCACGAGCGCCAGCGCCGCCGCGGCCCCGCCGCCGGCCGCAGCCGTCATGGCGATTTGGGAGAAGTCCGGCGCGGCCAGAAGGAGAAGGACGACGCCGAGCGCCGCGCCGGACGACACGCCGAGGGATTCGGGACTGGCCATAGGATTTCCGGTGAGACGATGGAGCAGTAACCCCGCCATGGCGAGCATCGATCCTGCGGCTCCGGCGACAGCCACGCGCGGCGCGCGCCACGGCGCCACCAATTGGAAGTCCGCCCCCGACAGCCACGCCCAGCCTGATGCGGACCTGCCGAACGCCGTCGCCGCTGCGGCGGCCCCGACAAGCAGGACCCCGAACATGGCGAGCGCGAGAAACGGACGCTGCGCGCGCGGCTGAGGGGCTCCCGGCCGGAGCGGCTCCCGGCCCGCGGGCCGGCTCCTCAACGCCAGGAGCAGCATCGGCGCGCCGAACAGCGCCGTGGCGCTGCCGGTCGGCAGTTCTGCGTGAAAGAAGGCGACGCGCTGCACGCACTGATCGGTGAGCCAGAGCAGAAGAGCGCCGAACGTCGTCGCCCATGACAGTCGCTGCCGGAGCTTTCTGGCACCGAGCAGCCGTGCGATCTGAGGCGCCGCCAATCCAACGAAGCCGATGACGCCGGCTGCGCTGACGCTGAAGGCCGCCAGCGCAGCCGCGATCGCCACAGCAAGGCCGCGCATGACGCCGACCGGCAAGCCGACCGCGCTGGACTGACGGTCGTCGAGCGCCAGAACGGATAGAGGCCGCGCCAGAAGAGCGGCCGCGGCTCCGCAGAGGGCGAGCCGCGGCGCGAGATACTCGACCGAGCTCCATCCGTTCTGCACGAGCGAGCCTGTCTGCCAGACGAACAACGTGGTGAGCGTGTCATGGTGGAAGATCGTCAGCGCGGCGCCCACGCCGCCGAGCAGCAGGTTGAGCGTCAGGCCGACCAGGATGACGGCGGTCGGGGCGAAGCCGTGTCGGCGCGTCAGCGCGACGACAGAGAGGGTCGCGGCGCCGCCGCCGGCCAGCGCCGCCGCCTCCTGGCCGCGGTCGAGGAGGTCCGGCGCGAACAGGGAGGCTGCGGCCAGCGCCAGATAGGCGCCGGACGAGACGCCGAGCGTCGTGGCGTCGGCCAGTGGATTTCGCAGCGCATGCTGGAGCAGGGCCCCCGAGAGCCCCAGCGCTGCCCCGACGAGAAGGCTGACGACGACGCGGGGAGCCGCCATCTCGCGCAGCACAAGCGCATGGATGTCCGAACCTGGGTCGGCGAAGCTCGACCATGAAAGGTCGGGGCCCAAGGTTGCACGCGCCGTCAGGGCCGTCAGGCCGAGAGCGGCCGCGGCCAATGCCGCCGCGACGGCCGGTAGCGCGACGACCCTTTTGGCGCGCAGGCGGTCAGCCATCCTGCGCTGGCCCGGAGAGCACGGCCGCGGAGATCAGCCGCGCGCACCGCCACGCGGAGGGCGCGCCGCCAAGCGCGTAGAACGGCGCGATCGTCCGTATCCGGCCCGGCCTGGCGATCGGCAGGCTCCGCCAAAGCGTGCTTCGCGCAAGAGCGCGTTCGGCGCGCCTCGTCCGTTCGCCCTGATCGAGATAAAGCAGTCGCGCGTCTGGCGTTTCGGCCAGTTCGGCCAGATCGACCAATGCGTTTCCGAACCGCGAGGGCCGCGCGCGCAGAGCGTTGCGCAGGCCGAGCCGGAGCAGGATTTCATGAACCCAGCTGCCCTCCCCATAGAGGTAAATCTGTCTCCCGTTCTCGTGCAGCACCCCCACGAGAACCGGCTCCGGACGGCGGCCGCGGAGCTGAGCGGCGAATGAGGTGAGCGCTTCACGGAAGGCCGCAAGATACCGATCCGCGCTCTCGCGCCTTCCGATCGATCGGGCGATCGACCGCATCGCCTCACAGGCGTTGGCGAGGGGGGACGACGGCGGATCGATCAGCGTGACGACCTGCGTGGGGGCGATCCGCTCGAACTGCGGCTTGAGGCTGATCTGCCAGTTAGAGATGAAGATCCGTTGCGGCCGCGCCTGTGCGAGAACCTCCAGATTGGGCTCCGCCCTCGATCCGAGGTCGAGCGTCTCCAGGGGCAATGACGGTTCAGGCAGCCATTCCCGATAGACAGCGGTGTCGGTGACAGCGAGCGGCGCGACGCCCATCGCCAGGAGGCTCTCGGCCGCGGCCCAATCGGGCGCCGCGACCGAGATGGCCGGCTCGGCGGCGAAAGCTCTCCGTGAGAGGGCGGAGTCCGTGAGACAGGCCACGCCGGCGCCAATCACCGCCCTGCGCGTGAGCGGCAGAGCTCTGCCCGCACGCGACGCGTCGCGGGAGGCTCGGCCTCGAGCTGGCGCCCCGGACAACGTCAGAAGTCGAAGGTCGACGACAGCAGGACCGTCCGCGGGGCGCCGCGCGCCAGTCCGAAGTTCGTCGAAGCGGCCGCCCAGTAGCTCTTGTTGAAGACGTTCTCCACGGTCGCCCTCAGCGTCACGGGCTTTCCGTCCGCACGCTCGAAGGTGTAGCGGGCCCCGACGTCGAAGCGCGTCCAGTCCGGAATGCTCTGGCTGTTGTCTGCGCTCGCGAACTGCTTGGACGTGTGGATCATCCGGCCCGTGAAGGTCAGCCCCTGAACGATTGGCGCATCCCACTCCGCTCCGAGGTTGAGCTGCGTCTTCGGTATTCCGATTGCCCTCTTGCCGTTGTTGGCGCCGTTCGCTGTTTTGGTCTGCACGCCGTCCATGAAGGCGACTCCGCCAAGAAGTCTCAGGCCGACCGCGAGTTCGCCAAAGACATTCAGCTCGACGCCTCGGTTGCGGGTCTCGCCATCAAGGCCGTAGCGGTTCGTCTTCGCGTCCAGAAGTCCGTTGGGCTGCTCGATCTGGAACAAGCTCATCGTCGCAGCGACGCGGCCGAAGTCGATCTTGACGCCCGCCTCGTACTGCTTGGACTTCATCGGAGGAAACGCCGCGCCGAAATTCTCTGAGCCCGCAGGCGCGACCGGCCCCTGGCTCAGTCCCTCGATGTAATTCACGTAGAGAGAGACGCGCTCCCACGGCTTGACGACCACGCCGACGGCCGGAGTGAAGGCCTGCTCGTCATAGTCGGCGGTCCGCGCCCGGGTCGTAACGTTCCACGCCTTCTGCTGCACCTTCTGAAATCGTCCCCCGAGGATGAGTTGGAGACGGTCGTCCAGCATATAGAGGCTGTCGGCCACCGCGACGGTCGAAAGGGTTAGCGCGCTGGTCTTCGGGGTGCTGGAGAACCAAGGCGACAGGTCGGGCTTCTTGACGCCGCCCGGATCGTAGATATTCGATGAATAGGTGGAGATCACCTGAGGGCGGTTTCCCAGCTCCGAATATAGCCTCGTCGCGCTGATCGTCAGCTCGTGACGAACAGGCCCGGTCTCAAGCCTCGCCTTCACGCCCGTCTCGCCCGTCCAGGCCCTGTTATAGGTAGGCTGATAATAATTGTTGGCGTCGAAGTCCCCGGCTGCGTTCTTGATGTATTCGAAGTTGTAGAGGCCCGTCAGCGTGTTCCTGTGAGCGCCGAAGGTCGCGTAGGCGGTGAAGTTCTCCGTCACGTCATATTCGGCGCGGACGACGCCCGTAATGTCCTCGCCTTTCGTGTAGTACCAGTCCTGACCGAGATCGGCCGACGCCTTCGGCGCCTTGGGAATCTGGAAGCCCGCGCGATAATAGATCGGCCGGACGGGATTGTCGGAATCGTTCTTCTGATAGATCACGTCAGCTGAAAGCCTCAGCCGCTCTCCGCGGTAGTCCAGCCCGAGAGCCGCCTCGCCGAGCTCCGTCGACTGACCGTGAACCGAAGTGTCGCCCTTCCGATACGAGCCGTTCAGTCTCACGCCGAAGGCGTCATCGGGCCCAAACCTGCGCGCGAGATCGACGCTCGAGCCAAATTGCGCGTTGGAGGCGTAGCCCAACGTCAGGCGCGTCAGTGGATCGTCTCCGGCGCGCTTTGGAACGAGGTTGATCGCGCCTCCGATGCTGCCGCCCGGCGCCATGCCGTTCAGCAGCGCGCTCGGGCCTTTCAGGACCTCGACCCGATCGACCCAAGCCGTCCCAGCCATCTGATAGGGCGCGAGACCATAGAGGCCGGAGATAGAGATATCCGGGTTCCCCACCGGAAAGCCGCGGATGAAGAATTGGTTCGAATAGCTTCCGTCCGACCAGGTCGTCCGGACGGACGGATCGTTCTTCACCACGTCGCCGACGCTGCGTCCCTGCTGATCGGCGATTGTCTTGGCGGTGTAGCTCGTGACGCTGAAAGGGGTGTCCATGACGTCCCGGTCGCCCAGAAGACCAAGGCCGCTTCCAGTCGCCACCTGGCCGCCAGCGTAGGAAACGGGCCCTCTGGACCCTGCGACCTCGATCGGCGCCAGCGCGACCGCATCGCGGAGCGCCGCTTCGCTCGCCGACCTTCCCCGCAGATCGACCAGCACGATCGATCGCGGCCCCGCCAATCGATAGACGACGCCTGAACCGTCCAGCATCCGTTCGAGGGCCGCCTGCGCGCTCATGGTCCCACTGATGGGGTTGCTGCGCGCATCAGGCGGCAAAGTGAACGGATAGGCGATGCGCCAGCCGGTTACGGCGCCGAGATCGGCGACTGACGCGGCCAGCGACTTGGCCGGGATATGGAAGCGGTAAGTTCCAGAAGCTTCCTCGTCCTCAGACGCCTGCGCCCTCGCGGTCTGCGCGCCGAGCGTCGCGACAGCCGCAATCGCCGCGAGCCGGGCCGCAATCTGCAAGCCGTCATACGCCCGACGCCCGTCCGTTCTCATTGGTCCGCCCCCGCTGGCCGCGAGGCCACCGAAGGCCTCCGCAGGACAGAACGGACGACGAGCGTTCCGCCGTGCCTGGGGCAGGCAAGATTCATCCAGATGCGATCGTGGCGGGTAGCGCTCAGTAGTGGCGGGTAGCGCTCAGTAGATGACGATCAGGAGAGGCGCGCGAAGCACGCGTCCTCCGACGGCGGTCGCCACGGTCTCAAGGGAGGCGTCGACGTTGGTCAGGGGGAGGCTTGCGGAGACCTCGCGTCGGGCGAGCGCGCCGCGCACGAAGATTCGGCGGCTTGTGTGTCGCTGCAGGGCCGCCACAACGTCCTCCACCGTCGCGCCTTGCACCACGAGGCGGCCTGACATCCAAGATAGCGCAAGGTCGACGTCCGCGGCTTCGACGCCCCGCGTGCGGCCGCCAGCGATAACGCCCTTGTCTCCGCGTTGAAGGATCGTGAGTTGCCGGTCTTCCCGTCCCGCGAGGGCCACGCTGCCTTCACTCACGACGATGTCCGTTCCGTTCGGCAGCCGGTTGACGTCGAACTTCGTGCCTATGTCTCGAACTTCGCCCTCGCCGATTTCCACCGTGAAAGCGCCCGGAGCACCGTGCGCGACCTCGAAAAACGCCTCTCCGCGCAGAAGGCGCACCCGCCGCCTTCCCGGCTGGAAGTCAAACGCGACGGCTGTGTCTGCGGCCAGATGGGCCGTCGACCCGTCGGGAAGACGTAAGACGGAGACGGGATCTCGAGAGGTTACGAGGTCCGCCTGCCAATCCTCGACTACCCCCGGAGCCAGGACCACGACCAACGCGACGGCGGCCAGCCCTCCGGCCGGAGCCATGATCCATCCTCTGCGGGGCGAGGCGAGGCGGGCGAGCCTCCGTCTCATCCGGCTTCGCTCGGCTATCCCGCATGCGGGATCCTCCAACTGAGCGTACAGAACTCGCATCTCGTCGAAGGCTCGGCGATGTCCTGGATCGGAGTTCAGCCAACGCTCGAGCGCGGCTTGGTCCTCAACGGTGAACGCGCCGCCCGTTTTCCGCGCCAACCAGAGAGCAGCCTCTTCGCGTTGCTCGTCGGTCGGTTCGGCTGTCAGTGTCGTACCCCTCGCCAGTCGAGCGCGGCTCGCCGACGCGCCTAGCTAATCCGTATCCAATAACGGCCGGGGGGGGAAATCGCCGTGTCGTCGACCGACGGCGCTGACGATCAGTCCTCGCGGAGGTGCTCGCCCATTCGGGTCTGGCAGTGGCGGAGCGCACGCGCGATGTGCTTCTCGACGCTGTTGACCGATATGCCGTGCCGCCGCGCGATTTCCGCATTCGGCAAACCATCGACTCTGCGCATGAGAAAGATCCGGCGGCAGCGTGGCGAGAGTTCGCGGAGCGCCGCATCAAGCGCCCGGAGCGCCTCGGCGCCTTGAGCTGACCGCTCTGGCGACAGAACGCTGGCCTCGTCGACAGCCGCCGCGGCAAGCATGAGCTGGCCTCTCCGGCGCGACGTTCGGTGATGTTCGATCGTCGCGTTGCGGATCGAGGCGAACAACACCCGTCGGTCATCGTCGATGCTGCCCCGGGGGCCTGCCGCCAGCGCGCGGGCGAACACATCCTGCACGATGTCGGCGGCGATCTCGCGGCAACCGACGCTTCGGCGAGCCAATCGCTCCATCTGGCGACGATGGCTGTTGAACAGAGCCTCGAGTCTTTCTCGCCAAGCTAACATTGGTAGGACCGCAGTGAAGTTGCATCCGGCTTGCTGCGACGGCAAGCGAGGGTGCGTACCGCGGTAAAGAAATATACGCAAATACAATAACTTATATTTCTTCTAATGAAATAATGCGCTAAGCGCGAGCACTGCCGGCGGCCCATTTGGCCGGGCCAGTCGCCGGCGCGCGAAGAAAGCCGGAACAGGCCCTTAGCGCCTTAGGCTGTATTGACAAAAGGGGTTCCCAGATCTCTGCGTGACCGATGCAAGGCTTTCCTTTCAGAGAAGACAGTTTCGGCTCGGGGCGATCTGAGGGATGACGAGTGGGCGCTGGTTGGAGCGCGGCTACCTGCCGAACGCTGCCGGTGGTCTCGGCCCGCCCAGACAACCGCCGTTTTTTGAACGGGATGCTCTATGTGCTGCGGTCGGCTGCCCTTGGCGCGATATGCACGAGCGTTACGGCAAGTGGAACTCGGTCTATGTCCGGTTCCGGCGCTGCGCCGAGCAAGGGGTTTGGGACGCCTTTCCCAAAACGATGGGCGCGCGTGGTCTTACTGGTGACTGGCAGCCCATGATCGACAGCACCACCGACGGAGCCTATACGCAGGCCGCAGGCTCGTGCCGTTCGACTCGGTCGCGGCGACTAGCCTCGTCAGCGCGGCCTCGGCGAAAGGCCCCGAAAGTCTGCTTTTTGCCGTTCCGCTCATGTCAGCTACTGGCGGAGGGCCGCGCCTTCGCCGACCGCCACCACGCCGTTCGTAACCAGCGTCCTTGCGTTCTTGCCGGTCAATTCGTTCTGCGTGGTCGAGGGAATCGCGATGTCGCACGGCGCGCTCCAGATCGAGCCGCCATCGACATAGCGGGCTTGCTTGCCCCGCAGCACCGCGTATTCAGAGATGCGCCCGCGCCGGACCTCCTTGATCTCTTTGAGGAGTGCAGGGTCGATCCCATCCTCGTCCACGACATAACCGTTGGAGTCGGAGCAGGCGATTACTCGGCCGCCGAGCTGCTGCAGCTTCTTCGTGGTGTAAATCGCGACATTGCCGGAGCCGGAGACCACCGCGCGCTTACCCTCGATGCCTTCCTGGCGCGTCGCGAGCTCGGCCTCTATGGCGTTGGGCTCTTGGTCGCGGCCGCCTTCGCGTCGTCTCGGCGGCCGGCGCGCAGCGCGCTCTCGGACCGGCAGTTGCAGCTCACAGTCGACTACATCGAGGAGCGCTGCGCCGAGACGATTCGCCTCAGCGAGCTCGCCAGCCTCGCTGGTCTTTCGGAAAGCTACTTCAGCCACGCCTTCAAGGCCGCGACGGGCATGCCGCCGCATCGCTGGCAGCTTCAGGCGAGGGTCCGGAAGGCGAAGCGGCTGATCGAACGCGCCGAAGCGCCGCTGAGCGACATCGCCAGCGGGCTGGGCTTTTCGGACCAGGCGCATTTCACGCGCGTGTTTCGCGACCTCGCCGGCTGTACGCCCACCGAGTGGCGGGCGCGAAGTCGAGAGCCCGTGGCTCGCTCGCATGTATGGAGACGTCTTGACGATGACCAATGCTGACGCCGCGCCGCCGGCAACGTTCGAGCTTTCGGAAGTGTCTTTCGCGGTCGATGGCCGGGCTCTCCTGGCGCCACTCTCCGCGACCTTCGCGCCCGGCGCGGTCATCGGTCTGGTGGGCCATAACGGTTCGGGCAAGTCGACGCTGCTGAAGCTCATGGCGCGCCAGCAGACCGCGACGGCCGGAGCGATCCGTTATGGCGGTCGGCAGATCGGCGCCTGGCGCTCGCGCGACTTCGCGCGCCAAGTCGCCTACCTGCCACAACAGCCGCCCCTCGCCTCGGGGTTGACCGTCCGGGAGCTGGTGGCGCTTGGGCGTTATCCCTGGCACGGAGCGCTCGGCCGCTTCGGCCCCAAGGATACGCAGGCGCTCGCGGAGGCCATGAGGCTCGCCAATGTGGAGGACTTCTCGGACCGCCTAGTGGAGGAGCTTTCGGGCGGGGAGCGCCAGCGCGTCTGGCTTGCGATGCTGGTCGCCCAGCAGGCGCGCTGGCTGCTGCTCGATGAGCCGACCTCTGCGCTCGACATCGCCCACCAGATCGAGGTGCTGACGCTGGTTCGGAAGCTCGCCGAGACCGGCGGGCGCGGCGTCGTGGTGGTGCTGCACGACGTCAACATGGCGGCCCGGTTCTGCGACGAGGTGGCGGCGCTTCACACCGGGCGGATGATCGCGCGCGGATCCCCGAGCTCGATCATGGCGCCGGACCGTCTCGAGGCGATCTACGGCTTGGCCATGGAGGTGCTGCGCCACCCGCTCGACGGAACGCCGCTCGCCTTTGCAAGCTGAGCGGCGCCCGCCGGCGTGCAGGTTGATCGAGAGCCCTTTGGCGGGGGCAGGGTCTGCGCGCGCAACCTTGTCATCGCAGCAGTCCGGCTTCGGATGCACAAAGCGGGCTGTCTGGTTTCGAGGTCGCGTCGGCCCTACCCTGAACGAGGATCTCGGGAAGCGTGACCCCTCCGGATGCGTTTTGCGCGCTGGCTGCGCCGCCAGTCCCCGCCGCGGCCACGAGCGCGAGCGACGCAACCGCGGCCAAAGCCCGATCGCGCCTCGGCGCCGCTTTCCTATCAGAAGAACGTATCGATCCACCCCCGTGTCTAGATTGGGATTACATCCGGAGCGCCGTAATTCAATTCCTGTGGGCGAGCTAGTAATTATAGTAATTTCAGGATCTTGATATCGTAATCTCAGAAATTATATTTTTTATTGTTCGCATTAAGTTGCTTGAGGATAGCCTACTGCTTCAGTCGACCTCTTCGATCGGAACTCACATACTCTTCGTCGAATGCCCCGGTATGGCCGAGCTTCGAACGCCAGTTCGAGGATCACCAAGCCCGGCAGACGGTCCAAACCGCAGCCTGATGGCTGTCCGGTTCAAGGGGACCACTCTATTGGGTGGGCCATAGCTGGGCTCCGAAGGTCAGCTTTTGTGGCCGCTGGCTAATGTCCGCTAATGGCGGATTGCGTTGAAGAAGGCGGTCGCTGGTCAGCGTCACCATGTCGGCGCACGTATTGCGCCGAGGACGAGCGGAGCTCCGGGGCCTTTCAGGCTGCAATTGGCGTCGGCGCCGCGCCCAGCTTGGCGAGCTTTCTGAGGTTCTGAGCGGTGGTGGCGAGCAGGAACTCGTCGCGAGCGCCGCATGGCCCTCGAAGGCGCAGCCGGTCGAGCCGCAGGATGCGCTTGAGGTGCGCGAACAGCATCTCGACCTTCTTCCGCTCGCGCCGGGAGACGACGTAGGAGTCGGTCTTCGCGATGTCCCTCGCCATGTCGCGAGCACCCTCGTGGATCGAGCGAGGGATCTTCCGGGCCGGCGTGTTCGGGCAGCACCGCGGCTTCAGGGAGCAGGCGTCGCAGTCGAACTTGCTCGCGCGGTAGCGGATCATGCCATCGTCGTCGGCGAGCGGAGCCGAGCTCCGGTAGAACCTCTGGCGGGACCGCAACTCCTTCCCGCCCAAGCAGACGTAGAGGTCGCGGGCGTGGTCATACGGGAAGTCGGAGCGGCTGAACGTGCCGTCGGTCCGGGCGCTCTTGTCGAACACCGGGATGTGCGGCTCGATCCCGCGTTCATGGACCAGCCAGGCGAGCATCTCGGCCGAGCCATAGGCGCTGTCGGCTGCGAGCCGCTCGGGCCACAGCCCGAAGCGCTCCTGCGTCCGCGCGACCATCGTTCGCGCGGCGCCGACCTCGGCCTGCCGGATCGCGCGGGTGGCCTCGACGTCGACAATGATCGCGTGGTCGAGGTCGATCAGGTAGTTGGTGGCGTAGGCGAAGAAGGCGTGGCCCTTGTGCGCGCCGATCTATTGCGCCGCCGGATCAGACCGCGACACGAACTTCGGCAGGGTCTCGCTCGCCGCGCCCCAGGCCGCATCGTCGAGCGTGTCGAGGTATTCGCGGACGGAACGGCGGGACGCGGCCAGCTCGTCCCAGCCTACCTCCGCCGCGCCGTCCGCCGAGCGCTGCCGGTTGGCGTCGGCGCGGATTAGGCTGGCGTCGACCGCGAAGCCGTCGCCGCCGACGAGGCCCTCCGCCATGCAGCGCCTGGCCACGGTCTCGAACAGCTTGCGCAGCAGGTCGCTGTCACGGAAGCGGCCATGGCGGTTCTTCGAGAAGGTCGAGTGATCCGGCACGTCGCCGTCGAGGCCGAGCCGACAGAACCAGCGATAGGCGAGGTTCAGATGAACCTCCTCGCACAGCCGCCGCTCCGAGCGAACGCCGAAGCAGTAGCCGACCAGCAGCATCCGGATCAGGAGCTCCGGGTCGATCGAAGGACGGCCAGTCGCGCTGTAGAACGGGGCCAAATCCCGCCGAACCTCTGACAGATCTACGAAGCGGTCGATCGCCCTCAGCAGGTGGTCCTGCGGCACGTGCCGCTCAAGCGAGAACTCGTAGAACAGCGCCGCCTGGTCGACCTGCCGCTTGCCCATCATCGCCGCCGCCCTCCGCTCATGGAGCTGAATGAATCAGCGGCGCCGCCTCGCTTCAACGACGGAGTTTTTCAACGGAATCGGCGCCGAGCGGCTGTCAGCGCGGACCTCACTGGCGCCGAGCGGTCGCAGGCCGAGGGCGCAAGTGCAAGAATAAGCTGACGGTGCGTTGGGGCTCACCGAAGCGGCCGATCGAAACAGGCCGGCCTGGCGAGGCTTCACTGCGAACGAGCTGGCGGCCCGTGGTCGGGCCGATGCAGCGCAGACATCAGCTTTACCGATGCGCGCCACACCGCGTTGTTTTCTGGAATACACTTTGAAGCTGCGGCAATGAGGTAATCAGCCGCTAACGGCGGATAGCCGCTCAAGAACACGGGCGACCGCTTCGGCGCCGGGGTCGGGCACGCCGCTGAGCGACGCAGAAGGGACGTAAGACGAGCGCCCTGCCCGCGCTTTTATCATCGAGCGGGTTTTGTCTGCGCCTTGGCGGGCGGCTCTCGCCGCCTCGCGCAGACCGCCACCTGCGACGAGCTCGTCAATCGCCGGCTCCAATGCGTCAATCATGGTGCGGTCGCCGCGCCGGGCTCCGCCATAGTCCTGCATGCGCTTCAGTCCGGCCCGAAGCGCGCTTGGGAAAGACGGGTCTTGCTTGAGCCCTGCTCCGGCGGCCATGAAAAAGATCGCTAGCAGAACTCCGCTGCTGCCGCCGCCGATTCGCGACAGTATGTGGCCGAGCGCGGTCATCAGCGCAGCTTGGTCGCCGAGCGGCAGCCGATCGACCTGAGCCGCGATTGCGTCGGCGATCTTCGCGAACGTTGAGCCGGCGTCGCCATCGCCCACCTTGGCGTCGAGCGCGTCCAGCTCCGGCCCGGTCTGCTTCAACAAAGCGGTGGCGGCGGCAAGGAGGCGACGAACGGCTGGGTCGTCCGACGGCGAGATCGAGGGGGCGTCGTGTAGCTCGGGCGCTGAGATCGTGTGGGGCTGAACGAATCTCACTGCGGAAAGCCACGCCGCGCTTTCAGAGGGCGCTAGCAAGCCTGCTCGCCTCTCCTCGTCAAGTACGAGAGCTGTAAGCGAGAAGCCGCGCATGTCGAGCGAGGTCATCATCTCTGCCGGTCCGATCACCATTTCGACGTGAGCGGCGAGCTCAGTCCGAGCGACTGCGGCCATGACGATCGACATCTCTATGGGAGGCGTTCCGCCGAGCGAGTTGACCACCAGTACGATGCGGTCGGCCGGCGACAGCCTCTCAAGGAGCGGTGCGGCGACCTGCGCGACCAGATGGTCGGCTTCCGCGAACTCGATGACCCGGCTGCCCCGCTCGCCGTGGATCCCGAGGCCGAGCTCGACCTCGTTGGGTGCGATGCGCTCCTCACGCTCGACGCCCGGCATCGCGCAACTGGTGAGGGAAAGGCCGAGCGAGCGGACGTGCGTCGCCGCGTCGTCGGCGCGCGCCTTCACCGCGGCGAGCGGAAGCCCGGCCGCCGCGGCCGCGCCCGCGAGTTTGTGAACCAGCAGCGTACCGGCGATGCCGCGCGGCTGGGGCGCGTTATCTATCGAGATATCGTCGCCGACGATGACCACCTCGATCTTCAGTCCGAGAGCCCGAGCCTTCTCGGCGGCCAAGCCGAAGTTCAGTCGATCGCCCGTGTAGTTCTTCACGATCAGCAGACACCCTGCTTCTCCCGTAACTGCGATGATCGCCGAAAGAACGGCGTCGACCGTGGGAGACGTGAAGACCTCGCCGCTCACCGCAGCTGTCAGAAGGCCTTCTCCGACGAAGCCTGCATGCGCGGGCTCGTGGCCTGCCCCGCCGCCCGAGATCAATGCGACACGAGACCTGTCCCAATCCGCCCGCAGCACCACCCTGATGTCGGGATAGGCGTCGAGCCGAACGAGACGCCCGCCGGAGGCCGCCAGCATCCCGTCAAGGGCGTCGGTGACGACCGACGCCCGAGCGTTCATGAAGCTTTTCAAGGCGCGGCTCCTCAAGGATCGGACTGCGCCGAGCCGGTTTGAACGCGCGGCCGCCGCCCCCATTGTGTTTGTCGCCAGACGTCGAGACGCTCAGGCTGTGAGCGCTAGCTTGCGCAACGGTGGTAGGTTTCGCGTATTTCGGGGAAGCTGGGATCGAAGCGCTCGAGCGTGTCGGCGTCCTTCATGCGTACCGACACCGACATTGTGCCAAACATGATCTGCGATTGGCAGTTCAAAAGCGCCGCGAAACCGTCGCGTCCACGACATAACCGTTGGAGTCGGAGCAGGCGATTACTCGGCCGCCGAGCTGCTGCAGCTTCTCGGCGGTGTAAATCGCGACGTTGCCGGAGCCGGAGGCCACCGCGCGCTTACCCTCGATGCCTTCCTGGCGCGTCGCGAGCATGCTCTCCACGAAGTAAACCGCGCCATAGCCGGTCGCCTCGCGTCGAGCCTGCGATCCGCCATAGACTAGGCCCTTGCCGGTCAGCACGCCCGCTTCGTAACGATTGGTCAAACGCTTGTGCTGACCGAACATGTAGCCGATCTCGCGCCCGCCCACGCCGATGTCACCCGCCGGCACGTCGGTATATTCGCCGAGATGGCGGTGCAACTCGGTCATGAAAGACTGGCAGAAGCGCATGATCTCGCCATCGGAGCGGTCGCGCGGATTGAAGTCGGAGCCGCCCTTGCCGCCACCAATTGGCATGCCGGTCAGTGCGTTCTTGAAGGTCTGCTCGAAACCCAGGAACTTGACGATGCCGAGGTTCACCGAGGGGTGGAAGCGAATGCCGCCCTTGTAGGGGCCGAGCGCCGAGTTGAATTGCACCCGAAAGCCGCGGTTGATCTGGACCTGGCCGCGATCGTCAACCCATGGCACGCGGAAGATGATCTGGCGCTCCGGTTCGCAAATGCGCTCGATCAGCGCGTCGTCGGCGTGAGTCCGGATGTTTGGCTACCACGCGCCCCAGACTCTCCAGCACCTCCCGCACGGCTTGGTGGAACTCACTCTCGCCGGCATTGCGCGCCAGCACCTCGGCCAGAATCGGCTCCAGTTTCTCGTCAATGTTAGCCAGGACGCCCTCGTTTTAAGCAGATGCTGCAAATGACAGCGCTTGTATGCGAGGGGCGTCGGCTGCGCCACACCGGAATGGGCTTGACGTCAAGGAGGGCGTCGAGAGGGCCAAGCGCCCGCGAGGTCACCGGTAACTTGACCCTACTAACCCCTCAAGCGGCCCCGCCCTTAGTTCTCGAAATCGGGGGGTTCAAGCAATCCGGCTCCGAGAGCAATCCACACGAGCTTGGCATCATTCGAAGCGTTGAGCTTCGCTTTGATGACCGAGTGGTAATTCTGAACGGTCTTGTGGCTGAGCTGCAGCGCCGCTGCTGCCTCTTCCGTGGAGTTGCCTGCAGCTAGCAACTGCAGGATCTCGACTTCGCGTGGACCAAGACCATCTATCGGAGAAGCGCGGCCTGACACGCGCTCAGCGGCGATCATACGCGCGATGTCGTCGCTAACAGACCGTCCGCCGCGCATCACGGTGCCCATGCAGGCGATCAACTCGGCCGAGGGGCTGCTCTTCGTAACGTAGCCGGAGGCGCCGGCTTCGAAAGCCTTCAGCGCGTAATTCACGCTTTGGTGCATTGAGAAAACAAGGATCTTCGCCCTGCCATCATAGGCCCGGATCCGACGGATACCTTCAAGTCCGCTGGATCCAGGCATAGAGATGTCCATGACGACGATGTCTGGTTGGACCTTCTTATAGAGATGATATGCTTCAAGTACCGTTCCTGCCTCGCCGGTAACCTTATAATCCGCTTGTCTCTCGAGCAGTTTCCGGTAGCCAGCACGAACGACCGGGTGGTCGTCTACAAGGATTGCCGTCAGGCGTCTCATGCAAGAGTCTCGGTGAAAACGGTGCTTTCCAAGGGAATTAATGCGGAAACACGCACTCCTTTATCGGCGGCCGCTGCGGCGGAAAAGCTGCCGCCGAGGGCCGCGACGCGCTCGCGGATGCCTAGGATCCCATGACCTGACTGGGAGATGAGACGAGCAGGATCGCCGCCGCCGTCGTCCTCGACCGTGACACGGATCACGGAGCGCGACGCATCGGCGGCGATCTGGAGTCGCACCTCGCTGGGACGCCCATGACGCGTCGCGTTGGTGAGACACTCCTGGGCAATTCGATAGATGCTGAGCGCCGCCTGAGCCGGTACCCCCGTAAGACCTCCCATGATGTCGAGCTTGTACACTGGTGCAACGGCATGGCCGGCTCCGGCTCCGGCGAGGCGGGCGTTCCATGTGGCGACGAGTTGATCGAGACTGCGTTCAAGCCCCATCTCATCCAGCTCTGGAGGTCTGAGCCGCGCGAGCGTTCCGCGCAGTGTCGCCATCATACGACGGGTGATGACGACGATTTCGCGCGCCTCTTCCGCAACCTCTTGATGATCCGCTTCGATCGCCGCTGCGATTGCGTCAGACATCGCGGTAATGGCTGTCAGGCATTGTCCAAACTCATCGTGCAGATCGCGTGCCAAGGAGCGGCGTTCCTCCTCCTGAACCTGGAAGAGCCGCCGCGTCACAGCGGCGCGCTCCGCTGTTGTCTCCGCGAGGCGCTGAGTGAGGTCGTTGAACGCTCGCGCGATATGCGCGAACTCCGCCGCTGCCCGGAAGGACGGCAGCCGTACGGCATGATCACCCTGCTCAAGCCGTCGTAGCGCGCGCACGATGCGCTCAGCAGGCATCAGGGCATGTCCAATCACAACTGTCGAAAGCAGGCCGATCGCGGCCGCCATCGCGGCTGAGACGCCCACAACGACACTAACCTGCCGCCACGCTGCCCGAGCGGCGGCGCCCTCGTCGGTCTCAGCGCGGACTTGTCCCGCCTCCTGCATGTACAGCGTGATTGTACGGCTCACCGGCGCGATAGGACCGAACATGGCCTCGTTCAGGGCGACGAACCAAGCCGGGGGTTCGGATCCAGCGTTTCGGATTCCACAGAGACGTCTTGGCGCCCAACCGCTCCAGGCGACGCTCACGCAGTAGCCGGGACTGATCACCCTAAGCGTGTCGGAGCTGCGCCAGTCCGGAAACGCGAACTCCGCGCCGGGAGCGACCGAGCCCCGGAACGTCATTTCGCGCCAAGCCAGCGATACAGCCTCCCGCTGGACGCGTTGAGCCGAGGCGGTCAGCTCCGAATGGATGCTGCGATTGACATCCACCATCACCCAGGAGGCCGCTCCAAACAGGCAGAGAGCGACGACGCCCACGACCTGCAATATCAGGCTAACGAGAAGTCGCATGGCCAGAGCCTTCCTGCCGAACGGCGCCAATCATCCATTGCGGACTGACGCAGGCAAGCTATCCCACCGAATCCCGGGCAAAACTCCCGATCGAAGTCGGGATCGCCGCTCTTCATAAGCTAAGTTTTTTAAGGCTTTCCTGAGGGGCCCTCCTGGCTGGACGCCAGAGGCACAAGAAAAACGATGCTCTTGGAGGACGCTGGTGATCCGGATAAAGACGATTTCGCTGGGCTTGAGCCTCGGCGTTAGTTTCGCTGCGGTCGCTCCGGCGCTCGCCAATGACGACGTCCTGAAGCGAACCGCTGATCCTAAGCAGCAGGTGCTTCAGACAGTCGATTACGCGAACACGCGCTATTCCAAGCTCTCGCAGATCAACAAGGACAATGTGAAGAAGCTCAAGGTCGATTGGGGCTTCTCAACGGGCGTTCTGCGCGGTCACGAGGGTTCACCTCTCGTGATTGGCGACATCATGTACGTCCACACGCCATTCCCGAACAACGTCTACGCGCTGGACCTGAACGACAGCGGCAAGATCATCTGGACCTACCAGCCGAAGCAGGATCCTGCGGTTATTCCGATCATGTGCTGCGATGTCGTGAACCGCGGCCTTGCCTATGCGGATGACATGATCTTCTTGCATCAGGCCGATACGACGGTCGTGGCGCTCGACGCCAAGACCGGCGAGAAGAAGTGGTCAGTCGTCAACGGCGATCCGAAGAAGGGCGAGTCGAACACCGCAACCGTTCTGCCGGTGAAGGACAAGCTGATCGTCGGCATCTCGGGCGCCGAATTCGGCGTGCGCGGCCACATCACTGCCTACGATCTGAAGACGGGCAAGTTGGCGTGGCGGGCATATAGCCAGGGTCCTGACGAGGACATGCTGGTTGATCCGGAGAAGACCACGGAGCTCGGCAAGCCGATCGGCAAAGACAGTTCGCTAAAGACTTGGGAGGGCGATCAGTGGAAGACCGGCGGTGGATCGACCTGGGGTTGGTACTCCTACGATCCGAAGCTTGACCTATTCTATTACGGCACCGCGAATCCTTCGACCTGGAACCCGAAACAGCGTCCGGGTGACAACAAGTGGTCGATGACGATCTTCGCCCGTAATCCCGACACCGGCATGGCCAAGTGGGTCTACCAGATGACGCCCCACGACGAGTGGGACTATGACGGCATCAACGAGATGATCCTCACGGATCAGAAGATCGACGGCAAGGAGCAGCCGCTCCTGACGCACTTCGATCGTAACGGCTTCGGCTACACGCTGAACCGCGAGACGGGCGCGCTGCTCGTCGCCGAGAAGTACGACCCGGTGGTGAACTGGGCGACCAAGGTCGACATGGACAAGTCGTCCAAGACCTACGGCCGTCCGCTCGTCGTCGCGAAATACTCCACGGAGCAGAACGGCGAAGACGTGAACTCGAAGGGCATCTGCCCTGCGGCGCTCGGCTCGAAGGATCAGCAGCCTGCGGCTTACTCGCCGGAGACCGAGCTGTTCTACGTTCCGACCAACCACGTCTGCATGGACTACGAGCCTTTCAAGGTCTCGTACACCGCCGGCCAGCCTTACGTCGGCGCCACCCTCTCGATGTACCCCGCGCCGAACAGCCATGGCGGCATGGGCAACTTCATCGCTTGGGACGGCAAGAAGGGTAAGATCGTCTGGTCGAACAAGGAGCAGTTCTCCGTTTGGTCGGGCGCTCTGGCGACCGCTGGCGGCGTGGTGTTCTACGGCACGCTCGAAGGCTACCTGAAGGCTGTCGACGCCAAGACGGGCAAGGAACTCTACAAGTTCAAGACCCCGTCCGGCATCATCGGCAACGTCATGACCTACGAGCACAAGGGCAAGCAGTTCGTCGCGGTGCTCTCGGGCGTCGGCGGCTGGGCGGGCATCGGCCTTGCGGCCGGTCTGGCCAACCCGACCGACGGCCTCGGCGCGGTCGGCGGCTATGCGGCTCTCTCGCAGTACACGGCTCTCGGCGGTCAGCTGACCGTGTTCTCTCTCGCAGACTGAAATCAATCATCCAGCGCATGCATCGCGTCAGTAGACGCGGCGCTGATGTGGACTTCTGTGGAACCTGGCAGCTCCCTCTTCCAGGCAGTCCATGGGTAAGGCGGACCTCTCGGGGTCCGCCTTTTTTTTTGAACCATTAGCGGCGGAGCTGGATGGATACTTGAAGGCGATTGTGCACGGCTACAGACGAAGCCAGCTTGCTCGGACGACGAACGAAGAGCTCTCGCGACCGTCGGCCACGCGCATTCGGCCCGCACCGCGGTGGCTGTTCGGCCGCGAAGCCAGCCCGTCTGAAACGGAAGCAAACCCGCAAGCCAACCAACGCTTCCTTGCTTCTTGAAAGCTGACGTGCACGAAAGCGGCCTCTCATTGAGGCGCGTCCACCCCAGAAAACTAGCTTAAGGGGAACTCAAGCCGGCCAGAGCTGACCTGTGTTCCACCGCACCTCTCGCTCAAAGGACATTCGAGTCAGTGACCTTGAATTCCCGGGCCGCGAAGAAGAACGAGAACGCGCAGACAAACACGGTTGCGGCAATCCCGGCGGTTACGCCGAGCGTGGCCGAGAAACCACCTGCAGCATGGGTGAAAGCGATGAAGGGAGCCGCGAGGCCGCTCGCGGTGAAGCCGAGAAAGTACCGAACACTGTAGGCCTTGGCCCGCAGGTGCGCTGGCGCGTAGCGCGCTACCATCGCATCGTTCACGACCACCTGACCGTAGATGCCCGCCATGGCGAGGGCGAGGCCCGAGAGCAGCATAACGCCGGTTCCGGCGCTGGCGAGAGCTAGCCCCATCGTTTGAGTGGCGGCGAGCCCCACGAAGATGACAGGTAGCTCGACCTTGTCGACCAGCCGGCCGACGGCGAGCTGGGTCATTGCGCCGACCATAAAGACTGCGGTAGCGAGCGAACCGATGAACGACAGGGACAGATCGAAGCCGAGCCGTTCGTCGATCACTTTCGGAGCCGAGATCGTGGCAACATTGAATGTCATGCCGCCCGCCACGACCGCGACCACGAAGATCACGAGCAGGAGACCAGGCCGGGCCAGCGGTCTGGTCAGGCCGCCCGCCTCGACGCCGGAGCGCTCCTTGCCGTCGCCGGGCACCACTGCGAGGAAGACGACGCCGGTCGCGAGGCACAGGATGCCGGGAGCTGCGAAAGACGCGCGCCAGCCGAGCCACGCCGCGACCAGCGCCGTCACGCCGGAGGCGAAGCCGGCCCCAACGTTGCCCCAGACCCCGTTCACGCCGAGGGTTCGGCCTAGCTGCCGCGCGTGACTGACGAGCATCGCCGAGCCGATCGGGTGGTAAATCGCGGCGAACACTCCGAGCACGAATAGCCATCCTGCGAATGCGAATGGCGTCGAGACGAGAGACAGGGCAATCAGCGAAGCGCCGCAGCCGAAGAAGAACACGGCCAGCAGGTTGCGGCGGCCGACGCGTTCGGCGAACCACCCCATGGGCAGCGAGAAAGCGCCGAAGGCCACGAAAGCCCCAGTCGCGACCCCAATCAGGGACGAGTAATCGAGACCGAGGTCGGGGGCGATCGCGATCACGGCCGTGGGAAAGATCAGGAGCACAAAGTGGTCAATTGCGTGCGCGACGTTGACGAAGCGAAGCGTGCGGAGGGAGAGGGTCTCGGGGCTCATTGGCGGTTCCAACGAAGCGAAAAGTCCGCTCTCATAGCTTGCTCGATGCTCCACTGGCCCCCGAATTGTCGCCGGCCGGGTAGATTGCGAGAAGTGCGATAAGATCGTGGGATCCGCGGACTACAGGATGCGCCGCGGCCGCTCGCGGTGGCCGGGCTGCACACGGCCATGAATTTCTGCCCGAATGAGAAGTCTTCAACGATCCCAGGGCCGAACGGCCGCCGCACTGACGAACGGCAATGACGCTGCCATCGAACTGGATATTCGATAGATCGGCTGGGGGTGAGCACGACCGGCTCAACGGCGGGGGAGCTGCCGTTGATTTATGAGGACATCGAGAACGTCCGCTTCGACGAGCGAAGGAACGTGCAGAACGACGCCCTCCTCCCGGTTGAACCTACGCACGACCTTCCAAAAGAAGACCGGCGTGCTCGCCCAAACATCGTGACCGCCCATCGTTCTCTTCTATGCGGAATTGAATCTGCTGCGGGGTCAGCTCACCAATTCGTGTCGTTCCGGCATCTGGTTGATTGCACTCGAGCGAGCCACCGTCGAGAGCAAATCCGTTTGCGTGATGATGCCGAGAACCGTCTGATCACCGTGGGTAACGATGATCGCGTGGGTCGACCCGTCCGTCAGGATAGGGACGAGGTTTACCGCCGGATCATTCGGATCAGCCGTCCTCGGCTCCGACATCACGTCGGCGATTGCGCCACTGTTTCGAAGCGCCAGCTCCCGTAAGCCCAGAGTTCCTACAAGACGCCCGCCCGCATCTACGACTGGCAGAGTCCTGATGTTGTGCGCCAGAAGGAGCTCGCGCGCCTGCCGGATCGTGTTGTCCACCCGTATCTGTACCACGTCGCGCGACATAATCTCGCGGCAAGTCAGATTGCCATGAGTTCGCACAAGCGCCTGGTGCTCGACCTGCCGCAAAAGCCGGTCCAAATCAGCACGGTCTATGTCCAGCGTTTCGTTGAAAGCGACCAGCGCCGCATCGATATCCTCCGGCTTGAATCCGACGCGAATGGAGGCGGGAAGGTCCGCTGTCGCATGGTTGTTCGCGGGCACGGGAACCGCGATGTGCGGATAGTTTCTCCGGGAAATTTTGTGAAATGCGACGCCGAGCGCCACCAGCACCAGCGAATTTAGGCAGACCGGAAAGAGCGGAAACAGGAAGCCAGCCGAGGTGACCGCTGGCCCTCCGATCAACGCCGTCAACGCAGCAGCTCCTCCTGGAGGATGGAGGGAACGCGTGACCGACATCGCCGCAACCGCGAGCGAGACACCGACGCCGATGGCGAGCACTGGGCTTGAGACCCAATGGGCGGCCAGAACGCCCATGAATGCCGAAATGGTATTGCCACCGATCACCGACCAAGGCTGAGCCAAGGGGCTCGCCGGCACAGCAAAAATCAGAACCGCCGAAGCTCCCATAGGAGCGACGATCAGGGGGATATGAGGTCCCTCCCCGAAGCACCAACCGCAAATCAAACCCGTCAGAGTAATCCCTGCCAAAGCCCCCAAACACGCGATCACGCGCTCGCGAAGCGTGGCACCGGCGAGGATAGGTCTGAACAGCCGAAAGCCGGCGGCATCTCTGCCTCGCCACGGTCGAAGTTTTCCAAATGGCATAAGCGCTCACAAATTCTGACACGGAGTGGGCGGGCCGACGACGCACCTCAAGATCGAGGCCGCGAGCTGCGCTCCTGGAGGAATGAATGGCGAACAGTCGCTCGCGTGGGGGCAGCGTGGACAATCATGGAGCAGGTGAGCTTGTTCGCAGCTACCGATAAGGTACATTGGCGGCGCACCTTATCGGCAAGAGCTTCCTGAAATGCAACATGCTTGTGCAGAACGCTCAATCCGAGGGCGCCGGGGCTGATGGGTTGGCGCAATGACGCACATGACAATCAGGCTTCGCCCCGAAGCGCGCGGGAGCGGCCGCGTGGGAGGATTTAATTGACCCTGCCTCTTGTTGAAGAACTCATTGATCCACGAGTGTTGGCACTCGTCCCGGCAGCATCGTTCGTGTTGGGGCTGACCAGCTTTACAGCTCTGATTCGGGATGGAAAGATCGGCGGGCGTTACGATGTCATCGAATCGACCGTGGGCGTAACCGCGTCGCTCACCGCAATAGCGCTTGTGTTCCAACGTTACGGCGCACTCTTCGGCGCGCTCGTTGTCGTGCTCGGATTGCTTACGGTGCAATCACTAGGAAGTACGCGGCGGTACACCGTTCTTCGGCGCGTCGCGCCTTGGTTAAGTTTCGCCCTTCTGTTCGCCTACCTAGGGGTTGATTTTCGACAGCGGTAAGATCTCGCCGAGACGCGACTGGGCGTTTGGAGCGCCGCAGAGTGGCCAATTAGTTTCGGGACTGGGAGCCTGATGAGGCTGCGCCCAAGAACACGGCCTTAACCTGACGCACTCTTCGAGCGCACTCTCTTCGGCGGCATTTCTGAATGCGGCGCTTTGTTGCTGCGTAGACTCGGTATATTTGCAATCGACTCTTCGATCGCGCGCGAACCGATATGATCGAGCGACGCACCGAGCTATTTGCCTCCGGTTACGTTAGATCGCCCTAATCGCTATATCTCGTCGGCGGTCCATTCGATCTGGTAACACCTGAGGGCTTCGGAACGCCGCCGCCTGCGTGCCCGTGCCGTGACGCACGCAGTAAAACTAGCACCTGCCGACCGAAAAGCTGCTCCGGCACGGCGAACAGCGGCAGATCCCGGCGCATTCCAGTCCGCGACCTCAGACTTTCACCTCAACCGCGGTCCCGCTTTCCTGAACCACAGGCTGGTCACCCCGCGAAACTATTTTGGCTGTTTTAGAAGATCACGATCCAAGATTCGCGTTGTCTCGGATCACACACTTCTTCCCAGACGCCCACGAATATCCAATGAAGCGAAAAGCTCCAAAGAGCACTTCTGTCGAACCGACCAGGGCTACCTGATTGTGGACACCGTCCTTTAGAGTGAGGAGATTGATGAATTTTTTTGCGCTCTCGGAACAACAGCATGATCTTGATTGCTGCGATTGCGACGATCACTATGTCCGGAGAAGGTTCTAGGACACTCCGTCGTCGCCTCTCTTCTAGCCTTGTTCCGGCTTGAGAAACGTGGCGGCCTTAGGACGATCTAGCACGATGATTGATCGTGTCACTTGAAACGCTAAGGAGAGCGCGCGCCTGGAGGCAAGATGGCCGGTCGAACCACCATTGCAAGAGCGTCATTGCTCCACTCTGAATGTATCAGGCGGCCTGACTATTATGCGCCGGATCCATCTTTGTTGCCCCAGCACGACGCCACCGAAGCATGGCGGCCCAATCGCATAGGGCGTCGGAAAGTGCCGGATGTTTACCGGTGGCGGAAAGCCGCGCGTCGACGACTGATTGAGCAACGCCTTACGTTGCCGATTGCCGAGCGCGCGTGTAAGGCGGCGGCAGTCGCATCACGGCTCGACGAACTGGTTGGTGACGTGCGCAACCGTATCGTCGCCGCTTACTGGCCGATCCGGGGGGAGCTCAATTTACTCGACTGGCTCGCCTCCGCCGCCGAGCGTGGAGCGATCTGCGCTCTGCCGGTCGTAATCGAGAAGAACAGGCCGCTCGTCTTCCGCGGCTGGAGCCGTGGCGGCCGACTAGAGCGCGGCTTGTGGAACATCCCCGTCCCGCCGGCTGGGCAGAACCTCACACCCGACATCGTCCTCGCACCCCTTGTGGGCTTCGACTTCGCCGGGTATCGATTAGGGTATGGTGGCGGGTATTTCGACCGGACACTGTCAGCCTGCGACTACTCGCCTACGACGATTGGCGTTGGGTATTCCCATTCTGCGGTCGCGACGATCTATCCACAGTGGCACGACGTTCCGATGGGTCAAATCGTAACCGAGCATGCGACGTTCGCCGCCCGCACTAGATGAGTGGCGGCATGGACCAACTCTACCGTTCTTAAGGCGCTCCACAGCGCCGCTTTTCGCCTGACATGAGAACCAATGCCGTTCGCGTCGCACCGGAGATACCTGACGTGCGCAGAAATGCTCATGCGCATTGACTTACTGCATCGGCAAGAAGACCGTCGCGATGTGACGTCGTCTATGACGCAGCCACCGCGCTTGATGACAATCTAAGATCACAAAGCGGTTCTCTTCAGAAGTCGCTATTGCGGGCTGATGGCAAGGCCAATAATGCTGTAGGATGGATATCGGCCTTGCACGAACATTCCTTGAAGTGGCGTCGACCGGCAGCTTCGTGGCTGCGGCAGACAAACTGCACATTACCCCGACCGCCGTGAGCGCCCGGATACGAATCCTCGAAGATCAGCTCAATCGCCGCTTGTTTGTTCGGAGTCGCGCCGGCGCACGCTTGACGCCTGCCGGCGAGCGATTCCATCCCCACGCGACGGCCCTAGTTCAGCTATGGGAGCGAGCGCGTCAGCAGGTCGCGCTCCCTACCGGGCGGTCGGAGCTCGTTGGATTGGGAAGCGAGATCAGCCTGTGGAACCCGCTGCTTCCAAGGCTTCTGTGCTGGCTACGACAGAAGGCGCCTGAATTGGCGCTGAGAGCTGAGGTAAATACGCCAGAACGGCTGATCGATCGCGTGCAGGAAGGTGCACTAGACGTCGCAATTTTGTACAATCCTCCCGCTCGGCCTGATCTGGTGATGGAGTTGATAGATGAAGAAAAGCTTGTGATGGTTACGACCTGCCAGCGGGGCAGTATGAGTCCTGCGGACTACATTTTTGTGGAATGGGGGTCGGCGTTTGTGGCAAGCCACGATGCAGCATTCCCTCATCTCGCCAATCCTGGCACCTCCATCACGCTTGGCAGGGCGGCGCTTAATTTCATGCTGGAAGTTGGAGGATCCGGATATTTCAGGTTGAGCGTAGTTCGCTCCTATCTCGCCTCGAAGCGTCTGCATAGGGTAACCGGCGCGCCAGAATTTTCGCACTCCGTTCATGCTGTATACTCGTCACGCAGCACTGCTGATACGCTCGAGAGGGTGCGTGACGGTCTACAAGCCTGCACTCGCAGCCAGGAGGCGCACGGCGTTGAATGAACGAGTTTGAGTATGTCTCTCCTATGCGCCATAGTATAGGAGCCAATTATTGAAATACCTGACAGCTACGTCAGCATTCGAGCGAGATCGAGGCCCCGGTCGCGGATCAATCCGGCAGCCAGCTCCGCATCACGATGTTCGATGGCCTTAATGATAGACACGCAACTTGTCTTAGCGCCTACGGCGGGTCCGGCTTCGGACAGCGCGATGTTACGAATGCCGCGCAAATGGATTAGAAGGTCTTGCGATAACGCATCTATGGCAGCGCACCTCCCAAGCAATATGATCTCGCGATGGAATCGAATGTTGCCATTGGAATAAAAGTACCGGTCATCGGAAATCGACGGAATAAGTGCGTCGTACAGCGAGCTCAGCTGCGAAGTGGTTGCTCGCGCACATGCCAGCCGGGCAGCCATGCTTTCTAGCGCAGCGCAGGCGTGGACGATATCGATGATCTCGGGCTTAGTCTTTTTTACGACGAACACGCCGCTTCGCGGCTTGGAGCGTACAAAGCCCTGCTGCTCCAGCACCTTGAGAGCTTCTCGCACGGGCGTGCGGCTCACGCCTAGGTCGCAGGACAGTTTTCGTTCGTCAAGTCGTACCTCCTCGGCGGAATCGTAAACGTCCATTTTGGTGATAGCCGCCTTCAGCGCCTCGTAGACGAGCGTCCGGAGGCTAGACCTAACTCCAACCGGTTGGATCTCGACTGAACATTTGTTCGGCATGGTCGTCGACGTCTCTACGGGTGCTTCAATGACGATTTTCGGTTATCCGGTAAAGATCGTGGATGGTCGCTGGATGACGCCTCTAGCGACGTCGAGCGCCTGCTCGAGATCGGCGATCAGATCTCCGGCATCCTCAAGGCCGACAGATAGTCGCAACAACCCCCAACCGATGCCCGCCAGACGACGGGCCTCTTCGCTCATCCCGACGTGCGTCATCGTGGCCGGGTGCGCCAGCAAGCTTTCGACTCCGCCGAGCGACTCGGCCAACGTGAACACCCGCACAGCGTCAGCGAAACGGGCTGCCGCCTGGATGCCGCCGTCAATCTCGAAGCTCAGCATTGCTCCGGCGCCTCTCTGCTGCCGCCGCGCGAGATGGAAATTTGGATGGGAGGTCAGTCCCGGATAGTGGGTCGCCACAACGCCGTGGTGGCCGGAGAGGAATTCCGCTATCAGACCCGCGCTGCGCTGCTGGCGCTCAATCCGGGCGAAAAGCGTTCGTATCCCGCGAAGCGTCAGATAGGCATCGAATGGGGCGCCAGATACCCCCGTCACATTGGCCCAGTGAGCAAGATCGTCACCAAGAATAGGGTCTGCAAGGATCACGGCGCCACCCACGACGTCCGAGTGTCCGTTGAGGTACTTCGTCGTCGAATGAATGACGATATCTGCACCGAGTTCGATCGGCTTCTGCAGCGCCGGCGAAAGAAAAGTGTTGTCGACCGCCACCTTGGCACCTCGCGCCTTAGCGCTTAGGCTGATCTCCCGTATGTCGACCACGCGTAACAGAGGGTTGCTTGGCGTCTCGATTAGAACCAACGACGGCGTATGGCTCAATGCTGCCGCGACCGCAGCGCTGTCGGACTGATCGACGAACGCCACGTTCAGATGCCGTCTTGCCTGCTTGGCCATGAGCAAGCGTTGGGTCCCACTGTAACAATCATGCGGCGCGATCACGAGGTCACCGGGTCCGAGCCGGGAAAGTACGAGGTCGATCGCAGCCATGCCGCTCGACGTGATCACGGCGCGCGCGCCGCCTTCTAGCTTGGCCAGTGTGTCGGCGAGCATGTCGCGACTTGGATTTGCCACACGAGAATACTCGTAGGCTCCCGCGCTGTCGAACCCTTGGAAAGCGAATGTGCTGGTGAGGTGGATGGGTGGCGCGATCGAGCGGAAGCTTGGATCGCTTCCAATTCCGTTTGAAGCGGCGATTGTCTCAGGTTTTAGGTGCACTGCCATGCCGACTCCGTGCACCCGAAGGCGCCGCTCTGGGTAAGACGATGACGCCGGCCGACTATGCACTCAAGCGAATGCTATTGGTGCATAGGCGCAGAATTTTTGCTGGTTCTCCGATGAAGCGCGAGTGGCCGCGCTCGACGCCGACGCTCGACATGATCGCACAGGATCCCAGACGCTACTGCGTCTGGCAGGACGGCTAGATGGCGGTTCCCAGAATCCCTCGGGCGGGCGCGCCCGAGGGATTCTGAAACGGCAAGGACACGCTCTATCGAGTCCACGGCACCAACGAGCCGGAAACCATCGGCAGACCGGTATCGTCGGCTGCATTCGAATGCTGCATCAGGATGTTATTGACCCCTACCAGCGGGTTCGCGAGGATCGAGAGCGTCGTTCGATAGCGCACCAATGCGCTCCGCGAGCTTAACCCGTTCGCTCGGCCCAGACTCTCCCGGCGGTTCGTACCGGCCTCCTGCATGGAAGCACTCTATTGATCCGCCTTTCCCCGGGGAGGTACGCTGCGCGTCTGTCCTGTTCTCGATAAACAATGGCATCCTGTCGAAAGCCGTCCTGGCGCGGTCACGCTAGGCTCTCGCCAGCCGAACCACTCCGCCGATCGGGATGACGCCGCTGACCCTCCTGGAACAACCGCTGCAAGTGGACCTTCACAACCGTGTGCGCGGGAACGTGGTCCGCCTCGCGATCGCTCAGGCGCTCGCCGGCGCGAACTCGACGGTCGTCTTCGCGACGGGCGCCGTCGCGGGAGCCATGCTGGCGCCCTCAAGCGCCCTTGCGACGATGCCCGTATCGACGTTTGTGGTCGGCATGGCGGCCGGAACGCTGCCGGCGGGCGCGATCGCCCGGAGACATGGCAGGCGGGCTTCGTTCCTCGTCGGAACCACCTGCGGCGTGCTGGTCGGCCTGATCTCTGCGCTCGCGATGTATCTGGGCTCGTTCTGGCTATACTGCGCCGGCACGTTCTTCGGCGGCATGTACGGCGCCGTCGTCTTGTCTTTCCGTTTCGCGGCGGCCGACGGCGTCCCAGCAGACCGGCGCGCACGCGCGGTGTCGGCCGTCATGGCGGGCGGCGTGTTCTCGGGCGTGATCGGACCACAGCTGGTATCCGCGACGATGGACCTGACGCCGCCGCACGCCTTCGTGGCCACCTTCCTCGCCCAGGCGTTCGTCGCAGCTCTGTCGGCCTGTGTTCTGTGGGGCGTTCGGCTGCCGAAGCCGCAGCCATCGAAGGACGCAGGTCGTCCGCTCGCTGAGATCGTCCGTCAGCCGCGCTTCGTCACCGCCGTGATCTGCGGCGTGGTCAGCTATATGCTGATGAACCTGCTGATGACCTCAGCGCCGCTCGCCATGCGGATCTGCGGCATCTCTCAGAACGCGGCGAATCTCGGCATCCAGTGGCACGTCATTGCAATGTATGGGCCGGGGTTCGTCACCGGCAAGCTGATCACCCGCTTCGGTGCCCCGTCGATCATCCTGACGGGCCTGGCGCTGACAGCTTGCTCGGTGGCCGTTGGACTGACCGGGGTGGATATCGCTCACTTCTGGGTCACGCTGATCCTTCTCGGGGTCGGCTGGAACTTCGGATTCACGGGAGCCTCCGCTATGGTGCTCGAGTGCCACCGGCCGGAAGAGAAGACGCGGGTCCAGTCGCTGAACGACTTCATCGTGTTCGGACTGATGACGGTCGGCTCGTTCCTGTCAGGCGGAGTGCTGACCTCGTTCGGCTGGAACACCGTCTGCCTGATCACGCTGCCCCCGCTGGCGCTCGCTGCGTTCTGCCTGCTGAAGTCCGGCCTCGGGAGAAAGCCGCTTCCCCAATCCTCCTGAAGCTTGGCGCAACGGTCAGATGACCGCCTGGGCGCGATCGACCTGGAGAGCTCTCACGGTTCCGGCGGGCGATGCGCCGCAGCCGCTGACGATCCGGGTGGAGAGCATGCCGCCCCGATCGAGGTTCCATGAGCATCATCACGACTGGCACCAGCTGGTCTACGCGATCTCGGGGGTTCTTATCGTGTCAGTGGACGGAACCCGGTTCGTGATCGATCCGGAACATGGCGCGTGGGTTCCGGCGGGCGCCCCCCATGAGGTAAGCTCGCTCTACGGCTGCGAATTTCGGAGCCTGTGGATCAAGAATCTGCCGAGACAGGCCTGCGCTGACGTTTGCTGCGTGCTTTCGGTCAGCCCATTGCTCCGGAGCCTGATCAACGAAGCGGCCCAGGTCGATCGCACGATCGATGCGGCGTATTTCGGCGAGCTCTCGGCTTTCATATTCACGCAGCTCAGGCGCGCGCCACGCGTTGCCTTCGCGCTGCCTTGGCCCCGCAGCGGTCCGCTGCAGGCGATCTGCGAAGCGATCTATGAAGATCCCGCCGACCCTCGAGATCTCGAACACTGGGGCGCCGCCCTTGGCGTGTCAGTGCGCACCCTGGCGCGCAAGTTCAACAGCGAAGTCGGCGTGACCTTCAGTGCGTGGCGGGCGAAAGCGCGTGTGGCCCGCGCGATCGAGATGCTCAAGCACGGCGAGAGCGTCACCGAGACCGCTTTCACGCTCGGCTATGGGTCGGTTTCATCGTTCACCTTCATGTTCCGGTCGAACATGGGCGTCAGTCCACGCGCCTACGCCAAGAGCGCCGGAGACGCTGTTCGCCGCAAGGGTACGGGCTGAGCTACGCTGCGGGGCTCGAAAGTGATGGCGATCCGCACGCCGACTGCCGGTCCGATCGCACCGCCGAGGGTTGGACGGAGCAGGCGGGCTTGACGAGCAATTGCGCGCCGGCTCTCCGTTGCACTCGCCGCCGGCCCCGAGATTCGATTGCGGTCGCTCTATTCCCGGGCTGAGCGTCTCCTGCCCCTCAGAACTTCGCCTTGACGAATGCGCGGACATTGGCGCCCGGCAGCAGGATCTCGTCCTTCTTGAATGAGGCCGAGTTCCGGATGCGGTCATTCAGCAGATTGTCGCCGACAAGACCGACCGTAATCGAGCTCAGCCGAGTCACCGATCCGTCAAACCGGCGGGTGTAGCTGAGCTCGGCCTTCAGATCGTCGTAGCCCGGCGTGCGGGTCTCGAACGGCGCTGTCTCGTCATGCGCGAAGGCGTGCAGCAGTCCGACCCGGCCATAGAAGCCATCCTCGCTGCGCCAGAACAGACCGCCGCCGACCCGGTGGGGCGGAATGCGGGGCACGTCAGTTCCATCCGAGAACTTGGCGCGCACAAAGTCATACTGGACGTCGACCCCGAAGACATTGCGGCCGACCGTGATTGCGTCGAACTGAGCCGCGAGATCTACGCCGTAAAACTTGGCGTTCTGCTGAGAATAGACGACCTGAGCGAGCTCGTCTCCGATCCCGCAGCTATCAAAATCATCGTCGCAGCGGGCGCCGGTCAGCCGTCGGTAGATGAAGCCGCTGTACCGGGTGTAGTAGGCGCTGGCGTCGACGCGAAGCGGGCCTTCGGCGCGGCGCAGTCCGATCTCGACGGACTTCGCCTTTTCGAGCTTCAGGTTCGGATCGCCGATCTCGAATGTGCCCGGAGCGTCGTGCGGGCCCTTGGAGAACAGCTCGAGCGCCTGCGGCGCACGTTCCACATAGCTGCCGGTGACGCTCGCCACAAAGCCGAGCGGCAGATCCTGCATCAGGCCTCCGCTGACGCTCATTGGCGTGAAGCGGCGGGTGCGCTTGCTCTGGGGGAGATCGCCGCCGGCGGGCAGATAACCGGATGGGAACGCCGTCGCCGTGCCGTCGACAGAGGCGTGTTCGATGCGGGCCGCGCCCTGCGCGCGGAAGCCGCCGCCGAAGTCGAGTTGCTCGAACACGTAGGCCGCGCCGGAGCCGGTGTCTGCTGGCGGAATGAGCTCCCCGGCCTCTCCGCCGGTCCGAAGCTCGGCATAATCCCCCTGGGCGCCGAAGGCGCCGGTGAGGGCGGCGAACGGCAGGTCGATCTCCCGGTGCTGGATCTCGACCCGGCCTTCCGCCTCACGGTTCTTGAAGGTCGCCTGCACGCCGTCGACGCCATCTTCGCCGACGCCGACCTCGTTGTGCTTGTAGCTCGAGCCGCCAAGCCAGAAGCGCACGGCCTCGAACGGGCCGGCGTCAAAGCGCCATTCGCCCTGCGCCTGCAGCTTGTCCTGGCGCGGGTCGAGCCGGGTGTCCGACTCCGCCGCCTCGCCGCCAGGGATGTGGTAGAGCGCGTCGTAATGGCTGTAGGACAGGCCGAAATAGCCGTTGTCGAAGAGCCGGGCTACTGGTTGATCTCAGGTTCAACCAGCTTTGCGAGCTTGCGCAGGGATTCCTGCCAACCGAGATAGCAGGCTTCCTGCGGGATCACGTCCGGAATGCCATGCTGTTCGATTCGGATTTCCGTGCCGACCGAAACGGCCCTTAGGGCGACCGTAACAGTCATCTCTCCCCGCAGGTTCGCCATTTCTGATCTGAGGCGTTCCGGCGCGATCGTTAGGGCGCTGCTGCGCGCGGAGGGAAGCGTCAGGCCGGCGCCGAGGAGCTTCGCGTTCAACCCGACGAAGCGCAGCGCGTAACGTGTCTTGCTGGCCGCCGCCTGGAAGCGGCGGTAATCGGTGGCCCCGCTGATGACCACCTCTCGGACCCAGCTCAGGATCTCTTCCTGTTCCGCCGCGGACCGGCGCGGAAAATCATCCGGAAGATGCCATGCCAACCGTCGGCGCTCGGACGGCGCGATAGGAGCAACGCCCTTGGCCGTCCTCGTGCGCCCTCGACGTTCGACCTTCGCCTCGAGATAGCCCGCCGGCAGCCGATAACGGCGCTCAATCGCTCGTAGGGCAGCGAAGCTGACGGCGTTCGACGGCATGGATGCCCCCCTGCTCCAGGTCGCCAAGGCGTTCAGCGATGGAGTTGGACCGGCAGCGAGGAGCGAGGCGTGCAGGGACCGCAATGTGTCGCCATGCTGCGCCATGTGCAAACGCAAGGCTTCGCCCAAGCTCGACGGGTCGCTACAAGTGGTCCAGAGCTGGCTCGGCTGACCTTCGTTCTTTGGCTGGCTTTGCCTTTGCCGCTACAGGAAGTCGGCGCGTTCTAGTAACAGGCGCGCGGGCCGCCGTGTCGACACGCGGAGGTCGCGTCGGCGGGTCGCCGGCGGCTCGGCAGATGGCGTCACAGAGCGGCTGGAGATCGGAACGAAGCTCGAGAAGGCGCGCAGGCGCGGCCCCTGTGTTCTCAGCCAGCGCGACGAGGTCGATCCAACGTCCTCGGTAGGCCGGGAACGTTCGGCCCTCGAGATGAAGCAGGAGATGGTCATACAGCGTTCGCCGTTCTTCGGCGTCCAATTTCGCATCGAGGCGGCGGCGGAAAAAGCTTTCCAACATTCTGGGGGTGAGGCTTCTGGACACGGACGGCGTACGCTCACGCTGACGTTTTCGCGGGAGCGGGATTTGCTCGGGCGGAGAAAAATCGTCAACGCGGCCAGAGCATTGCGCACAGATTTTCGCCGTCCCGGCAGGCGGTCTGTTTTCCTGCGAGACGATCGGTGCTTCGTCGGCCAGCGTGGCGCATAGGTCGGCAAGCGACCGAGCCTGAGATGCTGGCGGCAGGCAACCAATCAGAGAAGCGGCCGGAGCTTCACGCGCTCGATCGTGGCTCTTCGAGCTCGTCGAGCAATTTTGAGCTTGGCACTCCGAGCGCGACCGCGATCCCCTCAAGCACCGTCACCGTGGGATTACGCACGCCGCGCTCGACGCCCGAGACATAGGTTCGATGGAGCTTCGCCTCGAAGGCGAGCCCCTCCTGAGACCAGCCTTTCGCCCGCCGGTAACGCTTCACATTGAGGCCGACCCGGCGACGCACGTCCATGTGCGGACGGTCAGGGCGATGTCGCCTATCGATCTACAGACGATGAGTCTCATTTCGCTGGACTGCCGCGCGGAACGGAGCGATGCCGGACGTGCGCCGGAGGTCGGCGCGCAGGAGACCATCGTGACCGCCGGAGTGTTCGTGCTGACAGACGCTGCAACGCTGATCCCGATGAAGCCGGCGAGCTTCGTCACCGAGGACGAGTTCCAGAACCTGCTCGCGAGTTTTCCGGAGCTGCTGGTCGGCGACCAGATCGACAGTCAGTCCCCCCGCCGCTTCATCCTCGTCTCGCGCGAGCAGTCGATCGCCGATCAGGAGGGCGGCGGCGGCCGCTGGGCGGTAGACCATCTCTTCATCGATCAGGATGGCGTTCCGACGCTCGTCGAGGTCAAGCGGTCGAGCGACACGCGCATCCGCCGCGAGGTCATCGGCCAGATGCTGGATTATGCGGCGAACTCGGTGTCGTACTGGCCGGTGCAGAACCTGCGGGACCGGTTCGAGTCGCGATCGGCGGAGGACGGTGTAGATCCAGCGTCAGTGCTCCGCGATCGTCTGGGCCTGGAAGAGAAGCCTGACGTTTTCTGGGGCCGCGTGGAGACGAACCTCAGGGCCGGTAAGGTGCGTCTGCTGTTTGTCGCTGACGTCATCCCGCGGGAGCTCAGGCGAGTGGTCGAGTTCCTCAACGCCCAAATGAGCCCTGCCGAGGTTCTCGCGATCGAGCTTCGGCAGTTTCAGGGCGAAGGCCTGCGTACGCTCGTTCCCACTGTGATCGGCCAGACGCAGGCGGCCATCCGGAGCAAGAGCTCGACGTCGGGCGCTCCACAGCGGAGCTGGGACGAGGTCTCCTTGCTTGAGGCGCTGGGCGAGCGCACTGATGAAAGGAGCGTGACGAACGCACGTTTGATCATCAGCTGGATGAAGCGGACTGCTGATCGCGTCGCCTTCAACACCAGCGTCGAGTGGGGATCGATCACCGCTGTGTTCACTCGCCCCGGAGCAGAGGCACGGCCACTTGCCATCTGGAGCGACGGGTCGTTTGGCGTTCAATTCGAGTATTTGAAGAACAAGCCGGTGTTCAGCGAACTTGCCGAACGGGAGGAACTCCTCCGCCGCGTCAATGAAACGCCGGGCATCGCACTGCCTCCGGCCGCCGCTTCCGCGCGTAAAACCGTCAAACTGTCCGCGCTTACGCCGGAAGCCGTCGCGTCGAGGAGTGGCTGCTCAAGCAGCCGGAGGCCAAGATCGTCACCGCCTATGTCGGGGCCGGCGCGCCGCGCTTCTTCTTCTCCTACAACCCCGAGCTCCCGGACCCGTCCTTCGCCAAGATCATCGTGCTGACGGGTAGCGAGGACGAGCGCGAGGCGCTCAAGCTCAAGGCGCGGCGGGTGATCGCGGCCGGCCTCGCGCCGGAGGCGCAGGTACGCGTCTCGCAGCTCGTGTTCGGCCCCTACACGCGCTACCCGGTCGCGTTCCGCGTCATGGGTCCCGACCCGCAAGTCGTGCGCGGAATCGCCGACACGGTCCAGGTCGTCATGACGGCGAACCCTAATACCCGCACGGTCAACCAGGACTGGGGCGAGCGGGCCCCGACGGCGCGCTTCGTGCTCGACCAGGATCGCCTGCAGGCGATCGGCTTGACGACCGCGGACGTGTCCGACCAGCTCCAGGTCCTGCTCCGCGGCGTGACCGTCGCCCAGGTTCGCGAGGACATCCGCGCTGTAGCGCTCGTGGTGCGGAGCGACCTCGGGGCCGCACCTGACCTCGGCCGGCTCGGCGATCTCACCATCGTCAACCGTGAGGGCGCTCCTGTGCCGCTCAGCCAGATCGGCCATGTCGTGTCTCGCCCGGAAGATCCGGTGACGCGCCGGCGCAACCGCATCCCGACGATTGCGGTGCAGAGCGACATCAACGAAAGCTTGCAGCCTCCGCAGGTCACTGCGGAGGTGTTCGAGGCGCTTCAGCCCACAATCGCAGCGCTGCCTCCCGGCTACCGCATCGAGATCGGCGGCAACGCTGAGGAGTCGGCCAAGGCTAATGCGGCGCTGGTCCCGATCTTCCCCGTGATGGTCGGCTTCATCCTGCTCACCCTCATCCTGCAGGTTCGTAGCTTCTCGGCCATGTGGATGGTGTTCATCACCGCCCCGCTCGGGCTCGTCGGGGTCATGCCAACGCTGTTCCTGTTCAACGTGCCATTCGGCTTCAACGGTATCCTCGGGATGATCGGCCTGTCCGGCATCCTGATGCGCAACACGCTGATCCTCATCGGGCAGATCCACACCAACGAGGAAGAGGGCATGAGCCCCTACGAGGCGGTGGTGGAGGCTACCGTCCAGCGGGCGCGGCCCGTGGTACTGACCGCGCTCGCCGCCGTCTTCGCCTTCATGCCGCTGACGCTTTCGGTGTTCTGGGGCTCTCTCGCCTACACGCTGATCGGCGGCACCGCGGCAGGCACCGTGCTGATCCTGCTCTTCCTCCCCGCACTCTACGCGATCTGGTTCCGCATCCGCCCGGAGATGGGCGAGAGCCCGGCACCGGCCCCCGCCGCCGCGGCCGCCCACGCCTGAGACCATCGCCCTCACGACAAGCTAACCGACGCTACGAGGATCGCGATGACGCCGGTCGCCGCCACGGCGCCCGGCGCATAGCCCGGAACGCAGAGCTCAACCCGTACGCCGTCTTCGCACGTGTGAATGCTTCGCGCATGGAGGAGGCGAGGAACGCCGTTGATAAGCCTCTTGCAGTAATCGAACGCGATCATTGCGGTCTGCACTTAGCGGCCGATCGGCGACATGTTCTAATTCCCCGCCGATGTTTGCGGCGAGCGCGATCCTCCACTCCTGGTCCACGGTGCTGCGACTTCGGAGCAGCCTCTCCACCGCCGCCGGGAAAGCCATAAAGCGGCCCCCTAGTTTGCGACGGCGGGGCTGTAACCGCGCGCCGGAGCTGCCCGAAGAAAACATCGTGCGTCATGTGACGCACGGTAGACCCAACGGGAGACACTTATGTCCGCACGTACCAAGATTTCCGCTGCCGTCCTGGCAAGCGCCGTCACCTCCGCGCTGGCGTCCGCCGCCGTCGCCGCTCCGCTGACCAAGGCGGAAGGCCAGGCGGCCGTCGCCGCGCACAAGGAGAAGTGCTATGGCGTCGCTCTGAAGGGCCAGAACGACTGCGCCGCCGGTCCGGGCACCACGTGCCAGGGCACCTCGACCACTGACTTCCAGGGTAACGCGTGGAAGTTCGTTCAGGGCGGCACCTGCGCCAGCATCGAGGTGCCGGGGGGCGGTCACGGCTCTCTGAAGCCCATCAAGTCCTGATCCTAATAGGCCGGGAGCGGAGGCGATGATGGCCGACGTCATTCACATCGACGGTCGGGATCCGACGCGAGATCTTCAGTTCCCGGCCTATCCGGTGTCGGGCCTCTCCGGAACTAGCCTGAAGCATGAGCATCTCCCGGCGATCGAGGCCGAACCTCAGGTGGGCTACTTCGAGGTTCACGCAGAGAACTACATGACCTCCGGCGGGCCGCCCCATCGTGTGTTGGAGCGGATCAGACGGGACTTTCCTCTGTCGCTACACGGGGTCTGCATGTCCATCGGCGGTCCGCAGCCAATCGACCGGCTTCATCTTGAGCGGTTCCGGAGACTGGTCGAGCGGTATGAGCCAGCTCTGGTGTCCGAACATCTCGCATGGTCAACCCATCAGGAGGTATTCTTCAACGATCTTCTGCCGCTCCCGTACAACGAGACGACGCTCGCCCATGTCGCCCGCCATATTGACGAGGTGCAGCAGGCGATTGGTCGGCCAATCCTGCTGGAGAACCCGTCCAGCTATGTCGCCTTCAGTGACACGACCATGAGCGAGATCGACTTCATCCGCGCGGTGGCGCGCAGGTCGGGCTGCGGTCTATTGCTCGACGTCAATAACGTCGCTGTCTCGGCGGTGAATCAGGGATTTTCGCCAGTACAGTATCTTTCCGAATTCCCGCTCGAGCTCGTTGGCGAGATCCATCTCGCTGGACATGCGCCCCAGGTAGACGACGAAGGCGGCCTACTACTGATCGACAGCCACGATCGAGCAGTCGCCGATGAAGTTTGGGACCTCTACGAAAAAGTCATCGGCAGCCGCGGCCCGGCTCCAACATTGATTGAGTGGGACAGCGACCTGCCCGAGTGGTCGGTGCTCCGGTCCGAGGCCGCGGCTGCTCAACGAATATTGGACAAGTACGCGGTCGCGACGGAGCGAGCCCGTGCGCTCGGCTGAGGATCACAGCACAAGGCGCTCGTCGACCTTCGCGGCGGACTTCGCTCCTGGCTTAACCGATCCGGGCCGGCCCACGCCGCCTAATGTGATCGGCCCAGGAAGCAAGAAGGCCGGCAAGCGCTACGACGTCTACCGCAACAACGTGACGGTCAGCCTGATCGACGCGCTGGCTGCGATATTCCCCGCGACGCAGCGCCTGACGGGCGTGGAGTTCTTCCGAGCGATGGCGCGCTTCCATGTGCGCGCGTGTCCACCGCACTCGCCTCTGCTCTTCGAATATGGCCGGGACTTTCCGGCGTTCATCAGTGCATACGAGTATGCGCGCGAACTGCCGTATCTGGCCGATGTCGCCCGGCTCGAACGCGCTTGGCTCGACGCCTACCATGCGGCGGATGCCCTGACGCTTTCGAGCCAGGCGCTTGCGGCCATCCCACCCGAGACGCTCGGAGACATCAGGTTTCAGGCGCATCCCGCGGCGCGCGTTGTGCGCTCTCTCTTCCCGGCCCTGTCGCTATTCGTCATGAACCGCGGCGACGGACCTATAGGCCAGGTGGAGTTCGCGCCCGAAGACGCCCTTGTAACCCGGCCTGACGCCGAGGTGTTTGTGCGCAGTCTGCCACCTGGTGGCGCCGTCTTCCTCAAAGCGCTGGTCGACGGGCAGACGCTCGACCAGGCGGCTAATGAAGCGTTCGACGCGTCCGAGAGCTTCGATCTCCCGGGAAATATCGCCGGAATGATTGAGGCGGGAGTCTTCGTCGCGATCAGCTCTGGAGATCACTGATGGAATCATGCCGTTACAGTTCGACTGAGCCTAAAGAGGCGCGCCTCGACCTCTTTTCGGCCGGCGACCGGACCGTCAGGCTAGTCGAAACGTTCGCTCAACCCTCGCTCGCGCAACTTGCGCTGCGGCTGGGGCTTGCGACGCCGTTCTGGAGGTCAGGTGTGCTCAAATGGGATGGCTTCCTGCAGATCAACGACACTGCGATCACGCTGTTCACTGACGAATTCCGACTGCATTTGCCTGGGGGCCCCTACGCCTTTCCGGCACCCGAAGCGTTGGCATTCGTATCGGGCTCGGTCGAGATCCTCGCGCCGATCTTCCTTGTGCTTGGTCTCGGCACCCGGCTGGCCGCACTCGTTCTGCTGGCGATGACGTGCATCGTTCAACTCACGGTCCCGGAGGGTTGGCCGGTGCATCTGACGTGGGCGGCGATGGCGCTCGCGCTGGCGGCGTGGGGGCCGGGGCGGTTCTCCCTCGATCGACTGGTCACGCGTAAGACAGGCGATCTCGGCGACTGAGGTTGGAAAACCACTCGCATCCAGCGCGAGCGGCGCCTCACCCAAAGGATGAAAGAAGAAGGCAGCCGCGCTTGCGGCCGCCTTCTTCTTTCATCGACCCTTTGTTGGATGATCTAGCTGGTCGCACCGAATATTGGCGTGCAGCTGTCATACATGTAGCTGATCGAGCCAGCGTCAGGGCGAAGACAGCCAGTATGCTCCGCGGTCGGGCGAGAATGTTCCGCTGCGCTCCTTCTGCCTCATGGGATCGGGGTGCGCAGCGCGCGTATAGCGTCGTGGGCTACGTCTGCAAACCTCGCGCGGAGAGGAGCGAAGCTGCAGCGGCGATCAGCGCGATCCATTCCGGTAGCACTTCCAATATCCTTCAAGTCTGTTCGTGGAATGCACCATCCCCAAAGAGATCTTGCGGGATGCGCACCTAGGAAGAGGCCCTTCTGGTGAGATCAAGTTTAGCAGGCCGAGTTGCTGTGTAAGCTTCGCCCTAAAAATATATCTGGGTACGACCAAACTATTATGCCGGGCGACAAGTTATCCGTGCTGAGCCATGCCGGTCACTACTGAGGGCCGGGATCTATAAGAATTCCGTAGTTCGGCCGATGTCGCTACGCCGCCCGCCCGGCTGACCGGGCTCGACGGTCGAAGACGCTCCGCAGGTGATCTCACCAACGGGCGATGCGCGGGAGGACGAGGCGAGCAAACAACGTCACCAAGCTGCAGCCGAGGGAGTACCAGACGGTGATATAAAGCGGATCCTCGAACGGGCAGGCGAAGACAAACACAAACGCTCCCCAGGCGGCAGCGGCTGCTCCGGAAGCCATCGCGGTTCCGCCGCGATCGATTGGCGCCCCCCGCTTCATCAGAATGCAGAAGGCGGCAACCGGCGGAATCGAGAGGGCGACCATCTTCCCGACACACTGAACGCCACTGATCCAGTTGAGGCGAACGATCAGGTTCGCCAAGCCGTCGCGAGAGGCGTCCAGTAGCCATCCGGCCGCAAGCGATAGACCGAACAAGGCGGCCACCAGCGCTAGACCTCGCCGCGGAGATCGCAGCGGGTCAAGAGACAAGACCGCCACGCAGCCGCTGACCGCTGCTATCATTCCGAGACTGGTGAGCTTCCACCAGAAGGAAGGCTGATGCATCGCCATCGGCATGTCGTCTCGCAGCATTCCAAGCGAGAGGAACAGCGCGATCTCTGCGGCGCAGAGGCCGAGCAACAGCAAGGCGTCCCCCCACACCGTGCGTCTGCGCACCGGCTTCAGATCAGACGCGAGTTGGTCGATGAGCGGCTCAGTCCGCATAGGCTTCTTGCCTCTGCAACAGGGAGGTTAGCTTCCGGAGGCCGCGGTGAATGTTGATCTTCACGAGCGAAGCCGATTGTCCTGTCGCGCGAGAGGCTTCCTCAACGCTGTAGCCTTCGATCTTGACCAAGCGGATCACTCGGGACTGCGCCGGCTTCAGCGTTGTCAGGAGTTGCTCGAGCAAGGACGCGCTGACGACGGCCACCTCATGATCGTCGACAGCTATGTCCTCATCGAGCGCGACTGTAGGCTTCGCATTCAGGCTCCTGATCGCATCAATCCACTTGTAGCGAGCGATCGCGCACAGCCAGGCCCTGAAGGGCCGAGACGGATCGTAGGTGTGACGTTTCTCGTGCACGGCGATCATGGTGTCCTGCACGGCATCGTCGACCATGCCGGCCGGCAAGCGCCGCGTGAAGTAGCGGCGAAGCCAAACCGCAATCTCCGGAAGCAGTCGACGATACGCGGCTGAGTCTCCGCTCTGAGCGGCGGCCATGAGAGAGTCCCATTCGTCCTGCGCTCCCGCGCCATAGGGTTTCACTGACGAAGTACCCACCGAGCCCGATCACGGCTGAAAATGCCGCTACCGCGAGAAGCGTCGCTTCCGCATTTGCCAAGTGAGTTCGGCAAGCCGGCGGAATTCGTTACGGGGAGGAGCAACTGGCTTCGCCCAAGTCGTGATCAGAGCGGCGCGAGAAGCGCGCCCATATCCGGGTGACCGAGTTCACTCCGGCGTTGGGCCGAGCCGCCACGACCCCTGCCCTGCCGCTCTCAGAGGGCGACGACCTGCAAACCCGTCTGTCCGGTGCCGCCGACCCATGCGCTTTTCGTTTTCAGGCTCTTCGGGTTGCCCTCATTCAAGCTCACGAAGCGCCCCGAGCTGTCAGAACCGCAGCCGCGCGGCGGCCGTCAGGGTGCGGCCGGAGCCGAGCAGATAGCCGTCGCCAGGCGTCAGGCCGAAGATCGGGAGGCGGCGGAGCGGCCCGAAGGTCTCGATCCGCTTGTTGAAGATGTTCAGCGCCTCGAAGTTCAGCGCGAGCCGCTTGTCGAGGAGCTCCCAGGTCGCGGCTGCGTCGGTTGTCGAGAAGCCGTCGAGATGCTGGCCGAGCGCGTCCCGCCGGTCGCCGAAGAAATTCTGCGCGACGGTGACCTTCACCATCGAGGGGTGCACGAAGCTCACTCCGACGCGGCCGTAATGCTTCGGAAGGAAAGGCACCGCCGCGCCTTTCGGCACGCCGTAGAAATAGCCGTCCGTCGCCGTCTCGTTCACCTCGGTCCAGCTTCGGGTGTAGGTCGCGAAGACGCCCACGCCCCCCGTCAGCCAGAGGTTCGCGCTCGCCGTCAGCCGGTCGATGTCGGCCGAAGGGATGTCGGCGGAGCGGAGCGACTCCGAGATCGGGATCGAGAGGCTCCTGGCCTCCTGGCGCTGGTATTCGAGCGCCGTGAAGAGGTGGCGGCCCCACTCCGCGTCCCAACGCGCGGCCAGGGTCTCGACGCGTCCAGCGAAATTGAGCGGGAGCTGCGTCGGCGTGATTCCGACGGTCGTGATGGGGCTGAGGGTCAGGATGCTTGAGGTCGCCGTGTCGCGCCGATAGGCGGCGCGCAGCCATTGCCCGTCGAACGGCTGCCAGGCGACGCCGATCCGCGGGTCCAGCCTCTCATACTCGCCGCGGCGGTCGACCTTGGCCTGCACGGCGAACAGGCCGGCCTCGATCTTGAGATCAGGCGTAACCTCCCAGACAGCGTCGCCGTAGATCTTCCACGCGTCCCCGTTCGGCCGGCTCGTCGTCGGCAGGAAAACGCCGCCGCCGTCGTCCGTGGTCTTGTAGCGCGCGACCGAGCCTTCCACGCCGTAGCGGAAGGTCACATCGCCGACGCCGACCAGATGGCTCACGGCGGCGGTCAGCTCGCGCTGACGGACCTTCTGCTCTCGGTCGAGGCCGAAGAAGATGAGCAGCGGGTCGGCGTTGACGCTGCGCTGGTCGATCGTGGTCCCCGCCACCATTGCCTCGAGCACGTTGCGCTCGCCGAACTCGTGGCTCCAGCCGACGCCGTTCAGGGTGACGAGCGAGCGGGAATGATCCGGGCGCGCGGTGGCCCCGCCGGGCGTAAAGGCATCCTCGAACAGCCGCGCGTCGTTCCGGTTGTGAGCGGCGAGGCTGAACAGGGTGAGCTTGTCGTACAGAGTCGGCTGCGCGCCGACGATGGCGAGGCCGCTCGCCGAGCGCGCGCGATCGTTCGGCGTCGGGCTGTCCGGCCGGTCCACCGAGCCGTTCAGATAGACCGCGACCGGATAGGGTTCCATCGTCACGGCCTGCACCGCGGCGTTGGACGTCCAGCCGATGTCGCCCTTCTCCGCGATGATCCCCGCCTCGAACGCAGCTTCAAAGAAGGGGTGGTGCGCGAGCGTTGTGCGCCGCTCGGAGCTCGCCACCGCAAGCGGCGAAAGCAGCAGCCCCTGCACCAGCGAGCTGAAGGCCGTCGGCCCGCCATCCGCGAAATCGTCCGGCGGCGCCTGCGAAATCGCTGTCGCGAAAGGATCGGCGCGGTTGACGATCGCCTGGTCGAAATAGGTGCTCGGCTCGAACGCGTCGGCGACGCGGTCGCCATAGTAGCGGCCCCACTCGTCAAGCTCGAGGAAGCGCAGGGCGGAGCCGACGAAGGATCCGTTCTGCCGGTTGGCGTCTATCGTCGCGTAGTCGCCGCCGCGTGCCTGCCGCCGCCTCAACGCCTCGCGCGCGCTCTCGATTGCCTCGTCGGCGCGGTACTGGTCGACGGCGAGGACCGATCGGATGGTCGGCGTCAGCGGGTCGTCGTCATCAAACTGGTCGGCGTTGTCCAGCGCCTGCTCCGCCTCCACCAGATCGCCGTTCTGGTAGTTCGCGATGGCGAGCGCGATCTGCGGGGCGGCCGCGTCCGGGCTGATCGCGGAGGCCTCCAGCAGCTTGCCGATCGCTTCCGCCGTCTGTCCGCGTGTGAGCAAGAGGAAGCCGCGGGCGTAGAGGTTGAAAAAGCCGCCGGGATCCAGCGCCTCCGCCGCCTCGATCTCCCGCTCGGCCTCAGCCACCCGGCCGTTGGTGATCAGGAAGATGGCGTAGTTCGAGTGGTTGAGCGGGGCGGCGGGGTTGAGGGCGATCGCCCGGAGATGCGCCTCTTCGGCCTTCCGGGTCGCGCCGCGTGCGTCCTCAACCAGACTGGTCTCCAGCCAGACATTGTCGAAGCCGGGCGCGATCTCCCGCGCGCGCGCGAGCTCGCGGCTCGCGCCTTCGAGGTCGCTCTCGACGACGTAGCGGTAGCGCGCCGAGGCCACCAGCACCCACGGGTCGTCGCCGTCAATGCGCCGCGCCTGCTCCAGCGCCTTCTTAGCCTCGGCCTTCTCGCCCAGCATCATGAAGAGCAGCGCGCGGCCGGCCCGCATCATCACGTCGTCGGGGAAGCGGACGAGGCCGCGGTCAAGAATCTCGATCCCGCGCTTCGGACCCGATAGGAAGCTTTCGACGCTCGCGCGCGCAATTATTCCCGTGGGCTCGGCATCGAAGCCGCCGCTCGGCGGAGGCGATGAGCTTTTCGGATCGGCCATCCGCCGTGCGGCCCAGGCGAGATAGGTCGCCGTGGCGCGACGCTTCGGGTCGAGCCCGCGTTCCGCCCGGTCGCAGAACGACGTCGCCTGCGCCCAGCGCCGCCCGCGCGCCTCGACGACGCAGCGGACGAGATCCGCCCTCGCCCGTTCGCGCGCGGAGAGCGTCTTCCGCTCCGCCGCCGCGAGCGCCGAAGCCGCCGCCGCGGCGCCGTCGTAGGTGAGCGCAATCTCCGCCAGCGTCAGCCAGTCGCCTGCGGATCGCGCCGCCTCGGGCCGTGCAAGGATCGCACCCCGTTTCTCGCGCTCCTCCCGCCGGCCGAGATCGGTCGGCGAAAGCTCGCTGAAGCTGTCGGAAAGATCGCGGTAGAGCATGATCTGCTCGCGGCGATCGAAGTTCACTAGCGTCACCTTGCGCGGTGCCTGGCCGACGATCGCTTCGGCGCCCTCGCCCCGCCGGACGGTGACGGAGCCCTGCGGATTCCGGAGCTCCACCACTCCGTCGAGCACGATCAGCGCGGTCTTCTTGCCCTCGGCGGTGAGCGACCAATCGGTGCCGCGGATCGCGGCCGCGGCGGCCGGCGTCTCGACGGTGACGCCTGACCCGCCGCGCGCGGCGCGCGCCCACATCGAGCCCTGCGGCAGCGCGAGCTGGGTCTCGCCGTTTGGACCACGCGCAACGTCCTTCACCACGAGCGTCGAGTTTCGGCCGAGTCGGATCTGCGTGCGGTCTTCGAAAAGGATCGCGAGATTGCCCGCCGCGTTGGTTCGGAGCGCGTCGCCGCCGATAAGGTTCTGCTCGATATAGACGGAGCGCCAGTCGGGCTCCGCCCGGAGCGCCAGCTCCTCGCCACCCTTGGTGGCGATCACCTTCGCCGCGATAGGCTTCGGCCTCTCGATCGGCCCCTCGGCGAGCGCCACCACGGGCCCGTAGACGAACCCGGCCGTCAGCACGGCCGTCCGCAACCACGACGCGCGAATCACGCTCGGTCTTCCCCCCGAAGGCCGCCCCCGCGGCCCGCCAGCGTGTGTTTTCACTTATCCGCGCTGGACGCAGCCTGCGTCTAGCACGGGTTACGCCGCGGGGAGAAGCGGCGGAAGCCTTCTGTGGACCGCCGACGGTTGTTGAGTTTCGAGGCCGCCGCCGCTAGAGCGCGTTGCCGCCGCGCGGCAGAAAGCCTGCGCGACGGGTCGGGGGCCGCACTCATGTCGATCGCCGTCGTCGTCCTTGTGCTCGCCGCGCTGCTAGTCGCCGTGAGCTTCGCGGAGCCCGTCGCGACCCGGCTGCGGCTCCCCGCGAGCGTGTTCCTCGCAGTCTTCGGCGTCGTGATTGGGACCGTAGCACTCGCGCTGCGGAACGGCGCGGCAGGGGAAGGCGTGGCTCACCTCGCTGAGACGATCACCGACCTGCCGCTGAGCTCGGACGCGTTCTTGTTCGTACTGCTGCCGGTCCTGCTGTTCCAGTCGGCGATGAACACCGACGCACGCCATCTCGTCGAGGATGCGAGCTCCGTCTTCATTCTCGCGATCGTCGCGGTGCTGGTCTCCACCTTCGTGATAGGCTTCGCGCTCGCGCCGTTCACGGGGGTTCCGCTAATCGCCTGCCTGCTGCTCGCGGCGATCGTCGCGACCACCGACCCGATCGCCGTGATCGGCATCTTCCGGGAGGCCGGCGCGCCCGCGCGTCTCGTGCGACTGGTGGAAGGCGAGAGCCTGCTGAACGACGCCGCCGCCATCACCCTGTTCTCGCTGTTCCTCGATCTTCTGGTGACCGGCGAGGCGTTCAATCCGACCCGCACCGCCGTGCAGGGGATTGTCATGCCGCTCGGCGGCGTGGCGCTCGGGATCGCGCTCGGCCGCTGCGCCGCGTCGCTGATCGGGGCGCTGCGGGAGGATCCCCTCGCGCCGACCTCGATCAGCCTCGCGCTCCCCTACATCGCCTTCGCGCTTGGCGAGCACACGCTGCACGTCTCGGGCGTCGTCGCCGTGGTCTTCGCCGGCATCACGCTCGGCGCTGTCGGGCCGGGCAAGGCGCCGCCGGACGGCTGGCGGCACCTTCGGGCAGTGTGGGAGCAGCTCGACTGGTGGGCGGCTTCGCTGATCTTCGTGCTGGCCTCGATCCTGGCGCCCAAGCTGCTCGCGGACGCCTCGGCGAGCGACTTCCTGCTGCTCGCGATCGTGGTGGTCGCCTCGCTCGTCGCGCGTGCCGCCATCATCTTCGGACTTATCCCCCTGCTCGCGCGGCTGAAGCTCTCGCCGGCGCTGAGCCGCCCGTTCCAGTGCGTGGTGTTCTGGGGCGGCCTGCGCGGCGCGACCACGCTTGTGCTGGCGCTCGCCGTCACCGAGAAGGACACGCTGCCGCCGGAGATCCGCAACTTCGTGGCGGTGCTCGCGACCGGCTATGTGCTGTTCACGCTTCTGGTGCAGGGCGTGACGCTCCGACCCCTGGTGCGCGCGATGGGCGTCGACCGACTGTCGCCCGTCGATCTCGCGCTTCGCCACGACGTGTTCGTCGCGGCGCGGAGGCGCGTCGCGGACAAGGCCCGGCGCGCCGCCGCGGCGCATGGCTTCGGCGCGACGCTCGCGCCGGCGGCGGAGAGCATGGAGGAGCCCGCGCCGCCCGCCGCCGATCGATCTGACCGGCTCGCGGTCGCGCTCGTCACCCTCGCCCGCGCCGAGCGGGAGCTGATCATGGAGCGCGTGCGCGAGCGGAGCTTGTCGCTTCGGCTGGTAAACCGGCAACTCGGCGACACGCGACGGCTCAGCGATCGCGCGCGAGTCGCGGGGCTCGAGGGCTATCGCGAGGCGGCGTCCGCTGCGATCGAGATCTCGCTTTCGGAGCGCATGGCGCAGTGGGCCGCGCGCCGCTTCGGCTTCAGCGGCTGGCTCGCCCATGCGCTCGCGGACCGGTTCGAGACGCTGCTGATCGCATCCGTCTCGCTGCGCGGGCTCGACCCGTTCATCGACGAGACGATCGAGCCGGTACTGGGCGCCGAGATCGCCGCCGCCACGAGCGAGGCGCTCGCCGAGCGGCGCGCCGCCGTCGAACGCGCGCTCGCAGCACTTCGGCTGCAGTATCCGGAATACGCCGAGGCGCTGGAGCGTCGCCTGCTGGGCGCCGCCGCCCTCCAGTTCGAGGAGGCCGAATACGACCGGCTGAGAGAGGACGGGCTGATAGGGCCGGAGCTCCACCGCGACCTCCTGATCGACATCTCGCGTCGCCGCCGGCTCGCGCACTCGCGGCCGGCGCTCGATCTCGGCCTCGACGCCGAGGCGCTGATCGCGAAGCTGCCGCTGTTCGTGGAGCTCTCGGACGCCGCGGTGAAGCGCCTCGCCTCGCTCGCGGAGCCCGTCTTCGCCCGCCCAGGCGAACGGCTGATCCGGCGCGGCGAGGCCGGCGACGCCGCCTATTTCGTATCCTCCGGGGCGGTGGAGGTTCTGGCCGCGAACGGCGCCACGATCCGGCTCGGCCGCGGCGAGATCTTCGGCGAGATCGCACTGCTCACCGACCAGCCGCGGACCGCCGACGTGGACTCCATCGCCTATTGCTCGCTGATCCGGCTCCGCCGTCGCGCCTTCCTGTCGTTCCTCGCGCAGAATCCCGAGATCGCGGCGAGGATTGAGGCGAAAGCCGCGGAGCGGCTGCAGGAGAGCCCGGTCGAAGCTTGACCGCTACTTCTCGGTCGCGGCGAACACGCCGGTCCAGCCTGCGGCGGGAGGCGCGCGCCGCACGGACGCGAGCCGCTCGCCCATCCGGGCGGCGTAGGCGGCGAGAGTCGGATGCGTTTGGAGACTGGCGAGCGCGGCCTCCGCCTCGTTCCAGCGGCCGGCGCGGTAGGCGGCGAGGAACAGTTCCTGCTCCGCAGGCGCGGCGCCGTCGAGCGCGGTGAACACGGCGACGCCGTCCGCCTTGCCCTTGACCGCGATCCGGTCGAGCTCGACCAGCGGACGCGTGACCCGCGTAGCCGTGGCCGCGCCGATCAGCAGCGGAACGCCGTAGAGCTTGGACGCGCCCTCAAGCCGCGAGGCGAGGTTCACCGCATCGCCCACCGCCGTGTAGTCGAAGCGCCGGTCGGAGCCGAGATTGCCGACGACGCAGTCGCCCGTGTTCACCCCGACTCCGATCGCGAGGCGGAGCGGTGCCTCGCCGGCCGCCCCCTCTGCGGCGAGCTCCCCGTTCAGCCGATCGACCGCCTTGAGCATGCCGAGCGCGGCCGCGACCGCGCGCTCCGCGTGATCCGGCGTGTCGAGCGGGGCGTTCCAGAACGCCATCACGCAGTCGCCGATATACTTGTCGATGGTGCCGCCTTCCGCGAGCACCGCCTCCGACAGCGGCCCGAGCAGCCGGTTCACAAGCGACGTCAGCCGCTCCGGATCGTCCTTCATGCGCTCCGCGAGCGTGGTGAAGCCGCGCACGTCGCAGAACAGGATGGTGAGCGTCCGCCGCTCGCCGCCAAGCTTCAGCGCGGCGGGATCGCTCGCGAGCCGCTCCACCAGCTCGGGCGCCAGATATTGCCCGAAGGCCCGGGTGATCTCGCGCCGCGCCCGGCGCTCCCGCGCATAGTCGAGCGCGGCACTCGCGCCGATCGTCAGCGCCAGCGCCAGCGCTGGCGGCAGCGGCGAGAGCCACAGATGCGCGCGGTCGAGCGCTAGCCAGCTTGCGCCGAACATCGCGAGGATGAGAGCCGCGGCGCCGGCCGCGGCCGGCCACCCCACGCGCCCGCCCCGGGCGAGACTCGCTGCCGCGAGCCCGGCGAGAGTGAGCGCCAGCCACTCAGCCCGGAGCGGCGCGGGCCTGACGAGGTCGCCGGCCCGGATGGCGTCGAACGCCGTCGCCTGTACCTCGACGCCGGCGGTGAGCAGGCTGCTTCGCGCGGTGAAGGGCGTGGCATAGGCGTCGGCCCCCCCCGCCGCCGCGTCCGCCGCGGTGTGCAGGCTCAAGCCCACGAAAACGATCTTCTCCTTCAGTGTCCCCGGCGGCAGGAAGCGCTCGGGATCGAGTGCTTGGTAATAGGAGACGGTGGCGTAGGTTCGCGGGCCGCCGCGGAAGCGCAGCCGGTCGCCGGCCCGCGCGGAGGAGGTCACGCCGAGTTTCGCGGCGACCACCGCGGCGAAGGCGTCCTCGCCCATCGGCGCGCTCCGGAGCACGCCGTCGCCGTCGAGGCTGACCGTCGCCAGCCCCATGTCGGCGCCGTTCGCGAGCAGTTCGGGCAGCGGCTCGACAGTGATCGCCTGCGTCGCGTTGGCGTCATCGATGACCGTGCGGTCAGCCGCGAACACGGTCTCCGGCCCCGCCGCCTGGGCGAGCGCCGCGTCCGCCGCCTCCGTGGACGGCTCGGAGAACACTATGTCGAGGGCGACGACCTTCGCGCCGGCGCCCCTCAGCGCCTTTATGAGCTCGGCGTGCCGGTCGCGCGGCCATGGCCATTGCCGGCGGAGTTCCGCGAAGGAGGGCTCGTCGATAGAGACGATCACCACGTCCGCAGCAGGCTTCGGCGGCGCGATCGTGGAGAGCCGGTCGAACGCCGGGGCGTCGAGCGGGGCGCGCCAAGGACTCGCGAGCAGCAGGCCCAGCAGAAGCGCGATGGCGGCTGCCGCCGCAGCCCGAAGCCGTCGCTGCGCGCGTTCGGCCCGGGCGATCACTCAGCGGGACAGCAGGAAGCAGACATGCCCACCGATCCCTAAGATCAGCGCCCAGAGCGCGATCCCGACGAAGCGGTATTTCTTATGACAGATCACCGCGAGGTTCGCGGCGTTGTCGGCGTAGCTCTGGGCGATGGCGGTGACGTCGCCGGTCATGGCGAGGTCGAGCGCCACCTGCCGCGCCGTCGGCCAACCGCCCCAGAACAGCGGACCGCCCGGCCGGCGCCGCGGGATGATGACCCAAAGCGCGCTGAGCAGCGAGATAGTGAGCGCCCCGGTGACGAACAGCGAGGCCGCGAACACGCTAGTTGGCGCGGCCGGCACCTCGAGCGCGCCGAGAAACGCGTGGCGGACATCCGGCGACCAAATGATCATCAGCATGATCAGCGACATAATCAGCGTCGCCTTCTGATCGGCGACTTTCAGCTGGTCATAGAAGGTGTCGTTGATCGACCTAAGATAGGATAGGCCGTCTTCGCCGCCGCGCATCGCCAGATTCCCCCAGACGCCGCACCCCATATTCGGGCGAAGCTGCTTTGCCAAGGGGGCCGCACGCGACGTGCAGCCCCTGACGTGGAGCTCGCGACACCGAGCTTACTCCGACTTCCTCCAGTCACGGCTTGTTAATCGGCGGCGAACCTCGACCGGTCATCGGGGTCCAATGTTGGCCCCTTAGAGCTGGCTGAGCGGTCGGAGCTGGGTTGCGCAGTTACTCAGGACCGATGTCCAGTGAGCTCGGGCGTGGTTTTTGAAGCGCCAGTCGCAGTGTGCGTGAGGCGGTGGAGCAGATCCGACCATCTTGCAGCGCCGAACCCGCTTGGCGATTTCCGAGAGCCAAGGTTGATGGTGACTATGATCGGCGTCTTCTCATCCCGGCGGCTGAACAGGTGGAACAGGAGCTGTCCACCGGACAGCGCGAACGGGAGGTAGCCAGTTCGTCGAGGATAATGAGGTCGAGGAGGTGAGGTGGTCGGCCAAGCGGCCGCAGCGGCCCACGTGAATTCGTCTCCGGTCTGTCGCCGCCCGACTCATGAGTGATCCCGCCCGATGGCCAGACTAATCGCCGTCCCATGCGCCGTTTTGGAGCGATCAGGGTCGTTCCGCTCGGACCAAGGAGCCGCCTCAGGACCAGAGAGCGGCAGGAGGCGAATCGGCTCCGGCTCGGCACGTCGGCAGGAGGCAAGTTTTTGGCTAGCGCCGGCGAAGCGCGATGAGGAGATAGCTGCCGCCGATCAGGGAGGCGAAGAGGCCGAGCGGGAGCTGGTAGGGGAAGATCACGGTGCGCGCGAGCAGGTCGGCGATAGTCATGAGGGCCGCGCCGGCTAGCGCCGAGCCAAGGAGATGCGGGCCGGCGCCCGCGAGCCCGGCCGCCCGCACCGCATGGGGCGCGACGAGGCCCACGAAGCTCAAGGGGCCGGCGATCATCGCCGCCGCGCTGGTCAGGAGCGCGGCGATCGTCGTCAGCGCGAGGCGCGCCGCCCCGATGCCGACGCCGACCGCGCGGGCGGTCGCGGTCCCGAGCGGCAGGACGTGGAGCCAGCGGAGCGTCGCTGCGGCCGGCGCGACGAGCGCCGCCGCCGTGACGACCGCCGCGATCGCCTGATCCGGCCCCAGCGCGTCGGTCGCGCCCGTGATCCAGGCGAGCAGCGCGAAGGCGCTTGGCGAGCCGGTCGCCACCACGGCGTTGAGACCCGCCAGGCAGAGCGCCGCGATCCCTGCGCCCGCAAGCAGCATCCGCTCCGGACCGAGCCTGCCGCGTCCCGCGACGGCCAGCATCACGGCGAGCGCAGCCAGCGCGCCCGCTCCCGCGCCCGCCATCTGCAACGGCCAGGACACGGCGCCGAAGCCCAGCAGTACGGCCGCGAGGCCGACGCCCGCCCCGGCGCCGACGCCGAGCACCTCGGGGCTCGCCAGCGGGTTCGCGGTCAGCCGCTGAAGGATCACGCCGGCCGCCGCGAACATCGCCCCCGCCGCGGCCGCGGCCGCCACGCGCGGGCCCCGGAACGGCAGAAGCTCGGCGAACTCCGCCGCGGAGGAAATCCTCCAGCCATGCGCGTCGGCCCCGACCCACAGCGCCGCGGCGATCGAGCCCGCCGCGAGCCCGGCCAGGACGGCGAGCACGCGGGCGGGCTCCCGGCGCCGTCCCCGCTCCGGAGCCGCGGGTCGGTCGGCGAGGACAAGGCGCGGCAGCAGCCACAGCAGCAGAGGCGCGCCCAGGATCGCGGTGGCGGCGCCGGTCGGAATCGCGTCGCCGGCGCCGAGACGCCGCACGAGCGAGTCCGCGAGCCAGAGCAGGATGGCGCCGATCACGGGCGAGACCGCCAGGATCCGCCCGGAGCGCGCACCCCAAAGCCGCGCGAAGGCCGGCGCGGCGAGTCCGACGAAGGCGATCAGCCCGACCTCGGCCGCGACCATCGCGGTCAGCAGCACGCCGATCGCGAGCGCCGCGATGCGGATGACGGGCGTCGGCACGCCGAGACTGCGCGCGCCGATCTCGCCGGCCGCGAGCGCCCCGAGTGGCCGCGCCAGAAGCAGCGCCCCGACGCCGCCGAAGCCCAGCGCCGCGGCGATCGCGGCGGAGGCGCGCCAGCCCTCCTGCGTCAGCGAGCCCCCGCCCCAGATCAGCAGCGCGAAGAGATAGTCGCCGCGCGACAGGATGAGCGCCGCGGACAGGGAGCTCGCGACCATGGCCACCACCATGCCGCAGAGCGCCACGGTCACGGGGTCGAGCTGTCGCCGCCAGGCGAGCGCCAGCACCAGCGCCGCCGCGCCGGCTCCCCCCGCGAAAGCTACGGCCTCGCGGCCGAACGCGCCCATCGCCGGGGCGAGGATCGCCGCGACGCCGAGCGCGAGCTGCGCGCCGGCGAAGACGCCGAGCGTCGCCGGTTCGGCGAGCGGGTTGTCGAGCGCGGCCTGAGACAGCGCGCCGGACAGCCCGAGCGCCGCGCCGGCGAGCAGTGCGACCGCGATCCGTGGCGCGAGGCTGTAGAGGACCAGGGCGCGATCGACCTCGGCCGATCCCGCGCTGAGGCTCGACAGGACGTCCTGGAGCGAAAGGGCTGCGGCGACCGCCGCCAGAGCGCCCCACAGGAGCCAGGGTCCGACAAGCGCTCGCGGCATGCGTTCAGCCGACCGCAATCGCTTCAAGGCCATCGGCGAGGAGCCGCGCGAAACGCTGCGCGGCCGGCAGCGCGCCATAGGGGTTCACAGCAGGGAGCCCGAGGAAGCGGCCGGAGGCGACCGGCGGCATGGCGCGCCAGAGCGGGCTCTCCCGCACGGCGGCGAGCGCCGATGGCGGGCTTGGGCCGACATTGACCACGATCGCCTCCGTCATCCCGGCGAGGGCCTCGACCCCGACCGCGGGAAAGGCGCCGAAGCGCGTCGGAGCGGTCCAGGCGATCGCAAGCCCCAGCCGCTCGGCCACGTCGCCGAACATGCTGTCGGCGCCGAACGCCCGGAAGTGACGCGCATCCGCGAGGTTCATGATGAGCACAGGGCGGCCCGCCGATCGCGCGAGCCGCGCGCGGGCGGAGGCGAGCTCCGCGTCGGCCTGGGCGACCGCCCGCTCGGCCTCGGCGCTGCGGTCGATGCGCCGGCCGAGGTCGCGCGTCGCCGCGATCGCCGCCTCGTAGGGACGACGGCCCGGCTCGTAGATCGAGTAGTTCGCGACCGGCGCGATCCGCGACAGGAGGCGGGCGCGGTTCTCGTACCAGGGGGAGATCAGGATGAGGTCGGGCCGCGTGTCGAGGAGCTGCTCGTAGCTTATCGAACCTCGCAGGCCGAGGTCTGCGGTCGAGCGGGGCACGACCGGCTCCACCGCGGCGGTGCGGAACAGCACGAGTTCAGCCGCGGCGACGGGCGCGACACCGAGGGCGAGCGCGGTCTCCAGCATCGCCCAGTCTATCGCCGCCAGCCGCATGGCTGGGTCCGCGCGGGCGGCGCCCAGACAAGCGAAAGCCGCGGCGCCGGTGAGGACGCCGCGGCGGGAGAGAAAACCAGGCCGGCGGACCGGCCTGTCGTCGTTCACCACGTGTAGCTCGCCCTCACCAGCGCTTTGCGCGCCTCGCCATAGGAGCACACATTGATGCCCTGGCAGCCGGAGACGTAGCGCTTGTCGAACAGGTTCGTCACGTTGAGGCTGACCTTGTAGGCGTCCCACTCGTAGCGCGCGGCGACGTCGAACAGGGTCGCGGCCGGGACCTTGACGGTGTTCGGCTGCGTCGCCTCGGACTTGCCGAGATGGCGCACGCCGCCGCCGAGGCTGAGGCCCTTCATGGCCCCGGTCGTGAAGGTGTAGTCGAGGAAGGCCGAGGCGATCACCTCCGGGACGAGGAAGGGCTGCTCGCCCACCAGAAGCGGGTTCTCGTCCTTCAAGATCTTCAGCTGGTAGGCCGTGAACGCTCCGATGAACTTCCAGTTCTCGTTCAGGTTCGCCTGCGCCTCGAGCTCGAAGCCGCGCGAGCGCACCTCGCCGAGCTGCGTCTGGACCGTCGTCGGGGAGGTCGTGCCCGAAACGACGTTCTTCTTCTTCAGGTCGAAGACCGACGCGGTGAACAGACCGGAGAACCAGGTCGGCGCCCACTTCACGCCCGCTTCGTACTGGATGCCGGTCTCGGGCTTGAATGGCGTGCGGCCGATGGTCTGGAACGCCGCGTTCTGGATGTTGTTGGCCTGCACGAGCGGATTGAACACGCTCGCGATGCTGACATAGGGCACGACGCCGTTCGCGAACTCGTAGCCAAGGCCCGCGCGTCCGCTGAAGCGGCCCTTGTCGAGCTTGACGTCGGCGCCCGTGTCGTTCGGAAGCGGCTTGTAATCCCCGTTCAGCCACATCCTGTCGTAGCGGCCGTTGAGCGTCGCGATGAAGCCGCCGCCGAAGCGGACCTGGTCCTGAACATAGAGCCCCGCCTGATGGAGCTTGCTCTTCTCGTCGATATAGGGCGAGCCGAACGACGACTGGACCTCGTCGATCTCATAGAACTTGTAGTCGAGGCCAATGAGGAGGGTGTGATCCAGCCCACCGGTCGCGAACTTGCCGACGACATTGTTGTCGGCGGTGAAGCTGTACGACTTGGTGTGGTGGTTGAACGGGATGAGCGAGAGCGCGGTGGCGCCCGCGCTCGGCCGCGGCTGGAAGCCGTAGCCGAACGGGTAGATTTGCGCTTCCTTGAGATCGGCGTAGGCGAACCGCGCCTTGGAGTTCACCGTCCAGACGTCGTTGACGTCGTGATTGAACTCGTAGCCGGCCATCGCCTGGCGGCGGTCGTACCGGTCGAAATCGGAATCCGAAAAGTTGTCGCGCCGGCCGATGCGGCCGAGATCGATCGTCCCGTCGACCGACGTCGCGCGCTTCACCGTGCCGTAATAGGGCAGGAAGTCGCCGCCGCCGTGCTTCTGATCGGCGTGCTGGTAGTTGGCGTAGACGGTGAGATCCGTGCCTGCGTCCGGCGAATAGGTCGCCGCGCCCTGGAAAACGCCGCGGATGCCGTCTTCGCGCTTGCTGTATCCGTCGCCGCCCTCGAACTTGCCGGTGAAGCGGTACTTCCAGACCGGCGGCAGCGCGTCTCCTTTCGTGACGACGCCGTTCGGCACGACCTTGTTGATGTCGAACGCCGCAAACGCCGTGGGATAGTTGTCGATCCCGACCTCGACCTGGCCGAAGTCGTGGTCGAGCGGACGCTTGCTGACATAGTTGATGATGCCGCCGACATTGCCGCCGCCGTAAAGCGCCGCGGATGCGCCGCGCAGCACCTCGACGCGCTCGAGCAGCCACGGATCGGTGAAGAAGTTGCCGAAGGCGTAATTGTAGAGCTGCATGCCGTCGCGATAGACGCCGGTCTGGGTCGCGTCGAAGCCGCGGATGTAGAACCAGTTGGTGTCGCTGTCCTCGCCGAAGGGCTGCGCGAACACGCCCGCCGAATAGCGCACCGCCTCGTCGGTCTTTATCGCGCCGAGGTCTTCCATCTGCTCGCGGCCGACCACGCCGATCGATTGCGGGATGAGCTTGATCGGCGTGTCGGTCTTCGAGCCGGTGGTGGTCGCGACGGGCGCATAGCCTTGCACGGGCGCTGTCCCGGCGCCCTTGTCCCCGATCTCGCCGCCGCGCCCCTGCCCCTGCACCTCGATCGCGTCGAGCTGCGTCGACTGACCGGCCTGCTGGGCCATAGCAACTTCAGGATGCGCAATCACCGTCAGCGCTACGCCCGCAAGCAGAACCGCTCGCATATTCGTTACATAGATCACTCTCGTCCCCGGTATTCTCATCATCTGAGATCTGCAACGGCACGGTCTCTTTAGAATGTATCTATTCTAAACTACGATCTCGTGTCTTGACTGCCCTGATGCGGCCACTAAGAGTGCGCGGCAGCGCTTACGTATTGTATGTTTTTGGCTTCGTAATACTCAGAGCCTTCTGGTGTGCCCGTTGCGCACCAGAAGGAGGGGGGCGCAGCGCATAAGGGCCGTAGGTCATGAGCACGTTCCGGCCGCGCATGACCTCGGAGAGACGCGGCATCGCCGTGACCGGCGCGCCGCTCGCTCATTCATCGGATATCGGGCTGGTCGAGATCTGGCGGGCGCGCTGCGAGCCCGGGGCGGGAGGCGACTATGTCTCCCGCGACCCGCGCCTGTTCGTGGTCATCGAAGAGCCCGCCGCCGAGATCCAGCTCGATGTCGGCAAGGGCGTCGGCCGCGCCGCGTCCCGTAAACTCAGCGCGAGCTATGTGCCGCCGGAGGTTCCGCTCCGCATGAGCGTCGCAGGCTCCACCGTGGTCCGCCATCTCGACGTCCATTTCGACGTCGAGCGGCTCGGGCCGATCTCCGGGCTCGATTCATCCAGCGCGGGCGCGCCAAGACTGATGTTCTGCGATGAACGGATCCAGCGTTTCGCCCGCCTCATCGAACATGCCTGCGCCCGAGGCCGGTCCCCGCTCGGCCTATATGGCGACGGGCTGCTGGCGGCGCTGGTGGCGGCCGCCTTCGCGCCGCCCTCCCGGCGCCCGGCGCGCAGCGCGCTCTCCGACCGGCAGCTGCGGCTCGCGGTCGACTGCATCGAGGAACGCTGCGCCGAGACGATCCGGCTGAGTGAGCTCGCCAGCCTCGCTGGTCTTTCGGAAAGCTATTTCAGCCATGCCTTCAAGGCCGCGACAGGCATGCCGCCGCATCGCTGGCAGCTTCAGGCGAGGGTGCGGAAGGCCAAACGGCTGGTCGAACGCGCCGAGGCGCCGCTGAGCGACATCGCCAGCGGGCTCGGCTTTTCGGACCAGGCGCATTTCACGCGCGTGTTTCGCGACCTCGCCGGCTGCACGCCCACCGAGTGGCGGGCGCGAAGTCGATGAGCTGGCGGCTGGCTCGCATGTATGGAGACGTCTCGACGACGACCGATGCTGATCCGGCGTCGCCGGCGACGTTCGAGCTCTCGGAAGCGTCCTGCGCGGTCGATGGCCGCGCGCTCCTGGCGCCGCTCTCCGCGACCTTCGCGCCCGGCGCCGTCATCGGTCTGGTCGGCCATAACGGTTCGGGCAAGTCGACCTTGCTGAAGCTCATGGCGCGCCAGCAGACGGCGACGGCTGGAGTGATCCGCTATGGCGGCCGGCCGATCGGCGCCTGGCGCTCGCGCGAATTCGCGCGCGAGGTCGCCTACCTGCCGCAACAGCCGCCTTCGGCCTCGGGGCTGACCGTCCGGGAGCTCGTGGCGCTCGGGCGTTATCCCTGGCATGGCGCGCTAGGCCGCTTCGGCCCCGAAGACGCGCACGCGGTGGCCGAGGCCATGAGCCTCGCCAATGTGGAGGTCTTCGCGGGCCGCAGGGTGGAGGAGCTTTCGGGCGGGGAACGCCAGCGCGTCTGGCTCGCCATGCTGGTCGCCCAGCAGGCGCGCTGGCTGCTGCTCGACGAGCCGACCTCTGCGCTCGACGTCGCCCACCAGATCGAGGTGCTGACGCTGGTCCGGAAGCTCGCCGAGACCGGCGGCCGCGGCGTCGTGGTGGTGCTGCACGACGTCAACATGGCGGCCCGGTTCTGCGACGAGGTGGCGGCGCTTCACACCGGGCGGATGATCGCGCGCGGCTCCCCGGCCTCGATCATGGCGCCGGACCGTCTCAAGGCGATCTACGGCCTCGCCATGGAGGTGCTTCGCCACCCGGTCGACGGAACGCCGCTCGCCTTCGCAAGCTGAGCCGCGCCCGCCGTTCGGCGAACTGCGCCACCGGATGAATAACCTGCTCGCGGTGGCGCAGTCGCTCGCCGGTCAGACCACCACTGAGCGCGGTCCGCGGAGGAATATGGAGATTTCTTTCGGGGCCGCTTCAGCGCGCTGATCGAGGCGCAGGAGGTGGCCTCGCCGAGACCGGTTCGGTGCACCTGACGGATGCGGCACAACAACGAAGCCTCACCGAGGGGCGTCTAGGATTTGCCGGGCCCGCGTCAAAACCTTGTTCTCCAGCAACCACTCGACCGCACGGGGCCACGAATAGTCGGCGCCGACGCGCATGTCGGTCGCAAAGCTCCCGACCACCGTCCCAGCGCGCGCGTCGCGAAACTGCATGTGAAGCCGGTATTCGGTCATGCTGAGCTTGGTGACGACGCCGCGCAGCG